>RCUF01000001.1_pt1 | contig 421131 bp, 381 predicted proteins | sample 2166311 | NCBI WGS metagenome assembly RCUF01 (sample SAMN09932608, study PRJNA488358) | compost metagenome | feature: garden; material: soil; isolation source: compost soil in 4-hydroxybenzonitrile-enriched culture | place: Germany: Experimental Botanical Garden Goettingen | collected 2016-01-27 | reverse complement strand
AGGAGGCGCTTTTTTTGTTCAAACCTCAAATTAATTCATTACAGGAATGGCTCCTTAATAGTATTTCTATAAAGGGATATACAACTAAGACACTTCGCCTCACTGACGAAATGTGATCATTCAATTTATTATTCGATTTAGCCTATTGCTACCGTCACATAATCAGATTTTTTTGTATACCACTAGAATAGCTGATCTGTTATGTTTACCGCCTTGTGCATCCAGTACGGTGTGAGTAGCATATAGCACCTGTATAAATTGTTCCTCATGAAGCTCAGCCAGGAAAATATTTGCTTCTTTTTCGGCATAAGAAATATCACTGCTTATAAATTCTTTAACCTGAATCACAGCCTTCCTTCACCTCCTATAATTTAGTGTTATTAAGGAACCTTTATAGGTATCAATGAAGCATAGCATAATAAAAGTTTTTGTCTAAACATTAAATGTAATATATTGAATAAAATTTATTTCTGATGCCATGTATGTAAATGTATGGTCAGAAAAGCGGTTAAGCTACGTTTTGTCGAACTCAAAATTTAGAACATTTTATATCAAGTGTGGTTATTGAAGTTTTCCATTTTAATGATACTATGTTACGATAATTGTGATAATGAAACGTAGTTTCGATAGGTGAAACTGTATTGATTTTAGCTATCACTAAAAAGTTTGGAAAGTAAGGAAGCAAGGGAGCAGGAAGAAAGGAGAATTGACTTTATGCGAATCGTATTTGCTGCCCATTTACACATTATTGACCCACGTTTTCCTCTCATCGAGAATCAAGGTTTTTTACCTGCTGCATTCACTTGCACAGACTATTTAGCTCAAGTCCAGGATTTAGATGTTAGAGGGGGCGCAGTCGTATCTGGTTCACCCAATTACCTTATGATACCCCGGATGAAGAAATTATAAGGCTTCATGGACATGGAGTAAGAGCTATTCGTTTTAATGTCAAGCGAGGAGGTTCAGAGGATCTATCTCGTTTGGACTACTTTGCAAGAAGAGTCTATGAGCTAGCGTGATCGTACAAAAAAACAAGCAAGAAAAGATAGCAATCTTTCTTACTTGTTTTAGTCTATTTTATAGCTGATCAATCAAGTATTATGCTTTGATCATAGTTTGGCGAATCCACTCTGTCAGTGGAGTTAACTGAAGACTGGTTTTAAGGTTCTCATCGACTTCCTGCAAGCTCAAAGTGCTGTATAGCATAGTAATGATACTGGGCCGCATCATCAATGCTGATCCACGAGATCGGTCTATCTGCAGGTACAGGATAGGATAGTACTCCATTGTTCAGTATTCCTGGAATCAGAAAGTTCTCCATATAAATAATCGGTTCCATAATGATAGCCGGCAAGCCGCTTTGTTGTACTTCGGCTATGATTTCACATTTAATTTCAAGCCCTGCTGACTCGGTGATGACGTCAGGGACATAAATGCTCGTGTTGACGACAAATAATTTCACGTTTGCCCGGAGGGCCGCGTCAATAGCATTTTTGGTATACTGTCTTAATTTGTCCTGGTTGAATTCAACAGGGAGGTTCAAGAATACGCGGTCGACACCTTCATGTGCGTGATGAAGCAGCTCGACATCAGCCAGATCTCCAATAAAAGCTTGAATTCCTTGGTCCGCCAAAGTCTTTGCAGTCTCTTCGTTGCGAGTTAAGGTCCGAACCTCATGGCCAGCTTGAACGAGTAATTTTGCAACAGCCCCTCCTTGTGTACCAGATGCCCCATGTACTAAATATTGCTCCGCATTATTCATGATTATGAACACTACCTTTCCATAAGTGTTTTTGAGTGCCGATTGAATACGAATGGTACTCAAGATGTGCTCATAGATTAACATCCTGAACTTTGCAATGTAAGTACGCACATTCTTGATATGAAGTATCCTCGGAGATACTGAGGGGCAGGGAAGAGTTGCTAAAGTGGCTACAGGCAAGGGAGGAGCTGGGGGATCTACACAATGACAAATAAGCTAAGTCAAGATGTATTCATCTTGAACTTAGCCGGGAGTAATCCTATTTATTCCATATGATGTAATCCCCAGTCCTCTAAATGTGTAAGTATTGTAGCAAGACTTTTGCCTTTATCGGAAAGTGAATATTCGACCTTGGGTGGCACTACAGGATAAGTAACCCGGTTAAGCAGGCCCGATTCCTCAAGCTCTCTTAACTGCCGTGTTAATGTTCGATGGGTTATGGGCGTAAGCATTTTTTGCAGCTCATTGAAGCGAATGGTTGAATGCATCATTAGCCGATATAATATTAAAAGCTTCCATTTTCCGCCGATCAGACTCACAGCAAACTCTACAGGACAACGATCATTGATGCTGACAGACTCCAAGCCTCTACCCACCTCCTTGAATGTTGATTATCTGTATTATTGAATAAGATTCATAACATAGGCTTCTTTTTTTCATGTAAGTATATCATTTCATAATAATCATTTGCCATCGTATAGCTCTGTACTGTACGATTCTCTTTGGACTCAAGTCATAACATTGCGGGAGTTGACTGCCTTTCTTGACCTAAAAGAACTTCTTCCATGTCTAATGAGAGCTTCTTCCTAGGGGAGAACATGGGTTATGTAAGTAGTGACTAGGTTGAGATATTATTCACATATAAGTACTATAGAGTAAGGGTAAAATAAAATGTTTATTTTCCTGCAAAAGAATTTGCAAAGGCATATAGGGCTAGCTCATGAAAGGAGTGTCTTAAGATCTATACATCATTAGAGGCTTGCATAAAGGATTTAGAACAAAATGGGCATCTCATTCGCATACGAGAAGAAGTGGACCCATTGCTTGAAATGTCCGCCATTCACTTACGTGTGTTTGAGGCGGGAGGCCCCGCCCTTTTATTCGAAAATATCAAAGGATCGCGTTATAAGGCAGTGTCTAACCTGTTCGGCACAATGGAGCGGGGCAAATTTATTTTTAGAGACACATGGGAATCAACACAGAATATTATTGCCTTACGCAATGATCCGATGAAAGCTTTGAAGAATCCATTCCGGCATATTTCCGATGCTACGTCAGCCATTAAAGCTCTACCACTCAAGCAAGGAAATGTCCTATCAGGCTTCAAAGAAATCCAAATAACTGACCTTCCGTTGATTAAGCATTGGCCAATGGATGGAGGGGCCTTCATTACGTTGCCGCAAGTATATAGTGAGGACCCTGACAAGCAAGGAATCATGCAAGCTAACCTTGGGATGTACCGTGTACAGCTCACAGGCAATGAATTTGACACAAATAAAGAGCTCGGCCTGCATTATCAAATTCACCGGGGGATAGGAGTTCATCAGCATAAGGCCAATCGCAAAGGGGAACCGCTTAAAGTAAGCATCTTCGTCGGCGGACCACCCGCACATACCGTGTCAGCTGTGATGCCGCTACCAGAAGGATTAAGCGAGATGTTGTTTGCTGGGCTATTAGCGGGCAAAAGGTTCAGATATGGGTATGATGAGGCTGGATTCTGTATTAGCAAGGATGCCGACTTTGTTATTACTGGTGAAATTCATCCGGGCGAAACCAAGCCTGAGGGACCTTTTGGTGATCATCTGGGTTACTATAGCTTAACTCATCCATTTCCTATGATGCGTGTCCGCAAAGTCTATGCTAAACAGAATGCCATCTGGCCTTTCACCGTCGTTGGCCGGCCACCGCAGGAAGACACCACGTTCGGAGCACTCATTCATGAGCTGACGGGTGGAGCGATCAAGCAGGAGATTCCAGGGGTAAAAGAGGTACATGCTGTTGATGCCGCGGGGGTACATCCACTGCTGCTTGCAGTTGGCTATGAGCGCTATACTCCGTACACCAAGGTAAAACAACCAGCTGAACTGCTTACCATCGCTAATCGGATTCTGGGTACCAACCAGCTGAGTCTTGCGAAATATTTGTTCATTGCAGCAGAGGAAGGGCAGCAGCTCAGCACCCATAACATATCGGAGTTCTTCTCTTATGTGCTGGAGCGTATTGATTTGAAGCGAGATATTCATTTTCAGACCAACACAACCATCGATACGTTAGATTACTCGGGTAACGGACTGAATCAAGGAAGTAAGGTAATATTCGCTGCTTGTGGCGACAAGAAGCGTGACCTGTGCACAGAGGTGCCGGAGCAGCTTCAAGGGCTAAGGAATTACGTCAATCCGCGACTTATCCTTCCGGGTATCGTGGCGATCGAAGGGCCGACGTTCAATACCTATGCAGATGCAGAGCAGCAGCTGGATGAGCTGACGAATGCTATTAGTATGCGTGGTGAGTTGTCCAGCTGTCCGCTAATCGTTCTATGTGACAGTAGCTCTTTTGTTACGGAAGCACTTGATAATTTTCTGTGGACGACCTTCACCCGGAGTAACCCTTCACATGATATCTATGGGGTGAACGCTGACAATACATTTAAGCATTGGGGCTGCGACAATCTTATTATAGATGCTAGAACGAAGCCACATCATGCCCCTCCACTTATATTGGATCAAGCTGTTGAGAAACGAATTGATCAGTTATTCGCCAAGGGTGGTAGCCTAAGTGGTGTGTTGAAATAGTATCGTTAGCTTGGGACAGGTAAGTATCCTTACAACCATTACATTAAAAGCTCTGCTGGCTATGCTAGAAGAGCTTTTTTTGCGTGTATTTGAATACCTATAAATGATACATATAAGAAAAAATGCATATTATTAAATGTTAACAAGTATTAGTGTGGGATCGTGAGGAGCAGCACTGCTCAGGTGTAGTCACCCAAAGAAACCAAGTAAACGCTGATAGCATAACGTATGGGATATATCTTGAAGTGAGGACGCAAAGAAGGAGAGCACGAAGATGAAAAAAGTATTAACGTTGATTTTTACTTTAGTGTGTAGTGTATCCTTGATATCCTGTAGTCTAACCGACATAAGTAAGTCACAATCACAGAAGCAGTCTTATACAGGATATCTTTCTATCGAGGGGAATACGCTTCAAATAGACGATTTTGAGTTCCAAACCTCTAAAGATCAAGCAAGAGTGCAACAATTAGGGATCACTGATACAGATATGCCTAATGGCTACTATATTCATAATCAAACAGAGGATGTACAGACCTTTGCTATTGATGAGAATACCCAATATACATTCTATGACACCTCCAACCTTTTTATTAAGGAAGAGGATGATAAACGTTACACAACAGCAGACAAGCAACAATTTAAGGCCTTTTTGTACAGAGATAATGAGGTTCCGCTTCGAACGCCTTTTGAGATTGAGACGGAAGGGGGAAGAGTCATCGCGATCACAGAAATATTCGTGAACTGAGCTTTGCCTCTAAGCCCGTACAAGCTCAGCTATATTGAATTCTTATGTAGAGCTGAAATCTAGTTATCTTTGTACAATTTGATATTTTTCTTTCGTTGAAAACAGACCCACAATCCAAAGACTGCACCGGCTATAATCCACACGACTATATTAAACAAATTAATAGTTATCGCCCGATTAGCTATGGTAGGTGTATTTCTATATTCATATACAAGCCTACCTTCAGCGTGTTAGAAGGTGGGCTTTTTGTGTAGTCGATTTTGCCAAGGAATTTATGATTCACAATGACTTGGATTCACAAAGTCTGCTCAGGCTCGTGCATTTAATTATGTGACGGACCAACTTGTTAAAAAACTGCTTAAGTAGCTTAAAAAAACAGCATTCTTAAATGTATGCGTTTACATTAGACTTTGAACCAGCACCAGCTAAAGGAGGTTTTTTCCACTTGGTGGGGTGATGTTGAAGCAGTGTGGATAACGATAGACGGAATGCCGCCAACTGGTTCAGGAAGGGGTGAGGCTGTACGTTATACTGGGGAAGGCAATAAGTGTTCTAGTTCTAATCCATGATGAGACGAATGGAGGAGTGTATGATATGGCTAAGCATTATCAGGAGGGGCCTCTGCGAAAAAGACTGTGCCTGCTCGTGTTAACGGTCAGTCTGATAATGGGGGCATTAGCGTCGACTGCAGCTGGAGCAGGTAATTCAGAACAAGCTGCTGAAGCACATAACAGCATTGAATCACCTGTGGAAATCTATGAGACCGTCAGTGACAATGGCTTTGTCCATCCTGGTGTGGGACTGACCAAATCCATTTTGGAGAACGTCAGGACTCAGGTGTTGTCCCAGCAGGAGCCTTGGTATTCGTATTATAAGGAGATGAGTAGCTCACCCTCTGCTTCCAAAACAGTTATCTCAAGCAATCAAAGCGCCGCATATCCTACAAGGCCCAATACAGATGCATTTAACAGTCAAGGTGTACAGGCATTATTCAAGGCCGATGCAACGAAGGCTTATACACAGGCATTAATGTATATTATTACGGGTGATGAGACTTATCGTGCGAATGCTATGCATATCATTCGTATCTGGTCTCAGATGGACCCCGCCAAATATGCGCCTTATCCTGATACATTTTTCAGTGAGATGTTTGGATGGAGAGTTCTATTTATTTTAATCGGTGTATTAAGTGTTCTTCCATTACTTATCATCTATAAAAAGGTTCCGGCAATCAAAGAGGAAGAAAAGGTTACCCTCAGAATGCAGCTCTCAATGTTAAGGAATTCAACCCTTCTGACAGCCCTGGTTATTACTTTATTTTATATCAGCGGCTATTCTACACTGTTCACCTACATTACGCCTTTCTTGCAAGCGACATCCTCTCTTTCCATAACCGAAATTAGCGGTGTTCTGTTCTTGGCGGGAATTTGCAGCTTTGTCGGATCAAGAGTGGGTGGACAATTGGCAGATGCCAAGGGCTCGAAAGTCACAATTTGTCTTGGGCTTCTGTTATAAGGGGTAACGCTTCTTCTATTCGCTCTAGCTGGTGCGAATCTCTTCCTATTGATCTTGGTTTTAATGATCTTTATGCTAGCAACGTGGAGTATTTCCCCTGCGCAGCAACTATATCTGGTAACTTTAGCGCCTCGAAATCCCGACATTGCCCTGAGCGTAAATACTTCGTTCATTCAATTTGGCTTTGCACTGGGGTCTGGATTAGGCGGACTGGTCATCAGCCGTACATCTGTCCTGTATTTGAATTGGCTGGGTTTTGCCGCTGTAAGCATAGCTTTACTTCTTGCCATCTTCTTATTCAAAAAAATGGGCAAAGAGAGAATTGTAGCATAATTCTTCTGTTTTTCAGCATGATTGAACTATTTCACTTCATATTTTCATGTGAAGATATAAGGGCAGCATTCTTCAACAGTGAGAGGCGCTATATATCGAATTAGAAAAGAGGCATTTTCAGGGAAGACAGCCTTATTGCTCAGCAAGAAATCGAGGTAAGACCGAAGGGGAATCAAGTACAGCTACCCGAGATACGGATTGAACGACCGTACCTGTGGCATTTTGATCATCCTCACCTATACACGGTATCCATTTCACTGATCTGGCAGGGCCTCATGACCGACGAATGGAAGAGAACAGTAGGCTTCAGGGAGATTCAAGCAGAGGGTAATCTGATGTTATTGAATCGAGAGCCTGTGCGATTAATGGGTGTGGAGTGGATGCCAGGGTCACATCCAGAGCGTGGTATGGCAGAGACAGAAGAGCAATGGGTCGAGATGCTTGAGCATATCAAGCATGCGAATTGCTAATTACGCGTTTTCATTGGCAGCAGGACAGCAAGCTTCTGGACTGGTGTGATCGCCATGGCTTGCTTGTGCAGGAGGAGATTCCGCATTGGCAGACACCCGCAGATCCTGATGATACCTGGCTAGAACGCTCGATACAGCATGCCTCAGAGATGATCAATCGCCATTATAACCATCCTTGTATTTATGCCTGGGGATTAGGTAATGAGGTCAATGGACAGTCTCCGGCTACGGTTCACTTTTTCAGGAAGCTAAAATCGCTGGTGCACGAAATGGATGATACAAGGTTCATTAACTACGTATCTAATACGGTGCATGAGAATCCTGGACTAGATGCAACCGGGGTGGGCGATCTGATTATGTGGAATGATTATATTGGAACATGGCATGGGGATCTGGATCGCCCTACCGTCATTCGGAGCATAAGTGAGGACTATCCGGACCAACCTATTATTGTGGCGGAATTCGGATTGTGTGAACCGGCATTTTCAGGTGGAGATGAACGACGTGGAGAGATTCTGGTGGAGAATACGCTGGAATACCGCAAGCATCCTGGCATTGCTGCGCTCATCTATTTTAGCCTGAACGATTATCGTACACAGATGGGTGAGGACGGAGAAGGAAGACTTCGACAACGTATTCACGGTTCTATGGATTGCTACGGGATGCCTAAGCCCTCCTATGAAGTGCTGAGAGAATGGGGCTCTCCATTAGAACTAAGGGCTGCTTGGAAGCCAGAGAAGGCTGCGTTGGAATTAAGCATTAGCGTTCGTGACAGTATCCCTAGCTATACTTTGACTGGGTATACACTAGCATTACATGACTCGTTGGGTGTGACCACGACCATCGCACTTCCTAACATGTCGCCAGGTAAGAGCTATGTAGTGAGTCTCGATGGCATCAGTACAGACAATTTGGAACAAAGCTTGATTCAGATTCGTAGGCCAACCGGGTTCTCTGTGGTACATGGTGAGCTGAGTGGATATATGGATATAGGATAACGGGTTAACACTCGTGGATATAGTATTACTTTTCATTGGTTAACTCCATGCCATGAATCTATGAAGTTAGATATAATAGTGAGGGTATGACCGAATGAGAAGCTGCCAGATGAAATGTTGCCGAATGAGATACTACTTAAGTAGCTTAGGCGGCTATTAGGGCCGATCTATCAGATCGGCCTATGAGGCGTATGGAATAAGGACTCATTTGTTAATAACTCAAGTGATAAAGCGGGGATAGTTATGAGTCGAGTGATACATAAAAAGAAAATAATCCCTTATACCTACAGAATGATGATCTCCTACCTGTTGGTTGTCCTCGTAACAGACGTAGCCATAGGCTATTTCTCATTCATGGTACTGACAGAGTCGCGCACAGAGATTGCTGAATCCAATATTCGGACAGTAATGACACAGACTAGCGGTAATCTGAAGTACCAGTTGGACGAGATTCAGCGCATATCCGATACGCTATTCAGCAGTGCATCCTTCCAGCGTGCCTTGCAGAAGAAAGGTGACCCCTATGACATGTATCTGACCATGCTGGATCACATCGTCCCGCAAATGAAAGCACCCTTGCAGTTATTTGGTAATCCGATTCGCATCATTCTATACGCCAATAATAGTGATCTGAATGTGGTGGAGGGCGATGACCTGTCGAAGCCGCTGCAGGAAAGCGATTATTATATCCTATCCTCGAATGAGATTCAAGACAGCGACTGGCTGCGAGCGATCTTGAGCGGACGCGATAATCGCTGGATGCAGGTTGAGTCGGATCAGGAGCTAAGCAATATTTCTCATGTGCGCCGGATGTTGTCTTTTAACGATTATCAGGTCAGCGGTACGCTGCGAATTACAGTCGGGCTCGCTGATTTGGTTGGGGACCATGTGACGTTTCCGGAGGAGGATGGTATCACCATGCGACTCGTTGACGGGATTAGTGGTGCTGTGCTGTATGAGCGTGGTAGCACGGGGGTCGAACTAGAACATTCAAGCTCCTATCTTACCCTGAAGGAGGAGGTAGCTGGAACGGATCTGGTTATTGAGACTTGGGTGCCTCAAGACTATTTGCGAAAGGACGCCCGCCGTCTTCAATGGGTAATCTTAGCTGTGTGTACAATCAGTTTTCTGGTTATGATGCTGATCGGCTACGCGTTAGCCAGACTTTCGGGCCGGAAGATGGGCAAAATTATATCGCTTGTTCGTACATTTGAGAGCGGCGAGTTTGAGCAGCGGCTTCGTATCAAGGGCAACGATGAGTTCAGTCGTATCGCTGATGCGTTCAATGCTATGGCCACTAATATTCAAGAGCTGATCAGTAACGTCTACATACAGGATATTCGACGTAAGCAGGCGGAACTAGATGCGCTGCAGGCGCAAATTAACCCACATTTTCTGTACAACACACTGTCTACGATTAGTAGTCTTGCTAATCTTGGGGAGACAGCTCAAGTTACTGAAATGGTCAAGGGGCTGTCGAAATTTTACCGTCTTACACTCAATCAGGGCAATGTACTCATACCCATCGGCAAGGAGCTGGAGCAGGTGGAGACGTATATGAATATTCAAAGGGTCAAATATGTCGATGCCTTTACCTTCAGTAAAGACGTAGAGCCTGGCATACTGGATATCCCGGTGATCAAGTTGATTCTGCAGCCTTGTGTAGAAAATGTATTTAAGCATGCCTGGTACGGAGACACCATCGCGGTCCGGATTACGGGGCGTAGGGTAGGTAAGCTGATTGAGCTTGAAGTGATTGACAACGGTGTTGGTATGAAGCCAGACACAGTCCATTCCATACTTGCTGGAGTAGGGAAGGAAGGCGGGTATGGGCTCAAGAACGTCAATGAAAGAATTAAGCTCCGGTATGGGCAGGAATATGGTATCGAGATCGGTAGTGTGTACGGTGGGGGTACAACGGTGCGCATATTGCTGCCTGCGGATCCATCTCCGGATGTAGAAATATCCTAAGGCTGGCTGAATGGAGGAGACTACATGAATGTAAATGCCCTGCTTGTTGATGATGAGAGAATCGATCTGGAATGGCTTCGACGCAGAGTAGCAGGTAGCGACTTGGCACTTAATGTGGTGGCGACGGCGAACAGTGGCTTCGCTGCGCTGGAGATATTGAAGGAACACAGGATTGATCTTCTGTTATCGGATATCCGTATGCCTATTATGACCGGGACTGAATTTGCACGAAAAGCCAAGGAAATAAATCCACGAATTAAAATCATATTTATTAGCGGGCACGAGGACTTTGGTTATGCACGAGAGGCGCTATCTCTCCATGCGTCTGGTTATTTACTGAAGCCTGTGGATGACCATGAGCTGCAGGAGATGCTGACTCAATTATGTGGTGAGATCAGACAAGAGTGGGAGAAGATAAGGTCCGATGATGAGGTCTTGTCGTTGGCCAGTCAGGCGCTTCTTCTCCGCTGGCTACGTGGGCAATCGTACCGACAGGTTGAGGAGCATGTAGAACAGATAATAGCGCCGATTGTCTGCGATGGTGCTGCAGTAGCCGTAATTGAAATGGATGATGTGGAGTGGAAAATGCGTGACATGACAGCGAATGAGCGTCATCAATTATCCGGTGACATACTCAGGTCTATAGAGAGCTTCGCTGCGGAGAACGGGCTCGGTACGATCATCGCCAGTTCCTCGGATTACAGATTCGTACTGCTGGCAAGAGGTACGGAAGAGGAGAATAACGTCTTGCTGGAAGAAATGATCCTCGCGGTGGCTACCGCCTTTCCGCTGACAGTAACCGTTGGTTGTGGCAAGTCTACTGATGATTGGAGACGGTTGCCCGAATCCTATGATCAAGCGATTGCTGCACTAAATGCCAAATGGCTAGTCGGGAAGAATCGGCTCATCCATGACGTGGCAGAGAATCCATCGAATAGTCAGCCCCCTGAGAATTTGGATGAGACGATTGAACGCATGCTAACTGCCATTCTGTCTTATGATTTGGTAGGTATTGACGACTGTCTGTTACAGATTTTTGGGCACAACCGTCCAATTCACCAGCTCGATGATGTGTATAATCTGATCATAAGAATCACTTCCAAGCTGCATGCCGAGCTACAGCAATTGAAGGAAGATTTGTATGAGTTACTACAATGGGAATCCCATCAACCAGCAGTTTTGTTTCAATTTGAGACGGTGAGTGACATTTTATCCTGGCTGAGGCGACGTTTTTTTGAGCTGTCTGAGATGCTCTTCATCAAACGATCGAATACCAATCGTAAACTAATTGAGGATATTCTGAATTATGTCAAGCTGAGAATTGAATATAAGGTGACACTCAAGGAGGTCGCAGCCCATTTTAACTTCTCGCCGAACTACCTGGGGCATTTGTTCAAGGAAGACACGGGTATGAACTTCAGTGATTTTCTTCTTGAGCAGCGTATGAAGCACGTATGCGAGCTGCTGGCTGATCCATCACTTAAAATCTACGAGATTGCCGAGCGAGTCGGCTATAAGAATATCATTTACTTCAATCGGCAGTTCAAGCAGGCAACGGGGATGTCCCCGGGTGAATATCGCAAAAAACATAATATATAAGTGTGGTTAGCGTCGGAGCGGTTATGCTCTGACGCTTTTTCGTTCGAATCGTAGATTGAGTATAATATTTAGTTGCTTGCCTTAATGTTGGGGGAGCTCTCGTGCAGCCTATAATCAGAGTATGAAAACGCTAACCACTATACGGTTACATGAGAGGTGACATCTATGAATCGAAGCGGCTTTTGGAGTGACGTGGTAAAATATCGTACTTTGTTGCTCATGCTGACGCCAGGCCTGCTGTTCTTTCTGTTGTTTGCTTACGTTCCAATGGCTGGGGTCGTTATGGCCTTTAAGCAATTCACGTACGAAGGCGGGATCTTCGGCAGTCCCTGGAATGGACTGGATAACTTTCGTTTCTTCTTTGAGTCGGGTCAGGCATGGCAGGTTACCCGCAACACGGCTTTATACAATATAGCCTTCATTATTGTAAATAACGTGCTGCAAATCACTATGGCGATTCTACTGTTCGAGGTTGCGAACAAATGGTTCAGAAAAATCTTTCAGACCATGCTATTTCTGCCCTATTTTATATCCTGGGTCGTTGTTGGTGCCATCGCTTACAATCTGTTCAGCTACGACTTCGGCATGATCAACGTTGTGCTGCAAGCCGTGGGCATGGAGCCGGTTGATATTTATAACACCGCTGCTTATTGGCCATTTTTGCTGGTGCTTGTAGCAGCTTGGAAGGCAGTCGGCTACGGCTCCATTATGTATTTGGCAGCCATTACGAGCATTGATACAGAGATGTATGAAGCTGCCGAGATCGACGGTGCCAATGTGTTCCAACGCATCTTCAAGATTACCATTCCGAATCTGTATCCAACGGTCATCATTCTGGTGCTTCTCGCAGTTGGCAACATATTCAGAGGTGATTTTGGGATGTTCTACAATATGGTCGGCAACAATGGCCTCTTGTTCGGTAATACAGATGTCATTGATACGTTTGTGTTCCGCTCCTTGACTACAGCCAATGATATTGGAATGTCCTCAGCTGTCGGATTCTATCAGTCTGTGCTAGGGTTCGTGACCATTCTGCTGGCTAACTATGCTGTACGTAAATACGATAAAGACCGCGCATTGTTCTAGAGCAAGGCTTGCACGGGTACTAGAAAGGAGAAATTCAACATGAGTGCACAAGTAACGAGTAATACGGTAAGTAGGAGAAGTGCTGATGAATGGCTGCTCCAGATTCTCGGTTACCTCCTGCTCGCCATCATCTCGCTTATCTGCCTGATTCCATTCATCCTCGTACTTTCGTCGTCACTGACGGAAGAGAGCAGTATCATCGAGAATGGGTACCAGCTTATTCCTTCAGTGTTCTCACTGGATGCATACAGCTTGCTCTTCGAATTTCCAGAGCAATTGTTAAAAGCCTATGCAGTCACGATCAGCGTGACAGTTGTCGGAACGGTCATTGGCCTGTTCCTGACGTCGATGACGGCTTATGTGCTGGCACGAAGAGACTTTAAGTGGCGGAACGGATTTTCATTTTTCTTCTTCTTCACAACGCTGTTCAGCGGAGGCTTGGTTCCGTGGTACTTAATGATTGTTAATTATCTGCATTTGAATGATACGTTTCTTGTTCTGGTATTGCCGATGCTGATGAATGTCTTCTATATTATCGTAATGAAGTCTTTCATGCATGGTATTCCAGAAGCCATTACGGAATCAGCAAAAATTGACGGAGCAGGAGACTTTCTGATCTTTACGCGTCTCATTCTCCCGTTGTCCAAGCCTGCATTGGCGACGATCGGTTTGTTCATTGCACTAGGATATTGGAATGACTGGTATCATGCCATGCTATTTATTACGAAAGAAGATCTGATGCCACTGCAATACTACTTGTACAAGATGCTGGGGAATATGGACGGTATGCGGAAGGCAATGATCTCGTCGGGGGCGGTCGTGAATCTCCAGATTCCTACAGAAAGCCTTAAAATGGCGATGACTATTGTGGCGATTGGCCCGATCCTTCTCCTGTATCCGTTCATTCAACGCTATTTTGTGAAGGGTCTTACGATCGGTGCTGTAAAGGGATAAGTTCATATTATTAATTTAATTGATGGGGGTTACGACCATGAGACATAAGTATACATCTGCTAGATCTGCTGTAGTACTGCTTGCCCTTGTGTTGATCTTATCGACTGTCCTGGCAGCCTGCGGTGGAAGTAATGAGAATACTGCAAACGAAGGCTCAGGAGCGTCGGGGGCATCAGGGGAGGTTACTCTCAAGATGATTCTTCTTGGCGGAAAACCGGTTGATTATGATCTTGTCTTCGATGAACTGAACAAGAAGCTGAAGGAGAAAATGAATGCGACTCTCGAAGTGGAGTTCCTGGACTGGTCCGATTGGAATCAGAAATATCCATTGAAATTCGCCGCTAACGAGGATTTTGATCTGGTATATACCTCAAGCTGGGCTTACTATAACGATCAGGCGATTAAAGGCGGCTTCCTGGAAATTACAGAGGAGATGCTGCAAAAAAATGCGCCACTAACGTGGGAGAAAATGCCTAAGGTGTCGTGGGATCAGGCAAAAATCAACGGAAAATTGTATATGGTTCCTAACAATAATCTGGAAATCACCAACAAGGTTGTGCTCTACCGTGAGGATCTTCGCAAGAAGTACGGCTTGTCAGCCATTAATAGCTTGGATACCTATGCGAATTATCTGAAGACGGTTGCCGCGAATGAGAAGGGAATTACCGCTTTTGGGGCCAAAGCTGCTGATGGCTGGAGATGGCATGAGCTGGATCAGATTGCACTGGAGCAAAATAATGATTTCAAGGTTGTCGATCTGCGTATTCCGCTGGCCTATAAGCTGGATGATACAGCTGGCAAGGTGTTCAATGTGTATGAAACTCCAGAATTTAAATCCCTGCTAGGCTACTATAAAGATCTGTCTGATAACGGAGCATGGTCGAAGAATGTGGTGACCAATAAGAATGATATCTGGCAAGACATGAAGGCGGGCAAGGTATCTTCCTATGCACATAATCTCGGTACAACGGCATTCAATCTGGCGGAAGCCCGTCGCGATACACCAGAGCAAGAATATGCGATTGCAGATATTACACCTGGTAGCAAGAAGCTTGGGGCTATCTCGACGCAGAACGGGATCGCTATTCACGCGACCACCAAGCATCCAGAGAAGGCATTAATGCTGATTGATCTGTTGCAGAACGACAAGGAGATTCATGATTTGACGATGTACGGAATTGCTGGCACGCACTACAACCCGGAAGGCGATGACAAGTTCACACCAGGGCCAAGTGCAAGTAATTATACAGGATTCTCGAATTGGGGCTGGAACTCGTATTTGAATCGTCAGGATTCCTCCTATCCGGTAGAGGCGGATGACATCTTTAACAATTGGCAAGAAAATGTATATCACTATCCACTGGAGACATTTGTATTCGACGATGCCAAGGTGAAGGCCGAGGTGGCCAATATCAGTAATGTTATGGTGCGCTATGGTATTCCGCTCGAGTACGGACTCATTCAGGATCTCGATCAAGGACTTGCAGCTCTGAATTCTCAGCTTAAGGCTGCGGGAATAGATAAAGTTCAGCAAGAGATGCAATCGCAGATCGATGCTTTTCTTGCCAAGTGATCGAACGCAGGTTGAGGGGGCTAGTCCCCTCTTTCTTTTTTTCTTATCTAAGACAACAGGGGAGATGAATGAAGATGGCATTTAAAGTCCCGCCTATCAGTAACAAACTTCCAGTATTCATGCACGGTGCTGATTACAATCCCGAGCAATGGCTGCACGATAAACATATTTTTGAAGAAGATATCCGGCTGATGAAGCTGGCAAATTGTAACGTAATGTCGGTGGGGATATTTGCTTGGTCGGCACTGGAGCCCGAGGAAGGACGCTTTGAGTTCGAGTGGTTAGATCATGTGCTGGACACATTCGCGGAGAATGGCATCTATGCTTGGCTCGCTACACCTAGCGGTGCAAGACCAGCGTGGATGTCGCAGAGCTATCCCGAAGTATTGCGAGTTGAGGCTAACCGTGTTCGTAATCTGCATGGACTGCGTCATAATCACTGCTACACCTCGCCAGTCTACCGGGAGAAGACAAAGATCATGAACTCGCGACTCGCCGAAAGGTATGCACATCATCCTGCCATTCTGGGTTGGCACATTTCGAACGAATTGGGTGGCGAGTGCCACTGCGATTACTGCCAAGCGGCGTTCCGGGAATGGGTCAAGGCAAAGTATGGCTCCATTGAGGCGTTGAATCACGCATGGTGGGCAACCTTCTGGAGCCATACGTATACGGATTGGTCGCAAGTGGAGTCGCCAGCGCCTCATGGAGAGAACGCTGTGCACGGACAAAATCTGGATTGGCGGCGTTTTGTGTCTGATCAAACGTTGGATTTTTATAAGCACGAGATGCTCCCACTGAAGACAGTCAATCCCGAGCTGCCGTGCACGACGAACATGATGGACTGGTTCTATGGGCTGGATTATCGTACGTTTGCTGAGGAGCTGGACGTGATCTCGTGGGATGCGTACCCGACATGGCACGAAGCGCCCTCGGATCGTAATGTAGCCTCATGGTTCGCCTTCAATCATGACCTGTTCCGCTCATTGAAGAAACAGCCATTCATGCTGATGGAGAGCACACCGAGCTTGACGAATTGGCAGGCTGTGAGCAAGCTGAAACGACCGGGCATGCATCGGCTGTCCTCCTTGCAGGCTGTTGCACACGGTGCAGATACAGTACAGTATTTCCAGTGGCGCAAGAGCCGCGGCGCCAGCGAGAAATTCCATGGAGCAGTGATGGATCATGTCGGTCATGAGCACACGCGTGTATTTGAGGATGTTGCCAAGCTAGGCAAGACGCTGGGGCAGCTAACAGACTTGATCGGTACGCTTGTCCCTGCCGAAGCTGCAATTCTGGCTGACTGGGATAATCGCTGGGCGATTAATGACGCACAAGGTCCACGCAACAGTGGTCTTCACTACGAGGAGACCGTGATGCAGCATTACCGCGCATTGTGGGATATGGGGGTACCCGTAGATATTGTAGGCTCCAATGATGATTTCTCGGGCTATAAGCTCTTACTGGTGCCAATGGCATACCTTCTACGGCAGGAGACAGGGGAGAAGATTGAAAGGTTCGTTAGCGAAGGGGGCACTGTAGTTATCACCTACTGGAGTGGTATCGTGAATGAAAGTGACCTGTGCTATCTAGGTGGCTTTCCAGGTCCACTGCGGACAGTAGCCGGCATCTGGGCAGAGGAGATCGAGGGGCTGCACGACCAGGATCGCAATGCATTAGTAATGGATGCTGGCAATCCGCTAGGCTTCGAGGGCTCGTTTGAGGTGCGTGAATTGTGTGAGTTAATCCACACCGAGACGGCAGAAGTGCTGGCTGTGTATGGTGATGACTTCTATGCGGGACGTCCAGTGCTTACCGTGAATCATTTTGGGGACGGTCAAGCTTATTATCTTGCGGCACGGGTACATGAGCCTCTGTTCTATCAATTATTCTATGGACAACTCGTTGAAGAGAAGCAGGTACAGCGTGCTCTTCGTAGTGCGCTTCCAGCAGGTGTGACTGCTCAACTGCGGACCGACGGTGATACGGATTACGTGTTCTTGCTGAATTTCTCAGGTACTGTCGTTACGATTGAGCTGGACGGTGAGGAATATGAGAATATGGAATCCGGTGACGTACTCTTAGGCCAAGTAGAGCTGCCTGTCAACGGTGCTTGTATCCTGCGACGCCGTGCGGTGAAGTAGTATAATCCGATCGCAGCTATGTCTACACCTAGCCTTACAGTAGTCTATACTTGATTGAGCAACGCCCCGTAGAATAGATTTTGGTGACCGCCAAGTCTATTCTACGGGGCTATTTTAAATTGATAGAATTCATAAGTTTTCAGTGGAGCTGAACAAATCGATTATCGCTATATTATTAAAGCTTCTGAGAGGAAGGAATGGGCTACATGGACTTGACCACACAGCATGATTGTACGGTGATTTCCTTGGACGGGCAATGGGATTATGTATTGGACTATGCAGACACTGGCGAGCTGGAGCAGTGGTATCTTTGTTGGAATGACAGACAGCAGGGGCAAGTAACCTTCCCTGGTACCCTGACTACGAATCAAGTGGGAGAAGTTCAAGCCTGGAGCGAGCTCATGGACCCGGACACAGTCCGTTCGCTGCGGCAGCGCCATCGGTATGTCGGAGTAGCCTGGTACCAACATCATGTGAAGCTTCCGGACGACTGGGACGGCAAACGATTGACTTTGTATCTGGAACGCGTCATGTGGGCATCGTCTTTGTGGGTCAATGGTCGGTTCGCAGGGCGTCAGGATAGTCTCTCGACCCCTCATGAATTTGATATCACGAATCTAGTTACTGCTGGGGAGTCGAATAGTGTCATCCTTCGAATCGATAACAGGGACATTCATCATCCAGCTAACAGTTACGGGTATCTTAGAGAATGAATGGAATACCCGGGCTGAGGTTGAACTGAATATACAAGCATCCATCAAGCAGGGAGCAAGACCCCAGCAGGTACCGCCAGGAGTGTATAGCTATGCAGTTCCACCAGCAACGGGACTTTCTTTTGTGATTAGCTATGATATGGGAAGCGATGTTTTGCTATGGGATGAGTTCGCTCCCAATCTGTATGAGATGAGGCTGGAGCTTCAGTCTAATGACGGCGAGAAGATCATGAGCAGTGAGCAGCGCTATACGTTCGGAATGCGCTCATTTCGGCAGGTCGGCAAGCACCTGGAAGTGAATGGACGCCGAGTTTTTTTGAGAGGAACGCTAGAGTGTTGCATTTTCACGTTAACCGGGCATCCACCGATGGAGCAGGCTTCCTGGGTCTCATTGCTTCAGACAATCAAGGATTATGGCTTGAATCATATTCGTTTCCATTCCTGGTGTCCTCCGCAGGCAGCCTTTGATGCTGCCTGCGGATCAATTGGGCATATATGTACAGGCAGAGGCTCCGATGTGGATGGATACATGGAACATGCCTGTAGGCGAGCACCCCGAGCATTGTCATTATTTGCCACTGGAAGCGAAAAGGCTGCTGAATGCATACGGGAACCATCCGTCCTTTTGTATATACAGTAACGGCAATGAACTAAATGGTGATTTTGCATTACTGCGCCGCATCGTCGATGAGCTCAAAGCAGCAGATCAGCGCCGAGTCTATACACTAACTACCAATTGAGATCGGCCTGTCGATGCAGCAGACGATGTATTCATTGAACAGTCGGTGGATGGCGTAGGTGCCAGAGGACAGTATCTCCAGACAGAGCTGACAGATGCTACAGAGCTTGATTTTCAAGCGGCCATCGCCTTGAGATACATACCCGTCATCACACATGAGATAGGGCAATACGCGGTGTATCCAGATGTTACGGAGATTGAGCAGTATAATGGCGTATTACGGCCTGTGAATCTGGAGGTTATCCAAGCGGACCTAGAGCGCAAGGGGGTGATTGGAGAAGTGAAAAAGTGGGTGAGAGGCTCAGGCATGCTGGCGCTGCAGCTCTATCGGGATGAGATCGAGGCGGCTCTACGCACACCGGACCTTGGTGGATTTCAGCTGCTGGACTTGCATGATTTTCCCGGCCAAAGCACAGCAACGGTAGGTATTCTCAACGCATTTTGGCAGTCCAAGGGGCTTGATTGAGCCTGAACTATTTCGTCGCTTTTGCGGACCTGTTGTTCTCCTGTTACGAATGCCAAAACGCATCTATAGCAATAGAGAGATATTTGAGGCTCAGGTGGAAATCGCACAATTTGGGGCGAGCGAGCTGCCTGCCGCGGACATTCACTGGCTGCTGAAGGACGAAAATGATCATGTGCTGGACCAAGGCTCCATTCCCTGCAGGGCCATACCTAGTGGAGCAGGCATTCCACTTGGGCGATTCACTACAAATGCGGTTCAAAAAATCACGGAAAATGCCAGACTGACGGTGTCTGTACAGTGGGGGGATTCCGATGTAATGAATGAATGGCCGATCTGGATATACAAGGAGAAGGATAAAGAGGAGGAGAATAGTACCCTGTACAGCACAGACGGGACTGCATCAGATTCTGGTTGCATACATGTGACTACGGTACTGAACTCAGAGGCGGTGGACCGGTTGAAAGCAGGGCAAAAGGTACTATTTCTTGCGTCAGACAGTGAGCTAAAGAATGCTGTACCCGGACAATTCCATCCTGTGTTCTGGAGCCCCGTACATTTTGCTACCGAGAATCCTTGCGGAGTATACATCAAGAAGTATCATCCGGCGCTGCATTCGTTCCCTTGAAAGGAGTATGCGGAGTACCCATGGAGGGACCTGCTGGACCGATCTGTCTCTATCGCCTTCAACGAGCCGCCCCCCTTCGATCCCATCGTACAGTTCATTCCGAACTTCTATCATAACCGCAGGCTGGCCAATCTATTTGAATATCAAGTGGGAAAGGGCTCATTGCTTGTGTGCGGCATGGACATCCAGCATCAACTGGCTGATCGACCAGTCGCCCGCGCGCTAAGAAGCAGTCTGATGGAGTATATGGAGAGTCACATATTTCAGCCTTCGACCTCAATCACATTGGAAGCTCTACAGGAGCTGCTGGCTGTTCAGGAATGATGTGGCAAAAAGTAGTAGGGATTGTGGATGAGGATAATTATGGGTTCAAATTAAGAGATCAAATCCTCCTGTACACACAGAGTTTCCATTTTGATTCAGCTATAGTCGTATCGTATATTTTGGCTTCATCAGTTCATGCTGGTGGAGCTTTTCTTATGAGCAAGGGTTCAAATGTGGTTGTAGCCCAGCAAAAACAACTTGTTCGTCGTGATCAAGAAGCGATTTCATTATAAAAATTGAATAGTTTTCTAAGTAAGTTCTATACTTTTTTAGGTCACTGAGAATGAGGCTTCTTGTTATATTGAAAGGGCTTACAAAAATATCCAAAACTAAGGGGGATTCAGCCAAATGTTTAGAAATAAGCTACTAAATGTCTGCCTAGCCGTTCTGTTCATGCTTGTTGGTTGCAGCAAGGAGGCAACCCCAGCCACATCGACCACCGATGGAAGTGAGAGTCAAGCGGTCACCTTTACCTATTATCATTTTGCACCTGGAAACAGAGATATATTAGCTAGCGAGACTACGATTGGAAAGGAGCTTCAAAAACAGACTGGCGTAGACTGGAAGCTGGAGTACCTGGTTGGTGACAGCTCTACCAAAGCAGGTGTTATGATCGCTAGCGGAGATTACCCGGATATTATTAGCTCAAGTGGTGAGATGGATAAGTTGCTTGGTGCAGGCGCATATATTCCATTGGATGATCTGATTGAAAAGCATGGTCCTAATATTAAGCGCGTGTACGGTCCCTATTTTGACAAGATGAGACAGAAGGATGGCGCCATCTATACATTGCCTTACACGGCCAATATGGGTGAGTATATCGGATCTCCTAACATCAGTGGCGGAGCATTCTGGATTCAGCGAGCTGTATTGAAAGCATTCGATTATCCGAAGATCACTACGCTGGATGAGTATTTTGACGTAATCAAACGTTATAAGGAGGAATATCCGAAGGTGGACGGCCTGGATACGATCGGATTTGTTTCCCTTGCAGGTGTTACTAATAACTTCTTTACGCTGCAGAATCCGGCCATGCATCTGGCTGGTTATCCTAACGACGGAAGCGTCATTGTAGATATGAACACTCACGATGCAAAGCTTGTAGCAGGAACAGACTATCAGAAAAGATGGATTCAGAAGCTGAACGAGATCAATGCTCAGGGATTACTTGATCCAGAATCTTTTACTATGAATAAGGACCAGTATTTAGCCAAACTGACCTCTGGTCGTGTGCTGGGGTATTTCAATTATGAATGGCAGGTGGGCGATGCCAACAAAAATTTATTAAGTGCAGGTATTGATGATAAACGGTATGCTCCTCTACCTATTGTATTTGACAAAGGCATCAAAGACCAATATATAGATCCTCCAGGCTTCGTAAACAACTACGGAATCGGCATTTCGGTTAAGGCTAAGGATCCAGTCCGTATTATCCAGTATTTTGATACTTTACTAAAGGAGGAAAACCAGGTACTTGTTCAATGGGGAATTCGGGATCAAACGTACAGTGTAGACGAGAATGGTCGTTACTATTATAAAAATGACGAACAGCGTAGATATCATGATGATCCTGAGCTAAGACGCACCTTTGGTTTCTCTTATTTTGGCGCATATTGGCCGCGTTACGGTGATAATTCGACCTTGACGGACGGCAACGCTTATAATCCCGGGAATCAGCCAGAGGCTGCATCGTTTTCATATACCGAGGGAGACAAAAAGCTTCTGGATGTATATGGTGTAAATACCTTTAGCGAGCTATTTGCCAAACCGGAAGAGCGCCCGTGGTTTCCAGCTTGGTCTATTGAGTTGGCTCAGGGCTCTCCAGAGCAGACCTTTATCACGAGGTCTGATGATCTGCAAATGAAGTACCTTCCTAAGCTGATCATGGAGTCTACAAGCAATTTCGAGAAGATATGGCTCGAATATACGAATGAGCTTAAAAAATTGGACAAAATCACATATGAAGAGACTATTAACCAAGTTGTTAAAGATCGAATAGCTGGGAAATGGTAATGGCCTTCTATGTATACCAGATTGAACATTGAGTGAACCTACCTCCACATAGAAATAATGGAATTCGGGGATACTTTTATCAAATTCTCCAGTGGAGTGGAGTGAAGTGAATGGATAGTTCCTCTTCAAATTTAAAAACATCCGGGGTTGTCATCGTTGTCATGAACAGTATGTTGGGGGCTGGAATCCTGACGCTTCCCCGGACCATTAGCCAAGCAGTGGGCACCCCTGATGCCTGGATCTCTATAATATTATCAGGGCTGATGGTTACGGGAATAGGCATTCTGATGGTTGCTTTGTGCCGAAGATTTCCGGGAAAGACGGTGTTCGAGTTCATACCCGAGATCATTGGGAAGTGGCTCTCTTATATGCTGGGAATTCTAATTATTTTGTATTTTACGGTACTTTGTTCATTTGAGATCAGGGTCATGGCAGAGATTACGGATATGTATCTGCTGGAACGTACGCCCAACTGGGCCAGTATCATGGTGATCATGTGGGTTGGGATCTATATGATCACGGGGGGCATTACGGTAATGATACGCGTATTTGCAATCATTCTACCGATTACGTTAGCACTTTTTCTCCTTGTCATCGTATTGAGCGGCCAGACGTTCGAGCTTAACAATCTTAGACCCGTGCTGGGTCAAGGTATCGTGCCTGTAATGCATGGAATTAAGCCATCCTTTCTGTCGTATTCTGGATATGAGGTTGTGCTGATCACGACGGCCTATATGGCCAATGTCAAGAATGGCAACAAAGCGGTATACTACAGCATATTCATTGTTACCTTAATTTATCTGGTTACCATTATTATGGTAATAGGGAGCCTGTCTCTTGAAGGAGCTGAGGCACGGACGTGGCCAACTTTTGATATGGTCAGAAGCTTTGAGATGGAGGGATTTCTGTTCGAACGCTTTGAATCCCAGTTTCTTATCTTTTGGTTAGTACAGATCTTTGCCACTTATGTCTTCAAGCACCATTTCGCGTCTGTTGGTATTCGGGACCTATTTGGCGTTAAGAAAATCAAGACCATACAATTCATTTTACTGCCCGTGTTATATGTTATTTCCTATTTACCGAAGGACCTGGATGAGGCATTGACGTTGGGAGATTTGCTAGGTGATATTTCTGTCATATTGTTCGGGATGGTCCCGGTAATCCTGTTGATCGTAAGCTTTATCAGGAAAAAGGGAGGGAGCAAGCCACGCGCTAAGGCATCCTAAGCGTATACAATATTTGTGTGCACACGAGACGAGGCACATACTTGAACTTTCCTATTAAGCACTTCTCGTTCCTTTATTGTAGTATTATATATACTAGAAAAGGTAGAGAGAAGTGGGGACCAGGACAGGATGAGAAATTCAGACAACCAGAGGAGACAAACGGGCCGCTATAGGAAGAACCCAGATAACGGCTGGTTGCGTCAGATCAGACGTTATAAGCCGTTGATCTTCATGCTGATCATTGCCGTGGCCTCCTTGGTCAGTGTAACACTGCAGCACGAGGATACGGGACGACCGGGGACACATAACTGGACTGCAGGTGAACGAGTGCCCGCCACATGGGTCAGGGCAGTAGATGGTGACACGTTCGTAGTGTCCATCGGTGGGAGCGAGGAGAAGGTACGCTTGTTGCTGATTGATACGCCAGAAAGCGTGAAGCCTAATACGCCAGTGCAGCCGTTTGCGAAGGAAGCTTCGGACTTTACCAAAGATATGCTTGAACAGGACAAGCTATCGCTGGAATTCGATGTATCTGAACGGGACCGCTATGGCCGACTGCTGGCCTATGCCTGGGTCGGTGACCATATGCTGAATGAAATGCTGCTGGAGGAAGGGTATGCCCGGGTTGCATACATCTATCCTCCTAATGTGAAATATGTGGATCGTTTCAAGGGAATTCAATCTGAAGCCCAGAAGGCCGGAATCGGTATTTGGAGTATTGAGGATTACGTGCAGAAGGATGGTTTCCATCCAGATGGGAGTTAGTATAGAGAGACAACCTTCACTCCACTTGAGATCAGGGAGTGAAGGTTGTATTTGTATGTGCGCAACTGGTGATTATTTGGAATAAGTATCTTCTATGACGGTGTTCGTCAGAGCGGCATCATCTATATTCAGTGTGGCTGAGCTTGTCAGGTCGCCCACGAAGGTTGTGACACTTCCGGCTGGCAGGTGGGCATAGAATGAGCCGCTGGATGCATTGAGTGTGGATTCGGATGCCAGATTCCGATTCGCGTCTGTGATCCATCGGGATAGTGTGCCCGCCCTCCCGTTTTGCAGGACGAAATTTTGGTTGACGGCTGTTGTTCCCCGGTTAATGGCCACGATAACGACCTTGTTGTTGCCTTTGAAGGCAGAGACATACACATTCGTATCAGGATTCTTGGTCGCATCGACGCGCACATAGCCAGGACGGACGAATTTCGAGAAATGAGCCATATTATAACCACGCTTGCTGATGGTACCGTCTTCTTTCATAGGGCCGTATTGTCTGCGGATATACCACCATACATAAGCTTGAAAGTCGCCTTCTACCATAGCATTATGCATGTGATAGGAGACGTCCAGTGCTTCAGGCCAGCGATCTGCCGAATTGTTGTCACTATTAGGATAGTATACCTCGGTCATCCATAGCTCTTTGCCTGCTCCTTTTTGCTTGAAGAGGGGATAGGCAAAATTACTGACCTGGGTTCCATACAGATGGGCGCCAAGGATATCCATATTGGCAAGTGCCTGCGGATCATTCAGGATCGGGTCCGATATATTTTTGAGATATTGGAACGACTCAGGTGCAATGACCTTGCAATTAGCTTTCTTAGCGGTGGCTACCTCTCGATTCCAGTTATTTCGATTGGAGTCCACATAGATTCTCAGCACCGAGAAGCAATGCGGTCACGCAGGCCAATAGTGTACAAATGGTCTTTTTTACACGTGAAATCATTGTCTCATCTCCTCATCAAAAATGATTGCATGGTATATACACTCACTTTAGACATGCGGCTTCTGTAACAGGCTGTACACACTTGCCATTGCACCTTTATTCACTTGCCGCGACATCCTCCTTTCTCATAGCCCAATTCCTCATATAAAAGTAAGCGCTTTCTATTATGTGTATTATAATATTGAAATTGGTTATGTAAAAAATCTAACACATATCATATTCACCAAATATTCCCAAAAACCTTCATGTAAAAATATGATTTTTTCTTGCATTTCAATCCTTCCACTCATGAACAGTCATGATAAGGGATGGTAGAGAACGATATGACGAGCATTGCTGGCTAACGCAGTTTATTGTAAAGGACTCCAGACCCAACTATACGTTGGTGGAGTCCTCTTCTATTAATCAGCAATAATTAGACTCCTCAAATGCGACAGAATGGTTTGATTACACAATTTTTGTTGCGCTCATAAGCAGATTGGAGAATTCCTGAAATCGCTGCTGCTCGCTCCATGAGTACTGAACTCCGTACCCATGGGCAATGTCCAGATGCTGTAGCCCCTGCTGTAGGATCGAAAATCGGGAGTTCACATACTCGAAGCCCAGGTACTTGTAATGAAGCAGAATGATCTCGATGGTAGGTGGTGAAATGATATTGCCTACAGGAGCAGCTCGATGTCGACCAGGCGTAAAGTTCGTCTCTGTAATCGCGTTGGGATTGAAAATTTGCGGCTTGTCATACATGTGGCGTCGTACTCCGTGTTGAACTGTCTCGCACAACTTGCGTGCTTCATCCGGGAAAGTATCTGTCACCATTTCGAATCCAAGGGGAGTAACCAGAGTAATTCCTTGCGCCTGGCAACCCTCCAGGTAGGCCCTGAGATCCGTATGGTATAAATGCTCATCCACATCACAGACAATAATCCAGTCCGCCTTGCCGATGCTGTTTTTCCAGAACTGATTGAATAGATCAAGTGCTGTCAATACGAGCGAATGCTCCTTGGTCTCGAAGCTGCCGACCGTTACCTTCGGATGCGCCTCCAGAATGGATAAGGAGCGATCGGTCGAGCCATTATCGAAGATAAAGTATTGATCCGCGATGTCATCATAATGCCTGAAGAAAAAAGGGAGCATCTTCTCCTCATTCCAGCAGATGGAGTATACATGTACAATCATATGCTTTCCCCGCCTATCTTTCTAATATTATATCGCAAATCCGATCAACATCTTCTACTGCCAGCTCGGCATATAGAGGCAGGGTGAGCACACGCTTGGCAATAGTTTGGGCTACAGGAGTTGCATTGACATCAAATCGCTGATTATAGCATGCTAGTGTATTGGTCAGAGGATAGAAATACTTTCTGGTGATGATCTGATGTGTCTTGAGCCGTTCATAGATTTCATTTCGGGTGAATCCGAAGGTCGTCTCATGGAAGACAACCGGAAAGTAAGCATAGTTCGATTGAACACCCTCCACGGAACGAATCAATTGAATACCTTTCACAGGAGCTAATCGGTCCTGATAACGGCTCACGATCTGTTTTCTTTTCTCCAGAACATCGGGCAGGTGCCGCAGATTACAGATACCCATGGCCGCCTGGAATTCATTCATTTTGGCGTTGGAGCCTATTCCCTCTACCGATTCCTCTGACGTAATCCCGAAGTTTTTCAGATGATACAGCTTCTTGCCGATCCCTTCGTCAGCAAAGGTAACCGCACCACCCTCAATGGTGTGAAATACCTTTGTGGCATGAAAGCTGAACATGCTGGCGTCTCCAAATCTACCCACACTCTGACCATGAATCTTCTCCCCAAAGGCGTGAGCGGCATCATAGATGACCTTCAGCTCGTATTTCTTGGCGATTCGTTCGATCTCATAGACATTGCAGATATTGCCGTACACATGAACGGGTAAGATCGCTGAGGTCTTATCGGTAATCAGACTTTCAATCCTGCTAACATCCATGGTGTAATCGACCGGGTTCACGTCGCAAAAGATAGGAGTAAGCCCATTCCTGACAATCGCGTGGGTCGTAGAGGCGAAGGTGAACGGTGTGGTGATGACCTCGCCTGTCAGATTCATGGATTGCAGCACTAGCTCCAGTGCCAGGTGCCCATTTGTAAATAAAGAGATATAATCAACATCCAAATATTCAACAAGCTGCTGCTCAAAGCGATTATGATATGCCCCCATATTGGTCAGCCACGCTGTTTCCCACATTGGTCTGATCTCATTCATATATTCCTCAAATGGCGGCATTGAGGAACGGGAGACATAGATTGGTTTTTTACTCAAGTCCGCCGCGCTCCTCTAACAATTTTTGTTCGAGCACAAGAGCTCGCATGCTCCTTTTCTTAAGCTCTTTGCTCGGAATTCCCGCATTGATTGACCATTCGTTAGAATCATTCTTGATAAAGCTGAACGCGCCAAATGAGCTTCCCTCCCTGATGGTGACTCCCGGCATGACGATGCTGCCGCTGCCGATAAGGGAATGCTTTTCAATCCGTACCTGTTCACTGGTCACGTGCTTATACTTCTCGGGCACCATAGGATTAGTCATCGTCTCGCCGGAATAATCGTCAGATATCGAATAAATGGACACACGTGAGGAGATGTTGGCAAAATCCTCGATGAGGATACCCTGATCTCCCCCATACAAAGCAGAATAAGCAGCTACATGAATATAACTGCCTAGGGTGATCCTTCCGCTCAAAATGCAAAAATCATCAATACGGACATGATTGCCTAGACGTATGTGCTGTGAACTATAGATGCTAGCCTTGCGGCTAATCCATACGTTATGACCGTATTCGGCTAATCCAAGCTCAGCGAGCTCATCGTGTGTGTAGAAACTATTAATGGCTCATCCCTCCTTTTCATAGCTAATAGAAATATCTTGTTCATTGTATGTGAGCAGGAATTTTTCTGTGCTGATTCTAGGTCGTGGGGATGTACTAGTGTAACCGCGGTAATCTCTAGGTGTCTTTGTTCTTGACAGGAATCTGAAGCAGAATGATGTGCTGTGCCTGATTACTAGATTGAGCTAGCTTCAAGGATATTCAGGCTGAGGCGCAAAAAGCGGTTATAGGCATTGCAAAAATGCTGAAGTAATAGTTTGGAGCTTCCGGGGAAAGCTAACCATCACTCATGTCCATATAAATTAATTACCTACAATTCATGCAGCTGTGGCATGTTACATGCTGTGATTTTTCTGGAACGACTGATGATAACATAAGAAAGGATGAGTATATGCGAACACTATATCGGGATTCTGCAGGTGTGCTCCGAACGCCCCTTAGGGGCAAGGATATCTTGTCCAATCCGCTATTGAATAAGGGTGTTGCCTTCACGGAAGCGGAGCGGGCAGCCTTACGCCTTAATGGCATTCTGCCTCCAGTAGTGCTGAATATCGAGGAGCAGGTGAGTCGGGCTTATGAGCAATTGAAGAATGAGTCTAGTGATCTGCGCAAGAACATTATGCTGAATGATCTGTACAACCGAAATGTGGTCCTCTACTACCGTCTACTGAGTGAGCATCTTAGCGAATTACTGCCGATTGTCTATACACCGACCGTAGGCCAGGCTATTCAGGAATATAGCCACCAGTACCACAAGCCAGGCGGTGTGTATTTGTCCATTCATAATCTGGATGGCATTCCAGAAGCATTTCATAATGCAGGAGTGGAAGCCGGTGATATAGACCTGATCGTAGCCACCGATTCGGAAAGTATATTGGGCATTGGCGACTGGGGGATTGGCGGTATTAACATTGCCATTGGCAAGCTTGCGGTATATACGGCTGCTGCCGGGATCGATCCTGGCCGAGTCCTGCCCGTAGTATTGGATGCAGGGACGAATAATCGGACGTTGCTCAATGATCCGCTGTATATCGGGAATCGCCATGAACGAATTCGTGGAGAGCGATATGAGCAATTCATTGATGCCTATGTCCAGACGGCCCGCAGCCTATTTCCGAAGGCATTGCTGCATTGGGAGGATATGAGCAATGTCCATGCGAGAAGCATACTGAACCGATATGGCGAGGAAATGCTTACCTTCAACGATGATATTCAGGGCACTGGTGCCGTGACGCTGGCAGCGATTCTGTCCGGGGTGCAGGCCAGCGGTATTCCGCTGCATGATCAGCGTATTCTCATATTCGGACCTGGTGCTGCAGGTATCGGCAATGCGGATCAGATTCGCGATGTGTTAATGAGAGACGGTATGAGCAAGGAGGAGGCTCAGAGGCGGTTCTGGGCATATGATTACCGTGGATTGCTCACGGATAAGACAGAGGGTGTGCTGGAGTTCCAGAAACCATATATTCGAAAGGCGGAAGAGCTCAACTCCTGGACTATGGACTCGAGTGGCAAAATAACGCTACTGGAGGTGGTGAAGCAGGTGAAGCCAACCATTCTGATCGGCACCTCTGGCGTTGCTGGGGCATTTAATGAACAGATCGTCAGAGAGATGACTAATCATGTGGATCGTCCCATAATCATGCCTATGTCGAACCCAACCAAGCTCGCCGAGGCGGTGCCTGAGGATCTACTCCATTGGACGGACGGCAAGGCCTTGATTGCGACAGGTAGCCCATTTGACCCCGTAATCTACAAAGGGACGATATATGAGATCGGACAAGCGAACAATGCATTTGTATTCCCGGGGTTGGGACTTGGGGCCATTGTAGCACAAGCTAGGGTATTCACCAGTAAGATGTTTACCGCTGCTGCGCATGCTGTAGCGGATGCTGTGGATTCATCCAAGCACGGTGCTCCACTGCTGCCGCGGGTGAAGGATCTGAAGAGTGTCTCGGTTGCGGTCGCTATAGCCGTGGTCAGGGCTGCAATGGAGGACGGGGTTGCGCAGCATGTACCAGAGGATGTAGAGCAGGCGGTGCGGTCGGCGATGTGGCAGCCCAGTTACAAGCCGCTGCAGGCTATGGAGGGATCGGAATACAAGGGCTGAATGCAAGAGAAGAATACAAGGTCTGAATATGCAGGCCGACATGAATAACCCGCTACCACCTGGTAGCGGTGTTTTTGGTAAGAAGTGATTAATTGCATGATTTCATAAGCTAACGAGAGCTTGGAATAGAAAAAGCCAACTTTACCCGTTTACATAAATCATTCCAGTCAAAATTAAGGCAGCCACAATTTTACACCATCTGTATAAAGGAATATTCTATTCAAGTCCCGTCCGGCGGAAGATAATCTTGACCGCTTGGGGGAGACTATGATAGCGAGCAGTATTCACATACACAAGCATGTGAACTGATTCATTCTTCTTAGAAAGCTGCGGTGAGTCCTGTGTTTTCTCAATTAAAACGCTTTTTAATCGGTAGACCCTTGAAGTCCCATCAAGCGGGCGAACAGAAGCTGAACAAGAAAAAGGCTCTGGCGATCCTATCCTCGGATGCCCTGTCATCTGTGGCTTATGGACCGGAGCAAATCCTGATTGTTCTGGTGACGGTGGGCACGGCGGCCTTCTGGTATTCCATTCCAATCGCAGTATGTGTGCTCGTGCTGCTGACTGCCCTGATCCTGTCCTATCGGCAGATTATTTTTGCTTATCCTCATGGGGGCGGAGCTTATGTCGTCTCCAAGGAGAACCTGGGCAAATATCCAGGGCTTATAGCTGGCGGTTCATTGCTGGTGGATTACATTCTCACGGTGGCGGTCAGTGTATCGGCTGGTACGGACGCGATTACCTCTGCTTTTCCAAGTCTACATCCTTATAACGTGCTTATTGCGGTGATTTTTGTGGTATTGCTCACGATTCTGAATTTACGGGGAGTTACGGAATCGGCTTCGGTACTGGCTTATCCGGTGTATCTGTTTGTGCTCGCCTTATTTATCCTGATCGGGGCAGGGCTGTACCGTATTGTCACAGGTCAGGTAGACCCGACCATGCATGCGAATATTGGGACACCTGTGGCGGGCATTAGCTTGTTCCTGCTACTACGGGCATTCTCATCAGGTAGCTCTGCCCTCACAGGGGTGGAGGCTATCTCCAATGCGATTCCGAACTTCAAGAGTCCGGCGCCGAACAATGCAGCGAAGACACTGCTCGCAATGGGTTCCTTGCTGGCGCTGTTGTTCTCGGGAATCGTTGTCCTCGCCTATTACTATGGTGTGACTCCTCTTAGAGAGGTGACCGTAGTATCACAGATCGCCGAGCAGACCTTCGGCAGGAATGTCATGTATTATTTCATCCAAGGCACGACAGCACTCATTCTTATACTTGCAGCCAATACGGGATATTCAGCCTTCCCGCTACTAGCGGTTAATCTGGCGAAGGATAAATTCATTCCGCGAATGTTCACGGTCAGAGGAGATCGTCTCGGCTACTCGAACGGGATCATTAGTCTTGGGGCACTGTCTATTATTCTGATCATTGCCTTCGAGGGACAGACTGAGCATCTGATTCCACTGTATGCAGTGGGTGTGTTCATTCCGTTTACCCTGTCCCAGACAGGCATGATGATAAAATGGCTGCGTGAGAAGCCCAAAGGCTGGGTGCTCAAATGGATTACAAATACGACGGGAGCTCTAATCAGTCTGATGGTTGCTCTGATGTTCTTCCTGACCAAATTTGCTCAGGTATGGCCAGTTCTGATATTCCTGCCTGTTATCGTGTGGCTGTTCTACCGTGTGCGCAGACATTATGATGATGTGGCCGACCAGCTTAGACTGTCTACGTGTGAGCCACCGTTGCCGATTGATGGGAATGTGGTCATACTGCCCGTGGCGGGCATTACGCATGTCGTCGAAAATTCATTGAATTATGCCAAATCCTTATCACCACAACAGATTATTGCAGTCTATGTTTCGTTCGAGCGGGAGGATGAGCTGATCTTCGAGAAGAAATGGAAGGAGTGGCAGCCTGATATTCGGCTTGTTACCTTGTACTCGCCTTATCGCAGCATCATTCATCCCTTAAGCAAATTCATCGATACGGTGCAACGCAAGGCTAGCTCGGCCAACTATCAGGTGACGGTTATCATACCGCAATTCCTCCCCAAGAAGGGGTGGCATAATATTTTGCACAATCAATCCAGTCTGTTGATCCGAGCACACTTGCTCTACAGAAAAAATGTCATTATTACCACCGTACCATACCATCTGAAAAAGTAAGTAGCATCGCCCGTCAATTCATGGAAAAGTGGATCCACTCTCTGCCTTGGCGGGCGTTCCTTGCATGAAAAAAGGACTGTGCCCGAGTATTATCACTGGCGGTAATCCAGGTCATGTTGGCAAAGCCATGCTCTCGGGCATAAGTGACACAGGTCTGGTATAGCTTCTCCTCAAGCTCAGAATTACGGTAAGCCTCCTGTACATAGAGGTCATTCATGATTGCAATCCTGTCGGCCTTCATCGTACTAAATGTAAAGAACAGGGTTGCGAACCCTACATTCTTCCCTTGATCCTCGGCAATGAATTGAATTCCTTCCTTCTGTTCTAGCAGCAAATGAATCAAGCTGTGAAGCTTCACTTCTGGTGGAGCGGGATTGTTGTAGAAGTCCACTATGTACTCATACATCAATTCCGTCAGACTGGTCACGTCTTGTGGGGTTACGTCTCTAATAATTGTCGTCATGGTTAGATTCTCCAATTCTGTTTTTGTGAAGTAATTGCATAAATATACACCTTCAAGAATTAAAATTCAACACAGAGCTGAAAAAATTCAAATTGTACACGAGTATCACATTTGTACAATATTCTGTTCAAGCTAAAGTACATATAATAGACTTAGTTCAAACATCAGATGTATGCAGACAGGGAGGGAGTCCACTTGAGCTCGTTCTACATGTACCGCAACCTGCGAAGCAGGCTACTCGTAGGAATTACCCTATGCGTTACACTAACGCTTGTACTATCCACGACAGTCTATTATTTCTATTATGTTCAGGTTGAGCAGGAGCAAGCCTTTGAAGCGAACCATACCGGTCTGATGCGAAGGAGCGGCGAAGTCAATAATATGACGTCTGTAGCGCAATCGCTCGCTTTTCAGATGTATCGAAGCAGTACGCTATCCAAGCTGCTGTATTATCCAGAGCCTATAGTCTATGATGTAACGGGGGCTATGGCGGAAATGAACAACTACCTTAGCTCCATGCCTTATATTGAATCGATCTATGTGTACAATGCGCAAAGCAATAAGGTGTACATTGCTTCTAATCGTGGACAGAATGGTATATTTCACAAAGAAGAGCTGGCGGATTCGGGGATTCTTCGGATCATGGAGCAGTATCAGAGCTACAAGCCTTTTACGCCAATTCCAAGAGTATACTCGGTGCTACCTTCCTCGGAGCGTGAGTCTGTTGAGTCCGTAGCAGGAGCGAGCACGTGGGATGAATCAAGAGTAGCGGCATATACGTATCTATGCTATGACGCAATCAATGCGGAGGAGCGGATTCAATCCGCGATTATCGTCAATGTATCTGCCGCCTGGATGAACACGGGGATGGCTACCGAAGAGGGGAATAGCTCTGCTACTCAATCCTACATTCTGAATGATCAGGGGAGATTGTTGTCTGCTGGGACTTTGGTAGACACAGAGGCTAATAAGCATGATCGGGATTGGTTAACGACCCAAGTCTATAAGCAGAATTCGGGCTATTTTATTGATGAATTCCAGGGAAGGAAATCATTAATCTCGTTCACCGCACCAGACAAAATGAATTGGCAGTATATCAGTATCACTCCTTATGAAAGCGTAATCAGTACGATCAGTTCATTACGAAATACGATGCTGTTCATTGCTTTTCTGATTGCTGTGGCTGGGCTCGCGGCTTCCTGGAAAATCTCTCGTATTCTGTATACGCCGATCAACCGTATGCTGGCTTATGTGAACACACTCGAATCGGAGAAACGTAACAGTATGTATACGATTCGTCAAAGCATGCTGCTGGGCATGGTGCGAGGCAATCAGTCCATGTCAGAGGAGAAAGGGCTGGCCCGACGAATGGAGCTTGGGATTACCTTTCCATTTCATGAGAATTATCGACTTGTGCTCATTCACATCGATGAATATGCCCGCTGGCAGCAGGAGCGCGGACCGGATCTGCTTCCCTACAAATTCGCGATCATGAACATAGCTTCAGAGATAGGAGGTCAGGCTTATCGTGTCGAGACGATTGATGCGGAAGGGGAACGTATCATTCTGCTGCTACATATGGAGAGTACTGCTATTCCTGACCAGGGGGACGATTCAGAGCTATTGCTTGAAGCTGTGCTGCGCCAGATTCGTGAGGCATGCCTTGAATATTTACGGTTATCCATATCGATGGCCTACAGTCAAGTAAGCAAGCAGCCACATCAGCTACCAGCCTTATATCGCCAGGTGCTGGAGGCGATGGAGCAGCGTTATTTCCTGGGTAATGGAAGTATTATGGATGCAAAGGCTGTAGAACAGGCTGCTCAACAGCATATTTACCAGTATCCTGTGGATAAGGAAAAAAAGCTGCTGGATTACTTGAAGTCAGGGCATACGGATGAGGCCTATGCGCTCTTGGAGGAGATGGTTGCAGCGATGAAGGGCTCTTCGTTCTCCGTAATACAGATAGCGCTTTCAAGATTGGTACTGAGTCTCCAGCAACTGATCGGTCATATGGAGGAAATGAACGGACTCAAGGCAGGCACAATACCCCGGCTTCCTATACCAGACACTTACGATACAGTGGCGCAGTGGCAAAAAGAGGTGAACATCGTATTCCATTGTGTGCAGCAGCAACTGTTGCTTAAGAGGAGCACCAAGCAGGAGCAACTGGTAGAGCAGATTCAAGAGAAAATTAGCCGTTGCTATGGGGATGCTGATTTTTGCCTGAATCAGATCGCGGAAGAGCTGGATCGCTCTCCAGTGTATATCAGTCGTATATACAAGCAGCAGACGATGATTACGATCGTAGATGCTCTGCAGCGAACCCGCATCGAGAAGGCCTGTCAATTGCTTATGGAGACGGATTGGCCTGTAGCGGATATTGCGATGCAAACGGGCTTTGCAAGTACATCTTACTTTCACCGGATGTTCAAGCGTGCTCTTGGTGTAACTCCTACGGATTATCGCCGCTCCCGTCCCATCTCTGTATAAGGTAAGCAAGTCTGGCAGGCATGGGATTGGAGGGCTGTCACCAAATGGGCACTACAGACAGCAGCCAGCCGTGCCTCACGGCTCCTTGGGTGGAGTGTGGCACGGCTGTCATCTTTGGTCAGCGTATTCGAGTCAGTAGTGTTACGTGGGTAAGCTATTGTATTCCCTTTTCCTGTACATAGGCCTCCCATTGCTTGGTGTACTCGCTTTGCACCTTCTCCAATCCGGCTTGCTTGGCTTTTTGCATGAATATTTCAAGTCCTTCATTCATATCGACCACAAGTCCAGCCTGTAGTGGATAGAGATATTGCTTCTCCACTTGCTCCAGCGCAGCCTTCTCGGCTTGATAAGTAGTGTAGTCCTCGGCGAATCCAGTGTAGATATCAGGCTTTTGAATCGTGTCCAGCTCTGCAAATATCTCCTTCACCTTGTCGAAGCTCGGATCAAACAACATATATTCGGGATTGCGCCAAGCCCAGCCGTTCATGGCCTCGCGTGGGAAGCCGTTGCTTGCACTCGTCCCCAGCATTTGGTAGTAGCCATCCTTGACGGCGTAGTTCTTGCCCTCGATCCCATATTGCGTCAGCAGGTTATAGCGCTTATCGGTCACAAGCTTCTCATAGAAGGCTAGCGCTCGGGCAGGGTTCGGGCTGCTCTTCGGAATGGCGAAGCCGTTATGAATCGGATGCACGGGTGTTGCATAGCCTGTCGTCAGCGGGAACGGATAGTATTCCAGCTTCCAATCCGGATGGGAGGACTTCAGCTTGATCACCATATCATTGAATCGGTTCGGATTGTCGCCGAAGATGGTGGCGGCCTTGCCCGAGGTCACCTGATCCTGCAGGGTATCCTTGATGTTCAGAACGTTCTTCGGAATGAAGCCCTTATCAGCCCAGCGCTTATAGGTGTTCAGCTCATCCTTGTGCTCGTCGGAACCCCAGTAGGAGTATACCTTGGTGGGCTGCTCATATTTGATACCGATGCCATAAGGAAGTGCACCAACGCTCTTCGTTGCCAATTCAGTATAGCGGTCATGCAGATTGCCTTTGACATCACTGTTGAGCGAGATGGGACGCATATTGGGCTCATGCTGACGGATACCATCCAGATAAGCCTCGAAGCTGGCCAGATCCGTTGGCTTTGGCAGGTTATATTTCTCACGCAGGTCCTCGCGCCAGACGAAGCCATTCGTGACATATTCCTTGAAGGTGCTGGGTACGGTATAGATTTTGCCATCAATCTTGACTGCTTCCCACATCTCCTTGGGCACGAATGAATTTAATGTAGGAGCGGCTTCAGGCAGAAGCTCATCCAGAGGAAGAAAGGCCCCTTTTTTGGCATAGGATTGATATTGAGTCCAATCGGCTGTGAAGATCAGGTCAATCGGCTGGCCCGAGGATAGGAGCAGCTTGTATTTCTGATCCCAATCGGTCCAGGTCGTATAGTTGAATTTGACGGTGGCATTGAGATCCTGCTCCGCCATTTTATTAATCTCAGCTTCGATCGTCGGTAGCTCTTTAGGAGCATCCCCCAGCATATAGAATTGCAGCTGCACCTTCTTGGACATATCATCCTTGGCAGGGGCAGCAGGATTACCTGGAGCCTGTGGCTCTTGACTGCCGCCGCAGCCACTCAGCAGGAAGAGGACGAGCAGCATTGGCACCAGTATAAGCAGATACGGCTTGCTGTATTGAAAAAATTCCATTGGAAGGCCTCCTTAGGTTAAGTAAATTATGTTAGGACCTGACGGTACAACAGGCTGTCAGCATCCATTATCCTTTGACTGCACCGATTGTCAGTCCCTTGACGAAGTAGCGCTGGACGAAGGGGTACAGCAGCAGGATCGGGCCAGTAACGACGATCGCCATAGCCATTTTGGTGGATTCGGTCGGCATATCTGTGGAGAGAGATACCCCTGTGCCAGCGCCCATCTGGGCAATGAATTGCATCGAATTGACGACATTGTACAGATAGTATTGTAGCTGGTACTTGTGCGGATCATTGATGAAGAGCGAGGATAAGAACCAGTCATTCCAGTAAGCAAGTGCCAAGAACAGACCGATGGTAGCGATGCCTGGCGTAGACAGCGGCAGCACAATTTTGCAATAAATTTTGAAGTCACCCGCCCCATCGATCTTGGCAGAGTCGAACAGCTCATCAGGCATTGAGGAACGAATGAAGTTCTTCATAAGAATGATGAGGAACGGAGTCATCAGGCCTGGGAAAATGAGAACAGCATACGAGTCCAGCAGTCCCAGGTATTTAGTCAGCAAGATGTACCAGGGCACGAGGCCACCGCCAAACAGGGTCGTGAAGTAAATGTAGAAGGACAGGCTATTACGATATTTGAAATCCTTGCGTGCCAGCACATAGCCAGCCATCGTCATGAAAAACAGTCCGAGTGTTGTCCCGACAACAGTCGTGAATACGGTGACCCCGTAGGCCCGAAGGACCTCTTCCGGGAAGGTGAACACGGTGCGGTAGCCCTCCATTGAGAATTCCTTCGGAATGAGATGGAAGCCATCGCGTATGATCGATTCATTGCTCGTGAAGGATGCCGACAGGATGAATAGAAAGGGAAGCAGGCAGACGACGGCTGCGGCAAGGGTCAGCAGATAGGATATCCATTGGAAAATGCGACTGGAAAGCTCCTCTTTAATGGTCATGGCAAGGGAACTCCTTTCCTAGAATAAGGCGTATTCATCATTGATCTTGCGAATGATATAATTGACGGTCATGATCAGCACAAAGCCGAATAGTGATTGATACACGCCGGCGGCCGTAGCCATCCCCACATCAAAGGTAACCTTGAGTGAGCGGTATACATAGGTGTCGAGAATGTCTGTCGTATTGTACAGCATCCCGTTGTTGCCAATGAGCTGATAGAACAGGTCGAATTGTCCTTTCATAATACTGCCGAGTGCGAATAGCAGCAGGACGATGAAGGTGGACTTGAGCATCGGTACAGTAATGTACCAGATCCGCTGCCAGATGTTTGCCCCATCCATTTTGGCGGCCTCATAGTATTCTTCATTGATACCGACAATGGCTGCCAGATAGATGACCGTGCTGTAGCCGAGGTTCTTCCACAGGTAGAAGAAGATGATCAGGAATATCCAGACCCAGGGCTTATTGTATACGTCAACCGGCTCGCTCCCCAGCTGCTGTAGCATTGTGTTCAGGAATCCGCTCTCATAGTTGAAAAGGTTATATACAATAACACTCAGAATGACGAAGGATACGAAGTAGGGCAGGAACATGACAGATTGAGCCAGACGCTTGAACCAGCGAGCTCGCAGCTCATTCAGCATAATGGCGAAGGCGATCGCCATCGTATTGCCAAGCAGAATAAAGGCGGCATTATAGCCGACCGTGTTCAGCGTCAGCTTGGTCAAGGTGCCGGATTGCCATAGAAATTGAAAGTTCTGCAGGCCAATGAACTGGGCATTGAACAAGCTGGTATTGAAATCAAACTGAGTGAAGGCGTAATAGATCCCGACCATGGGGAGATAGGAATTAATGAAGAAGAAAATCAAGGTCGGCAGCAGCATTAGGAACAAGATGTGATTTCGTCGTAGCTCCTGTAGGAAGCCTCGGAGTCTCCCGACTTTGGGTGTGGTGACAGGTAGCGAGGTATCCGTAGGCAAAGTAATGGCTTGCTTGGAGGCAGGGTTCAATGCAGGTCACTCCTTTCTGGTATGTAGGCAGAGTAGAAGTAGCATGAGATGGATAGTGAGTAAAAAGAGTTCACTCGTATGAATTCATGCTCGCCCAGCTGCTATCAGGTGTTAAGCCGTGTTGCCTCAAGCAGAAGTAGCGTATGTTCATTATTATGTAAGCGCATACAGCTTGGGAAGTGAAGCCTTTCACGGTTGGTGAACAAAAGCATATATTTCCACAGTGAAGGATGTGGATCTAAGTGTACAAAATGAACTTTAATGGACAAAAAAGCCCCAGGAGACATGGCTCTCGGGACTTCGTGGTATTTGGATTCAGCCTTGTTGCTGGAATTCATCCGCAAGTATGCTCATCCAGATGGAATCGTGGTAGGCATGATTATAATAAAGGACTTGTCGCTGTACCCCTTCCCGTACAAAACCTACCTTTTCATACACATGGATAGCCCGGTCATTATAGCTAAATACGTTCAGCTCAATACGGTGCAGATTCAAAATGCCGAAGCCATAACCCAGTAGTAGACGAATGGCTTCACTGCCATAGCCTTTCCCTTGATGGTCCGTATTGCCGATAGCAATCCGTAGATTCGCATTCCTGTTCGTAGTATCAATATCCTGAAGGGCAATATCCCCGACCAGCTCGTTCGTATCCTGTAGTCCGATCCACAGCAGGACGGAAGAGGCATCGGTGGCTTTGCGCTCCAGATAGCTTTGCACGCCAGCGAGGGAGAAGACAGCCTGAGTGCCTGTCAGTCTCCGCATTTCCGGATCATTCATAGTGCTATAGTACATCATCGCATCCTCGACCTCGACCGGGCGCAGATATATCTTCTTTCCTTGCAACAATCGTAAGTCCTTCGTGGCATCATCATCGATCCATTTGTTCATGTATAATTTCCCTCCGTTATATTTAGATGAGCTCAGTAGTAATTCCTGAATGTCCAGACTCCATTACTATAATGAAATTCTGTATACTCAGAAATAGTCAGTTTGGATAAAAACTAAAGGACAGATGTATGGAGGCTTACCATGATATTAGCAGGAATTCGATTTCAACCGGACTCACCACTCTACATTCAGCTTTATGAATATATGAAGGAACAGATTGTATTAGGAGGCTGGGCGGTACACACTCGTCTGCCCTCCGTCCGCCAATGTGCGGACATACTTGGCATCAGTACGACGCCAGTCGAAATGGCTTATCAGCAGCTAGTAGCTGAGGGATTCGTGGAGGCGCGAAATCGAAGTGGTTATCATGTGCTTCCATTACCGGAGGATTACGCTCGGCTTGGCACCCGGACCTTGGGTTACTCGAACACGGATACGCCCAACTCAAAGTCCTTTGTGCCGAATCCACTACGACCTGAGAGAACTTATACCTATGATTTTCACCTGTCCCGCAACGATTTCAGTCGATTTCCCCATACCCAGTGGCGCCGGGTGACTGCAGAGGTCATGCAGCAGTCGCCGGACGTGCTGTTCTATGGCGATCCGCAGGGAGAGCTTGGACTGCGCAAGGAGATTTGTACCTATCTGGAGCATTTTCGAGGTGTACGTACGAACCCGGATCATATCGTCATAGCGGCTGACCAAATGACTTTATTGGTCTTCCTGGCTATGCTGTTGCGGGATAGAAGCCGTGTCATAGGCTTGGAGAACCCGGGCTATCCACTTATAGCGGCGGCCTTTCGCCGGATGGGCTACCAACTGGAGCGAATTTCGCTAGAAGCCGACGGATTGGACGTCAGCAGGCTGCTAGCCAGTGAAGCAAGGCTGGTGGCGGTATCGCCGTCACATCAATATCCACAAGGGATGGTCATGTCGGTAGGCAAACGTCTGCAATTACTGGAATGGGCCCAGCAGCGACAGGGCTATATTATTGAAGACGATTATGATGGAGAATTCCGTTATCACGGTCGTCCTATTCCGTCCCTGCAGGGCTGGATAGAGGAGAGTCGAGTCATCTACATGGGAGGCTTCTCACAGATCATGGCACCTGCCTTGTCCATACATTATATGGTGCTGCCTCCTGAGCTGATGGAAGTATTTCGGGACCTTCAATACGAGCTGCTATTCGAGCAATCCGCGTCCCGGATTCACCAATGTGCGATGGAGCTATTCATGAAGCGTGGTTACCTGGAGCAGCATATTCGCAAGATGCGAAAGGTGTATCGCCGTAAGCACGACATTCTTGTGGAGGCCATCAAGCAGCATTTCGCAGGCTGGGGTGAGGTGATCGGACAGAATGCGGGATTTCATATTGTATTGAGGGTGCATACAGAGCATACGGAAGCTGAACTGCTGCAAGTTGCCAGAATGGCAAGCATTCATGTTGCCTCTTCGGCGTATACCTGGGCTGGGACAGCGGATCAGGAACGGCGCGAATTCATCATCGGTTTTGCCGGAATGGACGAGAAGCGAATCGAAGAGGGAATTGCGCAATTAAGTCAAGTATGGGGGAGATTGAGAGCTCAGACTTAATCCCTTTAAAACAACCTTGCGTAATAAAACATGACATTAAATGAAGTGTGAAATAAGTTTATTGTATAGGATAATAGTTTATGTGTTATGTAAAATGACCTATAACTATCACATTTTCACCCTTGAAAATGATTTGAAAATAGTTTATTGTGCTTTTTCATTTAATTGTGTGATACTTGTTAACATCAAAGGCGCTGGAGTATACAAGTGAACGACTAGTACCTCGATCGAATCTGATATCTCGGGTTGAATGATCTGGTCAACGTATTAGTGTTCGATGCCTATACGGTGAGTTGCTGGAGATAACAGAAAGCACAGAAGGCATCCTATTATTTAAAAGGGGAAAGGTGATGTGTTCATGACAAAAGGTTGGTCTAAGAAATGGTCGGGTCCTCTAATGGCGGCTGTACTCGCATCTACGATGCTCATCTCGGCATGTGGCGGAGCTACAGAAGGACAGTCCTCCGCTGGCAATGCAGGCTCTGCTGGAGCTACTACCTTAAAGGTAGAGCTGTTTGATCGAGGGAATACACCTGCAGGCTATACAATAACAGACAGCTATTTGACCAACCTCATTCAGGAGAGATTCGGCGATCCGAACAATATTAAGGTACAATTCGTACCTGTGCCGCGCTCGGAGGAGACCCAGAAGCTGAATGTTCTTATGGCCAGTAAAAGTGAAGTGCCGGATATTGTCTTCACCTACGATTCGGGTACCTTCAACCGTTATGCCGAGCAAGGTGGTCTGACAGACCTGACGGAGCTGCTGGATCAACATGCACCGAACCTGAAGAAGTTCCTGGGAGAGGAGACATTGGCATATGGTCAGTATGACGGACGACAGTTCGCGGTTCCTGGGAAACGACTTGTACTGGGCAAGTACGCAGGATATGTTCGCCAGGATTGGCTGGACAAGCTGAATATGCCAGTCCCACAGACAACGGAGGAGCTGCACAGCACCCTAAAGGCATTTAAGGAAAAGGACCCGGGAGATACAAGTGGCAAGGTCATTCCGTTCGGTATGAGCCTGGCTCCCGCACAATATGATCCGTTAATCTGGTCGTTCATTCAGCCGCTCACGGAGGAACAGCGCTACACCCTGACTCAGCAGCTCGGGTCCAGCGATTATCCAACCCTGCTACCAGGATTCAAGGATGCCATGAAATTCCTGAACAATCTCTACAATGAAGGGTTAATCAGCAAGGACTTCGGTCTGGACAAGGATAAGAAGCAACTGTGGCAGGACGTACAGAACGGTAATGTTGGATTCTACACCGATGATGCGGGTGAAATGTATTTCCCGTACAACGGTACCTATGAAAATTTGCAGAAGAATGTACCTGGAGCTGTCATGACGCCTGTCGATGCTTTCACAGACTCTGAGGGCAAGCATTCCAAGCCGGCCTATGCGCCAAATGCAATGTACGTCATGATTCCAAAGTCCAGCGAAAATGTGGAAGCCGCGCTGAAGTATCTGGACTGGATGGCCTCGGACAGCAACCTGTTCGACATTCAGTTTGGTATTGAAAATGAGAACTATGTCATGAAGGATGGCGTGCCTGTAGTGAAGTCTGATGCGACAGATGAAGCCAAGAATCGTCTCTACAATTTCGGTGACCTGGCCATTATCGTAAATGGTAAGTTCGCGGGAGACGATGCCAAGAATGAAGCAGCCTATATCGCACAGACGATGGACGTCTACCAAGAGGATATGCGTAAGTCGGTAGAAATCTCGAATATCGATAATATCCAGCAGGTCCGCTTTGGTCACCCGATTGAATCGGAAGCCAAATATGGCACAACGCTGGCTGACAAGTATCAGGAGATCATCGTGAAGACCGCGATGGTGAAGCCGGATCAGTTCGAGGCTACCTTCGATTCCATGCTGAAGGATTATATGGCAAGTGGCGGACAGGCCATTCTGGATGAGCGTACAGCAGCCTATAAGACAATGAAAGGCCAATAAAGCACTGTTAAAAGCTCATCAAAAGCTAATTCAAATGCTCATCAAATGCTCATCAAATATTCATTACACTGACGAGCAGCCTATCAAGCTAAAGCGTCTTTAGGGATATTGTTATGAGTGTCGTATGAATGCTTGGCACAGTGGAGGTGCTTCTGGTACCTTGGCCGAATACCATTTCGGGTTTGAATGATCTGCAGAGAGCGTGGTTAGCGGAAAGCGGAGAAGCCCTAGAGAAACGGAGTGGCCGCCTTTAAGCTTGCTGTTCATCTGCTTATATATTCGTTCATTAGAACAGCAAGCTTATCAGTGGTCGACAGGGCTCCCCGCTTGCAGCGGCTCTATACTCACATTTGATCTGGTCAAGGTAATGGTCAAGCACTCTTCACTGCAGCATCACTAGTGATCAAGGAGAGGTGACGGCAGTGCGGACATCCACATACCTACGAAGACATTGGCAGCTGTACGCGCTGCTAGTGCTTCCAATGCTGTACTTTATTATTTTCAAGTATGGTCCAATGTACGGAGTTCAGGTAGCATTTAAGGATTTTAACTTTTTCCAAGGGATCTCGGAGAGTCCATGGGTTGGTGTGGAATTTTTCCGTGAGGCATTCTCGAACAATGATTTCTTCAAAGCACTGCGCAACACATTGATGCTAAATTTCCTGGACCTGATCGTCTCCTTTCCGGCTCCACTGATCTTGGCTATTATGCTCTATGAGCTGAAGGTCAAGTGGTTCAAAAAGCTATCCCAGACTATTCTCTACATTCCGCATTTTATATCCTGGGTGATTATTGGCGGAATTGTGCTACAGGTATTCGGGACCCAATCAGGCTTTATCAACAACCTGCTGACGAGTCTCGGTCTTGATGCGATCCCGTTCCTTGCTGACAAAAATTATTGGCTTATCACCTATTTGCTCGTAGGGGTGTGGCAAAGCGCGGGGTGGGGCACGATCCTCTATTTGGCTGCGTTGACGGGTATTAACAAGGAGCTGTTCGAGGCTGCGGAGGTCGATGGAGCGGGGCGTTTCAAGAAGATCTGGCACATATCTATCCCGGGCATCAAGACGACAATTGTTACCTTGCTTATTATTAACCTTGGGAATATGATATCCATAGGATTCGACCGTCCTTACATCATTGGTAACGTTGCCGTCAGAGACTATGCTGAGGTGCTGAGTACATTCGTGTACCGCGTAGGTCTTCAGTCCGGGCAGATCTCGCTGGCTACGGCAGTGGGCTTGTTCCAGGCTCTTGTCGGATTGATCTTCCTGCTCGTGGCGAATTATACATCCAAGAAGCTTACAGATGAGAGCATATTGTAGATCTACGTACAATGATGTATTGAAAGGGGAAACCAAGCTATGAGCGAGCACACTTCAAATCGGATATTCGATATCTTTAATGTCCTGTTGATTACGGTGGTCATTCTGCTGTGTCTGACGCCGTTTATCCATATTGTCGCGATATCCTTAAGCTCCAGCCGTCCAATCATGGCAGGTCTCGTCTCTTTTATACCGGTCGAATTTACACTGGATGCCTATAGTAAAGTATTTGCGGACATGTCGATGATTCGATCACTGGGTTTTACCATTTTTCTAACGCTGCTTACGACAGTGCTGTCTATGCTGATGACAATTATGGCGGGTTATGCCATGTCGAAGCGGAACCTGCGCGGTCGTAAATGGATCATGCTGATTATTGTGGTTACGATGTTTTTCAGCGGAGGAATTATTCCGGACTATATTCTGATTCGTAATCTGGAGCTGCTGGATTCGATCTGGGCACTCGTGCTGCCGAACTTGATCAGTCCCTTCTATATGATTATCCTCATCTCCTTCCTGCATGGGATTCCCGAGAGCCTGGAGGAGGCGGCCGAGATTGACGGCAGCAGTCATATAGGGACGTTGTTCCGCATCATACTTCCCTTGTCGTTACCGGTGCTGGCTACGCTTAGTTTGTTCTATGCGGTGGGTCGCTGGAATGGGTTCCAGGATGCGTTGATGTATATTTCGAAGCCGGAGCTGTATCCGCTGCAGCTCAAGCTGTATCAAATGATCCAGAATAATCAGGTGAGCGAGATGATGCAGGAAGGGATAGGGATGGCACAGATGATGCCGGAAAGTCTGAAGGCAGCCAGCGTCGTATTCTCAACCATTCCGATTCTGATCGTGTACCCGTTCTTGCAGCGTTACTTTATCAGTGGAATTACGGCAGGTGCCGTGAAGGGCTAATGAGGAGGAGCATAATTCATGATCTCTTTACAAGAGCAGTTGACTGAAGAGCAGCGTCATTTGGTAGACCAGGCTATGCGCTTGATGGATGGCCTATACGACGACGAGCAAGGGTTGTTGCAGGATGAAGAAGCACCGGAACGCCATGATACCCGAAGTAGTGTCCACTATGCGCTAGGTCTGTTGATGCGTGCAGGTGAAGGGGACATCACCCGCGCCTGTACCCTGCTACATCAGGTAATGGATCTGCAATTTGATCTACCCGATGAAATCTATCACGGCACCTTCCGTCAGGCGCCTGAGCTGCCTGTTCCACCTGCCGGGCACTATGCCTGGAAGAAGTTCGCGCCCGGCTTTGCCTATTTCTGGGATGATACCCTGGAGAAGATCGGGCAGCAGCTAAGCATACAATGGAGCAAGAATACGAATATGGGGTCCGATGCACCGGATTCCCAGTTCATTATACAATCACTACGCGATGCGGCCGATAAGGTGATCCCGCGTGTCTGGAGAAGCTACGATCCGAACTGGCGTGAGTTCATTGCTTGTGCATTCGCCATTATATTGGAGCATTTTGAGCAAATTCTGCCTTCTGAGGTAGTAGTCCGAATGGATGATTGCATGGTGAAGACTGTGGGAGCCTCTATTGATCGTCTTGGCTCGGACGCCATCCCCATGAACACCAACATTGAGCTTATGCATATTTTCGCCGTTCACTATTTCGGGTATCGTCTGGATCGGCAGGATTGGCAGGGGCATGCCCAGCTTCAGGCTGAGCGCTTGCTGGCTGAATTCCGTGAATTCGGTAGCTTCGCTGAGTTCAATACGACAACTTACTACGGTGTCGATCTGACAGTGCTGGGTATGTGGAGATGTTATGGGCGTACCGATGCGCTCAAGGGGATTGGAGCCGAGATTGAAGAGGGGCTGTGGCGGAATATTGCGCTATTCTACAACCCGGAGCTTGAGAACGTGTCTGGTCCCTTCGCGAGAGCTTATGAGATGGAAATGCTGGGGCACAGCTCGATGGGCGTATTCATTTATCTGGCCTTGGGACAGGACTATAAGCATTTGACGCTTCCTAATTGTGAGACAAGCCATGATCCGATGATCGCGCTGGTGGGCGTGAACGTACCAGAGGATGTTCGGCAGCAGCTCGCCGTGCATGCGGGAGACCGCAGAGTGGATAAGCAGTTCCGTGAGCTCTGTGAGCGTAACAAGCCTGGAGAGAATCGTCATCTCTGTACGGCAAGTGCCTGGATTGAGCGCACCCGGATGATTGGAGCGATGTCTGGGAGCCGCAATACGAATGGTCAGATGCATCCGGCAACCATACACTGGAAGACGGACAATGGGGATAAGTATTATGCGCGGCTGATTCGTAGGGAAAAAGGCAAAGGCTGGAACACTCACCTGAGAGGCATTATCTTCGACGCTGAGGTGGAGAAGGATCGCTTGGCTGTGGAGGTAAGTCTGGATACGGAATTGGATACCGAGGTGTACTTCGAAATTGAGGGACCAGGTCTGTCACGGGTGGAGATTACGGCTGAGAGCTGGAGGCTGCCCGGTCTATCCTGCAAGTTGCATAGCAAGGCGCCACATCCCTATTTTATTCGGACGGATAACCGGATTGAGATTGTGTACTCCCATTATGGGACGGATGTTAACGGACATATGAGCTTTGATCTGGAGCTAGATCCTGTAGCCGAATAGAAGGGGATACAACGATCCGAGTTGTCGGCTCAGGTGAATTTTTGATCATGCCGTATTCTGGAAGTTACGCTCTATTTATAAGGATGACGTTATGAATCCTCCGGCACTGCCGGAGGCTATTTTTCTAGCTTGACTACACGTAAAGGAAGTTATGGACATGGAAAATACAGCGGTCATCCCATTAGGAGCCAAGAGAGACCTGTATCGGCTTCGCCTTCTCTATTTGTTAACGGGTACAGCAGGAGGGCTATTCAATCCTTATTTGACAACATTATTAGTGCACCAGAAGATGAATGCGAGCATCGTGGGAGGAATGATGTCTGTAGGGATATTGCTGTCGATCATCGTACAGCCGATCTGGGGAGTGCTGGTGGACCGCTACCGTCAGACGAAAGGAGTGCTTCTGCTAGCGATTATTATTCCGGCGGTGCTCTCTTTTTTTTATAGCTTTCAAATTTTTACGGTTATCGTATTCGCTTATATGCTCTCTATTATCTTCAGTGCAACGCAAAGTCCGATTGCGGACTCTTATGCGGTGTCAGCTGCCCGCTCGGCAGGTACGTCCTATGGAACGATTCGTATGCTGGGCAGTCTCGGGACCGCGCTGGGTGGCTATGCGGGCGGTATTTATTTATCGTATTTCGAGGTTACCCGACTGTGGCTACCATTTCTGCTGCTGAGTCTGGCGGGGGCTGCGACGGTGCTCAGTCTATCTAATAACAAGCGGGAGTATGCGGCAGCACCCGTATCTCTCTCGGAAGGCTTGCGTGAGCTGCTGGGGAATCGTTTGTTTATGCTGTTTTTGATTGCCTGCTTTTTTGTGAACCAGACCCTGACCGCCTACAATTCCTTCTTTGTGCTTGCTTTTCAAGAGGCAGGCGGAAGCTATTCGCTTGTGGGGACGGCCCTGCTGCTTGCTTCCCTGACCAATGTGCCTTCGATGCTGCTGGCAGCGAGGATTCTCAAGGCGTGGGGACATGAGAGGACGTTGCTGCTCGCAGCTTTCTTCTACGCTCTGAGGTGGGCCATTCAATGGCTATTTCCGATTCCTATAGTCATGGTTGGTATTCAGGTGCTGCACGGCTTGTCGTTTGGTTTGTTCTATGTAGCTGCTGTGGAATATGTGGCAGCTACTGCGGGAAAGAGGATGCAAGCGACAGGACAAAGCATCTTTTATATGGTGTTTTCCGGTCTTGGCGGGATTGTTGGGAACTTGCTTAATGGCTATCTCTTTTCGACTGGTGGGGCCAATGTCATGTATTTTGCATGTACAATTAGTGCATTGATCGGCGCAGGCATGCTATATTGGATAAATAAAATGGCCAAGCGAGGTTTTATGTCACATTAGATGACATGAACTCGGCTGATGAACAGAAGATCAGGCAACTCCTTCTGATTCCGACCAAAGAAAGAAATGGGGGGACGGCGAATGAAGCGGAGTTGGTCCGGCAGGATGATGTTCTCCTATTTTCCCATCTTTCTGCTGACAGTATCGATCCTGATTTTCCTGTCGATTGTTATTGTTGGGGAGCTATCGCGGAATGAGACGACCAAGGCCAACCGGATTTCTACAGGCTATGTGGTTGATTCAGTGAGCAATGCATTGAAGAGTGCTGAGTTGTCGCTTCTGCAAGAAATGGAGACCAATGAAAGGTACAGTGAATTCCTGAGTGGAAGAGATGGGGAAGATAATCTCACGCAGCTCTATTCGACTGTCAATGATATGCGACGGCTGCTATATCGTAATGATCTGATAGATTCTCTCTACATTTATCGTGCTGCAGACGAGAAGGTACTGACCGTGAATGGCCTGGTTGATCTGGATGTGTTCGCAGACCGGGAGTTTCTGGAGATGGCACTGAGAGACAAGGAGGAGCGCGGCTGGAGTCCAGTGCGCAAGCTACGGCTGGCGACCTCTGAATCAGAGCGACGGGTCATTAGCATGTACAAGCAGCTTCCATTGCCATTCGGGCAGGAGGGTGTGGTCGTAGTCAGTCTGAGCATGTACCGATTGGAGCGAATGATCAATGATATGGTCAATAGCCAGGTCTCTTTCTTGCGGGTCGTGAACGATGAGGGAGAGCTCATCTATACTCCTGATCTGGCTGAGGATTCAGCACAGACGAATGTCTTGACCACGATGCGGATTGACAGCACAGGCTGGACGTTCGAGAGCGGTATTCGGGCTGGAGAGCTGTTCGCCTGGATGTCGGTTGTGTCTTACGTGTGGATCATACTTGGTATTCTGACGGTTGTAGCAGGCACGGTATACATTCTGTACATTACTCGCAAGAACTATCGTCCCATCAAGGTCATGCTAAGTCGGATTCAGGAGCTACAGCTCAGGCAGGAACCAGCAGGTACAGGGGTGAGAGCAAGGAATGAGCTGCTCATCATTGATCAGGCGCTGGAGAACCTGATTGAACAGACTGTTAATTATCAGAAGCAATATGATGAGAATATGCTCGTACAGCGCAGGCAGCTCTTCCTGAATCTGCTGGAGGGTGAAGCATTACCGACCCCCGACGAAGTCTTTGAGCGCTTTAAGCTCTTCTCTGGCTCAGTAGGACGATATGCTTTTGTCACAGCCGAGATCAACCAATATGAACAGTTCCGTGAGAGCCATACATTAAAGGATCAAAGCGTGCTAAAGCTGACCTTGATGAATCTGCTGCAGGAGCTCACGCATCAGGAAGGACTGGAGGGCTGGGCAGAATGGGTGAGCAGCAGCCGAATCGGTCTGATCATCGCTTTTCCAATGGAAGCAGAGGCGGATTCCCCGCAGCTCCGCAAGCTTGCGGAGGCTTGCCTGCGCTGGATCAGTGACAATCTGGGCTTGTCTCTTGCTATTGGGGTTGGACCTGTCGTCGAGGGACTGGAAGCTATCTCGGTATCCCGTGAGGCGGCGGACATCGCACTACAGCATAAGCTGTCACTAGGTCAGAACATGGTTGTCTTAAGCGATCATTTGCCGGATAAGACGACTCTGCAGTCCTACCAGTATCTTCAGCACTTGGGCGAGCTTGTACGCGACTTCCGACTGGCTGATGAGCGCTGGCGACGCAAGCTGGAGGAACTGTTCATATCTTTTCGTAACGATCAGATCAGAGATGAAGAGATTCGTATGATGCTGTATACGCTCATTCAGATGCTCGGGCGCGAGCTGAGCGAGGTGTCGGATAGCCTGCAGCGGATTTTCGGGGAGCCCAGCCTTCAGTCCTATTATCGGGAGATTGAGGCGGAGACAACGCTGTCCGAGGTGCAGACGGTAATGCTGCGCTGGCTGGGAGAGATCTATCGTATCTATGTATCGGTGAATGAGTCGAAGAGCTATCGGGCTATGATCAGCGAGATGAAGGTCTATATCGAAGAGAATTTTGCTAATCCTGATCTATCATTGAAGCATCTGAGCGATCGGTTTCAGATTTCGGGGAAATATGCGAGTTACTTATTCAAGGAAGAATTCGATATGAAATTCGTGGATTTCCTTACCCAGCTTCGTATGCATCGCGCAGAATACCTGCTTGCGACCACAGCCGAGACACTGCAGGATATCGCCCAGCAGGTGGGCTATGCGAACTCCATCACCTTCGGTCGAGTATTCAAGCGGATCGTAGGGGTTACTCCGGGTGACTACCGCAAGCTGGGCATGAAGCCGGGTACGGGTCAAGAGCATAAGTGATATTTGAACGATACATTCGCACGGAGGTTGGTCAATCCCTGATGGGAATGGCCAACCACATGGCGGATAAGCTGGATAATTTTATGTGGTCACGAAGTGGAGAAGTGGATCTGCTGGGGAATATGGTTGCTTCACAGGGCAAGCCTGACCCCAACCAAGTCCGGAGCATGATCAATCAGCTCCAGACCAGCTTCCCTTCGTTCTCCTGGGTAGGCTTCACGGATCCGCAAGGTAAAGTGCTGGCTGCTACAGGGCGTATATTGGAGGGAAAGAGTCTGGCTGAGAGGCCTGTCTATCTGGAAGGCATTAAGGGAAAGTTCATCGGGGACGTGCATGATGCGGTTCTCCTGGCATCCTTGCTCCCGAATCCAACCGGAGAGCCCCTGCAATTCGTAGATATCAGTATCCCGGTCAAGGATCAAGAAGGGAAGCTATATGGGGTATTAGCAGCACATATGAGCTGGGCTTGGGCAGATGAAGTCCAGAAGACTGTGTTGGAGCCGGAGGCGGCACGCAGCGAGTTCGTGGAAATGTTCATCGTTAGCAAGAACGATCAGACCATTCTGCTTGGCCCAAGGTCCATGGTGGGAATGCCGCTCCAACTGCCGAGTCTTGAGACGACCAAGAGAGCTAAGGACGGCTGGGCTGTCGAGACGTGGCCAGACGGCAAGAGCTATCTCACAGGATTTGCATATGGGGATGGATATCTTGATTATCCGGGATTGGGATGGATTGTAGTGGTGCGACAGCCAGAGCCGGAGGCTTTCTCCTCCGTCACCAGTCTTCTTCGCTTCAACCTGCTCGCGGGAGGTGCAGCCGTCTTGCTGTTCGCGCTCATTGGCTGGGTGCTTGCTGCCCGAATATCATTACCTATTCGTACGTTGACCAGGCATGCTAATCGACTGAAGGAAGGGGAGATTCGTGAGATTCCCCAGACAGGTGGCTTTCAGGAGATTAGTACGCTGTCTCGCTCACTGAGGGAGATGGTAGAAGCTATGTCCAAGAAGGAGACAGAGCTTGGAATCATGCAGAATCTGGCCCATTCGGACCAGCTTACGGGGCTGCCGAATCGCATTGCGCTGGAGAGCTACCTGGAGAAGGCGATTACTACCGTGGATGCTGACGGACATACGCTAACCTTTCTGTATATTGATCTGGATGGCTTCAAGCTTGTGAATGATACGCGGGGGCACCAGACGGGGGATATTTTGCTGCAAAAGGTGGCTCAGCGACTTGTTGAGCTGCTGGAGGAAGGGGATATTGCGGTTCGTCTTGGCGGTGACGAGTTCCTGATCGTCATGCATACACCGCGGGAACATCAGTTTGAGAAGGCCGGACGGCTTGCGGAGCAGGTCATTGCTGCTATGAATCGCCCTTTCGTCATTGACTATCAGCAGGTCCATATCGGCTGCAGTATTGGTGGCGCTGTGTATTCTGATCATAGCCTGCAATTTGATGAGGTGCTGAATCTGGCGGATGAGGGGTTGTATCGGTCCAAGCGCGCTGGTAAAAATACAGTGTATTTCTATGGCCGTGACTTTCACCTGTAGCTTGCTGATTCTAAGTAATCTTGACTATATGTAATGCTGAACATGAAGACTTGACGTGAGAGTGTCTGCGCAGGAGATGGCAGGCACTCTTTTTGTGTTGCTATTCTAGCATGATCTAGGGGAGCTCGCAGATTCGGATGGGAGTGTGTACCTGGCTGAATGCGATGTCAAAGGCTGTCGAATTATGATTAAATTAAAAAAGCAGCACTATTAATAGGACTATTGTGATAGGATATAGGGAAAATATACTAGAAATGGAGAGTAGGATATGATCAAACGCTGGTTGTCCGCTTCGCTGGTTCTTGTCCTGCTACTAATGGTGAGCTCCACTGCCTTTGCCCATCCGGGAAGAACTGATAGTAAAGGTGGCCACTATTGTCGAACGAATTGTGCCAAGTGGGGACTCAAGAATGGAGAGTATCACTATCATAATGGCGGAAGCAGTTCAGTATCTGGTAAGAGCTCCAGTTCAGATCGTGGTCAATCGGATGACAGCTCAGGTTCGAAATCCAAGTCCTCCTCAAGCGACAAGAAGAGCACGGCTTCATCGACTCCGACCTATAAGAGTTCCGACCTGCAGGTGTATGTAGATGGTAGCAAGCTGAGCTTTACCAATCGTCCCTTGCTCATCGAGCAGACCAACGTAGTGCCGCTTCGTGATATTGCAGACGCTATGAAGGCCACACTGAGCTGGGATCAGCAAGCTGGCCAAGTTGAAGTCATTCGTGGCGAGCACAAGCTGACCCTCCAGATCGGGAGTAAAACAGTGTACTATGGCGAGACGGCTGATACGGTACAGGTAGCTCCCAAGGTCATCAATGGAGTAACTTATGTGCCTCTACAGGTTGTAGCCAGAGGACTGGGGGCTCAGGTGGAATATATCAGCGCTGAGCAAAGATTCAATATTACACTGAAGTAGAGCAAGCATAGTAGCCTGCAGCAACTTGTATATAAGAAACGCGAGAAAGGAAACTCCTAACTGGGGTTTCTTTTTTTTGTATAAATTCCCTACCAAGGTACCAATTATAGAACTGAATTGTAATGAACATCGCTGTCTAAAACCCGGCATTTATGGGTAATGGAAGAGCAAGAAAGATCAACAGAAATTAAAAAGGAAAAAAGCAGAAATCAAAGTTGATCAACAGAGATCTAAGTAGAACCAGAGAGATCAAAGGGAATCAAAAGAGCGTAGGAAAGAGGGGGTTGTATGTCAAAAGCTATCTCAACGGCAACCATAATCGAATTGATTCTACAAGGGGACGAGTCGGAGCTGCAAGGCTTAGTCCAAAAGCTGCATCCCTACGATGTAGGTCAATTGTATAGAGATCTGGTTCTAGATCATCAATTCAAGCTACTCAGCCAAATGACTGCAGAGCAAGTAGCACTACTAATCCCGGAGTTGGAGCCAGAGGAGCAATCCGAGGCTTTCGGATTAATGGACCCTGAGCAGCAGATTCTGGTCGTTGCAGCCATGGAAGACGATGACCTTACTTATATGCTAGATGCTTTGAATACGGAAGACAAGCAGAAGCTACTGTCTACTCTGGAGGCAGAGTATTCGGCAGTCATTAGGCGAAGAATGAATTATCCTTCTGAAACAGCTGGAAGAATGATGACGAGCAGATATCTGGCCGTGCCAATTCATTCAAGTGTACAGGCAATTGTAGCGCAGCTAAAGGCGATGCTGCCTGTCCTTGAAAGTGTGAGCTATGTCTATGTCGTGGACAAGAACGAAGGACTGATTGGGGTCTGCTCCTACCGTGACCTCCTGTTAGCTGAGCCCGATGATCTTGTAGAGCACTTCATGAATACGGAGGTCATTACGATTCCGGCGGATATGGACCAGGAGGAAGCGGCACGAACAATTCGCAAATATGATCTGTTAGCGCTGCCTGTAGTGGATGAGCAGTATAGGATATGCGGCATTATTACTATCGATGATGCAGTAGATGTAGTCGTGCGTGAGGCAGACGAGGATATCGGACGATTGTCGGGCTCGGGCAAGGAGATCGGCCTCCATACACCTGCACTTACCGCATCGCTTAGGCGCTTGCCCTGGCTGGTGCTACTGCTCTTCATTGGACTGGTATCAGGCAGCATTATTGCCGGGTTCGAGGATACACTTACTCAGGTCGTGGCCTTGGCCTTTTTTATGCCCATGATTGCAGGGATGACGGGGAATACAGGAACGCAATCTCTTGCGGTGATTGTGCGGGGACTCGCTTCTGAACGGCTGAATCGGCGCAAGCTCGGGAAGCTGCTTCTGCGAGAGCTGCAAGTCGGTGTTACCATTGGAGCCTGCTGTGGGGTGCTGATATTTCTCATCGCGTATCTATGGAGAGGAGACCTCATGCTATGTCTCGTGGTGGGAATCTCTCTGCTCCTGACACTGGTGATCGGCACCATGTCTGGTACCATTATTCCTTTGCTGCTGAATCGCCTGAAGGTAGACCCTGCCGTAGCGTCAGGCCCGTTGATTACGACCATCAATGACATTCTGTCCCTGTTCATTTACTTTAGCATAGCCACGGCCCTGCTAACTCTACTTTAGTAGAGGTTCATTTCATATATCTGGAGGAAGGTGTCTTATGCTCAAAGATGTATATTTGCGAAATGCGCTTCGCATTCTGGTGACCATGCTGATCCTGTATATGGCGAACAAACTGAGCTTCTTATTCACTCCAGTGTTCAGTGTGGCTTTTCTGATCCTTGCTCCGGTTATAATCGCGGGTTTCTTCTATTATATATTGCGTCCGCTGATTCACTACATGGATAAGCTTCATTTTCGCAGGATGATATCGGTATTGTTGATCTATCTATTCGCGGCTGTTGCAATGGCCGTCTTCATGATCTGGATTTGGCCATCCCTACAGGAACAAGCCGTCAGCTTTGCGGAGAATGCCCCGGATATGATCCAAAATGCAAGAGTCGCTCTAGAGGAACTGCGTGGGCATCCATTCTGGGCAGGAGTCATTCCGGAGCAATCAGATCTGTTGAATCGGGTGTCTGAATTTTTGGATCATTTTATCAATCTAGCGATTAATTCGATTTCAAACTGGATGACGACGATTACGAATATTGTGCTGGTTGTATCGACAGTACCCATCGTGCTGTATTACATGCTCAAGGAAGGGGAGAAATTCAGAGCAGGGCTCAGGAATCTGGTCCCCCACCACTATCGTAATGATGTCCAAATCATGCTGCATGATATTGACAAGGCTTTGGGCGGATTCATCATGGGCCGCTTCATCGTTACCTTTCTGATGAGCATACTCATATATGTTGGCTTCCTCATCATTGATCAGCCGTATCCGATGTTGATGACGCTCATCTCGGCTATATTTAATTTCATTCCATATTTCGGGCCTATCATTTCTACCATTCCGATTGTGATTGTCGCTTTCATTGACTCCCCTATGACAGCACTATGGTCATTAGTCATTATTATTGTGGCACAGCAGATTGAGAGCAATGTGTTCTCACCAGTCGTATACGGCAAGAGCATGGATCTGCATCCGCTTAGTGCAGTGCTTGTCAGCATTGCGGGAGTTAAGGTCGGCGGATTCTGGGGATTGCTACTGGCCATTCCTGTATATATGGTGGTCAAAGTCATGCTGCGTCGTGCTTATAGTGTATTGATGCTCAAACGACTGGAGTAGTGCTTGGCAGGTTGTGGCCTTATGCTAACTACGAACGCATGGATCGTGCAGCATAAGGCTATATTATGGACACACGACGAACAAGATGTAATGTAACATTGCAGCTATGAGCAATATCTGCATGCAGAGGTTGCTGGTATTACATATATGGCTTTGTATTGAAGCCGAAATACATATATAATTGCGGTAAATAAAATTGATTATAATTTAAATTGCAGTCAATTTATATGCTTTAGAGATGAATTTGTGTTAAAATAGAGCAAGAAAGTAGGTGAACAACGTGATTGAAATCGATCGTCCAGAAGAGGCTTTGAAGCTTGAGAATCAGCTCTGCTTTGCCATATATGCGTGTTCGCGTGAGATAACCAAGCTGTATCAGCCTTACTTAGAGCAGCTAGGCGTCACTTATTCACAGTATCTCGTGCTTATGGTGCTGTGGGAGCGAGGAACTTCAACGGTTAAGGAGCTTGGCGATGCCCTGCACCTGGACTCCGGAACGCTTACTCCGCTGCTGAAGCGGCTGCAGAGCTCTGGCTTGATCCATCGGGAGCGCTCGCAACAGGATGAGCGCAAGGTGATGATCAGCCTCACGGAAGAGGGAGATCAGCTGCGCCTCAAGGCTGCCTCTATTCCTGGAGCCATTCGCGGGAAAGTATGCTTCTCGACTCAGCATTTTCAGTCTTTACTAGAGGAATTCAATGATCTTTTAGAACGCGTTCATGCGTGTAATGTAGTGCCCAAAGAGCAGAGCTAGACCCCAATGGAAGGGACTGTTCCGGCCGCGGAGTATTTTTGCAGCGGGGATAGTCCTTTTTATATCGAATTTAAATTACATATAATTCCAAATATTCGATTTTCGGAATGATACCGATATAAAAATGCTGTGTATTTATGGATGCATTTTTAAGGAAAGCGTTTTAAAAACATGTTACAATGATGTGGGTTTATAGTCAGATTTTTTTGTAAACCGCCTTGTTGCAGTCATGTTGATAGGAGGATACCAGAATGAATATCCATGAATATCAAGGGAAAGAAGTGTTGAAGCAATACGGAGTTGCGGTACCGAACGGTAAGGTAGCATACACGGTGGAGGAGGCTGTAGCAGCAGCTGAGTCCCTTGGAAGCGCTGTTACTGTTGTAAAGGCACAAATCCATGCGGGTGGCCGCGGAAAAGCAGGCGGTGTAAAGGTCGCAAAGAATCTGGACGAAGTACGTACCTATGCATCAGAAATTCTGGGCAAGGTCCTGGTCACGCATCAGACAGGCCCGGAAGGGAAAGAAGTCAAGCGTCTTCTGATCGAAGAGGGCTGTGACATCCGCAAGGAATATTACGTGGGTGTGGTGGTAGATCGTGCGACCGGACGCGTCGTCATGATGGCCTCTGAAGAAGGCGGAACAGAGATTGAAGAGGTAGCAGAAGCTACACCAGAGAAGATCTTCAAGGAAGTGGTTGATCCAGCCGTTGGACTGCAGGTGTTCCAGGCGCGGAAGCTGGCATACAGCATCAATATTCCGAATGAGCTGGTGAACAAGGCTGCTCAGTTCATGCTTGCACTTTATGCGGCATTCATTGACAAGGATTGTTCGATTGCTGAGATTAATCCATTGGTAGTGACTGGTGACGGAAATGTAATGGCACTGGACGCCAAGTTGAACTTTGACTCCAATGCTCTTTATCGTCATAAGGATATCCAGGAGCTGCGGGATCTGGACGAGGAAGATGAGAGAGAAATTCAGGCTTCCAAGTTCGATCTTAGCTACATTGCGCTTGATGGCAACATTGGCTGTATGGTTAATGGCGCAGGGCTTGCGATGGCTACAATGGATATTATTAAATATTACGGCGGTGAGCCCGCGAACTTCCTCGATGTAGGGGGCGGTGCGACAACTGAGAAGGTTACCGAGGCCTTCAAGATTATTCTGTCAGACCCGAGCGTGAAGGGGATTTTTGTTAATATTTTCGGTGGAATTATGCAGTGTGACGTCATTGCGAACGGCGTCGTGGAGGCTGCCAGACAAATCGGCCTTACTCGCCCTCTTGTTGTTCGTCTTGAAGGCACGAATGTCGATCTGGGCAAGAAAATTCTGTCGGAATCCGGCCTGAACATCGTATCGGCTGATTCTATGGCAGATGGTGCTCAGAAGATCGTTGCTCTTGTGAAGTAATTATGAATTGAGGATGCGTATTTCGTATCCTTCATCAGCAATTGCATTCCAGATGGATGAATATAAAGATAGGGGATGTGAACAACGTGAGTATTTTGGTCGATAAGCATACCAAGGTGATTACGCAAGGGATTACAGGAAAGACGGCATTGTTCCATGCCAAGGGGGCGCTCGATTACGGTACCCAGATGGTCGGCGGAACCTCACCTGGCAAGGGCGGCACTCAAGTAGAAATTACACTGGAGAATGGCAGCACAGTCAGTCTGCCGGTCTTTAACACCGTCACTGAGGCCAAAGAAGCAACGGGCGCAACGGCAAGTGTTATTTATGTTCCCCCGGCGTTCGCGGCAGATTCCATTATGGAGGCAGTGGATGCAGGGCTGGAGCTGGTGATCTGTATTACTGAAGGAATTCCAGTTGTGGACATGATCAAGGTCAGCCGCTTCATGGAAGGTAAGGATACGGTACTGATCGGTCCGAACTGTCCAGGTGTCATCACACCAGGCGAATGCAAAATCGGCATTATGCCGGGTTATATCCACACGCCAGGTCATGTCGGCGTAGTATCCCGTAGCGGAACACTGACATACGAGGCTGTTCATCAGCTGTCTACACGTGGCATTGGGCAATCTTCTGCCGTAGGTATCGGCGGGGACCCTGTTAAAGGAACGGAGTTCATTGATGTACTGCGTCGCTTCAACGAGGACCCGAACACGTATGCGGTAATTATGATTGGTGAAATCGGTGGTACTGCCGAGGAAGAAGCGGCCGAGTGGATTCAGGCTAACATGACGAAGCCGGTAGTGGGCTTCATCGGCGGCGTAACCGCTCCTCCGGGCAAACGGATGGGACATGCTGGAGCTATCATCTCTGGGGGGAAAGGTACCGCCAAAGAGAAGATCGAGAAGCTTGAGTCCTGTGGAATCAAGGTTGCACCAACCCCGTCCGAAATGGGTTCGACGCTGGTCAGTGTATTGGAAGAGAAGGGTCTTCTCAGCCAATGTACGACGCATTAAGGCAGCATAGCATTTTCATATCATCTGCATTATAATGTAGAACAAAGGTAAGCAACCTTTTTTGTCCCTGTGCTGGGGAGAAAAAGGGTTGCTTTTTTTGTTGTACATAAGGAATCGGATTGAAACGCTTGCAAAATAGTTGCGCATATCAAATAATAGGGAAGTGCTCTACTTCCCTGTAAGAGGAGAGAGCTACCGATGGAGGATAAATGGATACTGGTCGCATTGGATGCCCTGGAAGGAGTAGGCCGCAAGACCATCTCTCGTTTGTTGAACAGTGGGTGTGCTTTATCGGATACACTTTGGTTCGGGGAAAGGGAATGGATTGGAGCGGGTATGAAGCCTGAGCAATCCCGTCGGGCAACAGCTACCTTTAATAAGGCCTGGATTCTGGAGCGACAGAGCCAGATTCAAGAGGCAGGCATTCAGGTTATAACATTTCTTGACCAGGAATATCCGCAGATGCTGCGTGAGATTGCAGATCCACCTTGGGTGCTGTATGCGCTGGGCGACACCGGGTTGCTTCATACCTTGGGAGTAGCCATGGTAGGTACCCGTGTTCCTACGGCATATGGACGGAAGGTCGCCGAAGCGCTAGGCGCTGAGTTGGCAGCACATGGCATTACGATTATCAGTGGACTCGCGAAAGGAATCGATGGTATTTGTCATGGAGCGGCCTTACAAGCTCAGGGACATACGATTGCTGTGCTAGGAACGGCTATTGATACGGTCTATCCTGCCGAGAATCATGGGCTCTACTGGAAGATTGCACGTACAGGACTGGTTATCTCTGAGTATCCGCCAGGTACAAAATCTCATCCAGGTCTGTTCCCACAACGTAACCGGATTATTGCTGGGCTTTCCCGTGGGACGCTTGTAGTGGAGGCAGATGCACGAAGTGGCTCGCTGATTACAGCGGATTGTGCCCTGGAAGCAGGCCGGGATGTATTTGCTGTTCCGGGACCAATAACATCTCCGAAGAGCCGTGGTACACTACAACTGATCAAGCAAGGAGCGAAGCTTGTAACAGAGGCTGAGGACATTATGGAGGAATATGCTGCTTCATTGGACAGAAGGATGGTGCCAGGTCAAGGCTCAGCTGCCTACGCTCAATCTTCTAATATGCTTGCAGCGGCCGATGACCAGCTTAGTAGCGAGGAACGGCGGATCGTTGAACTGCTGAAGCAGGGAGACCTGACACTGGATGAGCTATTGACCATGACAGCCTGGGATTTTGGACTTTTACACTCAGTTCTGTTATCGTTAATCATAAAAAAACGCATCCTTCAATTAGCAGGTGCTCGGTATCATTTGATTTAATGGGCAATATCTGCGACAATCCATAGTGAATTTCTTTAATATCAAGCGATTAGCAGTGACAGCACATTAGCAGTCCGAATGGGTGCGTAACAATTACTAATGGGTACGTTAATGACAAACAACGAACAGTAAAAGTGAAAATGAAAAAAACAATGTAAATTGAACCATAAATCTACGGCTTGCAGCGTGATTTACTATACCTGTGATGAATGATCGATCCTGTGAACGATCAGTAACAGGGAGCATGCGAATCAAGCCGCTTATGGGCAGGAAATTTTTCTGTCTATGTGTGAAGTAGAGAGTAACGGTTGCATTTGAGAGGAGGATGGGCCTGTGGCGGATTCACTCGTCATTGTGGAATCGCCTTCCAAGGCGAAGACAATCGGCAAGTACCTGGGCAGCAAATTCATAGTAAAGGCTTCTATGGGGCATGTGCGGGATTTGCCCAAAAGCCAAATCGGCGTAGAGGTCGAAAATGATTTCAATCCCAAGTATATTACCATTCGCGGGAAGGGCTCGGTTCTGAAGGAATTAAAGGATGCCCGCAAAAAAGTAAAAAAAGTATATCTGGCGGCTGACCCCGATCGCGAAGGGGAAGCGATTGCCTGGCATTTAGCTCATGCATTGGAGCTGGATGGTACTGAGGAATGTCGGGTAGTGTTCAATGAGATCACGAAGCAAGCGGTCAAGGATGCCTTCAAGACGCCGCGCAAGATCAATATGGACCTTGTGAATGCCCAGCAAGCCAGACGTATTCTGGATCGACTTGTAGGCTACAAGATTAGTCCTCTATTGTGGAAGAAGGTTAAGAAGGGTCTCTCAGCTGGGCGTGTACAGTCAGTAGCTGTGAAGATCATTCTGGACCGTGAGAATGAGATCAGTGACTTCGTGCCTGAAGAATACTGGACGATTACAGCCAAGCTTGCGATCAAGGGCAGTACCTTCGAAGCGAAATTTCACAAGCTGAACGGTGAGAAAACAGAGCTCGGCAGTGAAGAGGATGTACAAAGGGTGCTGGCAGCCATCGGCAGCGATGAATTCACTGTCGCCAGTGTGAAGGAGAAGGAACGTCTCCGTAATCCTTCGCCTCCGTTCACGACAAGCTCCCTTCAACAGGAAGCTGCTCGGAAGCTGAATTTCCGAGCGTCGAAGACGATGTCCGTAGCCCAGCAGCTGTATGAGGGTGTTGATCTGGGCAAGGAAGGAACTGTCGGTCTGATTACTTACATGCGTACGGATTCCACTCGTGTAGCTGCATCCGCCCAAGAAGAAGCCAAGGAGTATATCGTTGGTCAATATGGGGATGCCTTTGTACCGGAGACTCCACGCCAGTATGCCAAGAAGTCGGCCAATGCGCAGGATGCGCATGAAGCTATTCGACCTACTTCGATGCTGCGTGATCCTGACACCATGAAGCCTTTTCTGAGCAGAGACCAGTTACGGCTGTATAAGCTGATCTGGGAACGCTTCATAGCTAGCCAAATGTCATCAGCGATTATGGATACCCTCTCTGTGGATATCACAGCAGGTGATACAGTATTCCGTGCCAGTGGCTCCAAAGTTCGGTTCCCAGGCTTCATGAAGGTCTACGTCGAGGGTAACGACGACGGTAAGACCGAGGAGGACAAACTGCTACCTCCGCTCCAGACTGGAGATGCGTTGAAGCGTGAGAGCATTGAGCCGAAGCAGCATTTCACACAGCCACCACCGCGTTATACAGAGGCCAGACTAGTGAAGACTCTGGAAGAGCTGGGAATCGGGAGACCAAGTACCTATGCACCGACGCTGGAGACAATCCAGAAGCGTGGCTATGTAGCGATTGAGGAGAAGAAGTTCGTCCCTACGGAGCTCGGCGAGCTGGTCATTGAGCAAATGGAACAATTCTTCCCGGAAATCCTGAATGTGGAGTTCACCGCGAACATGGAAGGGGATCTTGACCATGTCGAGGAAGGCGCCGAGGATTGGGTCAAAGTCCTGAATGACTTTTACAAGTCCTTCGAGAAGCGACTTGAGGTTGCTGAAGAAGAGATGGCGGAGATCGAGATAGAGGATGAAGTATCCGATGAAGTCTGCGACAAGTGCGGCAAGCCAATGGTCTACAAGCTGGGACGTTTTGGTAAATTCCTTGCTTGCTCAGGTTTTCCAGATTGCCGAAATACGAAGCCGATTGTGAAGGATATAGGCGTAACTTGCCCTTCCTGTAATACTGGGCATGTAGTGGAGCGCCGAAGCAAGAAGGGGAGAATCTTCTACGGCTGTGACCGTTATCCGGAATGTGACTTTGTATCCTGGGATCGCCCTTCGACAAAGCCATGCCCTGTATGCAGCAGCATGATGGTCGAGAAGCGCAGCAAACAAGGTATTAAGCTGCAATGTACGTCCTGCGACCATGTCGAGATGGTGGAAGAAAGTGATGAGGCTGCGGAGAATTCCTGAGAGCCTGAAGCAGCACCTATGTGAAAATGGAAAGTGTAGGGGGATTATCAAGTGAGTGAAGTACAGAAGGTCACTGTGATCGGCGCCGGTCTGGCCGGAAGCGAGGCTGCCTGGCAGATTGCCAGTCGTGGTGTACCTGTTCGATTATATGAGATGAGACCGGTAGTGAAGACGCCGGCGCATCATACTGATAAATTCGCCGAGTTGGTCTGCAGTAATTCACTGCGGGCCAATGGCTTGAGTAACGCAGTCGGCGTGCTCAAGGAAGAGATGAGAATGCTAGATTCACTTATTCTGAATGCTGCTGATCGTCATGCGGTTCCCGCGGGTGGAGCGCTTGCCGTAGATCGGGACGGCTTCTCCGGGGAGATTACGTCCATACTGCACCAGCATCCGCTTGTGGAGGTCGTGCAGGAGGAGCTACAGGAGCTTCCGCAGGATGGTATTGTGGTCGTTGCCACAGGCCCGCTGACTTCCCCGGCTTTGTCCGAGCAGATCAAGAAGCTGACAGGTGAGGAATATTTCTATTTCTATGACGCAGCTGCGCCGATTATCGAGAAGGAATCTATCGATATGAGCAAGGTGTATCTGGCTTCCCGTTATGATAAAGGAGAGGCCGCATATCTGAACTGTCCGATGAATGAGGCTGAATTCGATGCATTTTATGATGCGCTTATCACTGCTGAGGTAGCACAGCTGAAGGAGTTCGAGAAGGAAATCTACTTTGAGGGCTGTATGCCAATCGAGGTCATGATGAAGCGTGGGAAGCAGACCGCTTTGTTCGGCCCAATGAAGCCAGTAGGGCTGATGAACCCGCATACAGGGACATTGCCTCATGCAGTTGTACAGCTTCGTCAGGATAATGCAGCAGGTACGTTGTACAATCTGGTCGGATTTCAGACGCATCTCAAATGGGGAGAGCAGAAGCGAGTATTCTCCATGATTCCGGGTCTGGAAAATGCTGAATTCGTCAGATATGGCGTGATGCATCGTAATACATTTATCAACTCACCGAAGCAGCTTGAGCCGACCTATCAATTCAAGGGCCGCAACAGCTTGTTCTTCGCAGGACAAATGACAGGTGTTGAGGGCTATGTGGAGTCAGCTGCATCAGGACTGATCGCTGGTATGAATGCAGCGCGTGCAGCCCTCGGCCAAGAGCTACTGGTGCTGCCAGCCGAGACCACACTGGGTAGCATGGCTCGTTATATTACGACGGCAGACTTCAAGCATTTTCAGCCTATGAATGCCAACTTCGGATTATTGCCTATGCTGGAGACACGCATTCGCAACAAGAAGGAGAAAAACGAAGCTCTGGCTCAGCGCGCACTGGATTCCTTGCGTCGGTATATGACAGAGTCGGATGTCATACCCGCCGGGCAGTAAGCATAAGGTTACTTTCAGGGAGGAGGCAGGACATGGAGATGTCTTTTCACGCAACTACGATTTGCGCAGTCATGCACAATGGTAAAGGAGCTATCGCCGGTGACGGACAGGTAACCTTCGGTAATAATGTTGTGATGAAGCAGACTGCCAAGAAGGTTCGCAGACTGTATAGAGGTCAGGTGATTGCTGGCTTTGCTGGCTCGGTCGCTGATGCGATTACGCTTTTTGAGAAGTTCGAGAGCAAGCTGGAGGAGCACCACGGCAATCTTCAGAGAGCAGCGGTGGAGCTGGCCAAGGATTGGCGTCAAGACCGCATACTGCGCAAGCTGGAAGCGCTCATGATTGTGATGGATCGCACTGGCATGCTGCTCATCTCTGGTGGCGGAGAGATCATCGAGCCAGATGATCATATTTTGGCTATAGGGTCGGGTGGCAACTTTGCTCTGGCGGCAGCGCGTGCGCTGATGCGTCATCCATCTGATCTGGAAGCGAAGGATATTGCCAAGGAAGCTCTTCAAGTCGCATCTGAGATTTGCGTATATACGAATGACAATATCATCGTGGAAGAGCTGTGACCTTCGTGTCATGATAAGGCTCGCCATACCGATAGACGGATTCAGTAATCTGGTTGGAGGAATGTAAATGAAGAATCAGGCGTTAACCCCCAGAGAGATTGTAGCTGAGCTGGATAAGTATATTGTGGGTCAAAAGGATGCCAAGAAATCAGTAGCGGTTGCTCTGCGCAACCGCTTCCGGCGTAGCCGTCTGTCTGAGGATGTCCGTGACGAGATTGTACCCAAGAACATTCTCATGATTGGCCCAACAGGTGTGGGCAAGACAGAGATCGCACGCAGGCTGGCCAAATTGGTTGGCGCGCCCTTCGTCAAGATCGAGGCTACCAAGTTCACTGAGGTTGGCTATGTTGGTCGAGATGTCGAATCCATGATTCGCGATCTGATGGAGACCTCGATCCGAATTGTGAGAGGCGAGCGAACAGAGCGGGTTAAGGATAAAGCCGAAGAGCTGGCGAATGAACGTATCGTGAGCATCCTTGTGCCGTCTGCTCGTTCCTCGCGCTCCCAGCGCAATCCGTTTGAAATGCTGTTTGGCAACAATGATAATAACGACAAAGAAGAGGATGAGCAACAGGATTCCTCCGTTACCGAGAAGCGTCGCCAGGTTAAATTCAATTTGCTGGCAGGCAACTTGGAGAATGACCTGATCGAGATCGATGTTGAGGATAACGCACCAAATATGTTCGATATGTTCGCCGGACAGGGCAATGAGCAGATGGGCATGAATATGCAGGAGATGTTCGGCAACCTTCTGCCCAAGCGTACGAAGAAACGCAAGCTGACTGTCAAGGAAGCGCGCAAGGTCCTTATTCAGGAAGAGGCTGGCAAGCTGATCGATATGGATGACGTCATCCAAGACTCCATACAGCGTGTTGAGCAATCAGGTATCATATTCATCGATGAGATTGACAAAATTGCCGCTCGCGGTCAAGGAAGCGGTCCTGATGTATCCAGAGAAGGGGTGCAGCGGGATATTCTCCCTATCGTTGAAGGGTCCACCATTATGACCAAATATGGGCCTGTCAAAACAGACTATATTCTGTTCATCGCAGCAGGGGCCTTCCATGTCTCCAAGCCATCTGATCTGATCCCCGAGCTGCAAGGACGTTTCCCGATCCGGGTCGAGCTAAGCAGTCTTACGTTGGAGGAATTCGTCTCTATTCTGACCGAGCCAAAGAATGCACTGACCAAGCAGTATGTAGAACTGCTGCGCACCGAGGATATTGAGGTGGAGTTCTCTGCTGATGCTATTCGTGAAATTGCCAAGATAGCGGAATCCGTGAATAAGAATACCGAGAACATTGGAGCGCGCAGACTTCATACTATTTTGGAAAAGCTGCTGGAGGATCTGTCCTTCGAGGCACCTGAGCTTACTCTGGAGCGTATGATCATCACACCAGAATATGTAAAAGAAAAGCTGGGAACGATCGCCGAGGATCGCGATCTTAGCCAGTATATTTTATAGATAATAGAATTTATAGGTTTTCAGTGGAGCTGAACAATTCGATTATCGCAAGAAAAACTTCCACTAAATGCGGTCTGTCTTCTGTGAAAGTACGTCGATAGGCGTTTTTCTTATAACTCAAGAAAGCACATACGACAGAGCAATGGCTTCGAATACAGAAAGAACAGTTTTTGCTAAAATCGACATGTCGAGTAGAAGAATGTCGAATCATTCGCTTCTGTTGGATGAACAAATAGGGACAACGGCCACCGTTGTCCCTATTTGTGTCCAGAAAAAGATGGTTCGGGACCGATAACAAGCCAATGGTGCAACTTGCAATTTTCGAAACCGCTATAAATGGCCCAATTCCTTGATAGGAAATAGGACCTTGTAAAAGGATATAATACTGTAAAGTTACTCGGGTATAGACGAATAAAATGAAAAAAATTACAAAAAAATACACCTCAAGCCCGCTTTTTCTGAAAAGATAGGGCTTTTTTCTTATTGTAATTAGGTCCAAACTCTACGAAACTTAGAATATACGACAGCAGAAGAGATATTTCTACTTAAGACCTAAGTCTTGGTATGTAAAAATGTAGTTCTTTTGTCGAAAAAGGAGTTTTTTCAGTATTTATACGCTGGAAATTTCCTGAATCAGACAGTTAGACAGCGGAGAGGAGGTACTTATGAATTTACTCGGCGGAGTAACCTTCAACAGGCTTGAAGCAGGGCTGCAAGCCGCCAACGTAAGGCAAAGAGTGCTCGCGAACAACATCGCGAACGTGGATACGCCTTATTTCAAACGAGCAGAAGTACAGTTTGAAAGTGTGCTAAGCGAGCAGGTTGAAGGAGAGATGCCGCAGCTCGTTGGCCGGGTGACGGATCGCCGGCATTTTCGTATAGGTCCTGTAAATTTCGTACCGGAATCCGTTGTTACTATAGACCCATATTCCACCATGAATAATAACTTTAACAACGTGGATGTGGATCGGGAAATGAGTCTCATGGCTGAAAACCAGCTACGCTACAATGCTTATATCCAGCAAGTCAATGACCGCATTAAAATGGTCCGAACCGCCATTGAAGGGAGAAACTAAGGATGAAGATCAGCAACAGCTTTGATATCAGCTCCTCAGCGCTTACCGCTCAGCGTCTGCGCATGGATGTAATCTCAAGTAATATTGCGAACGCTGAAACGACACGTGCACAGGTGGTTAACGGCCAGGCCGTTCCATACCGCCGAAAAGTAGTGGTGCTGGAGCCGAATCAACCGAGCTTTGCAGAGACTATGAGAAATCAGATGGAAGGCAAGGCGAACACGCCAGGTGTTAAAGTGGCACAGATTCGAAATGATGAATCCCCGCTGAAGCCGGTATACAATCCATCACATCCTGATGCAGATGCCAGCGGTTATGTATATATGCCTAACGTAGACATTATGAAAGAAATGGTGGACATGATCTCGGCTACCAGATCGTACGAGGCAAATGTAACGGCTCTGAATGCCACGAAGGCCATGATTACCAAGGCTTTGGAAATCGGGAAATAAGAGTGACTCTAAAATTCATTAAGGAGGACTGCAAGAAATGATTCAGAACACCATGTTTAACATCCCGGTACCCATTGCTCCTAGTACAGACATAGCTGGAAAAGGAAATAAGACCTCTCCATCTGAGGCGATGCAGGACTTCGGGGTGTATCTGAAAAATGCTCTTGAAGAAGTCAATCAGCAGGAACAAAACTCTCAGGAAATGTCAAACAAGTTTTTGACCGGGCAGGTTGATATTGATCAAGTAATGATTGCTTCCCAAGAAGCATTGCTGTCCTTACAGTTCACAACCCAGGTTCGAAACAAGGCGATTGAAGCATATCAAGAAATAATGCGAACGCAGATTTAATAGATCTAGCAAAGTTTCGGATGGGGTGACACAGTGAACGAGAGACTTGCCCAATATCGTGACAAAGTATCCGGTATTTGGAATAACTTTAGTAACAAACAAAAAATATTATTGATCTCGACCTTAGCGATTATCATCGTCGCACTAAGCGTACTGACCGTACAGTTTACCAAGACGGAGTATGAGGTTGCGTTTCAGGAATTGAATGCTAACGACGCGGCCGCGGTTATGCAGTATCTGGACTCAGCAAGCATTCCGTATCAGTTGAGCGCCAGCGGCACGACCATCAGTGTGCCGACTGCACAAGCAGCACAGGCCAAAGTGGGAGTGGGGTCCCAAGGTCTTATACAGAATGGCTCAATTGGAATGAGCGCATTTGATCAATCCACCAACGCCATCGGGATGACCGAGAATGAGTTCGATGTGAAGTACAACAACGCACTCAATGGCGAGGTTCAACAGTTGCTGAGCCGGATGGAAGGGGTCAAGAGCGCCAAAGCGATTATTAATCTTCCAAAGGAAAACATCTTTGCAGGACTCGAGGAGGCGGACAAGGCTTCCGCATCGGTAGTCATGGACTTCCAACCAGGCTTCCGGCCAAGCCAGCAGGCGATTGACGGCTACTTCAACCTGGTGAAGACGGCAGTACCGAATCTTCCTGTAGAGAATATTACGATTACGAATAACGAATATGAACTGATTCCTACTATTAAAGGTGGACAAGGTGGTATCTCCAGCGGTGTGCAGGAGAACATGGCCTTGCAGAAGAAGTTCGAGAATGACGTGAAGCTCAAGGTTGAGCAGTTCCTCTCCGAGATCGCTGGGGATCGCAAGATCAAGGTGCTGGTAGCCTCCAAGCTGAGCTTCGACAAGGTGAGCTCCAAAGAGCAACTGGTGACACCAGTCGATCAGGATCGTATGAAGGGGATCGAGATCAGTGTTCAGGACATTCAGGAGAGCTTCTCCGGGTCAAATGGAAACACTGGCGGTGTTGCTGGAACTGGTGAGCAGGATGTACCTGGTTATCCAGGTGGTGATACCTCCGGCAACAGTGAGTCGGAGAAAAGCCAAAGCACGATTAACTACGAGGTTAACCGGATTGCAAGAGATATTATCTCTAGCCCGTATACCGTCAAGGATTTGACGATTAACGTGTCTGTCGAAACGCCAGAGGGCGCGCAGGTAGACCCGAATATATCTGGTTCAATCAATACAATATTAACCAACATTGTCAGAGCCTCATTGGCAGATTCAGGAACGCAATTTACAGAGGATCAATTGGCGCTGAAAGTATCAGTAGTTCCTCAGTATGTTCCTGTAGCTTCAACCAATGCTAACTTCTTGTCCCTGTCCAATCCATGGTTATGGGGGATTGGTGCCGCGGTTCTCGCACTTGTAGCGGGCGCAATTATCATGATTGTCAGAAACCGTCGCAAGCAAGAGGAAGAACTTGAGGACGAATTGTCGCTGCCAACACCTGCGGAATTCCCGTCCATTAATCTGGAAAGTGTGACTAGTGAAAGTCAAGTACGCAAACAGCTCGAAAGTTTGGCTAAGAAGAAGCCAGATGAATTCGTCAATCTGCTGCGTACGTGGCTGGCTGACGAATAGAGGTGAATGCATTGGCTAAATCGGGAACTTTATCGGGACGACAGAAAGCAGCCATTTTATTGATTACGTTAGGACCAGAAGTGTCAGCTGAAATTTTCAAGCATCTTCGTGATGAAGAAATTGAACAGCTTACTTTGGAAATTGCGAATGTGAGAACGGTCGATGCATCAGAGAAAGATATCATCATGGCTGAATTCCATCAGATGTGTCTGGCCCAAGAGTACATTTCCCAGGGTGGTATTAACTACGCTCGTGAGATTCTGGAGAAAGCACTTGGCTCACAGAAGGCCATTGAGGTGCTTAACAGATTGACGGCTACGCTGCAGGTTAGACCGTTTGACTTTGCACGCAAGGCTGATCCGAACCAAATCTTGAACTTTATCCAGAACGAGAGTCCACAGACGATTGCACTTGTACTGTCTTATCTGCAGTTCGATCAAGCAGCAGCCATTCTCTCATCGCTTCCACAAGAGAAGCAAGCTGATGTAGCGAGAAGAATTGCAGTGATGGATAGCACATCGCCTGAAGTCATTTCCCAGGTAGAGCGTGTGCTGGAGCAGAAGCTCTCATCTACCGTTACTCAAGATTACACCAATGCAGGGGGTATTGAATCAATCGTACAGATACTGAATGGTGTAGACCGTGGAACAGAGCGTACGATTCTCGATTCTCTGGAAATTCAAGATCCGGAACTTGCCGAAGAAATCAAGAAACGGATGTTTGTATTCGAAGATATCGTCAATGTGGATAACCGTTCGATTCAACGCATTATCCGTGATATTGACAATGCTGACCTGCAACTGGCGCTCAAGGTGTCCAGCGAGGAAGTTCGGGATGCAATCTTCAACAACATGTCCAAGCGGATGGCAGAGACCTTCAAGGAAGAAATGGAATTCATGGGTCCTGTCCGGCTGCGTGATGTAGAAGAGGCTCAGACTCGAATTGTAGCTACAATCCGCAGACTGGAAGAATCCGGAGAGATTATCATTGCACGCGGCGGAGGAGATGACATCATTGTCTAATTTGATTAAGTCTTTCCAATACGTTCCTGTCGAGACATTAAAAAAGCTTGAGCCCAGCTATTCTTATGTAGAGACTGAGGAGTCAGAAATAAACGAGACTTCAGTCGAAGCGGCTCAGGCAGAACCTCAAGTAAGTGTAGAGGCTCTACGCATGCGTGATGAGATGCTGAGGGATGCCCGTGATTTTGCAGAACGTCAGATCCGGGAAGCCTCGGAGGAAGCAGAACGAATGGTGCAGGAGGCTCAGGCACAGATCGAAGCCTGGTGGCAAGAGAAGCGTGAACAGGATGAGCAGCTGTCCGAGTCGCTCAGGGCAGAGGGCTTTCAACAGGGCTATGAGGAAGGACAGAGGCTTGCGGCAGCAGAATGGCAGGCCAAATCAGACAAGATGATGGAAGAAGCTCAGGAGGTGCTTCAGCACGCCTATGCGGTGAAGGAACAGCTTATTATGGAGGCTGAGCCCTTCTTGGTGGAGCTGAGCTGTGGGATTGCCGAAAAGGTGATTGATAGGCAGCTAAGCACGGACCCTGAGTACACGATTGAGCTGATCCGCAAGCATCTGGCACGCAAGCGTGAGCAAGGAACGATTACATTGTGTGTGTCGCCTGATCATTTCGCCTATGTGAATGCTGCTCGTGAAGAGCTGACACTGTCCATTGATTCACAGGCTGAGCTTCAGATTGTTCCTGATGGTTCCGTGAAGGACCGTGGAGTAGTGATCCGCTCAGCATTCGGTAGTGTGGATGCTCGGGTGGATACTCAACTGGCAGAGATCAAAAAAGAGCTGCTGCGTCTGGTGCTTGAGGAAGAGGAGCATAGACATGAAGGAGCTTAGTGCACGTCGTTATCTGGATCATCTGCGGAATCTTGACACTGTTCGTGTGAACGGTAAGGTCACCCAGGTTATCGGACTCATGGTAGAGTCGGAGGGGCCCGATGCCAGCATCGGAGATGTATGCTACATCTATCCTGGCAAGAATGCGAAGCCGTTGCAGGCTGAGGTGGTAGGATTCCGTGATAACAAGGTGCTATTGATGCCGCTAGGTGAGCTTCAATCGATTGGACCAGGCTGCGACGTGGTGGGTACAGGCAAGCCGTTGAATGTACAGGTTGGGTCCGAACTGCTGGGCAAGGTGCTGGATGGTCTTGGACAGCCGCTTGACGGCTCCTTGATTCCGTCACGGATGACTCGCTATTCGACTTTTAATGCCCCTCCGAATCCGCTGACCCGTCCTCGTGTACTAGAGCCGATCAGTATCGGAGTGCGCGCGATTGACGGCCTGCTAACGGTAGGCAAGGGCCAGCGTGTAGGTATTTTTGCGGGCTCTGGTGTTGGTAAAAGTACCCTGATGGGTATGATCGCGCGGAATACAGAAGCGGATGTCAACGTCATTGCACTCGTCGGTGAGCGGGGGCGTGAGGTGCTCGATTTCATCGAACGGGATCTGGGTCCTGAGGGCTTATCCCGTTCGGTAGTCATTGTGGCTACCTCTGATCAGCCAGCGTTGATTCGGATTAAAGCGGCTCTGATTGCTACGACGATCGCGGAATATTTCCGGGATCGCGGTCTGAATGTAATGTTGATGATGGACTCGGTCACCCGGTATGCGATGGCACTGCGTGAAGTGGGCCTTGCCGTGGGAGAGCCACCAGCGATGCGTGGTTATACTCCGTCCGTATTTGCGAGTCTGCCCAAGCTGCTGGAACGTGCTGGCACGGGGCCTGCAGGTTCAATCACTGCCTTTTATACCGTTCTGGTAGACGGTGATGATATGAATGAGCCGATTGCAGATGCAGTTCGGGGGATACTGGATGGTCACATCGTCCTGAATCGTTCGATTGCGAATAAAGGCCATTTTCCGGCAATTGATGTATTGGCCAGCATAAGTCGGGTGATGAAGGATATCTCCCCAAGCGAACAGCTGGATGCGGCAGAGAATATCAAGCGGATTATGTCTGTGTATCGAGAGTCGGAGGATCTGATTAATATCGGTGCCTACCAACCTGGTTCGAATGCCGATATTGATGAATCCATTGAACGAATCAAGGATGTATGGGACTTCACCCGTCAGCGTACGGATGAGAAGGTTGAGCTTGAGGAAGTACAGAAGCGGTTGATATCAGAGTTTGCGAGGAGTTGACTACTGAATAATGAAGTTCCGGTACTCATTTCAAAAGGTTGTGGACCTGAAGTCCAATGAGAAGTCACAAGCAGAATGGATGCTCTCTAGTGCGGTAGGCCAGTTACAGTGCGAGGAACAGACGTTACAGCAATTAATGGCTGAGCAACAGCGAGTGTTCATGGGGATTCAGCAAGCTGCTGAGCAGTGCGTATCCTTGTCCACAATTCAAGAGCTGCAAAGCTATATCAACCATTTGAATCAGTGTATTGCCCGCAAACAGATGGATGTGCAGCATGCACAGGAGAACGTGAACAGCAAAAAGGTAGTTCTGACCGATAAAATGCTGGATGAGCAAGTCTGGTTGAAGGCAAGAGAGAAAGCTAAAGTCAGATTCCAACAAGAACTGCTCCTCCAAGAACAAAACGAGCTGGATGAGATGGCGACCGTTCGTTTTGCAATGAGAGCGCGCTAGCACGGGTCACTTGCGAGTGACGGTTTGAGGAGGGTAACGATGGCAGACAACGATTTGGATTTAGAAAAAGAGTCTAGCACGGGAATGGAGCGGGTCATGTTTGTCCTGATTCCGATCGTGTTTACTGCGGTCTTGGTTGCCGTACTGCTAACTCTTTTTAATATGGATTTTCGTGACGGCTTGCTTAAAGTGGCTAACAAAATCCCTTATGTAAACAACTGGGTTCCTGATCCCAAATTAACTCCCGAGGAGCAGAAAGCGGCTGATGCCAAGGCACAGACCGAGAGCTCGGAGGCAACAATCAAACAGTTGAAAACGGAGCTCACAGAGCAGACGGCCCAACTGGAGCAGGCGACAACCGCGAAGGCTGAGCAGGATAAGAAGGTGCAGGAGCTGGAGCAGAAGATCAGCAGCATTGAGGAGCAGCAGACAGCTCAGGCCGAGCAGCAGCAAGACTCATCTGCAACAAATGAAGATCCTTATATCAAGCAAGTGAAGTCACTGTCGTCCATGTATGAGGACATGCGTCCAAGCAAATCCGCCCCGATTCTGCAAAATATGACGAATGAAGAGGTTGTTCAGCTTCTGAGCTTCATGCGTCCTGAGAATCAGGTGCGAATCTTGGAGAAAATGGACCCTCAGCTCGCAGCTGACATTACGCAAGAGCTGAAGAATGCGACGAATTCCAGTGATCTGAGTGTAGCAGCTCTGCAATCCAGAATTAAGAAGGAAGCGGCGACGCCTTCCCCTACCTCTTCGACGAACCTTGATACCACCCAGCTGGGAGCGACTTTCTCTTCCATGAATGCTGATACGGGTGCCAAGCTGATTCTGGAAACAAACAAGATCAGCCCAGATAAGGCGCTTAACATTCTGAGCTCCGTAGATGCTGCGACGCGTTCTAAATTGCTAGAGGCGATGAATAAGGAGAACCCGGCAGCAACGACCAAGATTCTAAATAAGCTGTTGGGTAGTAATTAACGGGATTAGGAAAGGAGGTGACAATATGACAATGGTAGCCGGAAATATTTCCATGAGCAGTCCTGCCAGCACGACCTCTGCATCCAGTACAACCTCAGCAGGTAATACTGCAGCGGCTGGTACAGGAGGTTTTACCGCCACCTTGAATCAGGTTATGGGTCAGAGCACTTCTGCTGATGCGGAGACTGGAGGTAATGCAGGCAATCTGCTTACCATGATGGCGATACCGCAGGAGACTGAAGCAGGTGCAGAAGGAGCTGAAGCTTTGCTTGAGCTGCTGCCAGCTTTGCTGGATGGACTGAAGGAGCTGGATACCGAGATTGAAGCCGATCCTGAGCTGCTTGCAGTGCTTCAGAACTGGATTCAGCAGGTACAGCAGTTACTCTCTGATGCGTCATCCAATAATGGAGCAGATCAAGAAGCGTCAGCGACAATTACACTGCTTGCACAGGAGCCAGCGACGATTCGATTTGCAGTGCAGGATGCATTGACGCAGCTCGTGGCTCTGACAGGTGAACAACAGAATCCGGAGGCAGCAACCAAGGCTGCACAGCTACTTCAATCCTTGCAGACGCTGACGAAAAATACAGATATTTTTCCGAAGGAGCTCTGGTCGTCCGTAGCGAAGGCAGTAGAGCAGTTGGAACCAGATGTACCTAAAGTAATTGTGAAGCAAGAGGTCAATCAGGCCTTGTCGCAAACGAAGTCAACGCATGCTACTGTAGAAGCTTCCAGTCAGGGACAGAGCAGCACGAACCTGAACCAGGGGAATGCGCAGACGAAGCCAGCCGTGCCTGTCGTTCAGACACAGGCTACTATAAATGTGGTAAATGCGGGTGAACACGAATTGACGGTGGACGCAGCACCTGAAGCTACATTGGCGGATGGTAAGACTGCACCAGTAACCACTACAGCTGGCCAGCTTGTCGTTCAGAATCATGGTACTACAGCAACAGGACCTGCTGCTTCTACTGTACATGTAAGGCAGTTCGCGTCGGAAATGACGGAGTTCGTGGTACAGAAGCTGGATATCGTGAAGCAACTTGGAATTACGGAAGCGAAGATTTCTCTTCGTCCAGATCACCTAGGACAGCTGGATATCAAGCTGAGTATGCAGAATGGGCAACTGGTAGCACAATTCGTAACAGAGCGAATCGGCGCCAAGGATCTTCTGGAGCAGCAAATGTCCCAGCTTCGCGCGAACTTGCAAAGTCAGGGCATCCAGGTGAGCAAGGTGGAAGTAACTCATAACGAGTCTGCGTCCTCTTACATGTATCAGGATGGAAAAGGCTCGGGCTCACAGCAGCAGCAATCCGGACGTCGCTCGAAGCAACGCACCGAGGAAGAATCGGATGATGCAGTGAAGATGTCGGAGATGGTAGAAGAGCTTCGCAATTGGAATGAAGAGCAAAGGGTGGAACGAGAAGGAAACACAACTTCCTTCACAGCCAGAGCTTAAAGTGGGGGTGAATACAGAAATGGCCAATGAGGCGGTATCAACATCGAATGTTTGGCCGAACTACTCAGAGCAGAATGTCTCCAGAGCGGCAGCGGCCAAGAAGGACACCAATGGCAACGCTGAGATGGGGAAGGATCAATTCCTTAAGATCCTGATCGCACAGCTTAAGAATCAGGACCCGATGAATCCGATGGAAGATAAGGAATTCATTGCTCAGATGGCACAATTCTCAACCGTAGAGCAATTGATGAACATTAATACACAAGTGACGTCTCTGAGTCAGTCTCTGAGTATCGCATCCAGCATGATTGGCAAAGAAATCACATGGATTCAGGCAGGTGCTAAGGACAGTATTACAGGGGAAGCAGCTGAAGGTGCCACGAAGAAGGGTGTCGTGGAATCAATTGTGATGAAAGATGGCAAGCAATACGCTGTAGTCGGAGCAGCAGAAGTGCTGTTATCGGAGATCACTTCCATAACTGCTAACAAAGGACAGGCTAGTACGAATGCTGCGAGTAATTCTGAAAGTGAATCCTCTGATGTCTCCACAACTACGGAGCAGGGAGAAGAGTCATGAATGAACGTATGACCGTTGGACGACTGTATCCGACAGCGGCACCACCGTCTACGGTTCATCAGAAAAGGACTCCGCAAGCTTCAGGACAAGCTGTAAAACCGTTCAATGAGGTCCTTCAGGAGCAAGTAGTCAAGCTGAGTGGCCATGCCGCGAAGCGCTTGGAGCAAAGAGGTATCGAGCTGAGGACAGAGCAGATGGATCAGATTAATTCTGCACTTGATAAAGCGGCTGCCAAAGGTGCCAAGGAATCGCTTATCCTCATGAAGGATGTTGCCTTGATCGTGAATGTTAAGAACAGAACAGTAGTCACTGCTCTGGATGAGCAGTCCATGAAGAACAATGTATTTACGCAAATTGATAGTGCTGTCATTATATCGTAACTTAACTGGCTGGCCCGATAAGGAAGCCAGAATACCGCTGACCGACTGATGCGGTAATCAAGCAATTACATTTAGGAGGGTTTAATTCATGCTAAGATCCATGTACTCTGGTGTATCCGGGATGAAAGGTTTTCAGACCAAGCTGGACGTAATTGGTAATAACATCGCGAACGTAAATACAACAGGCTTCAAAGGCTCGCGTGTTATGTTCAAGGATATCCTGAGCCAGACAACTACCGGAGCAGGTGGACCTGACGGTACCGACGTAGCGGGTACGAACGCAAAACAGGTTGGTCTTGGAATGAGCATCAGCTCAATCGATACGCTTCACCTGGCGGGTAGTGCTATGACTACTAATAATCCAACCGACCTGCGTATTAACGGAGACGGCTTCTTCCTCGTCAAGCTGAATGGAGACCAGGACGTTCCTTATCTGACTAGAGCAGGGGATTTCCACCTGGATGCCAACCGCAACTTGGTTACCAGTGACGGATTCTTCGTAGTAGATATCGGCGGTGCACCAATTACGATCGGTGAGGATACAACTTCCTTCTCCATCCAGCAGGACGGCCAAATTGTTGAGGTTGTAGATGGTGTAGCAGGAGTTACATCCCAGATTGGCCTTGGTATGGTAGTCAACCCCGAAGGCTTGGAGAAAATCGGAGGCAGCCTATATCGCATGACTGTCAATGCCAATCCGGACGGAGAAATGGCAGAATTCTTCGGAGGTAACGACGCAGAAGCGGGAACAGGAGCTATCATTGCAGGACAGCTTGAAATGTCCAACGTAGAGCTGACGTCTGAGTTCACAGAAATGATCGTTGCTCAACGTGGATTCCAAGCGAACTCCCGGATTATTACTACTTCTGACGAAATCCTTCAGGAAGTCGTTAACCTGAAACGATAATTAAGTTATTTATAGCGGAGAGACCTCCGGGTCTCTTCGCATAAATCAGGAGGCGAGTATATAGATGATCCCGGTAACACGCTTGAATGGTTCCCCCATGTGGCTGAACGCACTGATGATTGAGGTCGTGGAGGAAACGCCTGACACTTATGTCACTCTGGTCACCGGCAAGAGGCTGATTGTACTTGAGAAAGCGGCAGAGGTTGTGAAGATGATCAAGGATTACAATCGGGAGGTCGGTATACACGCCGCCACGATTAAGGTGCAACAATTGGAGGAAGACGAATGAAAAAGATGTTGCCTTGGCTAATTACGATTTTATTATCCATCACATTAATTGTACTTGCCGTGTTCTTGCTGGTCCCACAATTCCTGGGTAATCCATCAGGCAGTAATGCCAGATCAGCTGCTGTTGATCATACCGAGCCTAAGCTCACGGCTGACGAAATTGTGGAAGTAACCTCTGAGATTCAAGACATCAAGACTAATCTTGCGGATGCTGACTACATCGTCTCGGTGAATTTTTCCTTCCAACTGAATAGCAAGGAAGCGAAGGAATCCTTCGAGAAGATCAAAGAGATCAGTATCAAGCCTGTCGTCATTCAGACTCTGGCAGATACCAAGCCTGAGCAGCTTAGATCAGCTAAAGGAAGAGTTGAATTCAGCGACAAGCTCTTGGAACTTATTAACGAATCGATCCCCGAAGGAAAGCTGACCTCGGTGAAGATCACAAACTTTATTCTAGCACCTATTTGATCACACAGCGGGTTGAGCATGCAGGGGGGGTGAAGAAACATTGGTGGATGTATTATCGCAAGGTGAGATAGACGCACTATTAGCCGCACTTTCCTCGGGCGAGATGGATGCGGAAGAGTTAAAGAAAGAGGACACGCAGAAGAAAGTTCGGTCTTATGATTTTAAAAGAGCCGTTCGCTTCTCCAAGGATCACATCCGAAGTCTCACCCGAATTCATGAGAACTTTGCACGTTTCCTAACCACGTATTTCTCGGCACAGCTTCGCACTTTTGTGCAGATCAGTGTGGTTCAGGTCGAGCAGCTCCCATATGACGAGTTCATCCGTTCGATTCCGAAGATGACGATTCTGAATATTTTTGAAGCTGAGCCGCTTGAGGGCCGAATGGTGCTTGAGGTTCACCCCAACGTGGCCTTTGCGATGCTGGATCGTCTTTTAGGTGGGGTAGGCTCATCTCCTGCGAAGATCAGCTCCCTAACGGAGATTGAGACTATTATAATGGAGAAAATTTTCAGCCGTGCCTTTGACAGCTTGCAAGAAGCTTGGAAGACTGTGCTTGATATTACACCTCGGATGGAGGCTTTGGAGACCAATCCGCAATTTATGCAGATCGTCTCTCCAAACGAGACCATTGCGCTGATCTCCTTGAGCACCAAGATCGGTGATACCACGGGGATGATCAATCTATGTATTCCACATGTAGTGCTGGAGCCGATTATGTCAAGATTATCGACGCACCAGTGGTTCATATCCGAGAAGAAATCACGGGCACCAGAGGAATTTGATGCTCTGCGTGCACGTGTCAGCAAGGCGCAATTACCTATTGTGGCTGAATTAGGCGAATCCCAGATTTCAATTGCTGAATTCCTGGGTCTTACCGTCGGTGATGTCATTTCATTGAATAAGCCTGTGGGTGAGGGCCTGTCCATCCGGGTAGGAGAAAAGCTTAAATACATTGGAAGCCCTGGTGTCGTGAAGGATCGGGCAGCTATCCAGATTGATGAAATCGTCAGCGAAGGAGTTGAAGAAATTGACGAGTAAAGACTACCTGTCTCAGGAGGAGATTGATGCTCTCTTGAAGCAGACTGAATCGGGGGACAGTGCTTCGGCTCCTGCTTCCTCCAGTCAGAGTACAGTGGATGATTACTTGACTCCTCTTGAGCAAGATGCCTTGGGAGAGATTGGGAATATCACGTTTGGTAGTGCTGCCACAGCTCTTTCAACGTTGCTCGGCAAGAAAGTAGATATTACAACACCAAAGGTGTCGATTATTACTCGTTCTGAGTTTGAAACGACTTTTCCTAAGCCGCATGTAACTGTACATGTCAATTATGTGGATGGCTTTGAAGGAATTAACTCATTGGTAATCAAGACCCGAGATGCACAGGTCATTGCTGATCTGATGCTGGGTGGAGAGGGCAATCCGAAGGATGAGGAACTGAACGAAATTCACATCAGTGCCGTTCAGGAAGCGATGAACCAGATGATGGGTTCCTCGGCTACATCCATGTCCACGATCTTTAATCGGTTCGTGAACATTTCACCGCCGGGAATTGACATCCTTGACCCAGCGAATGGAAGCGGAGTTACTAGCCTTCCTAGTGATGAGACGTTAATCACAGTATCCTTCCGCTTGTTGATCGGGGATCTGATTGACTCGACCCTAATGCAGCTACTCCCAGTACCATTTGCTAAGGAAATGGTGAGAATTCTGGTTCAAGGTGATGATGCGGCACCAGCTGAAGCGGCCGCCTCTGCGCCACCAGTAGCTCCACCAGCCCCACCAGCACCACCGGCGGCTCATACGCCACCAGCAGCACCACCAGCGCAGCCTGCTTATAATCCTCCGCCAATGCAGCAGGATTATGGTATGCCGCAGGATTACGGTATGCAGCAGCAGGGGATGAATTACGGAGGCATGCCTCCGCAGCCAGCCTATGGCGGGCCTCAGCATTATGGTGGAACACCGGGTAGAAATGTAAATGTCCAGCCAATTCAATTCGCGAATTTGCAGTCAGGCTCTTATTCGAACCTTGATGAGAACAATCTGAATTTATTGATGGACATTCCCCTTAAAGTCACCGTAGAATTAGGAAGGACCCAGAAGCAAATTAAAGATATTTTGGAACTGTCGCAGGGGTCAATCATCGAGCTGGACAAGCTAGCCGGTGAGCCAGTAGATATACTGGTTAACAATAAATTGATTGCCAAAGGAGAAGTCGTAGTTATCGATGAGAACTTTGGTGTGCGCGTAACGGATATCGTAAGCCAATGGGACCGGATTCAGAAATTACAATAAGCATAATCTAGGGAGGATTTATTTTACATGGCTAACCGTATTTTGATCGTTGATGACGCTGCATTTATGAGAATGATGATTCGTGACATTTTGTCTAAGAATGGCTATGAAGTGGTAGGAGAGGCACCAGATGGAGCACAAGCTGTTGAGAAGTTCAAGGAACTGCGTCCTGATCTGATCACGATGGATATCACAATGCCAGAAATGGACGGAATCGCGGCTTTGAAAGAAATCAAGAAAATTGATGCAAATGCCAAGGTCATCATGTGCTCTGCGATGGGACAACAAGCGATGGTTATCGATGCGATTCAAGCTGGCGCAAAAGACTTCATCGTGAAGCCATTCCAATCCGATCGTGTCATCGAGGCGATCAGCAAAACGCTGGGCTAAGGCACGCTGAATATGGGTACTGACCAAGGAAACCAGATAATGGTTGGCGGAGACGATTACGGTATTGGAAATCTGATCTGGGTGATCGTCGTCCTTGCCTTCGTCATTATGCTGATCCTCTACCTGATCCGTTTCTTGAGTCGACGGAATCAGAGTTGGTTCAGCAGCCGTTCGGTTCGTATTTTGGGTGGCGTGGGACTGGCCCCCAACAAATCATTGCAGCTTATCGAGGTTGGCAGCAGTATATATCTGATTGGCGTAGGAGAAGAGATTCGTCTCGTTGACAAAGTATCCGATCCCGAGGAAGTGGAGCGAATAGTGGCCGCATTCGAGCAGGAGACATCCTTGCACAGCGGCCCGTTAGCCCCGCTGATCGCCAAGTTAACGGAGAAGCTCCGCAAGAGAAATACGATAGAGTCGCAGGAATTAGAGGATGACGCTTCATTCCATGAGATGTTCGAATCGAAGCTGCGACAAAGGCCAGATCGCAAGGGTAAGCTCGAAAAGCTGCGGGATGAGGATAATACTACAGATCGGTCGGGAGAAAGATGAAGAAAAAGTTGATACTTGCTTGTCTGCTGATCGTTCTGTGTCATTTCATGTCTGTGACGGTTGCCTCAGCATCAGCTGTCAATCCGATACCTGATATTAGCATAGACATCGGCAATTCAGAGAGCGGACAGCCCGGAACGACGTCGCTGTCTATTATTTTACTTATTACCATCATTAGTATCGCACCAGCCTTGTTAATGCTTATGACCAGCTTTACACGAATTGTTATCGTTCTCGGTTTTGTGCGAACTTCCCTGGGTACGCAGCAAATGCCGCCCAACCAGGTGCTGGTAGGTCTCGCATTGTTCCTCACCCTGTTCATTATGGCGCCAACGTTCTCGACAATGAATGACACGGCCTTGCAGCCTTATCTCAAAGGCGAGCTGAATCAGGCGGAAGCGTTGGACAAGGCACAGGAGCCGATCAAGACCTTCATGTTCACACATACGAGAGAGAAGGATTTGCTGCTGTTCATGAAGTATACGGGAATGGAAAAACCGAACAATCATCAGGAGATTCCGCTGAACGTACTGGTGCCTGCATTCGCGATTAGCGAATTGAAGACGGCATTCCAGATGGGCTTCATGATTTTTATACCATTTCTGATTATTGACATCATTGTTGCAAGTACCTTGATGGCAATGGGGATGATGATGCTACCACCTGTCATGATTTCACTGCCCTTCAAAATATTGCTCTTCGTCCTCGTGGACGGCTGGTATTTGGTTGTGAAGTCATTGCTGCTTAGCTTTAACACATGAGTAAACTCGATCCAAGTCCAGATTCATGCCAAGGAGGCCGGAAATGTCAACAGAATTTATTATTTCTTTGGCCGCACAAGCAGTCTTTACCGTATTAAAGGCGAGCGCACCCATGCTGATTTTGGGATTGCTTGTGGGCCTAATCGTCAGTGTATTTCAGGCCACTACCCAGATTCAGGAGCAGACGCTCGCCTTTGTACCTAAAATTGTGGCTGTCCTGCTGGCATTGCTGTTGTTCGGCCCCTGGATTTTGACGACGATGATCGATTTTACTTACGGTATCCTAGACAATCTTTATAGATATATAGGGTAGGCGGAGAGCGATGCAGATCATACTTCAGAGCTTTCCTATTTTTCTGCTGCTATTCTGTCGAATTACATCGTTTTTTGTAGTTGCACCTATCTTTTCAACACGAAGTGTACCGGTTCGTTACAAGATTGGAATCTCGGCTTTTATTGCACTTATTGTATTTCTGATTTTTGGTGTGAACCAGCAGATTCCGACGGATGTCAGCTATGTCTTGCTGGTTGTCCGTGAGATACTGATTGGTCTGCTGCTTGGCTTCGTCGCTTATTTAATTCTGACAGCTATTCAGACAGCAGGAGCCTTCGTTGACATTCAGATCGGCTTCGCTATGGCGAGTGTCTATGATCCAATGACAGGCGCTTCGGTGCCAGTGACTGCGAACTTTAAATACGCTATAGCAACGTTGCTCTTTTTGACAATGAATGGTCACCATTATCTCCTGGATGCGATCGTGTACAGCTACAATTGGGTACCGCTGGATAATGAGTTTTTCCTCAAGCTGTACGCTGGTAACATTTCGGGCTTTCTGCTCCGAACCTTTGCGGTATCGTTCCTGTTAGCCTTTCAGATGGCAGCGCCATTTGTGGTGGCTATTTTTTTGACGGATGTTGGCCTGGGATTTCTTGCCAAGACTGCTCCGCAGTTCAATATTTTTGTAATTGGTGTTCCGATGAAGATTATTGTAGGCCTATTTATGCTCTTGCTGATGATGCCTAGCTTCGGTTTTGTGTTCGAACGATTGTTCAATATGATTTTTGAATCGATGAGAGACCTGCTAAATGTAATTGGGACCCGCCCTTAAGGGCTGGAGGTGTGCAAGTGAGACTGAGGTATACGCTGGACCTGCAGCTGTTCGCTGGGGAGAAGACCGAGAAGGCTACTCCGAAGAAAAGACAGGAATCCCGAAAAGAAGGACAAGTAGCCAAGAGTATGGAAATATCGGCTGCCTCGATCCTGTTGCTCGTATTCGGTTGCCTGATGATGCTGGGCGACTATTTCAAGACCCGAACAGTTGGTCTCTTTACAGATGTATTCACGAATCGACTCACGATGGATGTCACACCACAAAATGTCATGATGATGTTCTCTGAGTATGGTATCCAGATTGTTTTACTCCTGGCACCCATATTTGGTGTAGCTGTCCTGGTTGGGCTGCTGGCCAATTATGTGCAGATCGGCTTTCTCCTTACAGGCAAGCCCCTGATGCCAAAGTTCAGTAAGCTCAGTCCGATTAAAGGCTTCAAGAATATGTTCTCCATGCGCTCTATTGTGGAGCTTCTGAAGTCCGTATTCAAAATGTCGATTATCGCGATTCTTGTGTATAACGTCATTTGGGGAACGCGTGGCAATCTGGCCAAGCTGTCCGAGCTATCGGGCGATCAGATTCTCAGCTTCGCAGCAGGTCTGACATTGGAGTTAGGTCTGAAGATCGGCGCATGTCTGTTTGTCTTAGCCATTCTAGACTATATCTATCAGCGCTATGAATACGAGAAGAACCTTAGAATGTCCAAGCAAGATATTAAGGATGAATATAAGAAGATGGAGGGGGACCCCTTAATCAAGGGGAAAATTCGTGAACGACAGCGTCGAATGGCTATGCAACGTATGATGCAGGAAGTGCCCAAGGCTGATGTCATTATCACGAACCCAACTCACTTTGCTGTAGCCTTGAAGTATGAGGGCTCGGAGATGGAGGCGCCACAGATTGTCGCAAAAGGTCAGGATTATCTGGCGCTCCGTATTAAAGATATCGCCAAGCAGCATGGTGTGATAACTATGGAAAATAAGCCGCTTGCACGTGCGCTGTTCCAGCGGGCCGAGGTCGGGGACTCCATCCCTGCCGACTTGTTCCAGGCAGTCGCTGAAGTGCTGGCCTATGTATATAAGCTTAAAGGTAAAACGAAATAACGGGATCGGAGGCCAAGAGACCATTGAAAACTAAAAATATATCTGTCCTTGTTGGTATCATCGGTATTGTACTCATGCTGATACTTCCGATCCCTGCATGGCTGCTCGATATTTTGCTGGTCATTAATATTTCGATTGCATTGATGATTCTGTTGGTGGCAATGAACACCAAGGAGCCGCTCGAATTCTCCATCTTCCCGGCTCTCCTACTGATTACGACATTGTTCCGGGTGTCCCTGAACGTGTCTACAACCAAGCTGATCCTCGGCGAGGGTCATGCGGGTGAAGTAGTAGCTACCTTCGGAAGCTGGGTCGCAGGAGGACAGATTGCTGTAGGCTTCGTCGTGTTCCTTATCCTCATTGTCGTTCAGTTCATTGTCATTACGAAGGGCTCAGAGCGTGTAGCTGAGGTTGGGGCTCGATTTACCCTCGACGCTATGCCTGGTAAGCAAATGAGTATTGATGCGGATCTGAATGCAGGACTTATTAATGAACAGCAGGCTCGTGAGCGTCGTAGCAAGATCGAAAGAGAAGCTGACTTCTATGGCTCGATGGATGGTGCGAGTAAATTCGTCAAGGGAGATGCTATAGCCAGCATTATCATCTTGATCATCAACCTTGTCGGCGGCTTTATTATCGGTATGACCGTCAAGGGAATGGGCTTCACGGACGCATTGTCCACCTACTCGATTCTTACGATCGGGGATGGACTCGTGAGTCAGATTCCGGCGCTGTTGATTTCTACGGCCGCAGGTCTGATTGTAACCAGAGCTTCTTCCGATGGGAACTTGGCTGATGATCTGACAGGTCAGCTCTTCATGTATCCGAAGCTGGTTTATATTGTTGCCGTAACGGTTGCTCTACTCGGCTTCTTCACACCGATTCATGTCATTACGACACTGCCTCTGGCCATATTGCTCTTTTTTGTTGCCAGGAAAATGCAGCAGAATCTGGATAGGAAATCTATCGAGGAAGAACAACTGGAGGAGGAACAGCAGATTGAAGAGGTTCGAAGTCCTGAGAGCGTCATTAACCTGTTGCAGGTAGATCCGATTGAGTTCGAGTTCGGCTATGGCTTGATTCCATTAGCGGACACTCAGCAAGGCGGAGACCTGCTGGACCGAATCATCATGATACGGCGTCAATGCGCGCTGGAGATGGGATTGGTCGTACCAGTTATTCGCATCAGGGACAATATTCAATTGAGGCCCAATGAGTACATTATCAAAATAAAAGGCAATACCGTGGGTAGCGGCGAGCTGTTGCTGAATCATTATCTGGCTATGAGTCCCGGATTTGATGACGAGAGCATAACAGGGATTGAGACCACCGAACCTGCCTTCGGACTGCCAGCACTATGGATCGACGAAGGAACCAAGGATGCGGCAGAGCTATCTGGCTATACAGTGGTTGACCCGCCATCCGTAGTCGCTACACATCTGACCGAGATGATCAAGCGTCATGCGCATGAATTGATCGGCAGACAGGAGACGCGGGCACTCGTAGACAATCTGAAAGAGAACTATCCAGTGCTTGTGGATGAGCTGATTCCTTCGGTTCTTACCATCGGTGATGTGCAGAAGGTACTGGCCAAGCTATTGCGAGAGAAGGTATCCATTCGGGATACCGTGACAATCTTCGAGACGCTTGCAGATTACGGAACCTACACGAAGGACCCGGATGTGCTCACAGAGTATGTACGGCAGGCGCTGTCCCGTCAGATTACTCAGCAGTTCTCCAGACAAGGAGATACGTTGAAGGTTATTACAGTAGGTCCTTCATTGGAGAAGAAGATTGCGGAAAGTGTACAGCAATCGGAACAGGGAAGCTATTTGGCACTGGACCCTGTCTCAACACAGACTGTCTATCAGAAGATTTCAGAGCAAGTCAATCGCTTGATTCAGTCAGGTCAACAGCCGATTCTGTTAACCTCGCCAACGATTCGCATGTATCTGCGACAGGTGCTGGAGCGGACCATGCAGGATGTTCCGGTACTGTCTTACAGTGAGCTGGAACCTAACGTTGAAATTCAGAGTGTCGGGGTGGTGAATCTATGAGGGTCAAACGGTATATCGTGAACACCATGCCGGAAGCCATGCAGCAGATTCGGGAAGACCTGGGTTCCAACGCTGTAATACTGAGTACGAAGCCTATGAAAACCGGCGGCTTCCTGGGCATGTTCCGTCAGAAGAAGATAGAGGTTATTGCTGCACTGGAAAAGGAGTCCGACTCCAAGCCACGTGGCAATACGGCTACAGTAGCTAGACCCGTCGAGAAGCTGATCGCCAAAGAAGAGCAGCCTCCACGGCCCGTGACGGTACCGCGCTCTGCTGCGCCAGATGCTTATCGAAGAGCAGCAGAAGACTACGCAACGCCGCAGGCTCGGCCGAATACAGAGCCGCAGGTTAGAGTGAATGAGATCCAGCCTGAGCAGAATGCGCCGCAGGCGAAGGCCGCACCACCTTTTTCTGAGGCTCAGACGCAAGAGCTGATGGCAGTAGCAGGTCATCGTTCAGTCAAGAATGAAACTTCTGCATATGCTGAAGTAAGCACAGCAGACCAAGCACTATTAGAGGAAATACGAGAAATGAAGCTGATGATGACCCGCTTGTCCCGAAGCGCGGTCATAGAACCCCAGCTACCAGAGCCGGCGCAGCGCATCTGTGATCGCCTGATTGAACAGGATGTGGACCGCGAGCTACTGGATGATTGGTTGGAAATGGTGCACCAGCAAAGAGATCGAGAGCTGGCCAGCACAAGTGATTTCGACTGGGAACACGCATTTAGGGAGGTACTGAAAGGCTTCATTGACCAGCGTATTGGCGGTGGAATTGAGCCAAGCACCCGAATCATATATGTAGCGGGACCAACTGGTGTCGGTAAGACGACAACCATTGCCAAGCTGGCAGCAGAGCAGCTGTTCAGATTCAATCGGAAGGTAGGGCTTATTACTTCGGACACATACAGGATCTCGGCAGTTGACCAGCTTCGAACGTACGCTTCCATTCTGAATGTTCCCTTGGAGATTGTTCAGTCTCCTGGTGATCTACACCGGGCCATGCAACGTCTGGAAGCCTGTGATCTGATTCTGATGGATACAGCCGGCCGGAATTACCGGAATGAACTGCTTGTATCCGAGCTACAAAGCCTGCTGGCTCACAGGGAGGATAGTGAGACATACCTGGTGCTCAGCCTCACCTCCAAAAGTAAGGACATGAAGACTATTGCACAGCATTTCAGCCAATATCATCTGGATAAGGTCATCTTCACAAAGGTAGATGAGACAGGCAGTATTGGAGCTATGTTTAATCTCCTGCACGAGTATCCGTTGAAAATATCATATATGACCAACGGACAGAACGTTCCTGAGGATGTATTTTTGCCAGATACGAAGCGGCTACTAAATATGCTGCTTGGTGAATCGTGATGAGTGATCAAGCTCAGTCATTGCGACAGCTGGTATCTTCCCTGGATAAATACAGACTGCCGAAGAGAACGGGACAGGCTAGAATTGTTACTGTAGCGAGCGGCAAGGGTGGGGTAGGCAAGTCCAACATTACGCTAAATCTCGCATTGGCCCTTCAATCGCTCGGAAGAAAGGTTTTGCTCTTCGATGCGGATATCGGAATGGCCAACATTGATGTGTTAATGGGGACATCCTCTACTTACAACCTTTCACATGTTCTGCGACGGGAAAAGACGATGACACAGATTGTGCAAAAGGGGGCAAGCTCGCTCCCTTTTGTGCCGGGCGGCTCTGGTGTGAAGGAGCTCTTCTCGTTAACTCCTGCTGACCTGGATTATTTTATGGAAGAAATAGAACTCCTGGCTACTGACATGGATTATGTTTTCTTTGATACGGGTGCCGGACTGTCGATGGAGAACCTGAAATTCATCATGGCAGCGGACGAATGCTTGATTGTAACAACGCCTGAACCTACTTCTATTACAGATGCTTATGCACTCATAAAGGTGGTAACTGGCAATCAATCGGATACAAAATTTAAGATTATCGTCAACCGTGCCGATAACGATAATGAGGCCCGTCTTGTGGCTGATAAGATTTCACTAGTCACCAGTCGATTTCTGAACCTTGATATTCCGCTACTTGGCTACATTAGTGATGATCCTCATGTGAGCGAGGCTGTCAAAAAGCAGGTCCCTTTCTCACTTGGGTTTCCAGGCTGCCCAGCGACAAGGGATCTTGTGCGCTTGGCTCATCACTATGCAGGTATGGCTTTGCCAGAGCAAAATGGAGGTGCCGTGACAGGAATCAAGGGCTTCATGCAAAAGTGGCTTCGATTGACAACCAAATGATTCTTGAAACGAGACAGAGGTGTGAAATGAATGACGGTATATCGTGTACTCGTCGTTGACGATTCTGCGTTCATGAGGAAAATTTTTTCCGATCTGATCGTAGCAGACGCATCGTTTGAAATTGCTGGGACAGCCAGCAATGGTCGTGAGGCTGTGGAACAGATTGGTCGCTTGAAGCCTGATCTGGTGACGATGGATGTCGAGATGCCTGAAATGAATGGGTTAGAGGCTCTGAAGCTGATTATGAAGGAATGCCCTCTTCCTGTTATTATGCTCTCTGCAATCAATGAGCAGGGGATGAAGGAAACCATCATAGCACTGGAAAATGGGGCTTTTGATTTCATTCGCAAACCTTCGATCAGTAATTCTCATGATATTGCGAAGGTGGGGGTAGAGCTGCTGGAGAGACTGAAGGCAGCTGTACAGGCTGCTGAGAGGAAGCAGGAACGCTCCAAGGAGTCTTCTCCAACCGAGCCTGCACTGTCTAGCAGACCGCCAGCAGAACGCAAGCAGGATTCGCAAGTGTCTCCTCCCAAGCCACCACACTCGGAGGAGTCTGCTCAAGCTGCACTTAAGGCTCAACCTAATGCAGAGCCCAAGCCTGCCACAGCCCAGCCGTTACTTAGAAAAGAGTTGGATGAGCAATTGCGCAGGACTTGGCAGGAGCTGAGTGCCTCCAAGTCTAGCGAGCCTCGCAAGACAGAGCCTCGCAAAGCCGAAGTAGGAAAAGCACAGCCTCCCAAGAGCTTCAGTGAGAAGAAGCCGGCCGACACTTCGGCAACGAAGAAGCTCTCAGGAGCGACTGCCAGACCTTTGGAGCCAGTGAAGACTACTCCGGTAGTGGCCAAGGCCAAGCCGCCAACCGTATCATCGTTGGCAGAGGAGCCTGCAAAGACCGTGAAGAAGCATACAGGGGCTGTCCAGTTCCGCAAGCTTGTTGCTGTCGGTTGTTCTACAGGGGGGCCTAGAGCGTTAAAGGCGTTCCTGGAACAGATTCCAGGCGATTTCCCTGCTCCTGTCGTGATTGTGCAGCATATGCCGCCGAATTTCACCCGTTCTCTTGCCCAGCGTCTGAATTCACTAAGTGCTATTCGGGTCGTTGAGGCAGAGCAAGGAATGACATTGGAAAGTGGGACAGCCTATATTGCACCAGGCGGTTATCAGTTAAGAGTAACGCCACAATCCGGTGGGAAATACGCATTCTCCTTGACGACAGAAGAGCCACGCAATGGACACAGGCCTTCTGTGGACACGATGTTCGAATCACTTGCCCCGCTCACTGCACTGGATCGACATCTGGTATTGCTGACAGGCATGGGCAGTGATGGAGCCAGAATGATGAAGAAGCTTTACGATTCGGGAGTTCGATCTACATTTGCAGAGAATGAGGAGACCTGTGTCGTATATGGGATGCCCCGCTCTGCTGTGGAATTGAATTGTGTGCAGTACTTGTTACCATTGCACCAGATAGCGCCAAAGCTTGTACAAGTTGTGAAATAATCGGAGTGTAACTCATGGAGGAGGTGTCTCACAATGGACATGAATCAGTATTTATCCATGTTTATTGATGAGTCGAATGATCATCTGCAGTCTCTTAACGAAAACATGCTTCAATTGGAAAGCAATCCGACCGATCTCGGAATCGTTCAGATCATTTTCCGTTCCGCCCATACGTTGAAGGGTATGGCAGCTACAATGGGCTTTGAAGACCTCGCGTCACTAACACATCAAATGGAAAACGTACTAGATCTGGTGCGCAATGAGAAGCTCGAAATGCATGAGTTCATTTTCGACACCTTCTTTAAAGGTCTGGATGCATTAGAATCCATGGTCCAGAACATTATGGAAGGCGGAGACGGAAAGGCAGATGTCTCCTCAATTGTTGCATCCCTGCAATCAATTGTGAGTGGAGACTTCAAGGCAGCAAGTTCGGCTGTTGCAGAAGTAGCTGCGACAGGAGCCCCTGCTGATGCTACTGCATCGTACACCAATGCTGGACTCGAACTTGATCAATACCAGTACTCGATCCTTGAGCAATCCATCAGGGAAGGACATCGTGTATTATATGTCCAGGTTATGGTGAGTGAGGAGAGTCAATTAAAGGCTGCCCGCGCATTCATGGTGTTCAACGTACTGGAGAACTCGGGGGAAGTTGTGAAGGCTTACCCTTCGGTGCAGGACATTGAACAGGAGAAATTCGACCGCGGCTTCTCGTTGTACTACATAACCCAGAAGGACGCCGCTGAGCTGGAGAAAGAAATAAAAGGGATTTCCGAAATTGAAGATGCAGTATTGACTCTGCTAGATGAGGAATCGCTGCGACATATGACAGAAGAGAGCATGGCTGCTGCGAGAGCTGCTTCTACAGAGATGGCTGCAGCTGTAGCTGAGGCAGTGACGCCAGTTGCTGCTCCTGCTGCTGCGAAGCCAGCTGCAGATCCAAAGCCTAGCAAAGGGGCTACTAGTCCTGCGAAGAATGGAGCAGCAGCTCAGAGCCGGACTATCCGCGTGGATATTGAACGTCTGGACGTCCTGATGAACCTCTTCAGCGAGCTTCTGATTGATCGTGTTCGTCTTGAGCAGTTGGCTTCGGAAGTGGGCAGCCAGTCCTTGACAGAGACGGTTGAACACATGAGCCGTGTTAGCTCAGACCTGCAAAACATTGTTCTGAAGCTACGCATGGTACCGATCGATACTGTATTTAATCGATTCCCTAGAATGGTACGCGATCTGGCGAAGACGCTTGACAAGAAGCTGGAGCTTATCATTACTGGCGCGGAGACTGAGCTGGACCGTACAGTCATTGATGAGATTGGGGATCCGCTTGTTCACTTGCTGCGTAACTCAGTGGACCATGGTATCGAATCCGCTGCCGAGCGTATTGCTGCTGGTAAGCCTGAGATCGGTACGGTGAATCTTCGTGCCTTCCATAGTGGGAATAACGTCTTCATTGAGATCGAAGATGATGGCCGTGGTATTAACCGTGATAAGGTACTGGGCAGTGCTATCAAGAAAGGTATCATTACACAGGACCAGGCAGACGCCATGAGCGATGAGGAAGCCTACCAGATTCTATTTGCGCCTGGCTTTAGTACGGCTGAGGTCATCTCTGACGTATCTGGTCGCGGCGTAGGACTGGACGTGGTGAAATCTAAGATCACATCACTCGGCGGTAATGTTACGATATTCTCGACACCAGGAAAAGGTACCAACTTCTCTGTACAGCTTCCGCTGACCTTGTCGATTATCGCAGCTATGATGGTTCAGATCGGTTCCGAGAAATATGCGATTCCACTCTCCTCAATCCTGGAGACAGCTATCATCAAGCGCAACCGTATCCGGAACGTACATGGCAACAAGATGATTTCATACCGTGAATTCACGATTCCGCTGATCTCTCTGAGTGAAGTGTTCGAGGTACCTGACTTTAATGAAAACGAAGAGGAAGAGACAGAAATCGTAGTCATCCGCAAAGGAGATCGACTTGCTGCGATTTCAGTGCAGGACTTCCTTGGACAAAGTGAAATTGTCATTAAAAATATGGGGAAATATCTGCCCGCCATTCAAGGGATTTCAGGTGCAACGATTCTTGGGGACGGTCAGGTGGCACTCATTCTTGACCCGAATGTTTTCATTAAATAACGCTGCTTAACTCATTGGAGGAGGTCTTTAGACATGGGAGAAGAGATTAAAGTTATCGTCTTTAAACTGGGGAACGAGGAATACGGTATTGAGGTTGATAAGGTTCAGTCCATCGAACGGATGGTGCCGATAACGCGGGTACCGAAGACTTACACCTTCGTGAAGGGCGTGTTCAATATGCGTGGGGTCGTGATTCCTGTCATCGACCTGCGTGGACGCTTTGGCCTTCCAGAGGCAGAGTACACAGATCAGACACGGATCGTCATTGTAGCTGTGAATGAGATGCAAGTTGGCTTTATCGTAGATTCTGCGAATGACGTCATTGATCTGAACACAGACAGCATTGAGACTCCACCAGAGGTCGTTGGCGGCGTGAAAGCCAGATACCTGCGCGGAGTGGCGAAGATCAACGAAGATCGCCTGCTTATTATGCTTAATCTGGCCGAAGTCTTAAATAAGAGCGAGATCGTTCAGCTGGAAAGTATTGAGGACTAAGCCGTGTTTAATCATTTGGAGGATTTCAAGCTAGATGTGCTGAAGGAAGTTGGCAATATCGGAGCAGGGAATGCGGCGACCGCCCTATCCCGTCTCCTGGATAAACCGATTGATATGGGAGTTCCCAAGGTGCAGCTTCTTCCATTCGAGGAGATAGCCGAGAAAGTAGGCGGGCCTGAGCGGCTTGTCATTGCTATTTTCTTTAGAGTGGAAGGAGAAGTCCCTGGCAATCTGTTCTTTATTCTCTCTCCTGAGGCCGCCAAAAGTCTGGTGCGCAGATTAGCAGGAATTGAGTCGGACGATGACGAAACATTTAATGAGATGGAACATTCAGCTCTTTCGGAAATTGGCAACATTCTGGCAGGCTCTTATCTCTCCTCATTAGCAGACTTTACCAAGCTGTCCATGTTCCCTACCGTACCGGGACTTGCGATGGATATGGCTGGTGCCATCCTGAGCTATGGACTCTTGCAATTCGGTCAAATGGGTAACGACGCCTTGTTGATTGATACAGCTTTTCTAGAAGGGCAGGATCAGATTGAGGGGCAGTTCTTCCTGATTCCCGATCCGGAATCCTTTGCGAAAATATTTGAGTCACTGGGAGTTCGTTAAATCATGATTGAGGAAAAGAACATCATTAAAGTCGGAATGGCTGATTTAAACGTGGCAAGCGCTGCAGACTTGATTCGGACTACAGGCCTTGGCTCCTGTGTCGGATTAACGATGTACGATCCAAATCTGAGGTTGGCTGGCATGGCTCATGTCATGCTGCCATCCTCCGAGATTGCCCGTGAAGGAAATCTGAATATTGCCAAGTATGCTGACACAGCCCTGCCTGAGCTGCTGAATCGCTTGATTTCCATGGGAGCGTCCAAGCATCGGATTGTTGCCAAGATGGCCGGGGGCTCTCAGATGTTTGCATTTGCTGGTAGCGGGGATACGATGAGAATCGGTCCCCGGAATGTGGAATCCTGTAGGGATGTCCTACTGGATCTGAAGATTCCACTGCTGGGTGAAGACACTGGGGGAAGTGTCGGCAGAACAATTGAACTGAATTGTGAGACTGGCGTTTTGAGTATTCGGAGCGTACAAAAAGGTGTAAAGGAACTGTAAACTATGCTATTTGGAAGCTTGCGCATTAATCTGTGGTCTGGAATATTTGGGTTTGTGCTGACATTCTTGTTATCTACCGGCAAAAACCTGCTGGTGACGAGCTTCATACGTGGCATAATTGCTTTTGTGGTATGGTTCATCCTGGCTTATATGGTTCGCTGGGTGATCGGGTATGTATCCAGACCAGATTTGTCGTCTGCCGGGCTGTCTAATATTAGGCAGGACGGGCAGGAGCAAGGTCTCGGCAGCAATCTGGACCTGGTTACTCCTGATGAGGGTGAAGATCTGAACAACATGCTGAAGCCAAAGCCGGAGCCTGATCCGGCACAAGTAGCATTTACGCCTCTGAACCCGCCTAAGCTAGTTACAACCAAGGAACCTGAGGAATTGGCCAAGGCCGTTCGTCACCTGACAGACCAATAAGGAAGGGTGAACTCGATGAACGAGCGAAAAGCCGCTCATTTGAATTACTCAGAGCTGTGGGAGCAATGGAAAGAACATGGTGAAGTGGAAGCCAAAAAGCAGTTAATCGAGAACTATCTTCCCATCGTGGATTATGTCTCCGGCCGTCTGGCTGTGGGTCTGCCCAAGAATGTCTCTAAAGATGATCTGGCAAGCAATGGGGTAATGGGCTTGATTGACGCTATTGAAAAGTTTGACTACGAGCGAGGCTTGCAATTCGAGACCTACGCCTCCTGGCGTGTACGTGGAGCCATTCTGGACGGACTTCGTCAGGGAGATTGGGTCCCGCGTTCAGTTAGAGAGAAAGCCAAACGGATTGAGGATGCCTACCAGCATCTGGAGCAACGTTATCTCAGATCCGTAAGCGATGAAGAGATGAGCAGTTACTTGGACATCTCGGAGAAGGAATTCAATACGATGCTGCAGGAAGTAGCGGTCATGTCCATTTGTTCCCTGGAGGACCCGATTCGGGAAGAGGAATCCGAGACTAGACTTTCTCTGTTGATAGATGAAAAAGCGAAAAACCCGGATCATAAGGTCAATGAATTTTACCTGAAGGAAGCCTTGGTCCAAGGTATTGATAAGCTTACGGAGAAAGAACGTACGGTAGTATCCCTCTTGTATTATGAGGATTTGTCCTTAAGCGAGATCGCTGAGGTGATGTCGCTCTCCCCATCCCGCATTTCCCAGCTGCATTCCAAGGCCATTCTTCGCTTACGTGCAGCCCTAGACAAACAAAAGGATCTGTTAATGAGCAAGGATTAAGGATAAATCGGAATGAACTGATGCAAAGGGGGCTAATTGCAATGGAGCAGCCACATACCTTAGAATCTGTACTTAAAATTACACAATCTGCTGATAAGAGCGCTGCATATCTTGAGTTCATCAAGCCGGTGGAGGATTTCACTTGCTCATTGCCGGAGCTAGAGCAGTTCGTGGAACGCAATCAGATTCGCTACGGTATCATTGATGCAGCACTGGCTGAATTTTGTGTGAGGCCGGAGCTTTTTTTGCATACTAAGACACTGATTGCCAAAGGAAAGCAACCGGTTCACGGTGTAGACGGCTATGTCATGTATGCAGATATTATGCTGCAGGATGATGAGCATAAGCCACTTGAGCATAACAACGGAGTGGTAGACTATAAAGAGCTGACTAGGCTGAAGAATGTGCGTAAAGGTCAGTTAATCGCTGAGCTGGTAGCTCCTGAGTCTGGCGTGCCTGGTATCGCAGTCACGAATGAGGAGATTCCTTATAAGGAGGGCAAACAGGCTAGATTCAAGGTCGGGAAGAATGTAGTTGTTCACCCTGAAGGAATAGCTATGTATGCTGCAATTGATGGTCTGGTTACCAAGACGGATAACGATAAGATTAATGTTTTTCCGGTCTACGAAATTAATGGAGATGTTGATTACAGCATCGGCAACATTGATTTTGTTGGTACTGTGGTCATCCGTGGTAACGTGCTGACAGGCTTTCGTGTACGAGCAGACGGCGATATCCGTGTCATTGGGGGCGTCGAGGGAGCCGAGATTGAAGCTTCAGGCTCTGTGGAGATCAGCAGTGGCATCATCGGTTACAATAAAGGCCACGTCAAGGCTGGACAGGACGTCAAATGTTCATTTATTCAGGATGGTAACGTCATTGCAGGGGTGGACATTCTCGTGTCCCAGAGCATTATGCATTCCCATGTACGGGCCGGAAGAAATGTAACTTGTGGTGGTCCGAAGGGCCTGATTGTCGGTGGGAGTATTCAGGCTGGCGAAAAGGTAAGTGCTCGTACGATTGGCAATACAATGTCCACGCTGACCTCGATTGAAGTAGGCGTGTTACCAGAGTTGCGAAATGAATTAACAACATTGCGGGACCAGTTGAAGCTACAGCTGTCCAGCATGGATAAGACAAATAAAGCGCTTCATATTTTGGATCAATTGGCAGCAGCCGGTCAATTGACGCCTGACAAGCTGGCGATGCGAGTGAAGCTCTCTGCTACTCAGAAATCTAGCGAACGTGATGTCAGTGAAATCAAGGTTCGCATTTTTGAAATTGAGAAAATGCTAGAGGATACCACCATGGCTAAGGTAGAGGTTAAGAATGTCATTTATGGTGGCTCTAAAATAGTTATCGGCAGATACACGAAATATATTAAAGATCCGGTATCAAGAATGTCATTTTATTATTTTGACGGAGATATCACTATGTCAGCTTTGGCGTAACAGCTTGTTCAATTGAACTGATCGTTTTGTAGACATCACGTGTGTTGCTTGAGTCGACAGCTGCAAAATGCTAAACAGTAAAGGGTGTGGTGATGATGAGTTTGAAAGCCGTTGAATTGCAGATAGCCGTGCCTCGTACAAGTGAAGCAGGGAAGTATCAAAGCGAATACCGGCATAGAGCTATGAATGAACAATCACATCTTGGAGAACAGGCAATGAAAGATGCCGATGCCGAGCGGAATAAGCCGGTCAACGTCTCGGAATCCTCGGAGGCCTTCGTGAAGCTGAAGGATCAAGAGGAGGGGCAACAGCAGTCGCAACGGAATCGGGATCAGAAGACTCGTAGTCAGACCGAGTCGGCAGAAGAGCCCAAGGCAGAGCATCCGTATAAAGGACACCATCTGGACCTGTCGCTATAGCAGAAAATCATCATAAGAAGGAGAAGATGGGTTGTGGAGCCGTGGATCATGATTGCCCTGCTGGGGCTGGCGCTCATGCTATATGCCTGGATGCTGCCAAGGAATCAGAACGCACAAGCCTCGGACGACAAGGTCCTGAGTAATGTAGAGGCTACGCTTGAGCAATACATGGCTGATATCGAGCATGGTAACGATGAGCTCATCGAGATCGTAACTCAGATCAAGAGTGAGCATGCAGCGAAGAATGCTGCCTTGCAAGAACAGGTTGTCGAACTGAGGCAGCGCGTAATGGATCTAGAACGGACGGGGAGCGAGCCCGCTGAATTGTCTAAGCAAGCTGCAGATTTCATCCAGTTTCAGGAGAGGCAAGCTGCGAATTTGGTCATGGCTGAACAAGAGGTTGCCATTGCAGAGGAAGCAGTGCTTCAGGCAGAAGAGACGAAGGCGGCTGTTTCAGAGGCAAGGCCAAGCATACGGGATCGTTATCCCGATTTGTTTGCTTTATATGCGCAAGGAAAATCTGTCGATTCCATCGTGAAGCAGACAGGAATTCAGCGCGGAGAGGTCCAGTTGATTTTACAGCTTGCCGAGCAGGAGGACCAGCATGATTAAAAAACGTTTGTTTATTCTCGGCCTTGGCACTGGCCTAATCGCTGGAGCGCTCTTGCTGCAGCTAGCCCTTATTGGTCAGGCACAGACTGTCTCCTCCATGAACACGACAGAGCTAACACGCGAACAGTTGGAGGAAGCGGCCGCGAGACTGGATCTGAAGGTAATTGAGGGCTCCGAGGAGCTCATGACAGAGGATGAGTGGCGTGAAAAGGTTATCGAGCAAGGCAACAAAACGCCTGCCGATCCGACAGCTCCTGACACAGCCAATCCCTCTCAGGAGCCTTCAACCCCTGCTGTACCGCAGAGCTCTCCTCCTAAGGAGAAGGGGAATCAGCAGCCGACAGCAGCCGTGAAGGCAGTGAATACACCGAAGGAGGCAGCAGCGCCACAGCAGGCGAAGGCCGCGAAGCAACTTGTCACCTTTCGGATTGCCCCGGGCAAGAATCTTACCGCAGTAGCGGAAGAGCTGGAGAAGTCAGGGGTTGTGGAAAGTGCCAGTGACTTTATGGAGGCAGCTACTGCCAAAAAAATAAATCGCAAAATTCGCTCTGGCACCTATACGCTTGAAAAAGGTGAGAGCCTGAATTCCATCATTACCAAATTCACGACCGTCCCTTCCCGATAAGACAATCGGACAGGGGGCGGTTTTGTTGTTGCAAGGAGCTTTGCGTTATGGTATATTAGATGACGGTGTTAAAAACACACGTCGATTAATTTTGCAAAGGGGTGCTTCTGCAAGGAAGTCTTTGTGGAAAATGATGTCGACGGAGGACACACTAAAAACCAAATTTAGGAGGTGCGTGAAGATGGCAGTAATCTCCATGAAACAGCTTCTGGAAGCTGGGGTTCATTTCGGACACCAAACTCGTCGCTGGAACCCAAAAATGGATCGTTATATCTTCACTGAAAGAAACGGTATTTACATCATTGACTTGCAAAAGACAGTGAAAAAGGTAGAGGAAGCTTACAACTTCGTTAAAAGCATCGCAGCTGATAACGGCACAATCCTGTTCGTAGGAACTAAGAAGCAAGCTCAGGATTCTGTGAAAGAAGAAGCTACTCGTGCTGGTCAATTCTACATTAACCAACGTTGGTTGGGTGGAACATTGACTAACTTCCAAACTATTCAAAAACGTATTGATCGCCTGAAACAACTGGAAGCTTGGGAAGAGGACGGCACATTCGAAGTTCTTCCTAAGAAAGAAGTTATCCTTCTCCGCAAAGAGAAAGATCGTCTTGAAAAATTCCTGGGCGGTATCAAGAACATGAAGGGTCTGCCAAGCGCACTGTTCATCATCGATCCTCGTAAAGAGCGCATCGCTGTTGCAGAAGCACGCAAATTGGGTATCCCAATTGTTGGTATCGTTGATACTAACTGTGATCCGGACGAAATCGACTACGTTATCCCTGGTAACGACGATGCAATCCGTGCAGTTAAATTGCTGACTGGCAAAATGGCTGACGCTGTTATGGAAGCGAACCAAGGCGAAGAGACAACTGCTTAATAGCCCTGGATTGCTAATATACATGAACTAAATGAAAAGGGTGGTTGGTAGGTGGATAGCCTTTCACTGCCCTTTTTTTAAGGAATAAATTCAGCCTTGCGTTATTGCAAAAGGAATTAAATTCAATTTTGGAGGGAATTAAACATGGCAGTTAATGCTAGCGCAGTAAAAGAACTTCGTGAAAAAACAGGCGCAGGAATGCTCGATTGCAAAAAAGCACTTGAAGAAACAAACGGTGATTTGACAAAAGCGATCGAATTCTTGCGTGAAAAAGGTCTGGCAGCAGCAGCGAACAAAGCTGGCCGTATCGCAACTGAAGGTGTAGTTGAATCCTACATCCACGCTGGCGGCAGAATCGGTGTACTGGTAGAAATCAACTGTGAGACTGACTTCGTAGCGAAGACAGATCAATTCAAAGAGTTCGTGCGCGACATCGCGATGCATATCGCAGCTTCCAACCCTCGCTTTGTACGTCGTGAAGAAGTATCCGCAGAAGAGCTTGAGAAAGAGAAGGAAATCCTGAAGGCTCAGGCCCTGAACGAAGGCAAGCCGGCTAACATCGTTGAGAAAATGGTGGAAGGCCGCATCAGCAAGTACTATGAAGAGTTCTGTCTGATGGAGCAATCCTTTGTTAAGGATCCAGACAAAACTATCGCTACACTGCTGAACGAAAAAATCAGCACGATTGGTGAGAACATCTCCATTCGTCGTTTTGTTCGTTACGAGCTGGGCGAAGGTCTGGAGAAGAAAGAAGACAATTTCTACGAAGAAGTTATGTCTCAAGTTAAGCAATAATGATAGCCCCTCGGGGTCTATAGTACATTAGACACAGAATTGGAACACGGCAACAGCAGTGTTCCTTTTCTTTAGATTATAGAATATATAAGTTCCAGTCGAACTGAAGTGATTCTATAATCACAAGGGAAACAACTACTATATGTGGTCTGTCTTACAGCTCCTTGACAGCATAAGCTTCCTGCGGGCACGATCCTTCGGTCCCCGGACGGGGCCAGGCTCCGTCAGGAGCTTTTGTTACGTCAGGCGCTTCAACAAATATGGAATATCAATGGAGGTTGAACATTTGGAAAGTCCAGTATTTAAACGTGTTGTCCTGAAGGTTAGTGGTGAATCATTATCGGGTCCAAATGGATACGGAATTGATGCCGATACGATTGCGTCGATTGCCCAGCAGGTTAAAGATGTAGTAGAGTTGGGCGTAGAGGTAGCGATTGTGTGCGGAGGCGGGAATATTTGGCGGGGGATTGCTGGCAGCGCCAACGGTATTGACCGTGCAACGGCTGATTATATGGGCATGCTGGCCACCGTCATGAACTCTTTGGCATTGCAGGATGCCCTGGAGCAGATTGACGTTCCTACTCGCGTACAGACCTCCATTGCCATGCAACAAATTGCTGAGCCATACATACGGCGCAGAGCGATTCGCCATTTGGAGAAGGGCAGAGTAGTTATATTTGCTGCAGGAACGGGTAACCCGTTCTTCTCCACAGATACGACAGCAGCGCTTCGTGCGGCAGAAATTGAAGCTGAAGTCATTCTGATGGCCAAGAACAAAGTGGACGGTGTATACTCGGCGGATCCATTCAAGGATAGCACTGCTGAGAAGTATGAGCAGCTGACCTACCTGGATGTTCTGAACAAGAATCTGGGCGTAATGGACTCTACAGCTTCATCCCTCTGCATGGATAACAATATTCCGTTGATCGTATTCGCGATTACGGAGCAAGGCAACATCAAACGTGTTGTGCTTGGCGAGAAAATCGGTACAATTGTAAAAGGGAGTGTAGACTAATGCCACAAGCGATTAAAAAGAACGCAGAGGAGCGCATGGATAAAGCGATCCAGGCACTCAGACGGGACCTGGCAACACTGCGTGCAGGTCGAGCGACCCCTAGTCTTCTCGATCGGATTCAGGTAGAATATTATGGAGCACCGACACCGGTGAACCAATTGGCGAACATTAATACGCCAGATTCTCGTACACTCATGATTCAGCCGTGGGATAAATCCTCTCTCGCTGACATCGAGCGTGCCATTCAGAAGTCGGATCTTGGCCTGACTCCGTCAAATGACGGGAACCAGATTCGTCTGAGCATTCCAGCATTAACGGAAGAGCGCCGCGTGGAGCTCGTTAAGATGACTAAGAAATTCGGTGAAGAAGCCAAAGTGGCTGTGCGCAATATTCGCCGTGATGCTAATGATGATATCAAAAAGTTGGAGAAGACAGATATTTCTGAGGACGAATCTCGTCGCCATCAGGATGATATTCAGAAAGCAACAGATAAATTCATTGCAGAGGTAGATAAAGTACTCGCTGCGAAAGAAAAAGAAATCATGGAAGTATAAGTAAGAGACCTCGGACCCCTCCGTTAAGGTGGGGTTTGTCTCTTTCTGGGCCATGATTCATTTCGGGGAGAATGTTGGAGGATTAGCATGATCAAACGGGTTCGGTCCTGGTGGAGCGGGGAACATAAAGAGCAGACACCGACCATTTCAAACGATAATATTCCGCAGCATGTTGCCATAATCATGGATGGGAACGGCAGATGGGCCAAGCGAATCGGTATGCCGCGCACAGTAGGCCACCAGAATGGTATGAAAGCTGTGAAGCGTGCGACGATCGCCGCAAGTGATCTCGGTATCCAGTATTTGACGATGTATGCTTTCTCGACCGAGAACTGGACGCGTCCCAAGGATGAAGTCGATTTCTTGATGCGGCTTCCGCAGGAATTTCTAGCGATTGAGCTGGATGAACTGATCGAAAATAATGTTCAAGTGCGTATGATGGGGCATGAGGAGTATTTACCCTCGTATACGCGGGAATCATTATTGGAGGCTGTCCGGCGGACAGAGCATAATACAGGTCTTGTATTGAATTTTGCCCTGAATTATGGCAGTCGTATGGAAATAACGGAATGCATGAAAAAGCTCGGACGTGAGGTTGAAGCGGGCCGTCTGAAGGCTGAGGATATTACGTCGGAATTGATCGATCAATCCTTGCTTACAAATGGAATGCCTGATCCGGATCTGCTGATCCGTACAAGCGGGGAGCTCAGACTGAGCAACTTTATGCTCTGGCAGCTGGCGTACAGTGAGCTTTGGTTTACTGATATCTATTGGCCCGATTTCACCAAGGAGCATTTATACGAAGCAGTGGCTGAGTATCAACGCAGGACACGGAGATACGGCGGCCTGAAGTAATGGAGGTTGAAGCCGTTGAAGCAGCGATTGCTGACAGGCATTATAGCGGGTGCCCTGTTTTTCATGATGGTCTATCTGGGAGGGCTACCGTATCATATCCTGATTCTTGCTATGGCCTTGATTGGCATACATGAATTCATTCGAATGATCAAGGTCTCTTCTTTTAGCATAGAGGCTCTTCTGAGCTATATAGGGGTTCTGTTACTGGTATTTCCATATGAGCCTCTGAATGTACAACCACTGCTGGAGTTGTCCAGTATGCTGTGGATATGGTTGACTTTATTTCTGGTCGTTACGGTTCTGTCCAAAAATAGAGTGAACATCAATACAGCAGCTTTACTGTTCCTGGGTACCGTCTACGTGGGGATTGGCTTCTCTGCGATTGCGGATTCCAGACACATGGCATATGGACTATTCTGGACCATTCTGCTGCTGGCCTGTATATGGTCCAGTGATGCGGGTGCTTATTTTGCAGGAAAGGCGTTCGGCCGTACGAAGCTATGGCCTTCCATCAGTCCGAATAAGACGATCGAAGGCTCAGTCGGCGGGATTATACTTGCTGTGGTCGTAGCAATAGTATTCTCCTGGTTCTCGGGTGGACTTCTAACGGTGGGACATGCGATTGTCATTGGGCTGGCGTGTTCCCTTGTTGGACAATTAGGAGACTTGATTCAGTCTGCTTACAAACGGGCTTACGATATTAAGGACTCAGGTCGATTACTGCCAGGTCATGGGGGTATTCTGGACCGTTGTGACAGCTGGATTGTAGTATTTCCTTTCATACATATGCTTCTGCTCCCGTTTTGAGAGACGCAGGAGGGCTTATGAGTTATCGTAAGGAAGGTGCATGATGAAGAAAATTTCACTACTTGGCTCCACGGGCTCCATCGGTACACAGACGTTGGATGTGGTAGCTATGCATCCTGAAGCCTATCAGATTGAAGGTCTGGCAGCTGGCCAGAATGTGGAGCTGCTGCTGGAGCAGGCGCTGCGCTTCCGACCGAAAAAAGTATCCGTCGCTACTGAGGAGCTAGCCGAACAGGTGAGGCAGCAGCTTCCTGGGGACATAGCTGTCTACTGGGGAGACGAGGGCCTCGTTGAAGTAGCTGCGGGTACTGATGCTGAACTCGTCGTAACGGCAGTGATGGGAAGCGTCGGGCTGCGCTCCACACTCGCGGCGATTGAAGCAGGCAAGCACATCGGACTAGCCAACAAGGAGACGTTGGTGACAGCTGGACACATCGTCACTGAGCGGGCTCGACAGAAAGGTGTAGCACTCCTGCCTGTCGATAGTGAGCACTCTGCGATCTTCCAGTGCTTGAATGGGGAGGATCCGAAGCGAGTATCCCACATTACGTTGACCGCTTCGGGGGGATCCTTTCGACATCTCAGTCGTGCCGAGCTGGAGCATGTGAGCGTGGAGGATGCGCTCAAGCATCCGAACTGGTCTATGGGAGCCAAGATAACGATTGATTCAGCTACCATGGTAAACAAAGGCCTTGAGGTTATCGAGGCGCACTGGCTGTTCGGTATTGACTACGAACGTATTCAGGTGCTGCTTCATCCAGAGAGTATTATCCACTCCTATGTGGAGTTCGTGGATACTAGCATGATTGCTCAGTTGGGCAACCCGGATATGCGGGTCCCGATCCAATATGCACTGACCTATCCAGACCGGATTCCTTCTCCGGCCAAGCCACTATCGCTTGCGCAGGTAGGACAGCTACATTTTCGTGAGATGGATTATGAACGGTATCCGGCATTGCGCCTAGCCTTTGAATGCGGTAAGGCTGGCGGTACAGCAGCTACAGCTTTTAATGCAGCCAATGAAGTGGCGGTGGCTCGCTTCTTGAGGGGAGAGATTCCTTTCCTTCGGATCGAAGAGATTATTGAGCGAATCGTCAGCCAGCATCAGGTGGTGAATCAGCCTGATCTGGAAGCTATCGAATGGGCGGATCAGGAAGCGCGAAAGGCTGCGTCTGTATTATAGACATATAGCAATGCTAGCTGGTCAATACGTACCTGAGATATGGACGAATTGCGCTAGAGCGGTTAATACGAGACTGTATAGGCTATGATTCATGGCTGATCTGCAGTCTCGCTTTTTTTAAGATTGGCCTTAATTTTCGTAGAGTAGATTCAGATTTCGCTGAGAGTATGAACCATTTGCCAACCATCAGAAACTCTTGGTATTATAAAAGAATAATGTTATCCTAGAACATGCATATTATAGTATAAGGAGGTGTCGACCAGTTGGAGACTATTAAGATCGTGATCTATATTTTCTTCATGTTTTTTCTAGTTGTTGCAGTACATGAATGGGGTCATTACTACTTTGCAAAACGTGCTGGCATTTTGGTCCGTGAGTTTGCTATTGGCTTTGGGCCCAAGATGTTTTCATATAAGAAGAATGAAACTCAGTTCACTTTTCGCTTGTTACCGTTCGGTGGCTTCGCTAGAATGGCCGGGGAGGACCCGGATTTGATCCAGATCGAGCCCGGTCAGACCATCAATGTTAGGCTGACTGACGGATTGGTTAAGAGAATGTTCACTGACGATCTGGACAAGCAGAAGAACGTGATCCAAGGTGAGGTACAGCATATCGATCTGGAAGATGCACTCACGATTACACTGCTCGCAGATGGTGAAGCTATGACGTATTCAGTTCACCCCCAAGCTATCATTGTGAGCAAAGGTCGTGAGATACAGATTGCTCCAAGAGATCGACAGTACGGCAGTAAGACGGTCGGACAACGTGCTTTGGCTATTTTTGCCGGACCTCTCATGAATTTTGTGTTGGCCTTTTTTTTATTTGCTATCTACATTCAGGCTAACGGTGTTCAAATTGATAACCCAACCTACATAAAAATAGGAGAGATCACTGCAGGCTCACCAGCCGAGCAGGCTGGATTGCAGAAGGGTGATGTCATCAATGAGATCAATGGTACCCCTGTCGGAGCAGACCAGCAAAAAGCCATTCAGCTGATTACTGGCTCACAGGATGTGCCGATGAATTGGCAAATTAAGCGTGAAGACCAGCCGATGGACATTACTGTAGTCCCAAGAGCCATGCCCGGCCAAGAGGGCGGCAAGGTAGGGATTAGTCTGGAGCTTCCGACACGGAGTGCGGGAATCGGTGAGACATTGAAGCTGTCTGGACAATATACGGTGGATACGTCGATGCTAATCTTCCGCGGATTGCAGCAGCTCGTTCAGAATTTTGCACTTGATGACATTGGTGGCCCAGTCAGAACAATTGAGGTTACAGGTCAGGTGGCAAAGTCAGGTCTTGTGCAGATGATGTATTGGACAGCCATGATTAGCATCAATCTAGGTATCTTCAACCTGCTGCCAATTCCGGCACTGGACGGTAGCAGACTGATTTTCTTGGGGATTGAAGCCGTTCGTGGTAAGCCTATTGATCCAAGCCGTGAGGGCATGGTGCATTTTGTGGGATTTGCGATGCTGTTCCTGCTTATGCTTGCGGTAACCTATAATGATATATTACGCTTGATCAGCGGTTAATTAATGGTCGTCTGCAGGCTAGAATGCTTGCGGACGGTACGGGAGGACGCTTTTCTAATGTCAAAAGATAAACAGTTTGTATCCGAAATCACACCACAGGGAGAGGATTTCTCCCGCTGGTACATTGATGTCATCAAAAAGGCTGAGCTGATGGACTACTCTCCAGTTCGAGGCTGTATTGTGTTCCGGCCGGACGGGTTCGAGATCTGGGAGCATATCAAGGATGCGATGGACGAGCGCTTTAAGGCGACGGGTCACCGGAATGCCTATTTCCCAATGTTCATTCCAGAGAGCTTCTTCCAGAAAGAAAAAGAGCACGTGGAAGGCTTCAATCCAGAGCTGCCGTGGGTAACTGAGGCGGGTGGAGAGAAGCTGGAGGAGCGGCTTGCCATTCGTCCTACCTCTGAGACGATGATCGGACACATGTATTCCAAGTGGATTCAATCCTACCGCGATCTGCCAGTTCTCATTAACCAATGGGCGAACGTGGTGAGATGGGAGAAGAGAACACTTCCATTTTTGCGTACGAGTGAGTTCCTGTGGCAGGAAGGTCATACCGCTCATGAGAATGAAGAGGAAGCTCGCGAAGAGACGATGAAGATGCTGGAGGTCTATCGCGAAGTCATCGAGGAAGTGCTTGCGATTCCTGTCATTACAGGTCAGAAGACTCCTTCAGAGCGCTTCGCTGGTGCTGTGGATACCTTCTCGCTCGAAGCGATGATGAGGGACGGACGGGCAGTACAAGCAGGAACCTCTCATTACCTCGGAACGAAATTCGCGGTAGCGTTCGATATCAAGTATTTGAGTCGGGAGAACAATCTGGAGTATGCGCATACGACTTCCTGGGGAACAAGCACACGTCTCATCGGCTCCATGATTATGGTGCATGGTGATGATCGTGGTCTGGCTCTTCCACCGAAGGTTGCTCCTACGCAGGTCGTGATGATTCCAATCGGTCCACCGAAGACGAGAGATGCCGTTCTTGCACGTACCGATGAGTTGTTCACTGACTTGAAGAAGGCTGGTATTCGGGTTAAGGTTGATGATCGGTCGGATGTTAGTCCTGGCTGGAAATTCAACGAATATGAAATGCGTGGAGTTCCTGTGCGTCTTGAGCTTGGACCACGTGACATGGAGAACGGTGTCTGTGTACTCGTATCTCGCATTAGCGGAGAGAAGAAGGTCATTGAGCAAGCCAATCTGGTCGAGGAAGTTCAAGCTATGCTGGAGCAAGTTCAGCGCGAAATGTATGAACGTGCTAAAGGCTTCATGAATGAACATTTCTACGATGTGGATACATTGGACGAAATGAAAGCTTCAATGGAAGAAAAACGTGGCTTCACATTGGCCGGCTGGTGTGGTTCTGAGGCCTGCGAGGATCAGGTGAAGGAAGTTACGGGAGCAACCAGCCGTAATATTCCGTTCGAGCCTGCAGTAAAGAAAGAAACATGTCTGTGCTGTGGCAAGCCTGCAGCGCATACCGTAGTGTTCGCTAGAGCTTATTAATAGTCTCAACGCGGCAGTTACATCTACCAGATGCGGATAGCAATGGCGATAGATGAAGGATAATGTATTACCGCCGTTAGGTGGGCTCTTATTCGCTCCACACGGATGGTCGTATTTTGGCGGGGGTGTCCCGTCAAAAGCCCATCCGGACGTGATCTGAATGGAGCGTGAAGTAAAGGCGATATGAATAGAGCCTTATAAGAAAGCTTCTGTTGCAGAGCAGTGACGCACAGAAGCTTTTTACATGGGCGTCCGTACAGGCACCGCTTCGAATAAGCATGCTACGTATATGCATGGAATTGTTCAATTAACTACTTCTGATATCCTGATATAATGATGTGAGAGAACAGGAGATTCCAAAGTTCCAGGAGGGGAAAGCATGAGCGGAACTGACGATAAGAGACATAGGCTGGAATTATTGATGAAGCAGGCTGAGATGCCGGCGGCTGTCGTTGATCCCTATTTTCTGGATGGACGAATTGAGCGGGTAGAGATCAGTAAGGCCAATAAGGAATGGCATATTATTTTACACAAGGAGACGCTTGTACCTGCACAGGTATATCGAACCTTCTGTCTTCGTATCCAAGAGAAGCTACAGCATATCGCGAAGATCACCTTCGGGTTCCAGTATACAGAGGCTGTGGGACATGAAGCGATTGTCCAAGAGTACTGGAGATTGTTCCTGGAATGGGTGCATAGAGAGATTCCATCCGTGAACGGGTGGTTAACGAGAGCAGGGCAGGAATGGGAAGAGGGTCTGTTGACCTTGAACATGACAGATGCCATGTCGCTGGAGCTTGCCCGCAAGAAGCAGATTGATCAAGCGATCATCCGTTTCTATAACCAGTATTTCCATCTTCCGCTGCGGATCAAGATCCAGGCAGGAGAGACAGATCAGGCTGCCTTGGAGGAATTCCAGCAGAAGAAGCTAGAAGAAGAACGAGAAGTCATCCAAGCCATGATGGAGAGCATTGAGTCGGAAATGCCACCGGCAGATGAGGAAGAAGGAGACGTTCGCCTTCAGTTCGGCTATGATATCAAAGAGCCAGCTGTTTCGATGCAAGAGATTCAGGATGAAGAGAAGAAAGTGACCCTGCAGGGAACTATCTTCGGCCTGGATCGCAAAGAGCTAAGAAACGGCAGCACGCTGTTCACCTTCTACCTGACCGACTTTACTGATTCCTTGCAGATGAAGATGTTCGCCAAGACCAAAGAGGATCTCAAGATACTTAGCCTATTGGCCAACGGTAAATGGGTCAAGGTGCGCGGTCGCGTCGAATATGATCGCTTCATGCAGGTGCCAGAGCTCGCTATGATACCTTCTGATCTGGTCGAGGTACAGGCTCCGCCTTCACGCAAGGATAACGCTCCCGTTAAGCGGGTGGAATTCCATCTGCATACGAAGATGAGCACGATGGATGCGGTAACCTCAATAGATACGTATGTGAAGACTGCAGCCAAGTGGGGACATAAGGCGATTGCCGTGACGGATCACGGTGGCGTGCAGTGTTACCCGGAAGCTGCCAAGGCAGCCAAGAAAAATGATATTAAAATGATATACGGGGTAGAGGCCAACGTCGTGAACGATGCGGTAGAGGTCGTGATGCAGGCCGTACCACTGGAACTGAAAAGCGCTACCTTTGTCGTATTTGATATCGAGACGACTGGATTATCTGTAACCCAGAACAAGATCATTGAGATTGCTGCTGTCAAAATGCAGGAAGGCAAGGAAATTGATCGTTATGCTACCTTCGTCAATCCGCATGAACGAATTCCTTACAATATTCAGCAGTTGACCAATATTAATGATGAGATGGTAAAGGATGCCCCAGATGTCGAGCCCGTCATGAGAGAATTCGTCGAATTCGTGGGGGATGCAGTCCTTGTCGCCCATAATGCGCGCTTTGATATCGGTTTTATTCAGGCGACCCTGAAGCAGATGGGGCTGCCGGAGCTGCAAAATCCGGTGCTCGATACTCTGGAGCTGGCACGGATGCTCTTTCCAACGATGAAGAATCACAGGCTGAACACATTGTCAGATAAATATAAAGTGGCACTGGAGAGCCATCACCGGGCCATTGATGATACGCTTGCGCTCGGCGGAGTATTGAATGGACTTCTGAATGATGCAGCACAGTTGAAGGGAATGACCATGCTGGACAGACTGAACGACTATGTCGGCAAGGATCTATCTACAGCACGCCCGTTCCACTGCTGCATCTATGCGTTGAATCCCGTCGGGAAGAAAAACCTGTACAAGCTTGTCTCCATGTCACATACCGAATACTTCAAGCGCGTACCGTGTATTCCTAAGTCTAAGCTGACAGCGATGCGTGAGGGCCTGCTTATCATCTCCGGTTGTGAGAAGGGCGAATTCTTCGAGGCGGTACTGAATAAATCCGTGGAAGAGGCGGAAGAGGTAGCAGCTTTCTATGATGTGTTGGAAATTCAACCGCTCACGATGTACATGCACCTGGTGGAGAAGCAATTAGTGAATGATCCCGAGGCGCTGAAAACCGCCATTCGCAAGGTCTGTGATATCGGAGATCGACTAGGCAAGCCAGTCATTGCTACGGGCAATGTACATTACCTGGAGACCAGGGACAAGCTGTACCGGGATATTACCATTCATGGTATTACGGGCTTCAGTCCACTTAAGGGAATGCGCAAGCCTGATGCCCATTTGCGGACTACTGAGGAAATGCTGGCAGAGTTCGAGTTTTTGGGTGAAGAAAAGGCGTTTGAGGTCGTTGTTACCAATACAAATGAGCTGGCGGATCGCTTTGAATCACTGAAGCTGTTCCCGGATGAGCTGTTCACTCCAGTACTGGAGGGGGCGGATGAAGAAATCCGCAACACCTGCTACGATACAGCCAAGTCCATATATGGAGAGGAGCTTCCCGAGGTAGTGATCGCTCGCCTGGAGAAGGAGCTGGAGCCGATCATCAAATACGGCTTCTCTGCCAACTATCTTATTTCCGAGCGGCTTGTTAAGAAGTCGAACCAGGATGGATATCTGGTAGGCTCACGGGGCTCGGTTGGCTCCTCCGTCGTTGCGACTTTCCTTGGTATCTCAGAGGTTAACCCGCTTCCGGCGCATTACATCTGTGTTAATTCGGACTGTAAGTACAGCGAATGGTTCCTCGACGGAAGCATTCCAAGCGGCTTCGATCTACCTGATAAGGATTGTCCTCATTGTGGAGGCAGACTGAAGGGAGAAGGGCAGGATATTCCGTTCGAGACCTTCTTGGGCTTCAAGGGAGACAAGGTTCCCGATATCGACTTGAACTTCTCCGGTGAGTACCAGCCAACGGCTCACAACTATACGAAGGAGCTGTTCGGGGAGAAAAGTGTGTTCCGGGCAGGGACGATCGGTACGGTGGCGGAGAAGACAGCCTTTGGCTTCGCCAAGAAATACGAAGAAGAGCATAACCAAAGATGGCGCGGGGCCGAGCTCAACCGCCTTGCTGCTGGCTGTACAGGAGTTAAGCGAAGCACTGGACAGCACCCGGGCGGGATCGTGGTTGTTCCTGACTATATGGAAGTTGAAGACATTACTCCGGTTCAATTCCCGGCTGATGATACGAATGCTGAATGGAAGACGACACACTTTGATTATCACGCCTTCGATGCGAACCTGCTGAAGCTCGATATTCTGGGACACGATGACCCGACCATGATGAGAATGCTGCAGGACCTGACGGGTGTCGATCCGACCAGCATTCCGATGAATGATCCCAAGGTTATGAGCATGTTCAACTCCACAGAAGCACTGGGTGTCCCTGCCGACCGGATTCGAACCCCAGTGGCTACTTACGGGGTGCCAGAGATGGGAACGAAGTTCGTAAGGCAGATGCTCGTGGAATCACAGCCGTCATCCTTTGCGGATTTGCTGCAGATTTCCGGATTGTCCCACGGTACGGGCGTATGGCTCGGGAATGCACAGGATCTGATCAAGAACGGAACCTGTAACATCAAGACGGTAATCGGATGTCGTGACGATATCATGCTGTTCCTGATCTATAAAGCGGGTATGGATGCCAGCCTTGCCTTCAAAATTACCGAAAGTGTTCGTAAGGGTAAGGGGCTTCCGCCAGAGTGGATCGAGGAGATGAAGAAGTGTAAGGTGCCACAATGGTACATTGATTCCTGCTTGAAGATCCAATACATGTTCCCGAAGGCGCATGCCGCGGCTTATGTTATCTCCGCCGTACGGACAGCCTTCTTCAAGCTATATCACCCGATAGAATATTATGCGACTTATTTCTCTGTACGTGCCGCAGATTTCGATATTGAACTTTGCTGTCAGGGCTATGAGGCAATCTATCGTAAAATTGTGGAGATTGAGCAGCTAGGCTTCCAGGCACCGCCGAAGGAGAAGAACATGCTGCCAATCCTGGAAATGGCACTCGAAATGACAGCTCGCGGCTTCAGCTTCAAGTCGATTGATCTATACCGTTCTGAGGCGACACGCTTCAAGGTAGATGGTGATGCGTTGATTCCTCCATTCGGTGCCTTGCAGGGAATCGGAGAGAATGCCGCGCGTAACATTGCCGCAGCTCGAGAGCAAGGAGAATTCCTGTCCGTTGAGGACTTCCAGCAGAAATCCAAGGCAAGTAAGACGATTATTGAAATGCTGTCGCAAATGGGCTGCTTCAGAGGACTCCCGGAAAGCAATCAATTGTCACTGTTCTAGCAGTCCATGCATTACTGTGGACAAGGATCCAGTCAAGTCCCGGCACTTGTCACTTACATGATCGTATGGTATAATTTTTTTGGTAATTACGGATATAGGCTCGTTGCTAAAAGAGTGGGGAAACCCACTCTTTCATATTTGCTACAGATGAAATTCGCCCGAAATTGCTGATTTCCTCAGTCCTAAGCTCTGTATTTAACGAAAGCTGCCCGACAAGTAATCTGATCTGCTTGGATTGCTTCTCTGGATAACTTCATATATTACGCCATAAAAAGGCAGCCCGTTGGCTGTAAATGCCGACAACATCACTTGAGTTCTGCTTGCTTGGTCTATGTGGCCATAGCAGGCGGACTGGAAACGATACTCTTGGAGGTTATAATCTTTGAGCACACCAAAGATCAAATCTATCGTGGAAGAAATGGTCCAACCTTATTTACTTGAGCATGGCTTCGAACTGGTCGACGTCGAATATGTCAGGGAAGGAAGCAACTGGTTTTTGCGTGTCTTCGTAGACAAGGATGGCGGTATCGATCTGGACGATTGCAGTATGATCAGTGAATTTCTCAGTCAGAAGCTGGATGAGAACGATCCGGTGTCCGACGCTTATTTTCTGGAGGTATCATCTCCTGGAGCCGAGCGTCCGCTGAAGAAGGCACAGGACGTAGCCAAGGCTGTTGGGAAAAATGTTTTTGTGACAACCTACGAGCCGATAAGCGGTCTCAAGGAATTCGAAGGCAAGCTGGTTTCCTTTGAGAACGATGAGTTAGCGGTCCAAATAGGTAACAAAACGTACACATTGCCATATGCCAAGGTAGCTGGAGCGAGACTGGCGATCATATTTTAATGCTTGACACACACGCGAATGACTGTTTAGTCCTGTGGTGAGAGGCGGCCTTGATGAATCAGCAAGCTTTCCCATTGCAGGACGCCATGATATGAAAGGGGGAGAAACAAGTCCATGAGTATGGATTTTATTGAAGCAATGAATGAATTGGAGAGAGAGAAGGGCATCAGCAAGGATGTTCTGTTCGAGGCGATTGAGGCCGCTTTGATCTCCAGCTACAAGCGTAATTTTAATACGGCTCAGAATGTGCGTGTTGATATGAACCGTAACACTGGGGTAATTAAGGTGTATGCCCGTAAGTTGATTGTGGAAGAGGTGCTGGACCCACGTACGGAGATTTCTTTGCCGGCTGCCCGCGAAATCAACCCACATTTTCAACTGGAGGATATTGCGGAGATCGAAGTTACGCCACGTGATTTCGGACGTATTGCAGCACAGACGGCCAAGCAGGTCGTTACACAGCGGATTCGTGAAGCTGAGCGTGGTCTGATCTATAATGCCTTCGTAGACAAAGAAGAGGACATTGTTACTGGAACGGTACAGCGTCAGGACCTGCGTAATATTTATGTGGACCTGGGCAAGGTGGAAGCGGTGCTTCCATTGGGCGAGCTAATGCCGAACGAGAAGTTCAACCACCTGGATCGTATCAAGGCCTACATTACTAAGGTAGAGAATACCACCAAGGGACCGCAAATTATGCTGTCTCGCTCGCATCCAGGCCTCCTCAAACGCCTGTTCGAGCTGGAGGTTCCCGAGATCTTTGACGGTGTGGTTGAGATTCGCTCCGTTGCGCGTGAAGCAGGCTTCCGCTCCAAGATTGCTGTATATTCGAGAAATGCAGAGGTCGATCCGGTTGGTTCCTGCGTTGGCCCGAGAGGGACACGTGTTCAGACCATCGTGAACGAGCTGCGCGGCGAGAAGATCGACATCGTGCGCTTCTCTGATAATGTGGATGAATATGTGGCAAATGCACTGAGCCCATCCAAGGTACTGGAAGTACAGGTATTTGAAGAAGAGAAGATGGCGCGAGTTATCGTTCCGGATTATCAGCTCTCCCTTGCGATCGGTATCAAAGGACAAAATGCCCGTCTGGCTGCCAAGCTGACTGGATGGAAGATCGATATCAAGAGTGAGACGCAGGCGGAAGAGGAATTCGGCAGACCGAGAACATCCGATGGAGAAATGCATCAGGATTCCGTATCCGTCGATTAGTGGCAATTAGAGGGGGTGTGGTCATGAAACAGAGAAAAATACCACTGCGCAAGTGCGTGGCTTGTCAGGAAATGATGCCTAAAAAGCAGCTGATCCGCATCGTCAAGACCCCTGAAGATGAGGTGCTGATTGATCTGACCGGAAAAAAATCAGGCCGCGGAGCCTACTTGTGCGGCAAGGCTGCTTGCTTTAAGCTGGCTCAGAAGAATAAAGCGTTGGACCGGGCGCTCAAACATCAAGTACAACCGGAAATTCACGAACAGCTTGCTCGTGATTTCGCTGCCGCCGAGGAAGAATTCCTAGCGGCACAACACAGGGCCGATGATGATGAATAAGGCTCTGTCTAATATAGGGCTCGCGATGAGGGCAGGCCAATTGGCAACCGGCGATGAAATCGTGCTAAAGGCTGTCCGCTCTTCCGAAGCCAAGCTGGTCATCCTTGCTAAAGATGCTTCAGAGAATACTCAAAAAAAATTCCGTGATAAATGCGGATCTTACAAAATCCCTCTACTAATAGGATTTGACCGGGAAAGCTTGGGTAACAGTGTCGGCAAGCCTGAACGGGTGGTGCTGGCAGTTCTGGATCAAGGGTTCGCGAAGCTGATCGTAAAACATGCTGGGATCATGTCGGAGGTGGAGTATATTGAGTAAACAGGAAAGCAAAGATAAATTGCGGGTATACGAATATGCCAAATCATTGAATATGAGCAGCAAAGAAATCATTACCATCCTCAAAAGGCTGGACATTCCCGTTAACAATCACATGAGTGTAATGGAGAATGATTCGGTTAGCAAGGTTGAAAAGTTCTTCAAGGATATTAAATCCAGTGCTGCGAAGCCTGGTGACAGCGGAGCTGCCCAGATCAGTTCCCAGAAAACAGAGCAGTCCAAAAATCAACAGGAAAAGCAGGTAAGTATGAATAATAAACCAAACCAAAACTCAAATCAAAGAAGTGCTCCCCGAAGTCAAGGTAGTCAGTCCAATGCAAATCGCAGTGGTGCACCGCGCCAAGGCAGTCAAGGTAATACAGGATCTTCCCCTCGTCCGCAAGGCGGCAACCGCCCTGCAGGTGCAGCGACAGCTAATAGCCGTCCACAAGGTGGGCAAGGTGGACAACGTGACAGTGGAACTGCAGTAAGAACAGCCGAACGTAGTGGTTCGGGCAATGCTTCAAGCGGAGGCGGCAATAATCGTGGTGGCAACCGCAACAACAGTGGTGGTGGCGGTCGTCCAGGACAGAACCGTTTCGAAGACAACCGTCAAGGCGGCAACCGTAACAACAGCCGCGGTGGCAACAAAGGTGGCAACAACCGAGGCGGCAAGTACAACAACCGGGGTCGCGGAGGCCAACAGCAGGAGCGTCGCGAGAAGATTGACAACACGCCTAAGAAGATCATTGTGCGTGGAGAGATGACCGTAGGCGAGACTGCTAAGCTGCTCCACAAGGATGCATCCGAAGTAATCAAGAAGCTGATTACGCTTGGTACAATGGCGACAATCAACCAAGAGCTTGACATGGATACCATTTTGCTGCTTGCTGGCGACTTCGGTGTTGAGGTTGAAGTGAAGATTCCAGTTGAAGAAGACCGCTTCGAGACTGTAGAAGAGGTTGACGATGAAGCTAATCTGGTTACACGTCCACCAGTTGTTACCATCATGGGTCACGTTGACCATGGTAAGACGACATTGCTTGATGCTATTCGCTCCACGAACGTAACTGGCGGAGAAGCTGGCGGTATCACCCAGCATATTGGTGCTTATCAAGTGGAGATCAACAGCAAGAAGATCACCTTCCTGGATACACCTGGTCACGAAGCCTTTACAGCGATGCGTGCCCGTGGTGCACAAGTAACGGACATGACGATCATAGTCGTGGCAGCAGATGACGGTGTCATGCCGCAAACTGTTGAGGCGATCAATCACGCCAAGGCTGCAGGTCTTCCGATCATTGTGGCCGTCAACAAGATTGACAAGCCGGATGCGAATCCGGATAAAGTCAAGCAAGAGCTGACTGAATATGAATTGGTACCTGAAGAGTGGGGCGGCGATACGATCTTCGTGAATGTATCCGCCAAGCAGCGCATGGGTCTGGAGGATCTGCTTGAGATGATCTTGCTGGTAGCCGAGGTCAATGAATACAAGGCTAACCCTAACAAGCGTGCTCGTGGTACGATCATTGAAGCCGAGCTGGACAAAGGCCGCGGTTCTGTAGCGCGGATCTTGGTACAGAATGGTACGCTGAAAGTCGGGGATGCGTTCGTAGCTGGTAACTGCTTCGGGCGTGTGCGTGCGATGGTGAACGACAAGGGTCGTCGTCTGAAGGAAGCCGGACCGTCTACACCTGTAGAAATTACAGGTCTGACAGAGGTGCCTCTGGCTGGTGATCCGTTCATGGTGTTCGAGGATGAGCGTAAGGCTCGTGCGATCGCTGACAGACGTGCAATTACTCATCGTCAGTCCGAACTGGGCAGCAACACACGGGTTACCCTGGATGACCTGTTCCAGCATATTAAAGACGGCGAAATGAAGGATCTGAACGTTATCATCAAGGGTGACGTGCAGGGCTCGGTTGAGGCGCTTAAAGGCTCCTTGAACAAGATTGAAGTAGAAGGTGTTCGCGTCAAGATTATTCATAATGGCGTTGGTGCCATCAATGAATCAGATATTATTCTTGCGGCGGCTTCGAATGCGATCGTAATCGGCTTCAACGTTCGTCCGGATAACCAGGCGAAAGCTACAGCTGAGTCTGAAAAGGTAGATATCCGTCTGCATCGCGTTATCTATAATGTAATCGAAGAGATTGAGCAGGCCATGAAGGGAATGCTTGATCCAATCTATAAAGAAAATATTATCGGGCATGCTGAAGTAAGAAGTACATTTAAAGTTACCAAGGTCGGTACGATTGCCGGTTGTATGGTAACCTCCGGTAAAATTACTCGCTCGGCAGAAGCGCGTCTCATCCGTGACGGCATTGTGATTTTCGAAGGCAAGATCGATTCCTTGAAACGCTACAAGGATGATGCCAAGGAAGTTGCACAAGGCTACGAGTGCGGTATTACTCTGGACGGCTACAATGATGTGAAGGAACTGGATGTCATTGAAGCCTTCGTCATGGAGACCGTGGAGCGCTAAGGGCAGAAAGGTAGAACATCCATGGCTAAAATACGTACGGGACGAGTCAGTGAACAAATCAAAAAGGAACTGAGTCTTTTGATCCAGTCGGAACTGAAAGATCCACGCATCGGCTTCATTACAGTAACCGGTGTAGAGGTTACCAACGATTTGTCACAGGCTAAAGTATATTTGAGTGTGCTGGGCGATGATGAACAGAAGCAAGGGTCCCTGAAGGGACTCGAGAAGGCAAGCGGATTTCTCCGCTCGGAGGTGGGTAAACGCATCCGCCTTCGTCATGTGCCTGAGCTGATCTTCAAGATCGACGAGTCCATCGCCTATGGCAGTCGCATTGAGAGACTGCTAAGTGATATCGAGAAAGAAGAACAATCTTGAACTAAATGTAAAGGAGACGGCGATGCACACTTATGAACAGGCGCTTCAACTAGGAAAGGAATTTCTGATGGAGCATGATGATTACCTGATCGTGTCGCATGTACAGCCTGACGGAGATGCAGTCAGCTCCACCTTAACGGTGGGCTGGCTTCTCTCATGTCTGGGCAAAAAATTCACAATGCTGAATGAGGGACCGATTCCGCAGCGAATGCGCTTCTTGTGGAACGCCGACCAAATACACGATTTGTCGGCTCAGCCGCTTGAGCGGAAGTATAACCGGGTGATTGCCGTCGATTGCGCCGATTACCGCCGGGTTGGACTAACTGAGCAGTATTTCGCGGAGGATGCCCTGATTCTGAACATCGACCATCATCCGACTAATAACGGATACGGCGCTGTGAATCTCATCAAGTCGGATGCAGCGGCAACAGCTGAAATCCTGTTCGATCTATTGGAGCAGTTCGAAGTGGGGCTGGATTATAACGTTGCTACAGCCATGTACACTGGGTTACTGACAGATACAGGCGGCTTCCGCTACTCCAATACTACACCGGAGGTTATGGCTACTGCGTCGAAGCTGTTGACCTACGGAGTGGATGGACCAGGCTTGTCAGAAATGCTTCTGGAGCGGCTAACCCGATCCCAATTCAATATCCTAACAAGTACATTGCAGACCTTATCCATGACGGATGATGGTAAAATTGCCTGGGTCTATGTAACGCCAGAAGCGATGGCTGCTTGTGGAGCTATCAATGAAGATCTTGAGGGCATCGTGAACTATGCTTTGAATATTGAGGGTGTAGAAGTTGGCATTCTATTTAAAAAAGTAGAAGAGCAGTCGGTCAAGGTCAGTCTGCGTTCTGCGGGTCATGTCGATGTTGCGGCCCTGGCTCAGAGCTTCGGTGGCGGTGGGCATGTACGTGCCGCTGGCTGCCGTATCGAGAGATCGCTGGATCAGGCGATTAACCAGATTGTTATGAAGGCGAAGGAGATGCTATGAGCCACTGGGAAGGAATATTACCTGTATACAAGCCAGCAGGCTTCACCTCTCATGATGTCGTTGCCAAGACTCGCAGATTGCTTCGCATGAAACGTATTGGGCACACAGGGACGCTGGACCCACAGGTGACAGGTGTATTGCCCTTGTGCCTGGGCAAAGCCACGCGTGTCGTCGAGTATGTACAGGAGCAGCCCAAGGAATATCGAGCCACACTGCGCCTTGGCATCTCTACAGATACAGAGGATCTGACTGGAACCGTCCTGGAACAGGCGGATGGTAGTCATGTGACACTGGAGGAAGCCAAAGCAGTCCTGGAGCAGTTCATAGGAACCATTTCTCAAGTGCCACCGATGTATTCTGCCGTCAAGGTTGATGGCAAGAGACTGTATGAGCTGGCTCGTGAGGGGAAGACCGTTGAGCGGAAGAGCCGTCAGGTAACCATACATGAGATCGAAATGACGGATTGTGTTCATCATGATTCCTTTACGGATATTACCTTCCGTGTCTTGTGCTCCAAGGGAACCTATATCCGAACCTTATGTGTAGACATTGGACAAGCGCTTGGATTGCCAGCGACGATGGTAGAGCTGCAGCGTACGATGTCGGCAGGGATTCCTCTGGATCGTTGCTTGACGCTGGAGCAGATTGAGCAGTATGCTGCAGAAGGGACTCTAGATAAATATCTGATCGCTGTGGATGAGGCAATATCTTTCTTATCCTCACATACAGTTGATGAAGCCAAGGCTACAGCAGCATTACAGGGACAGCGCCTGTCCTGCACTGCAGTGCATCCTCCTGTGAATACAGATCAGCCGATCCGTCTTTATCGGGAAAATGGACAGTTTCTAGGAATCTACAAGCGCGAAGAATCGTCCAGCGCAATTGCGCCAGTGAAGGTATTTCTTCCAGGCAATGGATAGATGCACGGGCTCCCGTGAAATCGAAGATGAATTGCAGGTGAAATCATATGATAACCGTATCACTTTCGTACCCTGTACTACCGGAGCTACTGCAGACATGGGGACGTCCGCAGGTGATGGCTATTGGCCAATTTGACGGCCTTCATATGGGACATGCCAGTGTGATCCGTAATGCGATTGCATTCGGCCGGAAGTATGAATATCCCGTATCCGTAATGACCTTCTACCCACATCCGAAGGAAGTGATGAAGAAGGGAGATTACGAAGGCTATCTTACGCCGCTTGCTGAGAAGCAGGAGGTGCTGGAATCCATGGGAGTGGATATTTTATATATTGTAGAATTCAATTCGGAGTTTTCGCAGGTGTCTCCATCTGACTTCGTGCAGCAATTGCTGCTTCCGCTTCAGGTTAAGCAGGCGGTAGTCGGTTTTGATTTCCGCTTTGGACATCGGGGGGAAGGCACTGAAGCGCTGCTGCGTGAACTCGGTGGAGAAGAAATGCAGGTTGAGACAGTTCCTCCCTATGAGCTGGATGGAGAGAAGGTCAGCAGCTCAGGCATTCGTCGTGCTCTTCAGGATGGAGACTATGCAAGGGCGCACAGCTGGCTAGGTCGTCCATACCGAGTACGTGGAATCGTTGCGGACGGTGAGAAGCGCGGACGGACGATTGGTTTTCCCACAGCGAATTTACAGCTAGAGGATAACTTTGCAATGCCGACGAAGGGTGTGTATGCGGTAAAAGCACATGTCCGGGGTGGTGTATACAACGGAGTTATGAATGTGGGCGTGAAGCCTACCTTCCACGATGGAGTAACCCGACCTTCCTTTGAGGTGCACTTGTTTGACTTTGCAGAGGATATATACGGCGAGCAAGTGAAGGTTGATTTGTACCATTACATAAGACCTGAACGGAAATTTTCTTCTGTGGATGAGCTTGTGGCCCAGATTCGTCATGATGCAGACACAGCACGCCAACTGCTCTCGTCAGCTGAATAGATGTAAATTCATGCAAAACAGCATTCCATGATTTACATAGGACATGCTGGTGTGCTATACTGTTTTATGTTGTGTCAAGCAACACTGAACCTTAGCTTGGTTTCTCGCTCTCACCGGCGGTTACGAGGCTAATGGCGATTATAATGAAGGAGGTGAACAGAATGGCATTGACTCAAGAGCGCAAACAACAATTGATTGGTGAGTACAAAACTCATGAATCCGACACTGGTTCTGCAGAGGTACAAATCGCGATCCTTACGGAGAACATTGTTAACTTGCAAAGCCACTTTCGTTCGCACAAGAAAGATCATCACTCCCGTCGTGGATTGCTGAAAATGGTTGGTCAACGTCGTAAGCTTTTGGCTTACCTGAAGAAGACTGACGTTAAACGTTACAGCGCGTTGATCGAAAGACTTGGATTGCGTCGTTAATTTTTAGATAAGCTATCCAAAAAAACAACCTGGTTGTTCACCGCTTGTCCCTTAGGAGGCGACTGCGGACAGCAGCCAGGTTATTTTTTAAGATGATAGAATTATAAGTTTTCAGCTGGGCTGAACAATTCGATCATCAACAAGAACAACCTTCAACCTAATGCGGTCTGTCTTCTGTGAAAGTACGTCGATAGACGTTTTTTTTAAGGATTATAGGATGCAGATGTTACCAATGAAGTGAAATCATTCTAGACAATGGACAAGTTCTTCATTGAATGCTGTGTGTCCATTGAGGGTTTCTTAATATAAATAATTTGATTTGTGGATATAATCCAATACATTTTATATGTCTGGACGCACATCCATTATGAATACGCGTGAAGCAGGAAATACTTGTTTTATGCCGAAGTAACTATTTTGAAGAATGGAGGGATCCCATGCAACAACAAGTTGAAATGCAGCTTGGCGGAAGAAAGCTAGTGCTGGAGACAGGCCGACTGGCTAAGCAGGCAAATGCAGCAGTAATGGTTCGTTATGGTGACACGGCGGTGTTGTGTACAGTTACAGCATCCAGTGGGCCCAAGGATTTGGACTTTTTCCCACTTACAGTGAACTATGAAGAGAGATTATATGCTGTCGGTAAAATTCCTGGTGGATTCATTAAGAGAGAGGGCCGCCCGAGTGAGAAGGCAATTCTTGCCAGTCGTCTGACAGACCGCCCGATTCGTCCACTGTTCCCGGAAGGCTTCCGGAACGATGTACAGGTATTGAATCTGGTAATGAGTGTGGATCAGGACTGTGAGCCTCAGATTGCCGCTATGATCGGTACTTCTGCTGCCCTCAGTATTTCGGATGTACCTTTCAACGGACCGATTGGTGGGGTGGCTGTAGGACGTATTGACGGCCAATTCGTGATTAACCCAACGATTGAACAGCAGAACGTAAGTGATCTGTATGTTGTGGTTGCAGGTACGAAGGACGCTATCATGATGGTAGAGGCAGAAGCCAATGAGGTTCCTGAAGAGACGATGCTGGAAGCAATCATGTTCGGGCACGATGAGATCAAGAACATTGTAGCTACCATTGAAGAGCTGGTGAAGATTGCTGGTAAGGAAAAAATGGAAGTCAAGCTGCATGCGGTAGACGAGTCCGTTAACAAGGAAGTGCGCGAATATGCTGCTGCACGACTGGTTGAGGCTGTAAGTATTGCTGAGAAGCATGCTCGTCAGGACGCAATTGACGCGATTAATGCCGAGACTGTGGCTCATTTTGAAGAGAAATACATAGACACACCGGAATTCATGAAAGACGTGAATGAAGTGCTCTATGACATTGTGAAGGAAGAGGTACGCCGTCTGATTACCCATGACAAGGTAAGACCGGATGGTCGTGGACTGGATGAAATTCGTCCAATCGAATCTGACACAGGTCTGCTTCCTCGCACGCATGGCTCCGGTCTGTTCACGCGCGGTCAGACACAAGCACTTAGTGTATGTACTCTTGGCGCTCTGGGAGATGTACAGATTCTGGACGGGATCTCTCTGGAAGAAACCAAGCGCTTCATGCATCACTACAATTTCCCTCCGTTCAGCGTAGGTGAGGCTCGTCCGCTGCGCGCGCCAGGACGTCGTGAGATTGGGCATGGTGCTCTCGGTGAGCGTGCTCTGTCCAAGGTTATTCCATCGGAAGAGGAATTCCCGTATACAATTCGTCTGGTATCTGAGGTTATCGAATCCAATGGCTCCACTTCACAGGCTAGCATTTGTGCAAGCACGCTGGCGATGATGGATGCAGGTGTGCCGATCAAGGCGCCGGTAGCTGGCGTAGCGATGGGTCTGATCAAGGATCAGGAGCATGTATCCATTCTGACAGATATCCAGGGGATGGAAGATCATCTCGGGGATATGGACTTCAAGGTAGCTGGTACTGCTGACGGAGTAACAGCGATCCAGATGGATATCAAGATCGATGGAATAGACCGCAACATTTTGCAGGATGCACTGACGCAGGCGAAGGAAGGCCGCATGTTCATTCTGAGCAAGATGATGGAGGCCATCCAGGCTCCAAGAGAGACTTTGTCACAATATGCACCTAAGATTATCACGATGTTCATTAATCCGGACAAGATCCGTGATGTAATCGGCGCAGGCGGCAAGATCATTAACAAGATCATCGAAGAGACTGGCGTCAAGATCGACATCGAACAGGATGGTCGTGTGTTCATCGCTTCCTCCAATCAGGAAATGAATGAAAAAGCGCGTTCCATCATTGAAGGTATTGTTCGTGAAGTGATTGTTGGCGAGATCTATGTGGGAACCGTTAAGCGAATCGAGAAGTTCGGTGCGTTTGTGGAAATCCTGCCTGGTAAGGACGGTCTTGTGCACATTTCACAACTCTCCACCGAACGTGTGGGTAAGGTAGAAGATGTGGTTGCGATCGGTGATACCATTACCGTGAAGGTGACCGAGATTGATCAGCAAGGGCGCGTGAATCTATCCCGTAAAGCTGTGCTGACAACTGAGGAGCCTGCAAAGTCCTAAGCAGCTTGAGAAGCAGCGTTATCGTTCCACAAAAAGCATACAAAAGTCAAAGAGGCAGAGAGTGATTTCTGGCTCTTTTTTCTTTTGCCAGACGTACTCATCCTCACGGCATAAACCTTGTCCGCCATGCATAAATTGGGGACAAAGGCTAGCGGAAGGATGAATGAGGATGAGGTCTAATAAGGCGGCAGTCATTGTCATCAGCGCAGCAGCCGTGCTGCTGGTCGGACAGCTCACTGGAGTGCGTGATTACCTGCAGGACATGCGGAATATGTATTTGGAGGATAGCTCTGTACCTGCCATTGTAGCGTCTGTAGCAGAGCAGCCATTGCTGGAGCAGATCCAGGAGGAAGCAAAGACGCGAAGCAAGCCGGCCGTTGATGCGCGAATGGACCCGATCTGGAAGGCAATCCCAGGCTATAACGGACTAGAGGTTGACGTAGAGGCGACCTACAGGCAGGCACTGGCAGCTCCCGGCACGCCAATTAAGTATATTTACAAGGAGATTGCACCGAAGGTCCAGCTTGAGCAGCTTGGGCAGCATCCTACCTATCGCGGTAATCCCAACAAGCCGATGGTTGCATTTATGATTAATGTAGCTTGGGGCAATGAATTCATTGTACCGATGCTGGATACGCTGGATGCCGAGGGAGTGAAGGCCACCTTTTTCCTGGACGGTAGCTGGTTGAAGAAGAACCCGGAGCTGGCCAAAGCTATTCAGAAGCGGGGGCATGAGTTAAGTAATCATGCATATTCCCACCCAGCCATGAGCAGAGTTAGCCGTGAGCGGGCGAGATTGGAGATTACGAAGACGGAGCAGCTGCTCAAGGATACATTAGGGGTGAAAAATGTCTGGTTCGCACCCCCATCTGGTGATTTTGATCAAAAGACGATAGAGGTTGCTGCGGAGGCTGGACTAAGAACGGTGCTCTGGACTCTAGATACTGTGGACTGGAAGAAGCCTGAGCCTGGTGCGGTCATACATAAAATTACCAATCGTGTAGAACCCGGATCTCTTATTCTGATGCATCCAACCTCGTCCTCTTCCCAGGCACTCAAAGGTATGATTCAAGGAATCAGGCACAAGGGGCTGGTGCTTGGAACTGTCAGTGAGACGCTTTCCTCCAAGCGTGTAGTATCCGCACAGGTTGAGTGATGAGTACTTTTCTGTTACGATGAAGGGATGTACGGCATTCTTGATTTTAATGATGTCAGAGTAGGTAAGTCTATGTTAATTAGGAGGACTATGCGTGGAACGAATACAGCTAAGCAATGGGCTAAGGGTAGTTCTGGAGAAGATTCCGAACTATCGCTCTGTTTCATTCGGGATCTGGGTGAAGGCCGGGTCTAGAAATGAGCTGCTGTCGCAGAATGGAGTAACCCATTTCATTGAACATATGCTATTCAAAGGAACAGAACGTTATTCTGCCAAGGATATTGCAGAACGCTTCGATTCCATCGGCGGAAATGTCAATGCGTTTACGTCTAAAGAATACACTTGTTATTATGCCAAGGTACTTGATGAGCATTTGCCGATTGCAGTCGATATGTTATCGGATATGTTCTTCCATTCGAAGCTGGATGAGGAGGAACTGAGTCGGGAGAAAAACGTCATTCTGGAGGAAATCTCCATGTATGAAGATACTCCTGATGATCTGGTGCATGATCTGGTGGCTACAGCAGCCTACAAGGAGCATCCGCTCGCTTACCCAATTCTGGGCACCGAGGAACGGCTACATGCGATGGACAGCTCCAGCTTACGCAGCTACATGAAGGAGCACTATACGGTTGAGAACACCGTAATTAGTCTTGCGGGAAATATCAGTGACGATGTAATTGAGCTGCTGGAGCGCCATTTCGGACACTTCAACAACCATGGAGAATCTCCTCTACTACTGGAGCCTGCCTTTAACGGTGATCTCATGTTCCATGAGAAGGCTACAGAGCAGAATCATATTTGTATGTCCTTCCCGGGCAACCGTATCGGAGATGATCTGCAATATGCCATGGTGCTACTCAATAATGCGCTCGGCGGCGGCATGAGTTCCCGGTTGTTCCAGGAGATTCGTGAGAAGCGTGGACTGGCTTATTCAGTCTATTCCTATCACAGCTCTCACGCGGACAGCGGCCTGCTGACGATCTATGCGGGAACCGCTCCTAAGCAAACGAAGGATGTGCTCGAGCTCACCCATGAGCTGTTGCGAGATGTTGCTATCCATGGTTTGACGAACGATGAGCTGAGCAAGGGCAAAGAGCAGCTCAAAGGTAGCTTGATTCTCAGCTCGGAAAGCACAGGCAGTCGAATGAACCGATTGGGCAAGAATGAACTGATGCTGGGCAAGCACTATACATTGGATGAAATGATTCGTAAAATAGAACGAGTAACTATGGAAGATGTGCATACTGTGCTGGACCGTGTGTTCTCACAGCCATTCGCACTGGCGATGGTAGGAGCATCGGATGCCCCTATCTCGGGAATGAGGAGGAATGAACTTGCCGCATTACGTAGAAATTAACAGATTGGTAGGCAATGAGGATATTCAGCTTCCACGCAAAATGTCTGAGCTGGCTGCAGGATTTGATCTTCATGCTGCTGTGCATGAACCGCTAGTGCTGGAGCCGGGGCAGCGTTGTCTGGTCCCTACAGGAATTGCCATAGCTATGCCAGCAGGACTCGAGGCACAGATCCGCCCACGCAGCGGGCTGGCTCTCAAGCATGGAATCACTTGTCTGAATACACCGGGAACCATTGATGCGGATTATCGGGGAGAAATCAAGGTGCTGCTCATTAATCTTGGTCAGGAGCCCTTTTCCATCACCCGCCATGAGCGCATAGCCCAAATGGTGTTCCAGGAGGTGCCTGAGGTGCTGTGGAAGGAAGTCGAGCAGCTATCGGAGACCGTACGCGGTGTAGGCGGCTTTGGTCATACAGGGAAATAAAGTAAGCATAACAAAAAACCACTCCAATTCTGGAGTGGTTTTTTGTGCATCGTATCACGCTTCACGGGCTAATGCATAGGATAATGCATACCGTATCTGGGAAAGGGGTGAGGTCCAGATGCTGACAGGAGTTCGTACCGTCATTCTTGGCGGTGATGCGCGGCAGCTTGAGGTCATTCGGAAGTGTGTAGATATGGATGCGACTGTAAGCGTAGTTGGTTTTGACCGGATCGCCGATCAGCTTAAGGGTGTGAGCAACGAGAAGCTGAGCGTCCGGCTTTTTGAATCCGCAGATGCCATTGTATTGCCAGTGGTAGGCTGCGAGGAGGACGGGAGCGTGAAGGCTGATTTTACGGAACAGGCACTTCACTTTCAGCATGAGCATGCGTCCGCTTTGCCGCCCCATTGTGTGGTGTATACAGGTATGGCCAAACCTTATTTGCAAAAGCTGTGTGACAGGTACAATCTCAGGCTTGTGGAGTTGCTGGAACGCGATGATGTTGCCATCTATAATTCCATCCCCACAGCAGAAGGCGCCATTATGATGGCGATTCAGAATACGGATATCACGCTGCATGGGGCGCGCTGTATGGTGCTGGGGTTGGGCCGAACGGGCTTTACCTTGGCTAGGACGCTGCAGGGACTTGGTGCCGACGTACAGGTTGGAATACAGCTTCGGGAGGAAGCGGCACGAGCGAGTGCCATGGGATGGAGACCTTTTATGACAAGGGATTTGACCGATGAGGTCGGGGAGATCGACTTGATTTTTAATACGATACCCTCTATGATAATCACAGCACAAATCCTGTCCAGAATGCAGACAAGTGCAGTGATTATAGATATTGCTTCTTCCCCCGGCGGATGTGATTACCGCTATGCTGCCAAACGCGGCATTAAGGCAATCCTGGCTCCGGGACTCCCCGGCATCGTAGCTCCCAAGACGGCAGGCGTGATTATGGCAAATGCATTGGTGCAGCTGTTAATGGAAGATAATCCGAATCGGGGGGAAGGCAAATGAACTGGCAGGGTAAAACAGTCGGCTATGCAATTACGGGCTCTCACTGTACCTTTGAGGAAGTGATGCCCGTTATTCAACGTTTTGTAGACAGTGGGGCTAAAGTAATTCCTATTGTCTCCAATACGGTCATGACTACAGACACACGCTTTGGCACCTCGCAAAGTTGGCAAAAACAGTTGAAAGATATAACAGGGAATGATATCATTTCTACAATTGTGGAGGCGGAGCCGCTGGGCCCCTCACAGCTGCTGGATGTACTGGTGATTGCGCCATGCACCGGCAACTCGATCAGCCGACTTGCGAATGCCATGACTGACAGCCCAGTGCTGATGGCCGCCAAGGCACAGATGAGGAATGGACGACCGCTCGTCCTCGCAATCTCGACCAACGATGGTCTGGGTCTGAACGCTGCCAATATCGCAAAGCTGCTGGTGGCAAAGAACATCTACTTCGTACCTTTCGGTCAGGATAATCCCCAGCAGAAGCCTAACTCACTAGTGGCCAAAATGTCGAGTATTCCAGAAGCATGCTATGCGGCCATACAAGGACAGCAGCTGCAGCCCATGATTATTGAGCGTCATGACTCTGCGTAATGGTCATATCAAGCTAACATCAGGTAATAATTCAGCTAAGCTGAAGAATTATATATTCCATTCCTTGAACGCATGTGCGCAAGAGGAATGGGCCTTTCGTGCATTTTGTTGAGTGAAGTGTACACTGGCAAAATGCTAGTTTTATTTAGGATGGAATGATTCATAAGCTTTTAGTAGGCAGAGTGATTCTGTCATTGGCAGAAAGAATGACCGCAAATTGCGGTCTGTCTTCATCGTGAATGCTAAGATAGACGTGTTTTTTATGCAGCAACAATAATGAGTGCGATTAGAAGGGGAGATATGCCAGATGAGTAATGTAAAGTTTAATGTCGCTGTCGTTGGAGCAACAGGTGCGGTTGGAGAACAAATTATTAAACTGCTGGATAAACGTAATTTTCCGATTAAGACACTCAAGCTACTGTCTTCTCCGCGTTCTGCTGGCACAGTCATTAACTTTAAGGGCCAAGATATCGTAGTAGAAACAGCAACCCCCGAGAGCTTCGAAGGTGTCGATATTGCATTATTCAGTGCGGGCGGAGATGTAAGTAAAGCGTTGGCTCCTCATGCCATTGAGCGTGGAGTTGTCTGCATCGACAATACCAATGCGTACCGCATGGACCCGAATACCCCGCTGGTGGTCCCGGAAGTGAACCCGGATCAGATCTTCGAGCACAATGGTCTTATTGCGAATCCTAACTGTTCTACCATTCAAATGGTAGCGGCCTTGAAGCCGTTGTATGACCGCTATGGAATTGAGCGTATTATCGTATCTACCTATCAAGCCGTATCAGGCGCAGGCGCCAAAGCAATTAGCGAATTGAACAGACAATCGGCGGCAGTGTTGAATGGGGATGCTTTTGAACCCGACATTCTGCCTGTAGGTGCCCTGCCTGTAAAGCATCAGATCGCCTTCAACGCAGTACCGCAAATTGATAAATTCCAAGATAATGGTTACACCCTGGAAGAAATGAAGATGGTTCGTGAAACGAAGAAAATCCTGAATGACGAGTCCGTGTCTGTAACGGCTACATGTGTGCGTATTCCTGTCGTATACGGGCATTCGGAATCCGTATATGTCGAGCTGAAGCAGGACTACAAGCTGGAGGATGTACGAGAGCTTCTTGCCTCAACCGCTGGAATTACACTGGTTGATGATCCAACGAATCAGGCGTATCCGCTGGCCACGACGGCTGCAGGAGAGCTGGATGTCTTTGTAGGACGTCTTCGGGAGGACCTGGGCAATAGCCGCGGCCTGAATATGTGGATTGTATCGGATAATCTGCTTAAGGGCGCAGCGTGGAATGCTGTTCAGATTGCCGAGATCATCGCAGCGAAAAAAGCATAAGATTCCAAAGTTGTCTACCGAAGAGGAGAAATAGGTAATGGGGATATTAGTGCAAAAATACGGGGGAACTTCACTATCCACACCTGAAGCCCGTGAGCTTGTTATTGGACATATTAAAAGAGAACTGGCTAATCAATATCAACTGGTGGTGGTTGTGTCTGCTATGGGACGCAAAGGTGAGCCATATGCCACCGATACTCTACTGGGCTGGGCTGCGACGAACGGGGACAGTCTGCCTACCCGCGAGCGGGATTTGCTCATGAGCTGTGGAGAGATCATCTCTGCAGCTACCTTGTGCAGTCTGCTCTGCCAGAAAGGCATTGATGCGACGGTATTGACAGGAGCACAGGCAGGCTTCCTGACCGATAGCCAGTTCGGTAATGCGCGTATTGTAGATATTCGCCCGGATCGGGTGCTGCAAGAGCTGGAGCAGGGGCGTGTCGTTATTGTTACCGGCTTCCAGGGACAGGATGAACAGGGAGATTTCACAACGCTTGGCAGAGGGGGAAGCGATACCTCCGCCACAGCAATTGGAGCCGCCTTGCATGCTGATATTGTAGATATCTATACGGATGTGGACGGCATTCTCACGGCAGATCCACGGATTGTGGAGGATGCACGGCCCCTTACGTATGTGAGCTATAATGAAATTTGCAACATGGCTTATCAGGGAGCGAAAGTCATACACCCGCGTGCTGTCGAGATTGCTATGCAGGCCAACATTCCTGTAAGAGTGCGCTCGACATTCTCGGAATCCGAGGGGACTCTGGTGACTCATCCGGAAGGCTTCACGAAGGTGCAGCCAGGAGTGGTGGATCGTTATGTCACAGGGATCGCCTATGTGGGGAATGTTACGCAGATTACCGTGGAGACAGAGGCAGGTATTGAGCAGCTGCAACTGAAGGTGTTCAAGACGATGGCTGAGCACGGAATCAGTGTTGACTTTATTAATGTGACTCCTACAGGTGCCGTATATACGGTGTCAGACCTTGATGGCGTTAAGGCAGTACAGGTACTGGGGGAGCTTGGGCTTGAGCCTAAAATTCTGTCAGGCTGTGCCAAGGTGTCGGTCATCGGTGGTGGCATTAACGGGGTTCCTGGAATTATGGCCATGATCGTAGAAGCATTGACTGTAGCTGGTATTCCTATTCTGCAATCAGCGGATTCCAATACAACCATATGGGTTCTCGTCAAGAAGGAAGATATGGTTCAGGCTTTGCGTGCCTTGCATGCCAAGTTTGAGCTCCATCGCTAGATTTTGCATGAGTAGGAAGGGAGGAAGCAAGCTTGGATTTTGGCAGATTAATTACAGCTATGGTTACTCCGTTCGACGAGCAAGGCGAGATTAACTGGGAAGCCACTGCTCAATTGATGGATTACTTGATAGATGTTCAGAAGTCCGAGTCACTTGTTATATCCGGAACTACAGGAGAAGCACCCACGCTCAGTGACGAGGAGAAAATAAAGCTGTTCTCCTTTGCTGTAGAGAAGGCGGCAGGTCGCTGCAAGATTATAGCGGGTACAGGAAGTAATAGCACTCGCCATTCCATTCATTTGACGCAGGCAGCCGAGCGCACGGGAGTGGATGGGGTACTGCTTGTGGTGCCTTACTATAACAAGCCGAATCAGGAAGGCATATTCCGGCATTTCGAAAGTATTGCGCAAGCTACGAAGCTGCCCGTTATGCTGTATAATGTTCCGCAACGTACAGCCGTAAGTATGTCTAGCGTGACGACGCTGCGACTGGCTCAGATCGATAATATTGTAGCGACGAAGGAATGTGTCTCGACAGAGCAAGTGGGCAAGATCGTTCGCAGTGCACCGGAAGGCTTCAAAGTCTATTCGGGAGATGATTCCTCCGGATTGCCAGCCATGTCCGTCGGTGCCTATGGTATTGTGAGCGTAGCGAGTCATGTCGTTGGTGCAGAGATGAAGCAGATGGTGGATGCCTTTATCTCCGGGCGCGTAGAAGAGGCGACAAAGCTTCATGGCGAGCTGTTGCCTGTATTTAAGGGCCTATTTGAGTGCCCCAATCCGGTAGCGGTGAAGTATTCCTTGGAGCTGAAGGGCTTGAACGTAGGGTCCGTGAGACTTCCGCTAGTTGCGCCAAGTGAGTCAGAGAAAGCATTGATTAAGCAGCTGTACGAATAAAATTATGCGATTGCACTGAGGGGTGTCCATGCCAGAGCTGGTGGGACGCCCTTTTTGTTATGATAATAGAATTTATAAATTTTCGGCAGAGCTGAACAATTCAATATCGCAAGGAAAATATCGTTAATACATACGTACTTACCGAGCCTATTGCACCAGCCGCCAGTAAATAGGGCATGACTTCCCTAAATGTGGTCCACTAAATGCGGTCTGTCTTCTATGAAAAGTACGTCGAAAGACGTTTTTCTTATGCTCAAGTGATAAGTATGCCCTGCAGCCACATGACTATTTGCAGATTTGCAGAATATCCATGCTTTTTGCTGCACAGTGTCAATACTTTAAGGCAAGCATATATTGACAACAATGCTGTTATACTGCGTTGTCATGGGATGTGCTATTACGGGGTAACCTGTAAATGACAAACAGGCGACTTGTTTTTTCGCTTTTTAATCATGTATAATGATTGCAAGTGACTGGGTGCGGTAATATTTTGAAATTTCGTGTTTTGTAAATAACAAAGCACTAATTTTGCATATGCGTTTGCATCATCTGACAACGCTTTGCAGGAATGTGTCCGGATTTCAGCAGCGTGATCTGCATACATTGCTGACTTATGCGCTTGATATGTTGCTAAATTGCTGAATAAATCAAGGTACGACGTCCAACTACCATAGGAGGTTTAAATTCTTTTGTCTAAGAAAACAAACAACGATAAATTGCTGATTTTTGCTTTGGGCGGCGTCGGTGAAATCGGGAAAAACATGTACGTGGTTCAATACGCCAATGATATTGTGGTGGTGGACGCCGGACTCAAATTTCCTGAGGAAGATATGCTCGGAATAGATATGGTTATTCCTGATATTTCATACTTGACGGAAAATCGCGACAAAGTAAAAGGTATTGTGCTGACGCATGGTCATGAAGACCATATTGGTGGTCTCCCATACGTGCTGAAGCATCTGAATGTGCCTGTATATGGCACGAAGCTGACAATGGGCCTGGTGGAGAACAAGCTGAAGGAAGCCAACCTGCTTGGTGAGACGAAGCGCATTCTGATCCATGCCGACTCCGAGATCAAGCTGGGAACTAATCTTCGCCTATCGTTCTTCAGCACGAACCACAGTATTCCGGATTCAGTCGGTGTATGCATCGATACGCCGGAAGGTGCTGTTGTTCACACAGGAGACTTCAAGTTCGACCATACACCAGTAAATGGACACTATGCTGACCTTCAGCGTATGGCTGAGATCGGTAGCCGTGGTGTACTGGCCCTCTTGTCTGACAGTACGAACGCAGAGAAGCCTGGCTTCACTCCTTCAGAGAAGAGCGTAGGGATTGTGCTTGAGGATATCTTCCGCAAATCCAGACAACGGGTTGTAGTTGCAACCTTCGCCTCTAACGTACATCGTATTCAACAAGTTGTTCATGCTGCCGAGAAGACGGGACGCAAAATTGCAGTCATTGGTCGTAGTATGGTGAACGTGGTGGGAATTGCTGAAGATCTTGGATACTTGAATATTCCAGACGGTATGCTTATTGAGCCAGAAGAAGTAGGCAAGATGTCTGCAGACCGTGTCGTAATCCTGTGCACAGGTAGCCAAGGAGAGCCAATGTCAGCCTTGACACGCATGGCTCGCTCGACTCATCGTAAGGTGGACATTCTCCCTGGAGATACGGTGATCATTGCTGCGACACCTGTACCTGGTAATGAGAAATATGTAGGACGCACCATAGATGATTTGTTCAAGCTGGGTGCTGAAGTGTACTACAGTGGTGCCAACCCGGGTGTTCACGTATCCGGTCATGGTAGTCAGGAAGAGCTCAAGCTGATGCTGAACCTGATGAAGCCTAAATTCTTCATTCCAATTCACGGTGAATATCGGATGCAGCGCAGACATGCGTTGCTCGCTGAATCCGTTGGTGTGGAGCATGATAATATCTTTATTACAGATATTGGTGAGGTTGTCGAAATTCAGGGCGGTTCAGCACGCAAGGCCGGTAAGGTTACGGCAGGAAATGTGTTGATCGACGGTCTGGGTGTAGGCGATGTAGGTAATATCGTACTGCGCGACCGTAAGCTATTGTCGCAGGACGGAATTCTGGTGGTCGTGGTCACGTTGAGTAAGCAAGACGGAGCCATCGTATCCGGTCCAGACATCATTTCTCGTGGATTTGTATACGTAAGGGAATCAGAAGGATTGCTTGATGAGGCCAATCGTATCGTATCCAACACGCTGCAGAGATTGATGAGTGAGAATGTAAATGAATGGGCTTCCCTTAAGACGAACGTCAAGGATGCTCTGGGGCGCTTCCTGTACGAACAGACTCGCCGCAGACCAATGATCTTGCCGATCATTATGGAAGTATAATTAACAGATTGAATTGAATATCTGGCACACAGTCGCCTTTCCCGGAAGAAATATGGACGGTTTCTTCCCGCGGAAAGGCTTTTTTTTGGAGAGATATCCTCTGACACTTACATTTTTGTTTGGTTTCGCCTCGGTGTATGTATAAATTCTTCCATCCGAACCTCATACTAGAAGGGAATTGTCATCATAGAACTGGTTAAGAGAGGAAGATTATTATGTATCAGGTATATGGTTCATCCGAGGGAAATGAGGAGCAGGCACCGCGAGAGGAGGAGCCTAAGCGGAATCCTGTGCTAGAGAGCCTTCAACAGCTCGGGCAGACAGCGCTGCCAGCAGCAGAATCCAACATATTCTGTATGACCATTATAGGTCAGATTGAGGGCCATTATATATTGCCACCACAGAACAAGACGACCAAATATGAGCACATGATACCCCAACTTGTCGCCGCTGAGCAAAATCCAAAAATCGAAGGCCTCATGATTCTGCTCAATACGGTAGGCGGAGATGTGGAAGCGGGCCTTGCGATCGCTGAAATGATTGCTTCCCTGACAAAGCCTACGGTTACGGTTGTTATTGGAGGCGGACATAGTATTGGAGTACCTATTGCGGTCTCGTCTTCATATTCATTTATTGCAGAAAGCGCGACAATGACGATTCACCCTGTCCGTATGAACGGGCTTGTGATCGGGGTTCCCCAGACCTTTGAGTATATGGAGAAAATGCAGGAGAGAGTCGTACGCTTTGTAATGGCGCATTCTAGAATCACCGAGGAGCAATTCAAGGAGCTAATGTTCAAGACTGGTGAATTGAATCGGGATATTGGAACCGCTGTTGGCGGGGCAGAGGCAGTCAAATACGGATTGATGGATCAGGTGGGCGGGATTGGCGAGGCGTTGGCGAAGCTGAATAGCATGATAGAGGAGCGTCGTGAAGTCCGGCGTCAGCAAATGCAATCATTGCAAGCCTCTGTTGGGCCTTCCCCTCAGCAGACTACGATATCTCCTAATCCATTGCCAGCCCCGAACGGAGGAGGATTTCCGCAATGACGCTCTACACCGTGATGCCACCTGAATTGATCTGGGAAGGACTATGGAAGGACATGGGGGCGTACCAGGATATTCGGATTGGGGGGCTACTGATGCAGGTTCGCCCTACTGGACCTCGTAGTGGAACGATCGTACGCTTGCTGGATTGTCCGCTAGAAGCGTATCTGAACCCCATGTATGCGCCAGGGAGCGAAATTGAGTGGAGATAGGCTGTATTCGTCCTGGCATATGATTCTGTCGAAAAGTCTCGGAAAAGAACATATGTGCGGATACATGCCAGTCATGCTATAATATGCTTCTGGAGGGGTGAAACGGATGGCCAGAAGACGTAAGAAAAAGAAATCCATACTGGGCAGTGTCCTCAAGTATGAAATCTATGGTATCGTGCTGATTACCTTATCTGTAATAGCATTATCTGGAGAGGCAGCTGTAGGTCGGTCTTTGTCCAAAATGTTCGGTCTGGTGCTGGGCAAATTCTATTTCGTGATCCCTCTCATCGGCATTTTTATTGGACTTATGGTCATGATTAACCGCAAATGGCCGCATCAATGGAACACAAGAAGAAGTGGTGTGGCTCTGTTGGTGTGTGCCCTCACGCTGATGAGTGCGATCTCATCCATGGAGCAACGTTTGGGACCGATTCAGGCGCTTGAGCCGGGAAATGTGATGAGTCAAATACATACGGATATGAATACTGAGCTGCTTGCTCCGAGGCCAGCAGATGATGCCTCAATGCTCAATAAGGAAATTAGCGGAGGCTACGTTGGGGCTCTCCAATTGACACTCCTGTTATGGCTGTTCGGCTTGACTGGCGCAAAGCTGGTAATGCTTGTGATGTTCGTCATTTCCTTCATGTTAATAACACAGCTGTCCTATGTGGATCTGGCGAAATTCGTACGGACCCGCTTGGGCAAGGTTGGGGGAGCATTGCAACACAAGTGGAATGAGCGGCAGGGGCCCCTTGCCGCCACTCGCGCGCGTGCAGCCAACGGAAAAATCAAGGCAGAGCCCATACCAGATTATGACGATCTGGAAGAGGATTTTGAAGAGCTTGAAATGCCCAAGAAGCGTCAGCCGCTATTCTTTCAGCTGTTCGGCAACAAGACAGCACCCGCTGAGGACAAGTCTGATGCTGCCGAGTCCGCTGATGAGGACGTATATGTAGCCGGGCGAGATGATATGCCAGAGCTGGTTGAAGAAGCTGACAACAACAAGAGTGTTCAGCAGCCGATCAGTTCTCCTATTATCCGTAATTTCTTCGAGCAAGTACGAAGTGATGAAGACCCACTTGATGAAGATCTTCAGGAGGATAGCAATGGAGGGCGTTCGCCGAATCAGCCGAGCAATCAGGACTCGCTGTCTGATCCAGAGGAAGAGCCGTATAATAGCCTTGATAATACCAGGGTAAATACGGATATCCAAGCACACGTAGATGATGTGACTACCCTGGATGGAATGACTCAGGACCCACTCTACGAGGAGTTAGGGGACGAAGAGACGCCGCTGGCAGGTGAGCGATTGGCCTCTGAGACGGCTGAACAGTCAGCGGAGGGTACGGGTATTGGTGCAACGGGGACAGCGGCAGCCGACCAACAACCGCAGCCCAAGCCTTACCGATTGCCTCCATTAAGGCTACTTGATCGACCTGCGGGTGCAGGCAACGCGGGTGATCAGAATGACTATATGCAGACGGCACGCAAGCTGGAAGCTACACTCGAGAGCTTTGGTGTACGAGCCAAAGTACTAGAGGTCGTAAGAGGACCAGCGGTTACGCGCTATGAAATTCAGCCGGATATCGGTGTGAAGGTTAGCCGAATCGTGAACTTGACCGATGATATTGCCCTGGCATTGGCTGCCAAGGATATTCGGATGGAGGCACCGATTCCGGGGAAATCAGCTATTGGTATCGAGGTGCCTAATAGTGAGGTCTCGGTTGTTACAATGCGTGAGGTCATGGAGACAAATGTCTTCAGGGAAGCCGAGTCGAAGCTATCGATCGCATTTGGTCGAGATATTGCCGGGCAGACGATAGTTGGCAATCTGGCGAAGATGCCCCATTTGCTGGTAGCTGGTGCGACAGGCTCGGGTAAATCCGTCTGTATTAACGGAATTATTACCAGCATCCTGTACAAGGCGAAGCCAGACGAGGTCAAGTTCCTCATGGTCGATCCGAAGATGGTGGAGCTGAACGTATACAATGGAATCCCTCATTTAATGGCGCCAGTGGTTACCGATCCCAAGCGTGCATCACTTGCCCTTAAGAAGATTGTTGTGGAAATGGAAAAACGTTATGAGCTCTTCTCCAAATCGGGAACGCGGAACGTTGAGGGCTATAATCAGCTAATGCGTGACAACCCAGCGGCAGTGCTTCCATATATCGTAGTTATTGTGGATGAGCTTGCCGATCTGATGATGGTAGCGGCCGGAGATGTAGAGGATGCTATTGCTCGTCTTGCGCAGATGGCCCGTGCTGCAGGCATTCACTTGATTATCGCCACACAGCGTCCATCTGTCGACGTCATTACTGGTGTAATCAAAGCCAATATTCCTTCACGAATCGCGTTCGGTGTATCCTCACAGGTCGATTCAAGGACCATCCTGGATATGGGTGGTGCGGAGAAGCTGCTCGGGCGTGGTGACATGCTATTCATGCCGATGGGGGCCTCGAAGCCTGTCCGTGTTCAGGGCGCATTCCTGAGCGATCAGGAGGTAGAGCACATTGTCAGCTATGTACGAGATCAGGCTGAAGCTGAATATGATGAATCTATCGTTCCAGAGGTTGAGGAATCATCCATGGGAGGTGAGGAGATTGTGGACGAGCTGTATGAACAGGCCGTTAACATCATTCTCGAAGCCAAGCAGGCCTCAGTCTCGCTGCTACAGCGGCGTATGAGAATTGGATATACACGTGCGGCACGGCTGATTGACTCCATGGAGGCACGCGGTGTGATTGGTCCCTATGAGGGAAGCAAGCCGCGTGAGGTACTAATTTCATTGGAGCAATACCAGCAGAACAAGATTAGTTCCTGATTCACACGCGACACGAGCCTGATGCATTGCTGAATGATAGCAAGGCTGATTTTGACACATTTGAACCGAACCCACATAAGCAGCGTCTTTCCTTTCTGGAGAGACGCTGCTTTTTTTAGATACCAGAATTATAAATTTTCAGCAGAGCTGAACAACTCAATTGTCGCAAGAAAAACTTCAACTAAACGCGGTCTGTCTCCTGTGAAAGTAAATCGGTAGACGTTTTTCTTTAGCATCCCTTGGGCTTTCGTATTGAATCGCCCGAGATCGCTTGTGCCTGCGTCCAAGCGAAATACAAAAGCGCTATTCATCGAATACCAAAGGAAAGGGCTACACTCAGTAAGAACGATTGACTATGAAGAGAGAAGCAATGAATAGCATCTCTGTCAGCTTGTCATAATAAGCGTAGCTATCCTGTTCATTCCACCACAGAAAGGTAGATCACAGCTTATGAGAAAACTGACACTTTGGATATGCGCTTGTGCAATGGTGATATCTACAGCCATCTACGCAGGGATTGTCGATAAGCAAGGCACCAGCTCAAGCAAGGCGAGTGCACCTGAGACAGAGCAGCTACAGCCTGCCGCTCCTACATTCAGCACTCAGAGCATCAATTTCGGTTCCTACGGCCAGGATGTCTATGAACTACAAAGCCGCCTTAAGCTTTTGGGCTTTTATCACGGTAAAGTAGATAGTCAGTTTGGCAGCAAAACGTTGAACTCCGTCAAATGGTTTCAGGGCGAGTTCGGCATGAAGTCAGATGGAGTGGTTGGGGCAAAAACGAAGCTGAAGCTGGTGAACGCCACCAAGCACTGGAAGCCAACCGAGACACCTCTGCATAAGAAAAACAATGCGAATGCAGGAGCAGGAGGACAAGCGGCTGCTGATAAGGGAGATTCACTTAGCTCCGGAAATACAATGGGCATGTCCGAGAATGATCTCAGGATTATGGCTAACGCGGTATACGGTGAATCTCGCGGGGAACCGTTCGAGGGTCAAGTAGCTGTGGCAGCAGTTATTCTGAATCGTGTCAAGTCGCCGAGCTTCCCGAATACAGCGTCCGGTGTAATCTTTCAGCCAGGAGCCTTCACGGCCGTTGCAGACGGGCAAATCTGGCTGGAGCCCAACGAGCAGGCACGCAAAGCAGTACAGCAGGCACTGAATGGCTGGGACCCATCCGGGGGTTGCCTGTACTACTTCAACCCGCGTACAGCGACTTCCAAATGGATTTGGACCCGCCCGCAGGTAAAGACAATCGGGCAGCATATTTTCTGTATGTAGCCTCAGGCATGCTCCATCCGAAAAGCTAGCATCCTGCCTCGCATGCCGTGAAAGTAAACAATCCACGCCCATGTAATCCTGACATGAGCAACCGGGGCCTGTCTTCGGTTGCTTCTTGTCATTTTCATCGTTTACAATAATGAGATAGATGTTGCCAATATTTACTGAAGTGAAATTGAAGCTGCAAAGGGGTTTTGAACTTGACTAAGACGAGTTTTGAGCGAGGCAGCCGCAGGCAACTGCGCATTCATGTGTTACCAACAACACGTTTCAAGACTTTTGCTATATCCTTGTACGCCGGTGTACCTCTTACTGAGGACACGGTAACTAGCGTGGCGGTAACGCCCTTCGTGCTTCGCCGAGGGACCTCAAGCTATCCTGAGACCATCCAGTTCAGGGAACAGCTCGAACAGTTGTATGGAACTGGCTTCGGCTTTGACATTTACAAGCGGGGCGATTATCAGATTGTGCAGCTTCGAATGGATGCGATAAATGACAGCTTCGTAAGCAGCAGTGAGAGCCTGCTGGATCGATCTCTGGCCTTCTTGGGAGAGGTGTTTACCAGCCCCGTGCTGGAGAACGGAACCTTCCGCTCGTCCTATGTGGAGCAGGAGAAGGAGACAGTTCGCAAGAAGCTCGAAGCGATTGTGAATGATAAGATTCGCTATGCTGGGGAGCGCTGCCTTGAGGAAATGTGCAAGGAGGAGCCGTATCGTCTGCATCCTCTTGGACAACGCAAGGATCTCGATAATATAGATGCAAGCAGTCTATACAACAGCTATCAGCAATGGCTGGGGCAAGCAAGTCTGGACCTCTACGTTGTAGGGGATACGAGTCTTGAAGAGGTGGAATCGTTGGTCGAACGATATTTCCAGATGGACCGCTCTGCTGCGCCAGATTACCGGAAGGAATCATCCCGTTCGGCTACACGCGAGGTGCAGACAGTCGTTGAACGCCTTGATGTGAATCAGGGCAAGCTTAACATGGGCTTCCGCACAGGCATCACATACGATGACCCACGCTATGCCTCAGCCTTGATGTATAATGGTGTGCTTGGCGGCTATCCTCATTCCAAGCTGTTCGTGAATGTACGGGAACGGGCAAGTCTCGCTTATTATGCTTCATCCCGCTATGACGGGCACAAAGGCATTGGTACGATTCAGTCTGGAATTGAGATTCCTAATTATGAGCAAGCAGTTAAGATTATTCGTCAGCAGCTTGATGATATGCGTAGCGGCAATATCAGTGAGCTTGAGATGTCACAGACGAAGGCGATGATCCGCAATCTGCTGAAGGAAACTCAGGATTCGGCCTTTGAGATGATATCCTATGATTTCAACAGACAGTTGTCCGGCAAGGATCGCTCTGTTGATGAGCTACTGGCACAGATCGAGGCTGTTAGCGTGCAGGACGTGCAGGATGCGGCTGACACGTTTCATCTGGACACCATTTACTTTTTGCGAGACCAGAAGGAGGAATAGACGTGCAGAGCATACCTTACGAGCATTTGCAGGAAACGCTGTATCATGAGGTCATGGATAACGGGCTTCAGGTATATGTGCTGCCCAAGGCGGGCTTTCAGAAGACATTCGCAACGTTTGCGACAAAATATGGTTCCGTGGATAATCATTTTCGAGTAAAAGGGCAAGAGCACCAAGTTCCTGACGGCATTGCCCACTTCCTGGAGCACAAGATGTTCGAGGAGCCTGAGGGTGATATCTTCGCGACGTTCTCCTCCAACGGGGCATCTGCGAATGCATTTACAAGCTTTGATCAGACCGTGTATCTGTTCTCGGCGACAGAGCGCATTTACGATAATCTGGAGACACTCGTCAATTTCGTCCAGAATCCGTATTTTACCGATGAGAATGTCAATAAGGAGAAGGGCATCATCAGCCAGGAAATCAACATGTATAATGATAATCCGGACTGGCGAAGCTACTTCGGGCTGATTGAGGCATTGTACTCCAAGCATCCAGTGCATATCGATATTGCAGGTACGGTGGAATCGATTCATACCATTACGAAGGAAACGCTCTACGAATGCTATCATGCCTTTTATCACCCAAGCAACATGCTGTTGTTTGTGGTGGGGGGAGTGGAGCCTGAGAAAGTATTTGAGCTTGTACGCAACAATCAGAGCGCCAAGACTTACGAGCCGCAAGGCGAGATTGATCGCCTGTTCGAGCCAGAGCCGCCTACAGTGGCGAATCCACGTAAGGAAATGAAGCTGGCTGTGTCACTACCCAAGTGCTTGTTCGGCTTCAAGGAGACCCGTCTTGGCCTGACAGGCGAGGCGTTACTCCGGCATGATCTTGAGAGCAAGCTGATGCTGGATATGCTGTTCGGCTCCAGTACCCAGTTATATCAGAAGCTGTATGATGAGGGATTGATCTCCGATAGCTTCGGACATGAGTATAACAGCTCACCCCAATATGCTTTCTCGGCGATTGGTGGCGACACGAAGGACCCTGACCAGCTATTGGCCCGTATCCGCGAAGAAGTCGAGACGATCAAGCAAAAGGGCTTTGAGGAGACTCATTTCGAACGTGCTCGGAAAAAGAGAATCGGCGGTTATTTGCGTATGCTGAACTCGCCGGAGAATATTGCGCATGAATTCACCAGACATCGATTCAGAGGTAGTGATCTATTTGAGGTGCTGCCGGTCTATGAGAGTATTGCCCTAGAAGACGTCAATCGCAGACTGCAGGAGCATCTTGATTGGAATCAAATGGCTGTATCTCTGGTGGTGAGTCCTTAACGTGGAGAGGGAGACCGGAGCAGAGCAAAAAGCACTAGCGTCCATGACGGTTCTTGTCACGGGTGCAAGCCGAGGGATCGGTGCCGCTATAGCGGAACGATTCGCCTCGGTCGGCATGAAGGTTGTTATTCATTATCGCAACTCCCATGAAGCGGCCAATGAAGTGGCACGTCGCTGCATGACCTATCCAGGGCAAGCAATGACCGTAGCTGCCGATCTGTGCAATCATGAGCAGATTAAGCGGATGTATGAGAAGCTAGAGAATCACGGCATGAAGCCGGATATTGTGGTCAACAATGCAGGTATATCGCATTATGGGATGCTGCAGGACATATCCGAGCAGGAGTGGGACCGCGTGATGGCGGTGAATGTAAAGAGTATATTTCTGTGTACACAGACGTTCCTTCCGCATATGATCCGTCAGAAATATGGTCGTATTATCAATGTATCCTCCATCTGGGGACTAACAGGCGCCTCTTGTGAGGTGCTGTATTCCGCAACGAAGGGAGCGGTCAACGCATTCACCAAAGCGCTGGCCAAGGAGACTGCACGTTCTGGTGTGACGGTCAATGCTGTTGCCCCGGGAGCAGTTGACACCTCCATGCTGGAGCATCTGAGCCATGAGGAACTAAGCGAGCTGGAAGAAGAGATTCCTGCCGGGCGTCTTGCCACACCAGACGAGATATCGTCACTGGTGTACTTTCTGGCCCTGCCTGAATCGGGGTATATCAATGGTCAGATTATTAGCCCGAATGGCGGCTGGCTGACCTGACATTTTTTCATCACAAGTCAAGGATTTTTGGACTTCAGGCAGTATAGAGAAGGGGCTGACAGTGCATATTACAATTGTCCATCCCAATTATAACTGCCTGTAAGGAGGAATCCGAAATGTCGTCAGTACTCAAAAATTTTGATAGCTGGAAGAAGTTCCTTGGCCAACGTGTAGAACAGGCCGAGAAAATGGGGATCAGCCAGGATACGATTGCCGATCTTGCTTTTGAAATCGGTGAGTTCCTGGATGAAAAGGTAGACCCATCCAACTATTCCAACCGTGCCCTGAAGGAGCTGTGGGAGGTTGCGGATGAGGATGAGCGTCATACCATTGCCAGATGCATGGTGAAGCTTGCCAAGTTGAACGCTTAAAAGCCGAAGTAGCAGTAATTGCAGATAAAGCTCCCTGTAAGGGGGCTTTTCTGCCTAAATGTATAAGCTCTAGGCATGGAAGTGTCTAGCTGGCTTGCAACAGACGGCTGCGGTAAGAGGCTGTCTTTAATAGTTACACGACTGTTCTTGTTTTTTGAATCTTTTTTATATATCATAAACTTGACTCTTTTGTCCGTAGAGACTAAGGAATGGGTTTTCTATGACGAAATTCGATATTTGATGTCGATCTGTGTTAGAATATGGGTTTGAATGAGGTGTCAATGTGACGGAAACCAAGCAATGGTATATGGAATATAAAATACATAAAAATCGCCCGGGTCTACTGGGGGATATTGCTTCCATGCTAGGGATGCTCGAAGTGAACATTCTCACCATCAATGGGGTGGAAGGTCAGCGCAGAGGTATGCTGCTGGAATCCGATGACGATGAGAAGATCCGAATTCTTGGAGAAATGCTGCAAAAGGCCAACAACATTACGATTACAGCCTTTCGCCCACCGAAGCTGGTTGATATTCTCGCTGTACGCCATGGTCGATACATTGATCGTGATTCGGATGATCGCAAGACTTTTCGATTTACCCGCGATGAGCTTGGGTTATTGGTCGACTTTTTGGGTGAAGTATTTAAAAGGGACGGCAATCAAGTTATCGGACTGCGCGGCATGCCGAGAGTAGGCAAGACCGAATCCATTATTGCAAGCAGCGTCTGCGCCATGAAACGATGGACTTTCGTATCCTCTACCTTGCTCCGCCAGACTGTAAGAAGTCAGCTCTCCGAGGAAGAGATGAACCCCAACAATGTATTTATCATTGATGGCATTGTAAGCACGATACGCTCCAATGAGAAGCATTACAATCTCCTGCAGGAGATTATGAATATGCGTAGTACGAAGGTCATTGAGCATCCGGACATTTTTGTGCGTGAATCCGGCTACAGCTTCGATGATTTTGATATCATTATCGAGTTGCGGAATAATCCCAATGAGGAAATTATTTACGATACATTTACTACAAGCTATACGGACGATCTATAATATTGCGTGATGAACGAGGAGATGATGGCATGTCTGAACTGGGTCAACAACTAAGAGAGGCCCGGCTGCAAAAAGGGTTGAGCCTGGACGATGTCCAGGAAATGACCAAAATTCGCAAAAGGTATCTCGAAGCGATCGAGGCAGGAGATTATAAGGTATTGCCAGGGACCTTTTACGTGCGGGCTTTCATTAAGACATACGCGGAGACGGTAGGTCTGAACCCTGATGAGCTGATAGAAGGGCATAAGAAAGATGTCCCTGTCAGCGAGCCGGAAACTGTGATGGAGCCAGTAATGCAGAAGCGCTCCAACCGTTCAAATGGAAGTGAGAGAAGCATCAAACGTCTATCTTCCATATTATTATGGCTTTTCCCGATCCTGATCGTGGTGCTGATTTATGGGTATGTTAATTCTCTTGGCAAGAACAATGCGGAGGAGCCGCCAGCAACAGAGCAAAATCCTCCTCCTACAGAGCAGACTCCATCAACCTCTACACCTGAGCAAATTGGTGGCAGCTCTGAGCCGGGGCAAGGAACAACGTCTGGGGATACGAATGAGCCTGGAGCAGGCACTGGTGGTGGTGCAGAGGATGAGCCCACTACACCAGCTGACAATGAGCCAGGGACCTCAACTCCAACAGGTGTTACTGTTACGGAGGACGGTAAGGCTGGGAGTACAACAATCTTTAAGGTATCAGGCGCAGCTGGTGCCCCGGTGAAGGTTGAGATTAATGCAACTGGCCATAGCTGGCTTGAAGTATACAAGGGAGAGAATTCCCGGGGCGAGAAGCTGGAATACGGCAATACAGCAAGTGGAGACTCCTTCTCTTGGGATCTGAGTGCCGAGGGAATGTATATCAAGTCAGGCTATTCCGCGGCAACAGCAATCACGGTTGCTGGGCAGCCGATCACTGACGGCAAAGCGACAACTCGCATTCGTCTCGTACTGGATGATTCAGCCTCCAACCCGACCTCCAATTCCACGACTGACGCGAACTCTGATGGTTCCGGCACAAACGATTAAAGACAAAAGAACGTAGTATATTGACCGAAGCTGATTTCAGGTTGAATGATCAGAGAATCTGAACAACGCATATAGCCAGTGCCTTCCGGAGATACTATCACTGTCTACAGACGGCAGTTCATTAGACTCCGACTAAAGGAGGTGCATCGGCTTGACCGTTAGCTGGATCGTGACAGGATTGGGTATTATCGTCAGCCTATTAGGTTATTATCTGACACCAAATGCGTGGGGATATGGCATTTTGGGCTTTGGTCTGGCACATATTGTGCTGGGGATACTGGATATGTTCAGACGTCCAATCGAAAGCCGTTCTTAAGGCTGTAGTAATCTACGAGCTGGTACACGCATAGCCAAAGGTATTCTGGTTCTCTGCCAGGATGCCTTTTTCGTGTGATTCAAGGTGTAGAGCAGTAGTAGGGGATTAGACAGGGCTTCCTTTTTTACATATAATACAATTGAAATGCTTGGAAAGGATGATACATATGGCTTCTGAACACTCTTTTGATATCGTCAGTAAAATGGAGATGCAGGAACTGACGAACGCCGTCCATCAGACGGAACGTGAGATTGAGACTCGCTTTGATTTTAAAGGCAGCAAGAGCGATCTTAGCCTGGAGAAGGACGCATTGGTTATCACTTCGGATGATGATTATAAGCTGAATGCTGTGCTGGATATTCTGAAGTCGAAAATGATTAAGCGCGGACTGGCAGTAAAGAACATCGATTATGGGAAAATTGAACCTGCTTCCATGGGCACGGTTCGCCAGAAGCTGAGCTTCAAGCAAGGTGTTGACCAGGAGAATGCCAAGAAGATCAACATTCTCATTCGTGATTCGAAGCTCAAGGTCAAGAGCCAAATTCAGGGCGATCAGATTCGCGTGACAGGCAAAAGCAGAGATGATCTTCAATCCGTAATGCAGCTATTGCGCGGAGCCGAAAACCTGTCATTGGATCTGCAATTCACGAACTTCAAATGAACATGGATACACCCTTTGGAACAAAGCGGGCTAATGGCTCACTTTTTCCAAAGGGTGTATTTTTAATAAGAAATTTATTATGGATATGACTTCAATTTTGTTACCTTACAAGCCCTCTTTGGCAAAAAAGCTCAAGGTTCCGGTGCTCTCATCGGCACTGACGAACACGCTCCGCCCTTGTATCTTATGAATGCCTTCTGGTGATTCACCCGCAGTCGGGAGGAGACCCAGGTAGTTCGGCTCCGCCGGATTGTCCAGATTGAAGAACAAGATGGCATCTGCTCGTTCCGAGGCTACTGCAGCCATCGTTACGCCGTCCACGTCAGCGATGGTTACATTTTCAACCTCGCTCCCCTTATTCGGGCTGCGATCTTCCGGGTACAGCCCCACCTTGGCGGTAGCCTCATCAATGAGGTTCTGGCTGTCGTATATCCGCTGACCTTGCAAATTCCAGACTGCAATGTTGCGCCCGCCCGCCTTGACTCCATCCTTGAATTCATTCTTTCCGAGATCACCCTCGTTCGCAGTCAGTACATACTGGCCATCTGCCGAGAAGGCAATGCCATCCGGTTCATAGCGTGCAGTCAGTGCATCAGTGAAGCGTACAACGCCATCATCCTTTACATCTGCTGGATGTGAAGTCGTTCCCAAGGAAAAGACATGGCTGAGCTGCTTGGTACGCAAATCGACCAAGGCAATCACATTATTCTCCTGGAGCGTCACAGCAGCGGTCGTGCTGTCTGGGCTAATCGCTACATACTCCGGCTGGGGATCATGCGGATAAATAGCTCCAGGCACTTCAGCGAGCGAGACGGGGATGTCTGTAACCTCGCCCTGCAAGACATCGCCTCCAGGGAAGCTCACGATCATAATGCTGCCAGGTCTCGTAGCATTCACGTAGTCGATCTCATCCGCTTCCTTATTGAGCTCTTCGTCCTCGATAGCAATCACAGCCTGCTGTCCATCTGGCGAGAGTGCGATGGAGTCGGGGCCGATCCCAAGCTCATAGGTCTTGACTGTATTATACGTAGACAAGTCTACGACAGCCAGCAAGCCTTTGTTGGCATTAAGATCCGTGTCTCCGGTACGAAGTACAGCAAGTCCATACTGTCCGTCCTTGGAGACGGTAACGCTGGTTACCTCTGCAGCGGGAGACAAATCGTGGAAGCTGATAGTCTTCAAGACACGAACCTGCTTCAGATCTGCGATGTCCAGCACGCTGATACTTCCCAGATCTGCTTCGGTTACGAGCAGGCGGTTGCCATCGGGTGTAGAGGCGGCAATCTCCGCCTTATTCCCTGGCATCTGGAAGGAAGCTGCCAGCTCGAACCCGGTTTTGTTCTGCGCTTTCAGTACAACATCTTGTAGGAGTGAGAAAGTTTTGGCGGAAATATAGGTCTTGCCATTAGCCAAGTAGGTGCTGCTGTCGAGGGTGACAGAGCTGCCATTAATAGTGGCTTTGCCTGATCCTACTTGAAGGCTGGCATTCAGTCCCTCAGCTCGGATATCCACTTGCTTGGTGCGGGGATTCCATTGCACATTCCCTTGCATATTCTGGATAACTGTACGCAGTTGCACAGTCTCTGCCGCATTTGCTGCATGCGCAGGGAGCGGATCGTTTACTAATCCAGCAGATAGGATCGCTGCCGTGGAGAGCACGGCGAGCCAGGTTTTTTTCTTTTTCAACGTTACAGATTCCCCTTTCATGATCAGGTCCTTGTTTTAGCTCATGGTGGTATATCTGCTTTAGTATAGAAAGGGTTCGTAATTGCAAAGTAAACGTATATCGGGATTTGTGTAAATCAATACATGCAAATTATTCCAGAAGGTGATTGTTGAATCATGAGTGTAGGGGTTGATGTGATTCAATATGGTGTGGTGTGTATAGATAATCCTTTGAGAAATATAGAATCTGCTGGATAGATACATCTTTTTCCAAATCCAATGATATAGTAGAAGGATCAATATTCTTTGCTTGATAATAGTCATCGTTCTCTATTTTAGTCTGAATACTAAACATAGGATGTGAGTATGCACTGTGAACAGCAAGGTACGCTTTAACGAGGGATGGACATTCGCCAAGAGTAGTCTGGGAACAACAGATTGGAATGAATTGATTTTCGAACAGATAGATATTCCGCATGATTGGCTCATCTACAATACCCAAGATCTCTACGAGGACAGTATTGGCTGGTATCGGAAGATGATATCATGGAGCCCGGCTTGGGATGGGAAAGAGCTCTTTCTGTGCTTCGATGGTGTCTATATGGATTCATATCTATACGTCAACGGCAAGCTCATGGGGGAGTGGAAATACGGCTATTCGGCATTCGAGCATATGATTACAGATGCACTCGTACAGGGTGATAACGAGATTGTAGTCAAAGTCGTGCACCAGGCGCCTAATAGCCGCTGGTATTCGGGTGCAGGCATCTATCGCAATGTCTGGCTGAGGACCAGAGGGCCGAGCTACATCGTGACTGATGGCATCTATGTATATACCAAGCAGCAGGACGAGTACTGGCTCTTGGACCTGGAGACCGAGCTGAGGCTGAGCCATTCTGTTCAACTGACGCATACGCTACTGCAGGCCGGACAGGTGATTGCAGTTATACAACGTTCTATCACGCAAGATAAGTTGGTGGATGCACAGACCAGTTCAGTATTTACCAGTCAGCTGACAATGCAGGTACAATGCCCGCTGCTGTGGAGCCCGGATGCACCACATTTGTATCAGCTTGTCACTACAATCCATAGGTTGCCTATTCAGGCGATAAACAGGCAGTTACATGCTGGCCAGTCCGTGGATATGATGCAGGGTGCTACCTCCGAGCTGGAGCTGCTGGAGACTATTACCCAGTCGATTGGCTTTCGTGATATTGTGCTTGATCCAGAGAAGGGGCTTCTGCTCAATGGGAAGCGAATGAAGCTGAATGGTGTATGCGAGCATCATGATCTGGGTGCGCTCGGGGCAGCCTTCAATAAGGCGGCTCTGCTAAGAAGACTGCGGTTGCTGAAGGAGATGGGGGCGAACGCCATCCGGACCGCACATAACATGCCTGCCAAGGAGCTTATGGAGTTGACTGATGAGCTAGGCCTGCTCGTCGTGTCGGAGGCCTTCGATATGTGGGAGCGTCCGAAGACGCCTTATGACTATGCCAGATTCTTCAGGGACTGGGCAGAGCGTGATATCAGGAGCTGGGTCCGGCGTGACCGTAACCATCCAAGCCTGATGCTGTGGAGCATCGGTAATGAAATCTATGATACGCATGCGGATGAGCAGGGGCAGGCTATTACACTCAGGCTGATGGAGTATGTACAACAGCACGATCCACGGCAAAATGCAAGCGCAACCATTGGCTCGAACTATATGCCCTGGGAGAATGCACGAAAATGTGCCGATCTTGTCAAAGTAGCTGGTTATAACTATGGCGACAAATACTATGCTGCCCATCATCTGCAACACCCGGACTGGATCATCTATGGCAGTGAGACAGCTTCTGTCGTATCCAGCAGAGGGGTGTATCATTTTCCGTATGAGCAATCCATTCTTACGGAAGACGACAGACAATGCTCGTCGCTGGGTAACAGTCCCACGAGTTGGGGAGCAAGATCCGCAGAGGCTTGTATTCTGGCTGAACGGGATACACCCTTCTCACTGGGCCAATTCATATGGACAGGCTTCGATTACATTGGTGAACCTACCCCTTATCATACGAAGAGCTCCTATTTCGGACAGCTGGATACAGCTACTTTCAAGAAGGATGCTTACTTTATTTATCAAGCTGCATGGACGGATTACCGGACGGCCCCCATGGTTCACCTGTTTCCCTACTGGGATTTCAATCCCGGTCAGATGATCGATGTGCGAATTTGCTCCAATGCGCCTAAGGTTGAGCTGCGTCTGAACGGAAGAAGCATGGGTATCCACCACATTGACCATAGTCATGGACATGAGCTGGTGGGCTGGTGGAAGGTTCCTTATGAGCCGGGAGAGCTGATGGCTATCGCATATGACGACGACGGGCGTGTACTCGCTACAGATACGAGAGCCTCCTTCGGAGATCCTGAGCGCATTGTCTTACATACTGATTCCACGTCGATGTTGGCTAACGGCACTGATCTGATCTTCGTTGAGATTACCATGGAAGACATGAATGGACATATCGTAGACAATGCCAACAACCGTGTTCATGTAGAGGTAACAGGGGAAGGCAGGCTGCTGGGGCTGGACAATGGGGATAGTACGGACTATGACCCTTATAAAGGTAGGAGCAGACGGCTGTTCAGTGGCAAGCTCATGGCGATCATAGGAGCAACCTTACATCCTGGGCCAATTCACATCAGCGTATCGTCTCAAGGCTTGCCTACTGCGTCCATGCAGCTTGCTTCCACGGCAACTGCTCAGTCTGGTGAGCTGGACGGTATCAATATGCGTCAGAGCAATGAAGATCTGCCGATCGTGACTGGACGCAGGGATGAGATACCCGTTCGCAAAATTGAGCTGATCAGTGAGGGGGGACAGCAGCTTGATCCAATGACTCGTGCAGTGATTGTCCGGGCTGAGCTTCATCCCCCGCAAGCCACCTATTCTGAATTGGAGTGGTCAGTCGTTAATGAAGCCGGAATTGTATCCAATATTGCCCGCATCGTTCCAGAGGGGAATAGGGCGACTGTTATCGCGATCGGAGATGGGGATTTCTGTGTGCGCTGCACTAGTCGTAATGGGACAGAGCACATCAGACTTATGTCACAGCTGGAGTTCACTGGGACAGGATTGGGACCTGCATTTAAGAATCCCTATGAATTCCTTTCTGCGGGACTCTACGATTACAGCAAGGGTGATCTCAGCAATGGCAACGAGAAAGGAATTGCGACTAGCCGCGACGGAGAGACACAGGTGGGCTTCCGCGAGCTGGATTTCGGTCCGCTGGGAGCAGATACGATCACGATACCTATCTTTGCTTTGTCGAGTGAGCCCTATGCATTGCAAATATGGGAGGGTATGCCTGGCGAAGCTGGCAGCATCTTGCTGGCCGATGTAATTTATCAAAAGGAATCACGCTGGAACGTGTACCAGGAGGAGACATATGTGCTGTCTCAGCCGCTGCAGGGAGTCACGTCCATCTGCTTCGTACTGCAGGAGAAGGTTCATATCAAGGGCTTCTCCTTCCAGCCAATGAATCGGGCATTTGCACGCCATACGGCAGCCGCGAGTGATCACATCTATGGTGATACCTTCACAGTCACTGGTGATTTCGTTGAAGGCATAGGCAATAATGTTTCTTTGGAATATATGCATATGGATTTCCAGGAGGAGGGAGCAGACCAGCTTGTTCTTTACGGTCGGTCTCCGCTCGATAAGAATACATTGCATTTGCGGTTCCATGATGGCAAGCAGGAGCACCGTCAACTGGTGGAATTCCATTACTCGGATGATTATACAGAACGCATATTCAGCTTGGAGCCAATTCGAGGGATGCAGAAGGTTACCTTTCTTTTTTTGCCTGGCAGTCAGTTTGATTTCGGCTGGTTCCAATTCCGCCGCTCTCCAGGGGGAGATTCGGTAATGAATGAGCAGGAGTAAAGGATGAGGGAGGCAGTAAATGAACGTTACGGTTAAGGATGTCATTCAACGACTAGTAGAGTCGACTGTCGGATGGAAGGGGATCACACGACAGGAACAGACAGTCGATGAGTTGCTTGCTGGTACACCAGATACAATCGTAAGGGGAATAGCCGTTACCTTTTGTGCATCTTATGATGTAATACAACGAGCACTGGAGCTTGGTGCCAACCTGCTGATTTCACACGAAGGAATCTATTATAGTCATCAGACACAAGCTCCGGCTGGGCTGCTCAGAGATCCCGTATATGAAGCCAAGCAGGGCTTGATCCATTCGTCGGAGCTTGCTATATATCGCTTTCACGATGCTCCACATCGATATAGCCCTGATATCATGACGCATAGTCTCGTAGCAGCTCTCGGGTGGGAAGCCCACGTCATCGCAGCTGTGGCGACCTCGACGATAGTCCTGTTGCCTGAAGCGGTATCGGCAGCAGAAATAGCAGCTCTTCTCAAGGAAAAGCTGCATTTATCGTATCTCCGATATGTGGGCGATCATGAATCCCTCTGTCGGCGCATTGGCATTACTGTAGGTTATAGAGGTAGTGGAGCGCATGCCATTCCGCTTTTTCGGGATGAGGAAGTAGAGCTGTTAATCATTGGAGAGGGTCCCGAATGGGAGACACCGGAGTATGTTCGGGACAGTATAGCTCAAGGCATGGGCAAGGTCCTGTTCCTGCTAGGGCATGCCGCCAGTGAGGAGCCTGGAATGGCAGCGATTGCTGCGGGGCTGCAAGATGGCTTCCCGGATGTCCCGGTCCATTATATATCGTCACGCTATAGCATTCGGGTGGTGTAACCAAATGAGGTTGCGCTGATCTTGCTGCACAAGTGAAATCTTGCTACATAAGTGTGATGAAGTTATGTAAGCGCAACCGGGCTATCCGGAGAGAATGGTTACCCAAGGCTAACGGCTAAAAGCTGTCCTGGAGTCAAGAAGTCCCGGACGGTTTTTAGCTGTTGCTGTTGTTACTATTACTGTAATTCGTTTTCAGAGATCCATAGCACCGTTGCAAGAATAGATGAGGACAGCTCCAGCATATACATACCAATGCTAATTATACTTAATGACTTGTATCTGAGATATGTTGACTTTTATGTAGATAGAATAAAGAATTAGGAATGAAAGCGTTTGCCATTCGAGGCGGATGACTATAAGGATGAGGAAAGAGGGGTATATCCGTGCATTTGAACCGGGCGATTTTGGTGGATGATGAGGTATTCACGCGCAAAGGACTACTGAAGCTGGTAGATTGGACAGCCTGCGGGTTCGAGATAGTGGAAGAGGCGGACAATGGAGAGGATGCGCTGGAAATAATTGAGCGTCTTCAGCCAGATGTAGTCATCACGGATATTCGTATGCCGGTGCTGGATGGGCTGGAGTTAATCAGACGGGTCAAGTCGCAAGGAACGGCCAATCCCTATTTTATGATCGTCAGCGGATATGATGAATTCAATTATGCCAAGCAGGCTGTTCGCTTTGGTGTGCATGATTTCATATTGAAGCCGATCGATGAAGCCGAGCTGAGCGATGCTCTTGTACGTCTAAGTACGCGGCTGGCAGAAGAGCGCGAGGCCCGTCACCGAACGAATCAGCTTCTGTCAGGAAGTCTGATGGAGTCTCTCATTATGGGGGAAGCGGATAGCGGACTACTGCGGGAATGGGAATCCAGACTGCAGCTGCAGTCCAGCGAGCGGTTGTACTATGTTTTTGTGGAAATGAACGATCATGACTTCATCCGTCCCACTGTGGAGGACAAGTCGGCCGGCGAGGCACTCAAGGCGGAGGTAGAGCTGGCATGTCGGGAAATCATAGGAACCGATCATCCGCTCTATCTGCACGAGCATCGTAATCGGATCGGAGTCATCGTGCCTGAGCGCATGCTTATGTCGATTGATGGACATCTGCAGGCTTTTGCTTCACAGGTGCAGCGGCTTCTGAGTAGAGAGAAGAGAAGACTCCTACTATATTTCAGCAAGCCCGTCCTAGGATTGGATGAGATACAGCAAGCCTATGCTTCTGCGAAGGAAGCCTTGCAGTACAAGTATGTCTATGATGAGTGCGGTATTGTCGTCTTCGAGGACGCTACCAAGCTGGAGCTGCATTATATGGGTCTGGAGGAGAGTCTGTATACGAAGCTGCTAGAGCAGATCGAGGAGCTGCATTTCGAGCAGCTGGAGCAGACGATTCATGAGCTGTTCCGCTCATTCCAGAGCAAGCTGTACGCGCCCGAGGCGGTGAAGACGGCCATTAACCAATGTGTGCTCGGTGTAGTACGTGTGCTGAATCGAATGGGAGGGCAGCAGGATCAGCTTGCCAGTCTTGAAGCAATGATGATCTGGCATGATCATAACCTGTCGCTAAGAGAGCTGAAGAGGCTATTTACGGCATTTGCTGTGGAGAGTGCACACTATATCGCTCAGCTTCGTCGTGAGCAGCAGAAGGGCGGCATTGGGCAGATTAGAGCCTATATCGAGACCCATTTTCATCATATTATCAGCCTCAAGAGCATTGCAGCGAAGTTCTATATGAATCCGGTCTATCTTGGACAGCTGTTCAAAAAAACATACGGTGTATATTTCAATGATTTTTTACTGCAGCTACGTGTAAGTGAGGCCAAGCGCTTACTGCGTCAGACGGATCTTCGTATCTATGAGATTGCAGGGCGCGTGGGCTTTGCCAATCCAGATTATTTTGTGACCCAATTCGAAAAGATGGAGCGATCTACACCCACGGAGTATCGTACTCGCCTGCTGAATGAGGCTGGATCAGGCCAGATTGGGACGATGGATCATGCTGATGAGACTGATGAGGTTAATAACGTTAATAACACTAATAACACTAATAACACTAATAAGTCTAGTAATGCTAACGACGTTGTAGATAGCAATCCGGCAAGCACCTTGCAGAAGGGACAGCACGATGAAGCTTAGTCTGAACCACGTCCGTCTGCGCGATAAAATGCTCCTGATGTATTTTCTGGCTGTCTTCCTGCCCATCCTGGTTACCAACCTGGTATTCTATCAGGTCACCTCCACTAGTGTCAGGGAACAGCGGATGCAGGATGTGCGGGTGGCTCTGGAGCAGATGAAAAATGAGTTCAGTCGTGAGGTACAAGCTGCTACAGAGGTGTCCTCTGTGTTCTATACGGATATTCAACTGAACGAGATTGTGGATACCGTCTATGAAGATCCCGCTAACTATGTCGGGGCTTACGATTCATACCTGCGCCGTATCCTCAACTCCGGAAGTGCGGTGTATAACTCAGTTGAGAAGATTACAGTGTATGTTGACAATCCCACATTGCTTCCTTCAGGAGGAATCAGCCTGATTGACTACGATGTGCAGCAGGAAAGCTGGTACCAGCAGGCATCGCGGAACCCCTCCTCCCAGCCGGTGGTCTTGCGTACAGGACAGTTCGGGCAATTGGACAGCTTCAGTGTCGTGCGCAGAATGGACTATTTCACTTCACAGGATCATCATGTCAAGTACCTCAAGATTGATATGCAGACCAATGCTATCCGGCAAATTCTGAGTAATCTTAATATTCCCGGCAAAATCTATTTGCTTGGCAGCAGCGGTAAGATCGAATATACAACGGACCCGAATGTAGATGTACTGAAGTCAAGTATTCCTTACAGTCATATCACGCATGATGAGAAATACATCACTTTCCAGACACAGCCCTTCAGCACTAATAATCTGAATACATGGACCTTGGTAGCCCATATTCCCGAAAATGTAGTTCTACGTGATGTGCAGCAGTCGCTCAGGTTCATTGTGGTGCTCACGTGTCTGAATTTCCTGCTACCGACAATGGTCATACTCTGGATTAGTCAGTCACTGAATGTAAGACTTGTGCGAATCCTCAAGCATATGAAGCAGGTCAAGCATCAGAATTACGCTACGATTGAAGGGGCAGAGGCGCGAGATGAGATCGGACAACTGACTGACGAATTCAACCGAATGACATTACGGATCGAGAGCTTGATTAATGACGTATATGTGGCCGATATTCAGAAAAAGAATCTGGAGCTACAGCGAAGGCATGCCCAGTTGAATGCTTTGCAGAGCCAAATCCATCCGCATTTTCTGTTCAATACGCTGGAGACGATCCGAATGCGTAGCCTGATGAAGGATGAGGATGAGACCGCACGGATCATTCATCATCTCGCGAAGCTGCTGCGCAATTCATTAGTGTGGAAGAAGGATATGGTCACGCTTAAGGAGGAGCTAGGCTTCGTGCACTGCTTTCTCGAAATCCAATGCTATCGGTTCGGTGAGAAGATCAAGTACTTGGTTGATTCACCTGTGGAGGAAGGTGAGTGGCTGATTCCCAAGATGTCTATTGTTACGTTCGTAGAGAATGCCGTCATCCACGGTATTGAGCCGTTGAAGCATGGAGGCAGCCTTCGTGTGCTTGTGAAGCGTGAGCAGGATCACCTGATCTGCATAATCCAGGATGATGGAGCCGGTATGCCACAGGAGCAGGTAGAGCGAATCTATAGCTATATGGCTTCGGAAGAGCAGATGGGGGAGCGGATCGGAATTCAGAATGTCATCTATCGTCTGAAGCTGTATTACGGCACAGAATTTCATTTCCAGATCGATAGCTCACTTGGGGAGGGAACACATATTCAGCTTTCGATCCCTCTGGAGCTTCGGCAAGCTTAATTCGGACTGTAAGGTTCAGTTGGGACCGTGGTCAGGATGATACCACCGTTGTCAGGCACAGCTTCTATAGTTTTCTAAGTATCTTCTAAAGATTGGCGGGTAAACATGTGTCATTAGCTCCCATATAATGAAAGTGCTTTCAAAAACCAGAAGCGAAAGGGGTCGGCCCAGAGCATGTACAAGAAACTTTGGCTTGGCTGTTTGACAATGGTGATGATGGTGTCCTTACTCGCTGCCTGTAGCGGCGGAGGAACCCAGTCGGCAGAAGGAGATGGCGGACCGGATGACAAGGTCACCTTTACTTATTTCAACTCTGTAGCTGGCAAAGACAAAAATACAAACGAAACGACGATTGGCAAAATACTGGAGGACCAGACAGGCGTCAACTTCAAAATGGAGCATCTGGTCGGCGATGAAAATACAAAGATAGGAACCTTTATTGCCAGTAACGATTATCCCGATGTCATTGTCCCTGGGGATTCCATTGACAAGCTGGTCAGCTCAGGCTCCTTCATTGCTCTTAACGATCTGATTGACAAGTATGGTCCGAATATCAAGCGGGTCTATGAACCCTACTATAATCTCATGAAGGCCGAAGACGGCAACATCTATTTCCTACCCATGAGCCCAGTCGTAGGTGAATTCATATCCGATCCGAACGTGGAGCAGGGAGCCTTCTGGATCCAGCGCCGTGTGCTGAAGGAAGCGGGTTATCCGAAGGTCAAGACACTGGATGAGTATCTGAATCTGATCCGGGACTACGTGAAGAAGCATCCAGGCGAGGGCTTGACCGGCTATCTGGCACTGACCACACAGGATAAATTCTTTGCCTTTACGAATCCGCCAATGCATCTGGCTGGCTATCCTAACGAGGGTGACGTCCTTATTGATATGCAGACGCATCAGGCGAATGATTACTCAGATGATGACATTACGAAGCGGTATTTGCAGGAATTGAACCAAATGAATACGGAAGGGCTATTCGACAAGTCCTCCTTCGTTGACAACTATGACCAATATCTGGCGAAGCTGGCTTCTGGCAAGGTGCTTGGCTTCTTCGATTACAGATGGCAGGCCGGGCAGGCGATGAACAATCTGCGTGAGGCCTCCAGAGCCTCAGGTAATGATGATCTGGAATACATGGCTCTGCCCATCGTATTTGACGAGAACACCAAGGATCAGTATCTGGACCCTCCATCCTTTATCAACAACCGCGGGGTTGGCATTTCCGTGAGTGCCAAGAATCCAGAACGGATCGTCAAGTTCTTCGATAATCTGCTGACGGATGAGAATCAGATTCTGTCACAGTGGGGCATCAAGGACGAGACGTATTCAGTAGATGAGAGCGGGCGCTTCTATCGCACGCCAGAACAGATTGTCCAGACCAATGCTGAGGCATTCCGTGAGACATTCGGTTTCAAATATTTTGAGTACAGCTGGCCACGGTACGGAAGTGGCTCTACGCTCCCCGACGGCAACTCTGTGGGTGCCGGACGTCAGCCAGAGGTAGCACAGATGTCCTATACTGAGGGCGATAAGAAGATTCTGGACGCCTATGGAATCGAATCCTTCTCCCAATTATTTGCAGCGCCTGATGAGCGCCCGTGGTTCCCGGCCTGGAGTATTCCTATGGTACAGGGCTCCCCGGCACAGATTTTCACCCAGAAGAAGAGTGATTTGCAACGGAAATACTTCCCACGCTTGGTGCTGGCGAATCCATCGGATTTCGAAGGCATCTGGAATGAGTACATTACCGAATTCAACAAGCTGGGTGTCAAGGACTACGAGGAGTTCATTACCACAGAGGTAGCGAAGAAGATCGACAGAGTGCAGGGCAAATAAAGGAGTGATCACGAGCCCACCGGGTTCTCCCGTAGGAAGGGACTTCCCGGTGTATCGTGGGGCTGTGTCTTCATAAGGCATGAGAGAGCTGCACCCGGATTTTGGCAAAGGGAGGAGTAGAAGCTGTGAATAAGGCGAATTCATTGGAGCCTGTACAGCATCAGACCTTAACGGAAATTAAAGCTAGCCGAAAGGGATTTTTTCAGAAGCTGCTACAGCAGAGAACGCTGGTCTTCATGTCGGTTCCTTTTTTGATATGGCTGTTCATTTTTAAGTATCTTCCCTTATGGGGCTGGACGATTGCATTTCAGGATTTCAAACCAGCGAAGAAGATTTTTGATCAGGAATGGGTTGGCTTACATCATTTTGCGTTTCTGTTCCAGGATGAGCATTTCTTCCGGGTCATGCGCAATACGCTTGCCATGAGCTTCATTAATCTGATTCTGGGCTTCTCTACGGCGATCATTCTCGCTGTATTGCTCAACGAACTGCGCAACGTCATGTTCAAGCGCTTCGTACAGACTGTCAGCTATCTTCCACACTTTATCTCATGGGTTGTTGCGGCGAGCATCATCTCAACTGCATTATCCGCTGATGGCGGGATTGTCAATGAGCTGCTGCTGTGGTCTGGCCTGATCCAGGAGCCTATTCTGTGGCTCGGCAAAGGGGAATATTTCTGGGGAATTCTAGGGGCCTCTGAGGTATGGAAGAATGTGGGCTGGAACACGATCATTTATCTTGCTGCCATGACGATGATTGATCCGGCTCAATATGAGGCGGCAGAGATGGACGGGGCCGGTCGCTTTCAACGCATATGGCATATTACGCTTCCGGGACTGAAGCCCGTGTTCATCATCCTGCTCATCATGAATATAGGCAATTTGCTGGAATCAGGCTTTGAGCCGCAATATTTGCTTGGTAATGGCATGAACGTCGATTATTCGGAGAACCTTGATATCTTCGTGCTGAAATACGGGATTCAGATGGGGAATTTCTCGCTCTCGATTGCAGCGGGGATGTTCAAGACGATCGTCAGCTTCATCCTGCTATTCAGTGCCAATCACATCGCGAAGCGGTTAGGCGGGGAGAGGCTATTCTAAAATATAACGGGAGGATCGCTATGGCGAAGACATCCGCTGCACCGCGTATGCATGCCCGGTTCAAATCTCCATCGGATCGGATATTCGATACGTGTAACATCGTGTTCATGACATTTTTGATCATTGTGACGTTATATCCTTTTATCAATACCCTAGCAGTGTCGCTTAATAATGCGAATGACTCGGTCAAAGGCGGCATTTATCTATGGCCAAGGGAGTTCACTTGGGAGAATTACAAGTATGTCTTCAAGGAAGCAACCATCTTTCACGCTACGCTCATCTCGGTACTGCGGACGATAATTGGCACGCTGACCTCCGTATTCTGCTGTGCCATGGTGGCTTATACGATCAGTCGCCCGGAGTATGTTCTGCGCAAATTTGTATCCATTGCTTTCATTTTGACCATGTATTTCAATGGAGGTCTCATTCCGAACTTCCTGCTCATTCGTGAGCTCGGTATGCTGGGGACGTTCGCCGTCTATATCATTCCAGGGCTGATCGGGGTATTCAATGTCATTGTGATTCGTTCCTTCATCGAAGGCTTGCCTGAGGGCATCCTGGAGTCCGCCCGTATCGACGGAGCTGGCGAATTCAGTACGTTCATCCGAATCGTCCTGCCGCTATGCGTCCCGGTATTGGCTACGGTATCATTGTTCACGGCCGTGTTCCAATGGAACTCCTGGTTCGATGTCTTTTTGTATAATTCCTCGTACGGTGAGCTTAGCACACTACAATACGAGCTAATGAAAATCCTGCAAAACTCTAACTCCTCGCTTAATTCTGGGAATGACTATGCCAGCCAGTTCGCCAGATCCGAGAGTGGAGTCAATCAGGTCACACCGACCTCAGTTCGGGCCACAATGACTATTGTAGCAAGCGTGCCGATCATTCTCGTATATCCGTTCCTCCAGAAATATTTTGTGAAGGGCATGACATTGGGCGGTGTCAAGGGATAGCATGCATGCTGTCATGATCTCATATGGCATGAATTATACAGGCTACAGGAGGCGATCTATATGTCGCAGAACAAGGGGCAAGAGCCGAGGTTGAGAGAGCTGTTCCAGGAGCAATTCAGGCAGGACTTTCTGATCGGAGCGGCAGTAAGTTCACGAACCATTCATACGCAGCGTGATCTGCTTGCGGCGCATTTCAACAGTATCACCGCTGAGAACGAAATGAAGTTCATAAGTGTACATCCGGCAGAGGACGAATATACCTTCGAGGAAGCAGATAGCATCGTCTCCTTTGCACGTGAGCATGGCATGGAGGTGCGGGGCCATACACTCGTATGGCACAACCAGACTCCCGATTGGATGTTCGAGGACCGCGACGGATCTGGGGTAGATCAGCAGACCTTGCTGCAGCGTATGAAATCCCATATTACAACTGTCATGGGCAGGTACAAAAATGATATTTACGCGTGGGATGTAGTCAATGAGGTCATTGCGGACGAAGGAGATGAGTTGCTTCATCCCTCGCGTTGGCTGGAGATTGCAGGTCCTGATTTCATTGCAAAAGCGTTCGAGTACGCGCATGAGGCCGATCCAGACGCGCTGTTATTCTATAACGACTATAATGAATCCGATCCGCAGAAGAGCCGGAAGATTCATAAGCTTCTTCAATCATTACTGGAGCAAGGCGTGCCAATTCATGGAGTTGGGCTGCAGGCCCACTGGAATCTGTATGAGCCGGGCCTGGATGAGATCCGCGCGGCCATTGAGAGGTATGCGTCGCTTGGTCTGCAATTGCAGATTACGGAGCTGGATATGTCCATGTACCGCTTCGACGATCACCGTAAGGACCTTACGCAACCGAGCGAGGTCATGCTGGAGCTGCAGGCTCGTCGTTATATGGACGTCTTCGGGCTACTGAAGGAGTACCGCCAGCATGTGTCATCTGTAACCTTCTGGGGGGCAGCAGATGATTATACATGGCTGGACAATTTTCCAGTGCATGGGCGGAAAAACTGGCCGTTCCTGTTCGACGAGTCACATCTCCCCAAGCCAGTGTTCCATCAGCTCACAAGGTCTATTACATCATAAGCAGATGAATAGAACTGGTTAGTTAGGAAGCTATGTGGATAGAGCGAGGGCACTTTTATAGGATTGCTCAGAAAGCTCATCTCTACCATGACTACAGCTAACGGAGGAGTCGAATGGATGGAGGAGAAATAGAGGATAAAGCCTTTCTGCCCGGCACGATGGAGGCAAGGAGGCTTTTTTGTGCTGCCATATTCTCCTGCTCTGTTGAATAATCATGTTCTATTGGAAAGGAGTGCGGGCTTGTGCATAGATGGATCAACAGTCTGAATACGTTGCGTAACCAGATTTTTCTTGGTTTTATGTTCGTCATGGTCATTGTGCTTATTTTCATCGGGCTGATTGTATATGAGCAGGTGTCAGTATTGCTGCGCAACAGTGCTGAGCGGCATATCCAGCAGACCTCTTTGCAGACGATGGGGAGGCTTGAGGCCATGGTTAACCAGGTCAATGCCCTGACGGCCCAGGTATCGACCAATGATACAGTCCAGCGTCTACTGATGCAGGAGGCGGAAGGCAGACCACTATCGTTCGCTGATCGCCAGTTGCTCCAGCGTGAGGTCAGCAAGTATGAAGCTTATGCTACAGACATCAAGTCACTGGAGATCTACACAGGAAATTATCGTAAATTACTTCCGCTGGATGATGGAAGTCTCGCGGACAGGCTCCCTCCTGCTTGGATTCAGCAGGCTGATGGGGGGAAAGGCAAGCTAGTCTGGTTCGGTGAGGACCCTGCCGATGCCAGCGCGGTCGTGGCAGTAAGGAGAATACGCCTAGTCGAGAAATCCTTCATCCATGGTGGATATCTCTACATTCGATTAGATAAAGCCTATTTCACTTTAACAGATGCTGCAAGTAGCTCCTCTACCGTCACTGGGGAAGGGATATGGCTGTATGACGAGAGAGGGCATGTGATATCGGCTGACTCCGCCTCTGCTGTGGCTGCCAGGGATGTTTTTGCAGCTGAGCAGGGTCAGGAGACATTACAGCTCGGAGAGGAGCGCTATGTGGCTGTACACAACGAATTGGAGCCCACTGGCTGGAGGCTGATCATGCTGACACCGGTGAACCATACCACGGAATGGGTTCCAGTACTACGCCAATCGATCCTGCTGTCTGCGATAATTGGGGCCGTATTGTTCCTAATCTTGAGCTTTATTCTGACGACCATGCTCCTTCGGCCAATCCGACATTTGATTCGGGGAATGCAGGGAGTAGGCTCAGGGACGATGAATCCGATTCCTCTCAGTTCACGGACACTTGAGATTCGGGAGCTCGGCCTTTCCTTTAATCAGATGGTGGATTCATTGAATGAGTTGATCCAGGTCGTCTACCAGAAGGAAATTCTTCAGAGCCGGACGGAGCTGAAGGCGCTGCAGGCGCAGATCCATCCGCATTTTCTGTTCAATACGCTGGAGGCGCTGTGCTGGGAGCTGGACGAACGGGGGGAGGAGGAGCTGACCCGTATTGTTGTGGCCATGTCCGGACTGTTCCGTTACGTTATTCATCGTCGAGAGGGCGATGAGTGGGTCCAGCTTCGTGAAGAACTGGAGCATGTCGAACGTTATCTGGTCATTATGAACATGCGTCTCATGCATCGTCTCTCTTGGTCCATGGAGGTAGACGAGACAAACCAACGCCTGCTAATCCCCAAGCTCCTGATTCAGCCGATCGTTGAGAATGCCATCTGGCATGGCGTGGAGCAGCGTCTTGAACCCGGACAAGTCGTCGTACGCGCTGTTCCCGCTGCGCGTCCGGGTCATATCTTGATTTCGGTAACGGATAACGGTCCGGGCATGAGCCGGGACAAGGTGGAGGAGCTGTATGCGGCTTTTAGGACAGGGCATACCGGGAGTAATATACGTAGCGGCGTCGGTCTTACCAATGTCGAGCGGCGCTTGCGGTTGTTTTTTGACAAAAGTGGACCTTGCCTGCGGATAGATAGCGAGCCGGGACATGGCACAACAATATCCTTCGAAATCCCTGATCATGCTGTAGGAAGTAGAAGAGGTGAAGCGATATGAAGACAATTCTGATCGTAGATGACGAACCAAGAACACGTGAGGGGGTTAGAAAGACCATAAGCACCTGGTCCTCTGGACGTTGCCGCGTTGAGACTGCAGCCAGCGGTGTAGAGGCACTGGAATGGCTGGAGGAGCAGAAAGCGCAGCTGGTAGTAACTGATATCCGTATGCCTGAGCTCGGTGGGCTGGAACTGATCGAACGCATTCATCACAGGTCTCATCCACCAGCCATTATCGTCATCTCTGGTTACTCTGAATTCGAGCTGGCCCGACAGGCACTCCGCTTTGGTGTAGTGGACTATTTGCTGAAGCCTTTGGATAAAGGACAGCTCGTGGGTGCAGTAGAAGCTGCATTAGCCAAAGAAGAGCATATGCAGCGGATTGTACGCATGGAGCAGCTGATTGATGTGAAGCTACTGGAGACAGCCGGACAAGAGAAGGGCTATGTGACCAAGGTGCAGGAGGCGCTTCGATATATTGATCAGCATTTACAGGAGCCACTGTCACTACGTGAGACGGCCGAAGCATTACATATGAATTCAAGCTATCTGAGCGTACTGTTCAAGGAACAGACAGGACTTACGTTCAGCGAATATCTGACACACCGACGTATCCAGCGGGCGAGAGAATTGCTGGTAGGTACATCCATACCAGTAGGAGAGATTGCCGAGCAGGTAGGCTACCAGACAGCTAGGTATTTCGTAAAGGTGTTCCGTAGTCTGGAAGGTCAAAGTCCAGGTCAATACCGCCAAAGTCTGTCCGACTCTGATAAGAGGGTCTAATCGGATGGAACGTGAATGCTATATCATCGTTCAAGCGATGCAGTCTGCATCTAAGCTATCAATCCAGGCTCTCAACCCAGGCACTAAACCAGAGCTTCCAACTAAAGTTGATAACCAAACGCAAGAACAGTCGCTCTTAAATGTGCAGATTACAGCACTGTACCAAAAAATTCTAATCATAGTGGCATTAATCCTAATCGTTGTTACCTTATCGCGACGGGAGCACATTGTTACAATTTTGGTGAAGCGGTTACATTCCACAAAATTATACATGAGAAAAGGGGTTGTATGTATGTTCAACAAAAAATGGACTATTCTTCTCCTCACCTGGTGCCTTGCCCTGATTGCAGCTGGTTGTGGTAGTGCAGGTAGTGATCCTGGAGGCGAGGGCTCAGGCAGCAATGAAGGCGATAAAGTGACGGTGAACTTCATGCACTTGTGGCCAGCGGGCGTGTCCGCAGGTCAGAATAAGATCGTAAATCAAATTATTGAGGAATATCAGAAGGAGCATCCGAATGTAACGATCAAGCAGGAGGTGCTCGATAATGAGCAATACAAGAACAAGCTGAAGGTGCTCTCAGCCTCAAATGAACTGCCGGATGTGGGAGTCACCTGGGCTGCCGGGTTTCTGAAGCCATATGTGGAAGGTGGCCTGTTCACACCGCTGGATGATTTGCTCGCAGGAGAGCTGAATGGCAAGTTCGTAGCGGGCACAACAGAGGCTTATGCAGTGGATGGTAAGACGTATGCCTTGCCATTGGAATTCAATATTGCACCTGTCTATTACAACAAAGCGATCTTCGAACAGTATGGTGTGAAGGTGCCTGAGACGTATGACCAGTTCAAGAGTGTAGTGAAGACGCTGGCGGATCAGGGGATGGCTCCGATTGCGCTGGGCAACAAGGATCGCTGGACTGGTTCACTGTGGTATATGTATTTGGCTGATCGGCTAGGTGGTCAGGAGACCCTGGCAGGTGCCATCCAAGGAAAGAATAGCTTCAAGGACCCTGCCTTGCTCCAGGCTGCCGCTGAGGTACAGGGACTGGTAGATATGAATGCTTTTGTAAAAGGCTTCAACGGCTTGTCCAATGAAGAGGCCAAATCCGAGTTCCTGAACGGCAAGGCAGCCATGTACATGATGGGTACCTGGGAGTTGCCTAACTTTACGACGAACGAAGAGATCCCACAGCAATTCCGTGATAGCGTAGGCTTCTTCAAATTCCCGGCCGCCCCTGGTGGCAAGGGCGATATCAACAGTTGGGTTGGCGGACCAGGTGTCGGCCTGTTCATCTCGGAGAGCTCGAAGGTGAAGGAGGAGGCAGAGAAGTTCGTTGAGTATTTCGTCAGCAAGTGGGGCGAACAGTCTGTGACAGGTGCAGGCGTCATCCCGGCAACTAAAGTAAACACGGATACACTCGAGCTGCCTCCGCTGTATATTGAGCTATTCGAGGAAATGAATCAGGCTAGCAGCGTTACATTGTTCGCAGATGTACAGATGGAGGCAAGCGCGGCTGAGACACATCTGAATATGATTCAGGCGCTGTTTGGAAAGGCGGCGACCCCTGAGAAATTCTCCGAGGAGCATGATGCGGCAATTGCGAAGAGCAATTCCGGGCAGCAGTAACTCGCCATTTGTTCTACACATCGTGGATATTTAACACCAAGAATCGCTTAACATCAGTCACTTTGCTGTGGAAATCATCAATTCACCCTTGAGAGGGTTACGATCCGACTGAGCCATCTGATCCGGCGTGCTGCCGGATCGTGCTCGACGGAGTACGGTCACTGTATAGATCTGCACATGGACTCGGTACGGAGAAAGGAGTCTGAGTATATTGGATAAAGTTATGTCCAACAAGAAAATAATTGCCTTGTATGTATTCCCCGCCTTGCTCATCATTCTGGGAATCGTCTACATACCAATCCTCCTCACGGCGTATTACGGCCTGCATGATTGGAACGGGATTGGAGATCTGACTTTTATCGGCTTGGAGAATTATAAAGCATTGCTCTCCGACGACAAGTTCTGGGCCAGCGCGTGGCACTCGCTGCTGCTTGCGATATTCTCGGCAGTAAGTCTGATCATCTATCTGGCAGTAGCCATGATACTGGCTTCCCGGATTAAGGGGGCCAATCTATTTCGCAAAATCTATCTGATCCCGATGCTCCTGTCATCGGTAGCCATTGCTCAGCTCTGGCTGCGTATGTATCATCCGACGAACGGGATCGTGAACAGCCTGCTTGAGAGCGTGGGATTCTCGAATCCGCCAGCATGGCTTGCCGAGCCTAATCTCGTGCTGTATGCGCTATTCATACCGATTCTATGGCAATATGCGGGCTTTTATATTCTGATCTATTACGCTGGATTGAAGAATATCCCATCCACGCTGGAGGAGGCGGCACGGATTGATGGTGCAACCTCTCTGCAGATTGCCCTGCGCATCCGGCTCCCGCTCATGCTGGAGGTCATCAAGGTGACAATCGTGCTGGCCGTCGTCGGCTCCTTGAAATACTTTGACCTCATCTACGTCATGACGGGCGGCGGGCCGAATGGAGCGAGTGAGGTGATGGCGTCTTACATGTATTTGACAGCCTTCCGTGCTTATGATTTTGGATATGGAAGTGCCATTGCATTTTTCCTGCTCCTGATCTGTCTCGTTGTGACGTGGATCATTCGCAGGGCAACGGCCAGCAAGGAGACGATCCAGTATTCGTAGCCTATTGCAATGAGACTGCAGCGGCATTCTAATATCTAGTCAGGAGGTGTGCTTTATGCGATTCGAGGCCGCGTATAAGCCGCAAGCCGAGCGTCCACGCTTCATTTCCGGCCCCCTACGAAAGCTCGGCTATGTACTGCTATACTTAATTTTGTGCGTAGTGGCTGTATTTCAGTTATTTCCACTCGTGTGGCTCCTGCTATTCTCTTTGAAGAACAATCAGGAGGTATTCAACCTTCCGCCGTTGTCTCTGCCTGGGGAGCTGCGCTGGGAAAATTACGGCAAGGTATGGAGCGCGGGGAATATCAGTGTGTACTTTCTGAACAGTGTGTGGATTACATTAACGGCTACCTTGCTGACGGTAATTCTGGGGAGTCTTGTGACCTTTGCCATTACGAGAATGAAGTGGCGGGGAAGCTCCTTCGTTCTGGGCTTATTCATGGTGGCGATGATGATTCCCGTCCATTCCACGCTGATTCCGTTATTCAGTATATTTAATCGAATTGGACTAACGGATCATCCGTTGTCTCTGATTCTGGCCTATGTGGCTTTTAATATGCCGATTACGATCCTGATTCTACTGGGCTTCTATTACGCGCTTCCCAGAGAGGTCGAGGAGGCTGCTGTGATGGATGGCTGCTCGGTACACAGGGTGTTTTTTCAGGTAGTGCTGCCGATGACAGGCTCGGTGCTTGCGACGACCACGATTATTAACATGATTTATAACTGGAATGAATTCATATTCGTGAATACGTTCATTAGTTCGGATGTGCTCAAAACGCTGACGGTCGGCGTACAGAATTTCATCGGTCAATATACGACGGATTGGGGAGCGATCGGCGCGACTTTGATGATTAGTATTCTGCCTATACTTGTGATGTTTCTCTTTCTCAGCGACCGCATTGTAGAAGGAATCGCAGCTGGTTCGGTCAAAGGCTAGATTCTATCGTTATCGGCACTATCAGCATAACTAGCATTACTAGGATCACTAGGATCACCAGTGCTTTGACCAGATCGAATGTGAGTATAGTAATGTGAGTATAGTAATGATAATAACAGTGCTAACGACGCTAAACGGCGCTAACAGCGCTGGCAGAAACATCAGCAATTATTGGAATGAGCTATGCCTATTGTGGAGCAGCTATAATTGAGCAGTTGAGATGGGCGAATAGGATGAAAGGCATCCTCAGGACTATGTCCTGACAGGATGCCTCAGAGCGCAGACAAACTCCTTTGTTTCGAATGAAACTTAGGAGTTTGTCTTTTTTTTGCGAGGACGAGCAAAAATATGCCTAATCTGTGTTTTGAGCCACCTGAGTTCCATAGCCAGGTGGCCAATTTTTTGAGATTCATGCATGCATAAACGAGCATCGCTTGCATGGACACCTTCTTTAGCCCTCGTAAGGTCGTCCATCGCATGCCATGCTTTTCCTTCAGATCTGCAAATACCCGTTCAATCGTTTCCTTGCGTTTGGCATAGATTTTTTTGTTCTGCTCGGTATGGCGAAGGTGCTCTGCTTCCTCCACGTAAGCTGCCCAGATGTGGCGACTCACACGCTTCGTGGTGTCCCTGCTTTCTGTGCATTGGCCTAGCAAAGGACAGCTTCTACATGCCTCCGCATTCGAGCGGTACATCCGGTATCCTTCCCGGTTCGTTAATTCGTAAGTGAGTAGCTGGTTGTTCGGGCAGATCAGCACATCGTAGTATTCGTCGTAGACGTAATCATGTTTCTTCAAAAATCCCTCTTTCGTATGGGGACGTGTGTACGGCATGGCTGGACGAATACCGTCATCCAGAAGTCGTTTGCAGATATATGGCGTTTTGTAGCCAGCATCTACAGCGATGGCAGAGGGTTTTCCGAAAGCCTTCTGGACTCGCTCTAACACAGACTCCAACCGTTGGCTGTCATGCACGTTACCAGGTGTCACCTCAGCTCCTAAAATAAAGCCATGACGATCACATGCCGTATGGAACGTGTAGGCAAATACCCGCTCTTTCTCGCCCTTCACAAATAGCCCACTCTCAGGGTCGGTCGTACTGACCTTCACTTCTCTCAGAGCGGGTTCAGGCTTTTTTCCAAGTGGCTTCTTCCCATGCTGGATTCGATCCTCGTTGATCTCTGCCTCCAGCAGATCCTGATACTTCTTGCTCTGCTGCTGAACCAGCGTCTTGGTGTATTTACTTTTATTCGCACTCGCCTTCACATGAGTTGCGTCTATAAACACAACATCGGGCTCAATGAAACCATGTTTCATTGCCTCCTCCAAAATCCGGGCGAAGATCGTTTCGAAAATATCCGTATCCTGAAAGCGACGTACGTAATTTTTGCCAAACGTCGTGAAGTGAGGGATGGGCTGCGTAAAATCGTAGCCGAGGAACCAACGGTAGGCCACATTCGTTTCAATCTCTTTAATCGTCTGACGCATGGAACGAATCCCAAATAGATATTGAATCAGTACAATTTTAATGAGAACGACAGGGTCCACACTGGGTCTACCCGTGCCTGTACTATATTGGTCTTGAACCAGATCGTAAATGAAGTTGAAGTCTAAAGCATTTTCGATTTTTCGTACCAAATGATTTTGCGGCACGAGCTCGTCAAGCGAATGAATGGAAATCTGAAAGCGGCCTTCGTTACCATTTTTACTCAGCATGTTGTACACCTCAATCCACGCGTTTTTCTTACCTATTCGACAAAAAAAGTCTGTAGACCTGTTCCTGCTGGAACTTTGTCTACAGACTGAGGCATCCTCAGGACTATGTCCTGACAGGATGCCTTTGTTGTATGCTCTGTTGGTTACTTAGCTGCTTAGCACGCCCCTAGTTGGCTGCCTGGGATTACAAGTAGAAGGAATATCAGCAGCGAATGTGAGCTCATCGAATATTGGTGCACCACAGCAATGACATTAGTGCGAATGACAACGACTAAGACTCACATCATGAGTGTGGCTTGTAAATGAAATAGTCAAAGTCGGCATGCAGGCCTTGACCTGATGTATCCTGGCATTGCATTCCCACAAAGGCTCCAGTGAAGAACCCACCGCCGCGAATGTAATCGTCAGACAGTTTGTAGGAAGGGAAATCAATCGGAATGGCTTCCCAGGCTGTGCCGTCCAAGGAGTAGGAGTATCTATAGGTGTTAAGGTTCACCTCTACACGCACATATACGTATTCCGACGTTGGCGGGAGGATGATCTTCTGATCCTGCAAAGGCTGAGAGAAGCTGAGATTATCATTGACGGAAATATCCAGAATTCGTCCCTTCTCCTCATCCCATGTGACCTGGCAGGCAGTCCAGTTCTCAGTGTTATAATAATTGACAAGCCCAGCAGCCTGTTGGAAAGTTGTGGGCTCGAAGCGTAGCTTCGTCTCTGCCGTGAAGTGAAAATGCTGCCAGCGTCTCGCGACAAATGCCTGTGTAAAGCGTGATGTCAGGGATTCCCTGCCATACAGGCGCAGATGCCCTGGATTGTCCGTCAAGGATGCAATGGTGTCACCTAAGGGAATGCGCAAGGTCTGGAAATGTAGATTCAGCTGGCTGCTGTCAAAATCATCCTTCTCTGCTATATCAGGCCCCCATGGAGCTTCAGGGATGTTAGGTCCTTCAATGTGCAACGATGGCGCATTACCTCCAACGACATAGGGCCAGTCATCCCTCCATTCCAGCCGTTGAATGGCAGTCTCTCTCCCCAATGGACAATAGCCGCGTGGATCTAATAGCGGTTCATCTTCTCTCGGTAACGGTCTTCCAGTAAGATGCACAAGGAACCACTCATTTGTATGCGTTTTCACGATGGAGGAGTGTCCGGCTTTTTGCAAAGGGTTACGCGGCGCTCCGAAGGAGGACAGAAGCGGATTGTGTGGATGTACCTCGTAAGGACCGTGGATACTTTTGGCCCGGGCGATAGTCGATTGATGATGATACCTTGTGCCGCCCTCTGCCGTTAGCAAGTAATAATAATCTCCGATTTTGTACAGGTGTGGAGCTTCGGTCAGCTTGATGTCGGTTCCCTTGAAGATGATTTCCTTCGGTCCGATCAGCTTGCCCTTGGATGCGCTGTACTCCTGCAATACAATGCCGTAGAAGGAGTGCTGCTCTTCACGATGGTCCCACACCATGTTGACGAAATATTTTCTGCCGTCCTCATCATGAAATAACGAGGGGTCGAACCCAGAGCTGTTCATATGAGTAGGCTCAGACCACTCGCCGTCGATCGTCTCACAGGTGACCAGATAGTTGTGGCAGTCCTTCCAAGGGCCCTCGGTCACTTTGACATCTGTGTAGATGAGCCAGAATTGATTATCGCTGTAGGATAATTGCGGAGCCCAGATACCGCCTGAATCGGGGTTGCCAGTCATATTCAGCTGACTTAATCGGGACAGGGGCCTTGAGACAAGACGCCAATGCTTCAGATCCTTGGAGTGATAGATTCCTACTCCTGGGAACCATTCAAAGGTAGATACTGCAATGTAGTAGTCGTCGCCAGCCCTGCAAATGCTGGGATCAGGGTTGAAGCCGGTCAGGATTGGATTATGAATGCTAGCCATACAATATACACTCCTTGTTATGAAATAGATGAGATTTGTGATTTACCCATTCTGTAACTTTAAATGATTGGGTCCGCAATGTTATCATAGCAATGAAGATGCACATCATACATATCCATAGCAGGTTCATGTTTATCCAAATCGATCAAGGTGGCTCAGAAGATAACTGTACCGGAGGGATAGAGGGCATGGGAGAGGTTAATGAAAGGTATACAAGATCAGAAAGTATGCTGCCGGATATGGATTCCACATTTCGCGTGTTTGGGGCCCATCTGCGCACTGTAGAGAAGCAGTGGACATACGAAAGCCATAGACACCCGCTGTTCGAGGTCAACCTAGTACTGGCGGGAGTACAGGAGAGTGTTGTGAATCGCCAAAGGTATCTACAAGGACCGGGAGACTTGCTACTGCTTCGGCCGGATGATGAACATGAGAGCCGTGTCGCTGAGGGGTATGATATGACCTACTATTGCCTCCATTTTGATGTAGATGATGTGTCCTTCCGCGAATTGCTGAACCGTAACCCCCATTGCTTCCACGCGGCTTCGAGCGAGCTTGCTGCAGCGATTCGCCCTGCACTGGACAAGTTGATTGAACTGACACAGGCTGCCCCTACGCCTAGCCTGGAGGTACGTATGAGCGTGTTGTCTGCCCTCTTTGAGCTATTTGCTGCGCTTAGCGGCTCGCTTTCTGTGCAGGCCAATGGAGCAGGATATATACACATGACACAAGCTGCAGCACGTGTTGCGGAGCGAATTGAACGATCCGTCGAAGATAATACATCCGCTAACGGTGCATATCGCGAGACAGAGACAATCACAATGATTGCTTCTGAAGTCGGCTATAGCACCTCCGCAATCAATCGAATGTTCAATCGTGTGTACGGGTTATCTCCACGGCAGTACATGACCATGCTGATGCTCAAGAAGTCCAAGTTGCTGCTTATGGACCCCGAGCTCACCGTGGAGCAGGTGTCGCGTAGGCTGGGCTATCAGAGCATTGCCCATTTCAGTCGCCAGTTCAAGCGCTGGACGAGTGAATCACCTAGTGCCTTCCGTGGAAGGTTTCAGGAGACTGCCCGTGAGGGAACTCGTCCAAATGCTGGGGGGAAGCGTCTTTGACATGCATTTCAGGGGTGTATTATACTGGATAGCGGATAGCATGAATACTTCATCAGAATAGGAGAGGTAGCTTCCTGTACATAATTAGAAATTAGATGAAAGAATATAGGGGAGAGTGTATTGTGAATTTACCCAACAAAATTACATTGGCGCGCATAGGCCTCATTCCGGTAATGATGGTATGCCTTCTTGTGGATTTTGAATTTTACCCGGACCCGATTCGCTGGGGAACATTTCATCTTCCATTCAATCAGCTGCTTGCAGCCCTGATCTTCATTATTGCGGCTAGCACGGATGGTATTGATGGCTACCTGGCTCGCAAGCATAACATGGTGACTAATCTGGGCAAACTGCTGGACCCGCTCGCTGATAAGCTGCTGGTTACAGCCATTCTTATCTCGCTGGTTGCGCTTGGCAAGATGGAATCATGGGTTGCAGTCATTATTGTCAGCCGCGAATTCGCTGTAACGGGCTTGCGCCAGATTGCATTGCTGGATGGTTCTGTCGTAGCAGCCAGCAACTGGGGTAAATTAAAGACAATTATACAGATCGTAGCCATTGTCGCCCTGCTGATTAACAACTTCCCTTTCATATTTTTCGGTATCCCGTTCGACCAGATTGCGGTGTGGGCTGCAGCTATCGTGACGCTGTATTCGGGTTATGATTATTTTGCGAAGAACATGCATTTAATCCGCTCCTCCAATGTGTAGACGGTATAGGAATGACTCGGGAGATCCCCCGGGTCATTCTGCTCCTTATAACTGGAAGATTGGACCATGAGTTAGGGCTTCATTGGCAAGTGTGTCAATCTTGATAAGATAGCGGTAAATAAATTGCAATAGGACGCTACCTATTGCTTTTTCATTTCACCATGCGTACAGAGATACGGTCACATCGAATCTAGTAGTCGTATAATTAGAGATTAGAGCAAGAACTAATGGAGGGCGAGAATATGAGAGCAGAAATCATTGCAGTAGGTACGGAGCTGCTGCTCGGGCAAATTGTGAACACCAATGCGCAATATTTGTCACAGGAGCTGGCAGCGATCGGGATTGACGTGTATTTCCAGACTGTAGTAGGCGATAACATGAACCGTTTGCAAGAAGCCATTCGTCTTGCGACTGAACGGGCCGATGTGGTGCTGTTGACCGGCGGATTGGGTCCGACTCAGGACGATCTGACCAAGGATGCGTTGGCGGCTGTGCTTGGACGGGAGCTTCATGAAGATCGATTGTCGATGGACAAGATTGAAGGCTTCTTCCGTGATCGTGGTGTCGAGATGACGGACAATAATCGCCGCCAGGCGCTCACACTGGATGGAGCGACGCCGCTGGCGAATGAGACAGGACTGGCTGTGGGCAATGGTCTGGAGCAAGATGGCAAGTATTACGTAGTACTTCCTGGTCCTCCCAAAGAGCTGATCCCAATGTTCGAGGCCGAGGCACGTCCATGGCTGATGCAGCATGCATTGCAGGGCGAGCAGGTGGCCTTGTACTCCAAAATGCTCAAGTTCGCTGGTATTGGTGAATCGGCGCTGGAGACGAAGCTACTTGACCTGATTGACAGTCAGACAGATCCGACAATAGCCCCCTATGCCAAGGAAGGAGAGGTGACGATCCGCCTATCCACCAAGGCTTCAAGCGAAAGTGAGGCTATGGCTCGGCTGAATTCGACGGAGGTACAGATCCAGCAGCGTTTGGCTGAGCATTTGTATGCCAGCGAGGATGTACCGCTGGAGAAGGCACTGGTCAACTGGATGATCAGAGATGGCTTGACGTTGAGCGCAGCAGAGAGCTGCACTGGCGGGATGCTGATGGAGCATATTACCTCTGTGCCGGGAAGTGGCTCTGTTCTGAAGGGCGGTATCGTATGCTATTCCAATGAGATGAAGGAGAAGCTCCTGAACGTGCCACATCATTATCTGGAGGGCGAGAACAGCCCTGGAGCAGTCAGCCGCGAGGTGGCCCAGGTATTGGCTGAGCAGGTCCGGATGATTACGGATAGTGATTACGGCCTGTCGATTACGGGTGTCGCTGGACCGGCATTTTCTGAGCACAAGCCAGTAGGTCTGGTGTATATTGCCATTGCGCAGCGAGAGCAGGAGACGCAGATCTATGAGCTGAGACTGAGCGGTAACCGTGAGACAATTCGTCTGCGCTCTGTGAAGTCGATTCTATATCGACTCTGGAGATGTCTGGTGGCGAATCAGGGGGCATGATTGCCTTCTGATATGCCGTTTGATCCCATATTCTGAGTACGGACTGCTTGTGACGATATCGGCAGCTGGACGGGAGATGCGAGGGATAGGTCGCCTAATTACCGCTGCTGGGTCGTTGTTTTGGAGGCAGGACGGTGCTATAATGGACAAAGACGGAAGAACCGTGGTCAAATGGCCGACGGTTCTTTTGCTGTTTTGGGACGTAAAAAAAACGAATGTATGTTCGAAAAAATGCTTGGCAAACGTCTCCAAACGAGGTATGATGTATGTATAAATAGAGCGTTGGGCTGAGTGAAGTCACGAGGCAAGCGCTGACCATGAAGGATGTGAGCTAATTGTCAGATCGTCGTGCTGCGCTGGATATGGCGCTCCGTCAGATAGAAAAGCAATTTGGTAAAGGTTCAATCATGAAGCTCGGAGAATCTACCCACATGCAGGTGGAAACTGTTCCCAGCGGATCGATTGCATTAGATATCGCTCTGGGAACTGGCGGGTTCCCAAGAGGACGGATTATTGAAATATATGGACCGGAATCTTCAGGTAAGACGACGGTTGCTCTTCATGCAATTGCTGAGGTGCAGAGAACGGGTGGACAAGCTGCTTTTATTGATGCAGAGCATGCGCTTGACCCTTCATATGCCAACAAGCTGGGCGTGAACATTGATGAGCTGCTGTTGTCCCAGCCAGACACGGGTGAGCAGGCACTGGAAATTGCTGAAGCACTGGTACGTAGTGGTGCTGTAGATATCATTGTTATAGACTCCGTAGCTGCACTCGTTCCAAAGGCTGAAATTGAAGGTGAGATGGGTGACTCTCACGTGGGTCTTCAGGCCCGTCTGATGTCCCAAGCGTTGCGTAAGTTGTCCGGTGCTATCAACAAATCCAAGACCATTGCTATCTTCATCAACCAGTTGCGTGAGAAGGTAGGCGTTATGTTTGGGAATCCTGAGACAACCCCAGGCGGACGCGCCTTGAAGTTCTATTCGACGGTACGTCTGGATGTGCGCCGTATTGAGAGCTTGAAAATGGGTAATGACATCGTGGGTAACCGTACTCGTATTAAAGTAGTGAAGAACAAGGTAGCGCCTCCTTTCAAGCAAGCTGAGGTAGATATTATGTATGGAGAAGGAATATCCAAGGAAGGTAGCTTGATTGACATGGGCACGGAGCATGACATTGTCGACAAGAGCGGTGCTTGGTATTCGTACGAAGGCGAACGTCTTGGACAAGGCCGTGAGAATGCGAAGCAGTTCTTGAAGGAGAACCCTGCTATTGCAGATACGATTGAGCAAAAGATCCGTGTAGTCAGCAATTTGATTACAACCGTTGCACCTCCTTCCGCAGAGCAAGCTGCTCAGGAAGCGAAGGAAGAGCAGGAATTGCTGGAGCTTGAATAGTGTCTCCATGTACTGCCTAAGCACTACCTAGTATTATCGAATTACCAAAGAACTTAAATGAATCTTAATATGATGATCATCATGCCCTGCACGTTATTGCAGGGCATTATTTTATCTGTAGACTGCTTTTCTGGCAAAGTAGGGGGACGGATGGAAGTGAGGAGCTTAATTCATGAACTGGAAGAGAACTAACCGATATGGAGCGGGGCAAAGCTCTGGCAGGAATGACGATACCAGTAAGGACATGATGGATGGTGACGAGCCAGAGGGGCATGAACCGAGTGACAGCTCTACGCCAACCACTGACTTGATGGGGGTATCCCATCTTCCTGAAGGGATGGCATTGGAGATTACCCGCGTAGAGCCTGGCAAACGGCGGGAGCGAGGACGCTATATGATCCATTTTGGTCAGCATATCCTGTCTGTACTGGAAGATGTAATGATTAAATACCGTATGACCAAGGGAGCTACATTCACCAAAGCGGATCTGGAGGAAATTGTACTCGCGGATGAGAAGCAACAGGCCTACATTCATGCATTGCGGACATTGGCGCGCAAGCCTCGAACCCAAATGGAGATCACTCAGCGATTGCTGCAAAAGGACATTGCTCCCGACATCATTGAAGAGACTTTGATACGGCTCGGCAGCGAAAAGCTGATAGATGATGAGCTCTACGCCAGACAGTGGGTACAGCAACGCATTTCACAGCAATACAAAGGCAAGCTATGGGTACGTCAGGAGCTGCAGCAAAAGGGAATTGCGAAGCACACCATTGCAGAGGCGCTAGCCGAGATCGAGGATGATCTCGAACTGGATAGCGCCTTGGCAGCAGGTATGAAGAAATGGAGGCAGACTCGTGGGGACATGCGGGACAGAAGGAACAAAACGTATGCTTATCTGCTGCGACGCGGCTTTTCCAGTGAAATTGTGCGGGGAGTGCTGAAGCAAATATTGGAGCATGAAGAAGCCAGCTTGGATGAGGATGAGTATGATGGAGTATGATGGGCCTATGCTTTCAGCTGAGTCTGTAAATCATCGACATGTGATTCAAAAGGTCATTCTCTTGACAATGACAATTGCCAAATAATAAAATGGACATGAATCTGTACTGTCAGATGATCACTTTTTCCTTCCAAAAAAGTGTCATGACAGTCTGATTCGCTGCTATTCATAAGTGATGCCGCTGGAGCGGTCCTGTACAAGTGGACATTCGTACACGTGTACATCTGAAATGAAACGGCATGCCGCCGTTATTCTTGCTTAATGATTGATGAGCAAAACTGACAACTGCAAATCCCAAGGAATGCCTTGGAGGAACCAACGAGGAGGTGAACAGTATGGATCCTACTACGATCTTGTCGATCATTCTCGTTGTAGCCGCATTATTCTTTGGGTTCGTGATTGGTTATTTTATTCGGAAATCTCTTGCAGAAGCTAAGATTTCCAGTGCAGAACACGCTGCCGCACAAATTGTAGAAAACGCTAAAAAAGAGGCAGAGGCACTGAAAAAAGAAACGGTACTGGAGGCGAAGGACGAAGTCCACCGCATCCGTAACGAGGCTGAAAAAGAAACTCGTGAACGTCGGAATGAAATTCAACGGCAGGAACGACGATTGCTGCAAAAGGAAGAGTCACTGGATAAAAAAATAGAATCGCTGGAACGTAAAGAAGAACAAGTGGCTAACAAAGAGAAACGAATTGATGAAACCCAGCAACAAATTGAATCAATCTACAGGAGTCAGGTTACGGAGCTGGAGCGTATCTCCAATCTGACTATGGAAGATGCAAGAAGTATTATCCTCTCTAATGTAGAGCAGGAGGTTCGTCACGAGACGGCTCAGATGATCAAGGATATTGAGCAACAGGCGAAGGAGGAAGCGGATAAGAAATCCCGTGAAATCATTACGCTGGCGATCCAACGCTGTGCCGCCGATCACGTGGCTGAGACTACGGTATCTGTAGTAACACTGCCTAACGAGGAAATGAAGGGCCGGATTATTGGACGTGAAGGTCGTAATATCCGTGCATTGGAGACTCTGACAGGGATTGATCTCATTATCGATGATACACCGGAAGCTGTTATCTTATCCGGCTTCGATCCGATTCGCCGTGAAATCGCCCGTACTGCTCTAGAGAAGCTGGTAGCAGATGGCCGCATTCACCCAGCCCGGATTGAAGAGATGGTGGAGAAATCCCGTCGCGAAGTAGATGAGCGTATCCGTGAATATGGAGAGCAAGCTACCTTTGAAGTGGGCGTACATGGTCTGCACCCGGATCTCATCAAGATACTGGGTCGACTCAAATTCCGTACCAGCTATGGTCAAAATGTACTGAAGCATTCCATGGAAGTTGCTTATTTGGCTGGACTCATGGCCGGAGAACTGGGTGAGGATGTAGTGTTGGCACGGCGCGCAGGCTTGCTGCATGACATAGGTAAAGCGCTGGATCATGAAGTGGAAGGATCACACGTCGAAATTGGCGTGGAGCTGGCGAAGAAATACAAGGAGCATCCTGTTGTCATTAACAGTATTGCTTCTCACCACGGGGACTGCGAAGCAACCTCTGTAATTGCAATGCTGGTAGGAGCGGCTGATGCATTGTCAGCAGCTAGACCGGGAGCTCGCCGAGAGACGCTGGAGACTTATATCAAGCGCCTGGAGAAGCTGGAAGCGATATCGGAATCCTTCGAAGGTGTAGAGAAATCCTACGCGATTCAAGCCGGACGCGAAATTCGCGTTATGGTGCAGCCTGAGAAGATTGATGATGCAGATGCTTTCCGCTTGGCACGCGATATTACCAAAACGATCGAGAACGAGCTTGATTATCCTGGACACATCAAGGTAACTGTCATTCGGGAGACGCGGGCTGTCGAGTATGCGAAATAGATATACCTCTTAGGCATATCGGACCGTGCATGCACAATAGAATGATCAATGAAAAGTGGCCACCTGAGAAGGGGCCATTTTTCATTCGATTTATAGAATGCGGTAAGACTCAAGGAAGCGTATAAGCAGCTTGGTAACCAATTTAAATCATACACCATCATGATATGACTTAGCCTGAGGTACAGATGAATAGCTTTTTGTAATATCGGGCAGGGTGTATTATGCTAAAGGTAGAGCACGGTAATTTTAGGAGGAATTCTTATCAAGGTTTTATTTATTGGCGATATTGTCGGGAGCGTCGGCAGAAAAGCTATACAGCACAATCTGCCAGAGCTCAAGCGTAAGCATAACCCCCACATCATTATTGCAAATGGAGAGAATGCTGCTTCAGGCAGAGGAATTACCGCTTCGATCGTAAAGGATCTGCTTGATTTGGGTGTGCATGGCATTACGATGGGTAACCATACGTGGGATAACAAAGAAATTTTCGATTTCATTGATGATGAGCCGCGAATGATTCGCCCGGCGAATTTTCCACCAGATACCCCAGGACGTGGGTATACCATCATTAAGGCCAATGGTAAGGAGCTAGGCATCGTCAATCTGCAAGGGCGAACATTCCTGCCACCGATAGATTGTCCGTTCCGAGCTGCGGATGATATTGTGGACAGCCTGCGCAAGAAGGTCAAGCACATTCTGGTGGACTTCCATGCGGAAGCAACCTCTGAGAAGATCGCTATGGGCTGGCATTTGGACGGTAAAGCCTCTATCGTTGTTGGAACTCATACCCATGTTCAGAGTAATGATGACATCATTCTGCCGCAAGGCACAGCTTACATGACGGATGTAGGTATGGTAGGCCCGCGGGAAGGCATACTCGGTATGGAACGAGAGGCTGTCCTGCGGAAGTTCAAGACTCAGCTGCCTGTTCGATTCCAGGTGGATACGGGTAAGTGGCATTTCCATGCGGTTGTCGTCGACCTGAACGATCAGACGGGTCGAGCAGAACGAATCCAGAAGATCCGGCTGCGTGAGGACGAATGGACAATGGAGTAAGTTCGAATTGTTGAGATTTGAAATAATAATATTACCAAAAAGCAGGAATTTTTTGCCCATCCTCGAATAACATCTACTAGTGGAGAATCAAGCCATTACTTATTCCCAGGGGAGGTACTTACTATGGAAGTATTAAAAGTATCAGCAAAATCCAATCCCAATTCTGTTGCCGGCGCTCTGGCCGGAGTTCTGCGTGAACGCGGAGCAGCTGAATTGCAGGCGATTGGAGCAGGTGCATTGAACCAAGCTATCAAAGCTGTAGCCATTGCCCGGGGATTTGTAGCGCCAAGCGGCGTGGATTTGATTTGCATTCCAGCTTTCACGGATATTGTTATTGACGGAGAGGACCGCACAGCCATTAAGCTGATTGTGGAGCCCAGGTGAGGGATAAAAGATAGAGTGCTTAAATAGCATAGACCTGTTTACACTAGGTAAACAGGTCTTTTTGCATTTTTTGATTTTATGCATTAGAGGACAGGAGGGAATGAAATGACGTCAGAGCGACCGAACTGGCCCGTAATCGACTTCCATTGTGATGTGCTATACAAAATGCATCTGGGGCAAGCGCTGAGCTTCGAGGATCCGACGCTGGATGTGACACGTAGTCGTATGAAAGAGGGAGGTGTATGCCTGCAGACCTTCGCGATCTTCATCCCGGATCAGGTCGGGGCCCCGCGGTTCGAGCATATTGTGAGGCAGGTTCAGCTGTTCCGTGAACAGATTGCTTATCCGGAAGGTGGACTCAGCACGCTGCAGTGGCGTGAGGAGGCAGAGCGACTGTCCAGAGAAGTGGGCATTGCACCAGAGAAGGCTGAGCCGATATTGCAGAAAGCAGCGGTAGCTGGTCCAGCGTGGGGTCTCTTATCACTGGAAGGAGCTGACGCACTGGAGGGGAACCTGGAATATATCCGTTTGAGCTATGAGCTCGGAATTCGTCTAATCGGAATCACCTGGAACTATGCCAATTGGGCAGGTGATGGCGTGCTGGAGCAGCGTAATGCTGGATTGACCAACAAGGGGCGGGAAATGATCCGCTACTGCAATAAGCTGGGCATGCTGCTGGATGTGTCTCATCTTAGCGAGTCTGGCTTTTGGGAGGTTATGGAGCAAAGTGATACGCCGCCGGTGGCCTCTCACTCGAACGCACGATATGTGCGGGAGCATGTAAGGAATCTACATGACGAGCAGATTCGTGCACTGATTGCGAGAGATGGACGCATTGGGCTTGTGTTCTATCCTCCGTTCGTGAAGGATGGGGTAGATGTATGTGCTGAGGATTTATTGCCGCATATCGAGCATATATGTTCCTTGGGCGGAGCTGGACAGATCATGCTCGGCTCAGACTTTGACGGCATGGATCAGCATGTCCGCGGATTAGCGCATCCAGGAGACTATCCAGCGTGGGCAGAGCTGCTGCTCAAGCACTACCCGGAGAGCCTCGTTCGCGGCTGGCTCGCTGGCAATGCTCTTGGGTACCTGTCCAAGTATTTACCTCCAGCCCCGATATCTAGCGTAAAGGTGTGAGAGCAATGGCAATATGTCTACATCAGTGCGGGGGCTAGTATAGGGAGTATGCGTATTGCAGTACGAGTGTGTGAGTATGAAGTGCATGTATTGTGTTCAATGGCCAGGTCATCAGATTAAGCTATTGTGACTTCAATTTCAGCGCTTTGTTTTCGACATTTTTACGAACATCCGACAGGAAGGTTTTCATTCCCTTACAAATAGGAGTATAATGGTCCATGACGCATAAGCGTGTATAGAGAAAAAGGAGTGACCTTTACGATGAGCAAAATCGTACCAGTCGGCGTATCCGCACGTCATATTCACCTGACTCAAGAGCATATCGAGGCTCTGTTCGGAGCAGGATATCAACTCACAGAATTCAAGCCATTGTCCCAGCCAGGACAATTTGCAGCTAATGAAACTGTAGCTGTAATCGGCTCAAAAGGCTCCTTCGAGAAGGTTCGTATTCTGGGACCAGCACGTCCAGCTTCCCAGCTTGAAATTTCCCGTACGGATTCCTTTGCTATCGGTGTAAAAGCACCTGTCCGTGAATCGGGTAAGATTGACGGTACACCAGGGGTTAAAGTAAAAGGACCTGCTGGAGAAGTAGACTTGGAGGAAGGCGTGATCATTGCTGCTCGCCATATCCATTTCCATACTTCAGTTGCAGAGAACTGGGGAATTCAAGATAAGCAGCTCTTGAAGGTGCGTTTTAACGGTGAGCGTGGTGTAGTATTCGAGAATGTAATTGCTCGCGTATCCCCTGATTTCGCGTTGGACATGCACATTGATACAGATGAAGCGAATGCAGCAGGCATTAACAACGGTGATACTGCTGAGATCGTAGAATAACAATCGAATGAACCGTGCTTATCGTCATTAGTGCAGGTGAGCTGCCTACGGCGAGTAGCAGCAGGTGTACCAAGGGGCGATTCCGCAAGCTTGAGCTTGTCGGGATCACCCCTTTTTGCTATAGATACGTATCCTCGCTGTTGAAACGATAAGCCAGGACTTTGGTTTTGTCCCCATACATGCGATCCAAATGATGCTCTCCCCACTCGCAAATGCTGTTAATAAGGCCATGCAGTGTCATGCCATACTCGCTAATTTCATACTCCACCTTCGGAGGAATCTGCTGATAAATGATGCGATGGATGATGCCGTCTTTTTCAAGATCCCGCAACTGCTGGGTCAGCACCTTCTGCGTAATATCAGGGATGCTACGGCGCAGCTCGCTCGTTCTTTTTTTGCCGGATGACAATTGGTGAAGAATAAGGATCTTATGGAATGAAGTCCAACCATCATGAGGTGGACGTGCTGGATCTATACCGTGACGGCTTCGATCCGGTGTACAGCGCGGAGGATGAGCAAGACTGGCAGCATACCGACAAAACGTATGCCCCTCACATCCGCAAGGAAATGGACCGCGTGCTTGACGCCGATGCGCTGGTATTCGTGTTCCCCATATGGTGGTATAGGGTCCCTGCCATGCTAAAGGGATATCTGGATAAGGTGTGGAACATGGGACTATTCGGTCAGGTAAGCACGAAGCAGGTTCTGTGGATTGCACTGGCGGGAGGCAGTGAACGGGTATTCGATAAGTATAATTACACCCACATGATCACGGATTATCTGAATAACGGAATCGCAGGGTATGCGGGATTACAGGATTCCACAGTAGAGTTCCTCTACGATACCTTATCTGATTCCGACGAGCATATTGCAGGGCTGTTAGAACAGGCCTACCAGTTAGGAGAAAATTATAATTAGGATGCAGCTAGTCTGGTAGCAGCCGTCACCCGAGGAATTGCGGGGGCGGCTTTTTCATTGTTCAAGCATGGAATTTCAGGTGAGGCCTGCCTTAAAGTACAGATGAAGTCTGCGTCTTAAAATACAGAGTGAAATGCATGTAGGGGCTAAGATATATGCAGTAGACAAAGAGAGCTGGCGCTCCTGTAAAAAGGTTCGTTTATGCGGGCATTCATGGAATAGTCAAGGGGTTTGTGCTATAATTTTTGATTAGAGCTTTTATTGTTCAAATTGTGATCATGCTCTTCGAATATAGGCTTAAAAAGGCACTCTGAAAGAAAAGGAAGTGAGATATGTATGTCTAATCATACAAAAGACTATTCCAAATATTTTGACTTCTCAGATGCCAAGGTCATCAGTGAGACTGACGGCAAAACAACCTATCGAATCAAGGGACGGAACATACAGATCAATGCTACACCCAATCATAGAGATGAGAAAAAGCGGGGCAAGGAGGACATTCAGGTCCTGTATGAGAATGCAGTGCCTGACGAGCTGAAGCACCTGGGTAAGGGTAAGCATTATTTGGTCTATACTTATGGATGTCAGATGAATGAGCATGACACAGAGACGATCAAGGGTCTCTTGGAGCAAATGGGCTACCAGCCAACCGAGGATCGCAAGATTGCCGACATTATTCTGCTGAATACCTGTGCTATTCGTGAGAATGCAGAGGATAAGGTGTTCGGAGAGCTGGGGCATCTGAAGCATCTGAAGCTGGAGAAGCCAGATATGCTGTTGGGCGTCTGTGGCTGCATGTCTCAGGAGGAGAACGTTGTGAATCGTATTCTTCAGAAGCACGCCTTCGTGGACATGATCTTCGGTACACACAACATCCACCGTCTGCCGCAGTTGATCAAGGATTCTTTATTTAGCAAGGAAATGGTCGTCGAGGTATGGTCGAAGGAAGGCGATATCATCGAGAACCTGCCCAAGAAGCGGGAAGGTATGCGGGCTTGGGTGAATATCATGTACGGCTGCGACAAGTTCTGCACGTATTGCATCGTACCATTTACACGGGGGAAAGAGCGAAGCCGTCGCCCCGAGGATGTCATTGCGGAGGTACGGGAGCTGGCTCGTCAAGGCTTCAAGGAAATTACGTTGCTTGGTCAAAATGTCAATGCTTATGGTAAGGATTTTACGGATATGGCATATACCTTCGGGGATCTAATGGATGACATGCGTAAGATCAATATTCCGCGCATTCGTTTTATGACGTCGCATCCGCGAGACTTCGACGATCATCTGGTCCATGTCCTTGCCAAGGGCGGTAATCTGGTGGAGCATATCCATCTGCCTGTGCAGTCTGGCAGCAGCGCCGTGTTGAAGAAGATGAGTCGCAAATACACAAGAGAACACTATCTGGAGCTAGCATCCAAAATCAAGCAGGCTATTCCGAATGCCGTCCTGACCACAGACATCATTGTAGGCTTCCCCGGGGAGACGGATGAGCAATTCGAGGATACACTGTCGCTGGTGCGAGAGGTCGGATATGACATGGCGTATACGTATATTTATTCTCCGCGTGAGGGTACGCCAGCGGCGAGCATGGAGGATAATGTACCGATGGAGATCAAGAAGGAACGCCTGCAGCGCCTGAACGATACCATCAAGGAATATAGCAAGGATAGCAATGACAAGATGCGGGGTCAGATAGTAGAGGTACTGGTCGAGGGCGAGAGTAAGAACAACGCACAGGTTCTGGCAGGCCGGACACGCACGAATAAGCTGGTGCATTTTGAAGGCTCTGCCGATTTGATTGGCACCTTTGTACAGGTGGAGATTACGGATGCACTAACTTGGTACATCAAGGGTAATCTTGTAGCAACGCCTGTAGCACAATAATGGTGTCTATGTGTCTACCAGCAGGGTAAGTATCTCGGCAGATAAATATTAGCTTATAACTCGTAAAGGAGCGATCGACTGTGTCAGATGAACGGTTGCAGCATGGGGCAGAGGAGCCTCATCAGTACTCAAACGGCCAGGCGCACCCTGTCGTTCGTGATGATATATTGAAGAAGGCCGGGGAGATTGCACGCTTGCTGCAGAGCAGCGAGGAGGTCCAGCATTTCCGTCAGGCCGAAGAGAAGGTGCAGAAGCATCCACAGATTCAGCAGCTTATCTCCGCCATGAAGAAGAAGCAAAAGGAGATTGTAGCCTTTGAATCGCTGAGGAATCAGACGATGGTCGCTAAGATCGAACAGGAGCTGGAGGAGCTACAGGAGCAATTAGACAACATTCCTATTGTGACGGAGTTCCAACAGAGCCAGGTAGAGATTAATGACATTCTTCAATCGGTAATGTTGGCCATTCGGGACACGGTGTCCGAGAAGGTCCATGTTGAGACGGGGAGCGAAGCTCCTCCATCCAGCTGCGGCGATTGAAGGATAGAGTAGTACAAGTAACAGGCAAGTGCGGAAGCGAGGCTGCTTCCGTACTTTTTTTGGACTCAGACTATGTGTAATATGAACTAATTAGCAAGAGAAGGGGGTTTCCGACATGGAAGAGGTTCTACGCAACATGATTGAAGATGGAGACCACCGATTTTGGGGTCTGCTGGGCTGTAAATTTCTTGGGTATGACGGTGAACGTGTGCGTCTAGCGATGACGGCTGGGCTGCAGCATACGAATTCGATGGGCATTATTCATGGAGGCGTACTGACATCCTTGATGGATCAGGCGATGGGGATGGCAGCACTTGCTCTGCGCCCGCAGGGGGCCTGTGTAACGACCAATCTGAATGTTCATTTTCTGTCTGCCATGAAGGAGGGCGAACTCATCATAACGGCTCGTGTCGTGCATGAAGGGGGACGTACACTAACGACAGAAGCAGAGATCAGGGACAGTGCCGACACACTGGGAGCGATTGCTACAGCTACCTTCCGCTCCATCCCACAGAGCAGATTGCAGGAGAAGGGTTGACATTTCCCGTAATCTTGTCATAATGAAAATATCAAAATGATATAATATGGTGATGAGAATGAGTTCAAATAAGAATCATGATCATGAACAGAGACAGAAGGATGCTTACGATGTAAAGAAATACCGTACACCGGACGGAGCGCCGGCCGATATCGTCATGTTTACTTTAACGAAGCGTGAGCGCAAGACCGTAACCAAGACCTTGCCGCTACGTGAGCTGAAGGTCATGCTGATCAAGCGGCGCCGCTGGCCCTATGAAGGCGGATGGGCTTTGCCAGGGGGGTTCTGTCAGGAAGAGGAATCCATGTATGACGCGGCCAAACGTGAGCTGATGGAGGAGACTGGAGTCGATGGTGGTCACCTGGAATATCTTGGAGTATACAGTAAGCCTGGTCGTGATCCGCGCGGATGGATTATATCACATGCCTTCTTTGCACTTGTAGAGGAATGGATGCTGGAGGAGCGGCAGGCGGCAGATGATGCATCTGAGGTTGGATTGTTCACAGTACAGGAAGCCCTTGAGGAATTGGAGCTAGCCTTCGACCACAAGGAGATCATCACGGATGCTTATCGCCAGATTCAGATGCAGATGCTGCAGACGACGATTGCGAAGCAGTTTTTGCCACCGCACTTCACATTAGGAGAGCTGTATCAGGTTATTCAGACGGTTGTACCTGACTTTGAGGAACCGAATTTTATCCGCAAAATAACCTCTACTCGCAGCAGACAGGGTATTCTGGAGGAGGTTCGGGATGAGGACGGCACACCTCTAAGCTCGAACCAGTACTCGCAGCGGCCCGCACAGCTATACCGTTTTAGTGATCGCATTCCGCGTTTGTCGATTTATACCTGAGATATCGTAAAGGAGATGGGAATATGAAGGCTCTGATTGTGATTGACTACACCCAAGATTTTGTAACCGGAAGCCTGCCCGTCGGCCAACCGGCAGTTGACCTGAATGAGCGAATTGCTGCTGTGACCCGGGCTTTTGTAGCACAAGGGGATTTCGTCGTCATGGCGGTGGATCTGCATGAGCGAGAGGACGCCTATCATCCAGAGACGACATTGTTCCCGCCTCATAATATTCGTGGGACGGCAGGCCGTGAGCTGTATGGAGAGCTGGCGACGGTGTACATGGAGCTGGGACACGGTATCTATTGGATGGACAAAACAAGATATAGCGCTTTTAGCGGGACGGACCTGGAGCTGAAGCTGCGTGAGCGGGGCATTACAGAGGTGCATTTGATTGGAGTGTGCACAGACATCTGTGTGCTGCATACGGCGGTAGATGCTTACAACAAGGGCTTCGCCATCACGGTATACGAGGATGCAGTCGCCAGCTTTAATGAGGCAGGGCATCATTGGGCGCTTGGACACTTCAGCGGTAGCTTGGGGGCTAAGGTAGAGCGGGCTGAGGATACTGTACTGGCTACATAGCCTGCACGGCGTAGCTGGGCATCCCAAGGCGACTATGTTGTGTGGTAGTAGTAAGAGTAATAGCTGACTTACAACAATATACGAGTGGAACCGTAACGCGGCTCCACTCCCACAGATTCAGGTTCATGGTTCATGGTGAACGGATGCCGAAGCGGCATGGCAGAAAGGATGATTACGATGCAAAGTAGTCTCGCGCTACATACGGATAAATACCAGATAAATATGATGTATGCCCATTGGGCGAATGGAACGCACCAACGCAAGGCGGTGTTCGAGGCCTACTTTCGGAAGCTTCCTTTCGGTAACGGCTATGCTGTGTTCGCAGGTCTGGAACGGATTGTGAATTATATTGCGAGCCTTCGATTCGAAGAGCAGGATATTCAGTATTTGGCTAAGCAGGAGGAGAACTACGATCCCCGCTTCCTGGAGGAGCTGCGTAATTTCTCGTTCCGCGGCGATCTGTACTCGATGAAGGAAGGGGCATTGGTGTTCCCGAATGAGCCACTTGTCCGGGTAGAAGGGACAATCATGGAGGCACAGCTGGTGGAGACCGCCTTGCTTAACTTCATGAATTATCAGACTCTCATTGCGACCAAGGCATCTCGCATTAAGCAAGTGGCCAAAGGGGATATCCTGCTCGAGTTCGGTACTCGCAGAGCGCAGGAGGCAGATGCAGCAGTGTGGGGAGCACGCGCAGCCTACATTGCTGGGTTCGATGCGACCTCCAACATGCTGGCGGGTGAACGCTTTGGCATTCCAACTAAAGGTACACACGCGCATTCCTGGGTACAGACCTTTATGTCCGAGCAGGAGGCCTTCGATATCTATGCCAAGGTGATGCCAGATCAGGTTACTCTGTTGGTTGATACGTTCGATACGCTGGAAAGTGGTATTCCGCATGCGATTCAGACAGCCAAATGGCTGGAGTCGCAGGGCAAGCGGATGAATGCGATCCGTCTGGACAGTGGCGACTTGGCGTATTTGTCCATTCAGGCACGCGAGATGCTGGATGCTGCGGGCCTGGATTATGTGCAGATTGTGGCTTCGAATGATCTGGATGAGAATACGATCTTTAACCTGAAGGCGCAGGGAGCGCGTATTGATACCTGGGGCGTAGGTACTCAGCTCATTACCGCCTCAGACCAGCCGTCGCTGGGGGGCGTGTATAAGCTGGTAGAGCGCGAGGTTGAAGGCGTGATGGTGCCGACGATCAAGATCTCCAGCAACCCGGAGAAGGTATCGACCCCTGGGAAGAAGGAAGTATACCGAATCGTTGATCCGAAGCAAAAGAAGGCAATTGCCGATTACATCTTCTTCCCGGATGAGGAGCGTCCTCGTAATGGTAAAAGGCTCAAGCTGTTCAATCCCGTGCATTCTTACCTTAAGAAATACGTAGAGCATTACGAGGCGATTCCTATGCTGGAGCCGATCTTCGTAGAAGGCAAGCAGGTATATGAGCTGCCATCTCTGGAGGGAATTCGTGACTACCATCGCGAGCAGCTGCAGCTCTTCTGGCCGCAGTACTTGCGAAAGCTGAATCCTGAGATTTATCGGGTCAATCTGAGTGAGAAGATCTGGGAAATGAAGCAGAAGATGATCGACAGCTATATGTCCACAGAGAGCGACGAGCATTAGGCTATTGATAAGGTACTAATAATGGACCGAGTATGATTGGATAAAATAAGGGCCTGCTTCCGCATTAGACGGGGCAGGCCTTCGTCTTCTTCAATTGCTTGTTCTTCGTGTATGATTGTGTGTATCTACAAGTAATTATTGCTCGGGAAAGCGCAGGAAGCTGCAAATTCGAACAGATTTAGACAAGGTGCCAGACGAAGAATTGCTTTATTTCTTGTACAGCTCGCGCATCATATGCCTTAATTCAGGCAAAATGAGGCGTTCCATCGCCAGCTTGACGGCCCCTCTGGAGCCTGGCATGGAAAAGACGGCTGTAGTGCCAATGCTTCCTGCAATTGCTCGACTGAGCATCGCTGCGGGTCCGATGTCCTCCTGATAGCTGATCATACGGAAGATCTCGCCGAAGCCTGGCAATGTCTTGTCAAGCTGGGAAGCTACGGCTTCATAGGTGCCGTCACGAGGAGCGATTCCGGTTCCTCCCGTGAGAAGAACAGCCTCGATGGAAGGATCGCTTGCAGCATCGACCAGTAGCTGGCGAATAATCTCCGGCTCATCCTTGACGATGGTATACTTGCTAATTGCATAGCCATGCTCACGCAGCAGCTGCATCATTAGCTGCCCGCCTGTATCTGTCTCTTCCGTACGCGTGTCCGATACGGTAATGACCATGCATGCTACTTGCTGAGGTGCTTCTGCGCGATGCTCGTCTACGGAGCGAGTTGCTGGTTGGGATGATGATAGGTCAGTCATTTGAGTAATCTCCCTTTCAGGTATGGATAGTATTTGAGATCCAACATTTGAATTTGTTTGCATTGTCAAGCCGTAACACATGTAAGCCATTATGTTTCATTTTACATTCTCTCATGCTAAAATGGGAACAGATGTCACATACTTTACACCATTAATGGTTGAATAGGTTGCATAAATAGTAGCCTGGACCCTCGTATCCAGGCTGTTTTTTTGCTTCAAGACAAAATAAAAAATTCAAAATACATATTAGATATGTTGGAGGAACATGATGACACAAGCAATACCTGTATATGTCCTGTCGGGATTTCTGGGTAGTGGCAAGACAACACTGCTTGCTCGAATGCTAACTGAGGCACAGCGTGAGGGTAAGCGACCAGCAGTCGTAATGAATGAGCTAGGGGATGTGAACCTGGATGGACAAACGATTGCCGGCGATATTCCAATGGCAGAGATTCTGGGTGGCTGTATCTGCTGCTCCTATCGCAATGATTTGACGACTCAGCTAGCCAGTCTGGTCAGCACCGAGTCCCCTGAGTTGATCATCATTGAGGCTACTGGAGCGGCTAATCCGATGGAAATTCTGGATGCAGTTGCTGAGGTCTCGCTTTACGCACCACTGGCACTACAACAGCTTATTACTGTAGTGGACTCTATCCATTTACATGAGCTGTACCAGCAGCAGAAGGGTAGAACCTACAGATTGATGCAGGAGCAGATTCGCTGCGCATCCCTGTTAATTTTAAATAAAACGGACCGCATTGATGCCTCTGTCCAGGAGCAGTTGGAGGGACTGCTGAGACAATGGAATGCCCATGCCTCGATCGTTCCGGCCCGGCATTGCGAAGTGTCCCCGGCAACCCTCTTCCATATGCCTTCTTCGAGAGGGACCGATATTAAGGTGCATAAGGTGGAGACGCATGAGCACGAAGATCATTCGCATAAGCGTGAGCTTGAGCATAAGCACGATCATGAGGACCGGTATGATCATGAGCATAAGCACGAGCACGAGCAAATACATGAGCATACCCAGCCTCCATCAGGGCACAGCCATCACTCGCATGAGCATGTGATGGTATACACGCATTATTTTGATCAGCCTGTGAATAGCGTGCATTTTGAGGAACTACTGGGTAATCTGCCGAGGGATATTTATAGGGCCAAGGGAATCCTGACCTTCAATGACACAAGCGGACGGTTCATGTTCCAGTACGCCTACCGAGAGTCAGATTTTGTGAAGGTCGAGCCACAGGGGGAGATCAGGGACGTAGCTGTATTTATTGGTGAGCACTTTGATAGGGAGCAGTTAGTGCAGAGCTTGGAGCAACTGGCTGATAGCAATCTGGGCACGGAGCAATTATGACACATGGGGAATCTTGACAGATTACATCCTGGATTGCATGATAGTTGATAAGCTGTTATAAATTGCATGACAGCGGGGACAAAAGACCGAGCGACTGATTAGTCTCTGTACCTGATGGGTAAAAAGGTATACAGCATTTCATCGACCAGGAGGTAGTGTGATGAATCATTCTTATCATAAAAGCATTGAGGCGTGTCTGGAAGCTATGAACGTATGCAATCTCTGCTATGTATCCAGTCTTAAGGAGTATGATCTGGCCTTACTGCGTGACTGCTTGCGATTGACAAGAGAGTGCGCCGAGATTTGTTCATTCGCCGCGCAATCTTTGGGTCGGGGAACGGAATTTGCGGCCGAGATTTGCGAGCTGTGTGCCAAGGCTTGCGAGGCCTGTGCAAGGGAATGTGGCAAGCATAATCATGAGCATTGCCAGGCATGCGCCGAAGCGTGCCTTCGCTGTGCCGAAGCCTGCCGCATCATGAGCGTTGCTTAATTCTTCGACTTGAGTGTGATATCGCGATGAGTTGGGAAAAAGCAAGAGGTTGCTTTTAACCGCGAATCTGTTCTATAATGTGAGTCATTATATCAATATCCAACGTCTGGGAACGGGAGAGTAGTCAGGTGAATCCCCATTGTAGCGAGCCGGGAAGGTGGAAGCCGGTATGGGAAGCATGGTGAAGCGCACCCGGGAGACGTCAGATTCAGTGTATGCTCGTCTTCTATGCCGCATTTGGGATGGAATTACGTCATACAGGCAGGTCTGAACGGGTAACGCACGTTATGCGTTGTTTGAGTGGAAGGAACGGATATCTTGTGCATTCGTTCTTCACGAAGAGTGGTACCGCGGGAACTTAGGCTCTCGTCTCTTATATAGAGACGGGGGCTTCTTTTGGTTATAGAGCAATAGATCTGCTTTATTAAAAAAGGGGGAACTTGTCATGCTGATACAAGCTGCTGCACATCTGTTATCCAAGTACGTAGAGGAGCCGCAGGAGGAACTGATCCACCTGCTGGAGACGCCGCCTCGCCCGGAATGGGGGGACGTGTCGCTTCCGTGTTTTCGATTCGCGAAGAAGTTACGCCTTGCACCCCAGCGAATCGCAGCGGAGCTGGCCGAAAGGCTGAACGAGACAGAGAATGAAGAGGGGTTATCCGCCTCGGCTGAAGGAGCTTATCTCAATCTGACATTCGAGCGGAGTACCTATATTCCTAAGCTACTGGAGCAGATGTCCCAGGATAGTTATGGGTCCCTTCAACTGGGTGAAGGTCGGCGAGTCGTTATTGATATGTCTTCGCCCAATATTGCCAAGCCCTTCGGGATCGGGCATCTGAGATCGACGGTTATCGGTGCAGCCCTTTATCGCATTCTGCAGGCTGTTGGATATGAGACCGTTAGCGTGAATCATCTAGGGGATTGGGGAACTCAGTTCGGCAAGCAAATTGTAGCTTATAAGCGGTGGGGTGTTGATGAACTGCTGGAAGCTGATCCGATCGGCGCTTCTCTGCAGCTGTATGTTCGCTTTCATGAGGAGGTGGAGCATCTGCCTGAACTGGAAGACGAGGCTCGGGACTGGTTCCGACGTCTAGAGCAAGGTGATCCAGAGGCGCAGCGGCTGTGGCATTATTTTGTGACCATGAGTCTTAAGGAATTCAATCGGATGTATGACCGCCTTGGTATTACCTTTGACCATGTGCTCGGCGAGAGCTTCTATAATGACAAGATGGGTGCAGTGGTGGAGGCACTAAAGGAGAAGGGTCTGCTGGAGGAAAGCGACGGGGCGCTGGTAGTCCGGCTTGATGACCTGGAGTTGCCGCCGTGCTTGATTCTGAAGAAGGATGGAACGACCATCTATCCAGCAAGGGACCTGGCGACTGCTATTTACCGACATGACAAGATGGAGGCTGATCGCTTGCTGTATGTGGTGGGCGCCGAGCAGCAGCTTCATTTCCGTCAAGTGTTCACCGTTCTGGAGCGAATGGGGTATGACTGGGCACAGGCTTGTGAGCATGTACCTTTTGGACTGATGAAGATGGAAGGGAAGAAAATGTCCACCCGGCGCGGCAAGGTGCTCAAGCTGGAGGAGGTTCTGAATGAAGCGGCTGCCCGTGCGCTTGCGGTGATTGAAGAGAAGAGCCCTCAGCTACCGGGGCGTGAGCTCGTCGCTGAAGCAGTAGGTGTAGGAGCAATTATTTTTGGTGATCTGAAGCACCACCGGACTAATGAGATTGATTTCTCGCTGGAGGAAGCCGTCCAGTTCGATGGAGAGACGGGCCCGTATCTCCAATACACGTACGCTCGCACACAGAGTGTCCTTCGCAAGCTTGAGAATGCAGCAGCAGAGCCTGCACGAGCTTCTGATTCGAGTGGAGACAGTCATGCAGATACAAGCACAGGTACCGATGATGTGCAGGAAGCGGCTCCGACAATGGGTGAGGCCGGCTGGAGCTTGTTGAAGCAATTAGCTACTTATCAGGCCGCGCTTGAGCGAGCTGCTGTACGGCTGGAGCCCTCGCAGCTGGCAAGATTCGCGCTTGATACGGCTCAGGCCTTCAATCGCTTCTATCATCAGGAGCGGATAGATGGTGGCGGGGTCTGGAGACGGGAAGTGACGGTAGTGACTGCAATGATGCTGGGCCGGGCTTTGGAGCTACTTGGTATTCAGGCTCCTGAGCGTATGTAGTGTCTGGTGATATTAATACCTTGACCGAATACGACGATTATGGGTTTGAATGATTTCTAGAGATCGTGGCTAGCGGAAAGGTGGGGAGCTTGGAGCAGCTTTACACTCCTATTTGATCAGGCTAAGGTACTAGTCTATTATTACTCTAGCTGTTGGATGAAGGAGATGCTTTTACGAATGAACTGAAACATATTCGCCCTCCGTGCCGTCTGTAAGAATAGAGAACATCATTTTGAGAAATCTATTCCATAATAGAGAGAAGATCTGGAGGTATGAATATGAAACATAGAAAAAAGACTGTATTGGCACTGGTGGTAACTTGTTCATTAACAGCTGCAACAGCAGCGGCGGCATTCAGCGATATTAGCAACCCGCAAAACGCTAAAATTGTCCAAGCACTTCAACAGCAAGGAGTTGTATCCGGTGTGAATGAACAGCAATTCGCCCCTTCGGGCTCATTGACAGCGGCTCAGGGGCTACAGATGATCGTGAATGCTCTGAAGCTACAGGTCGAAGCGACCGACCAAGCCACCGTTGCTAAGAATGACAAGACATGGTATGCGGACGTTTATGAGATCGCCAAGGCGAATGGCATCGCATTGTCTGAGGTGAAGCCTGGTACGGTGCTGACCAAGGAGCAATTTGCGAAGGCTCTATATGAAGGAATCAGTGCAACTGGACAGTATCCGACGATTAAAATGTACATCCAGGCTGCTGACGAGAAGCAAATGAGCCCGAACAGCATGGAGGCAATTCAATTCTTGTTGCTGACGAAGATTACAAGCCTGGATGAGAATCAGAATTTCCAGCCGCAGCAGCGAGTCACTCGTATGGAAGCTGCTCACATGGTCTATAATGCGATAGAATATGTAGACCGGATGAACCAGCCTGCAGAGAATGAGCCGCAGCCTGAGCCTGAAGAGCCAGTGATTCAGGAGCGGGTCGAGCTGAGTATCGAGAAGCATAATGATCAGCAGAACAAGGTCATTTTGACACGTAAAGATGCACCGAACCCCGGCTATGGCATTGCAGTTGATCGAATTGAGTATGTAAGTGATACGGAGGCTGTGGTCTACTACAAGCTGCTGAGTCCGAAGCCTGGGGAGATGAATATCCAGGTCATTACCGATACGCAAACTAGCACGCTGGTGGACAGTAAGTATAAAGTAACCATCAAGCCAGTAGCAGGAACAAAGCTGCCACAACCCACCCCTGGTACTGTACGTTACTAAAACTAAAGAAAATAATTGAAGAATAAAATAAAAGCAAGCTGACTCAGTAACTACTGAGTAGCTTGCTTTTTGTATGGCTACGGATAATTTCTGTTGTAACTGTTGAAAATGTAACGCTTAGTCAGCATTTAGCCAGCAGTTACTGAATCGAACATTTGCTTCGATCACACTGCATTCACTGTTGCTCAGGCTGTGCCGCCTGAGGTCGATGGCCTTAGCGCTCCAGAGCCTTGAACGGCTCCGGCGGTGACTTTCTCGCTTCGTTGATCCTTCGTCTCGGTGTCGTCAGCGTCAAGAGCTGACTCGGGCGCATCTTGGACTGTGCTCCCAACATTTCCTTGTTGCAGCTCATACATCTGGCGGTAGCGACCTTGACTGGCAAGGAGCTCTTCATGAGTACCTTGCTCCACAATTTCTCCTTGATGCAGGACCAGAATCTGATCTGCATTACGAATGGTAGAGAGCCTGTGAGCGATGATGAAGGTCGTGCGTCCTTTCTTGAGTACTTCAAGTGCTGCCTGGATGATGGCTTCGGTCTCGGTATCGATGTTCGCGGTCGCTTCATCCAGGATGAGAATGGCCGGGTCGAAGGCGAGCGCTCTGGCGAAGGAGATCAACTGGCGTTCTCCTGCGGATAGCGTGCTTCCCTTCTCCAGTACCGGCTCATCGAAGCCCTGCGGCAAATGCTGCAAGAGCTTGCTGGCGCCTACATCGTGCAGAGCCTTCTCGATCTGCGCACGGGTAATCCGCTCATCCTCCAGACTGACATTAGAGGCGATGGTTCCCGTGAACAGGTATGGGTCCTGCAGCACGATTCCCATGTGGCTTCGCACCCACTGTCTTGGAAGCTCTCGTATATTTTGACCATCAATCGTGATGCTTCCCTTCTGCGGATCGTAGAAGCGGAAGAGCAGGTTGATGATCGAGCTTTTGCCAGAGCCGGTATGTCCGACGAGAGCGACCGTCTGGCCCTGCTTGGCGGTGAAGGAGATGTTCTTGAGCACAAAGTCATTTTTGTAGGCGAAGGATACATCCTTGAACTCCACATGACCCTTGTAGCGCGGCATGGAGCCATCCGTGACAGGCTCTCCATCCTCGTCCATGAGCTTGAACACCCGTCCTGCGGATACTATCGACGTATCCAGGGCGGCGAGTTGGTTCATCATGCCTGTAATTGGATTGAACAGCCGGCTCAGCACATCTACGAACGCATAGAGCACACCAAGTGAGATCGCGGAGGAGCCGCTCAGTGTCCCTGCACCGAAGTACCACAGTACTATGGCGAACGAGAAGTTCCGCAGTACATTTACCAGATTATGTGAGGTAAATGCGTTCAGGTTCAGCATCTTGTTCTGATGCTTCATATAGTCTTTGTTAAGCGTCTCGAATTCGTCCAGCGTCTGCTGCTGCCGACGGAAAATCCGGATGATGGACATCCCCTGAATGGACTCGTTAATAATGGCATTAATCTCGCTCAATCGAGAGCGGATGATGGTATTGTAACGTGTAGCCACTTTGCGATACAGCACAACCCACAGGACGAGAATCGGCACAAGGAAGAGACAGATTAATCCAAGACGAAGATCCAGAATGAATAGTGCCACATAGATTCCTGCAATGGTCACGATGCCTGAACTGAAATTCGCCAGCACCGCCACGAACAGATCCTTGATCGCTTCGGTATCATTGGTAACCCTGGATACGACCTTTCCTGCCGGCAGGTTGTCAAAAAAGTTCACCGGCAAGCGCTGAATCTGCGCATACAGATCAAGCCGGAGCTTCTGGATTACCCGATTCGCACCGGATTGGAGCCAGTAGGTCTTGCCGAATTCAGCGAAGATCGAGATAACCAGGAATACAAAATACCACATAATCAATTGGTAGATTCCTGGTAATTCTGGCTGGTAAAAAGCATACAGCTCACCTGTGGACAGCACCTGTGCCGGATAACGGAATGTCTCGCTGACCCGAGTAATTGTTAGTATCCCATCGCTGAAGCTGCGCTCACCCTCTGCGATGGATACGGCCTCATTGACGAATACGAACGAGGAGCCCGCCTGCAGAATACGTACCTCACGGCCATGAGACTCCTCTGGCGTGAAGCGGTCACTTCGCTTGAAGTACTCGCCCTGGTAGGAGGCGGCTTGGTTAGTATCGCTAGTCTGATAAAAAGGCTTCTCAATAGCCAGCATGTGATTGTCAATCATGGACTTGGCGAGGAACGGCCCCGCCAGCTCGGCAGCTACACCGATCGCCAAGGCGATAATGGCTGCAACGAAGGTATATTTAGTCGTCAGGGCGTATTGGAATAATCGCCTGCCTATATTCTGCTTCAATTACTTAACCTCCTTGGAGGAAAGGTCCGATTCAAGCTGCTGGCGTAAATATTGCTCATGATACCAGCCTTGCTCGCGCAGCAGCTCCTCGTGTGTTCCTTCCTCAATAATTCGACCTTGCTCCAGCACCACAATACGGTCTGCGTGCTCTACGGCGGACAGACGGTGGGTGGAGATCAGCGTTGTTTTACCGGCGCGTTTACTCCGGATATTCTCAATAATGCGAGCCTCGGTACGGGCATCGACTGCAGACAACGCGTCATCGAGGATGAGAATTTCGGGGTCTGCGATAAAGGCTCGTGCCAGCGATACACGCTGCTTCTGTCCGCCGGACAGCGCAATGCCTTTTTCTCCTACAAGGGTATCGAGTCCGTCCGCCAGGTTCACAATATCACTCTCGAAGGCGGCGGTACGAATAGCTTCCATAATGTCGTCATCCGTTGCTCCAGGCTTACCAAAACGAATATTGTCGCGGACGGACTTGGAGAACAGAATCTGTTCCTGCGGAACGTAGCCGACCCAGCTGTGAAGCTGATCCACTGCAATGCTCTCCATAGGTGTACCCGAGATCAGAATTTCACCTTTGCCTGTAGGATACTCATGCAGAAGCTGCTTCAGCAGCGTCGTCTTGCCGCTACCTGTACGGCCAACTACGCCAAGTGTCTCCCCGCGCTCCAGCTCCAGGTGGATATCCTTGAGATTATCCATCGTCGACGACGGGTAACGGAAGGTTACATCGTTCATCACAATGGATTCAGGGTGGCTGACCGGAACGGGATGCTTCACATCCTTGACATCAGGCTGATAGGAGGTCGTCTCGTTGACGCGATCGAGAGAGGCATTGCCGCGTTGCATCAGATTGATTAGCTCGCCGATGGCGAACATAGGCCAGATCATCATCCCGAGATACATATTGAAGGAGACCAGATCACCCAGTGTGATTTCATTACGAAATACAAGATGAATGCCATAGCCAAGTCCGATGACATAGCTGAGTCCTACACATAGACGAATGGTGGGCTCGAACAGCGCATCCATGCGGGCAACGGCCAGATTTTTGTGGTAGACATCGTCTGTAATATGGGCGAATTTTCGCTCATCATGCCGCTCCTGTACATAGGCCCGAATGACCCGAATGCCGGCGACTGATTCCAAGACCTGATCATTCATATCCCCGAAGGCGTCCTGTGCCAGCGTATAACGCTGATGGATAGCCTTGCCATATATGCTCATGGCGAGGGCGATGAATGGCAGGGGAATAATGGCCGCAAGTGTAAGCTTCCAACTGATCAAGGTGCACATGGCGATGAGTACGGTGGCTAGATAGACTGTGGAGTCCGTTAGGGTCAGCATGCCGAATCCTGCCGTAGCCGCTACCGAGCGCAAGTCGTTCGTGGCTCGCGCCATAAGATCTCCTGTTCGATTCTTCTCGAAGAAGGGCGGGGTCATACTGAGCAGATGGCGCATAAAGCGGCTGCGCAGCAGGCTCTCTACCAGGTTGGCGCCACCGAATAATCTATGCATCCATATGTAGGTGATGTAGTAGATTATCACGAGCATGCCCAGGATGAGCAGCACCGTCTGGGTCAATGAAGTCCAGGTCACGGAGCCGTTGCTGATCTCATCGATCGAGCTGCCGAGCAGGCGTGGCGGGATGAGCTCCAATACGCCAACTACAATGAGGAAGATGAGGCCGACCGTGTAGCGTTTTTTCTCTTGCCTGAAAAACCATCCCAAATTCTTTAATACTGAGAACATGTAAAATCGCTTCCTTTCACGAAAAATGAACCTGTCGCCATGGAGAATCATGCGTTAAAGACAACAAAAAAGACATACCGTGTGCAAACGATATGCCTTGTATGCATGTCATATGGCGTGCTCAGGTGTAGACGTAAGTAACCGTTAACTACCTGACGCAATTATGTACGCTAAAGGATCAGACCTACTGGTAGGACTCCTCTGACGACGACAGTTCGGTTACTCCGGTATGCAATTGTAATGAATGACCTGCTGGTTGAGTAGTAAATGTAAATACAATCATCATTACCGGATTCCCCTTTCTTGTCAGTCATCTTGACCATCTGTGTCTGAGGTATTATCCCCGAACAGATGATTTGATGCTGTCATAAATTTGAATTTGATCTCGTTATGGTTGAATCTTATCACTAGGCTTTGGCGGCTGTCAAACTTTTTTCACAAAAAATTCAAGAGCCTTCCCCATACTCCCGCTCATCAACTGGTTGGTCTAATAGTCGAAGCGGTGTTATGATAGAATATAAGTATGCAATCAAATTGAGTATTTAGAGATAGGATAAGGAGATGAACGGCAGCATGAGTATCCATGTGACTGAACAGGCAGCAGCTTGGTACAAGAAGGAGCTGGGGCTGAAGGATGGAGATAGCATTCGTTTATTTGCCCGTTACAGCTCAGGTGGTGGCTTGCATCCCGGATTTTCACTCGGTATATCGGTGGAATCCCCGCAGCGCCCTGTCTTTGAGAATACCGCCGGGGGGCTTACTTTCTACATGGAGGATCAGGACTCCTGGTACTTGAAGGGACACCGGGTGGAAGTGAACTATCTGCAAGAGCATGACGACATTGTGTACAACTACGCGGAGGAATCCGAGGGTTAATTATGATGAATCCATTTCATAACTCACTCAAGAAGGTATTATGCAATTGATTCGGTTACATGCAAAAAGAGCGGCTGCAGGGCCACGGGAGACATGCTCCGTGCACCTTGCGCCGCTTTTGGGTCTAAGGGGGAGTGCTTCATCTCCTAAGGCTGATGCAGCATCGGGTCCTCCAGGGCGAATTCGAAATCCTCGATGTCATAGATTTGCACGGGAATGGTATGCTCCAGAAGGCGCTGAATCCATTCGATCTGGTCCGTCAACAGAGGGAGCTGTCTGCGCTGGGCCGTGAGTACAAGCTCGGTCTCGATCGGATCAAAATCATCCCCGAACTGGGCAGCATCCACGGCATTGACAATCGTCACTGTCGTAGTATCACCGACAAGGATCGGAGCACTGACTCCCCATGGCATCAGCAGGGCACGCCTGATTTTTTTCTGATTCAGTGGTTCCTCCAGGTATCCGACCAACTCCCGGATTTTCTTCTTCACATACTCATCATCCGCGTTATTGTCCATCAGGGGATCGGTCGTCTCCTGCAGCTCATATAATTCCAAAAACGAGGTATAGGGTACGATATATTCTACAGGCTCGGCTGCTGAGAGCAACTGACCGTAGATGGCGAGCATTACGGCCTCGGTTACAAACTGTCGGGACATAGCATTTCCTCCTGCTAACGGTGTAAATCGACTTGAGTATAACACACTCACGCTTGAAATACAGCTTGGCAGGTGCGGACATTCTGTTCTTGAGAGCAAGGGGGGATATCCTTTGGAGCGAGATTATGAACGAACACGGCCAACTGATGGTCTTGCCACGAACTGGCTGCGACAAGTGCTGGGGATAGACGTTAGGGTCCCTCTGCAGTCCAGAGAGCTGAAGGGTGGTGCATCGGCACAAATGCTGAAATGGAGCATTGGCCCAAGCGATCTGACACAGTATGCCAGTCCTCAACCTGATAATATCTCGGATTCTAATGTAGACGCGATCAGACGACCGGCATATCAGGATGTGGTAATGAGGCTGTTTACAGATGCGGCGTGGCTGCAGCAGGAGCCTGATCTGCCCGTTCACGAGAGTGAGGCACTACGGGCGGCGGCGACTACAGGGCTTCCTGTACCTATTGCGATCGCATGGGATACGGATGGCAGCAAAGCTGGAATGCCAGCCGTACTTATGTCCTTTTTGCCGGGGAAGCCATATGTTCAGCCTGCTCCGCCAGGCCTACCTTGGCAGATGTGGACTGGAGAGATGGGGAGAGTATTAGCGTTGTTACACGCTTCCGGCACCAGCCTATCCTGGAGCTATTCCAGGTATACGCCGGCCGCAGAGCTTCTAGTACCGAGTTGGAGTCGTGAGCCCGCGACTTGGCAGTTCATTATTGAACATGTAGAGCAGGGGCCGCCTGCTTATCAGCCTGTAATCATTCACCGGGATTATCATCCTGGTAACCTACTCTGGGATCAAGGAAGGATTAGTGGGGTCGTTGATTGGGTGAACGCTTGCATGGGACCCGCCGGTGTGGATACAGGGCATTGTCGGGTGAATCTCGCCATTCTTGGCGGGGGAGAGATAGCGGATGCCTTTATGGATAGCTATCTTGCGGCTGGAGGATTGAAGGAAGCGAGCCATCCCTATTGGGATATGAATGCGCTCACTGATTTTGTCACAGACCCGCTGGAGGTACACAAGGGCTGGCTTGATCTGGGCCTTGCGATGACCACTACCCTGATGGCAGAACGGCTGGATAGCTATGCCATGGAGATTGCAGTACGAGTAAGGAATGGGTAAGAAGGGGGAAGCATGAAGGATCTGAAATGGTATTTGGGCTTTATTAAGCCTTATCGATTACGTATCGTCGCAGCATTATCCATTGGTGTCATCAAGTTCAGCATTCCGCTGCTATTGCCGCTATTGATCCAGTATACCGTGGATCATCTACTGCTGGAGGATAGCATAAGTGCGGATCAGAAGATCAGCCATTTGTTCTGGCTGCTTGGCGGTGCGGCCGTTGTATTCATCGTGCTACGGGGGCCCGTGGAATTCGCACGACAGTACCTGGCCCAATGGATTACGAGCAGAGTGCTGTTCGATATACGCAATCGCATGTACGATCATCTTCAGCGATTGTCACTGCGATTCTATCATAACCGGAAGACCGGCGATACGATCTCGCGGTTCATCAATGATGTCGAGCAGACCAAAAATATCGTCGAGGTCGGCATGATGAATGTCTGGCTGGATCTCTTCTCGCTGCTGCTGGCATTAGGATTCATGATCTATATGGATTTCAAGCTGACGATTGCAGCATTTGTTGTCCTGCCCCTGTACGCCATCTCTGTGAAAATATTGTATAAACGACTGAAACAGCTTACGAAGGATCGCTCGAAGGCGCTCGCCGGAATTCAGGCTTATTTGACCGAACGTATACAGGGCATTGCTGTCATTCGCAGCTTCACGCTTGAGCGCTATGAACGCGAACAATTCGGTGAGGTTAATCAGCAATTTCTGCAAAAGGCCCTGAGCCAGACTCGTTGGAATGCTATGACCTTCGCTATCATCAATACGTTGACAGACATTGCGCCCTTGCTAGTCATTGGCTATGGCGGCTACGCTGTCATTCAGGGGGAAGTGACGTTGGGAACGTTCGTGGCATTCTTCGGTTACCTGGAACGAATGTATAATCCGCTACGGCGCCTGGTGAATGCTTCTACGGTATTGACTCAGGCTTCTGCTTCGCTGGAAAGAGTTATGGAGCTTATGGAGGAGCCCTACGATATTCGTGATGCTCCGCAGGCCAAGGAGCTCAAGGAACCGATCCAGGACATAGAATTCCGCCAGGTCTCCTTCAAGTACGAGACATCAGGTTCATGGGTCTTGCAGAATGTTCAGCTACACATTCATAGTGGCGAGACCATAGCACTGGTAGGAATGAGTGGGGGCGGCAAATCCTCTCTGATCAGTCTGCTTCCAAGATTCTATGATGTGCAGGAAGGTGCCGTGCTGGTGAATGGGCTGAATGTGCGTGAATGGACATTGAGCAGTCTGCGCTCCCGAATGGGAATGGTGCTACAGGATCATTTCCTGTTCAGCGGATCGGTCAGTGACAACATCCGAGTTGGCCATCCTGAAGCAGATGAGGAGGCGGTTCGAGCAGCTGCCCGAGCAGCCAACGCAGATATCTTCATCGAGCAATTACCCCAAGGGTACGATACCGAGATTGGTGAACGCGGAGTCAAGCTGTCCGGTGGGCAGAAGCAGCGGATTGCGATTGCGCGTGTATTTTTGAAGAATCCGGATGTACTCATCCTGGATGAAGCTACCTCCGCATTGGATCTGGAAGCAGAGCATCAAATTCAGGAATCACTATTACGTCTCTCCGAGGGGAGAACGACAATCATCGTGGCACATCGTCTATCCACCATTACCCATGCGGACCGGATTATTGTCATTCAGGAGGGCAGGATCACCGAGGAGGGTACACATGAGGAGCTGCTACAGCGTGAAGGCGATTATGCCCGGCTATACAACATTCAGCAGCTTCCGGAGCACGCACACTAGCTACGGACAGATTGGCACAGATCTGGAAGAGAAGGGTCCCCGGCATCCTGTAAGAGGCTGCGCGGGGACCCTTGTTGTGTATGAATATAAAGTGATACAAGTGTACTGAATTGTATAGCTTCAGAAGGGGATACAGATTCAAACTACACTTTGCCGATCAACAGCGACAGCAGGCCTGCTGCAATAAGTGGGCCAACCGGAACTCCCTTGAAGAGCGCGACCCCGATAACGGTACCGATAAGCAGCCCAGTCACGATTGTAGGCTGGCTTGACATCAGAGAGGCTCCCCGTCCCCCCAGATAAGCAACAAGTATGCCGATCACGATCGCGAGCAGCGATTTCCAGTGTGTGAAGGATTCTAGCACTTGGTTCATGCTGATCTTCCCACTAGCGAGCGGAGTCATCACGCCGATCGTCAGAATAATGATGCCTATAGTCAGGCCGTATTTCTCTAGCCAGGGAAAGGCCTGATTCACATGGGCTATTCGCAACAGCAGTAAAATGAGCATGGGAATCGTGACCGTTGCATTCCCGCTCAGAATACCCAATGCAGCGAGCAGGAGGAGCAGCAATGAGGTGACATCCATAGCAGTTCACCCTCCGTATTCAAGTTAATAAAGCTTCTTCATATGCTTGGTTGTACCATTCTTCTATGAAGAGGCTGGTAGGGCACTAGAGTACTGCCTGTAGTCTAGATTTCCCTGTAGCTACCCAATAATATGCTCGGCAATAAGTCTACCGTGCCAGCGGCCTGTCTCGATGAACACCTCGTTAGCATTACTTCCAGAAGCGATAACCCCTGCCACATATACGCCAGGCACATTCGTCTCCATCGTCTCGGGATTCAAGACAGGCTTATTCAGGTCATCATTCATCTGTACGCCTGCGGATTCCAAGAGCTTGCGATCTGGACGAAAGCCAGTCATGGCCAGCACGAAATCATTAGGCAGAACGAAAGGCTCTCCTTGGATCGGAGTAACAGTAATCTCTTGGGGTCGAATATCGGTGACACGTGAAGCCAGATAAAGTCGTACCTTGCCCTTGTTCACAAGGCTTTCGAATAGGGGACGTACCCATGGCTTGATGTGAGTGGAGAGCTCGTCTCCGCGATAGACCATATCAATCTCAGCGCCCACACGCACTAGCTCCATGGCAGCATCTACTGCCGAATTGCTTCCACCGATAATGGCTGTCCGTGTTCTGGTGTAAGGGTGAGCTTCACGGAAATAGTGGGTAACCTTGTCCAGATCTTCACCAGGGATACCCAGATAGTTGGGATGATCGAAGTAGCCTGTTGCCACGACAACATATCGGGTAGGATATGCTTGTGCTTCGCCGCGACGGTTCAGTGTATGTACTATGAATGTGCCGTCTGGTTGCTTCTCGATGGTATGTGCTTCCTCATACGGCTTTATCTGCAGATCATAATGCTCTGCTACCTTGCGGTAATAAGCCAGTGCCTCGTGACGGAAGGGCTTCTCATTGGATGAGCTGAACGGAATGTCTCCAATCTCCAGCAGCTCTGCTGTACTGAAGAATTGCATGTTGGTAGGGTAGAGATAGATGGACTGGACAATGTTATGCTTCTCAATAATGAGTGACTTCAGGCCTCTACGGCCGCATTCTATAGCTGCAGATAGACCACATGGTCCTCCGCCGATAATGATAATGTCTTGCATGTTGGTACAACCTCCTGATATACAGACTATTTTAATAATACCAGAGCATTACCATCCTACCGCAATCATGATCGGATTTCCAGCGAAGGTCCCAAAAAACTCCGGGTTTACCCCGAATTGCATGGAGAAAGATTCTAGATTAGTTGAGATTGCAGAGAGAAGTATCTGTAGTCTTCTCAAGGGTGAATTTTCAGAGGATGAATTGACAAGAGAAAGGAAATGTTTATATATTAGATATATATCTAATTAAAAGGTTGTGAAATTAGTGCAGCTGGATAAAATGATCAATTACCATAAAGCACTGGCTGATCCTACCCGAATGAGAATGCTGCTTCTGCTCTCGCAGGGGGAGCTGAATGGACAGACTTTGGCAGAGAAGCTGAATTTGTCCCAGCCTACAGTAACTCATCATGCCTCCAAGCTCAGAGGAGCTGGGTTGATCAAGGAACGTAGAGAACGCAATACGGTATATTTCCGGCTAAATGCCGAGCTGATCAAGCAGCATGCTGCTGCGACCGTGCAGTTTATTTTTGGAAAAGGGGATGATACAGCGATGAACCCGGAGGTGAATGAGGGGATGGAGGCTTCTGTAAAGCGTAATTTTTTTGCAAAGGATGGACGACTTCGCCAGATCCCGGCTCAATATAAGAAAAAGCTAATCGTGCTGAAGCTGCTTGCCAGGCAGCTGGAGCCTGGGCGCAAGTACGAGGAGCGTGAGCTGAATGTCTGGATCAAGCAGTTCCATGATGATTTTGCCACGATCAGACGTGAATTCATTATGCATCAGTTCATGTATCGGGAGAATGATGTGTATGAGCTTAATCCGCCAGAGATGTGGACCGATTGGGAGCAGGTCCATTAGTGCAGCCTTACTTTGTATAGTTGTGCGTATTGCTGGCTTACACGAGGACCAGCTGTTCTGGGATCTGTATTTGGAAGTTCATGGTTGACAAAGTAATTCGATTACAAGTATAATCCAGTTAAATTTAAGAAGGAGGCGGTAACTATGATGAAGCTGAATAGAATTGCTCAGATTGTAAATATCGCCTCCCGTACGGAATAGTAGTGAGCAGTGAGACTGTAGTATCTGCAGTCTGAGTTGTTCATAATGCTGAACCGCAGGGAGGATTCCCTGCGGTTTTTGCGTTGCAGAATGGATAGGTCTCTTTAAAAGGCATCCGTTTCTGTAATAGCTGGAATCACTGTGTCCCAAGTGTCGTCTATCCTGATGAGGCTTGAAGCGGAGCGCAGTTTTTCTAGTTGCCGTGTATATATCATACACAGCGCATTCTCCGCAGGGATCTCCCTGCGGATTTTTTGCGTTGTTCCGCAGCGGGAGGCAGCCCGCGATTGGAGCTGGAGATGCACAGATTCAGTGAGAATGAAGGCTTCAGGATTTATCCGGGCTGACAAATTACGAACGGTAGTCGTCATGGGTAGAATACACATTTTAATCACGATTAGGAGCATGCACAATAATGAATATTCAATCAATAGATCTATGTCAATACGGATGGACAGATGACTGGAACGAGGCATGGGACCGGATGCTACTGGCTCAAGCAGAAACGTCAGAGAGACAGGGCGGGGAATTCAAGGAGAATTTGCAGCCTGCCAGGGTTATTGCGGATTTCGGTCAAAAATTAAAGCTAGTGACTAAGGAAGGAGAGTGTTGGGGTGGGGTCTCTGGCAAATTCAGGCATCAGACTGAGCGCCAGTCTGACTTTCCTGCGGTTGGCGACTGGGTAATGATCACTCGTACTGGTAGTATGGACGATGCTGTAATTCATCAGCTGTTCCCGCGTCGAAGCCGAATATCCAGGCAGGCTGCAGGTATGGAGACGAAGGAGCAACTGATCGCAGCGAACGTCGATACACTGTTTCTGGTGCAGGCCTTGAATGGGGACTATAATGTGCGCAGGATGGAGCGGTATTTGACCATGGCATGGAATAGTGGAGCAAATCCCGTTGTAGTGCTGAGTAAAAGCGACCTGTGCGAGGATTCCTCCCCATTCGTAGCTGAGATTAGCAGTATCGCAATTGGCGTGCCAGTAGCCGTGATCAGCGCCAAAATGGAGCAAGGCATGGAGGAACTAGCAAGCTATCTCCAGCCTGGGCAGACGATTGCTCTGGTCGGTTCGTCAGGTTGCGGCAAATCAACCATGGCCAATTGGCTGACAGGCTCTGAGCAGCAGGTGACCCAGGGTATTCGTGAAGATGATAGCAAAGGTCGGCATACGACTACACATCGGCATTTGCTGCCACTTGCCAGCGGAGCTGTGCTGATCGATACTCCCGGGATGCGGGAGCTTACGCTATGGGACGATGGTGCGGACGTATCGGCGGCATTTGAAGATATTGACGAGGTGGCAGGGACTTGTCGCTACCGGGATTGCCGCCACGAGAATGAAGCAGGCTGTGCTGTGAAGGCAGCGGTACAGGCTGGGCAGATTCCCCAGCAGAGAATAGAGAGCTTCAAGAAAATGCGTCGGGAGCTGGAGTATCAGGCACGTAAGGAGGCCCAGAAGGAGCGTAAGAGACAAAGCGGTGGCTCTGCGGCCAGTCGCAGAGAGACGGGCTGGCGTCGAGATTTAGGCTGGTAGTGTAATAGTATCTGAAGACTAACTAGGAAGAGTAGGAAGTCAGAGTCACGCCCATCAGATTCTGGGTTGACCATGCTTGCGATATCGTTCACTTCGTCTGCATACATTGATTAGCAGGAGGGATGCGATATATGTACAGCATTATTATTGACCTGTCTGACTTCCGCTTGTATCTCGTTCAGGATGGCAAGGTAGTAAGAGGTTATCCCATTGGGGTCGGCAAATTGGCGACACAGAGCCCACATGGACAATTCACCATTGTGAACAAACAGGCCAATCCAGGCGGACCTTATGGTGCATTCTGGATGGGGCTATCGAAGCCGCACTATGGCATCCATGGCACCAACGAGCCTTGGTTGATTGGGCAGGCTGTATCACATGGCTGCATAAGAATGTACAATGACGATGTAGTTGAGCTGGCTGGGTTAGTCCCCATTGGAACTTCAGTGACGATCCGCCCGTGACGTCGTGAACAGTCCATACTTCCTGCCTTGCTTATTCTGAATCGAAAGAGAAGGGTGTCGGCTTTGGTTAGTACGATACTCAGTTCGGATAGCCACACCCCTGTAGCCATTCCTAAAATTCTGGTATAACTGAATATTGGCTATAGACACGGTTTGGAATGGCATATATTGGGTAAGGTATAATTACCGCAGACAGGTTGTATTACCTGAGCGGCAGAGAACGCTGTAAAGGAGCCTGAGTCTAATGTCCATTGATCGGTTTATCTTGCGAAAATTGGACAACTGCCGGGATGAGCATACCAGACATAATCTGCTGCAGCTGTTCAGGATTCGCATTGAGCAAGCCAGGATTCAGCCCTCACACAGTCATGTGAAGGGGAAAATGTAGGGGAAACTGTAGGGTATGAAACAGCAAACAACACTTTTTGAAGAGACCCTGATGGGTCTCTATTTTCATATTGTGCTATTCTATTAATGAATCTTTTATTGTAAAGGAGATCGAGATGATTACAATTGTTAATGTTCGTGATCATGCTGAGGTACTTGAGCAGACTGTTCAATATTTCTGGACGCATTGGGGAACGGATACTAATTTTAACTTTTATAAAGATTGTATTGTTCAGTCCTGTAATACGGATAGCGAAATACCCAGATTTTATCTGGCTATGGAGGATGAACAAATTATTGGCTCGTATGCACTGCTGAGAAGTGATCTTAATAGTAGACAGGATTTATGCCCCTGGCTGGCATGTCTTCATGTGGAGCCTTCACATAGAGGCAGGAGGATTGGAGCTCTGCTGCAGAAGCATGCCGTAGACGAAGCGGACAAGATGGGCTATTCACGACTGTTCCTGTGCACGGATCTTGAGGGATACTACGAGAGCACGGGGTGGAGTTACATCGGTATAGGCTACGCCTTGGACGATCAGAAGACGAGTATTTATGCTTATCAAATCTAAGGGATTCTAAGAAGATTACAATATGTTCAGGGGGAGATCATACGAAGCTGTTCGAATGGCAGACCAGCGAATGGAAGGTAAGTGTTCAAGATATCATAGGACCTTTCCAGGTATTGGAGAACCTCAGACCCAAGAGCTCCAGAACCGGAGTGTTGAAGCTGTGTACACTGAAGGATAGGCGAATCTATTACTTGAAGTTCTACGCCAACAAACAAAGATGGTGTTCCGAGGTATATGCCTATAAGCATTGGATGTATCATCTGAAGCCTTATGCACCCGAATTAATTCATATTCTCGAAGGTAAGAGCTGGCAGGCGGTTTTGATGACTTCTTTGGACGGGACGATCATGAGAGATACTGAGTTAGGCCCCCAAGCGCTCCAGGATGCTTATTACAGAGCAGGAGAATTAACAAGATGCGTGCATAGACTAACCACAGGGGATTGGTTCGGACCCATGGATCAGGTGGGGAATCCGCTTGAGGCGATTCCATGCAAAGATCCTATAAGCTATGTCACTGATTCGATTAGAGATGTTGCACGTGAATGCCTTGGTAAAGGCTTATTAGTGCCCTCAGAGATTGAGCTTATGGAATGGGCTCTTCAAAATGTAGAAGTATTCGAACATACGCAGCCCGTACCCGTGAATTGGGATTCAACGCCAGGCAATTGGCTAGTTGACCGGATGGGGAGATTCATGGGAATGATAGATTTCGAAAATATGTTGTGGGGTATAGATGTCGACAGCTTCTCCATATTATTTGAAAGGTATTTTGAAGATCAGACCATAATGAAATCTTTCTTTAACGGCTATGGGCTTGAAGTGCTTGAGGAAAAATCCACACACATAAAAATTTGTTGCATAAAGCTGGGGTTGAGTAATATCTATTGGGGAGAGAAGCATGGCTCCCTAAGGGTGGCATCATACGGGAAAACCCTATTGCAGCGGATATATGATGACAGATTAATCGGTTTGTATTCATAGCCTAAATTAAGATAAATATCTTAATATTATATGCAATAAGACCACCCCCTAAGCTTCGACGAAGCTAGGGGGTGGTCTATGTCACAGCGCACATGTTCAATTAACGAATAGATTAGTAGAGAGACAACGCGAGCGAATCGTTCTCATTAATGCTATGCAGAATCGCTTCACTACCTACAATTTCAATACTGATCAAGGAATTCAAATACTTTTGCAGAGTACGTTTGCCAGTGCTGATTTTATTTTCCAATGTATTGGAGAGAAGCTTCAAGGTCTTTTGCATAGGCTGTTTATTTTCTTGAGCAAAGTACACAGGGATTTTTTTGTCTTGGAATGTAATTAATGTTTTCATAAGAAATCACCTCGCTAGAGTTATTTCATGGTATTTATTCTAAAAGCCGTTGCTTAAAATTACCTTAAAAGCACCTTATAAAAACATAAAGGTCATAAAAGTTTTCAAATTGTTCACAATTGAATGAAATCACAATCAATTATCTGTTAAGGGATTTTCGTTGTTTGCGCTCACAATCCTTTGAACTGTAAGCAAATATCGTTTGTCGAAAAGTAAGAAGCAATCTATGACCCATAAATGAAGTGTGATTAATCGCATCGCTAGTCACTTCTCGTAGATAAAAAAGACTACTTAAGACTTATTTCATGAGGGTCCATGGGTATTTTGTAACAAATTGACAGATTAAAAGGGCTAGGGTACAGTTACATTAGCTCTTTTGCGGCCTCTATAGGGAAATGTAATTATTGTTCAGACAGTATATAATAGAAAGCATATGATCGAAGATGCATTTTGCAGGTATGGATTAAGAAAATTCTTAGATTTATATTAACATGATCGATTAATCCTTGACTGAACTGGCTACCAGTCGGCTATATCAGACTGCCGCTAAAATATAAATGTTGCTTCTATAAATAATAGATAATAGTAGAGTGTAAATAATAGTTGGAGTTCCTCCAAACCCCATACAGAATCCTTAACAGATGCGGAGGTAATGGGATGATTTTGACCGTACTTTCAGGAAGAGAGGAAAGTGACTGGTTCGATATTGATGTAGATGATGAGTATTCCGTACAGCATTTGAAACTGATGCTTGGAATTCGAATTTTTGGAGAGGCCCCAGGCGAGGGGATGCAGTATATGATGGAAGCCAAGTTTCCCGATGGTCTGTGGTTCCTGGTAGATGACAGGCAATTACTGATGGACGCAGGCCTGAGAGAGGGCTGTACGATCCGGATTCAACGGACCTTCTCTACGACAGAGGATGAAGCGCCGATTTATGGACGTAGGACTCTGTTTCAAAAACAAAAAAATGGGTAAATACACCCATATCTCGCGACTTCAAACGAGGTCAAATTGATCAGTCTATAGAAAGGGGACTTTTGGCGTGAATGCACTTTATCAGCGATCCCCGCGTCTTCGTCCTGCTCTAAAAGATGAGAAGCTGGAGATTCTGCGGCCACCGTCCGAGCCAAGCAAACCGACCTTCTCGATCATTTCCATTATCATTCCAGTAATTATGACGGCTGTAACCGTCGGCTTCTATATTTATATGAGCAGAACAGGGAAAATGGCCAACAGCAGTTATTTAATGTTTCAGATGGTGACTATTTTCATGATGCTTAGCTCCTACACCATTCCCTTCTTCGTATACCTTCATAATAAGAAGGAATATCGGCAGCGACTGGAGGAGCGCGATCGGATGTATCGTGAGCAACTGGACAAGCATCGCGAGGAACTGGAAGGGAAACGACAGGAGCAGGTACGAATCCTGTATGATATACATGGTGATCCTCAGCTGTGCGCCCAGGTTGTCAAAAGCCACAGTAGCTCGTTATGGGAACGGTCTCCCGAGGACGAGGATTTTCTCGATGTTAGAATTGGAACCGGAGAGGTTCCTTTTCATATTCAGGTACAGGTTCCAAGAGCCGACGGCTATGAAAAGGAGCCGCTTATTGAGGCTGCCCATGAACTTGCCCATGATTTTCAGACAGTATCCAAGGCATCCATTACGCTGCCGTTGTTCCAATCCAAGGTGATCGGCATCGTTGGCGAGCGCAAGCATGTGCTTGCCGCATTGCGTGTGATGATTGCCCAGGTGACTGTGAGGCACTCACCCGATGAGGTGAAGATTGCTGCTTTCTATGAAGAGCGCGAGCAGCAGGAATGGAGCTGGATGCGCTGGATGCCCCATGTGTGGGATGACGAGCGTTCGCAGCGAATGCTGTCTGATCGCAGCAGTAGTGCGCACCAGCTGGCAGACAGCCTGTTTGCTTTGTTGAATCGCCGCAAAGGCAACCGTTCAGAACGGAGCAATCGTAAGATGGAGCTCCCATGTTATATTACACTGCTGTCTGACGGTCAGATTATCGAAGAAGAGCCTTTGCTGCCCTTGCTGCTGGAGGAAGCAGATGCAATCGACTCCTGCACCATTGTTCTCGCCTCACGGAAGGAAGCTCTACCGATGCAGTGCCAACTAATCGTAGAGGTGGACTCCGAATCGGGCGTATCGACGCTCAAATCCGAGTCTGCTGCTGTAGTGCAGCAAAAGTTCACACTTGATCGTTTTTCGTTGGAGGAGGCAGAAGCAGCGGCCCGCTTCATGGCACCTGTGCGTCTCAAGCGCTCGTCCGCCTCGGATATTCCGGCTATTTTACCGCTATTCGATATGCTTGGTGTCATCAGAGTGGAAGAACTTGGTGTACTGAAGCGCTGGCAGGAGACCAGACATCCAGATACGTTGCCAGTACCAATGGGAGTCAGAGCTGGTGGGAAGCCTGTAATGATCAATCTGCACGACAAGATTGAGAGACAAGGACATGGCCCGCATGGTCTGATCGCCGGAACGACCGGCTCGGGAAAGAGCGAGGTCCTCCAATCCATCGTAGCTTCTCTTGCAGCAGAGTTCCACCCCCATGATCTGGCCTTTATGCTGATCGACTACAAGGGCGGAGGGATGTCGAATACCTTCATTAATCTGCCTCATGTGGTCGGAACGATTACCAATCTTGACAACAGTCTGATCGAGCGTGCCAAAATCTCGCTCAAAGCTGAGCTGGTGCGGCGACAGAAAATATTGAATCAGGCAGGCAATCTGCAGCATATTGATGAATATTATCGTCTGCTCAGACAGCGTCAGGCCGAGCCGCTGCCACATCTCGTCATTATTATTGATGAATTCGCACAGCTGAAGAAGGATCAGCCTGAATTCATGGACGAGCTCATCAGTATTGCAGCTATAGGTCGTACGTTGGGCGTCCATTTGATTCTTGCGACTCAAAAACCAGCAGGTGTTGTTGACGATAAAATATGGAGTAACTCCCGGTTCAGAATATGTCTTCGCGTACAAAGCGAAGGGGATAGCCGGGATATGATCAAGATTCCGAATGCTGCCTGGATCACGAAGCCGGGCAGAGGTTATTTTCAAGTCGGAAGTGACGAGATCTTCGAAGAGCTTCAGTATGCGTGGAGCGGTGCTCCTTACCGAACAGATAATGATGTATCGGCAGCTTTGCCAGTGAATGAACTACGCTTGAATGGCAAGCGTGAGCCGCTGCTGACTGGAGAGCGGGCAGCGACCGGGTTGCAGATGGAGGAATCTCAGAAGCAGCTTCAGGTATTCATTGATTATATTGCAGCGCAGGCTGAGCTGGCAGGTATTCAGAGGCTGCAAGGCCCATGGCTTCCTCCGTTGCCAGAAAGTATTGATCTTTCTGAGATCCCGTCCCCGCCTACAAAGGGGCCTGGAGTCTATGGTCCAAAAGACTTAACGACAGTGGTAGGACTTATTGATGACCTGCCTAATCAGCGTCAGGAGCCTGTTAGTATCGCTGCTGACCACGGTCACTGGGCGATCTACGGTATGCCTGGCATGGGTAAGACCACCTTCGTACAGACGATGCTAATCTCGATGGCCAGTCAATATACAGCAGAGGAATGGAACGGCTATATTATTGATATGGGCCGAATGATGCGTGATTTTGTAGACCTACCACAAGTAGGCGCAGTTATGATGGCTGAGGAGGAGGACCGGATCAAGAGATTGTTCCGTTTCCTGTCCAGATCGGCAGCCCTGCGCAAGGAGCTGATCGCTGAGGCGGGAGTGAAGACCGTGAACAGCTATCGTCGCTCGGCGGCGGAGAGCATTCCACAGATTCTGGTCGTTATTGACGGCTATCTGAACTTCCGCAATGCGTATCCCGACGAGAATGAGCTACTTGAGACGATTTTGCGTGAGGGCGGAAGTCTTGGAATCACCTTCATTATCACAGCCAATCGGATTACAGATCTATTCGAGAAGTTCCGCAGCAATATACCTAATGCGGTCAGCTTCGAGCTGGCTGATCCAAGCGACTACTACTACGCCGTAGGACGACCTGCGAAAATACCTGGTCCAATGATTCCAGGACGAGCCCTGCTCAAGGGGCAGGTTCCGCCACTGGAGTTCCAGACAGCACTTCCCTCGTCGGGTGAGGATGAGACGAAGCGTTCGTCCAATCTGCGACAATGGATTCGCAAGATCGCTGAATGCTGGGAGGGGAGCACAGCCCCTGAAATTCTGCCACTGCCCGAGAAGGTTCAGCTGGCAGATCTGCTAGCTAGCTGGAACAGGCCAGATGGCTGGGAGACAGCTCAACCGTACCATGTGCCTGTCGGCCTGCAAAGCGATGACCTTGAGCCATTTTTGCTGAATCTGAAGGAAGGTCCGCACTTTCTCGTCGGTAGTCCGATGGAAGGGGGCAAGACGTCCTTTCTAATGAGCTGGATTCTGTCTTTGGCGTATTACAACTCTCCAACTCGTCTGGAGATCTATACCGTAGATACGCGCTATGGTGGTGGTGGGCTATCCCGCCTGCGACATCTGCCACATGTAACAGCAGCCGCAGAGAGCGAGGAAGAGCTGGCACCGCTTGTAGCAAGGCTCTATGAAGCCGTTCAACAACGGACGAAGGATGGCTCTGATCCGGAGATTGTACTATTTATAGATGATGCTGATATGCTTGGCAAGCAGCTTAATGATTTTACAGTGAAGGATCAGTTGTCCGCGATTGTGCGACTCGGCCGTGATCGGAACGTGCATGTAGTCCTCTCCGGTGTACCTGCTGATTTCCCGACCTTTGGAGTAGATTGGTTCAACGATGTCAAGGCCAGTCAAAGTGGAGTATTATTTGGAACCGTTGATCCGAATGATTTATCCGTCTTTCGTATTCCTTATACCGAATCGAACTCGGTATCGGGAGGGCTGAAAGTCCTGCCTCCTGGCCAGGGGTACTACGTACGACGCAAATTTACAAGGATTAAAGCAGCAATTCCATTTGAAAATAGCCAAAACTGTGAGGAATGGATTATTAAAATTCGTGACCGATGGCACGTTGTGGTTTGAGGGGAGGTGGCACATAATGTTAACGTTTGAAGTATCCCAACAAAAAATGATACATCTGAAATCTAAGGAGCTGTTTTTTCTGGCAGGCGTACTTGGATCGGAGAGACTGCTGGGCGTGGAAGATCCTTTTCAGGGATATCTTGCCGAAGAGCTGACCCGAGAATGGGAAGAGGTAAAAACGTCATTGCTGGAGAAGGGCTATCTGCGGCAAATGGAAGAGGGGGGCGAGCTGGCAATTCCGCCAACCGTCTTCTCAAGAGTCGCTATTGCCGGACTGTCCAGAAGAGCATGTCTAATCGAGTACACGAGGGATGGCAGGCGATTTGAGGGCTATCTTCACTGCACGAATGAGAAGGTCGTAGAGCTCGCGCAGTCGGATGAAGATGAGTACCGCTTAAGTGAGCTTGGTGATGTAGAGAGCGCCTGCGAAACAATCATTGAGAAGATGGGATGGCGTGAACAGGTGCCAGCCGAATCCCCGGCTCTAATGTTCTCCCAAAAAAGATTTCACGAAATTAATAAGCTGGCCGATAAAAACAACACAGAGGTAATTCGTGCCATGCTGACCGAAGCCAGTGGTGATCCCGAGGGAGCAGCCATGCTGGCCAAGACGCTATGCTCCAAGGTGTCCGAAGGGGAGCTTACTCTCCTTGTATGGAACGGACAGGAATGGGAATCACAGCGTGCTGCTTTTACGGTATGTGGTTCCATGAGCTGGCTCTATCGGATGAGCTCAGTCGGTAACGGGGATTGGTTGATTGCTACATTAACGACGCAGGAGCAGTTTTTGGCATTACTCCTTGATTGGTTAAGACAGTCTGCAGGGACAGAAGAAAGGTGATAGACATGCGCATTCGTGTAGAACCGGATGTGCTTCGAACGCTTAGCAGTCAGCTACACAACGCGGCGGAGCAGATTCAACATTTGACATCTGAATTGGAAAGGGCGCTTCAATCCATGAGCTGGGAGAGCTCTGCGCGTGAGGACTTGTTGCGGCAATGGCAGCAGGCCAGGAGGCTTTCCGAGCACATTCATTCCAGTCTTCGGACGATGGGAACTCAGCTGAACACCAAGGCCGATCAATTCCAGACCGCAGATCATCAGTACAGCACCATCCTGTCCTTTGCCCACTCCAGCCAAGCCCGGCCAGCTATGATGTTCAGACAATCCTTCTCAGGAACGTCTGCCTTGCTGACCGAGCAGGGGGAACGAATGATGAATATTTCAGACCCCTCGTCTGTAATGACCGTCATTAGAGGAGCCGAGTATCGTGCAGCTGATCTGCACGGTGATATTCTGCGACAAGCGTCGTTGGAGCAGCCTAGCGACTGGCATTTCTCTGATCCAGCATTCATACGTAATGAACATGCAACTGCACAAAGCTAAGTTTTGATTCTTTTTATCTAATACCCAGCTTGCAGTGATATGGGACCTGCCGTCTCCTAAAAGTTACTAAAGATGTGTTTTATGTGAGGGGAATGGGGTAATAAGGATTAGGTCTTTTGCCTTTTGTCATCTAAAAAAAGGTTATAGTACAATTTGAACCAGTTCGATTCCCAACATTTTCATCTAATCAATCTAACTCAACAAGGAGGATTCATTCCATGGCAGGACGTATTTTAATTACACCAGAACAAGTAGATCAGGTGGCGAACCAATTTAAGCAAAGCGGTGAGCAAAGTCAGCAGATCGTTTCCAGCCTGACTCAATCCATTCAAGGCATGGAAGGCCAATGGGAAGGTATGACGAAGCAACGCTTCTTCCAGGAGTTCCAGGAAGCTAGCAAGCAAATGCAATTGTTCGTTCAAACATTGAACAGCATCAGCCAAGAGCTGACTGCTATTGCCAATAAATTCCGCACAGTGGACCAAGCGAAGTAAAAGTCCTTCTGTTAGCCGTAGTTGTACCTGCTTAGAGAATATAGTCAAGCTGGTGCTGAACACCTCGCATGTGTTCACGGCGATAGTCCTGTTGTACAATGGATGTATGAAGCAGCATAGGCTGACCGATAGAATCAGCGATAGGCTGCAAGCAAGAAAACCGGGCGCTCTTAGGACACCCGGTTTTCTTGCCATACACCGTCATTTATGTGGATCATGACATGCTGGAGGCTGGGCAATCATCTACAGCCATGTATAACCTACTGATCGTAGTTAAAGAGAGGGATGTCGAATGTCTTTTCAACCGAACCCTGGGGATGAATTGCTAATTAACGGAAAGAGGTACATTGTTGGCAGTCATCCTGCAGCACCTGGTATTGCTTACGCCCAGGCAGGTCGACAGGGGATTGTCTACCAATTGCTTGCCCCCAATGGAGAACTTCATGAAGCCAAAGCATTAAAGGTGTTTTTCCCTAAGTTCCGCATACCTTCTATGGTATACCAATCGGAGCATATGGAAGCCTACGGAAAAATCCCTGGCCTGCAGGTCTGCAAACGAGACGTGCTCACTCCCGAAAGAAACGGAGACTTAATTGCCGCGCAGCCGGATTTGCTGTATGCGGTCCTCATGCCATGGGTTCATGGTATGACATGGTTCGACTGCATTACAGAGCAGCGGGTGCTCACCCCATCTGAGAGCCTAGCATTGGCGAAGTCGCTTGCCGGCATCGGTTCATCTATGGAGCAGCGCGGTCTGGCTCATTGTGATCTGTCTGCTCCCAATGTCATGCTTCCGTTTTTTTCTGAAGTAGATTTGCCAGATGAAAGATCACCAGTGGAGCTAGTGGACGTCGAGCAAATGTATAGCACCAAGCTAGACAGGCCTGACGCCCTGCTGGCAGGTTCACCGGGATATGCTGCGCACAGAACAGTGTCTAGCGGCTTGTGGAGCGGCTATGCGGACCGTTTTGCAGGGGCAGTCATCATCGCTGAGATGATGGGCTGGTCCGATGCAATCGTTGTTGAGAAAGCGTGGGGCGAGAGTTATTTTGATCAGCATGAAATGCAGAGTCCATCCGAGCGCTATCACATACTGAAGAAATCACTTCAGACCCGATGGGGAACTAAGGTCTCTGAACTGTTCGAGCGTGCCTGGGACAGTCAGGATTTGAGCAGTTGCCCTACTTTTGGAGAATGGTTGGTGATGCTTAGCTCCCTGCGGATGGAGAACTATACGTCATCCGTGTCTCCACGCCCTACAAGTGAGAAAAATCAGGTAGCCGCTACCAAGTCTTCGGATGAGCCTGCCTTGCCATATTCCGTTGCTGAGCAGCAGTCGCAATCTGAGACCGCGGCGCCCTATGCTACAGAAAGGGGAGAACAGGCAACGGAAGCAAGGGCTGTGGCTGGAAGCCCAGCAGGAAAAATGATGTCCGTTGAGGACCTGAGTGAAGAGGCCAAAGCAGCATTGTCAGGCCTTAATTCCTCTGAGATCCGAGGCGACAAAGGGGTTATGAATCGCCTATTCGATGAAGCGCGTCAGCTAGAGGAGCAGAACAAACTCGGGGCAGCTCTGGAGATCTATCGCTCCTTGTACCATTTTACAGAGGATGGTAGCCCCTTGCAGGTTGAGATTCAGGCAGCTATTGACGGTCTTGAAGCCGAATTGAATCCACCTTCTGTAGAGAAGCCCAAGACCTCTGCCTGGTACAAATCCAAAAAGGTAATGATTACCTCAGCTGCGGTGGCGGTACTGCTGGTCGCTTCTATACCGACGGTACAGATTCTGGCGGATCGGGATCATGCCAAGCAACTGGAGGCCGCCGCTCAACTGGAGCAGGCTGCCAAGGAGGAAGAGCAGCGCAGACAGGCTGAGGAGGCGGCACGCATTCAAGCCGAGGCGGACAATCAGGCGAAGGAGGCTCAGCTCGCTGTATTGAAGCAGCAAGAGGAGGAAGAGCAGCAGCGGCTGCAGGTTGAAGCTGATCTTAAAGCCAAGGAGGCAGCCGAAGCGGAGGAGAAGCAGCGGAAGCTGACCGAGACAGACAAGCAGGCTTTACAGGAAAAATATGATCGTCAGGCCAAGTATGAGGCCTATCTGGCATGGAAGAAAGAACGCGATGCCAAAGCCGCTCAAGAGAAAGCTGCGGCAGAGGCGCGTAAAAAGCAGCTGGCAGCTGAGCGTAAAGCCAATGTTATTGAATTGATTAATATTTATAATAAGGCATATAGCTCACAAGAAGGAGGACGCACAGACAAGGCAAAAACATTTGCCAAGCAGTTCCTCCAAATCTATAATCAGGACCCTAGCTATTATAAATCTGTGGGTGAGGTCGGCTATCGGGCTAACTCGATCTATAATTTCTTGGGAAATTCAGACTATAGACTTCCGAAAATCTGACCAGAGCGCGGGACACTAGAGAAATTAATGGCTGACCGAGGTGACCATAACAATGAATTATAGTATACAAGCTTCCCAACGAACTCCGGCTCTGGTTATCTACCTGATTGACATCAGCGCCTCCATGAATATGCTCATGGATGGACGGCGCAGAATGGATGTGGTGTATGAGGCGTTGTCACTTGCCATACGCCAGATGGTGTTTCGTTCCACGAAGGGTAATCGGCTGACTCCCAGATATCGAATCGCGATTCTGGCCTATAGTGACGATGTATATGACCTACTGAACGGGATCAAGGGGATTGATGAGATTGCAGCCATCGGGTCACTTCCTGATCTGACACCGAAGCGCTTTTCGGATTCGGCCAAGGCCTTTCAGCAGGCAGAGCGCATATTGCAGGCAGAGCTGCCAAGCATGCAGGATTGTCCAGCCCCACTTGTATGCCATATGACAGATGGTGTGTCGACAGGGGATGATCCGGAGCCGATCGCCAAGCGGATTATGTCCATGAGCGTTCCAGACGGCAACGTGCTAGTGGAGAATATTTTCATATCAGATCGCTTGCTCGATAGTCCCATTCCCGATCCCCGTCGCTGGAAGGGGATTACCGACGAGACAGAGCTAAAGGACGAGCATGCCATCAAACTGCGTAATATGTCCTCCAAGCTGCCGGAGAGTTACCGTGAAATGCTGTATGAAGCAGACTATCAGCTGGGTGAAGGAGCCACCATGATGCTGCCAGGTACCTGTGCTGAGCTGATATCCATCGGTTTTCAAATGTCAGCAGCTACACCAGTGAGGTAAGGAGGTATTTGTCTATGAGGCCATTGCTGTCACTGTTATCCTTGAAGAAGCGTAGAGAGCAGGAGCAGAAGGGAACATCATTTGAATACATCAGCTCCCAGATGGGAGAGCAGCCATTGACCTCAATTCAAAGCCGTTTCTACTGTCGCTATGGCTATGGACGGGCGGCGGAATCTATCAGTGTGGGCGAGAGCGGCCAAGATTTTGCAGCTATTCGGATTAGGGACGGGAGCTGCAGCTTTGTTGTATGTGACGGGGTGGGAATGAGCTACCGCGGAGATTTCGCAGCCCGTTTTCTGGGCTCATCGTTGCTAGACTGGATGGAGCGTGAGAGTGACATCACTCCTGCCAGATTCAAGTCCTATCTGAAATCCCTTGCAGCGGAGGCAGCAAACGAACTAGCAGCAGAGTCGCTGTCTCATGTATCGGAGATGCTCCGAAATGTGCTGGAGGACAAGCGTAAGCAAGGCAGTCAGTCGATGTACATATGTGGCAAAATTGAGCTTCCGGCTCGCAGCGGGAAGAAGGGGCGCATGATCCTCGCTTGGCAGGGGGATTCACGTCTGCGATTATGGCAGGGAGATCAAGAGCTGGAGCATATGTTCCGTGGTTCCTTCCAGACGGGAGAGCGCTGGTCTTCTGCCCGAGGCCCCGTCGGAGGTGAACCGCACTGGCAGGAATTCAAGCTATCCGCCAAGGATTCGATCCGGCTGCAGATGTACACGGATGGACTGTCTGATCTGGATGCTATTCGAGATTGGCTGCCAGATGATCAGATTCAGGTCCTGCTCGATGCACGGCATACGAATGGACTGGATGACGACGCCGCCTACATTGAACTTGGCTGGCAAGGCACATCATAAGTTATACAGGCAAGGCAAGGGACATCATATGTTATAAGTGAGAGCACCGGAGAGCTGCAGGTATTCCGGTGCTCTTTGCCATCAATAATATGTTTTAAGTAGTCCACAACGAGACTGTGCACTAATGAGCTGATTATAATCCATGCTATTTTGGGTAATCTTGAATACAGAATGCTAACGATGGTAAAGGAGCGTGTAATACATATGATGTTTCCAGTGGACTTTCCCGCAGTGCATGGCCCAAGATTCGAAGGTAAAGTGGCTATTATTACAGGAGCTGGCTCGGGCATTGGCAAAGCTACAGCAATCCAGATGGCTCGTGAGGGAGCGAAGGTAGCGCTCTTTGACCTGATTAATGAGCGTACGGCTGTTACTGAGCAGGAGATCAACAGCTTCAATCCCGGCGCTGCACGCGCGTTCGATGTGGATATCTCAGACTCACAGCGGCTGGAGAGAGCGGTTCTTGAGACGGTGGAGTTGTTCGGCGGGCTGGATATTGTATTTGCCAATGCTGGAATTAACGGGGTGCTGGCGCCGATTGAGGAGCTGTCGTTGGAGGATTGGCGTAAGACTCTCAACATTAATCTGGATGGTACCTTCCTGACGGTAAAATACGCTGTTCCCCACCTAAAAGCGAGAGGGGGCGGAAGTATTATTATTACGAGCTCGATCAATGGGAATCAGCGGTTCACTAGCTTCGGCATGACGGCTTACAGCACCTCCAAGGCAGCGCAGACGGCCTTTGCCAAGATGGCAGCTCTGGAGCTGGCCAAATCCAAAATTCGTGTCAATGTCATCTGCCCGGGTGCGATCGCAACGAACATTGATGAGACCACTGACAAGACGGATGGACTGAAGGAAATTGTCATTCCAGTAGAATTCCCGGAGGGTGGACAGCCACTGGCGGATGGTCCCGGACAACCGGAAAATGTTGCTGATCTGGTTACCTTCCTGGCTTCCGAGCAGTCCTCACATATTACCGGCTCACAAATTGTAATTGATGGAGCCGAGTCCCTCTTATTTTAGTCATTATATTGCTGGGACTGCTCGTTCATCCTGCCAGTCGTCACCTTACAATGCTGTCTGAAGTCGCTGAAGATCTTCACTGGACAGATGGATAGCTTCTCTTATGAGCCTGTCGAGGTCAAAGTGAGCGATAAGGTCAGCGGCAGCGACTGGCTCTGGGCGTTCGAGCAGTCCGCTCAGGTATGCTAGCCAGCCTACGATTTGCTCTGGCAGGATGCCCCGGCTGCGTGCGGCTTGAAGGGAGATGCCTCCATGCCGTTTGGCTAATCTTCGCCCATCAGGGCCATAGACAAGCGGCACGTGGGCAAATCTTGGAGGAGTCAAGCCAATTGCAGAATACAGCATAAGCTGTCTTGGTGTGGAATCTAGCAGGTCATTTCCCCGCAATACATCTGTAATCTGCATGTCAGCATCATCCACCACGACAGCTAACTGATAGGAGTACATTCCGTCTGCCCGTTTGATGATAAAATCCCCTCCGTAGCCTGCAGGAAACGTCGTTATTCCCTCCATGGCATCCGTGAAAAGAATCTCTTCCGAAGGCAAGCTGTCTACCCGTATCCGATAGGAGGGGGCCTTCTGTTTGGCCTTGGCCGCAGCTTGCTCCAGAGTAAGCGTTCGACAGGTTCCAGGGTACCGAGGACCTTCCCGGGTCAATCCATGCGGAGCGTGCACGACGTCTGCCAGATCAGCGCGGCTACAAAAGCATGGAAAGAGAAGGTCTGCTGCCGCGAGCTCTTTCATAGCGGCCTCGTACTTCCAGAGCCTGGAGCTCTGCTGATAGGGCCCTAGCCTTCCGCCGACATCAGGACCTTCATCCCAATCAATGCCAAGCCAGTAGAGGTCCTCCATGATCCCAGCTGTAATCCTTGCACGAGAACGGTTCAGGTCTGTATCTTCAATCCGCAAGATGAACTCCCCACCTGCTGAACGCATTTGAAGCCAAGAGAGCAGGGCTGTTCTGGCATTGCCCAAATGGAGCTGCCCAGATGGCGTAGGTGCAAATCGCCCACGCCTGACGGCAGCTTGAGGGTGACTCTTGATGACGGCAAAGGAATCAGGTATATCGGCTGCATGTGATGGTTGGTTCCGAACATGAACAGATGGCTTCATCAGCTTCGCTTCCTTGTTTTCAGTATTTATGCATTATGTCCTCTGAACGAAGGACTATAATTTACTGTATTTCAAGCCCTGGAACATAGCCTCTCTAAGCTTCTATGTCCTCTTCGTATTGTAATAACAACTTATCAAGTCCAGGAATATCTTCCTGCTTGGGCTTGAGCAGCTTCTGCGCCTGATTGGTTCGCCAGTATAGCAGCTGTTGGGCCGCGGCGAGCTGTACCTGTTGTGAAGGATGATGTAGGTGGTCCATAAGTACTTGCCAGGCGGTATTGTTCTTGAATTGGGCAAGAGCATCGAGGCAATGAATGACGATCTCTAGGTCCGGCGATCTCAATAAATGAAGCAGTGGCTCGAAATCCTTGATGCGGCCTGGATGATTGAACCTTAGCTCACTAATTTCCTGTAAGGCATGAATCTGCGTGTGAGGTTCTGGCTCGCGGAGCAGCGTGAGCATTTGTTTGAATTTGTGCATAACCAGTCGATTCGCATCATAATGACCTGTCCAAAAGCAAGCTGGGCAAAGACAAGGCGGACGTCCCTTGGAGCTGGGCGAATAGCGCCAGCCGGTTACCTGGGATACAGAGCGTACAGTGATGATCTCTGCAGCAGCGATACTACGCGGGATGATGACCTGAAATCCCATGCGGTCTTCTGCCTGTCTGAATTGTCCGGCCGCTGCTGCAGCAGTTCCATACCGATGTTTACCTGAAAAGCTGCCAAAGTAGACCTGCTCCTGATCACGTACACGAAAATGGACGGCCTTCAGATTCTTCTTGTTAAAGCGCTTGAGCTCCCTTAGCCACTGATGAACCGCGTAGTAGTCATCGATGACAGGCATACAGAAGACTCCGCTGCTCGCTTCCGGATAATGAATACGACTCTTGCGTATGCCGGTCCGCCGAATGGCCGAAATTGTATCTTCTGGTGCAAGGTGAATGAACTGCGTCATCGTGTCTCCCCCTGTAACCTTCCAAAATATGTTCCGAATAATGTATCCTTAAGTGTAGCTCTAACTAGGAAGTATGTGCAACTGAGCTATTTACCTAAAAAGGGCGAACTCTCAATCTATGAACCAAGAGGGTCATCCTATTCAAATTAACCAAAACCACTACGTGAGCCACTATGCTATAATGAGTCGTGATTTGTTGGCTATATTCACCCAAGCATATGCTGCAGAGGTTTCAATATGAGCATTACCATAGATTAGACGAGGCACAGAGCCTCGTACGACAAGAAGTATCAGGAATTACCGTCCTAGCATATTGACCGTATACGATTTCGAGTGGGAATGATCTGCGGATAGCGTGGTTAGCGGAAAGCGGGGAAGCCACTCACATTTGATTTGGTTAAGGTACTAGAATACAGTATGGAGAGATGCAATTGACTGAAATAACATCCTTACCCATTGTTCAAATCATCCCCGAGTTACAGCATACTTTGGAGCAGCAGAGTTCGGCTGTGCTCGTAGCAGAGCCCGGTGCGGGAAAGACAACAGTAGTGCCTCTGGCCCTTATGGACGAAGATTGGCTGGCAGGACGTAAAATCATTATGCTGGAGCCCCGGCGTCTGGCAGCTCGCTCTGCGGCAGCTCACCTCGCAGCATCTCTCGGAGAACAGACAGGGGAGCGGGTCGGTTACAGAGTTCGTATGGATACAAAGGTAAGTTCCCGTACCCGAATAGAAGTGGTCACGGAAGGGGTCTTGACACGAATGCTGCAGCAGGACCCGGCGTTGGAGGAGGTGGGATTGCTCATCTTCGACGAATTTCATGAGCGCAATATTCATGGTGATCTGGGACTGGCACTCGCCTTGCAGGCAAGAGAACTGTTCAGGCCGGACCTGAGAGTCATCGTGATGTCAGCAACCCTGGATACATCTAGTGTGAGCGCATTACTACAGCAAGCACCAGTACTGCATTGTTCTGGTCGAACCTTTCCAGTCGAGACGTTCTATAATCCCAGACCCGCAATGGCTGCGGTTGAAGGATTCATTGCAGGAAAGATAAAGCAGGCACTTCGCGTGCATGAAGGGGATATGCTGGTCTTTCTTCCTGGGGCGCGAGAAATTCACCGGACAGCTCAGGAGCTGATGAAGCAGCATTTGCCAGAAGGGACGCAGGTGCACAAGCTCTATGGCTCCCTGTCTTTACAGGAGCAGGATGCCGCCGTGCGCCCTGCTCCTGTCGGGCAACGAAAGGTCGTCCTCGCGACTTCGATTGCTGAGTCCAGTCTTACCATCGCAGGCATAACGATCGTGATGGATGCCGGATTAAGCCGCGAGTCCCTCTACTCGCATCATACAGGCATGAGCCGCCTCGTTACCGTCCGTGTATCCAAGGCTTCTGCGGATCAGCGACGTGGCCGGGCAGGACGCTTGGGTCCGGGGGTGTGCTACAGACTGTGGAGTGAGGAAGAGCATCGAGCTCTGGCAGAGGAACGTAAGCCAGAGATTCTAGCGGCGGACCTCACCTCGTTGGCACTAGAGCTGGCAGTATGGGGTGTGGACAGCCCTGCGGAGCTGCAGTGGCTGGATGTCCCACCAGCTGCCGTGTTCCAGCAGTCACGGGAATTACTTGAGCAGCTCGGTTGTCTAAAGGAGGGAGCTATAACTGCACATGGACAGACTCTTGCCAATATGGGCGTTCATCCGCGTCTGGGGCATATGTTGACCAAGTCAGCCAGCTACGGATTAACAGAAGAGGCCGCGCTCCTTGCTGCTCTGCTTCAGGAGCGTGATCCGTTAACACGGGCAGGGGTAGACCTGCGTGATCGTCTGCAAATGCTGCATCAGTCTAAGCGTGCCGGTACGAGCCAGGCTGATACGGCAGGCTACAGGGAAGCAGATATGGATCTTGTGGAGCGCATACGGATGAGCAGTAGACAATTGCTGTCTACTCTCGCTTCCGTGGCTCTGCCTACAGCAAGTGAGCCTGAATTAAGGGAGAATCTCTCCGAAGCTCAGAATCTCTCCAAAGCTCATGGTCTCTCCAAAGACGGGAGCCTCTCCGAGCCCTGCGGACTCCTGTTATCCTATGCCTATCCGGACCGAATCGGACAGGCACGAGGTAATGGACGCTTCCTGCTGAGTAACGGCCGGGGTGTCCGCATTGTCAAGGAGGAGCTACTGTCGAGAGCATCCTACATCGTAGTAGCTGCTGCTGATGATCAGGGGGCAGATGGGACCATACAATGGGCCGCTCCAGTTGAGGAGCAAGAGCTGACAGGTCTACGGTACGAGCTCGTCACTGTACAGGCCAACGTCTATTGGGACGCCGAGAGGAAGCAGGTCCGTGCACGTAAGCAGACCCGACTTGGGGCCATCGTACTTCAGGATCAGCCGCTAGCTAACCCATCACAAGAAGAAGTAGCCGCGGCACTCATGGATGGCATCCGCCAGCAGGGGTTAAGTGTATTGAACTGGTCCAAGGCGGCTCGACAGCTGCAGCTTCGACTCCAGCTGTTGCATAAGCAGGATGCGAGTTGGCCTGATGTGCGCGAGGAGGCGCTCCTGCAGCAGTTGGAGGACTGGCTACTTCCGTATGCGGCCCAAGCCTCGCGTCTGGATGATCTGAAGCGTCTGAATCCAGCTGAGCTACTGACAGGAATGCTCAGCTGGGAGAAGCAGAGGCTGCTGGATATCGAGGCTCCTACGCATGTGCGAGTGCCTAGCGGCTCGCGCGTCCCTCTGGATTACTCGAATCCATCTGCCCCGGCCCTCCATGTCCGGCTCCAGGAGGTGTTCGGGCTGGTGGATACGCCCAGGATCGCCTTTGGACGGGTGCCGGTCGTGCTGCATTTATTATCACCAGCGCAGCGGCCTGTCCAGGTAACGACAGACCTGGCAAGCTTTTGGCGCCAAGCGTATTTTGAGGTCAAGAAGGACCTGAAGGGTCGTTACCCCAAGCATTACTGGCCAGATAATCCGCTGGAGGCAGAGCCCACGAGCCGGGCTAAGCCACGGCAGACGCCCAAAGCATGAGACGAAGGCTGCTGAAGTTGAGACGTCTGATTCCTTCTGCTCTCGCTGGACGATATCCAATCGAACCTTAATAAGGGGATTGTGAGAAGGTATGCATAAATTACAAGAGCAGTGGCTACAACGCAAGCTTATAGGCCTTGACACGATCATCTATGAATCAGGCAAGGTTATCAATATAGATATCGACTACATTCCCAATGATCAATTCATATACAGCTTTAAGCGAGAATACCGTCTTAACTATGGAGAGCAGTCCACGCTAGCTGCACTAGCTGACAGCTATGACGATGACGATATCTGGTCAGAGGTTCAAATCAACGATACATTATCGGTAAATAAAGAGACCGTAGTCCTGTGCGGCGAAGGTGAGATGGGGAATGAAGGGTTCATTGTGATAGCGGATTCGAATAACAAAGTGAAGTGGGCACTCTTTTCCACAACATCCAATCCATTCGTGAACATCATCAGAAGAGATGATCTGATCTATATTCAATCTACGGCTAATTTTTACGTGGTATTAAATACAGACAGCGATGGGATTTTTATAAGCTGTCAACCTTTACAGACAGAGTAGGTTGACGATACAGGAACTGTTATATAATGGTGTTTATTCCTTGATTTCATAGTGAAATTATGCTGACCTATTTATTACAATAGATTCAAAGTTAATTCTAACAAATCTCCTTACGATCGTTTTAATCAGCTAATACAGGGTAATTACATGACATGCTACTCAAAACTTCGAGGAGGTATCTGTCATGAGCAGGAAAATCGTAGGAGTATTTGACACAGAGCGAGAGGCTTCGAAAGCAATAGACCAATTGAAGCGCCAAGGTATCCATCAGAATGAAATATCAGTGCTTACCAAGGATCGGGACGATCTGCGGGCGATTGAGGAAGACACTGGGACACGTGCACCCGAAGGGGTAGCCGCAGGAGCAGCAACCGGAGGTGTCCTCGGTGGTGTGGCTGGCCTGTTGGCTGGTATCGGTGCATTAGCGATTCCAGGTGTTGGCCCTATCCTGGCGGCGGGTCCGATTGCAGCTACATTGACTGGGGCAGCTGTAGGTGCGGGAGCTGGTGGCTTGGTAGGCGGACTTGTGGGACTTGGAATTCCAGAGGACGAGGCTGCTGAATACGAGAAATTTGTGGATCAAGGGAAAATTCTAGTGCTCGTCGACGAGAACGATCGGGCTGAGGAAATCTATAAAACATTTCGTGACAACCGTTCTCTGAACACGGACCGTTATGCATGGGGGGATGAGCTTCCTGTGAATCAGCGAGCAGACGTGATCCCCGGAGAGGGAAAGCCAAGGCTGAGCGATGAGGAACGGCGAGTAGAGGCCGCACGTAATGCCTACCCGGATTCCCATCGAATCCTGTAATCATTCAGTTGTTGACCCATGGTTCACGCTCGGTGTGGAATGCGAACTGTCAACTGTGTGCTCCTGTATGAAGCCTACCCCATCGTAGCTTACAGATTCTAAGAATAGGTATTAAGCGGCTCTACACTCACATTTGATTTGGTAAGGTGTCATAATGTCGGATTAATAGCTGTACAAGATCAGACCAAGATGAGTCTGTGCAGAGCAAGGGTATCTTCGGAAGAGCAATGGAGCCTCCGACAGATGCCCTTGCTCTCTTGTGTGTTCCATTCCAGCATGTTCATAGGAATTCAGGGGGTCAACGTGAGCCATCATTCAAGAGAGAAAATAAATGAAATAGCCGTACTTCGGGGAATGGCCTTCAGTGCCGTCGTATTGCAGCACGCGATAGCCCATTTCTCCATCGTACAAGAGGTCAGGCTGGAGGACGGGGTCCTGATGTCGATCCTGCTGCTGCTGTCCAAATTTGCAGTGCCAGCATTCGCCTTCATTACTGGTATGCTCCTTCTCTATAACGATCGGGAGCCTGGTGTGGATATGGGATACGGAGTCTTTTTGCGCAAACGTTTGTCAGGCGTCGTCATTCCATATCTCTTATGGTCAGTCATTTACCAGATAGCCAATGGTGCTATTCCACTAACCAGCTGGAATCTCGCTGCTCTAGTAGACGGTCTAACGAAGCTCTTCACTGGGAAGAGCAGCTATCATTTGTGGTATATCATCATGATTATTCAATTTTATCTGGTGTATCCGCTGTTCCTTAAGGGTTATCGCGCGATTACAGCAGTCATATCTGAGCGATGGAGGCTGAGTGTACTCGCTGGTACAGGACTACTGTATATCCTCTTGATGTATGCAGTAGGGCCCATGCAGCAGCTGCTATCCGGTACGAATATACCTGTGGTTACACCAATGTTCACGACACTTGCTGACCGCAATGTTCTTTATTTTATCTTCTACTTCGTGTTGGGAGCAGCGGCTGGAAGCTATATGCACCGGTGGTCAGAATGGTCCCGGAGGCTGCAATGGATGTACTGGCCAGCTATAGTCGTAATTACAGGATATCTGCTGTATACACTAGCCGGTAGCTTTCAGCAGGGACAGGAGTTGGTGATCCGCTTTCATAGCGTATCCTTGCTGCGGCCCTTGATGGCGTTGTATTGCTTCTTACTGGTTCTGGCTGCTTACAGGGTCGCTCTATTGATCGTAAATTATAGTGAGCGAATGACTCGGTGGTGGAGTGTGCTGGGAGATTTGTCCTATGGCAGTTATTTGATCCATGCTCTGATGCTAAGAGTAAGCTACTTACCGGATGAGTACCTGCTGACCTCCTTGCCAGTCGTTGTTAGAATGCTTGTATCCTTCGTACTGGCACTGGTGCTGTCGACTGCAGCAACATGGCTGCTTGCCCGCCTGCCAGGAGGACGATGGCTCACAGGGATGAAGGTGAGAAGACGGAGCAAGGATCGCTACAAGGGCACGGGGGCCCCACCGCCTGCTCCTGAACGTAGTCTGGTACCGTAAGGTGCGATAAATAGCAGGCTATAAAAACGATAATGATCAGTCCGATCAACGATAAATATCATTCTGCAATGTGCCATAAATAGTAGACTAAGCATCCGTCTGAAAATCGGTCGCCAGAACGATTGACACGCTTGTGATATTTTTGTCAAAATATCATTATATGAAAAATTCATAATAGAAAATCATACTCGGCACCCGTGCTACTGCCCGCCTAAGCATCCAGATCATTCGCACCTGCTTCGTTGCAGCGGGATTTGCGAATGGAGCATCCTGAAGGATTGGTTTATAATGGAAGGATGAGGTAGGATTTTGACATCGAAAAGGGGGATGCAGATGGCATTCATGATATCCCAGCGTGCATTCATCAAGCTTTATTTGATTACCATGGTGGAGAGGCATCAGGGCTACGGGTATCAAATGCTGGAGGCGATGAAAAGCGAGTTTGGCAGCTTTGGATATATCCCGCCACAGAGTGAGGTATACAGAGCTCTTCATGAGCTTGTGCAGGAGGGGATATTTTACAGGACCAAGCGTCTCAAGGGCTCCGATCCACGCGTCGATTTCCAGGAAATTGTGTTGTATCATTTTACCGATGAGGGTGCCGAGAAGGCCAAGTTATACAGGAAACAGGTGAAGACTGATCTGGACAGATGTCTGGGTCTGCTGCATAAAGCCGAACAGGACAACTACTAATCACATACGGGAAGGATGATCATCATGACCCGCAAGTTGAAATGGGGAGTTCTTAGTACAGCAGAGATTGCGAGAACCGCTGTCATTCCGGCCATACAGCAATCCGAGCGTGGTGAGGTCATCGCCATTGCCAGCCGTGATGCTGAATTGGCGGTGGAAGTGTCCAAGCAGTGTAATATTCAGAGAGCCTATGGCAGCTATGAAGAGCTGCTGTTGGACCCCGAGGTAGAGGCCGTGTATATACCGCTGCCGAATCATCTGCACAAGGAATGGACCATGCGGGCAGCGGAGGCTGGTAAGCATGTGCTCTGTGAGAAGCCTTCTTCGCTGTGTGCTAGCGATACCGAGGAAATGGTGAAGGCATGCAAGCGGCACGGTGTGCTGTTCGCAGAGGCCTTCATGTATCGCTACCATCCGAAGCATCAGCGAATCAAGGAGATTATCGACAGCGGCGAGATTGGCGATATTCGAGGTATTCATTGTACATTTACGTATAATGACGCCAATGGAAGTGACAACGTGCGCTTTCACAAGGAGATGGGTGGCGGCTCTCTGTACGATGTAGGGGTGTACCCCATCTCCGCGGCACGAATGTATCTGAAGAGTGAACCGGAAGCGGTTACGGTGCATGCGCTGTTCTCAGAGGAGCATGATAATGTGGATATGATGGCGTCCGGATTGCTGGAGTTCCCGCATGGCGTCACGCTTACCTTTGACTGCGGGATGTGGGCGGCTCATCGTTCAAACATGGAGATTCTAGGGACAAATGGAACTATTGCCATCCCAAAAATGTTCGGGTGGGAGAAGACGGCAGTTGTTCCTCAGATCTTCGTCCATAGAGGTACCGTTACTCGTGAAGAGCGGCTGAAGGGTCATAATTCCTTCGAAATTCAGGCTGACGTGTTCGCAAGTGCCGTACTGGATGGAACACCGCTGCCCTATTCACCGGAGGACTCTGTGCTGAATATGAAGGTGATTGATGCCTGCCTGCAATCGGCGCAGACCCGACAGCGAGTCGTGGTGGGTTAAGTCTTTTTTATTCTTCTACCTGTGACCAACCTGTTTTCATCTCAAGCCTGAATATGATATAAATTGTAGAGGAAGTGGAAGGGGGATTTGCATGGATGAGCATATGAAACGTCGGCTGGATAAGCAGAAAAAGCTATTCAATCAGCTAGGAATTCAGCACGATGCTTTAGCCATACATGAGAAGCAATTCAAGACCAAGATGCGCGGCTACGACCCGGAGGAAGTAGATGCTTATCTGGACGAGATAATTAAGGATTATGAGCGTTTTTATGCTCATATTTCCGATTTGATGGATAAATGGCAAGAGCAGCAGATTGCACTCCGTGACCTGCAAAATGCTCCAAAGCCCGTGCCTGATTACCAGAGCATTGATCGTCGTCAGCTGGAGGATGTAGTTAAGCAACTGGAGAACAGCGTGCGGATGCTGAAGGTTCGACTAAGACCCGAGCATGACTATTTTCCAGAGTAACCCTGAGATTAATAAAGGATGATGAAGCATGAGCACCCATTTTTCGGTGAGCATTCACTGCTTGCTGTTGTTAAGCCAGAGCGCACCGGACCGCATTACGTCCTCTGTGATCGCTTCGAGCATTAACACCAATCCTGTCGTAGTCCGAAGAATTATGGGCAGTCTGAAGAAGGCCGGACTTGTGGAGTCTTCCCCAGGTACAAGAGGCTTCTGTCTGGTTCGCAGTGACGAGAAAATCCATTTAAGGGATATCTATGAAGCGACGAAGGAAGACAGACCGTTATTCACGGTCCATCAGGATACTAATCCCAACTGTGATGTGGGAAGAAATATAGATGCGCTACTGCAGTCCATTAACATCCTGGCTGAGCAAAAGGTGCTCGAATTTTTTGAGACAATTACACTACATGACCTGAAGCAGTCGATTGCCGAATTGGATAAAGACACCATATGCTAGCCATCCGTGGCTGACTGATCCGCACTCTATGCTATTTTCGGTGTGGAATGCGAGTCAGACCAGCGCGGCAGGCTGCTGCAAGGAGGAGAAGTCTTGAAAATCATCGTTGTATCCGATACCCATATGACCAAGAGGTCCAAAGGCCTGCCAGCAAGGTTATTGGAGGAGCTTCCCGGAGCAGATCTCATTCTGCATGCAGGGGACTGGACGGACTGGTCCGTCTATGAAGCATTGTCAGCTTATGCTCCGGTAGAGGGGATAGCAGGCAATAATGATGGCGAGGACATCGTATCCCGTCTGGGCTATGAGAAGATTATTGAAGCAGAGGGCAAACGAATCGGCATGATTCACGGGGATGGCTTCCGGGGCACGACGGAACAACGGGCACTGAAGGCTTTTGCGGACCAGCAGGTGGATTGTGTTGTATTTGGCCATTCTCATGTGCCGCTGTTAGATGAAGTTAATGGAATTATGCTGCTTAATCCTGGGTCAGCGACGGACAAGCGGATGCAGCAGCAATATTCATTTGCCATTCTAACGATGAAAGCGGACAGGCTGCACGCGGAGCATATCTTTTACTCAGAGCGATGAGTATTCAGATTGAAGGCATGAACATATATTAATTTCTTTATTCCATGTACATCCGATATAAGGTCAAGACAGCGGGCAACATTGTCCCGGTCTTGGCCTTTTTTAAGATAATTAAATTTATAAATTTTCAGCGGAGCTGAACAATTCGATGAACGCAAGAAAAATTTCCACTAAAAGTGGTCTGTCTCCTGTGAAAGCATGACGATAGTCATTTTTCTTATATCTCATGAATCTCACGAATGGTGTTTAGCCCTCTATAGGAACAGGTAAGGAATAATAGACGCTTAAATACCGAAGGAGGAGCATTCCATGAGACGCAGTGATCATCGCGAGGAAGAACAGAAGCAACCATCAAACAGGGATCATCCAGAACAATATCCTACTGATCGTAAGAGTATCCTGGATATACATGAGGATGAGCAGACGGTAGATGCTATTCCCATGGAGGATCTGAGGCTGGAGAAGCAAGAGGAGCAGGAGAAGGACAAGACCAAAAATAGCTCATCCAGCGAACGAAAATACAAGCCTGAGTCATAAATCTTCCGATATTGAATGTAAAAATAGGTAGCAGGGTAAAATAAATATGATCAGAATAGCATATTTTCACTTGACTTCTCGATTCTATGTAATGTATATTAAGTTACGAAAAGTAATGAAATATAAAAACGACGGAGGTTTTTTGCGTGGCTAAATCATTCTTTGAAGCACTTAAAGCAAGACGTTCCTACTATGGAATCAGCAAATCTGTCTCGGTCTCCGATGAGAAGATTACAGAAATCGTTCAAGAAGCAGTAAAATACACTCCATCCTCCTTCAACTCTCAAACGGCTCGTGCTGTAGTTCTGTTCGGCGGTGAGCATGATAAGCTGTGGAACATTACAGAAAATATTTTGCGTGAGGTTGTGGGTAACGAAGAGCAATTCAAATCCACAGCTGAGAAAATGGCTGGCTTCCGCAGTGGTTATGGTACCGTGCTGTTCTTCGAGGATAATGATGTGATTGCAGGATTACAACAGAACTTCAAGGCTTATGCGGACAACTTCCCGATCTGGGCTAATCAATCGAACGGCATGCTTCAACTGGTCGTGTGGACAGCTCTCGAAGAGGAAGGTCTGGGAGCTTCCCTGCAGCACTACAATCCATTGATCGATGAGCATGTAAAAAATGAATGGAAGCTACCTGAGAACTGGAAGCTGATTGCTCAAATGCCGTTTGGAGCACCTACGTTCGAGCCAGGCGACAAAGAATTCCAGCCGATCGAGGAACGCGTAAAGAGCTTCAAATAAATAAGCTTAGCAAGAGTCTGAGCTTAATAAGGGTCAGAAGAGCTGCTTTAAAAAACAGTACGACTCCAATAAGACAGGGGCTGCATTGCCATCGCTACTCTAGCGTGGATGCAGCCCCTGTTCTCATGATACTTGATATATAAGTGTCACTGATTAAGCCTTGTAAGCCGGAAGTAATCGAAAGCGGCGAAGATGCTCTTCCAGTCCGTGGCTGGACAAGATCTCGACCTGACGTGGTCCGATCAGATCAAAATGGGGATATTCATCCCGATAATGAATGTACTGGGGGCTCAGGCCATTCGCCCTGCACCAGTCCTCCAATCGTGTCAGGTCCGCGCAGCCAACCTTGGTGACGGTCGTAGCATGTGGGAAGCGATCATCGGTCCAATAATGTGTGAGGAAGGCAATCTCACCGCTGCTTACTCGCTTTTTCCACTCAACCAGCTCCCGTCTTGTAATGCCGAATGCCAACTGGTCATCCCATCCTTCCTGTTAGGCGATGTTCCTGAGTAACATGATAGCATAGCACACGCCACTAATGAAATCCGTGAGATAGCTTACAAATCATATCGACTAAATTGACTAAAAAGGACCAAAAGGTGTATTATAGGTTACATTAATTTAACGAGTAACTTTTAATAAGCTAGGCATAAGGCACAAGTCATGAAAGCCTTGGGCGATGACATCTTCATATATAGAAGATAAGCAATTCAAGGGTGCCAAGGGCTGACCTGTATTATCGATGGAGAAGAGGGAATGAATCATGGAAGCAACCACGTTTGTCTTGTTCGGAGCTACAGGGGACCTGGCGAAGCGCAAGATATATCCTGCATTATATCAACTTTACATTGACGGCAAAATTCCTGCTTCATTCTCTGTGATTGGCCTGGGCCGACGTGAGGTAACAGATGCTGAATTCCGGCAGCGGGTAGAGCAGTCGATTGCTGAATTTTCAAGACGGAAGGATGAGGATGTAGCCCGAATGGGGCAATTCTTATCCGCCTTTCAATATTGTTCGCTGAATGTACATCATGACGCAGACTACAAGAAGCTCCTGCACATGGCGGAGCAGCGCGAAGCTGAGCTGGGCATTCCTGGTAACCGGTTGTTCTATCTATCGGTTGCCCCAGAATTTTTCGAGGTTATTGCAGGTCAGATCAGAGACAGTGGTCTGGCAGACACCAAGGGCTGGAAGCGACTGATCATCGAGAAGCCGTTCGGTCATGATCTGGAATCTGCACGCAAGCTGAACGAGCATCTGAGTCAAGCATTTGCAGAAGAGGAGATTTACCGAATTGATCATTATCTTGGCAAGCCGATGATTCAGAATCTGGAGACGCTGAAATTCACGAATCCGTTGCTGCAGGGCATCTGGAATCGCGAGCACATCGCGAATATTCAGATTACTGCCTCCGAGACCGTGGGGGTGGAGGAACGTGCCGCTTACTATGACCATTCGGGCGCGTTACGTGATATGATTCAGAATCATCTGCTGCAAATGCTCATGATGACGGCGATGCCGGAACCTGAACACTTCACCCCGGAAGGGATTCGTACAGCCAAGCGCAAGGTGATGGAGGCCATCCGTCCTTTGCAGACAGCGGATGTATCGAAAGACATTGTGCGTGGACAGTACACAGCAGCTGAGTATCAGGGCACTGCTTATGCCAGCTATTTGGACGAGCCTGGTATTGAGGCGGATTCCCAAAATGACACCTTCATTGCAGCCAGAGCGTGGATTGATAATGAGCAATGGCGCGGTGTTCCCTTTTATCTGCGTTCAGGCAAGCGGATGAAGGAGAAATCGACGCGTATTGTGGTGGAATTCAAATCGAAGACGCCTGTGCTCCATACAGGTGTTCACGAGAATGCTGCTCCGAATCTACTGGTGATCTCTGTCAATCCGCAGGAGGGAGCCAGTCTGCAGCTCAACAGCATCAATCCACTGAATGGACAGCTTGAGAAGATTACGATGGACTTCCAAGCACCGGCGGGTAACGTTCCTGAAGCTTACGAGCGCTTGATTCTGGATGCTTGGCAGGGGGATTCCACCTTCTTCGCGCATTGGGCAGAGGTGGAGCTGTCTTGGGCTTGGGTACAGCCAATTCTTGAAGCTTTCCAGACGGCTTCCTTCCCGCTGTATGTGTATCCTGCAGGAAGCTGTGGCCCGCAAGCGTCGGATGATTTGCTGGCGAGCGATGGCTTCCGCTGGCATCAGGATGCGTCCGAGTCTCAGATCAAGGAGATTTCTGTATAATTTTCCATAAATTCTGCACACTGTAATCATAGCAACCAGAAAGGATTGTGATGATGACATGTGCAGAAGATTCTCGTTATCGGCGGAGCTGGACGAGGTGCGGGAGCACTTCGGGGTCCAACGGGTCATGTATTATTATAAGACGCGATATAATATGAGTCCGACCCAACAGGTTCCCATCGTGCTGGAGCAGGATGGCGAGCGTGTGCTTGATGAATTCCGTTGGGGCATCATCCCTTATTGGGGGAAAGATTGCGTGAATGCCGAGCTAAGCACGGTACGCGTGAATCCCACTTATCGCAAAATGATAGAGACCCGGCGCTGTATTATTCCTTGCAATGGCTTCTATTATTGGAGAAATGAAGGAAAGCGAAGCTGTGCAGTAAGGGTTGTCCTCCCGGGGCAGGCCATGTTCGCTGTGGCCGGATTATACGAGGTATGGAAGGATACGCGCAAGGAGCCGCTTCGCACCTGCACGATGCTGACGACCGTTGCCAATACGGCCATTCGTGAATTTGATTCTCGCATGCCTGCCATCCTCACCGCTGAGCAAGCCGAGCGCTGGCTTGATCCGAATATTCAGGAGATGGATCGGCTAATGCCGTTGTTGCAGACCTATGAGGAAACAGATATGCAGATATATCCTGTAACTCCTCTCGTCGGTGATGATCAGCATGACACCAGACAATGCATCCAGGAAATGGATCTGAAGCTGGCCTGGTTCAAGCCATGACTTTATAGAAGCATCAGCCTCACTCATACATAAACCCGCCACCTCCCTCATACGTATGTTAATGGGAAACTGCGTAAGGTTCCGGGGAGAGGGGAATCGGCCGAAGGAGCATTCCATGAGGGATGGAGGCGATTGGATGTGAGTATCGAGACACTCATCCAACTGCTGGTGCTCATCGTCATGATCATCGGTCTGAATTCTGGTGCCGGTAGGTCGTAGGTTTCCAGAAGACGGGAGACGGCCAGGAGGCCGGGCTTCCGTCTTTTTGTAATGAGGCCTTGTGTAGGGTAGAGGAATTAAGCGATGAACTCATGCAGTGCTTGATAATGCTAGTATACTTGGATTACTGCCTGCGTGTTGTGTCTATACAGCCTCTGCCTCAGGCAAGCCAAGAAATGAATAAAGGCAACAGAATGAATGACAACAACGTCGTCCACAAAATACAGCGAGAGACAAGCCTTGGTGAGGCGTCGAATTGTTCGGCGAGCAGGACCGCATTCACCGCGGTAGGCATTGAGGCCAAAATCAATAATACCCGGAACAGGGTGTCTTCGACATTCAACAGCAGCAGGATTGCAAAAGCAGCAGCTGGGCTAATCAACAAACGTATGCCCATTCCGGCCCAAAAGGCACGATCCATTTGCTCTGCACGCGGAGCCCTGTAGACATGGAGCATTTGTGCACCAAGGATGACTAACACTACCGGGGAATAGGCAGCAGCGATCAGTGAGATTCCTTCCTGTATTGCCGAAGGCAGTGGCCAGCCTGCGCCACGGACAAGCATGGCGGCAAGTGCTGCATAAATGCTGGGCAGTCGCAATACTGACAAGCCAGCCTGCTTCCAGTTGAAGTGCGAACGTGCTGCGAATAGAATGCCAATGGTATTGACGATAATCATCTGGGTAACGACATATACCGAGGCCTTGTCCAGACCGAGCTGACCGAAGGCCAGCAAGACAAGCGGAAGCCCATAATTAACACTATTCGTAAAGGCAACGACCAATGTAAGGCCAGCCTGCTCCGACCGATCCAGCCTGAGCAATCGGGAAGCGCTGATCGCAAGCAACCACAGTACGAGCAGATTGCTCAGCGAGAAGAGTACGCTGTCGCGCACATCAGCATAGGAAATAGCGGCATTCGCTAACGTATGGTAGATGATGGCCGGACTAAGTACATATAAAGCGAGCGTGGTAAGTGGTCGTGTCTCCATAGAGCGGAACCGGGCAAGTGCTGCTCCCGCGACGAGCGGTAGGGCGATGGGAACAAATACTTCGTAGAGCGTAATCAGGAACGTATGCAGCAACGATGACTCCTACTTTCTGCAAGCTTTTCAACCAAGTAACTGAATTGCTTAATTACCTATTGCACAACTCACCTGAATCCAACACTGACGAGCATGAAATGTGAAAGGAACGAGGTTCCTGGTCGAGCTGATGTTATGCAAATGATTGTATAGATGATTGTCCACGAGTATACAGCCGAATGAATAACCGAATAGAAGCGTATTCGGCTGCATGTTGCTGATAGGCAAGCTCAGCTAGCCCCACATGAAGTGCTTAGCGCATGGTGGCTTGTTTGAAAAGTTGCTTGTTTGTTTTATGCAAATTATGAATTTGGATGTATAATCATTACTGTATACCTCCTGAGGGGAGAGGGTCAATATGCGGTTGCATCAGTGTCCGTCAACCTGGCCCACAGTTACAATACATAACACAGCACGTTGATAAGGGGCGAGAATATGAATGATACTCCTGCTTTAAGCCCTGCCAAGAAGAAAAAGCTGCTGTTCAGCGCGGGACTCAGCTGGCTGTTCGATGCCATGGATATCGGACTTCTGTCTTTTGTGGTAGCTGCACTGGCTGCCGATTGGCAGCTTGGGAAGGAACAAGTTGGGCTGCTAACAGCCATGAACTCTATCGGAATGGTCTTTGGGGCAGCCTTTGCTGGAATTCTGGCGGACAAGTATGGGCGTAAAGCGATTCTAATGTGGACATTGCTCGTCTTCTCGATCGCGACAGGTCTATCTGCCTTTGCTGTCGGCTTCGGTATGCTACTGATTCTGCGTTTCGTAGCAGGGGTAGGGCTTGGGGGAGAGCTACCGGTAGCCTCTACCTTGGTCTCCGAATCCGTCCCGGCGAATGAGCGTGGCCGAATGGTCGTGTTGCTGGAGAGCTTCTGGGCGGGTGGCTGGATTGTGGCAGCGCTCGTAGGCTACTTCATCATTCCACGTTTTGGCTGGGAGGCGGCCTTCCTGATCGGGGCTATACCTGCGCTATACGCCCTGTATTTGCGCAAGGCCATTGAGGACCCACCTCGCTATCTTCAGCAAAAGGCGAGCCGTCTTCCGCTAGGGGAGAGGCTGCGCTCGATCTGGTCTGCACCGCATCGTAGATCGACGATCATGCTCTGGGTGCTATGGTTCACCGTAGTCTTCTCTTACTATGGCATGTTCCTGTGGCTGCCAAGTGTCATGGTACTGAAGGGGTTCACATTGGTGAAGAGCTTCGAATATGTACTGATTATGACACTGGCACAGCTACCAGGTTATTTTACGGCGGCCTATTTCATTGAGAAGCTGGGACGCAAATTCGTGCTAGTGGTCTACCTGCTGCTTACGGCAGGAGCAGCCATATGGTTCGGTACAGCGGAGAGTGCAGGCTCCTTGCTGGCAGCGGGCATCTGTCTGTCATTCTTCAACCTAGGTGCATGGGGCGGCATGTATGCCTATACACCAGAGCTGTATCCAACATCCGTAAGGTCTACCGGCGTTGGTATGTCCGCTTCCTTTGGCCGCATCGGAGGGGTTATTGGCCCTTATCTGGTCGGGATTCTGCTGGCAAGTGGTGTTGGTCTTGTAACGGTGTTCAGCATCTTTTTTATCGCTATTCTGATTGGAGCCTTCGCTGTACTGTTCCTTGGTACGGAGACGAAGGGCAAGGAGCTCACTTAGTCAGGACTTGCAATGTTGCTTAGTTCATGTTGATGAATTAATGATGTTGAGACTGTGTCAATGAATCAGCGTCATTAAGTAAAGAATGAAAATGCTGAGCTGACAGGGATTATGGTAAAAGTCCATGGGAAAGGAGCTGATGGTTATGGAGCATGTATTTCAATTGGAGGCCACCTGGAAGGGCGGTCGTAACAGTGAAGGGGAGATTGATGCAGGCGGTCTGCGTTCGGTCATCTCCATACCTGCCGAGATGGGGGGACCCGGCACGGGGACCAACCCGGATGAAATGCTGCTGGGCGCAGCGTCCACCTGTTATATCATTACATTAGCTGCTATGATGGAGAGAGCAGGCTTGCTGGTCCAGTCGCTGACCTTGTCCTCTGAGGGCATAGTGGATGTGACGAATAACGTATTTACCTACCGACGTATTATTCATCGTCCACGAGTTGTGCTTGCTGCTGGATCAAGCAATGAGCATTTGGAGCAGGCTGAGCGTCTCGCAGACAAGGCAGAGCAATCGTGTATGATCTCTCGCGCCCTGGCAGGGAATGTAGAGCTTACTACTGAGGCTGTCGTGCTGCTGGATGATGCTGGATAGCTGCTTCATATGAAGGAAGGCTATCCATAAGTGGGTCCATTATGACAACCACATGTAGTCATTCATTTTGTACACAGTCTATACCATTCTTAACACACCAAGGAGGATATTCACATGTCTAATGCACAAAAATTATTGGTATTTGCAGGTTCCTATGCTGAAAGTCAAGGAAGCGGCGTATACGTATACGCTTTTGATGAAAAAACAGGTGCCCTGGAGCTGCTGGACGAGCAGTCTGGTCTGAGCAATCCTACGTTCGTGCATGTTGATGTGGATCAGCGCAAACTCTATTCCATCAGCGATAGAGTGACGGAAGAAGGGGGCAAAGCGGGAGAAGCAGTATCCTTCGATATTGACCCATCTACTGGTAAATTGACACTGCTGAATCGTGTGAATACTGTTGCTGGAACAACCTGCCATATTCAGCAGCATGATACGTTGCCATACCTTACCGTAACCAGCTATCACGGTGGTATGATTGGACTCCTGTCGATCCGTGAGAAAGGAGAGATCGGCGAGCTACTGGATGTCGCACAGCATGAGGGCCATGGACACCACCCAGAGCGCCAAGATCGCCCGCATCCACACTCCTCCTTCTACAGCCCGGATAGACGCTTCCTGTTCGTACAGGACCTCGGTCTGGATGTCATCCGCTCTTACAAAGTTGAAGGGGACAAGCTGGTGCTGCATGGGGAGACCAAGACGCATCCAGGTTCAGGCCCACGCCACTTGGCATTCCATCCTAACGGCAAATATGCCTTCGTAATTAACGAAGTAGATTCTTCTGTGACTACATTTGCTTATGATGCTGAGAAGGGTCAGCTTACAGAAGTGGGCAACATTTCTACACTTCCTGCTGGCTTTGAGGGCGAGAATACAACAGCTGAGATCGCAGTATCCGAGGACGGCAAATATGTATACGGCTCTAACCGCGGACATGACAGCATCGTAGTCTATGCTTTTGATAGCGAGTCTGGCAAGCTGGAAGTGGTTGAGTATGTATCGGTTGAAGGCGGTCATCCGCGTCACTTTGCTATCGTGCCAGGCGGGGAATTCCTGCTTGCTGCGAACCGTGATACCAACAACATTGTGACCTTCAAGGTAGATCGCGCAACAGGTCGTCTGCAATACACCGGACTCAGCGTTGAAGTATCGAAGCCAGTATGCGTGAAGCCGGTATACTTCTCCATCTAACACGTTCCTTGCTAGCTGCTTTCTGGGAGCTGTGAATATAGAGAGTGCTGATAGGAAATGAAGTAAAGAGTCATGGGCATCACTTTCGGGTGAAGCCTGTGGCTCTATTTATTTGCACATGAATTAGGCATAAAAGTATGCATACCTGGACAAACCTGTGTATATAGTAATTAAGACAAGTCTATGAAACCGCGCAGAATAATGAAATTACTTTCTGAGATTTGTGTGAATGCTATGGCGTGATGTCTAATGCGCTGATAAAAGGACGGGTAGCAAAATCAGTACAAATGGCATACATAGCATAAGCAATGACTGTGTGGGGGAGCTGAAATCAAGGTGCTAGGGCAGTCTGTACGAGACGAAATAAATAGCTGTAAAAAGGAGTGTTAACGTATGAAGGTCATCATCACACAGCAGGAAGCGCTGGAGAAGGGCATCTGGCCTGAGATCATGACGATGTTTGGCTTGGATGAGGATGATTCCGTATGGGAGAATGAGGAATTTATTCTCTCCGAGGAACGAGCCAGGAAGCTTGGGCTGCTGCGATAACAAGCAGCTTCAACAATATCCCCCATGGTAACATCAGGATATTCAGTCGCTTACCCACCAATCGATTCTGAAGAAATTGTAACTACTTTCAGCGATTTCTGAAACTTTTTTGCATGTAGAATCGTTTATGATTTGAAGAGAAGGGTAATGAACTTGTAAGACACAGATGACGGTGTCCATTCCCGTACCGTGAGGAGGAAGCAACATGATAAAAGCTACTGCAAAGCTGCTGATGTTCACATTAGTCCTAATATTCGTTACAGCAGGTGGAACTACAGCCACAGGCTATGAACCGGTGCAGGCAGCAGATCAACAAGAGACAGTCTTCTTTAACGGATTACAACGGGAAGAGAATGGCACAGTCTATGTGCAAGCTGATCGGATTGAATGGTACGAGGGCGAGGCAGCACACGAGATCTTCCGGGAACGTGAAGGAGATTCGGAGATGACGGAAGCCCCTGACAATTATTATATCGTGAATGATCAGATTGAGAATGAGCAGCTGCCAATTGCGGCCGATGCCAAGGTCATCATGCAGATCTATGATCGCACAGGCCAATTGGAGGATGTCCAGGTGAACTGGAATGAAGAAGTACCGCTGCAGACCTTCGTGGATGGCTTTGAGAATAAGGAACGCCTGGACCTTGGAGATTTCCCGTATCATATTACGATTGAGAATGGGCAAATTGTGAAGATTGTACAGCAGTTTATCCCATAAACAAGTGTAGATATATTCAAGATGGAGCTCAGACTCGAATGTACAAATAAAAGCTATAAGAAAAAGGATGCTCACAGAGTCCATCGACCTGGGAGCATCCTTTTTGATACTGTCAGCACAAATCGTGTGACAGCTGTTATATCGTTCGTGGTGTATCATCGTGCCAGCGGATGCAGTCAGATACATGGCGAGAGCCGTTAGGACTCCCAAGCTCAATTAGAATTGAGCAGCAGCTTCACTAGCACGCTTCAAGGCATCAGCAACGATATCTTGAGCTTTGTCAGGTGTTGCGTTGTGACCTTCCAGAACAATCTTCGTAATGTCACGAACACCGAAGAAAGTAAGGATGTTGCTAACGAAGTTAAGGGACATTTCCCAGCTTGCCATAGGACCTTCGGAGTAGAAGCCGCCTCTTGCATTCAGCAGAGCTACTTTAGTGTCTGTTACCAGACCTACAGGACCCTCAGCAGTGTATTTGAACGTTTTGCCTGCTTGGTTCAGGTAGTCAATGTAAGTATGCAGAACAGCAGGAATAGTCAGGTTCCACAGTGGGAATGCAAATACGACTTTGTCAGCAGCCAGGAATTGATCCAGGTAGCCGTTAGCGATACCAGCCAGGCGTGCTTCCTCAGCAGTAGCTTCGAATCCGTTAGCAGTCTTGTACAGACCACGGATCATGTTAGCATTCAGGTAAGGCAGCTCTACGTTGTGCAGATCCAGCTCAGTTACTTCATCTTCCGGATGGGAAGCCTTGTAGCTTTCCAGAAATGCATTATACAATTTAACTGTTGCTGCTTCTTCAGCAGTACGGTCATTAGCTTTGACAAAAAGAACTTTAGCCATGGATTTAATTCCTCCCAAGATTTATTCTCAAGTGGAATATTACAGCATTAAGACAATTCAGTCAACATATTTTCACATAATATTTTTTATGGAGTTACTTTCTTTTTTATGGTGACTTATATCCGACGTAAGCAAATACACATGCCCGAGGGTCAGCATACAATTATGTAGAAATCATGTTAGAATGATACAGGATCTAGATGAGCAATTTGACATCAATTTTAAACAAATCAGGTGAATGATATGACAGTAGCACTATTTGACTCAGGTATTGGCGGCTTGACCGTACTGGATGAGGCCTTGTCCGTCCTGCCTGAAGAGAATTACTTATTTTATGCAGATACCCTGCATGTCCCTTATGGCAGTAAGCCAAAAGAGGAAGTTCGCAGGTATATTATGGAATGTGCGGATCGAATTATGCAGGAAGACGTCAAGGCGCTTGTAGTGGCATGCAACACGGCTACCAGCATTGCGATCTCAGAGCTGCGCGCCCGATATCAGATTCCTGTTATCGGAATGGAGCCAGCTGTGAAGCCAGCTGTCGCACTGAGCCGTCCTAACGGCAAGCGAGTGCTCGTCATGGCTACCCCGTTGACACTAAGCCAGTTCAAATATACAGAATTGGTAGCAAGAGTTGACGACCAGGGCAGTGTGGATTCCCTTCCCTTGCCTGAGCTGGTGCAATATTGTGAGCAATTGATATGGGACCGCGAGGTTATCGTGGATTATTTCACAGCCAAGTTAGCATCCTTTGATCTAGACCAGTATGGTACGGTGGTGCTTGGCTGTACGCATTATCCCTACTATAGAAATTTATTAGAAGAAATTCTGCCAAGGCATATACACATCATCGATGGGAGTGAAGGGACTGTTAAGCGCCTGCAGAGTGTCCTTCAGGAGAACGATTTGCTGGGAGCATCCACACACCCTGAAATTCGATATATGTGCTCCAGCGAGGATGAGCAATATATACAGAAGTTGCAGCAGGCGCTTTCCTTTCTACGAAGCCGCAGAGGAATTCCGGCAGGGAACTAAGCAGGCAACAGGGATTTAAGTAATCAAATGAGGTGATGGCGTGACGACCACGGTGTTATTCGATCTTGATAATACGCTCGCCAATCGTAAGCTGGCTTTTGGCAGCTTCTCGCGTCAATTTATTGAAGAATTCCTGGACACCTCTGTCATTGACGCTTCCAGCATGGACAATGATTCTGCACTAATGGAGTGCATCCGTATCGCTGACCGGAATGGATACAGAAGCAAGCAGGAGCTGTTTCAGGAGCTGCTTCATACTTTGCCCTTCAAGGAGGAACACGTGACAGTACGTCAGCTGCTGGATTATTGGCATTCTGAATTTGTTCGTCATACAACCATGATGGAGGGAGCAGAAGAGCTGCTGCTTGATCTTCGTGCCCAGGGCTTCCGATTAGGATTGATTACGAATGGCTCGGTCGCTGTGCAGAATCGCAAGCTGGATCAGTTGCAGCTGCGATCGTACTTCGAGACGGTTATCGTGTCACAGGCGGTTCGGCTGGATAAGCCGGATCGTCGCATTTTCGAGCTGGCCTTGCAGCGCATAGGGGCCACTCCCCAACAGACCTGGTATGTCGGAGATCATCCTGTCAACGATGTGCAAGGCGCGAGCCGCGCAGGTCTCCAGACGGTATGGTTGGAAGGCTTTGAGGAGTGGCCCGACGAGGTCGTGGAGCGTCCACAGCACACGATTCGCCAGTTGTCGGAGCTGCTTGATTGGAACAAGTGGTAGAGGGGTCGAGAGTCAGGCGGGAATTCCTTCTATGGCAGGGGCTGCATAAGGCGATGGTCTATAAATGATGTTGCATTACTAAGCTTTAGAGGTGTAGGGGGATCAGATACGGATGAAGAAGCCAGGAGAATCAGGACTTTGGCAAAAGAGGTTTGGTTATGCAGGAGGTGTCGCTGTGGCCATCGGGCTGGGACTTGCTTCCCGCTATGATGGGCTGCACCTGCCAGCTCTTATCACGGCTCATGCAGGAGATGCGCTATGGGCTGTTATGATTTATTTTGGTATACGAACGTTGTGGCCGCAAGGAAGTAGATGTCGAGCAGCGCTCATGGGCCTGCTGTTCTGTTATGTTATCGAAGCCTCGCAGCTCATCCAACTGGATTGGCTCAATGCTATTCGCAGCACGACGCTTGGTGCATTGGTGCTGGGCAGAGGGTTTCTCGTAGAGGACCTTATCCGTTATACGGTTGGAATCGGACTAGCATACCTTCTCGATTGGCGATTGAGCCGATCTCAGGCTTGATTTCAAAAGTGATTGTTTAAAATTTGTCCATAAATGAAGTTCACATACATAACTGTGAAAAAGACTGTAAACAAAGCTCGTAAACAAGCTCGGAAACATGCTCGTAAAAGTTTGTAAATAAGCTTGTAAGTAAGAAGATAAAACATACTGCATAACTAGACGGTAGAACATGACCACAAAATGTTCACGTATTTGCCTAAGGTAGCATGATAAAAGTCACTTTCCCGAAGAAGAGAAAGCGCTATTATGAATTCATAAATGTTAACGTTAACATTTTATCGAAATCAAAACTTCAGGAAAGGATTGATTAGCAATGTCCGTCTCCTTCTTACGTGACAACTTCCTGCTGAACAGCGAGACAGCCGTCCAGCTTTACCACCAGTATGCCAAGCATATGCCGATTATGGACTATCATTGTCACTTGAATCCGCAGGAAATCTATGAGAACAAGAGCTTTAAGAATATTACAGAAGCCTGGTTATACGGCGATCACTATAAATGGCGGGTGATGCGCGCCAATGGTGTCGAGGAGAAATATATCACTGGGGATGCAGAGGATTTTGACAAATTTATGGCGTGGGCCAAAACCGTCCCTACCCTGATCGGCAACCCACTGTATCACTGGACACATTTGGAGCTTCAGCGCTTCTTCGATGTACATGAGCTGCTCAATGAGCAGACGGCTCCTGCGATCTGGAAGAAGGTTAACGCCCAACTGCAAGGCCCTGGCTTCGGTGCTCGCGATCTGATCACCAAATCCGGCGTGACTGTAGTCTGTACCACGGATGACCCGACAGATCTTCTGGAGGAGCACAAGCAGATCGCCAGGCTGAAGGATTTTGACACAGCTGTCCTGCCAAGCTTTCGTCCGGATAAAGGGTTGGAGCTTAATCGTCCTACCTTCCGCCCATGGATCGATAAGCTAGGCGAAGTGTCTGGAATCGATGTCACGGAATATAGCGGTGTACTGCGTGCTCTTGAGAGCAGAGTAGAGTATTTCCACAGCATCGGCTGCCGCGTATCGGATCATGCGCTGGATATCTTGCTGTATGCCCCGGCTACATTGGAGGAAGTATCGGCCATCTATACCAAGGCGCTCCAAGAGGGTCAGGTTACATTGGAGGAAGAGGCCAAGTATAAAGGCTATACTCTGGTTCACCTCGGGCAATTGTACGCTCAGCGTGGCTGGGCTATGCAGTATCACATTCATGCTCTTCGTAATAACAACACTGCGATGTTCCGCAAACTGGGTCCTGACACTGGTTATGACTCCATCAATGACGGAAGTATAGCCCCAGCTCTTGCGGCTTTGCTAGACGCAATGGACGCAACTGGCAATCTGCCAAAGACGATTCTTTATTCGTTGAACCCGGTGGATTACCCGGTGCTTGCAAGTGTGGCTGGCAGCTTCCAGGCTGGTGGGATCGCAGGCAAAATCCAATTTGGCACTGCTTGGTGGTTCAATGATCACAAGGAAGGCATGCTGGAGCAAATGAAGCTCTTGGCAAGCATGGGCGTGCTGTCTCGCTTTATTGGCATGCTGACAGATTCCCGCAGCTTCCTGTCGTATACGCGACATGAATATTTCCGACGTCTGCTGTGCGATCTGATCGGGGAATGGGCTGAGCATGGCGAGGCGCCGAATGATCTGGAGCTACTGGGCGGCATTGTTCAGGATATTTGCTATAACAATGCAGAGAAATATTTTGCTTTTCCAGCAGTCGTACCGGCGAAATAGATCGCAGAAGCTTCGATTAGAGCGTAGATGATCTAAAGCGCGTCACTGGATATTATAAGTAAGTTAGTAGATGATCTGCCTGAGTTAGATGAGATCCATAACAAATTGCGAGGCTGTCAGCTATGACGCTGGGTGCAGCAGAAAGGATAGAGTGATGGCGGCGACGATCAAGGATATTGCCAAATTGGCTAATGTGTCACATACGACGGTGTCCAGAGCACTTAATGGCAGTCCGCTTATCAAAGAGGAGACCCGCCGCCGTATTCTCAGTCTGGCCAGCCAGTTGAACTACATTCCGGACTATAATGCCCGTAGCCTCGTGCTGCGCAGGTCCTATAGCATTGGGTTATTCTTTACCAGTATTTCCAAGGGAACCTCGTCAAGCTTCTTCGCAGATACGATCCGGGGTGTAAATAGTGTCATCGGTGTTGATTACAATCTGCTTGTGCGTGGCATTGACGAATACGATGATTATTCATCCATTCACCGCAAGCGATTTGACGGCATGATCCTGATGAGTCAGAGCGAGACCGACAATCCCTTCGTGTATCATGTCATCCGAGAGGGTATTCCCTTAATCATCCTGAATCGTCAGATGAGCGGTCATGGCATTGTGAATGTGCTGTCCAACGACAAAGAGGGAGCATATACGGCAACACTGGAGCTGATTCGCATGGGCCATTCGCGTATCGCACTTATCGAAGGCGTGGAGGGATTCAAGTCGACCCAGGAGCGGAGGGACGGCTTCCTGAACGCCTTGATGGATCATGATCTACCTGTTCGTAGGGATTATATTGTCAAAGGTGACTATACGATGACAGGCGGTAGCTATGCGATGGAGCAGCTGCTAGCACTCAGGGAACCACCGTCGGCCGTATTCTGCTCCAATGATGATATGGCGATCGGTGCAATGAATGCCATTTTCCAGCATGGATTGCAGGTTCCTGGAGATGTGTCTGTCGTCGGCTTCGATGACATTGGCTTTTCACGTTACACTACGCCTGCGTTAACAACCGTGAAGCGACCGATTGAGCAGATCAGCGCCAGAGGAGCAGAGTATATTCTGAGTCTGATGAATTCTACCTCCTGCAAGGAGGAACAGGTCCTGCTAAGCACCCAACTCGTTACGCGTGGATCTGTCGCGGCCCTCCATACATGATAGAGAGAACAGTATGCGGGGGCCGTGCTCTGCATATAGGAGATGGGACATCATCAATATGGGATGAGAAATGCAGGGCCAACAGTGAGCCGTCGGCAAGTTGAGAGCGTGTGCGTGAAAGGTACGGACTTTGGGTTTGTAGATATGATGCTTATGAAGGAATCTGTTGACGTTTAGACATATTTGTGAAAAAAAAAACAATTTACATTGTGATTTTTATCACTTTTGTTAACGTGTGCATTCATTAAACTAATTCTATAAAGACGACTAGGAGGGTTCATCCTATGCAAAATTTAAGCAGAGCGTCCAGTCCATCCGCTGTCAGACACACAGAGAAGGTCATTCAATTCGGTGAAGGCAATTTCATGCGGGCATTCGTGGACTGGCAGATCCACGAGTTGAACAAGAAGGCAGATTGGGATGGCGGTGTCGTTATCGTGCAGCCACTGGCAGGCGGGCTGGCAGATTTGTTGAATTCGCAAGATGGACTGTATACGACATACATGGAAGGAATAAAGGACGGCAAGGCTGCACGTGAGCATACGTTAGTGGATTGTGTGACCCGTGTTATCAATCCCTATGCTGAATTCGAAGCCTATGAGGATCTCGCACGCCAGCCTGAACTACGGTTCATTGTATCGAATACGACCGAGGCCGGTATTGCCTTTGCGCCTGAGGATCGCCTTGAGGATCAGCCGCAAAGCAGCTTCCCGGGCAAGCTGACAGCGCTGCTGTATCGTCGCTATCTGGCGTTCAATGGCGCAGCCGACAAGGGCTTCATCATCATCCCGTGTGAGCTGATTGACAGAAATGGGGATGAGCTTAAGAAGATCGTGCTCCAATATGCAGAGCTGTGGTCTCTGGAGGAAGGCTTTGTCAAATGGCTGCATGAAGCGAATACGTTCTGCTGTAGTCTGGTGGACCGTATCGTTCCTGGGTATCCACGTGACCGCATGGAGGAGATTACAGAGGAGCTGGGTTACAAGGATCAGCTTGTTGTAGTGACGGAGCAGTTCCATCTGTGGGTCATTGAAGGTCCGCAATTCATCAAGGAAGAGTTCCCTGCTCATCTGGCTGGTCTGAATGTGTTGGTGGTAGACGATATGACTCCTTACCGTACCCGCAAGGTACGAATTCTGAACGGGGCGCACACGGCTCTGACACCTGTGGCATATCTGTACGGACTGGATACGGTGCGTGACGCCGTTGAGCATAACGTGGTAGGCCCATACATTCAGGCACTGATTGACGAGGAAATTATTCCTACACTGGATCTGCCGGACAGTGAGCTAAGAGAATTCGCGGATGCCGTGCTGGAGCGCTTCCGTAACCCTTATGTTCGTCATTATCTGATGAGCATCTCCTTGAATTCCATCTCGAAATTCAAGACCAGAGACTTGCCTACGCTGCTGCGCTATGCCGAAGATCGTGGACAATTGCCAGAGAAGCTGGTGTTCGCCTTCGCTTCCCTGATCTATTTCTACAAGGGAGAACGCAATGGTCAGGCCATCGAATTGGCGGATAATGAAGATATACTGGAGGCTTTCCGGGAGTTATGGCGTGGATATGACGGAACTCCGGCATCACTGCGTGTCCTGACGAAGCAGGTGCTGGGCCGTGAAGACTGGTGGGGTCAGGATCTGAACGGGATCGACGGGCTTACCGAGCAACTGACGGGATATCTGAACAAGCTGAGCCTGGAAGGAATGACTTCGACGCTGGATAAGCTGATGGACAGACATATGAACAAAATTAGCCAGTAAAGCACGTAGGTCAGGGAGGAGCTACACATGCAGGAATTCATCAAGATTCATGAACGAGACAATGTAGCAGTCGCACTAAGAGATTATCAGCAGGGAGAGAAGCTCCCTATCGGGGATACTGGGCTTGAGCTGCTGGAGCCTGTAGCGAGAGGCCACAAAATTGCATTGATTCCGATCGCCAAGGGAAGCCATGTGCTCAAGTATGGTTATCCGATCGGTCATGCATTGCAGGAGATTGCGCCAGGTCAGCATGTGCATACTCATAATACGAAGACTAATCTGACCGGGGTAGAAGAGTACAAGTACGAGCCAAGGCTGGAAGAGAATCCGTATCAGCTGGAGAAGCGGACCTTCATGGGCTATAGAAGAAAGGACGGGAACGTAGGTATCCGTAACGAGCTGTGGATTGTGCCTACAGTGGGCTGTGTCAACGGCGTCGCTGAGCTGATCTTGAACCGCTTCAAAGCGGAGGTAGGCGACATTGCACCGTTCGAAAATGCGCTCGTCCTGAAGCATAATTATGGCTGCTCTCAGCTCGGAGATGACCACGTCCATACCCGGACTATCCTGGCTGATGCAGTCAAGCATCCGAACGCTGCTGGTGTACTGGTGCTGGGATTAGGCTGTGAGAATAACAGCATGGGTGAGTTCCAGGAAGCCATCGGAGAGTATGATGAGTCCCGTGTGAAATTCCTGCTATCGCAGGAAGTGGGAGACGAGGTGACCGAAGGAGTACGTCTTCTGAAGGAGATTTTCGCAGAGGTGCAGCAGGATCGGCGCGAGCCAGTTCCATTGTCCGAACTGAAAATCGGACTTAAATGTGGAGGTTCGGACGGACTTTCGGGTATCACTGCGAATCCATTGCTCGGTCAGTTATCCGACTACATGGCTGCTCAGGGCGGGACGACTGTGCTGACTGAAGTGCCGGAGATGTTCGGCGCAGAGACGATCCTGATGGAGCGGGCTGCGAATGAAGAGGTATTCCATAAGATCGTGCATCTGATTAATGACTTCAAGCAATATTTCCTGGATTACAAACAGCCCGTGTATGAGAATCCTTCCCCAGGTAACAAAGCGGGTGGCATCACGACGCTGGAGGATAAGTCTCTAGGTTGTACGCAAAAGTCTGGCAACTCGGCGGTCATGGATGTTATTCCGTATGGAGACCGGCTTACGACCAAGGGGCTGAACTTGCTGAGCGCTCCAGGAAATGACCTGGTAGCATCATCGGCCTTGGCGGCTGCTGGCTGTCAGCTCGTCATCTTCACGACAGGACGCGGGACGCCATTCGGTGCTTTTGTACCAACGATGAAGGTGTCTACGAACTCGGCGCTGTATCACTCGAAGCCGCACTGGATTGATTTTAACGCAGGCTCGCTGGTTGAGGATGTCAGCATGAAGGATGGCCTGAATGCATTCATCGATTATATTATCGAAGTGGCTAGCGGGGAATGGGTCAATAACGAGAAGAATGAATTCCGTGAGATTGCCATATTCAAGAACGGTGTTACTCTGTAAGATAGCTACAAAAAGGTTATGCAATGGAGCTGTTGATTAATTTATAGATTATTATTTAACTTGTCTTTTAACTTGTTATTCAACTTGTTATTTAAATTGTTATTGTAGATTGATGTTAACAGGTTGTTACTAGTTAGTATTATAGATTGAGATAGTGATGTCATTAGAAACCTTGGAATCTCAAGACTCCTGCCGCCCCCAGTCGGTCAGGGGTCTTGTTGCTGTGGGTCTAAGGTAAATTGACGTAAGAAAAATAAGTTTGTGCACATGTGTGCAAGCTTCTGCATTTCTGTGCGGCAAAATTGGTGACTACTCTGATGTGCGCTATTTTACAAGGGAATATGATAAATATCATGAAAGGGTATTGCATTTATGTGTGATATATGTTTTATAATGAGGTGTAGCTGATTCGTAAATTGTTCACGTTAACATAATATTGATTACCGGAAAGGGATGTATCTCATGGCAAAATCATTTCTGAATGAAGATTTCCTGCTCAACTCACCCACGGCTGTCAAGCTGTTTCATCAGTATGCCAAGGATATGCCGATTGTGGATTATCATTGTCATTTGAGCCCGCAGGAGATTTATGAGAATAAGACCTTCAAGAACATAACTGAGGCGTGGCTGTACGGCGATCATTATAAATGGAGAGTCATGCGTGCGAATGGAGTCGAAGAACGTTATATTACGGGAGACGGAGACGACTATGATAAATTCATGGCATGGGCCAGAACTGTACCCCAGCTAATAGGTAACCCGCTATATCATTGGACGCATCTGGAGCTACAGCGGTTTTTTGGTGTAACAGAGCTCCTGAACGAGAAGAATGCGCCAGTCATCTGGGAGCAGGTGAATGCACAATTGCAGGGAGAAGGCTTCGGTGCACGTGATCTGATTACCAAGTCCAAAGTGAAGGTGGTCTGCACGACGGATGATCCTGTAGATGATCTGGATTATCATACGAAGATCAGCCAGCTTCCGAATTTTGAGACAGCAGTGCTGCCAAGCTTCCGTCCCGACAAGGGCCTGGAAATCAATCGCGCTACATTCCGTCCTTGGGTAACGAAGCTGTCGGAGGCTGCGAAGCAAGAGATTACGGATTATGGACAGTTTTTGAAAGCGCTTGAATCCCGTATTCGCTTCTTCCACTCCATTGGCTGTCGAGTGTCAGACCATGCTCTGGATACGCTCGGATACGAGCATGCATCGCTAGAGGAAGTATCGGAGATTTTCCTTAAAGCGTTGGAGCAAGGTCAGGTCAGTGCTGAGGAAGAAGCGAAGCACAAATCCTATACACTGGTCTTCTTGGGGCAGCTGTATGCCGAGCTGGATTGGGCGATGCAATTCCACATTCACGCCCTGCGTAATAACAATACAGCAGCATTCCGCAGACTGGGACCGGATACCGGATACGACTCCATCAATGATGGTCCAATTGCCGAGCCGCTAATGAAGCTGCTGGATGCGCTAGAGCAGAAAGGCGGCCTGCCAAGAACGATTCTATATTCCTTGAATCCAACCGATTATCATGTATTGGCTAGTGTAGCTGGCAGCTTCCAATCAGGCGGGGTCAAAGGCAAAATTCAGTTCGGTACAGCCTGGTGGTTCAATGATCACAAGGAAGGCATGCTGGAGCAGATGAAGATTCTCGCCAATCTTGGCGTTCTGCCACGATTCATCGGAATGCTGACGGATTCCCGTAGCTTCTTGTCCTATACACGTCACGAGTATTTCCGCCGTATCCTGTGTGATCTGGTCGGTACATGGGTAGAGGAAGGCGAAGCACCTGCGGATGATGAGCTGCTGGAGGAGCTGGTTCGGGGTATTTGTTACCATAATGCTGTCGAATACTTCCGCTTCCCGGCGCTAGTTAAGCAATAACAGGAACATAGCTGCTCAGAGCAGTAGCTTCCTGCAATGGCCAATCACCACATTTTATAGTAATAATGTGTACAGATATAGCAATAATGTGTGCTGATACGCTGTCCGCAAGCGAGCGGGTATGCTATGCTTGATTACAAAGATGTCCATGGTCATCTATGGAAGAAGCATAAGGAAGGTATGAATATGGCAGCGACCATCAAGGATATCGCCAGATTGGCGAATGTATCCCATACGACAGTGTCCAGAGCACTGAACAATAGCCCGCTAATTAAAGAAGTAACGAAACGCAAGATTATGGAGATCGCCGAGCAATTGAATTACATCCCGAATGTGAATGCCAAGAGCCTTGTGCTGCAGCGCTCACATACGGTGGGATTGTTTTTTACCAGCATTTCCAAAGGTACATCCTCCAGTTTCTTCGCGGACACGATTCGTGGCATCAACAGCATCATTGACGTGAATTATAACCTGTTTGTGCGGGGGATTGATGATTATGAGAGCTATTCCTCCATTCATCGCAAGCGCTTTGACGGAATCCTGCTGATGAGCCAAAGTGAGGCAGATAATGCGTTCATCTATCATGTGCTGCAGCAGGAAATTCCGATCGTCGTCATGAACCGCCATGTAGCCGACCCAGGAATCGTGAATATCGTGCCTAATGATAAAGAAGGCGTCCGCGATGCAGTCAGGCATCTGATTGACCAGGGGCATGAGCGTATCGCACTCATTGAAGGCGTGGAGGGCTTCATGTCCACCCTGCAGCGGAAAGAAGGCTTCATGCAAGCGATGATTGAGCATAATCTGCCGATTCGTTCCGATTACATGGTGCAGGGGCGATATGATCACGAAAGCGGAAGTCGTGCCATGAAGGAACTGCTAAGTCTGCAAGAGCCTCCTACAGCAGTGTTTTGCTCGAATGACGATATGGCGATCGGTGCCATGAATGCAGCCTTCGAGTCAGGGAAACGGGTGCCTGATGATGTGTCGATCGTAGGCTTCGATGACATCGGGTACTCCTTGTATACGACACCTGCGCTGACGACTGTGAAGCGACCTATTGAGGAGATTAGCTCACTGGGAGCGAAGCGGATGATGAGCCGGATGGAATCCGGCTCTCAGACGGGAGAGCTGATCTATGTTGATACGCGCTTCATAGAGCGGCACTCGACAGCACCATTACGTACGCAATAAGGGAGCTAGCCTGAGACGAGTTACTATAGTGGTCACCATTCCCCGGCCCAAGCGCGGGGGAGTGAGTACTACGTGAAAATGTTAACGTGTGCAATGAATTGCAAATATTTCGCATTCACACGAATCGTAATGATTAACCAAACATACCTGGGAGGGGTTCAACAATGGAGAGGCTTGCCAGAAGCAGTGAAGCATCCTCCGGCTTGGTGGAACGAGTGATCCAGTTCGGTGATGGGAATTTTATGCGCGGCTTTGCGGAGTGGCATATTGATGTGATGAATGAACGTCTGGACTGGAATACAGGGGTAGTCGTACTGCAAGCCAGGGCAGAAGGAACGTCAGCTGAAGGCCTCAATGAGCAGGGTGGAGCATACACCTTACAGCTAGAAGGTATCCAGCATGGGCAAGAAGTAAGAGAGCAACGTGTCATTGAGTGTATTACGCGGGGAATGAATCCGCACCGTCAATATGAGGCCTTCATGCAGCTGGCGGACAGCCCAGACATCCGCTTTGTCTTATCCAATACTACGGAATCGGGCATTGTCTATGATCCGGATGATCGGCTGGAGGACCAGCCGCAGCGCAGCTTCCCCGGCAAGCTGGCAGCTCTCTTGTATCGTCGCTATCAGACATTCCAAGCAGACCCGTCCAAGGGCTGGATTATCGTTCCCTGTGAGCTGATCGAGCGTAATGGAGAGATTTTGCGGGATATCATCGTGCAGCATGCCCATCGGTGGGGACTAGAGGAAGAATTTCTTCGCTGGCTGAAGGAAGCCAACACGTTCTGCAACAGTCTGGTGGATCGAATTGTTCCGGGGTATCCAAAGGATCGGGCAGCTGAGCTTCAGCAGCAGCTGGGGTACGAAGACTCCTTCATGATCGTAGGCGAGCCTTATCATCTATGGGTGATTGAAGGTCCAGAGCATGTGCATGCTGAATTTCCAGCCCATCTGGCGAACCTGAACCTGCTTGTTGTGGACGATCTGAGGCCCTACCGGGAGCAAAAGGTTCGCATCCTGAACGGAGCGCATACAGCGCTGACTCCTGTTGCTTATCTGAGCGGTCTGGAGACGGTTCGCGAGGCGGTCGAGGACCCTGATGTGGGCGGATACATTCGGAACTTGATTCACCGTGAGATTATTCCGACACTAGATCTGCCTGAGCAGGAATTGAAGAGCTTCGCAGAGGATGTCATAGATCGATTCCGCAATCCATTCATCAAGCATTATGTGATGAGCATTGCGCTCAATTCCTTTTCCAAATTCAGAACCAGGAATCTGCCTACCCTTCTGAAGTATCATGCCAAGCAGAATGAGCTGCCCACCGGTATGGTCTTTGCCCTAGCCGCACTACTGGTCATGTACAAAGGAAGAAGAGGGGCAGAGAAAATCGAGCTTTCTGACGACCCAGTCATCCTGAGGGAGCTACAAGATATGTGGCGTGATTGTACGTGCACGAGAGAAGAGCTGGGCATCCTGGCGAAGGCTGTACTGCAGCACGAGGATTGGTGGGGGCAGGATCTTACGGAAATAGCAGGCTTAGTAGACCAGCTGGCAGATCAGATGTTCATTATGGAAACGCATGGAATGAAGGAGGCACTGCGGCAGCAAATGTACACTGTTAGCGGGTCTCAACCATATGGAGGCGAACAGCATGCTTGAATTCATCAAAATTCATGAACGTGATAATGTAGTTGTAGCGCTACGCGATTATGCCAAGGGGGAGACCATTCATGTGGATGGTCAGGATACTGTGCTGCTGGAGGATGTGCCGCGTGGACATAAGATTGCACTGTCGCGCATTGCTGAGGGGGAGAATGTACTTAAGTACGGGTATCCGATCGGCCATGCTACGCAATCGATTGAAATAGGAGAGCACATCCATACCCAAAATGCCCGTACGAACCTGACCGGGGTGGAGTCCTATACGTATGAGCCAAGACTTCTGCCCAACGAGTTCGAGCTGGAGAATCTTACTTTTGAAGGCTATGTACGCAAGAATGGCAATGTCGGTATCCGCAATGAGCTCTGGATTGTGCCGACTGTGGGTTGTGTGAATGGTGTTGCTGAACTGATCATTAATCGCTTCAAGAAGGAGGCAGGAAGCATAGCTCCTTTTGAAAGCACCCTTGTGCTCAAGCATAACTACGGTTGTTCTCAGCTGGGGGATGATCATGTGATGACACGTACCATTCTGGCGGATGCGGTACAGCATCCGAATGCCGGCGGGGTTCTGGTGCTGGGCCTGGGCTGTGAGAATAACAGCATGGAGGATTTCAAGCAAGCGATTGGTGAGTATGATCCTGCACGAGTGAAATTCCTCTTGTCACAGGAGGTAGGCGATGAAGTCGAGGCGGGTGTGGCTCTGCTGCATGAGCTGCATCGTGAAGCCAGTCAGGATCGTCGAGAGACGGTGCCGCTGTCAGAGCTGAAGATCGGGCTGAAATGCGGTGGCTCCGATGGCTTATCTGGCATTACGGCGAATCCACTCGTGGGCAAGCTATCGGATTATATGGCTGCTCAGGGCGGGACGACCGTACTGACTGAGGTGCCGGAAATGTTCGGAGCAGAGACGATCCTGATGGAACGTGCGGCTGACGAGGTTGTGTTCCACAAAATTGTGGATCTGATTAACAACTTCAAGCAATATTTTCTGGATTACAAGCAGCCTGTATATGAGAATCCTTCACCAGGCAATAAAGCCGGGGGCATTACGACATTGGAGGATAAATCACTCGGTTGTACACAAAAATCAGGCATCTCAGCTGTCAATGATGTGATTCACTATGGTGAACGTCTTCAGACCAAGGGACTGAACCTGCTGAGTGCACCGGGCAATGATCTGGTGGCATCTTCGGCTCTCGCAGCATCCGGCTGTCAGCTGGTTATTTTCACGACAGGCCGAGGGACACCTTTTGGCTCCTTCGTACCGACGATGAAGGTATCTACCAATTCGCCGCTCTACCAGTCAAAGCCGCACTGGATTGATTTTAATGCAGGTAGTCTGGTGGATGGTTCGAGCATGGAGGACACCTTGAAGGAATTCGTACAATATATCATTGAGGTAGCAAGCGGCAAGCAAGTCAACAACGAGAAGAATCAGTTCCGTGAGCTGGCGATCTTCAAGAATGGGGTTACTTTGTAAGCGGTCCTAATCGTACAAATTGTAGGCAGGTCTGATGAGAGAGTATGCGCTGGATTGTATCAGGGCACTCTCGCTATCAGCCTGCTTTTTTGTACTTACTGGGCATAGTTATCTGAGGCTACCCATGATGGATGGAAATAAGAAAAAGCTTGGTCTATTATGGGAGTAGTGATAGATGTGAGGTATGATTAAAATTCGATAATCAGGAGGGTGTACGATGGCAAGAGCAGCATCCGATATGGTAGAGGAGTTTGCTAGATTCACCGCATATGTAGAGCGATTGAAGGCCCTTGAGGAGAGCTACTGGAATATTCCACTGGAAGAGGGGAAATGGAGTCTGAAGGATGTCATCAGTCATATGATGCTGTGGGACAAATACTTTTACGAGGAGGGCATTCACAAGATCATGTTGGGAGAGGACGTTACCGTTCGCAGTCTCGATTTTGATGAATTTAATGCCGATGCGGTCCGATACGCCCAAAACAAGACCAGAGCAGACATTGTGGAAGAGTTCTGTGTCATGCGAAAGCGCATTATTGCTGAAATCTCGGGACTGACCGAGGAGGCATATACCCGGAAATATAAGAGTGGGGACGGCAAGACATTCTCTATACGCGGTTATTTACAGGGCTTCATCCCTCATGATAAGCATCACCGCAAGCAGATTCAGAGATTCATCAAGAATGTGTTTGAACTGTAACTACAGGGACGGAATATTACGAGCCACAAGTCATAAATAACGCTATACTAGGAATAGTTATGGAAACAATTGAAACGATCACATCCTGTTCAGAACAACGATCCCACACATTGGAGGTCCAAGAGTCGATGAACATTCAATTCAACTCTCCTGCCCAGAACTGGGTAGAGGCATTACCCATAGGCAATGGCAGGCTTGGCGGTATGGTATTTGGAGGAGTGGAGCGTGAGCGCATTGCCTTGAATGAAGACACGCTCTGGTCAGGATACCCTCGTGAATGGGATAATCCAGGGGCACAAGCGGTTCTTCCCAGAATGAGAGAGCTTGTATCTCAGCAGAGATATACCGAAGCGGATGAGCTAAGCAAGCAGATGATGGGACCCTACACTCAATCCTATCTGCCCTTCGGTGACTTGCATATCTGGATGGAGCATGGATCCGTGGACAGCAGCCAGCTGTATCAGCGGAGACTTGATATCAGCACTGGAATTGTAAGCGTTACCTATCAGATAGGTGACATTCAATATTCCCGTGAGGTGCTGGCATCCTATCCCGATCAAGCTCTGGTGGTTCGACTGACGGCGAGCAAGCCGGGCCAGCTCAGCTTTCGTGCCTGCATGGATAGCCTGCTTCGAGCCCAGACAGCTGTAGAAGGAGAGGAGATTACATTATTCGGGATCGCTCCAGAGTATGTTGCACCCAACTATTACGATAGTGATCATCCCGTTCGTTATGGCGAGGTAGCAACCACGAAAGCTCTGCATTTTCACGGCAGACTGGCAGCCGTTCTGGATGGGGGGACATTGCGGGCTGACAAGGATGGCTTGCATATTAGCGATGCATCGGAGGCAGTGCTGTACTTCAGTGCAGCGACTTCCTTTGATCCGACTCTCGGTGTGAGCAGTAATACTCGTGATCCTCGTAGTCTCACGGCCGAAGTGATTGGGGCCGTGCGCGTCAGGAAATACGAGGAGGTTCGCGAGCGTCATCTGGAGGATCACCGTCAGCTATTTGACCGAGTAGAACTGCATTTGGGAGATAGCATTGCTCCTGCGGATCTACCAACAGACCAGCGGATTGCCGAATATGGAAGCGACGATCTTGGCCTGGTGGAGCTATTGTTCCACTATGGCCGTTACCTGCTGATAGCCAGCTCTCGTCCCGGTACGACACCTGCCAATTTGCAAGGGCTATGGAACGAGGAGCTGCGGGCTCCGTGGAGTAGTAATTACACGCTTAATATTAATGCGGAGATGAATTACTGGCCTGCGGAGAGCTGCAACCTGTCAGAGCTGCATGAGCCGCTGCTTGATTTTATCGGGCGGTTGGCTGTGAACGGACGAGAGACAGCACAGACCAATTATGGGGCAAGGGGCTGGGTTGCCCACCACAATGCCGACCTGTGGGGACAGACCGCACCTGTAGGAGAATACGGAGATGGCGATCCGATCTGGGTGCTGTGGCCGATGGGGGGAGTATGGCTTACCCAGCATTTATGGGAGCATTATGCGTTCAAGGGGGATGAAGCTTATCTGCGGGATACGGCATATCCGCTGATGAAGGAAGCGGCCTGGTTCTGTCTGGATTGGCTGGTCAAGAATAAGGATGGCTTCTGGGTGACGTCCCCTTCTACATCGCCTGAGCATAAATTCGTGCTTGGTGATGGCTATCATGCCATTAGTGAAGCCACAACCATGGATATATCCCTGATTAGCGAGCTATTCGATAACTGCATTCAAGCCGCGGAACAATTAGGTATAGATGATGATTTTCTACAGGTCCTCCGTGAGAAGAAAGAGGGAATCCTGCCCTTGCGTATCGGTCGTCATGAGCAGCTTCAGGAATGGAGTCTTGACTTTGAGAGCGAGGACGTCCACCATCGTCATGTCTCACATCTTGTAGGCATCTATCCTGGAAGGCTGATTACAGATAGCTCCGCTCCTGACCTGTTCAAGGCGGCTAGAACCTCACTTGAGCTCAGGGGTGACGGCGGAACAGGCTGGAGTCTCGGCTGGAAAATTGGCCTATGGGCCAGATTCCGGGAGGGGAACCGGGCAGAGAAGCTGATCTCCAATCTGCTGACGCTCGTTAAGGTTGGCGAATCAGGCCAACGAGGCGGAGTCTATGCGAATCTGTTCGATGCTCATCCTCCATTCCAGATCGATGGCAACTTTGCGGCGACGTCGGGCATTGCAGAGATGCTGCTCCAATCCCATCAAGACTACCTGGAGTTCCTTCCTGCGCTGCCTGAGCGCTGGGAGTCCGGCTCTGTCAGAGGGCTCAGAGCTCGTGGAGGCTTCGAGGTCAGCCTGAGCTGGCAGGACGGAGCCATACGTGAAGCTGAAGTTATATCGGATCTGGGAAGAGCATGTGTGGTGCTGACAGAAATCCCAATGCAGGTTCATGAAGATGGAGTGCTGATTCCTTTGACACCTGTCGGGGAGGGGCTAGTATCATTTTCTACGAAGGCAGGCTCGAGGTATACCCTTGAATTCGACAAGGTGCAGCCATTCAACGCCTGAATGCCACTGAATGTATAGGGCCTATCCTGATCGCTTGAGGTAACTGATAGCCTTGAATCGCACTTTCTGCAATGAACATTGGATATCCCATAGGGAAATTCAGTACATTGCAGGAGGTGCTTTTTTTGTTCAGCTTCATTTTTTAAGATTGGAACCGACGGGTATCGTAAATGCTAAAATTATTATGTATACTTAAATGTATAGCGAACGCATAATTTCATGTTTCAAGAGCATACACCTTGTTTAATTAAGTAGGGTTTGGTGGACGAATACTTCACTACTAGTCGCAGCAGAGGGGAGGATTCAGAGATGATCGTATATGAGACAGCTGATGCCTTTGTACTAACGGAGCAGCACGATCATGCCGGAATCTCCGGAGAAGTCGTTGCCCATTGGAAAAATGAACATCTGTACAACCCCGATACCAAAGACGAATTGCAGCTGGCGGCGACCGAGCATGATCGCGGCTGGATCAATTTGGATGCGGCCCCTTTCTGGAATGATGCTTCCACAGCACCCTATTCCTTCAAGGATTTTCCTCTAAGGCCACGTTATGTATTTTACAGACTTGGCATCCAAGAAGTAGAACAGCGTTCCCCTTATGCAGCTCTTTTATGTAGTCTGATGTACACCGAGCTGTTCGAACGAATTCAGATTCCTGATCCGCAGGATGAAGCGGCGAACCGTGCATTTCTGGATGGAGAGGTACATCGCCGTACCCGTCTGTATGAGCTGCTGGGAGACACGCCTTCCTTACGCCAACGGGCTGCAGCGGATTTACACATGCTACTGTTCTGTGATGAGCTAAGTCTGTTCGTATGTCTCGCTGAGCCGGGCACACCGAGCTCAAAATACGAATGGTTCGCAGATGGTCTACATCATCCTTCTCCAGGGCCTGATACGGGGCGATTGCGGGTTCGCTGGACATCTGGAGATTCCATTGAGATGGATACAGATGCCTTGCTGCCTAATGCTTCGATCACCCATACTTATCGCACAATCTATAAGAAATCCATTCGTGAGCATGGACTATACGCTGCATTCCATAGTACTCCTTCTCAACAAAGAACAATCACACTACATGGCAAGGTTCAAACGCCTGTTTCCCTGTAGCTCCTTCGCTATAATGTTGCGGTACAGCTGCATGGATAGCCTTTATAGGATAACCTCCTTGAGTCTAATGGCTCAGTTGAGGTGTCACACATAACGAACTCCCCCTGGCACCAGGCCAAGGGGAGCCGCATATCTCCTGTTTGCACTCGTCAGTTGGATCTCCTGTCAGCTGAATTCACGCCTACTCATCCTACCTGCTTCTACCTTTACTCTTCATGAACGACTGCACCTGATGCATCACCTTATCGCGGGCATCCTTATTCCTCATTAGATACGTGGCTCCAAGTCCCAGAGCTGCAAATAACAGTTTTCTTTTACCCATGGGAATTTTCCTCCTTAGTCTATCGTTATTGGACTGTACTTACCCTTTTCAACATAAGAATGATACACATACTGTTACCCTTTTTCTTAGGTTGCTAATCCCGATTGCATTACTCATGCCAGATGGATCAATTGCATACTATTGTGTACATATCGTGCATGAATCATGCTTGCCATCGTTAGCTCCCACATCTTATGTTTCCTGCCAGCCTGAATTCTTACTCTTATCTGATGAAGCTGTCGTGCTGAAAGTCGTTCATTGACGTACCCTGAGCGTATCGCTAATGGTATGGATCTGGTGCATTATGCCGAGTTTTTTAGAAGGAGGAGCTTGCTATGCAGAAGAAAGAAGTGCTGGCCATGCTGTTGGCTGGAGGCCAAGGAAAACGACTTAAGGGATTGACCAGAACGTTAGCCAAGCCAGCGGTCTATTTTGGCGGTACGTACCGGATTATTGATTTCCCACTTAGCAATTGCTCCCACTCAGGCATTGATACGGTAGGGGTGCTGACCCAATATGAACCACTCGTGCTGCATTCCTACATCGGGGTCGGAAGTGACTGGGATCTGGATCGGTTAAATGGGGGCGTCTATGTGCTTCCACCGCATGAACGGGAGGATGGGAGCAGCTGGTACCGCGGCACCGCAGATGCCATCTATCGCAATCTGAATTTCATTGATCAGTTCGATCCTGAACATGTATTAATCCTCTCTGGCGACCATATCTACAAGATGGATTACAGTACTATGCTTGCCTACCACCAGGATAAAAATGCAGACTGCACCATCTCTGTCATTGATGTCTCGATTGAGGAGGCGCGCCGCTTCGGCATTCTGAATACGGATGAACAACTGCGGATCTATGAATTCGAGGAGAAGCCGAGTCAGCCGAAAAGCACGTTGGCGTCGATGGGCATTTATTTCTTCAAGTGGAAGGTTCTCCGCGAGTATCTGATCGCCAGTGCGCTTGATCACGGAAGCTCTCATGATTTTGGCAAGGATATTATTCCTCTGATGCTGAGCAAAGGGCGTACCATGTATGCTTACCCCTTCAAGGGATATTGGAAGGATGTCGGCACGATCCAAAGTCTATGGGAATCCAATATGGACCTGCTGGAGAAAGACCCGCCCTTGCAGCTGAACGATCCGAGCTGGCGGATCTTCACTCGCAGTCCGAACCAACCTGCACAGTACGTATCGGATCAGGCTGTCGTCACGAATTGCATTATTAACGAGGGCTGCATCGTTCACGGAGAGGTGAAGCATTCCGTACTGTTCTATGGTGTAGAGATCGGGGAGGGGAGCCGGATTACCGATTCGGTGATTATGCCGAACGTCAGGATCGGACGCAATGTGCAGATTCACCGTGCGATTATTAGTGAGAATGTCGTCATCCCGGACAATACGATTATTGGGAACTATAGTAAGCAGGAGGATATTGTGCTTGTGGAACATGGCTCGGAAGTGCTATCTGCGGAGATCACGCTGTAATGCTGGAATCATTTGTGATGAATAAGGAGGGTGAGTTTATGAATCAGCTAATTGGTGTAATCAATCTTGATTATGAACTGGATCATCTGAAAGAGCTGACGTATTTCCGCTGCGGCGCGGCTGTACCGTTCGCCGGAAGATATCGGCTGATCGACTTCACCTTGTCCAATATGATGTATGCGGGCATCAAGGATACTGCCTTGTTCATCCGCCGGAAGTATCGTTCCTTGCTGGATCATCTGGGGGATGGCCGCCCTTGGGATCTGGATCGCAAGGTGGGAGGCATGTTCATCCTGCCACCGGATTGGAATGATCCGACAGATACCTCACTCGGTGACCTTCAGCATGTGCATAACAATCTGGATTTCTTCAACCGCGCTTCGGGCCGTACGTTGGTTCACTCGGGAACCCAGCATATCAATAAGGTCGATATTCTGGATGCCTATCGTTTCCATAAGGAGAAGGGGGCAGATGTCACTCTGGTGTACCGCCAGGTGAGACAGCTGCAGCCAGAGCATGCGACGTGCACCAGATTGGATGTAGATGAGCAGGGTAGAGTAACGGAGATTCACCATGAGCAAGATCACCACAATGTCTATATGGAAATGTTCATCATGGACAAAAAGCTCTATCTGGAGCAGGTGGAGCGTTGCATTGCCCATGGAGAGAGCCATTTCTTCAAGGCCGCCATTCAGAAAAATCCGGGTAAGCTAAAAATCTACGCCTATCGCTATGAGGGATATCATGCGGTGGTGAATTCGGTGGAAAGCTACTTCAAGAACAGCATGCAGCTGCTGAAGCAAGAGCAATATAAGGCTCTGTTCAAAGAAAACCCTGCCCACACCAAAATTAAATATGAACCGCCCACCCAGTATCAGGATGGAGCCAAGGTGGCCAATTCCCTCGTCGCCAACGGCTGTATGATTGGTGGCAACGTAGAGAATAGCATCATCTTCCGTGGGGTAAAGATTCATGAGGGTGCACGGGTCAGCAATTCGATTATCATGCAGAAATGCGTCATTGAAGCGGGAGCCGTGATTGATAATGTCATTCTTGACAAGGATGTACGACTGAGCCAGGGCCGAACGCTGATTGGCGATGCCCGCAAGCCTTATGTGATCGCCAAAAACATTCATTTATAACCGGAGGGACTGATCTTTTGTTTAATCACAAGGAAGAATTCAAGACAGCATTTCAGGAGCATCTGGTCGGTCGACTGGGCAAGCCCATGGAGGAGGCACAAGCCGAGGATGTCTATAAGATCCTGGGCAGCATGATTCGGGAACATGTCGGCAAAAGCTGGGCTCAGACGAATCGGAGCTATAAGGACCAAGGGGAAAAGCAGGTATACTACTTCTCCCTGGAGTTCCTGATCGGGCGTCTGCTTGGGAACAATCTGCTGAATCTTGGAATGCTGGAGCTGGTTCGTGACGGCTTGAACGACCTTGGCTGGAGTCTGGACGATATTGAAGAGCAGGAGGCGGACGCAGGGCTTGGGAATGGCGGGCTCGGCCGGCTCGCGGCTTGCTTCATGGATTCCCTGGCTTCGCTTCATTATGCCGGACACGGATCTGGCATTCGTTATAAATATGGATTGTTCGAGCAACGAATCGTTGACGGCAATCAGGTAGAGCTGCCGGATTACTGGCTGCAGAAGGGGAATGTATGGGAGGTTCGCCGACCTGACAAAAAGGTAGAGGTTCGCTTCTGGGGACGGGTCGAGAGTCGCGAGGAGAACGGACGAATCATTTATGAAACGAAGGATACGGAAAATGTGTGGGCGGTTCCCTATGACATTCCTCTTGTAGGCTATCAGAACCAAAAGGTTAACACGCTGCGCATCTGGGAAGCAGAATCCTCCATGGATGCGGCCAATGGCCGCATGCCAGGAGAAGGCGGCTATTATCGCTACCTGGACTACAACCGCTCTGTCGAATCCATTTCGGCATTTCTGTACCCGGATGATTCCAATGAGGAGGGCAAGCAGCTGCGCCTGAAGCAGCAATATTTCCTATGCTCGGCGGGACTCCAGAGTATCCTTCGAACTTACGAGAAGCAGAAGCTGTCATACGATCAGCTACCAGAGCACGTGGCGCTGCACATTAACGATACGCATCCGACGCTGGTCGTGCCTGAGCTCATGCGAATTCTGATTGACATTAAGGGGCTGGGCTGGGATGAGGCATGGAGCATTACGACTCGCTCCGTATCCTACACCAATCATACGACGCTCAGCGAAGCACTGGAGAAATGGCCAGTGTCCATGATCCGCAGCATGCTTCCGCGAGTCTATATGATTATTGAGGAGATCAACAGGCGCTTCTGTGCATATCTGCTGGAGCGTTATCCGGGTGACGAGCAGCGGCTGGCGGAAATGGCCATCATCTACAATGATCAGGTACGAATGGCCAATCTGGCTATCGTCGGAAGCCACAGTGTCAATGGAGTCGCGGCCCTGCATACGGAGATTCTGAAGCATCGGGAAATGAAGCCATTTCATGAACTATATCCAGGGCGCTTCAACAATAAGACCAATGGCATCACGCATCGTCGCTGGCTGATCCATGCCAATCCACAGCTTGCTGCGCTATTTGACGAGACGATTGGAACCGCATGGGCAACGAAGCCGCGTGAGCTGATTGAATTGCTGAAATATTGTGGGGACAAGTCTTTCCAGGAACGCCTACAGCATATCAAGCGAACGAATAAAGACAAGCTGTCCGTCTATATACATTCAAAGCTTGGCATTGAAGTGGATCCTACCTCCATGTTTGACGTTCAGGTCAAACGTCTGCATGGCTATAAGCGGCAGCTGCTGAATATTATGCATGTGATGCATCTGTACAATGAACTTAAGAGTAACCCGGGGCTCGATATGGTACCACGCACGTTTATTTTCGGCGCCAAGGCGGCTCCTGGATATTATCTGGCGAAGCAGATTATTAAGCTGATTCATAACGTGGCAGCGGTCGTCAACCAGGACCCGGTCATCAAGGGGCGTATCAAGGTTGTCTTTATCCCTAATTATTCGGTATCCCTGGCGGAGCTTATCATCCCTGCAGCAGATATTAGCGAGCAAATATCGACGGCCAGCAAGGAGGCCTCCGGGACTGGCAATATGAAGTTCATGATGAACGGTGCTCTGACCATCGGTACGATGGATGGCGCGAACGTAGAGATGCATGAAATGGTCGGGGATGACAACATGTTCATCTTCGGACTTAGCTCAGAGGAGATTCTGGAATATTACCGAACAGGCCATTATTCCGCACGCAAGGCTGCCGAGCAGGACCCGCGACTGTATCGTATTATGAATCAATTACTGCAGGATAGTCCGTTCGCGTGTAAGGGCTATGAGTTCGAGTCCATTCACAAATCGCTGCTTGATCACAATGATGAATATTTTGTATTGAAGGATTTTAACGATTATGTGGAGGCGCACCAGCGGATTGATCGCTGCTATCGTAATGAGTCGGAATGGGGGCGCAAGGTTGTCGTGAATATGGCGCATGCTGGCAAATTCTCAAGCGATTGTACGATTATGCAGTATGCCGAAGAGATCTGGGGCATTCGACCTGTACACTAGCTTGGTGCAATAGTAAGAACCATTTTTGAATCCTTTGATGTCATCCGGGCCAACTAACGGTCCGGATTTTTTTGATTATAAGGAGAACAAGATACACAGAAGGTGATGGACAGATTCGGGGGTTAAGGACATCATATTAGCAGAGTGTATGATACTATGGATACTCGAGCACGTTTTGGGTTAATGTAGCAATAACCCGGTAAGCAACGGTTGCAGGCGATACATTTATTTCATCAAGAGGGAGCAAGGTATGCGGAATATTTGGCAGATTTATATTCAGGACTGGAGAAATGTAGGCAAGGTATCTACAGGTATATTGCTCGTAATTGCAATTGCTCTGCTGCCTTCGGTCTATGCATGGATCAATCTCAAGGCCATGTGGGACCCTTACGCCAATACTTCTGGCATCAAGGTAGCTGTCACCAGTCAGGATCAAGGAGCAGAAGTGAATGGTAAGCATATAAATGTCGGGGAAGAGGTCATCAGCAACCTGCACAAAAACAAAAAGCTGGGCTGGACCTTCGTCGATGCTGAAGAAGCTCGGCGAGGAGTAGAAACAGGGGAGTATTATGCCAGTCTCCTCATTCCCGAGGATTTCTCCACAAAAATTAGCAGCGTGCTGACTGAAAATCCTCAGAAGCCGGAAATTGACTATGCTGTCAATGAGAAGGTCAATGCGATCGCTCCGAAGATTACCTCGTCGGGAGCAACGGCGCTAACCGCTCAGATTAGCCAGAATTTTATTGAGACGGCTAGTGAAGCGGTGTTGACGAAGCTTAAGGAGGCTGGCATTCAACTGGAGAAGGAGCTGCCGACTATTCGTAACATCGAGAATCGGGTGCTGGAGCTGAATGATCGCCTGGTGGATGTGGAGAGCTTGGGGCAGCAGGCTCTGGAGCTGGAGCAAAAGCTGCCGGAAATCAAACAGCAGGGTGAGAAAATACTGGCCTTGCGGGATCGAATACCAGAGATCAATAAGGCAGGGGATGTCATCCTCAAGGTAGAAAGCAACCTGGATAAGCTGGATGAGGTCGGACGGATTATTCTGGATGTCCAGAAGCGGTTACCCGACATTCAGAAGGCAGGGGATCGCATTGTAGAGCTGGACAACAACTTTGGCAAGGTGGAGGATGCCCTCAATACTGCCATCGAGGATACTGCACTTGCGCTGGAAGTTATCAACGCTGCCCAGCAAGCCTTGCCGCAGCTACAGCAGATCGCGGAGACTGGTGGAGATTTTGCAGGAGGTATTCAACAGTTCCTGAAGAGCAATGAGGCAGCCTTTGATGCTGTGGGAGATGTGACAAAGCAGAATCTGGTCCTCGTCCAGCAGATTGCGGATGAGACTACGCAGATCATCGGTCTCATTCGAAGTGCTGATCTGGACCCACAGGTAGCAGCTGACAGATTGAATCGGATGGGGGGTAGACTGGATACCGCTGCAGCCATCGTAGGGCGATTGTCTGGAATGCTGGGAACGATCAATAGCTACTTGCCTAGCGCACCGCTAGATGGGATCATCAGCCGAGTAGATACGGTACGAAGCCGTCTAACGGAGCTGGGTAACACGCTGGGGCGCATCGAGCAAGCCATTCGACAGGGCCAAGAGCCAGCCAGCAAGCTGCTCGATCAGGCGGACCAATTGTCGCGCAGCATTAGCGGAACGGTCGGAGACATTCTTAGTCGCTACGATTCGGACATCGTACCAGCGATCCGGCAAGCTCTGCAGCAGCTACAGACGATTGCAGGAAACTCGGCCGATGTCCTGCAATCTTCTCTTGAGCAGCTGCCTAAGTTGGACAAGCTACTATCTGATGCCAAGGAGGCTGCACATTTTGGTCAGCAGGAGCTGAACCAACTGAAGGGGGATTTACCACAAATCCGCAGTAAGCTGCATGATGCTGCAACCACGATTCAGACACGGATGGGGGACTTCACGACTGCGGTGAATGAGGCGGCGGATTTCGTGAATCATGACCTTCCCGGCGTGAAGGTGAAGATACATCAAGCAGCGGATTTTGTACGCAATGATCTCCCTCGAGTCGAGAGTGAATTTGTGAAGATGGCGGATCTGATCGAGGATCGATTCCCTGAGGTAGAACGGGCCGTACATCAGGTAGCGGCCTTCGTGCGTGACGATCTGCCTGCAGCAGAGAATGCTATTCGCAAGGCGGCAGACACGATCTTGTCACTACGGAAGGGGAACGAGATCGGCAAGGTCATAGAGCTACTGAAAGGGGATGTGCAGAAGGAAAGTGATTTCCTCGGGAACCCGGTAGAGCTGAAGGAGGAGCGTCTTTATCCCATTCCGAACTACGGCTCGGCGATGTCTCCTTTTTACACAACGTTGTCCATTTGGGTCGGAGCCATGCTGCTTGTGTCCATGTTCCGTGTCGATGTAGAAGACCCGGAAGGGCGCTACAAGAGCTATCAGGTGTATTTTGGAAGATACATGACCTTTGCCACGATCGGTATTTTCCAGGCTATCAGTGTGACGCTTGGCGATTTGTTCCTGCTCGGTACGTATGTGAGTCATCCGGCGCTGTTCGTCCTATCCTCCATGCTGATCAGCTTGGTGTTCACGGCGATTACGTATACACTGGTATCTGTATTCGGGAATATTGGCAAAGGGCTGGCGGTCATCCTGCTCGTGCTCCAGTTCTCAAGCTCGGGGGGGACGTTCCCTGTCAGCACTAGCTCGGCTTTCTTCCAGGCCCTGAATCCGGTGGTTCCATTCACTTACGCAGTAAGTCTGCTGCGTGAGACAGTGGGGGGAATCCTTCTGGAGACCGTCCTGCGAGATGTGGTCATGCTGCTGATCTTTATCGGGATTTGCTTCATTGTAGCACTGCTGCTGAAGAAGCCGTTGAGCCGAATTACCGAGCGAATGGCTGAACGAGCCCGTGAGACCAAGCTGATCCCTTAAACAATGTTGCACCTGAGCATACAGTCAGGGCTGCTGCTGACCTGAGATACGGCCATTACCTTGTAGCTCTCGACATCCTGCTTCTGTAGTAGGAAATGTGGTTAATAAGCTATAAATGAATCACAACGGCTTCCAACTCCAAGGGAGTGAGCGTGTACAAGTGGGATGCTCAGGAAGGAAGAGGGATGGTTAGGAGGAGATTCGGAATGTTTCAATGGTTAAAGGGAAAAAAGAAGCCGGAGCAGTTGGAGGTCATCTCTCCCATTACAGGTAGGCTTATCAGCCTTAAGGCAGTGCCGGACCCAGCCTTCGCCCAAGGTCATATGGGTCAAGGGGTAGGGATTGAGCCTACAGAGGGCAAGGTCTATGCCCCCTTCGATGGCAGGGTCGCTCATCTGATGGAGAAGAGTAAGCATGCTGTAATCGTGGAGCATGAGAGTGGCGCACAGGTCCTCATCCATGTCGGTGTGGATACCGTGGCTCTGAAGGGTAACGGCTTTACCGCACATGTCCAGAGCGGAGATCAGATTACAGCAGGACAGCTGCTCCTGGAATTTGATATACAGGCAATCCAAGCGGCGGGATATTCAGTGGTGAGCCCAGTTATTGTGCCAGATGGATTGGATTCAGTGGAGAGTGTGGAGACCGGACAGTTGGAGCCAGATTCGAATGTGAAGGCGAAGACGGGTGGTATCTTCACGGTTCACTTAAGGTAATAACTGGTCAAGGAGCTGGGCAGTACCTGAGCGGCAATGATCTTGCCAGATAGGTCTGCGCAGTGCACACACCAACTCGGTAGCTATCCTGATTAGGCTCTCGACCAAGCGAGATGCCCGGAGGATGGGGGGCTACGCTCACAATCTAGTGAAGTGTATTTAGAACTGACTGCCTTTCCCTTCGGAAGTCATAGAGGGGAAGGACAGTTTTTTTGATCACAGCTACAGCTACGAGTCGATTGCAGTGATGGTGGGTATGCATGATGTAATAAACGAAATGAATACAAGAAATGAACAATAGAAAAATAAAGAAATGAATAATGGAATTGCCTCTTTTGTCCGTGGATATCTGGAGATCGGCGAAAGGGGCTTTTTGTGTTTTTATTAATACTGTAGCATTTTTTGACGTTAGTTATGGAACAGGGCTAACATTTCAAGAGCTGAATCGTTATACATACGAAGGGAGGTGCAGGATGAAGCCCGGGCAACTGCAGCACATACTTCAACCTAAAATGCAGGACATTCGCAACTATCTGATTCGTCTCGGGGCTCCTGCGGCCGACGCGGAGGATGTGGTTCAGGATACGGTATATAAGGCATTGCTGTATCTGGATTCGATTGATGAACGAAAGCTGAGCGCCTGGCTCTATAGGGTTGCTATCAATGGCTACTATGACTTATGTCGTCGTCGCAAACGAATTGTACTTCCGATGGATGAACTGGAGATCCCCGCTATGGATGAGGATCCAGAAGAACTTGTCTTGCAGCAAGAAATGCGTGGGGACATTGAGCTGGCACTGAATGAGTTGATACCGCTCTACAAGGAACTTCTAATCATGAAATATGAGCTGGAGCTTTCTTATCAGGAAATATCGGATCTGCTGGGAATCACGGTGAATCAGGTGAAATCGACTTTGTTTCGCGCACGGAAGCAATTTCAAAAAAAGTACAGAGGTGAATAGTAAGATGACAGCTCCCTGGAATAAGCAAGATGATCAAGAGCTCACAGGCTTAATCAAGAAAGCCAAACGAATGACATTGCTTCGCAACATTACGATATCTGTAGTGGTAACTGTAGTGGTATGTCTGGGTGCCATCATTGGAAATTCGCAGTTTCTGAATGGTATAGACGGAAAGGCAATGTGGAGAGAGCATGCCATTTTACAAATCAAAGGTGCCAATCTCTTCGAATCCTCTCGTGAGGTAAGACGGGGATGGCTAACTCTACAGGTAGAGAGCCATCGCTATAAAGTAATTGAGGGTGTTCCTGTACCGTGGAATACGGAGAAGCTGGAATATTCGCTTGGTAACAATTATCGTGGCATCTCATATGGACAGAACAGCATTAGTGTGCCAGATCCGCGCATGCAGAGCAATCAGTTCGAATATTATCGCGGGTATAATGAACTTAATGGACAGCGGGAGATGGGCTTCTATGTTCCGGGTGTCAACTATAACGACAAGATACTGAATGATCTACCTGCTCTGGCAGACATGTCACCAGACAAGCTGGTCGAGATGGCAATATCCTTTGATCAGGCCTACACACCAGGCGAGGTCACTAGCATGCTGCCACCGGGTCTAACACAAGCGTGGTATTGGGTGGACACCTATGATCAGAAGGAGAAGTTGGAATTCATTACAGGGCCGTCGGGAGGCGAGAAGTATGGTATCCCCGAATCAAGTAGGCGGGTGTATGGATATGGCCCCAATTGGGAGGGGATTGGGAAGCCAGCTCCAGATCAATTCATAGAATATTTGCGCCACCTCCAGCAGGATGGTCGTGAGGATACGGAATTTCGCAGAATCTATGATTATTTGAGACAGGACAAGAGTGCGCCTGTTGCTTCAGATGTCCACTTGCTGGGAGTAGTGCTGACAGGAACAGCCAAGGAACTGCAGGCTCTTAACGGACGCAGCTATGTGAGAGGAGCCGTATTGGGAGCGATCGTAGATAAGTATTAAGAGGGCGCAGTCATGAGACAGTCGGCGACTCACCTTTCGTGCCATTCACGACCAGTCCTTGAATGTCATGACTTGCTAGATGATAATGTACTTCCGATATGATTCGCAGTCCAGCTTGTGGTTCAAGTGACAAAGTGGGTGTCCAATGCTTTGAGCTATTTATGGAGAGTCTGAGAATGTAGAGGAGGTTTCTTGTCCTCAGCTTGGAAAAGACAAGAAAACTGAATAGGTGTGTAAACACCTGTTTTGTCACAGAAACGCCATAGTGAATGCTGATAAATCGATAGAAATAGCTCTATAGAGTCATGCTTGAATAAAAATATGGACCAAGGTCTAGGGAACACCCCAACATAAGGATGGCTCGACACTGAACTACAGACGGAAGAATGGGTTCGCTCCTGAATGATATATTTTACGGGCAGATATTTCTAGCAGGGGAGAGAAAGCAAGTGAAAACCGTATTTCGCATCGTTATTTATTTCATTGTTTGTGTCATTGTTGTAGGAGGAGCAGGCGCCGCCGGATTCATTCATACAATGAACGCTGGTATGTCAACTTATGATAAGTCTATCCCTTTATTTAAAAATGTAGAGCTACCGGAATATGAGGCGAGCAAACCGACAGTGGCTGTACTGCTCGCGAATGATGTAACGGAAGTGTTCGATTTTCTCGTTCCATACGAAATGTTTGCGATGACAGGGGGCTATAATGTATATAGTGTTGCCCCTGATCGCGAAGTTAAATCGCTTACCGGCGGTCTTGATGTCATCCCTCATTATTCGTTTAGCGAATTGGACGCCATGCTGGGCAAAAGCCCGGACATTATCGTCATTCCGTACATGCCGATATTGAACGAAGAAAAATATGCGCCTGTCCGAGCATGGATTCAGAAGCATTCGGGTACTGAGACGACATTGCTGTCCATTTGTAACGGTGCGGAAAATCTGGCGGATACCGGCTTGCTGAACGGCAAATCGGCTGCAACTCACTGGGGAGATATCAACCGTCTTATTAGCAAATACCCGGATATCCAATGGGTCAAAGATCGGCGCTACGTCCCACAAGGGAACATCGTATCTTCTGCCGGTCTTACATCAGGAATCGATGCTACATTGTATGTCATCGCGCAACAATTGGGCGAGCCATCAGCTGCAAAGGTAGCGACAGAGATGAACTACCCATCTTACGCCTATGTGAATAACCCGCAGATGGAGCCGTTCGTTCCGGAATCGAGCGATATAACGTACGTGCTGAACAATGCTTATCAATGGAACAAGGTAAAAGCAGGGGTGTTGCTGTATAACGGCGTTGATGAGTTGGATTTGTCGGCTGCATTTGATACGTACTCTGCATCCGGGACGACAACGACGTTAACTGTTTCCAGTGTGAACCAACCAATCGTTACGAAGCACGGCCTGAATCTGATTGCCAGATATCAGATGAAGAACGTGCCAATGTTGGCGAAAATGATTGTCGTCGGTTCTGATGCCGAGACGACGGCTTCCGATGATATTAAGCAATGGAATAATAGCGGTAGCAGCGCGAAACTGCTATTGCTGCACCATAACGCAGAGAATCGATTCGCAATGGATCCCGCATTTGAGGATTTATCCAATCAAGAGGATGTGGGAACGGCGAAATTTGCTGCCAAGCGGCTCGAATACCGGGCGACCGACCACCTGAAGCTAGAAGGGAACTCATTCGCATTAGAAGCATTTGGTGTCCCGATTTTACTCGGAGCTTTATCTTTAATTATCACTTTTTTCATTGATCGGCGTTTCTTCCGCAGAATAGAGAGGTAAAATACCCGGTCCTGTTGATTAATCACATTCCTAATACTGTCAACTTTTCTGTGAACTCATCGTCTTTGTACTGCTCCAAGGCTCTGAACGGACGTAGCTATGTAAGAAGAGTCGCAATGTAAGCTATCGAAGACAAGTATTAGGAGCGTATGACAGGGCAACTATTTAATAGTCTTTGTAGGGCCATAGGCCATTGTGAGAAACCACTCTATCTATACTTAGAAGCTATGGCTGGAGAATCTATGAATAGATATTACTGATTAATTAATAACCATAAAAAAATAAAAATGAAAAATTTTGTAATATAATTATAGATTAGCAAGTTTATGTTTAGACATCTCAAGAGCATTTTCTTATCCTGTATGTGATAACTAGATTATGCATAGAGGAGAGAGTTGGCTTGAGGAAATTAGTAATGTTATTTATCGTTGTACTGGGATTGTCTGTATTTGGGGCAAATTCTACATCAGCCTCTGAAGTTAATGAGTGGGTTACACTTAAAAGAATCACGGAAGCAAGGGCTGCTTCAGCAGTGGCTGTTGTGAATAACAAGATATACATTTTTGGTGGATCCTCCGATGGAGATCTAGCGATTAATGGTGCAAAAACGAATACGACCTATGTGTATGATACAACTCAAAATGAATAATGGAGCAAAAAAGCAAATATGCCTACAGCACGTGCTGCAGCAACAGCAGAGGTGGTTGATGGGAAGATCTATGTCATCGGTGGATATAATAGTAAGGATAAAAATTTAATTAGAACCAATGTTGTTGAAATGTATGATCCGGCAACAGATACATGGGAGAAAAAACAGCCACTACACAAAGAGAGATCCTGGGCAGGTTCTACAGTTATTGATGGACTTATCTATGTATTTGGTGGCGGCAAGGATAATAATACTTCGTTAACTAGTGTTGAAGTCTATGATCCGAGTTCAAATCAATGGACAGAGCAAGCGACCCCCATGCCGTTTGCTTCCAATGGTGTGGCCGTAGCTACTCTTAATGGGAAGATCTACCTAGCTGGAGGTACGACTAAGCCAGCGGGCACTGCTGAGTATATCAAGCAATTTTGGGAATATGATCCCCAAACGGATGTATATTCGAGAAAAGATGATCTAAGAACTGAAAGAACGGCATTCAATATGCTGCCGTATAACAACCAGCTTTACTTTATTGGTTCTGTTGCCCCTATTGGAGGCACTAGTCCAGTCGAGGTATATGATGTTACCACAGAAGAATGGTCCAAACTAGTAGATTTAACGTCATGGAGATTCCAAAGCTCAGCTGTTATGGTGAATAACGAGATTTATATTATTGGCGGGACTAATGGGAAATCCGTGCTCAGTACTGTTGAGAAATATACTCTTGTAAGCAATCAACCAACAGATCCCACAGATCCGACCGAGCCTTCAGATCCCACTGACCCATCAGAACCTAACGAACCAATAGATAATGAATCAGGCAGAGCCATATTAGTGGTCACGATGACAACCGGGCTTGAGAAGGAGTTTGACCTGAGTATGAAAGAAGTTCAGGACTTCATTGCCTGGTATGAGGCTAAACAGGCTGGGTCAGGTAGAGCCTCCCACGCCATTGATAAGCATAGCAATAACAAGGGACCGTTCAGCAGCCGTAAGGATTATATACTGTTTGATCGTGTCTTGACGTTTGAGGTTAGCGAATACTAATTACTATAGTATCGACATTTGCCATACTTTTTCTTGGCACAGGCTCTAAACTAGGGCCCTTTCATGTGGCTGAAAAATTAGGTAGAATAGGAAATGTTAGCAGTTATTCTAACTAAAGATCAGGAGGTTGTGCGAGTATGCAATATACCTATCTGGGAAAGTCAGGTCTTAAGGTTAGTCGTCTATGTCTGGGTACGATGAATTTCGGTCCAGAAACAGAGGAGAAGGAAGCCTTTCGGATTATGGATGCTGCTGTGGATGCAGGCATTCAATTTTTTGACACAGCTAATGTATATGGAAGGGACCGTAGGGGCTGGACGGAAGAAATTATTGGCCGCTGGTTCAAGCAAGGTGGAGGTCGGCGCGAGAAGGTGGTGCTGGCTACCAAGGTCTATGGCGATATGCAAAATGACGTGGACGGTCCTAATGCAGACCGGGGCCTGTCGGCATACAAGATTAGAAGGCATCTGGATGCCTCGCTGAAGCGGCTCCAGACGGATCATATTGAGCTATATCAGATGCATCATATTGACCGCAACGTCTCTTGGGACGAGCTGTGGGGTGTATTCGAGGGACTTGTCCAGCAGGGTACCGTGGACTACATCGGCTCCAGTAACTTTGCTGGTTGGCATATTGCGGTAGCACAGGCAGAGGCCAAGGCCAGACACTTCCTGGGGCTGGTCTCGGAGCAGCATCTGTACAATCTGCTGCAGCGCTCGGCTGAGCTAGAGGTGCTTCCGGCTGCACAGGCACTTGGACTCGGGGTCATTCCATGGAGCCCGTTATCCGGGGGCTTGCTTGGCCGTAATGCTTTGGCAGGAACAGGTGCTCGTAGCGCACGCTCCACAGAGAAGCTGGAGCAGCACCGTGAGCAGCTTGAGCGGTTCGGGGCATTATGCCATGAACTGGGTGAGAAGGAGGATGTAGTCGCCTTAGCTTGGCTATTGACGAATCCGGCAGTGACGGCACCGATCATCGGTCCAAGAACACTGGAGCAGCTAGAGGATTCTCTCCGCATCACAGAGGTTGAACTAAGTGATGACGTACTGACGCAGCTCAATGAGATTTTCCCAGGGCCTGGCAGACCGGCTCCAGAAGCGTACTCATGGTGAGTACATTTGGATTAATAGGTATAAGATTCATGAGTGTACAGATGTGTAGTGCTTAGTAAATTCTATATGAAGGGACTTCATCTTAAGTGGAAGCGAATAGTTTCAAGGTCATACCGGAACATCTGCAAGGAAAGACCGTGGAAGATGTTACTATAGTTACTACTGCTGTAGTTATAAAATTTACGGATGGCACGTTTTTAGACATCTATCTCGATGAGTTGAGTAAATCACTGAAAACATCCACCAACAAGCTTGAAAGCTAAAGAGTATATTGTAGGCTATCATGGACGCACTGAAAACCTGTATGAGTGATGTGAATAGAGTTAATTAGTAAGGTTCAAATAAATCTGTTAATTAAAAATAAGAGAAGATTCCTGGCTTCAGGAATCTTCTCTTATTTTGTGCAGAGAGCTGACAATCATGGACAGTGTCCGTACCTTGCACGTTTTGGCATTGAGTTTTTAGATAATACAAGTCATCTGCATTTCTCAGGAGATCAGGTCTCCAGCAAAATTTTCCCCGACTCCGTGAGATCATATCCCTGAATCGCCCCCAGCTCTTTCCGGAAGCTGTCCGAATGAATAATTTGCAGTACATGATCGATCCATTCCTGTCGTTCTGGTGTGCGAAGCATGACAATGTCATATTGCTCCTGAATAAGTGGAATGAACTGTACTGACCCTACAATGCTAGCAGCCTTCTCAATGCCGATACCTACATCAGCTTCGCCCGAGGCAACCTTACCTGCTACAGCCATATGATGGGCGGATTCGTCCTGATATCCGATCAAGGCCTTTCGGTCGATCTTATGCAGTCGAAGCTGCTCCTCGAGCAGGACGCGAGCCCCGGAGCCTTTCTCACGATTCGCCAGACGGAGCCCTGGTTGTGAGAGGTCCTTCCATCCCTGCAGGTTATGTGGGTTACCATTCTGGACGTAAAGCCCGGCTTGTCGGGATAAGAGACGAACGACAATATAGGAGAAGCCGTTCAGAATTTTGCGAATATAGGGCAAATTATACTCACCACTGTCGCCATCCCACAGATGGGTGCTGACAATATCGGCCTTGCCTTGATACATGGCGATCAGACTGTCCAGACTGCCGGCGTAGGAGCGAAGTGGGCGAATGGACAGCCGGGGGCTCTCCAGGTGCTTGGCAAGAATGTCCAGACTAATGTCCTGACCCGTGATAACTGCTGTATTGGAATCCTGAGACTGGACGGCAGACAGTGAATGTGACGGAATTGTTACAGAAATGGCAGAGGCTGAGGACTCTTGCCTAAGGGATGGGCTCTTGGAGCGCTGTTTATATGCTTCGAGATCACTGGCATCGACGCGCATTTGCTTGCCTACACGGTAGGAAGGGAGATCTCCTTTTTTGATCAGATCATAGACGGTCAGCTTCGATATCTTGAGTAGTTTGGCAATTTCCTCTGTTGTATACGATACAGGAGAATTCATAAGAGACCTCCATTAATGATATTTTTGGGAATGTGACAAATCTGTGATGTCATATTAGAGTGTCTTATCCATTGTACACTAAAATCATTGATGCAACAGGACGCACGAAAAATCCAAAGCACTGAACTCTATGTTTGCGTATAAGGAATATGGCATAGAACATATAAATAGACCTCATTAATAGTTTACAAGGATTACCTCCCTAGCTATAATGGGTTATGAATTTATACATGTTATATCTAAATATAACTAAACAAGATTAAACGGGGGATGGAATTGTGAAGCGAATCAAATCTACTATGTTAAGTTTGCTAACTGTATGTGCATTGCTCTTGATGGTTGCTTGCGGGGCACAGGGCACCGAGTCATCGGCACCGACAGAATCAACTACTCCGGCCGCACAAACGGCGAATAGTAATTCGGACAGTACAGTAACGCCAGACGCACAGCAGGTGGAACTGACGATCTCGGCAGCGGCAAGCCTGACGGATGCCCTGAATGAGATTAAGACTAGTTATGAGGGAGAGCATCCGAATGCGAAGCTGAACTTTAATTTTGGTGCTTCGGGAGCCCTTCAGCGTCAGATTGAGCAAGGTGCTCCAGCAGATGTCTTTATCTCAGCTTCTGCCTCCAATATGAAGGCACTTGTAGAGAAGTCTCTGGTGAAGGACAGCAAGACGTTGCTTGAGAATGATCTGGTATTGGTTGTTCCGGCCAAGGATGGGGTAGAAATCAAGGCACTGGATGACTTGAAGGGAGATGCGATTAAGAAGATCGCGATTGGTATTCCGGACAGTGTGCCAGCAGGGAAATATACGAAGGAAGCATTAACGAATCAACAGCTGTGGGATGAGCTGGAGCCTAAGCTCGTGCAGGCGAAGGATGTACGTCAGGTACTGCAGTACGTGGCTACAGGTAACGCAGATGCAGGCTTTGTATACAAGACCGATGCTCTGTCCACTACGGATACAAGTATTTCGTTGACGGTAGATTCCAAGCTTCATTCTCCAATCACCTATCCACTCGGTATCGTTGCTGCCACCAGTCATGAGGAAGAAGCTCGTCAATTTTATGACTATTTGCAGACAGAACCTGCACTTCAAGTGTTGGAAAAGTACGGCTTCCGTAAGGCGGAATAATCATTGACTGCTGTAAATTGGACGGAGTTCTGGCCTCCGGTACAGCTTTCACTTCAGGTCGCAGCACTGTCCTGCATAATTGTGCTTGTCCTCGGCGTGTTGGCAGCCCGCTGGATGAGTCGGAGCCGCATGCGTGGCAAGCTGGTGCTGGAGACGATCTTCATGCTTCCGTTAGTGCTACCACCTACGGTCGTCGGGTTTCTACTTCTCGTCTTGTTGGGACGTCGGAGCTGGTTAGGGCAGTGGATTGAATGGCTGTTTCATGCACCGATTATCTTCTCCTGGTGGGCGGCTGTGCTGGCGTCCATTGTGGTGGCATTCCCACTGGTATATCAGACGATGAAGACAGCATTTGATGCTGTAGATCAATCTCTGGAGGATTCTGCAAGATCTGCAGGGGCTGGAGAATGGCAGGTGTTTCGCTATATAACGCTGCCGATGACTTATCCTTCGTTGCTGACTGCGGCCATTCTAGGCTTTGCCCGCTCGCTGGGCGAGTTCGGAGCGACGCTGATGATCGCAGGGAATATTCCGGAGAAGACGCAGACGGTGCCAACGGCCATTTACGTAGCTGTCGATGCTGGTAACCAGCCGATGGCCTGGGCGTGGACCTCTGCCATTGTGCTCATTTCATTCATAATGCTGCTAGTGGCTAGAAGAAAGATTTGAGTAATAAGAGTGATTATTTTATGCTCTAAAGACAGAGAGCTGCTTGTATTGGGGAAATTCCCATGCAGGCAGCTTTTTTGATACATAGAGTTCGAAGGCTGCCACTGACTACACCTTGAGGCATGAAATGTAAAATAAAGCTAGAAATACAGAACAGTATCTTGCAATTTCGTTAATTCATAGTAAAGTGATAGGTATACATAACTAATAAGGAGAGATTCGTTATGTCTATGTCTACGTCACGTTCGAAGCAATTAAGCCAAGCAAAGGATGATTATCTGGATCTACTGAATTATGCCCAGCAGCTTGGAGACGATCTATGGGAACAGGAACTGATCAATACACTTCGCCATTTATCTACAGTACAGCAGGAAGAGATCGGAATGACCGAGCCTGATGATGATATGGCCAATGACTATAAGACAGAGCGGGATGAGCAAGATCAAGGGGAAGTAGAGGAACTGATTAACCAGTTGTGGGATCAATTCGACGAGATTAATGAGAGACTGGCCGAGATGATGAACAGGCTGCGAAGCGAGCCGAATGCACGAGAACGCAGGCTATGGAATGAGCAAATCTGGATGCTTAAGATGGAGCGGATGCAGCTGGAAATCCGGCTTCAGGATTTGATCAGCAATCTCTAGATGAGGTAAGCTTCACACTGGCACTCCCTTAGGGTATAATGACGAAGTCATTTCAATAGAAAGTGGAGGCTAAGGTAAGCTTGATCACATATCCGTTTACATTCGATCCGTCCCGGCCGTTCGTGGAGCAAGCAAGCGACTGGATTGCGGATGTTTTTTATGAAGTGCTGCCCGAAGCTGGCTTCGAGGTCAGAGACGAGCAGATCTATATGGCCTTTCAATTGGAGAAGGCTTATGCAGAGAAGAAGACGATTCTTGCAGAGGCAGGGGTTGGCACCGGCAAGACACTTGCTTATCTCCTGTATGCTGTCACTTATGCGCGTTATACGCGAAAGCCAGCCATTATCGCCTGTGCGGATGAATCGCTAATTGAACAGCTAGTGAAGCCTGAGGGAGATATTGCCAAGCTGGCACGTTATCTGGATTTGCAGATTGATGCCCGCATGGGAAAATCGCCTGAGCAGTTCATATGCCTGAACAAGCTGGACCAAGCTCGTATGGAGGAGGAGCGTTACCAGGACATCTATGAGAGTCTTCCCGCCTTCGTCAGTCTTCCAGGAACCATGCAGACGTTCGCTCCTTACGGCAATCGCAAGGATTATCCGCAGCTGTCCGATCAGGCATGGAGACGCCTTAGCTGGGATGTGTTCCAGGATTGTCTGGTATGTGCTCAGCGTCATCGTTGTGGTCAGACAATCTCGCGAGATTATTATCGCAAAGCTGCGGATCTGATTATCTGTTCCCATGATTTCTACATGGAGCATATCTGGACCTACGAATCCAAGAAGCGTGAAGGACAACTGCCACTTCTGCCAGAGCATAGCTCGGTGGTCTTTGATGAAGGGCACCTATTGGAGCAAGCAGCACAGAATGCACTGACTTACTCGCTGAAGCACAGCGTTTTTGAACAGATTATTCTCCGTCTCTTGGAGGGAGAGGTACGAGAGTCATTGGCTATGGCTGTGGAGCAAGCCATTGAATGCAGTGAGGGCTTGTTCGAGCTGCTGGCGAGACACAGTCAAGCGGTGGCGGGCTCTGAACGTCGGGAGATTCATATGACGGATCGCGTGAAGGCAGAGCTGCAGCGCTTCTCGTCCCTATTATCCACCATTGAGGAAGAGCTGGTATTCGAGGACGGACTGTTCTCGCTCAATGAATATCAGTTAAGGATCGTGGAGGAGCATCTGGAGATGCTACAGACGGCACTGGCCTTGTTCAGGCAACCTGGCCAATTCATTACTTGGCTTAGAGAGGATCAGGATGGCCTGACACTTGTCATGATGCCTAAGGGGGTAAAGGAAATTTTGCGTGAGCGTGTCTTCTCCAAAAAGATGCCGATCGTGTTCTCCTCAGCCACCTTATCTGCCCAGGATTCCTTTCAGTACATGGCCGAGAGTCTCGGTCTGGAGGATTATCTGTCCTTTACTGTACCGTCACCCTACCATTATACGGAGCAAATGCACACTGCATTGTACAAAGTGCCGGAGGAGCAGAAGTCGCAGAAGGTGCTTGAACGGCTGGAAGCCAGCGGTGGGAAGGCGCTCGTATTGTTCCCGTCACGAGAAGCGCTCGATAGCTTCCGAGGCAGTCAGCATGGGGAAGCTGCTAATCGTCAGTATACGATGCTGTATGAAGGAACAGCCGAGATCAGTCATCTGATCTCCCGCTTCCAGCAGGACGAGAGCAGCGTGCTCTGTGCTGTCTCACTATGGGAAGGGCTGGACATACCAGGACCGGCGCTATCGCATGTTATCATCTGGGATCTACCATTTCCGCCAGCTGATCCTGTATTCAATGCCAAGCGGAGAGATGCTTCCAGTGCGCTGCATGATGTGGAGCTTCCTTACATGCTGCTGCGGCTCAGACAGGGAATCGGGCGTCTGATCCGCAGTCATACGGATAAGGGGAGCGTCTCCATTCTTAGTAGCCATATGGAGAATGAGGATGTACAACAACAGGTGGCAGCATTGCTGGAGCGCTTTGCCTAAATTGAATTCAAGAGGAGCCTAGTTAGATGATAACGATAACTGCTTTTTCAAGCGAGGAGATCAGGGACCCGTTCGGCATCATTCCGGGTAAGCGCTACGAGGTAGTGCTGGAGCTGGAGGTTGACGAGGATGATGAGCTATATTCGGAGAACGGATTGTCTGCCAGGGTCATTTATGGCGTCGGGGCAGAACAGCGTCCGAATGGTATTGTGAAATACGAGCTACTGGAGCGCACCTCAGGCAGCTACCTGGCCTATGATCTGGAAGAGGACGAGCTGGAGGCGCTGGAAGCCTTCTGCCGGGAGCATGAGGCAGAAATCATAACAGGGACGGCTGATGAATAAAGCGATGTAGCAGCATGATAACAGCAGGTCATAATGACATCTAGAGTAGTACTACTTGTGCTATATGATATGTCTGTAACCAGCGTGTGTATTTGCGAAATTTGAAAAAAGAATATAGAAACTAAACGCAGATTCAGGATTATGATTTACCTGGAGTCTGCGTTTTTTTGTCATAATCCTGTACCATTATTATGAAAATAATACAGGGAATTTTCTTGAATTCGAAAATATATGAAAGTTCGACGTTTTTCGTCACGAACACTGCCTTGACTCTTGATTTTTATTATTATGTTTACTTTTATATGTAGAATAATGACAAAAAAAAGCGTATAGTAGAGGAATAATTTAACTGTGATTCCAAAGGCTTTTGATGCCTTGCAGTGCAGCTAGATTGTAAGTTTTGTAAATTGGAGGTAGATTATGAGTTCATTTCGCAATTGGCTCAATTCAACGAAACTAGGACTTGAGGATCAAGTCAAAAGATTCAAGAATAAGGACTTTATGGATGCTGTTGTAGCGGGTTGCGCACTGGTAGCTTTTGCGGATGGATCTGTAGACGCGTCTGAAAAGAACAAGATGGCGGGATACATAAATTTGAGCCAGGAATTGAAGGTCTTTGACATGGCTGTGGTCATAGAGAGATTTAATCACTATGTGTCAAATTTTGAGTTCTCAGCTGAAATTGGCAAGCAGGAAGCTCTCAAAGCAATTGCTAAATTTAAATCCAAGCCTGACGTAGGTCGAGTCATTATCGGTGTATGCAGCGCGATCGGTGCAGCTGATGGGAACTTCGATGATCAAGAACGTCGGGTCGTGGCGGAGATTTGTTCCGTATTGGGCTTGAATCCCTCTGATTTCAATCTGTAGCTCTGACAATTTACACCAGATTCGTGAAAGGAGGTGAAAATCATGGCCGGAATTAGTTTGGTTAAAGGTCAGAAGATTGATCTTACCAAAGGAAAGGCAAATCTCACGAAGGTTATCGCTGGACTTGGATGGGACCCAGCCGTTCCAAAAGGCTTTTTCGGTAGATTGAAGCAGACCAACATTGATTGTGACGCTTCTGCTTTGATGCTGGATGAGAATGGGAGACTTACGAAGGATACCAACCTTGTCTGCTTTCATAACAAGCAAAGTCAGTGCCGATCAGTCATTCACTCTGGTGACAATCTAACAGGTCAAGGTGAAGGTGATGATGAGCAAATCATGATCAATCTTACAGCTGTGCCTGCTGATGTACACAAAATCCTGATTGTAGTGAATATCTACGATTGCGAGAATCGTAGACAAGATTTCGGGATGATTGAGCGAGCCTATATTCGTATTCTGGATGGCGGAAACTCTCAGGAGCTTGTGCGCTTCAACTTATCGGATAATTACGGAGGAATGACAGCTCTAATTTGCGGAGAATTATATCGACATAACAATGATTGGAAGTTCTCTGCTATTGGTGAAGGTGCTCATGCAGTACATATAAATGAGCTCGCCCGTCGCTATACGTAACTATCTATCAATGAAAATCGCTGGACGAGCACTTTAGAATACCAATGAACGGAGTGAGAATTTAATGGCAATCAATCTATCCAAGGGGCAAAAAGTAGACTTAACAAAAACGAATCCGGGCTTGAGCAAGATCACTGTTGGCCTCGGATGGGATACGAATAAATATGATGGTGGTAAGGATTTTGACTTAGATGTGTCTGTATTTTGCACTAATGCTGCGGGCAAAGTGGAGGGCGAGAAAAACTTTATTTTTTACAACAATCCACAAAATGAAAATGGCTCCGTAGTTCATACTGGTGATAACCGGACAGGTGAGGGAGATGGCGATGATGAGCAAATCAAAGTCGACCTGTCTAACGTGCCTGCCAATGTGGAGAAGATTGCATTCACGATCACCATCTATGAGGCGCAAGAGCGCAGCCAGAATTTTGGACAAGTCTCACGCGCGTATGCTCGTATTGTCAATGATGCCAACACTGAAGAACTTATCCGGTTCGATCTGGGAGAAGACTTCTCGATCGAGACTGGGGTTGTGGTAGGAGAGCTATATCGTCATAGTGGAGAATGGAAATTCAATGCTATTGGTAGTGGATATAAGGACGGCTTGCTAGGTCTGACTCGTGATTATGGTCTGTAATAAGTACTAAGCAAGGTTACTAACGTTCTCCGGCCTGATAGGCAGGGGAACGTTAGTTAGTAAAAGGGATTTTATAATCTAGCTAATCACTGTTTACAGGATTACGCTTTACCTGAAGATACGGAAAGGCGGAATTAGAGAATGACAATTAGCTTAGCCAAAGGGCAACGAATTGACTTGACCAAAACAAATCCCGGACTGGTACGTGTTGTTGTTGGTCTAGGTTGGGATACCAACAAATATAGCGGCGGCGCAGACTTTGACCTTGACGCATCGGCTTTTCTTCTACATGAGGATGGTAAGGCCAAAGGCATTGAGGATTTCGTGTTCTATAACAATCCAAATGGTGGCGCGGGTTCCGTAAGCCATACTGGGGATAACCGGACTGGTGAAGGAGAAGGAGATGATGAGCAGATCATTGTTGACTTCAGTAAAGTCCCAGCGAATATCCAACGTATAGGAATCACCGTTACTATTTATGAATATGAGGCGCGTGCTCAAAATTTTGGCCAGGTTTCCAACGCATTTGTGCGTGTTGTGGATGCTTCTAATGACAATGAAGTGCTCCGCTTTGATCTAGGAGAGGATTTCTCTACAGAGACAGCAGTGGTGTTCTGTGAGTTTTACCGTTCAGGAGCGGACTGGAAGTTCCAAGCGATTGGTAGTGGATTTGCCGGTGGTTTGGCAGCGCTTTGCAAAAATTACGGTCTAGATGCTCAATAGGAGTGAACACATAGAAAAGGTGGATTAATGATGGCTGTAACTATTATAAAAGGCCAAAAGGCTGATCTGACTAAGGTCAATCCCGGACTTGCGCGGTTGACGGTCGCTATTGGCTGGGACTCGTCTTCTATGCTCGACCTTGATACATCTGCCTTCTTACTTGATGCGAGGGGAAAAGTGTCTGGGGATGAGGATTTTATCTTTTATAATCAGCCTTCCGCCGGATTTATCACATATAGGGATGCAGCCGGAACAACTGCCAAAAAGTTATTTAACATTGATCTGGGCAGAATTCCGGTACGCATTGAAAAAATTGCGTTTAGTCTTACTATTTATGATGCAGAGACCCAAGGACAGAGCTTTGGGCAGGTTAGGAATGCGTATATCAGCTTTGTTGATGATGCGGTGGGTCAAGAGGTCTTAAGATTTGATCTAGCCAGTGGCTTCACTGTCGAGACAGCGATTGTCATCGGTGAGCTTTACCGCTATAACAGTGAATGGAAATTCAATGCGGTAGGAGCGGGCTTTGCAGGAGGGCTTAATGCGTTGTGCGGTAATTTTGGTGTTGAAGTGGACAGTAGTCTTTCCGCATCGCATTCGCCTCCACCAGTTCCGGTGCCTCCAGTTCCGACACCTTCTCCTGCCCCTACGCCTCAACCTAAGCCTGAACTCAATTTGAGCAAAATTGAGCTGAAGAAAAAAGGCGATTCGATTAACCTGAAGAAAAGTGCCAGTGGGATACTTGGTGAGATTCTAATTAATCTGAATTGGAACCATCAGACCAGCCGGGGGCTGTTTGGACGAAGTAGTGGTGTTGACTTGGACCTTGGCTGTCTGTACGAGATGAAGGATGGTAGTAAAGGTGTTGTGCAAGCACTCGGGAGATCCTTTGGTTCATTGAATCGCTTCCCTTATATCTCTCTTGACGGTGACGATCGAACTGGATCGGTCAAGACAGGCGAGAATTTACGGATTAATGGCGCTAAAATCTCCGAAATCAATCGGATTCTTGTGTTCACGTATATCTATGACGGAGTTGCTAACTGGTCTCAAGCTGATGGTGTTGTTACCATTTATCAAAAAGATGGTCCAGATATCATCGTTCGTATGAACGAATATGGAAGTTCGTTTGGTATGTGTGGCATCGCTATGTTTCGGAATGTCAATAACGAGACATTCAGCATTGAGCGTATTGTCCAGTTTTATTCTGGTCATAAAGAATTGGATCGAGCTCATGGTTGGAATATGCGTTGGACAGCCGGTAGTAAATAATAATCTGAATTAGCGGAGGCCGCCTCTTCATGTTTAGTGACTTTTTTAGAAGTATTGGCGAGAATTATGGACATTTCTTCTCCTGGTCCGAAATTGTAGCAACACTTTCTGATCCCGTCAGTTGGGGAATCATTGGTACCCTGATCATTCTCGAGGGACTGTTGTCGGCTGATAATGCACTGGTACTGGCTGTCATGGTCCGACATTTACCTAAGGAACAGCAAAAGCGGGCATTATTCTACGGTATTCTTGGAGCTTACATCTTCCGATTCATAGCTATTGGTCTCGGGACCATCCTAGTAAAGTTCACGCTTATTAAGGTTATTGGTGCGCTATACCTGTTGTACATTGCCTACAAGGGGCTATTTAAGTCAAGTGGCGAGGATAATCACGAAGGTAAGCAATATTCTTTCTGGCGAACAGTACTTATGGTCGAACTCATGGACATTGCCTTCAGTATTGACAGTGTTATTGCTGCGTTCGGTGTGAGCGAGCAGATCTGGGTGCTCTTCCTTGGAGGTATCATCGGGGTGCTTATGATGCGTGGTGTGGCCCAAGTGTTCCTTCGCCTCATTGAGAAGTTCCCAGAACTAGAGAAAGCAGCCTTCATCCTTATCGCCATTATCTCTGGTAAAATGATGCTAAGTGCATTTGGCGTTCATATTCCTAATGTTGCTTTCTTCTCACTACTGATTGCTGTCTTTGTGGGGGCCATGCTATTAAGCACCTACAGAAGCAAAAAAGCAAGCAAAGAAGGCAAAGGCGAGGCTTAATCACAGAAGAGTATTTTGCATGAATGCAACACACTAATCGAATGCTGTAAAATGCGAAAATCAGACACTACAATCCCTCCGTCTTATGGGGGGATTGGTTTTTATCTCCTCCAACAGTTTTTCTAAATGAAGACACAACAAGTCTTTAAGTTACAGCGGAAGAAGGAGGGAAGCACCCTGAAATACTTTAGCTATTTGAACGCTGAAGAAGAAGCGGCACTGTTTTACATGTCTCCTGAGTCATTTGACCGTTGGACGTGCAAGGACATCCTGGCATACACTGTTGGGGCTGCTTTATACATGCCAGCTACACGCCAGCATATTGTGGAAGAGATTGTAAGCGGCAAGTACGAGGGCTTGACAAGCATTGTAATAGATCTGGAGGATGCTATAGGTGATGGGCAGGTAGAACTGGCGGAACGATGCCTTGGACAACATCTGGATGGTCTGAATGAAGCGTTAGGCACGGGAAGGCTTGCGCATGACAAATTGCCTTTGATCTTCGCTCGGGTCAGGACCCCAGAGCAGCTTGAGCAGCTTCTGATTCAACTGGGTGAGCGTGTCAGTCTGCTTACGGGAATCGCACTGCCTAAGTTCGGGGTCCATAATGCGAAGTCGTATTTGAACCTAATTCTTGAGTATAACCGCCGGAAATTTCCGGAATTTCCAATTCTGTATGCGATGCCAATTTTGGAAACTGCAGAAATCATTTATCGTGAGACGCGCTGGGACACTTTGCAATATCTGAAGCAGGTCATTGATGAGCATGCCGAGTATGTGCTTAATGTACGAATTGGGGCTACGGATTTCTCCAGCCTATTCGGGCTTCGACGCAGTCCCGAGATTACCATCTATGATGTAGCGGCGATTCGCGATTGTATTGCCGATATTATCAATTTGTATGGTCGTGCTGATGGGGGCTATGTCATATCAGGGCCTGTCTGGGAGTATTTTAGCCAGCGCGAGCGTGTCTTCAAGCCACAACTACGACAGACACCCTTCGAGGAGACGCTTGGCCGACCAGGAAGAAGCTTGCGGATGAAGTATATTAACAGCTCGATGGATGGACTAATGCGCGAGGTCATGATGGACAAGGAGAATGGCATAATCGGCAAAACGATTATCCATCCTTCACACATCAAGCCGGTGCAGGCAATGTATGTGGTCACACATGAAGAGTATTTGGACGCACAAGAGATCATTAGTCGCAATAATGGCTCGCTCGGTGTATTCAAGAGTGTCTACACGAATAAGATGAACGAGATTAAGCCGCATTTGAACTGGGCCCGCCGCATCTTGATCCGATCACAAATATATGGGGTGTTACATGAACATCAACACTATGTCGGACTCTTGCCACAGCATGAGCACACTTACGTTTCCTATTCTGGACACGTTTAGCGTTACTGTTGAAGCCACGCATAATCCTTTACAGCTCCCTCTGAATTGTCTATTCTCGATGGCAGCCAGACTGAACAAGAAGCGCTCGTTTCTTTTTGTAAGCAAGCTGCTAGGTAAGCATATTGCCGTCAACCCGTATACCTCCCTGTTGAGCGGGGCTGCTCTTGCTGTCTTGCTCTATGAGCAACGGGGAGGGAAGGATGAGCGTATTACAGAGTGGAAGAAGCAAATCGTACAAGGGCTTAGCGATCCATCTCATGCCCGTCAGGCTTATGAATACTTAATGTCTGCGAATCTGGTGCTGACAGAGAAGATTAGTTTTGTCGGCTTTGCTGAGACGGCAACTGCACTTGGGCACAGCATGTACGACTTATTCGCTGATCAGGCTACGTATATTCATTCTACGAGAGAATATATCTCGGACATCACTCCAGATATTCAATTTGAAGAAGAGCATTCTCATGCTACTGCACATCGATGTTATGCGTTGGAGAGGGAGGCGCTGGAAGGCTCTACTCCACTGGTATTGGTAGATGATGAGATTACAACAGGCAATACGACATTGAATATCATTCGAGATATTCAACGGAATTTCCCGCGCAAGCAATACTATATTGCCTCCCTGCTTGACTGGCGTACAAAGGAGGATGAGCGTCGATTTGAGACATTGGAAGCCGAGCTGGGCATTGCAATTACCCCCCTTAGCCTGCTGAAGGGCAGAATTTGTATTGAAGGGGAGCCACACCTTGAAATCTCTGCTGAAATCTCTGTTAGTGAGCAAGAGCTTCGACCGACAGTGCAGTTGAATCCTTGGTATATTGCAGGCAATCTGGAGCCTCTATATGTAGAATCATCTGATGCAGAGGGGCGACGCTGCTCCAGTCCTTATCTTCGCTATAGTGGGAGATTTGGGCTGAGTTCCAACCATAATGCAAGCTTGAGCGCCGGAATCTCGAAGATGGCTTCGATATTGCGCACCGGGCGCACCGGGGAGCGAACTCTTGTCATGGGGACCGGGGAATTCATGTACATCCCGATGCGGATTGCCGCAGAAATGGGAGAGGGAGTTCACTATCAGTCCACCACGCGCAGTCCAATCTACACGGTGGACCGTCCGGGGTATGCTGTCGTAGCCGGTTATGGCTATGCTTCACCAGAGGATCTATCCGTGACCCATTACATTTACAATGTGCAGCCAGGACAATATGACGAAATATTCGTACTGCTGGAGAGGCAATGGCCTGAAAAGTCCATGAATTCGATGCTGGATGTGCTGTCGCGCCTTGGATGCGGTCAAATACATGTTGTGTACTGTGGTGCTCCAGAGTAGGGGGAAGTCAAATATGAACTTATCAACGATTGAACAGCTAATGCAGCGTAAGGTGCAGCCACCTATGCCAATGGGAAGCTATGATCCATCTGATGCCGTATTTCTGCTAAAAGACCTGAGTAACGTTAATTTGGAAAAGGAGACCGGGGAGCGTGAGCATGCCATTCAGTCTGGTGTGCATTATTCGGAGATGCTGCCTGTGGAGTATCACCCCACGGATGAATATATTGCGCTGTTCCACCATACCCTTGCACAATCAGCCAGCAAGGTTGCGTTGGCAGCCGCTACGGTAGCCGAGTGCATTATGCACAAAAAGGGGCCACGGCCAGTTCTGGTATCACTGGCCCGTGCCGGAACACCGATTGGTATTTTGGTGAAGCGTTTTATCAAAATGAAGTATGGTACAGATCTTCCCCATTATAGTATCTCGATCATCCGAGGCAAAGGCATAGATCAGAATGCGATCCTGTATATTTTGCAGCAGCATGGGGTGGATGCAAAGCTTCAATTCATTGATGGCTGGACAGGGAAGGGAGCAATTCGCCAGGTGTTGATCGAGGCCTGCCGCGATTTCGAGAAGCGCTATGGTGTGAGGCTGGATGATGATTTGGCTGTATTGGCTGATCCAGGTCAATGCTCGTCGACTTACGGTACCCGTGAAGACTTTCTGATACCAAGCGCCTGTCTGAACTCCACAGTCTCCGGATTAATGAGCCGTACCGTGCTGCGCGATGATCTTATTGGACCTGATGATTTCCATGGCGCAAAATGGTACAAGGAATGGGAGGCATCAGATCTGTCACAGCTTTTTGTAGACACAATATCGGGCTGCTTCCCTGATGTTGCGGAGGCTGCATCGCAGCAAGCGAAGGAACTGCTGCATCATCTGCCTGAGGTCACCTGGCAAGGAAAGAAGGATATTGAAGCGATCCAGCGGGCATTTGGCATCAAGGATATCAATATGGTGAAGCCGGGTATCGGTGAGACGACCAGAGTGTTGCTCAGGCGTGTTCCGTGGAAAATCCTCGTGAATCACCAGGATAATCCACACTTGGAGCATATCAGACTGCTTGCCAAGGAACGAGGAGTGCCCGTGGAAGTATTTCCAGGGTTGACGTATTCCTGCTGCGGTATCATCCGCTCCATTAAGGGGGGAGGAGAATGATCTTTGCCAGTGACCTGGATCAGACGTTGATCTACTCACTCCGTTCAATGGGCGTCCCTGAAGGCAGCGAGGGTCTTGTACCTGCGGAATGGATTGATGGGAAGCTGTCCGCTTATATATCAGAGTTCGCGCTACAGCAGCTGAAGGTAATGTCCCAACAGATTACTTTTGTCCCTGTTACTACCCGCACAGTGGAGCAATATCAACGCATTCGCACTTTTCAGCAGGAGGTTATACCAGCATATGCCATCACTAGCAATGGGGGAAATATACTCATAGATGGTCAAGTGGAGGCCTCCTGGAATGAACGAATTCGAGCGCAGCTCACGAAGAATGCAGCAGCTCCTGATGAAGTGATGCGTTTATTCAAGAAGGTGATGAGTGATGAATGGGTGATTGGAGGCCGCTTGTGTGATGAGCTGTTTTTCGCTTACGTGATCCAGCGCGATAACATGCCACTTGAGGCTGTGATGGACATTATAGATAGACTTGATTCTCTTGGCTGGGAGGCTTCCATCCAGGGCCGCAAGCTGTATCTGGTTCCGTCAGCGGTGAACAAGCGCAATGCAGTAGAGCATATACGCCAGCTTGTAGGTGCCGAAGCGGTGCTGGCATCGGGAGATTCCTTGCTGGATCGTTGCTTGCTGGACGGCGCAGACTATGCGATTGCCCCACGACATGGTGAGTTGTACCGGGAACAGCAACGTAATCCTGAACTCGTGCCATATGTCTTCACTGAGCAGTCCGGTGTGTTCGCAGCCAATGAGATCATGGACTACGTGCGCATCACATATCAAGCATTGACAGGGGAGGCTGCTTCATGAGTAAAGTGCGCATTTATTTTAATCGCTGGTTCTCTGTTGCCTACCATTATATGAATCTGATTCGTGACAATGAGGATGGCATAGAATTTGAGATATACGGCACCCATTCCGATCCGGCGAATATGGCGCTCCAGGGCTGTGATTATGCGGAGCAGGAGCCCAAAGTGACAGGCATGGAGTATGTTGAATTCTGTCTGGATTTCTGCTCTCGTCACCAGATTGATGTTTTTATTCCTCGTTGGAATATGCTGGATATCAGTCGGAATATTCACCTGTTCGAAGAGAATGGTACGAGAGTCATGGTATTAGGCAATACGGAACTGCTAGAGCAGCTTATGGAGAAGGATCGCTTCTACCAGTCGGTGAGAGAGCTGGGAATCATGCGCTTACCTGAGTACTATGCTGTCAGTAATGCAGATCAGTTCTCCAAGGCTTATGAAGCGCTAGTTGACCAAGGATTTTCAGTGTGCTTCAAGCCCTGCAACGGAGAGGGCGGAATGGGCTTCCGCGTTATAGATAACAGCAGGAATCCACTTCAGGAGCTGTTCGGACATGCACAGAACCGAATATCCTATGAGGACGCATACCGTGCATTTTCTTCAGTAGAAACATTCCAGAATATAATGGTTATGGAGCTGCTGGAAGGATATGAATATAGCATTGATTGTCTTGCAGATAGGGAAGGCCATCTGCTTGCTGCGGTTCCGAGACGTAAGGCAGGCGGACGTCTTCGCTTGCTAGAGGAGCATACGGAGCTATTGCAGATTGCAGCCGATGTTGCAGCAGCCTACCGTATTCCCTACAACTTCAATATTCAGATGAAGTATAACAATGGAATTCCTAAGCTGCTTGAGATTAATCCGCGAATGTCAGGTGGTCTGCATACCTCCTGCTTGTCTGGCATTAACTTTCCTTATCTAGCCGTCCGGCTTGCCCTTGGGCTGGATGTGGGTGCACTGCAGCCGCAGTATGGTATCCTTGCCAGTCATGTTGAACAGCCGCTGGTGATCGATGCCGGCAAAGTGATGGGACATTCGACAGATTCATAGTTTGAATATCCGACGATTGGTGTGAGCCTTCCATAGATTGACACCTTCTATATGTTTTTTTAAGATATCAGATAGTACACACTTCGGGGTGAGACATCTGTTAGCATAAGGAACGACTATGAAAAGCGGTCTGTCTCCTAAGAATATACGTCTTTAATAGATGTAATTTCTTTAGACATCAGGTTGTACGCACTTCTAGGTGCTGTAAGAGTCAGGAGGACAAGCTATGTTAAGAACTACTAAAATCTTGTGGGGAGCTTTAATAGGTTATGTCATCGCGGCGATCAGTAGTCCTCTCCTGCCTGAGTTTGTGTCCTGGGCAATACCAGCTATAGCTACTTTGGTAGGGAGTATGATTCCTTCGCCGACGAGGGCACCTTTGGCAGAGTCTAGAGATGCCAATCAGCGTCGCGAGTCGCAGCTCAGACAAGAGGAAGCTGGTATGGACATGCGGGCCCGCCGTGCAGGTGGCCCTAGGGATCTCGATGGTTCACATCGTCCTGTTGAAGGGCCCATTGGAGATCAGAAGCAGCATCATCAACAATCCCCGGAGATGAGTCGTCCAGAAGCCCTAACGGAGCAAGATCCTGTATTCGGACCTGTTATTGCTTATCTTGAAGTCCTTGAGGATATGGTCATCTCCGAGGGTAGGAAAAATGAGTTGGATAATGAGATTGTGGAGAAGTCGTTGTCTTTGTTTGCCCGGCTTCAGCGTGTAATACCCGATTTGCATACCTTGAACAACGGGGATGTTAATCACACGGTACGAAGACTGATTCTCAAAGATTTGAATAGCTTGATTAATCCGTTCTTACGGCTTAGTGGCGATGCTAAGCGGATAAATCGGCGCACACTGCTTAATGGTCTGAGGGATGTAGATATCAAGATTACGGAGATCGTGTCTACTATTGAGCATAAGGACCTTATCGAACTACAAAGTAAGGCGGAGCTCATTCATCAGCGATACAATAGCTCGGAACTATAGGAGGAATCGAGATGGCTACGGATTGGATTCAATTAAAACAAGAGGATGAGCAGCGAGTTTCTCAGGAGGCGGCACAGCTCATTCAGCGCGTATCCCAAAGTGATGTGTTTCAGTTAGATACATTGATGGACGATATTGGGAGTCTCGGCATCAAGACACAGGAGCGTGCCGGAATGACACTGAAACAACTAGACCGCCCTGTGAATGATCTGATGTCTGGCAATCGCGCTGAAGTATCCAACATGATTCTGAAGCTGCGGGACGAATGTGAAAGTCTTCAGCAAAGCAAGAATGTCAGCTTCTTCGGTCGTCTTCTGCGCAAGAGTCCACTTAAGAATTATGTATATCGCTATCAATCGGTACGTAAGAATATTGATAGCATCATTAATGCTCTACGTGATGGCAAGGATAACCTTCAAGAGAACATTGTGAATATGCGTCAGTTGAAGCGATCCTCCATTCAGGAGATTTATAATTTGCAGACGAAGATTGCCTTCGGCAACGAATTGAAGACCCTTTTCGAGGGCGAGATTGCCAAGCCCGAGAATGAGAACCGAAAGCCCCATCTTGAGCGCGGATTACGCAAGGTGGTTAGTCGCATTCAATCGATGACCGAGATGATTATGCTGTATAATCAGGCAATTGCAGCCACGGACATCATTAACGATAACAATGATAAGCTGATCGATTCTGTGAACAACGCAATTGATAAGACAGCGAACCTGATCACAGTATCTGCTATGATTGCTATGGCCTTGAACGATCAGGAGAAGGTTATCTCTGCAGTCGAAGCTACGAATAAGACTATTGAAGATCAGTTTAAGGAAAATGCAAGATTGCTGCGTACAACCACAGAGCGTACAAATGATCTGATGTCCAAACCAGCTATGTCTATTGAGGCTGTAAATCAGGCGATTGGCGATTTGATGTCCGCGTTGGATTCGTCAGAGCAGTCCAACCGTCGTATTATTGAGAGCTGTAATGACTATACAACCAAGATGACCGCTTTGAATGCGAAGATGAGTGAGCGATTGGGATTAGAGGGTGCTAAGGGGCCGACTATTCAAAATACAAGCAGTGCAGATCGCAACGCGCTAAGTTCGTTTTTGGACTAAATTCAGAGCTTCAACAGAAGGCGCTCCTGATAAGGGGTGTCTTTTTCGTTTATGAAGGAGATTTACGGGGACAATAACATACATCCGATTCCTGCGCATACAATCTCGTAAGGGTTGGAATACATCTTTTCTGAGAAGAGAGGTATACGTATGTTATCAGCAGTCATAGCGGGAATTGTCCTGATTCTGATTATAGTAGCTAGTAGTGAAAAAGCTGAATCCATTGCTGAATTAAATGAACAATGAAGATGTATTTCTGTGAAGCAGTTGGTTAGAATACAGGACTGGTAGTGATGGTGATATGCAAGATGCAAGATGTAACATGTAAGATGTAAGATGTGTTAAGGAGTTATATATGAACAACGGCCTGGACTTGATGAATTATCAAGACTCAGGCCGTTTTGTTATGCTCGTCCGCTGCTGTATCGCTCTCCTCGGGCTGATGTCTCCCGAACCGGATGCGGTGCACGAGGAGATACAATAGTGGCAATGCATTGATAATGATCGCATTGAAGTATAGTGCATAGGAGCGAAGTGCCATCTCATAGCTAGAAGGATCTCGTGAGTACTGGAGAGCAATGATGGCTACGGTACCTCCGATCATGAAGATAAGCATGCGGCGCTTGTTAATGGTAAAGATTTCTTTGACACAGTTGGAGCAGACATACATTAAGAAGGAGCTTCGAATGAACATAGTTGTGGACCAGACCGCAATCAGTACCGGGTCAAGATTGTCCAGGAAATCTCCATATCTTACATATCTGATCAGCTCAAGTAAGGGGTAACGCAGCTGTGCGGATAAGTATGGCCCAAAATTCATGAGGCAAATCATCCAGTACAGAATCACCAGTAGCACAACCGTAAAGCCAGAAAAGAACAAATACCGCATGGTTCTTCGATTGAAGCTATACGTCGGCACCAGAAACAGCATAACGATCCATTCCGTGAACCAAGCGACGGTCATACTGGAATGAACCACTATTTGCTTCAAGTCGTGATTGGTCATCATGGAAATCAAGACGCCATAACTCCCCTGACTGATGGTCGGAGGAACGGTAATAGCCGTCGTCAGCACTTGCAGAAGGAAGATACCCTCGGCCATGTAGATGATCGTGAGCAGCCCCGAACGTCCAGCCAACGAAATACACAGTACAGTGAGCATTGTGGTAATCCAGACTGGCGTATCCGGCATATACATCGAGTGGAGGAATACAATGAAATTCTCCACATCTATACTGATAAGAGCCAGTGTGTACAAGGTGATGAAGGCAAGCACTGCCTTATGTGGCCATTTGCCGATAATGCGAGCGCCGAATTCCTGAAATGGCTTATCCGGATACAGTCTCCCGACCTTTACAGTAAAAAACAGGAAGATAGTGGATATCGCATATCCCCCGAGCAGGGCGATCCATCCATAGTAGTTGCTCATTCCGAATAATCTGGGCAGTAGATATGCAACATTTTGCGAGTAAAGGTAAACGAATGCATAACGATAGATCTGCCAATTGTTAACTTTAATAGGTCTCCCTCCTTATTTGAGGAGTACATCGATCCAGCCCAGCAGCATCATGATGATACTGTTCGGCTGCGGCCATTTATCCACATAGTTGGCCAAGCTGCACCAGATCACGAACAGACAGAACAGGATGATGAACATGTAGTGGTCCTTTTTGTCACGTTTGTCAATAAACTTCCATTCCATTAATGCGAGCGCCGAATATAGCAAGATAACGACCATCCTGTTTACTCCTCCCTGTTAGTGATTCAGACTAGGTTCGGAACTCCGACCCGAAGTATTGAATGCTAATATCGGATATCACCCTGAACTCTATGTCTTCCTTGAAATGCTGTGCCCAATGGGGCCGCAGCTTGTCCCATACATGCGGATATTTCCACTCCAATCGATAGCCTGACATTAGAATATCGGCTTCATGGGCCTGGGCCTTATGAAGCGCAGACAATAGCAGGTCATTCACATGGTCCTCAAGTTCATTCTCAATCTGTTGAATACGTCTGACCTCTTCAGCCTTATGTGGCGGATAGATACTGCGGAGCTGTCCTTTGGCCGAAAGATGGATGTTGAATACCGGCTTTCCCTGCGACATGTTGGCTTTTAGATCGCTTTTGATGGCATACAGGGAGACGCTTACTTTTTCCTTCGGATTCTCAATGGTTATCGAGGCTGTCTTGAGATGATTTCTCGTCCAAGCGATGACACGGGCTTCATCCAGATCCAGCTCTCCAACCATCTTCATGTTCTTGAACATGGCCGCGCCTTGTAGACCGACCCAATTCTTGGCTTCATTATTTTCGCTGATCATCTTCTCCTTCTGCAGATTCAGCAAGGAGACGACGAAGCCTTGATTGTCAGCCTCTGCCATCAGCACATCCCGAATCTGGGTCTGCAGCAGATTGCGTTGGTTGGCAAATTCTCGCAAGACCTCGCCCGGAGTCGTCTCCGCCACAGGCATCAGCGTAGTGATATCCTTTGCCTTGCCTGGTGCTACAAAAAGATAGCTGTTAATGTGAAATAATGGTTCTCTGAAAAGCCACTCAATCGTATCTCCGACTCCCGCCTTTGCGTATTCATGGCCGAAAACAACGACACGCGCATGTCCCCAGGACAGCTTCCGGGTCAGGTCTGTCTGCAATTTCTCAGCAGCCTCGGATAGAGACGTGCCAGTCTTGGTGAATACCGCATAAGGCCGCCCTCCGCCACCACTACCACCTGTATTATCTCCCCCCATGCGGTTCGGAAGCGGGACGCTGATGGTGAGCTCAACCTCACCAGGCTTTTCCCCCTTATCGACATGGATAGAACTCACGAAAGCCCTCTCGTTAATCTCGACCTTGGAGGAGCACCCCGTTATGAGACTGCATATGAACACGAGGAGAGCGACGAGAAGTGAGCGGACAAAGACTGCAGGGTTCATTTGGAGCTCCGCCTTTTCAATTGATTGGTATTGGTGAACGAGCCTGGCCGTCGCTTCATATCGAACCAGGGTACACGCAAGAGCGTGTCCTTGAGATCCTGGAACACGAAGGGTGCCAACGGCTGCATGTAAGGAATACCGAATGAACGAAGATTCACCATGTACCAGTAGGTAATGAATAGGGACATCACAATGCCGATCAATCCGAGCGTTCCCCCAAGGATCAGAATCGGAAAGCGCAGCAGACGAAGTGTCAGACTCAGTTCGAAATGGGGGATGATGAAGGATGCGATCCCTGTAATAGACACCACGATGACCATAGGGGCAGACACGATCCCTGCCTGTACTGCGGCTTGACCTATGACAATCCCGCCAATAATCGAGACTGTCTGTCCGAGGGGCTTGGGAATGCGTATGCCAGCCTCTCGAAGCCCCTCAAAGGTCAGCTCCATGATCAAAGCCTCGATGAGAGCCGGAAATGGAATGTTCTCCCGTGCGCTTGCGATCGTAATCAGCAGGCTCGTCGGTATGATCTCCGGATGGAAGGTCGTCATAGCCACATACATCGAAGGCAGGAGCAAGGACATGATGGAGAACACCAGCCGGACGAGTCGAATCCAGGATGCAGGATAGAAGCCCTGGTAATAGTCCTCGGCGGACTGTATCATGGCGAAAAAAGTCGTAGGCAAAAGAAGTGTAAAAGGGGTGCCATCCTGTAAAATGGCAATTCTGCCCTCCATAAGGGCGGAAGCCACGGAATCCGGGCGCTCCGAGAACTGACTTTGCGGGAAAGGGGAGTACGGGGTGCCAGCCATATACTCGGCCAAATAGTTGATGCTGAGCGTACTGTCCATATCGAAGGATTGCATTTTCTCCGTAATTTCCTTCAGCACCTCTGGCTTGCACAGCCCCTCAATGTAGGTCACATAAACCGTTGTTCTCGTGTAGCGACCAATCTCATACTTTACAGTCTTGAGCTTGGGATGCTTGATGATATGCCGTAGCAGTGACATATTCACCTGAATGTCCTCCACAAAAGCCTGCTGAGGTCCAATGACCACGACTTCGTTGGTGGACTCAGGAACGGATCTGCTCTGATACTGCTTCAGCTCGAACAAGCTCATGTGTGGCTGTCCGGCTATATAAAAAGCTGCTTCCCCAGCTACAATCGCATCGGTCACGTCCTTGGCTGTCGCAGATGTCTTGTTAGGGATGGTGAAGAAAGCTTCATCCTTGATGCGGTTCACAAGCTGCTTATCCGTCTGCAGACGGGTAGCCTCCTCCAGCAGCGGCTTTGTCACAGCTTCTCTGAGTAGCTGCGTATTCGTTATGGAGGCGATATAGAGCAATTTGCAGTTCAAGCTGCCTAATTGGAAGGGCTGGATAATGAGATCAGAGCAGCCTTGGAGATTGGATAACACCTCTTGTAGAAGCAGGTCCGATTTATTCATAATGTAGAGCACACCTCCAACCTGAATGATAGAAATGATACGTGATGTTGTTAGGGTGTGCCGGAACACAGGTTTTATTCTCCAAAATCGATAGAGATTGTCTTCGCAGGACAAAAAAACTAACCCGACTCTTCAAGGAATCTCCTTGATGAGCCGGGTTCTTTGTGCTCCATACATGGGCCAATCGACAATTGCAGGGTTGAGGCCTGCTTGTGACGTCTTTATTAAAAGGGGGTTCCAGCTGACACAGGAGTCATTTCAGTTATCTTGATTTTCCGGATCAATAGTTCCTCAGCTTGTGGATACGGACCACCTCATCCATGAGGTCACCGAAAGGAGTCGAACGATTACTTGTAACGATCCGATGGAGACGCATGAAGCGATCCTCAGGGAGATCTGCTGCGTAACGACAGATGAAGTCGGCATGCTCGGCAACATATTTCTTCTTGCCTACAGCCGCAGCGGCTACTGCTACAAGGACAGCAAGTCCGCCAGGAAGCTCCAGTATCCGTCTTTCATAAAAGGTGACATAGAGCAGTGTACGACTTCGAACCAGTTCTCGCTTGATTTTTGCAATCTCGCCAATATAATCGACCAGCACGGGATCGAAGCTTCTTAGCAGCAGTGAGTCAAGTTCGAGATCCATATCCTTGCGGAGAATAAAGGATTGCAGCAAGGCAAGCTGCTGGAGACGAATGTGGTCATCCCGCTTCAGCACAGCTATTTCACGAAGCATTTCATAAGCACGCTGTTCATCGTCCTGTCTGACATTGGCAGCCTCTTCCCGATCGTGGGCAAGCCCCTCTTCAATGGATTGGATGCGGTGCTTGAAGGTACGCCTGAGCTGTCGCCTCAGCTCCCAGGGATACAGCTTGCGCTGCAGGCTCCATAAGATGAGGAGCATGACGATGCCTCCTGTAAGGATCAGGACGCGACTAAGGGAGTCTGGGGCAAGGGAGACCGCTGCAGCGAGCAGCAGCAATGCGAATATCAGATCCCGTCGGTAGTACCATCTGGTCTTGCTGTTAGCTACGACCATGAAATGAACGAGTCGACGGCGTCCACATGAGGCACACGCTTCTCGTGGCAAGGCTGTAACGCTGTCGCAGCGTCGGCAGACCTTCAGCTTATCGTACGCATATCTTGTGCGTTGGAAGGGCCTGAATTGCACAGGCTGCTTGTGTCTATTCATAGCGCTCATTCCTGCTGTTCAGAGCAGTAAGCAGCTCTTTGTCGATCTGCTCATAGGACGGTGCACGCCTCTTATGTAAATAGTAAGTTATGATTTTCGCGACGACAAAAAGAAACATTATCGCGATACATCCGTATGAGATCATATGGGTCCTCTTTCTTTTCCAATTTTATGACAGAATATTCATAGATGTTTGCACTTATCAGGGTATAATTATATCATTGTTGCAGGATATTGGTAAAATTCGCTGTTGCCAGCCTGTATAAGAAGCAGACTTCTATTTTCAATATTCAGCATTTTTTCATCACATTTTCAGAAAGATTTAATGGAAGCCCAATAGAGTACATCTTAGAGGACGTATCAAAGTTATACAAGTGAAGGGGAACAGGTCATGAGAGAAAAAATGAAACATACGATATGGAGTCTGATGGCAGCCTGGATGGTAGTGCTTCTGCTCACTGGCCTCATAGTCCAGCCTGCACGAGCAGCGAATTCAAGCTCTGCTTCCCGCGTTGACGCGGTATTGGTCGTGGATGTGAGCAATTCCATGAACACCAGTGACCCGGATAAGATCGGGAACGAAGCGATGAAGATGTTCGTAGACATGCTATCGACGGGTGGAGACAAGGTGGGCATCGTGGCTTACACCGATGTCATCCAGCGTGAGAAGGCGCTGCTGACGATTCAGTCGCAGGAGGACAAGGCGGAGCTGAAGAGCTTCATAGACGGGCTGAACCGTGGAGCGTATACAGATACTTCTGTTGGTGTTCGTGAAGCGATGCAGCTACTGAAGGATGGAGCCGAGCCAGGGCATGCACCGATGATTGTCCTGCTGGCCGACGGTAACAATGATTTCAATCCTCGCACGGGGAGAACGGATGCCCAAGCAGATCAGGATATGAAGCAGTCAGTAGCGGAGGCAACAGCGGCAGGAATCCCCATCTACACAATAGGATTGAATGCCGATGGCAAGCTGAACAAGGATCGGCTGGCTGATATTGCAGATCAATCTGGTGGTAAATCATTTATTACAGACTCTGCTGAGGATCTGCCTGATATTCTAAGCCAGATTTTTGCCAGTAACCTGAACCTGAATGTCGTGCCAGTTGATTCGATCACAGGCAACGGTGATTACCAGGATGTCAAGATTCACGTCCCGAACGACAGTGTAATGGAGGCTAATATCTCGATTACTTCATCGCAGCCAGTGGATGCTCGTCTGATTGATCCAAATGGTCAGACCCGCACGATCCCGGCCGACGATATTCTGCTCTCATCCTCGAAGAGCTATTCCTTATTGAAGCTGCTGAAGCCAGAGGAAGGAGACTGGACGCTCCAGATCAAAGGAGTCAAGCAGGATCAGATTGATATTAACCTGATCTTCAACTATGATCTTCAACTCATGCTGGCGGATATTCCGGCGCAAAGCTACTCAAAGGGAGACAGCATTGACATTCAGGCCTTCCTGAGCAGCAACAACCAGCGACTTCAGGACCAGAGTCTATATGCGAATATGACAGCCAAGCTGCTTGTGCATGATGTGAACACAGGAGCAGATAGTTCTATCGAGCTTAGCAATGAAGGAGATCATTTCGCGGGGCAATTCCAGCTGCCAGAGGCACACGACTATGAATTGACTGTACGGGCAGAGGAGAAGAGCTTCTACCGTGAGTCAGCAACGATAACTATCAACGGCTCTGGTACAGGTGGCACTTCAGGATCAGGCTCATCAACTGTTCAAGTTGAAGAGTCCGAGGCTGGATTGCTGTTGCCTGCGATCCTCGGAGGAGCTGGACTGCTGATCATACTTGCGGCAGCATACTTCCTTTGGAAATATGTGCAGAAGTCAAACAAGGGCTTTGTGGGGCAGCTTGTAATCGAGATTCAGGATGACAATACAGGAGAGAAATCATATCCTCAGTACAAAAAGCTGACGGGCTTCCGTGGCAAATTCACACTGCATCAATTGCTGCAATTAACCCCGGAGCTGGCAGAGTCGGCCCAGATCGTATTTACTCCAGGTCGCAATGACAAGCTTGCTGTTCGTTCCACCGGGGCGATACCGATAGAGAAGTCCGGGCGGGCTGTTCAGGCCGCACAGGGCATCGAAGTGGGTCACAATGATCGCATTACCGTACCACTGGGAAGTGTAGGTAAGACGATCTTACTGGAATATTTGTCTACTAGCCGTTAACTCAATCAAGTAACAATCATCAGGTAAGAAGCAATTAATCAGAATAATAGAGTATAAAGTATATTTATTAGATCATTATACGAATCAGGGGGAGTCCAAATGAAACCAGTAGTCAGAGAGCACATACAGCAATTGGATGTATCACTGGGCGGCGGGATTGTCAGCGAGAAGATCAGAGTAGATACGATTGATAATCCTATTCTTATTATCGGTCTAGGCGGCACAGGAATTGACGCGTTGCTAAGATTGAAATATCAGATCAACCGCAGATTCAAGCTGCCGGAAGATCCCTTGTCCAAGAAGAAGCATGATAAGCCAGATAATGTGGAATTTCTGGCCTTCGAGACCAATGAACAGGACAAGAATAAAAAGTATAGAGGGATCGGGCTGGACCCGAACAACGAGTTCGTGCTGCTCTCCAATGCAGAGATCGGTGGTCTGCTGCAAAATCGCAGCATCCTGGAGCCTTATATTACAGACTGGTTATCGCCTGAGCTAAGCATCACAGATGGCATGAATGGCGCGGCGGGTGTACGTCAAGCAGGACGCTTGCTGCTGTTCACCAAGATTAACCAGGTCGTACAGAGCATCGACAAGAAGATCAAGACTCTGTCTGTCGGCACCAATAAGAAGCTCATGGTGTTCCTGCTGTCAGGTCTATCCGGTGGTACGGGAAGCGGTACCTTTCTGGATATCTCATACATTGTACGGGGACTCATTGAGCGTGATTATGGCTCAGCAGGGATTGACCGTGTCAATACACTCGGTTATCTGTTCACCCCGGATGTCAATCTCTCGAACAAGAGCTTGAGTGAGCACACCCGCGAATACATCAAGAAGAACGGGTATGCAGCGCTCAAGGAGCTGGATTATTGGATGAACGTGGACAATCGCAGTGAGCGATTCCGTCAACAGTATGGCAACATTCTGAATGTCAACTCGCCATTGCCGCCGTTCAATCTGTGTCATCTGATCTCAGCTACGAATACCGAGGGCAAGCTGCTTGAGAATGCCTACGACTACTGCATGAATGTCACCGCTGAGAATATTACGAACTTTATGGCAAGTGAGGAGAAGCAGTCTGGCGAGGAGTTCGCCATTCATGACTATATCAGTAACATTCGCACCAATATTGCCCAGATGAATCGGGCCTATCCTGCGAATTACGAGTACAACATCATCGGGGCGTCTTCAGCTGTGCTTCCAGTGGAAGAGATGACGACCTATCTGGCCTACCGACTGTTCGAGAAAATGGGCAAGATGTTCGAGAAAGCACCAGGTCAGGAGGAAGTCGAGAAGTTCGCCCGTAAGCTCGGAGTCGACCTGGACAGCATGATCAAGAATTTCGAATCCCGTGTACCAGAGCCGTTGCCTGGATTTGAGAACAGTGAGCGTCTTAGCTACGCTAATGTAATCAAGATGCAGGTCGTGAACATGGACACCGAGCTGGAGCAGACGTTCCTGAATCGGGCACGTGAGGAATACATTAAGGCGAAGAAGCAGCTGCCAGGTGAGATTGTCGGCCAATTCACGGATCAGATTCGCAGAATGTTCCTCCATCCAGAGCAGGGACCATTCTATGTATCTCGCCTTATTTACACAGAGAAGGGCTTCTGTCTGCTCAAAATGCTTCTATCGTACATTGAGGCGCTGAAGGATAGTCTGCATCGGATTCCACGGGATATTGAGGCTGCCAGAGAGCAGGCCGAGGAGAAGATGGGGGATGCGAAGAGTGCTTTCGTATCCAAGGATAAGAAGAAGAATGCTTATATTGAAGCCAAAATTAATGAATACTGGCTTCAAGCAGACATTGAGCGCACGGAGCAGCTGATCGAATTTTACGAGGATCTATATGATCTGCTGAATCAGGAGAACAACCGCATCTATCATGTATATACAGAAGTGCTTAATGCTCTCAGCGGCATCTTCTCGAAGAATGGTGATCTTCTAGTGAATGGTGCTGAGCAGGAGGATCATAGAGGTAACAAGACCTACTACTGGAATCTCGTTAGTGTTCCCGACATCGAGACTGTGGTCTCTGGCATGCTGGAGAAGAGAGATGGCGACGATCTGATTCGTGATTTTGCCCATGCTCTGCTGGAGAATTCCGATCGTTGGGTTAAGGAGCAGGATATCGACATCGTCACCTCGATCTCGGAGTTCCTGACAGAGAAGTTCGGCGATCTCATCACGCGTTCCATGGAAGACTTCCTTGTCATGAAATACGGGCAGGATGAGGCCATCGAGAAGTTCGTAGAGCGTCATATCGCGAGCAAGCTTGACGAGGAAGCAGTGCCAGTGTTCCACCTGAGCAACAGTGCGGGGAATCTGTACTTTCCGTCATGGGGCTTCGTCTCTGTCCCGGTACAGGCACCGAGTATCCTGAAGGGGATTAGGAATTATCAGAATAATGCGATCGGCAAATCGCACTTCACAATCAAGGAAAGTGAGGTCAAGAACCGTATCTTCTGGTTGAACACCCGCAATGGTGTGCCGCTCTTCGTATATACGCCACTGAAGGTATATGAAGAGAGCTATGAGCGTACGATTCTGGATCGAGAAGGAATTGGACGACATCTTGTGCAGACGGGTCGCAACAACTGGACGAACCTGCCTTCGCCGATCCCGGAGAAGTCTTGGGGGGATACCTATGTGAACCCTCGAGTGCAGGCCTTCAACGCTAATGTACGAAGTGACTTTGACCGTGGTCTGGCCTTGGGAGTCATTCGGATGAAGGGTGACGAGAGCAATACCAGCAGTCGATATGAAGTCATCCGCACAGGTGCCCTTGACGTGGATAGAATCTTGTCTGCTTATGATATGCAGCTAGGCGCCTCCAAACCGAATCTGGGAGAGATCAAGCGGGCCTCCAATGAATTGAAGCGACTGCTTGCTGGGGGACTGGAGCAGACGGGAGCTAAGGATATCTTCAGCAGTATTAACGAGGAGCTGGGCAAAGAAAATCTGATCCGCACGCCAGAACTGATTAGTGTGCTTCGTGAGGAGCTTGGGAAGTATGCACAGCTGCAGGCAAAATTAACAGAGCTGGAGAGTATGCTGGGCAAGCACCAGGATGAAGAGCAGCGGCTTGATCAATTCATCCAGGCACTTTATACGGATACTATTACTAAAAAAGGTGCTCTCTACGTATATGACCGCGATCCTGAAGAGGAGGCGTGGGAGCCGTTCGCCAATGTCCTGAAGAGCCGGAATTATGTAGAGTATGACGTGTATACGCACTTCCGCGAGCTAGATGACAAGAGCCGTGCAGCATTGATGCGCAAGGCTGACAGACGTGACAATGAGTTGACGGCTTCCGAGGATATCGCACCTCTGCTGGATAAGCTGGAGAGCCTCGTAACATTATTCATGGAAGCAAGAGATCAATTGGAGTATGAGCGCGTGGAGCATGCGAATGGAGAAGAGCTATACTCCTTCTATAAGCAAATGGCAAGCAAACTAAATGATATTCGTAGAAGGCTGAAGTAGCAATGAGAGATAAGCTGGAGCAGTTCGCTGCGTCCTATGCCGCAGCCGAAGATCAATTCATTGGCAGTGGGGATGGACGCAGCAGCATCCATTACCCCGCTGTGTTTCTCTTTATTGGCGACCATGCAGGCTCTGCCATTAGCCATGTCATGGACATGAATGACCGCAAGTGGGATAACAGCGCAGGTGTCACCTATCTTCATGTTCACTCCGGGACGGACGTCTCGAAGGGGCATGCCAGAGTGCTCACCCATCAGATCGGGCGTTATAAGCAGGATGTGGATCACGATGTTGATCGGGAGCGAATGGATGATGTACGACAGGACATTCACGGGAACAAGCATTCAGCGCTGCGTGCCGAGGCCACCAATCCTCGCCATGCGCGAAGTGATCTATATCGGGAATTCTACGGGGACGAAGAGGGTCTAATTGAGCTGAATGCCTGTCTTCGTCGTGCCAGTCTTCAATTGGCGGAATATGGGCGATTGTATTCCTCTTTTGATCGGGTCCATCTTACCGTCATTACCGTCGGTGATGATCCGTTAAATGCACTTGTACCTGAGATCACGCTACTATCCGAATATTTGCTTGCTCAATCCTTCAAGTCGGTCCAGATGGACCTGTATGCACTTCTGCATGAGGGGACACAAGAAAATTATGGGTATAGCAGCGCTGTGAATGTAGCATTCCTTCGTGAGCTTGACCATATACAGGACCCGGGATATCAGTTCTCAGCCACGCTACATATGACAGAGGATCGGCTGGGTATCGGGGTGAAGCATGGTCCCGCTCCGCTATTCGATCTGGTATACCTGCTATCTGACAAGGATGAACGAGGAAGGATTGTACCTGACAGCCTGCGGGAGAACAGTGAGCTCATCTGTCATATACAACTGCTGAAGAACCGTCTGCATGCCTCCAAGGGAATCTCTATGGACGACTATGGCTCCTCGGAGCATTGGGCGCAGGATAGTGGCTACAACAACACATCATTCAAGAATAATATCGGAACGGAAACAGGGCATCCGGTCTATGTATCCGCTGGTCTTGGAAAAGTAAAGCGTCCAAACGCACCGATTGCCCTCACCGTGCTATACCAGTTCTATAAGCAGCTTCTGAGCCGAATGAGGAGCGAGATCGCGTGGAGTCCGAAGGATAAGCTGTCTTTCTTCCGACTGGACTCGGCCGAGAGGGAAAGCTGGATGAGCCCACTGCTCCCCCCGGTTGAATTTCTTGGCGATATGACTGGCTTGATGACGAGCGGTGCAAGCTTCTCGGCGCTCCGTCGCATGACGCTAAGAGATGCTGAAGCGGCGCTGTTTGGCGAAGCTTGTGGGGACTTCTTCCGGGAGCATGCAGAGCTGCCAGCGAAGCAGCGTCTAGGCTCCTTTGAGGCGGACCAATGGCTTCAGCAGCTACTGAAAGAGCAGGAGACACGTCATCCTGACATCGGGCTGTATGAGATATTATCCTGGACGGATGAGGATCAGGCAGGCAATGTACTGACAGCAATAAGAGGTCTTATTCGTGATTATACGAATGAGCGCACAGAGCTGGTGGCGAGCCTCGAGCAGCTATATGCCCAGACCGTTGATGAGCTGTCCTTCCCGCGGGTACCTCTGCTGGATAAGCCGAATGTCAGGAATCTGATTCGCTATCTTACAGAACAGGTCTATGGCCGTAAGCTGGAGCTGTTGGAGCTAGAGGTGTATATGGAGCTGCTCCGTACCTGTGAGGCAGCGCTTGAACGCCTCCATGGTCGTGTGCAGGCCCAGGTTGAGCGGCTTAGCGATATCGAGCTTCAGCTGCAGGCCCAGGCCACTGAGCACATACGGCGAGCTGACCAATATACAGGACAGAATTTGCTGGAATATTACGCAAGGGTGACAGCTGAGGTGCTGGATGAACTAGAGGGCAAGCGGGGACAGGATGTGCTATTCTCGGATCGCCATATGGGGAGTAAATTCTCCTTGGTTACACTGGATAGCCCAGCACTTCTGGATCGGCTGATCCATACATGCCAATTACTTATTCTGAATGCGGCTCCGTTCCGGCAGACCTTCGAGGAGGAACTGCTTCGGAGAGCCAATGTAGCCTCTGCATACGAGAATCGGCAGATCGTATCCAAGGATCAGCTATTCAAGGAGCTCTACCACACGCTGGAGGAAGGCGCGGCAGTGCATATTCGCTTGCTCGATTACACGCACGAGCACCGTTACGAGGAGAAGTATTTTTTTGGGGACTATGAGGGTGAATTTCTGCCATATGCCATGAAGCACGATCATGATGCCCGTATGTATAAGCTGGGATTTGTACATGAGACCCGCAGCAGCGGAGTGGAGAAGCTTCATTTGATGGGTGGCTTCCAGATAGAAGATCTACTGGTCTATCGTAATGGACGTACTTATTATGAGACCTATGCTGCTAACGGCTATAACTTGCATGGGCTTGACCCACAGGTATTGCCTGAGCTTCGCTGATCTCACCCCATATAATCCAAGGTAGAAAGGGAGCATGAACATCTATGCAACGTAAATTTAATCCACTCCTTCTGCTGTTCAGCCTGCTGGGTGGAGGTATTGGCTTCATTCTCGGTGAAGTAGCTCTGCACCAGTTGATGGACACCTGGCCGAGAATCATCGTGATCGGTCTGTATTTCGGAATCGTGGCACTCAGTATAGGGCTGGCCTGCTTGCTTGCTGAGCTAATCACCCCTAAGCTGAATGGGTTATCCTGGAAGCAGCGATATTCGGATGTATCCTGGAAATGGCTGGTGCCCGCTACATTGGTGCTTCTGTTCGGGGCAGGTACTTTGCTGGAATGGGGGCATCAATTCAATCCGTCTGGAAGCAGACAGGTACGGGACATTGTACTCGTCATCGATAACTCAGGGAGTATGATGGTCACGGACCCGGATCGGCAACGGCTGCAAGCAGCCAAAAATCTCGTGAATCAGATGGACCGTCGAAATCGAGTGGGCGTCATCCTATTCAACGTAGACGCAAGGATATTGCAGCCACTTACTGAGGTAGGCACGGATGCACAGAAGCAGGCTGTGAACACGAAGCTTGACGAAATTGCTGATACGATGGAAGGTACGGACATTGGTCTAGCGCTCTCCGAGACCCTGTTGCACATTCAGGAGCAGGGAGATGCTGGTGCCGGCACGATGGTGATTCTGTTGTCCGACGGGGACAGTAATGTGGATCTACCTAATGTACTGGCACCTTATGTAGAGCGTGGCATTGCTGTCAACACAGTTGGTCTTGCTCTGACGGAGCCATCCGGTGTAGCTTTGCTGCAGAATATCGCTCAGACTACAGGCGGTACCTATACGGATGTAGCCAGAGCAGATACGTTATCTGCCGTATTTAGCGAAATATTTGAGCGTAGTGTCGGAGATCGCACCCTTGTCACAGAACGTAGCGGACAGATGGAGGAGAGTACATTCCTCGCCATTTATCGGGTCGCAGCACTTGCTATTGTGGGTGTAGTGCTCGGCCTCGCGCTGGGACTTGTATTTGACAACCGCTTCCTTGCCCGTAATTTTGCCATTGGCGGTGGTGTGGGCGGCGTGCTAGCTGGACTGGTGCTGGAGCAGGGATTGTCTGGCTCTGCAATTGGTGACCCGCTGATTCGTCTGGCAGCAATGCTACTGCTCTCAGGCATTCTTGCACTGTTCATGTTCGTCCTTCCAGTCAGCGAGAGCACACGCCGCAATGCTGGCCATGCACCTGGTCGCAGGACAGGTAGGGATGAAGGAGAGGATCGTCCTGCCCGGAGCAGAAGAAACAGAGGATTCTAATGACGAAAGGCCTGATGATAATGAAGACACGACAATCAGAGCCGGGGTATCCTGGAATTACGGACATCAGCTCCAAAATCGAAAATCATGAATTAGCCTTGCGCTGGCGCTGGCCATCTGGGGTCCATGCTGTATATATTGCTAAACAAAGCGATGAGCTACCAGTACCTTCTGAGCCTGACCAGAGTCAGCTCCGACTCTTCACCCGCGATGAATACAAGTCAGCAGGCTATTATAGAGACAGGCTGGAGGGCATCGGCCGAATCGTATATACAGTCTATCCAAGCGTATTGGAGCAAGACGGGCCTGTATTACTATTGCAGCAGGATTCTGGCAATCAGATTACTGTAAGTGCAGGCAAGGCGAAGATCAAGTATTCTGTACAGCATAAGAAAGCATGGTTCAGGGACCGTAAATCGGTCCAGATCCGGGTCACGGCGGAGGTTCCCGTTCCACGGGAGGTTCTCTGCTATGTTAAGAAAATGGGGGGATACCCCCTCGACAAAGAGGACGGAACGGTATATCCATTCACCCAACCCTTCATGGCCGGACCCAATATACTGCCTTCGATCGAGGTGCGAGCGGACGAGTATGTCCGCTTGTTCTTCACGGAGGGAGCTACATACGGTCAGACGTATGAGCTGATCCCTGAGTAGGAATCGAGAGACTGAATGAGAGGAGGAGCTTCTATGAACTTTTTTCAGCAATTCTTCAAGAAGAAGCCTCAGGAAGAGCCTAGACCACTATATTATGATATCGTCTGCCCTTATTGCTTCAGCAAATTCGAGCCACAGGACGTTGTCTTCAGGGCTAATCATCATCGCGAGGATGATGAGGATTTCGCGCTTGGCGAGGATGATCGGCTGAACAAGTATCGCGAGCGCTTTGGACTCGATATGGTCTATGAGATCGAGGCGATTATTGATCCGCGGGATGTGCCTGAGGAATATCATCACTATACGGATGAGGTGCTTACAGGGCTAACAGACCGATTTGGTGAGCTTACCCGTCGCCGTCTCTGTCCGCATTGTCATAACGAGCTGCCTGTTACAGCGGGCAAGGTGCCCAGCAATATTATATCGATTATTGGTGCCTCACAGGCTGGGAAGTCCGTCTATATGACCACGTTAATTCATACGCTGCAGCATTACACAGCAGATCACTTTGATGCAGCCTGTATGCCGCTGACGGCCGAGATTAGCCGGAAGTTCAGAAGTCTCTATGAAGAGCCGCTATTCGAGCGCGGCGATCTGTTGTCCTCCACGCAGAAGGAGAAGATGCAGGAGCCGTTTATTTTTCAATTCGTCTTCAAGGATGAGGACAAGGCTCCACTTACACTTGTATTCTTCGACGTCGCGGGGGAAGGCATGGTTGATCAGGACTATCTGGGCCTGCACGGGCAGCATATCAAGAATTCAGCAGGCATTCTGTTCATGGTCGATCCGTTACAGATTCGTTCGATCCGTGAGCGAATCAAGCTGAATCTGGGCGATGAGCGTGGGGAGTTCGTCTCCCAATATGATGAACCGCGAGATGTGGTGCTGACGCTGTTCGGAGACTTTATTGCGTATCAGGAGAAGAACAAGACTTCCATTCCAACGGCGATCGTGCTGACCAAAAGCGATATGCTGACTGCACTGGCAGATGATGAGGGTACTTACATCAAGAGAAATAGCAATGTCTTCAATCCAATGGAGCATCGGAAATATCTTGATCTAACAGAGTTCGCCAACATCGATGGTGAGATTAGACGATTCATTGAGAAGGTAGACAAGCCGTTCAAGGGGACGATGGACGTATACTTCACAGATACAGCTTATTTTGCGGTCTCTGCACTCGGCAGTAATCCCGTCGATCAGAAGCTGCAGGGACTGGTAAGTCCGATTCGGGTGGACGAGCCCTTCATCTGGCTATTGTACAAACTGAAGTATATTGAGGGGAGAGAGTCGTAGTGGTTTTTTCAGAGCTCCACCTCATTCAGCAGCAAATGTACACAAGGGAAAGACGTGGGGTCTTCCGTACGACTGAAGGCTTTGACACTGTGGCCAAGTCCGCAGGTCTTGAGGCAGCATGGATTAAAAAGGTGCTGCATCCGTTATGCACGTATGATGCTCCTTCCGCATTGACGGCACGCGGAGTGAAGGAGGAGAGCGCTTATCCTGATGCTCTTCATCTGATACGAACAGAATCCGGTGACATAATCCTTGGCAGAAGTATCTTCAAGACTGCCGACTTCACCGGCTTGCGAAGTGCCTTCTTCACCCACAATCTGGTTATCCCGGCGGGAGCCCCGGAGGTTGCAGGCGACTACAAGCTGTGGCTGAATGCAGCCTTTGCGGATAGCTATGATATCGAACAGGGAACAGAGCTTCCAGAGCTGGATAAGCTTCCGGCACAGGGATTGATTCCGAAGGAGAGTAGCCGTGAGATTTTGACACGTCTGGGACTGGATGAAGCGGTCTTTACGAAGCTATTATACGCAGTGATGATGTCTGTTGCAGGCCGCAAGAAGGTCTACATTGCCCTGAATACAGAAGCAGAGGATACCAGTAAGGCTGCGAAATCACTCTTGCATATCCTGTACTCCGTACTGCCCTTTGCGTTCCGACGGAAGCTTGGCTTCATTACATATGTCAAAGAACCCTCTAGCCGTAAGGGGATTCATGTCACATTCACGGAGCCGGGCGGACTTAGGCAGGGAGATCGAAGCATTGATAAGGATTATATATTCGATCTGACCCAGGGCCGCGTATTGAATGCCGAACCGGAGGATCAACAGAGGGTGTACCTATCCTGGATCTGGCAGCAGCTACAGCAGGATGCGTCCCTTGAGGAATTTTTCAAATTCGCTGCACAAATGCTGGAAGGCATGGAAGCGGATCGAGAATTATCGCTAAATGCCTATGACGATCTGGCACTGCTGTATCGGATGGAGAATGGGGACCCGAGCGGCTACGAGAACAATCGGGAGCGTCTTCTCCGTGCACTTATTCAATACTTATCCATAGACAATGCACTGCCTCAGAAGATGCGACTGAATGATCTGTTCCTTGAGGCATTTGATCTTGAGTTTGACCGGGTCAAAAATCAATTTATACCGGAGCCGTCTTTAATTGAGACATTCCGGGAGTACTATAAGATAGATAAGCGTTATATCGAATTCAAGCTAGTGGAATATCTGATCCGCTCGCTGAACAATGCCTTCTCTGCAGGACGACAAGCTGAGGCTACTCGCATTGTAGCTGCTGTGGAGCAAGCCCCTGAGCTGAAGCATTCACTGCTGACGAAGCTGCTGAGTAACCAACTGCTGACTTCTACCTTGTTCGTTCCTTATTTGCAGGGTCAGCTTCGCACCGCCCGGAATATGCAAGAACTGATGAGTATGCTCATACAATGGGTTCGGTATCGTCCAGGTCTGGAGGCTGATGAGCAGATTCAGGAGACTATGATTGCAGCTGTAGCACAGACGATGGGTAAGGAAGCAGACCTGGTCGCTGCGGCCAATGTTTTGCATGACAGGCTGGAACAAGTTGAGCGTGATGAATCTGATGCTACCTCGTTCCTTCCAGGGATGACGGGTGCGTTAGGCGAGGCTGCAGATATGTATCTGATTACGAAGCTGAAGCTACTGGAGATGAAGCCATCCCAGATTACACAGCTTCGCTTCTGTAACCGTTCAGACGTGGGACCTTGGGTGGCTCGACTGAATCGCTCCTTGCAGCAAAAGGCAGTGCAGCTCATCGCTGCATATGACTGGTTCGCGAATGTTGACCCAGGCTTGACCTTGCTTGAAGGACTGTCCGTTGAGGATGAGAAGGCAGTGCAGGATTGGGCATTGCAGTGGCTTCCTGAGGAGATTCGTCAAGGGAACTTTGCACTTATTCTCCCGGCGTTCTATGCTTCTACAGGGGAGCATGCAGGTATGGTGAACTATGTCAGCATGCTGCAAGCTGTCCGTAGCTGGGCGGCTTCCCCCGAGATGATCTGTGCGTTCATTCGCTGGAGCGAAGAGCGGATTGAATTCGGAACGGCACGAGGCGGTTACGAGACACGCTATCGCCATGCCTTACTGGCTTATTTCAGGGCAGAAGGACGCGAGGTCCTGCACCAGAAGCAGCTGTGGAATAAGTATTTCAAACCTGCTCCCGAGCCTTATAAGTCATTCTACGTCCAGGCCAAGCGCCAGACGGAGGCAGGCTGGCGCCGCGTGTTCCGCAGGATGGGTAAGGGGGGGCGAGTGACAGTCATGATCGCCTTGCTGGGAGTGGTTGTCTGCGGTGGTCTACTTGCAGCAGGTGTGTGGGGCCAGGATCAGGCTGAACAGCCAACTGCACAGACTCCAGCCGTTCAGCAGCCAGTCTCATCGGGCCAGCCAGGGGGGAGTGTGGAGCCTGCTGCAGTAACAGCTGTGCTACAAGCGGCCAAGTCACAGGCGGGCGAGTGGCTACTTGAACTGCAGTTTCCTGATGAGGCATCAAGGTTGGTCTTTGCTCCCGAGCATATTTCAGTCATCGAGTCTGACGGCACACGTCATGAGTTCGAGCAGTTCAAGGTACTGCCTGTTGATGAGCTTAGTACCCTTAGCACGGAGAATCCATCTTCTGATTCTTCAAGCTCTGCGGACTCAACGGGTGCTACAGGCACCAATGACTCCTCGAATTCCGCAGGCTCTGATAACGCGAATGACTCTGATGAATCGGATGACTCAACTCCATCCCGTGAATCAGCTTCCGGCCCTGCGGGAAGAGAGAACAATACAACTGCTGATGGCACGGACGATTCGTCCAATACTGTGACGCCAGATTCAGCATCTGCTCCTGCATCTGACGAAAACCAAGAGCCGTCTGTCACCTATCCGTTGACCATTGCGATCCAGGAGAATTACTCATTCAAGGATAACAGTAAGCTGGTGGTGGATGAGGTTACTATGCCTTTACTAATTGAAAAAGAAAAAACAAATTAAACGAAAAGTAGAATCTACGCGATTATTGTTGAAATTGCCTATTTTTTCTTCGAAAATAGATTGACTTGATGGACTCTGCTCTTATAAATTGTATATATACGTAAAATCGTGAAAATGGCGATTGAGAGAGGAGCCAGCCATGATTCATTCGAACACCAATAGTATGCACGCTTCCCTGCTAGTAGCGCTTAATGCGAAGAATAGAGCGATTGCCAATAACGTCGCGAATGCAGATACGCCTTATTACAAGGCGCAATCCGTTGTATTCGAGGAGGAATTGCGACGCAAGCTGGAGCGTGATAAGAACGGTGAGCTAAGGATGAGACGCACGGACCCTAGGCATATGCCGACTCCAGTGAACTCTAACGAGGTTGCCTATCAGGTGGTCCAATCACAGAACACTGCTATGAATAATAACTTCAATAACGTCGATGTGGATAAGGAAATGTCGGAGCTGGCAGAGAATCATCTGATGTATAACTACACCATCGATCGGGTTAACGGATACTACTCAAGAATGAAGAATCTGCTGTCCCAACTGAAATAATAGCAAAATTGTAGCAAGAGCGGGGCTGTTCCATGTAGATGGATATCTACTGGGATAGCCTCGCTTTTTCGTGGAATATGGGTGCCAAGGTCAGCATGACATAAATCCATTCATCCGTTCAGGGATGTTAGCTGTAAAAGTTCGGGAATATACTAGCAGACTCCGGTGTTACACTATAGTCCGTTCTGATGATAGTTAGGTTGGGAGCGAGAACAAGCGAGAACAAAAAGAAGGGAAGCAGGTGTCTAGCCTGCTTCCCTAATGTGATTTATTTGAAGATAATAGAATGTATAAGTTTTCAGCGGAGCTGGAACAATTCGATTATCGCAAGAAAAACTTCAACTAAAGGCGGTCTGTCTTCTGTGAGAGTACGTCGGTAGACGTTTTTCTTTAGATAATAGAATGTATAAGTTTTCAGCGGAGCTGAACAATTCAATTATCGCAAGAAAAACTTCAGCAAAATGCGGTCTGTCTTCTATGAAAGTACGTCGGTAGACGTTTTTCTAATGCTAAATAAGAGATCACCTGAGCGGATGTGTCCGTGCTCCTTGATGCTGACTTCTGTAAATGTTGCAAGGCTGGAGACGATGACGGAGGTCGTCGTATCGAATCCGGCATTGCGGATAGCTTCAATATCGAACTCGACTATTTTGTCACCCTTTCGAACGACATCACCCTCTGTGACAAACGTGGTGAAATGTTCTCCCTTCAGCTTTACCGTGTTAATGCCGATATGAATCAGTGTCTCCACGCCTTCAGGCGATACGAGTCCGATGGCGTGCTTGGTTTTGAACAGCGTCTGTACAGTTCCCGAGAATGGAGCATGGACTACGCCAACCGTAGGTAGGATTGCGGCTCCTTTGCCCATGGCTCCACTGGAGAAGGCTTCGTCGCCTACCTCGGTTAATGGAAGCCATTCGCCCTCCAGAGGACTGAATATAGACATTTCTTGAGGCTGATCCCCAACATTACGAGCAGATAAATCTGTAGCTTGGATATCCTTAGCTTGGCTTTCTTCAGGTTGAGCTTCCTTAGCTGTCTGTGTCACAGCCTGATTCTTATACCCGAACAGATAAGTTAGTACGAAGCCGCCGATGAAAGCGACAACCACCGAAATGAGGAATCCCACAAATCCTTGATCCACGCCCGCCGGACCGATGAACATCGGAATACCAAAGATTCCGCCGCCAGCAATCGTATAGTAGTTCTTGGCACCGAATATGCCTGCGATGGCACCCCCGATACCCGCAGCGATGGAGGCCAGGATGAATGGCTTCTTCAACGGCAGGGTAACCCCGTAAATAGCTGGTTCTGTAACCCCCATAATCCCGGCAATCGTAGCCGAGGTAGCAATGGGCTTCAGGCGTGTATCCTTCGTCTTGAGAGAGATGGCAAAAGCCGCACCTGTCTGTGCGAAAATGGTACAGAACAACATGCCGTTGATCGGATCAAAGCCATTATTCATGACATTGTTGAGCAAGATGGGGATGAATGCCCAATGAAGACCAAAGATAATAACGGTCTGCCAGAACCCGGCCAATAGAAGACCTGCGATAATCGGACTCAAGCCATACACCCACAATGTGCCAGCAGCCAGTTGATCACTGACGAACGTGGCGATAGGTCCAATCGCAAGAAAGACGAGCGGCAGGACGATCAGTATGGTTAACAGTGGCACAAAGAACAGCTTTACGGCTGAAGGCAATATTTTGCTGAAGAACTTTTCGACAATAGCTGCCAGATAAGCTCCAAGAATGATAGGTATGACGGATGACGTATAACTGATCAGAACTACCGGTATATTCAAAAAGGTGAGGGGCGTGCCTTCCGCAAAGGCGCCCGTCATGGTTGGATACACGAGGGCGGCTCCGATCACTGCCGATATATAAGGATTCCCTCCGAATTTCTTGCCAGCAGAGAAACCGAGAAAGATGGGGAAGAAATAAAATAAGGCATCTGCTGCTGCGAACAAAATTTTGTAGGTACCCATCTCGTCGCTTAACCAATTCAGGGTTACGAATAAGGAGAGCAGACCCTTGAGAATCCCGACGGCTGAGAGCACGCCGACCACTGGCATGAACACACCGGATATGACATCTACAAAGCGACTGAATAGGCTTCCTTGAGTGTCCTTCTCCTCAGGCGCAGCTTCTGCCGATATGCCTGGCAGCTTCGTTAATTCAGCGTATACCTTCGGTACATCATTTCCAATAACGACCTGAAATTGTCCTCCGCTGTCCACGACCGTCATGACTCCGTTAATCTGTTTGACCTGTTCCTTATCGGGCAAGCTGCTGTCCTTGAGCTTGAATCGCAAGCGGGTCATGCAGTGCATGACACTGTTCACGTTGTCCGCTCCGCCAACCGACTTCAGAATTTCCTGGGCTGTTTTCTCGTAATTCACTCTAGTCACTCCTTGCGGTAATTAAGCTTAATTAGTGTATACGCTTTCTTATGATAGGCAGATTGTCGTCTACTTTCGCTTGCCAATAACCACGACATCCTTCTCAAAACGGTGCATAGCAATGACGGATTTCCCATCCTGGGTTGTAGTCTCCGTGCAGGCGAATCTTCTGGCTGTCAGATCAATGGTTGTGAAGCTATAGTCCCGAGCGTCCAGATTCAAGCGAACCTTGGTGTTGACTGGAATGTACAGGACAATGGTGGTGTCATTCGCGGCGGCACGAATTTCCGGAGTCTCGTTCAGTACGATGTCAGCTGGCGAGATCCCTATCAGGTTATAGCTTTCGAATACATATTTGATAAAGGAGTAATCCCACGCGCCCTCAAAGCGCACAGCCTCTCTCCAGTCGTAAGGAGCGTCAAAGCCTTCTCCTTCAACGATACCGAACTTATTGCCTTGTCTGTGCCAGCTCCAGATGCCGTGAGCCCCATACGTGATACCTGCGCCACCACCTGCTAACAGGCTCTGCCAAGCCGCCTTCCGCACATCGAAGGCAGAGTATCTGCCGTATACGTTGCGACTATAGCTGATCTGTTCATAGCAGGGCTCTCCGTTAATGACTGGACGTGTGCGTGTGCGTGTATAAAAATTCTCGGCAATCTCATAAGCTGTCGCTTGGAACTCGGAGTTGTGGCCGGACTGATACATGTAAAAATCCAGACCATCATGCTGCTCCAGTGTATCCGGGATCTCCCGCAGCCTTCCTCGAATATGGAGCGTTTTCAAGCTATCCGGACTCAAGGAATGTACAACTTCAAGGGCTTTGGTGTAATACGCAATAGCTTGCTCGCTCGGAAAATCGGTATCGCCGCTGACCAGGTAGATCGGATCATATTTGGAGAAACGCTCAACTGCGTATTGGACATAGGGCTCAACACAGTCAAAGGGCATTTTGTTCCCTTCCTGGAACATCGTAGCCCAAGTATCCGCTACATAATTGCACCACAGCAGCACGAGGGCCGGGATGAAGCCCCGGTCTAGAGCCATGCCAAGCATCTGCTCAGCGCGGTCAAAGTACTCCGCATTCAAGTGCCGATAGTCATAAGAGCCATCCTCCTGTAATAAGAAGGGCTCCATCCGAAGATCCGATTCACTTGCATCCCATTGACGAAGGATATTAATCTGAAGCACATTGAAGCCCTGACTTCGTCGGTAATCGAGATATTCTGCCCATTCTTCAAGGGAGGCGTTGGTAAATGCGCTCCATACGGTATCCGCTAAATAAAACAACGGCTTACCATTTAGCTCGAAGGCTCGTTTATGCTCCGCAACAATTACCTTCACACTCATCACCTATCCTTTCAATGAAATTTATTTAGTTTGTTTTAGGTAAAATAAACTGCTAATAAAGTATTTTTAACTAAAATAATGCGTTTTCATCTGAATATTAGCACTGAAATATCATTTAGTCAATTGAATTTTGTGGATGAAAAAGTTAGTTTAGTTTAGTTTATTTTATGAAATTTCGTGTATGATAATGTTATAATTTAGAAAGCACTAATACTATTCAGGAGTGGTATGCATGAAAATAGATGATATTGCGAGATTGGCGGGGGTATCCAAAGCGGCTGTCTCCCTTGCCCTTAATAATAAAGCCGGTGTGAGCGAAGCCACACGCCAGCATATTCTGGAAATTTCACAGGCCCACGGGTATACCCCGCGGACATTTAAATCGAACAAAGTGTCTCCGAAAAGCAACTCTATCATTCGGTTTGTAGCCTGCAAAAATACGGACATCGTCACGGATCGGTATGAATCCCAGCCGTTCTTCAATGAACTTATCCATCATCTGACGGCTTATGCAAGAGAGCAGGGACATACACTGATTATCTCTTCCATCCCGATTCAGAATCTGCATGAAGAGATTCAGACACTTGAACAGGAGCAGCCTTCTGCAGGGATATTAATGCTGGGTACGAACTTAACGGCATCACTCCTTGAGGATGTCTTAGCTGTTCATCCACATATCGTGATATTGGATACCTGGTTCGAGCATATCGATGCAAGCTTTGTGGCGATCAATAATTACCTTGGAGGTTATCAGGCTGGAAGGCACCTTTTGTCACTGGGATATAAGAGCATTGCTTACGTTGAATCCGATGTGCGTATTTTGAATTTTGTGAAGCGAAAAGAAGGCTTCATGGCTGCGCTTAAAGAGGTAGGAATGGAGCTTGAAGGAAATTTTGCGATGGAACCCATGCTGGTCGTGTCGCAGGACGCTTTTAAAACGGAGATAGGCAATGTGAAGCAAATGTCTGAAGTCGTTTTTTGCGAGAATGATTACATGGCCATCAGTGCGATTAAGACGTTTCAGGAGCTTGCCATTAAGGTTCCCGATCAGGTGGCCGTAATGGGCTTTGATAATATTCTGGAATCCAAGGTGATAAGCCCCGAGCTGACGACCATCCATGTGAAGAAAGATGTAATGGCCAAGACTGCGATGGACATCCTGCTGCGTAAGATTAGTGACCAGGAAGGCCACAATTGTGGGGTCCTGATTAACACGGAGGTCGTCGAACGCAATTCATGTCCCCCTCAGGCTATCAGGGAGTGAAGTGGGAGTATTACAATCTTAATAAAGAACACACTACTCAATGTGAATTACCGCTAAGGAGGGGACAAGCGTGGCCCGAGGCAATATAAAGGTTCCATTCGGCTATGAGCCGCCCGTTGAGCAGGAGAAGGGGACTTTGATCTACTATGATACGTTCGAGCAAATCACAGATTCGGAGCTGGAGCAGTTCATGCATACGGCTGAACAACGCAGCTTCGCGACTGTCGTGCTGTATCCTCTCCATGAGGAGACGGCAAGGCGTATGTCAAAGCAGCCCGTTAGTCCTTTTCATAAAAGAGAGAAAAGACTGGACGAGTGGAAGCAGGAATATGGTCATCTAGAGGCGATTATCCAGAATTGGGATGGGAAGAGGAAGAAGTATACACCGATGGATACTGCCCTGAAGTATCTGACAGATACGTATCCAGCACCTTATTTTGTGTATATGTCCCCTGAGACGGCAGAGCAATTCGCTTCTTATTCGTCTTTTGAAGGCTGGATTACTCGAATTCGTCTAATTCTCACACATGAGCCGCAGCGGAGCCACCCGCGACTTGAGCAATTCCGCCACCGCTGGGAGTCGATACATTAATCAATGCAATGGCGCCAGTTAGGAAGGAATACCGTAGCGGCATGGCGTACATGGTGAAAAATAATATGGATGCAATTACAGAAGGAAGCCCCGGATTCGATGACGAACCTGGGGCTTCCTGTTACGCACTTTAATTGAGTAGTGTAATGGCTATATTCTTGTGTTATCTAGCCAGCCAGCCGCCATCTACACAAAGAACGTGACCATTCATGTAGTCGGAGGCAGCAGAGGCCAGGAAAATAGCTGGCCCCTTCAGATCTTCAGGCGTACCCCAACGTCCAGCAGGGATTCGCTCTGTAATCGAACGGGTCCGGTCCGGATCATCGAGAATCGGAGCGGTATTGTTAGTCTCCATATAGCCAGGAGCAATCGCATTAATCTGAATGCCTTTGCCTGCCCATTCATTTGCGAAGGCCTTGGTCAACCCAGCCACACCATGCTTGCTTGCTGTATATCCTGGTACGTTAATACCGCCCTGGAAGGAGAGCATGGAGGCAATGTTGATGATTTTACCACTACCTCTGGCAATCATATGCTGACCTGCAAGCTGCGACAGGAGGAATACAGAATTCAGGTTCAGGTCGATGACAGCGCTCCAGTCCTGTAGACTGTGCTCTGCAGCAGGGGCGCGGCGGATGGTGCCGGCATTGTTGATTAGAATATCAATACGCCCGTTCAGAGTCAGCGCTTCCTGGAATACAGTCTCGATCTGATCGAGCTGACCCAGGTCGGCAGAGATGGACAATGCTTTGCGGTCCAAAGCAGTAATAGCCTGTACAGCCTCCTCGCTGCCAGAGCGAGACACCATCACGACATCTGCGCCAGCCTCCGCCATAGCTATAGCAATCCCTTCTCCCAATCCTCCCGAGCTTCCGGTGACAAGGGCTGTTTTTCCTTCAAGACTAAACAATGGTTTCATAAATCGGACACTCCTTCAGTTGAACAAATCATGCTTATTCCGGTGGCTTGAAAAGCCTCTAGCATATCCTCGGTGGGCAATCGGTCTGTCAGTACTGCATTCAGCTGACCCAGCTGTGCGAACGTGCGCAGGGCGGTCTGTCCGAATTTGTGATGATCAGCTACGGCGTAGACCTGCTGTGCAGTATCCACGAGCGCTTTCTTGAAGTCAATGAAATCACCTGTGTAGACAGATAGTCCATGCTCCCAGTGAACGCCGGTGCTGGATACGAACGCCTTCTGAATATTTAAATGCTGAACATAAGCAACACCTTCAGGACCAGTCAGCATATTTCGTACACGATAGCCTCCAGGAATAACCAGACGAATCAGGTCTTTGGTAGCCAGCTCACTGATAATGTGAACATCGTTAGTAATCACGGTGACAGGAGACGAACCCAGCAGACGGGCAATCGCTAGCGTCGTACTGCCTCCGTCGAGTGCAATAATGTCATTCGGTTCAATGAACTGGGAGGCGAGCTCGGCGATGTGCTGCTTTTCATCGGCATTCTTGACACGGGTCTCTTTCTCCGGCAGAATTCCGAATTGCTCACGATTCGCCAGCATCGCTCCACCGTGTACACGCACGACCTGCCCCTGCTCTTCAAGCCGCTTTAAATCCTCTCGTATCGTCTTGCCCGTCACCATCAAGCGCTGGCTTAGTTCATTCACGGTGATTTCCTTATCCGTCAACAGGGCTTCCATGATCTTCTCATATCGAAGCAAAGGGTTCATACGACATACATCCATTTCTGTGCAATTGAGCGTTACATGAATATGCTCTATATCAATGTGGGTGACGAATTACTTCAGACGTTTCATCTCCACGCCATCCATATCCTCAAATACCTGATTCTCGCCCGCCATACCCCAGATGAAGGCATAGTTGCTTGTGCCGACACCGCTATGAATAGACCAGCTTGGGGAGATAATGGCCTGCTCGTTGCGAACCACGACGTGGCGTGTCTCCTCAGGCTCCCCCATCAGATGGAACACAACGCTGTCCTCAGGCAGGTTGAAGTACAGATAGACTTCAGAGCGACGATTATGGGTATGTGCAGGCATGGTGTTCCACATATTCCCTGGCTCAAGCACTGTCAGTCCCATGACGAGCTGACAGCTTTGAATGCCTTTCTCATGGATGAAACGGTAGATTGTACGGTCGTTGGAATTCTCAATCGAACCTAAATGAACATTGAACGCATCGTCTGGACCAGTCTTGGCTGTAGGGTACGCGTGATGAGCCGGAGTGGAGTTCAGATAAAATTTGGCTGGCTGTGCAGGGTCGTTGCTTGTGAATAGTACATCCTTCGCTCCGAGCCCGACATACAGACATTCACGGTGTCCAAGCTCATAGGTTGTACCGTCAACCTGGATCTTGCCGCTGCCTCCGATATTAATAACACCAAGCTCCCGACGCTCCAGGAAGGTATCCGCTCCGATGACCTTCGAATCCGCTTTCAACTCGATGGAGCCTTTGACAGGCACAGCCGAGCCAATAATATAACGGTCAACGTGAGAGTATACGAGCGTCAGCTCATCAGAGCAGAATAGCGAATCGATCAGGAATTCATCGCGCAAGCGAGTAGTTTTGAAGGATGAGACCTCATGTGGATGAGAAGCATAACGGTTTTCCATGTGAATTCTCCTTTGTAGTTCGTTTTGTTTAAAATTATGTTTATATAAGTTTAAATTACTCCATATATGTTCATTTTGCAAGTCTTATATCATTAACTATTCAAACTTAATGTTTTGGTCACTTGTATTTCATGGAGATTCATTTGTCGCTTAGCAGCGGTTTGGTTCATGGAACAAACTGCGGTATGATAGAGGTATGAACGCACCAGAACGCCGAATCTACAGGCAATCTATAGAATAAATATGGCTATGGAAATGAAAGTTAATGAATGTGACCATATTAAGGGAAGGAAGCCGCTGATGCTTGAGGAACGACCGGATGAGGAGATATTAATTAGCAAGCAGTCAGGAGCGCTATGGGGTAGGCGAAGACAGGAGCTCGCGTTGTGGCTGGAACGACCGAAGGTGGTACTCCATCCCAAGCAGACCATGCTTCTTGAAGGAGTGGAGGTGGACGCGGAGCTATATAGGAGTCTATCACTGCTGCGGGAGAAGAGGGTGCGTACAGAATTCTCATGTGCAGGTGTAAGCCCCCTGGACGAGCCGGAGGAGCATTCCCTTTATGCCTATGTGACATTGTATGCCGATGACAGAGCGGAGAAGTTCATACAACTGGCAATGGAGATTGTAGGACGGCGTCTGCTTGTCACCTATGAACCAGGCCGGGGAAGGTATGATCTATCTTCCTTCTTTCTGGGTCATAATCGCTCTTTTTGCCGCTTGATAGAGCACTGTGCAGAGCGGTTCTCCATGAATGAGTAAAGCAAAGACCCGGATGGCACTGTCGTGCTCTTCCCGGGTCCTGTACTGCATGTGGATATGATGATGGACTGTGTTGCTTAGTAGTGGCGTGCTGTAATGTAGCGGCTGCCCCAATAGCCCGTATGAATGCTGGAGATCACTACACCCTTGCTAGGAGAATTACCAATGAACTGACCATTCCCTATGTATATCCCTACATGATTGATTTGACCAGGCTTGCTCACACTGAACATCACCAGATCTCCTACTGCTAGATGGGCCTTGCTCGCTACTGGTGTACCGAATCTCGTCTGGGCTTTGGAGCCCCAAGGGATGTTAATGCCATTTTGCTTGAACACGAATTGAGTGAATGAAGAGCAGTCAAAAATCAGACGACCAGCATCCCGTACACCGAATTTGTATTTTACTTTGCCCTGGTACGCCTTGGCGGTGTTTACAATTTTGTGACCATTGGTGGCATAGACTTCCTGAGCGGAGGCTTGTCCTGCAATGGACATGGAGGCTCCCGTAAAAATCATTGAAAGAGCCAGCGTAGATGCTATAGCCATTTTCTTCATGATAACACATCCTTTTTCCATTGATGGGATTTAGCACTTGCTAAGGATTACGATACCATGTTTGGGGAGTGAGCTACCTTAGTGGATTGATGGGTGAGTTGTAAATAAAATGTAACTTTTTTGTTACTTATGCTTCTCCATTAACGAATTTCGCCATTCAACCGATAATATAGGTATTTCATACTAAACCCGTTTTTGAGGTAGTCTAACAGACCACGGCAAGAACTTCATGTAATGGGACTATGACATCAGGGGAGTACAGGAGGGGTACCAATGACAGTAAATGGTTATACCCGGAAGGGCTTGCTATACTTGCGCATGTCGTGTGGATTTCATAAAATGGGAGACTATCGTGAGGAGTATTCGGTGAGTCCGGGCGATAAGCTGATGTCACATCTGACGCGTCGTACTTATATCGTTATAGAGGTTCACACAGGGATGGAGAGCTATGCCGAGCTTGCACTCTACTCCAAGGAACAAGCAGAAGAGCCAATAGAAGCTGGGCGTGAGTAGTGTCTAGCCTTCTTCATGAAGCATGTCCATATGATAAAATGAGCATAAACAAGAGAACTGGTGCAGCGGCATAGCATGTCACCGGTTCCTTGCTTTGCTCTCTTGTGAGGTCCAATTCGATTCAGGGTGAGACCATGAACCGTGACGGCGAGTCATACCCGAGCGGTAGCGAAATCAATAACAGCTGAAAGCTTCGACTCGTCGCAGATCAATACCGAAGTAGAACCAGTTGCGTCCGGTCCAGCGGAATCCGGCGATGGATGTAGGACCAACAAATACCGGGTAGAACCAAAAGCGTTGGCCGTTCTCAAGCCAGACAAACGTGAACCTGAATAGGCAGCCAGCAATCCCGCCTGGATCAACCGCAAACGGGCTGATAAGCGGTCTTGGTGGTGTAAAGGATGGCGGCGCCGAGGTAGGTGCCTGCGTGCCTTGTGGCAGCATGGATGATCCCGGAGGGCCAGTAGGGGGAAGGAAAGACATATGATCACTCCTCTTATTGATTGGGCTCCCACATTGTATGCATCTGTCCCTGTCCGGGTACTTGGTACATAGAGATACGATATAGAAACATGACATTGAACAACATAGTAGCATCAGAAGCTAAAAGAAATTGAAGAACCTAACGGAAGAAATAGAAGTGAGAGAGGTACGATGATGACAAAATTTACAGAGGATGTCATTCGAATCATTGGGCGGATTCCCGAAGGCAAGGTCATGACATACGGTCAGATTGCACGCATGGCAGGAAGCCCGCGGGCGGCGAGACAGGTCGTGCGTATTCTGCATTCCATGAGTAGCAAATATGGTCTGCCCTGGCACCGGGTCATCAACAGCAAGGGAGAACTGGGCCTACAAGAGGATGAAGCTCTGTCCCTGCAGCGTCTGCTACTGGAAAGTGAAGGCATCGAAGTGATTGGAGAACGAAAGGTTAATCTGGAGCGGTATCTCTACGATGGCATAGAGCTGGAGGAGTCATGATTCAGATTCAATGCTGATAATGAAAAGAAAAGGGCTAAAGTCAATAGGCGAAGAGAAGGCACAAAGGCTGCAGCCGTTGTCCTTCTCTTCGCCTTGTTTTAATTGCATATACAGTATACTAGTAGCTTGACCGAATCTAATTTTCAGGTTGAATGGTCTGGAGAGATCGTGGTTAGCGGAAAGCGGGGAAGTCCTAGAGAAACGAAGTGGCCGCCTTTAAGCTTGCTGTTCATCCACTTTTCCATTTCATTCAAAAGAACAGCAAGCTTAACAGAGGTCGACAGGGCTCCCCGCTTGCAGCAGCTCTACACTCACATTTGATTGTCAGTGCCCAGAACGGAACGGACAGCACGCTGCCAGCCCGCGTAATGGCGATCACGCTCGCTGAAGCTCATGGACGGTTCGTAGGACTGGTACTCAATGCTCTGATGAGGCAAGTCTGACATAGTACTCCAGTACCCGGTCCCTAATCCACCGAGATAGACGGAGCCCATTGCAGATAATTCTGCACAGGTAGAACGGGTGACCGGTGCTCCCAGCATATCTGTCTGGAATTGCATCAGCCAGTTGTTGGAGGAGGCGCCACCGTCCGTCCGAAGACTGCGCAGTACAATGCCGGATTGCTGCTGAAGGAAATCTACTGCATCCTTTACCTGATAAGCAATACTTTCCAGTGCGGCCCTCACAATATGGCCCTTCTCCGTGCCACGATTCATTCCGACAATAGCGGCTCTGGCGTAAGGGTCCCAGTACGGTGCTCCCATGCCAACAAAGGCCGGCACCATATACACACCTTCATTATCTGCGACTCTGTCGATGAGCTGCTGCATTTCCTCGAAGGTAGAGAATAGACCCATGTTGTCACTAATCCATTTGATGCTGTCCCCCGTCGTGCGGATGACTGCTTCCAAAGCATACGTTACCTGTCCATCAGCTCCCCAGGCAATGGTCGTAACCATGCCCTCACCGCCGTTCACTGGCTTCAGCCCGACATTCATTAGTACGGAGGTGCCGGTTCCATAGGTTGCCTTGCCGGTTCCGCTCTCCAGACATAAATGTCCGAACAGGGCACCTTGTGAATCGCCAATGACCCCCGATATGGGAACGGCGTGATTGAATAATTCGCCTTCTGCCGTATATCCATAGATCTCGTCGGAAGCTTTGACTTCTGGAAGTAGGGAGAGCGGAACACGGAACAGGGAGGCAAGCTCCTCATCCCAGCTCAACGTATGGATATTGAACAAAGAAGTTCGGCTTGCATTGGAATAATCCGTAGCATGAACGGCCCCTTGGGTTAGCTTCCAAATCAGCCAGCTGTCTATAGTCCCGGCCAACAGTCTGCCTTCTGCCAATTGAGCGGCCGCACCCTCGACATGACTGAGTATCCATTCAAACTTGGCTGCGGAGAAATACGGATCGAGCATAAGACCCGTCTTGGCGCGAACTGTAGGCTCATGTCCGGCCTCCTTCAAGAGGGAGCAGGTGTCATTGGTTCGCTGACACTGCCACACAATAGCATTATATATGGGCAAGCCTGTGACTTTGTCCCAGATCAGCGCTGTCTCGCGTTGATTCGTAATGGTGACTGCCGCGAGGGCTTCTGCTGATATTTCGGCCGATTCGAGGACCTCGGCCACTGTATATCTAACATTATTATAAATCTCAATGGGGTCATGTTCTACCCAGCCGGGCCGGGGGTAATGCTGCTTATGCTCGATAGAGCACTTGGCTATTACGGCACCCTGTTGATCTACGAGCAGGGTTTTGGTTCCGGACGTACTCTGGTCAATCGCCAGTATATACTTAGAATGAAGTTCCATAGATCGTCTGCCCTTTACTTGTTAATCAGTTGGAGTGCAACTTGTCTAAGATTCTCGCTGCTAATGCCATAATGCTGGAATACTTCGGCCGTTTTCCCAGCAATGGCAGGCTCATCCGGAATGCCAATCACTTTCATGGGAACAGGGTGGTTTTGGACGACAACCTCAGCTACGGCGGCTCCTAGCCCACCAAAAATGCTGTGCTCCTCCACGGTAATGATATGACCAGTCTCCTTTGCTGCGATGATAATGGCTTCCTCATCCAACGGTTTGATGGTATGCATATTGATAACGCGGCAAGAGACACCTTCCTTGGCAAGCTCCGCGGCGGCATCCAAAGCAATCCGAACGGTCTCGCCAACGCCGATTATGGTTACATCCGAGCCATCCTGCATCGTAACAGCCTTGCCGATCTCGAACGGGTAATCGTCCGAAGCATACACATCCTCGACCGGATTGCGCCCAATTCGGACATATACGCCGCCGTTGTGCTGTACGAGTGCCTCGGTCATTTTCTTCGTCTCATGGCGGTCGGCCGGAATAACAACAGCAAGACCGGGGATGGCACGTGCTACAGCAAGATCCTGTACCGAGTGATGGGACATCCCCAGGGCACCGTAGCTGATTCCACCGCTGATTCCGATCAGCTTCACATTCGTATTGGAATATGCGACATCCACCTTGATTTGCTCGATGCTGCGCATACTGAGGAAGCAGGCAGGGGAGGTAACGAAGGCCTTCTTGCCGCTATGGGCCAGACCAGCAGACATGCCGACAATGTTCTGCTCAGCGATGCCAACCTCTACGAACTGCTCTGGATATGCATTTGCAAATGGCGCCATGGCAGCTGAACCGCGAGAGTCACTCGCCAGCACGACAATGTCACGATCTTCTTGGGCGAGTTCCATCAATGTGTCACAGATAACTTGACGATTGGGAATTTTATTCATGATTATCGCACCTGTCCTTCCTCTGTGAGCTCTGCAATGCTTGCCTTCAGTTCCGTCAGCGCACGTTCCAGCTGCTCGTCATCGGGTACATGATGATGCCATGCGGGTACATTCTCAGCAAAGGAGACGCCCTTACCCTTCACGGTATTCGCCATGATCAGCGTAGGCTTGTCGGTTACCTCGGGAACGGCTCGGAAGGCTTGAACGAGTGCTTCCATATCGTTGCCGTCAATGGACACGACGTTCCAGCCAAAAGCGGTCCATTTATCCTCCAATGGTTCTAGCCCCATGACATCCTCTGTGGAGCCACTGATCTGAAGACGATTGCGATCAATGATTCCGACCAAATTATCCAGCTTATAGTGAGCTCCCGCCATCGCAGCTTCCCAGTTCGAGCCTTCAGCCTGCTCACCATCTCCCATAAGACAGAACACGCGGTAGGAGCGTCCGTCCCGCTTGGCTGCGAGTGCCATGCCCACCGAGATGGGCAGTCCATGCCCCAGTGCACCGGTATTCATCTCAATGCCAGGTACCTTATTGTTCGGATGTCCGATGAGACGGGTGCCGAACTGGCTATACGTTGTCAGCTCTTCCTTGGGGAAGAAGCCAAGGTCAGCGAGGACGCACCACAGGGATTCGACCGAATGGCCCTTGCTGGCAATGAAGCGGTCGCGCTCCTCCCAGCGAGGGTTGCGAGGGTCAATATTCATAATGTCGTAATACAGGGCCGTCAGGATGTCAGTATTACTCAGCGAACCCCCGGTATGGCCTGCTTTGGCACGATGAATAATGGTCAGCAGGTCCATCCGAATCTGGGCAGCTTTTACTTTCAATTCTCGGATATTCATAGGATCCTCCTTGAAGTTAATGGATTCTGTTAGGAGTTCGTTATCTCATTACATCGACAGCTTGCTAGGCTGCTTGGCAGTAAGATCAGAGCCTCGGAGCCAGCGCTGGATCTCCTGCTCGGTAGGGTCAACGGGGTCAGGTGTAAGACCGGGAATATAATTGCAGGCTTCATAAATAGCAGGAATGACATTGGCATGTACACCTACGGAATGATGCACATACGGTCCCTTAACAAGCTTCTCTTCCCAGAGCGGCCAATCATTGACTTCTACCCATACATAGGAGCCGCGAGTGTAAGGGCCCTCAATGCCGCGCGCACGTCCCAAAAACATGGAATATTCACCGTGATCCCCGTCAAAACGGGCAATCGTCATGTTGCCTCCCTTGATCTCACCCTCATGCGTGCCTGGAGCGTGGTCATCGAACAGAAAGTGCTTGCGTAGCTTGGGCTGTTGCTCTACGGACAGCGATACTGGGAAATTACCGCAATGGAATAATAGCTCACCATTCTCATTCTCGGGATGACGGACGGTGATGTCAGCGAAAAAGGTAGGAGCCTCATTCATGGTGGCCGCCTGCATCATGATGGAGGTGATCGCCCCGTGAATATCTGTCTCGCAGGTCACCGGAATCTGTTCATCCGTCAGAATGGCATTGGCAAGACAAGGCATGATGGAGAGTGCATCCTGAAGGGACGACCAGCATTGAATGGCGATGGCGCTGCTGCCTGTCTCGCGGGCAAAGGACTTCATCGCTACCTTCAGGGCAGCAATGCGCCGCAGATCATCCTCGGTCACCTCGCTGTAGTCCAGCTTCTCCTTGATGAAATCTATGGTCTCTAGCAGCTCACTGCTATTGCTAGATGCAATCTTCTTGCTTCTTAGCTGGATATCCACAAGGGTGATGGGATGAATCTCAATGCCAAAGCGCTCCAACAGCTCGCCTTCATTACAGATCATGGTCCAGAAGGAGGCTGGACGAGGCCCGATCTGCAAAATGCGGAGGTTCTTGAATTGGCGTACTACATTGGCGGCAGCCACGAAATTCGTGAAGCCACGCTCGAATACTGGATCCTGCACCCAGCTATTAGTCACATAGGTGAAAGGTACGTTAAAGCGACGCAGTACCTTGCCTGTCGCAAATATGCCGCATTGCGTGTCCCGCAGGCGCATGCCGTCTGCTAGCGGGGCCTCGTCACGTGGTCCCCAGAGGAGGGTTGGCTTGCCGAGTGCTTTCGCTACCCGGGCTACGGTGTCTTCTGTTCCAAAGTTGCAATGCGGGAAAAATACAGCGTCAACCTCTTCTTCCCTAAATCGCTTGGTAATGAGATCTGCGTTGATGTGGTCATCATAGAGCAGACCCTCTTCGTTCAGTCCCTCCAAATCTACAATGTCGATGTCCATCCCAAAGCTCTCAATTTGCTTGCGAATTTCCACCTTGTAGCGGAAGGCATCCTCTGCACTAAACGTGAAGCGTCTAGTGGGCGCATAACCTAGCTTTAGTTTTTTCATACAGGGTTCTCCTTACGTTGAATAAATGATTAAGTGAATAAGTGAATGAATGAGTCAAAAACGTAGTGAAATGAGATGAACAAAAGATTCAGGCAACAAACGCATCAACTAAACAAACTAAACTAAATTTGCTTAAATTAATTACGAGGTCATCTTAACACCGTGTAAAAACGTTGTCAATTTATATTTTAGTTTTGTTTATAGCTAAAATTAGATTTGTTTGACTAAACTTATAGTACTTGTTTATACTAAACTATAGAACTAAACTAACGTAGAACATCCAGCGGTGGCTTTTCTATAGATAAATTCCTTATTAACGTCAGCAGAATACGTTGCGGATTTCATATATCAAAGGACTTCCGGAATGCTTGGATTGGAGAATAGAAGAGATGAAAATGGAGGACGTTGCCAGATTGGCGAATGTATCTAAATCTGCGGTATCCCTCGCCTTCAGCGGTAAGCCGGGGATAGGATCTGACACGCGAGAGCGCATTCTCCAGGTCGCAGATGAGGTGGGTTACGTTCCGAGAAGCAGAACGACTGGAATCTCGGCAGTGAAGGTAGATCGCTCACTGATGTTTCTGGTCTGCACGAATTCGGGAATCGTGCTGGAGCAATATTATCAGCAGCCTTTTTTCAAGGAGCTTATTCATTTTGTGGAGGAGCGTTGCCGTCAGAATGGATATTCTCTTATGTTCTCGACCGTGGATGTGGAATTCTTCGAGCGGGACATACGGGTCATTACAGAGGAGAAGCGAAGTGATGGGGTCATTGTGCTCGGCACGAATCTGACCCGTACGCAGATTCATGATATCCATGAGAAGCTTCCGAATCTAATTGTGCTGGATACATGCTTCGAGACGCTACCTGTTCAGTTTATTCAGATCAATAATGTCATGGGCGCCTATCAGGCCGGGGCATACCTGTGTGATATTGGCCATACTTCAATAGGGTATATCGCCTCGAATGTACGAATTCATAACTTCGATGAACGCAGGCGTGGATTCATGAATGCGCTGCAGGAACGCGGAATCGTCATTCCCGAGGAGCGAATCTTGGCCGTAGCACCTACCATACTTACTTCGCAGGATGCTCTCAAGCAGCAATTGACAGCATATCTGGACAATGGATATACACTGCCCACAGCCTGGTTCTGTGAATGTGATTATATTGCGATCAGTGCGATGAAGACACTGGGAGAGCTGGGGATACGCGTGCCTGATGACACGTCGGTGATTGGCTTTGACAACATAAACGAGTCCTTGATTGTGAGCCCTGAGCTTACGACGATCCATGTCGAGAAGGAAAGAATGGCAGCATTGGCTGTTGATCTGCTGAGCGAATATATTGAACACGGCAGACAGGTTACGGCCAAGATTACCGTGGATACGCATTTCGTTGAACGCAAGTCCTGTGCTGCTCCAGTCGTCACATAAGCAATAAGAGGCTTACCTTGGGGTGACGCAGCAAGGCAGTATATAACAACAACCAGGAGGCCGTAGTGTATGAATACCCGTATGATCTCGATCCTGCAGCATTTATTGGCAGCAGACTCCCCAGTTAGAAGTGAGCATTTAGCCAAATTAATACAGGTTACGTCTCGGACGATTCGTAGCGATATTAGAGAATTGGACGAATTTCTCGTCCAATATGGGGCTTCAATTCGTTCGGTAAGATCAAGAGGCTATGCTCTGGAGATTACCAATGATCACAGCTTCCGCACTCTTCTGCAGCAGCTGTTCATGAACAACGAGCCGGATAATTCTAATTCCCCGGAGTACAGACAACGGTATCTGATTCAGCGTCTGCTTCTCGCGGATGATTACCTCAAGCTTGAGGAGCTGGCAGATGAGCTATTCATTAGCAAATCAACCCTGCAAAATGATCTGAAAGAGGTCAAGCGTACGCTGCATGACTACAAAATAGCAATAGGCAAGCGGCCCAATTACGGTATTAAGCTTACGGGCAGTGAGGTTCACCTGCGCTTTTGCCTGTCGGAATTTATCATGAACCGCAGCCATGATGAGAGTACCGGGGGAGAGAATCAGAGCTCCATGATGGTAGCTCCCCGTGAGATGGCGTTGATTCGGAGCATTATATTGAATCAGATCCAGCTGAATGGGATCGTAATGTCTGACGTGGCCTTTAACAATCTTGCCGTTCATATTGCTATTGCCTGCCAACGAATCCGGCATGGGAACAGGGTCGGTATCTTGACAGAAGAGATCAAGGATTTCCGGCATACCGAGGAATTCGCAGCAGCGGAACAGATCATTGCCTTGATCGAGGCGGAGATGAAGCTGAGCTTTCCAGAGGATGAGATTGCTTATATAGCGATGCATTTGGCAGGAACTAAGTGGTTCGCCAGCATTACAGAGCAGCAGTTGGAGGAGCTGGGTCCTGAGAAGCTGCTGGATCAAAGCATATACGAGCTGGCTCAGGAACTGTTGAGTGAGATCGACAGGGATCTGCAGCTGAAGGTCGGCGGGGACCCGGAGCTGCTCATGGGAATTTGTCTTCACCTGAAGCCGGCGCTCAACCGGGTGAGATATGGCATGAAGATTCGCAATCCGATGCTTGAGCATGTCAAAAGCAACTATCCGTTAGCTTTTCAGGCTGGCGTCATCTCAGCTAAGTTGATTGAAAGTAAATTGAATCTGGGCTCGTCTGCTGTTTTACAAGCTTCGGAGCCATTTCGGGTCTCGACTAGAGATTGTCGGTACGACTGAATACTATAAGCTCAAAAATATATCCTTGGACGGGATTGATTTTCTGATCAGCACCATTCCGATACCCGATGTATTGTCCGTCCCGGTCATTGTGGTACAGACACTATTGGGAGGCGGGGATTTGGCCAAGATTGAGCAAGCGCTTGCAGGAGATACCAAGCCTAACCTTCCATATCTAATGAAGGAATTGGTATTTTTGCAGGAGGATTTCACGCAGCGAGATGAGATTATTGCTTTTTTGGGACAGAAAATGCATGAAAAGGGCCTGGTCCGTTCCTCAGCGGGCTTTACGGGTCTGGTTCTGGAACGGGAACATGCTGCGTCAACGGCCTACGGCAACCTTGTTGCCATCCCGCACCCGATTATCCCGCAAAGTACGCAGACGGTATGGGCGATCTGTACATTGAAGCAGCCCGTTGATTGGGGTGGCAAGCCTGTACAGTTCGTATGTCTGCTCAGCACTCAGCAAGGAGGAAGTGAGCCCCCGGCGAGAATGTATGAGCAGCTTATCCGCCTGACTGATGATTCACGTATCATCCAGCAGCTTCTGAACTGTCAGACCTATGACGAATTTGCACAGAGTCTTGTGAGACACAAGCTTCAATGAAAGGCAAGAGGAAGGACAAGCGGCTCTGCTCTGCACAGATTCATCAGCATCATACAGATTGGAGTACGACTTCAAGCCTTATTATTGAATGCGATTACAATGCTGGTAAGACAACAATGAAAGCATTTCCGCTAGTAGAGGAAAATGAATGGGTGTAGATGTAGAAAGGTATGCTTTACACTAAGCCTATAACCAATAGATATAGAAGTATTTACACAGAGGTGAATGGACATGGAAGAGTACCAAGAAATTATTATGGGAATGATCACGAATGCAGGAGTAGCCAAGAGCAAAGCAATGGAAGCCATCCAACTTGCCCAGAAGGGGAATGGGAACATGGCACTCGGGCTGTTGGAGGATTGCAAGAGCGAGCTGGTCAAGGCGCATAAATCGCAGACCAAGCTGATTCAGCAGGAAGCAGGTGGGACATCCCATGAGGTCACACTCCTGATGGTGCATGCTCAGGATCATCTGATGTCGGCCATTACGACCAAGGATCTGGCGGGACATATTGTGGAGCTATACAACAGGCTGGAACGCTACGAAGCATCAACATTGAACACCAATACACAATCCTAACCATTCAGAGGAGGAACATGATCATGAAACAAATTACACTGGTGTGTGCTGCTGGAATGTCTACAAGTATGCTGGTACAGAAGATGGTGAAGGCTGCTACGGAGAAAGGGATTGCTGCTGAGATCAGAGCGACCTCCGAGAGTACCTTCAAGGAATATGCTGACAAGACGGATGTATTGCTGATCGGACCTCAGGTTGGCTATCTGGAGCAGGATTTCAAGACGAAATACGAGCCTAAAGGCATTAAGGTACAAGTGATTAATACGGTTGATTACGGCATGATGAACGGGGAAAAAGTGCTAGTAGATGCCCTGAATCTGCTGGAGGGATAGGTCCTGAAGCTGCATTGAATCTGCTAGAGGGATAAGTATAGGTAGTAGAAAAGAGATGATTTCCAGCAATGGAAGTATCCCTAGAATTCATGATTTGACATAAGTCTTAATCAGGAGTTGAACGAAATGTCAAAAACAACACAAATTACGCACAAGCTACAGAGAATCGCCGGGAGTATCCAGCGCAACCGCTACATTAGCGCCATCTCGAACGGTCTCATGTCCACGTTGCCCTTTTTGATTATAGGAGCCTTTTCTACCTTGTTCACATCATTGGCGTGGGAGCCTTATCAGAATCTGATTGCCCCTGTGAAGAGCATACTCGGGATTCCGTCTACAATGACGCTGGGGCTCATATCCCTGTATGCAGTCTTCTTCATTGCTTATCGGCTGGCCCAGGATTTTGACAAGGACCCGTTGCTCCCAGCAGCGACGGCACTGGCTTCATTCTTGATTCTTACACCGGTACAGTCCTTTGATTCTGTAAGAGCTCTTCCGCTGCAATGGCTGGGAGCACAAGGACTATTCGTTGCGATGTTTGTAGCTATTATTGCATCAAGACTCTACATCTGGATTCTGGATAAAAACTGGACCATTAAAATGCCAGAGGGCGTCCCACCGACTGTGGTGAAGACCTTCTCGGGTCTGATTCCCGCCATTCTGATCAGCGTCCTGTTCATGATTATTGCTGGTATCTTCAAGCAGACCTCATTTGAAACCGTTCACAGCTTGATCTATTCCTATCTACAGCTTCCATTGCAGGGACTGGGTGGTACATTGCCTGCGATGATTCTAGTACTGCTAGTCATGCAGGGATTGTGGATGTTCGGTATTCATGGTGCCATCGTTATTCTAGCCATCATGAATCCGATCTGGCTGAGTCTTGATCTGGCCAATCTGAGCGCTTTTGAAGCAGGTGAGCCTCTGCCCAATATTATCGGAAAAGCTTTCTGGTTCATCTTTGCCAACTATGCCCCGATGATCGGTCTCGCATTTTTGCTCGCTTTCCGCGCCAAGAGCAAGCAGCTTAGAACGATCGGTAAGCTTGGCTTCCCGGGTTCATTCTTCGGTATCCATGAGCCGATTCTGTTCGGTATCCCCATCGTAATGAACCCCATTCTGGCGATTCCATTTATTGCGTCGCCGATTATCTGCGCAGTCATTGGATATGTTCTGATGGCTACCCAGATCCTTCCACAGGCGATTGGTATTGTTCCAGTCTTTGGTACGCCGGTATTTGTGGTGGGTGTTCTACAGGGAAGCTGGATGCTGGGTGTCATTCAACTCCTGCTCATTCCATTGTGCATGCTCATCTACTATCCGTTCTTCAAAATGCTGGATAAACAAATGCTGGGTAAGGAACTGGCGGCTGAGCAGGAGAAATCAGCAGAAGGGCAGACTAGTGCGACTAATGCAGCTCTAGGCAATGCCTGATTTTGGAGTTAGAATCATCTAGGACTAAGAATGAAGACTACGTGAACTTGACCTGTTGTGTGGTTGAGGTTCGGAAAGGGGTCATCAACGTTGCACCAGCTCACCATTTCAGACAACCGAAGATATTTTCAGTCCAACGGTCAGCCCTTCTTTTACTTAGCGGATACGCTATGGAGCGCCTTTACGAATATTTCGCTGGAGGAATGGGCCGTGTATCTGGATTATCGCCGGAGTCAAGGCTTCAACGTCCTGCAGATGAATATGCTTCAGCAATGGGATGCAAGTGGTACGGATCTGAATTACAAGCCATTTCCTGTGCTGGAGGATGGCAGCTTTGATTTTTACACTTTGAACACAGCTTATTTTGAACGAGCCGAACAGATGGTGCAGATGGCTGTCGATAAAGGGTTCGTACCTGCACTGGTCCTCCTGTGGTGCAACTATATACCGGATACCTGGGCTGCACGATTGCGTGAGGAAAAGAAAATGCCGCTGGATGCGGTCGCCCCTTATGTAGAGTACGTAACAGACAAATTCTCACGCTTCTATCCCATTTATATCGTCAGTGGAGACACGGATTTCCCATCAGAGCGAGCCAATGCTTATTATGAGATGGCGCTAAGGCTTGTGAAGGAGAGAAGTCCACATTGCTTGACCACACTTCATATTCAGGGCAGACTGGGAGAAATTCCAGACACCTTTGCTACCGATACCAATCTGGATTTCTATATGTATCAGTCAGGTCACAATATTGAATTTCAGCACAAAGCCTATGAACTGGCCCTAGAGTTCAACCAGAAGCCGCAGACACGTCCTGTTCTGAATTCAGAGCCATGCTATGAGCAAATGGGGTATAGCCGTAGAGTCTACGGCCGCTTCAAGCGGGCGGATGTGCGCAAGGTCGCTTGGCAAAGTCTCTTGTCAGGAGCAGGCGCAGGTATTACGTACGGAGCACATGGCATATGGAGCTGGCATAAGAAAGGCAAGCGCTTCGGTGTGACGGGGGAGGGCTTCGATAGCCCCTATGAATGGAGCCAGGCGCTGAAGTTCGAGGGTGCGTGGGACTATGGATTTGCCAAGTGGGTATTCGAGACATATCAGCTGGTAGATGTACAGCCTTGGGAGATCGTCCTTAACAACACGCAAGAAATTCGTGCGGCAGCGACACCTGCTCTGGATCGAATAGCTGTATATATCCCTATAAATACTGTCGTTACATTGAATGCTGATCTGTCGGGCTACGAGCTGACGATGATTGATCTGGAGAACAGACGCTTTGCCAAGCCCGCTGTAACGATGCAGGATCAGAAGACCGTGCTGGGCATGCATGATTTTGAGGGAGACGTGCTTGTGCTGGGAGTCAAGAAGCCATAGCTGTTGACCTCAAGTTCAGCTACTGGGTGTGAATAGACAGTGGCATCCGTTGTTCAGTGTTTTTCCGATCGCAAAAAAGCCATAAGCATGAATATGTATAAAGGGTTGGAGCAGGAAGTATTCCCTGCCTCAACCCTTTTTTGCGGTCTCCTTATGTTATGGCTCAATGCCCCAGACCAGCTGATTGTTCACATACCCGGTAACCTGTTCGTTGTCTGCGAACTGACTGCTGGATGCTTTGAACGAGTAATCGTTGTCTTGATTGTAATTGGACCAGTTGTTCTTGGAGAAGCGTGCTTGAATGTCTGCACTCTCGCCAGGAGCCAGAGTTCCGGCCGAACTCGTGAAGCCAAGCTCCAGATAGTAATCGGCGTCGTCAACCGGATTCTCCAATTTGACGAATTTGCTGGTTACATGCTCGCTACCGATACTGGCCCAGTCGCACCAGAAGCTCTGCTCTTGTTCTCCGTCAATCGTATAGTAATATCGAAGCGTGACATCACTTAGTTGAATCGCCGAATCGCCGGTGTTGATCACCTTGAATTTGGGCGCAATTCCATTGGTGGAGGCACTTGTGTTGCCGTTGAAGGCCTGGATGGTCAAGTCACCCGCAGGTACAGTAATCGTGGTATCTACAACAGTGACTGTAAGCACAGCGCTATTTCCCCCATTAAAATGAAAAGCTATCTCATGCTGGCCCAAGGGCAGTGTAGAAAGATAGGATGTGTGCAAAGTGACTGTAGTGTCCGATGCGGTGTAATCCTCGTCCGCTTGAAGAGTAACAGATCCACTCGTAAGGCTTGTCAGCTGTTGACCGTTCAAGGTCAGGGCTACGGATATATCCTCTCCCGGATTGGCTGCTTTATCGAATATCGCATTCACAGGTGAAATGGAGGCACCTGGTGTAGAATCGACGATTTTCACCTTTAACACAGGGTCCTGTCCTTCATTAAAATCAAAGACGATCGAGTGCTCGCCTACGGGCAGCCCGGCCAGGAATTCTTTTGTCAGCAGAAGCGTGCTTCCGTTCAAGGTATAATCTTGGGCTTCGATCAACGTTTTGTTGCCTGCCCGAAGAGCAGTTAACGTGTGGTCGTTGAAATTCACTGTGATGGCTTGATCGCTTGGTTGAGGTTCATTTTTGTCAAATTCGACGTTCGTAGGTGTAATGGTCGCATTAGGGGTAGGATTGTCAACCTTTAAGTTAGGCAGCTCATCCAATGTAATGACATAGTCGCTTTGATACAGTGTGGTCAGGGTCTCTGGAAAATTGAAGGCCGTACTCATGAGATGCTCGCCATACCAAGGGCAGAAATAGAGCCAGCCTGATTTTTCCTCAATCAGATTCTGTACACTTGGAACGGTATCGTTCTCCGTCATGGCTACCAATTTCTTGCCGTCTGTCAGGTCAACAAGCTGGTAGAAGATCGAAGTAATGGCATCCTCGTTAGGCACGCCAGATAATCCATCATAGCGGTTGTAGATCGTATTGTACTTATCATAGCCGACAAGGTCTACCTGATCGTCGCCAGGATACCATGCCGGAGAAGTGCTATACACGTAGCTGTTGTAGGCCCAGATCAGGTTATGCAGGTCGTACGTCTCGGTAAGCTCGGTATAGATGAGGTCCCATAGCTGCTTGTAGACGTCTGCACCTGCCGAAGCCCACCAGAACCATGCGCCTTCCCCGTTCAATCCACCGTTGCCCTCAGCCTCATGATACGGACGGAAAATCACTGGCACATCGTTATCCTGCAAAATCTGCAGCTGCTCAGCCAGATCCTCAATGGTCATCATCACGTATTGATATTCCTTTGTTCCAGGAATTACGGCATTAGCCGTATTAAAATTGGTCTCGGTCGGCTTGTAGGTAGCTTCCTTCCAATCCACAAACTCTCCGAGCTCATAGGCATTGAAATCCCGCGGCACATTGATATGCCAGGAGGCTGTCGCGATGCCCCCGCGGTTATTCACCCAATTAATCATCCGATCTGTTGTACCATCCTCCCAGCCATACAACGGGTTATAGTTCATAAGATCGAAGCCACGGATGGCAGGGTACTTGCCAGTCAAATTGTAGATCCACTCGAACTCTAGCTCCGAATCACCGTCATTTCCGCCTCCGTAAATCTCCTGCTGACCCGAGATAATATGGTTGCCATACACCTCTGTTAAGTAGTTCATCAGCAGCTGGGTTTCTGGTGTGGCTTGAGGATCAGTGAGGACAGGCTGCACATTCAGGGGATCCAGATCGGCGTAATCCACAGTGAAGCTGTCAAAATAAGCGAAGCCCCAACCTGCCTTCAGTTGGATAGTGTTGCTTCCTTGTTTCAGCTTGTGAAAGCCAAAATCATAGTTAGACCACGAAGTTGTGTAGGGTAGCATATACGAACCTTTGGTAACGCCATTAACAGTTAGATATTGAAGTCTTCCATCAGCACTAAGCTCCTGCATATAACGGGTGGAGATCGAATACATGCCAGTCTCGGGGACAGTGACTGTGAAGGTTATCGTACCGGAATTCTGCATCCAGACAAATCCGCTACCCGTATATCCAGGCTTCGGTTGTCCGTAAATCTGAGTCACCACTTGGAGATCAGGGGTAAGCTCAGCATTTTCGCTTTCAATCGTGAACAGTGGGGTGTCCGCATGAGCGGGGGCTGTGAGTAATCCAATCAACATCGTAAATGCTAGCATCATCAAGCTTGCCTTCGTGAGCACATTTTTCATTTACATCGTCCCTTTCCATGTAAAATATGAAAAATAATTATGCATCTTCAGCTCATGGTGGCGCTTTCATAGTAAAGATAGCATGTATACCAAATTTTGTAAATATGTCGACATTGAAAAGTTTATCACCTCGGAGATGAGCTGAAAGAAGGGGACAGATGGCGAAAAGACGATTTTACTGTTAAAATAATAGTAGCATCAATTTTGTCACTTATCCCGGGGCGTTCCGGTCATAGTCTGTATTCTAGGGCTTCCCGTGGTAGATACGGCATGGCTCCGGTTGTGAATTTCGGGTAAAGAAAGGACGATCATCATGACAAAGGGCAACCATCAATCCACACATGGTGGACATCATAGTCATAAACCGACGGTGGAGGATATCATTGATGTCATGGTCCAGCATGGGTGGCGGATTACAGAGCAGCGCCGCAAGCTTGCAGATATCTTCGTGAAGGCGGAAGGCTACCTGTCGCCCAAGGACGTATATGAACAGATGACGGTTCCTTATCCTAATGTAAGCTTTGACACGGTATATCGTAATTTGCGGCTGCTCAGCGAGATGGGCGCACTAGAGCAGTTTTATTTTATGGACGGCGGTCTGAAATTCCGGGCCAGCTGCACGGAGCATCACCATCACCATCTGATCTGTGTGAACTGTGAGAAGACACTTACTTTCGATTACTGCCCGATGGAGCAAGCGCTCAAGCTGCCCGGCTCCTTCAAGATCGTAAACCATAGGTTCGAGGTATACGGGGTATGTGAGGAGTGCCAGCAAGCACCGGTTCAATCCTGACATTGCTCCAGAGTGAGCGCACTGCGGCACTGAGGCAATTCAACTTGCAGAGGATGCTTCCGACTGCAGCTAGCACCGAGAGAACAGCACTTGATCATATGAGATGTGAATTTGGGATAGATACAGATAGAAGAGGAGCGGATCATAGCCGCTCTTTTTCTATGGGTATTGACCTACAGAATAAAAGCTGATATGCTCTATTAGTAATAATTACGTTTTTTTGTGAAATGCACTTTGCCATTACGGGAAGGCATTTATTTTTTTGAATTTATTTAATCGTAATAATTACATAATTAATAGATTGGATACGAGATACGAAGAGTCTTCAATGCATAGCGCAGGACAAATCGTATAGAGACAGGAGGGACGTGTCATGGTAATAGCTTCTTTGGAAAATGTAGTCTTCGGCTATGATGATGTGCCGTCACTGGAGCAGGCTACGCTGGAGATACATAGTGGCGAGATAGTTGCCGTCACCGGGCCGAATGGCGCCTCGAAGTCTACGCTGCTGAAGCTGATGCTCGGTCTGCTGAAGCCATGGAGCGGCAAGGTGTATCTGACCAAGAAGAACAAGGATGGGCACAAGCTGGTCATTGGTTATGTCCCGCAGCAGATTGCCGCATTTAACAGCGGGTTCCCGAGCTCGGTATATGAATTCGTACGCTCAGGAAGGCATGCGACGGGCTCGTGGCTACGGCGGCTTCAGCCCAGAGATGAGCAATTGACTGAAGCCGCATTACGCCAAGTGGGCATGTGGGAGCTGCGTCAACGTAAAATCGGCGAGCTGTCCGGGGGACAGAAGCAGCGGATTTGCATTGCACGGGCGTTGGCCCAGGAGCCGGATCTGCTTGTGCTGGATGAACCGACCACAGGCATGGATCAGGTGAGTCGAGAAGGATTTTATGAGCTGCTTGATCATCAGGTCAAGGAGCATGGACGGACCGTGGTAATGGTGACCCATGGGCTGTCTGAGGTGGAGCCATATATCGATCGGCTGATTGAGCTGGAGCGAAAGGAGGATGGAGGATGGAAATGCTGCACTACGACTTCATGCAGAGGGCATTTTACGCCGGTGGGCTCATTGCATTAGTAGCCTCGGTGCTCGGTGTGTACCTGATGCTGCGGCGTCAGGCGCTGATGGCGGATATGCTCTCGCATGTCTCGCTGGCAGGGATTGCAGGTGGAGCGTATTTGCAAATGAATCCCACCATCAGTGGATTCCTGATCGCGGTGCTTGGGGCGTTCATAGTCGAATTCGTACGGAAATTCTACAAAGCCTACAGTGAGATATCCATCGCGATCATTATGGTAGGTGGACTATCATCGGCTGTGATCATTATGAGTCTGGATCAGAAGATTAGTAAAAGCTTCTCCTCCTATCTATTCGGCTCGGTCGTAGCCGTCAATAGCACTGAGCTGTTCCTGATGCTGTTCGTTGCTGTCGTTGGAGGGCTGTACTTCTTTGTGTTCCGCAGACCGCTCTATCTGATCACCTTCGATGAGGAGACCGCGAGAACCAGTGGGCTACCTGTAAATCTTATCTCATATAGCTTCAGTGTACTCACCGGGATGATTGTCGCTGCAGCCATGCCAATAGTAGGCGTATTGCTGGTGTCAGCGCTGATTGTCCTGCCTGCAGCTCTGGCGATCCGTATTGCCCCGGGCTTTCAGTCGGCAATAATCATAGCCATGATCATTGGACTGACAGGTGTCTTCACTGGACTTACGGCATCCTATGAGTTCAGTACACCACCAGGAGGTACGATTGCCTTTGTGCTGCTGCTCTTCCTGATTACGGGCATTTCGGTCAAGAAGCTGATTCGGATGCTCAGCAAGAGCCTCACTAGCAAGTCGGTACCAGAAGCCGGGCCAATCCGGGCTTACGTATCTGCTCATAAGCAGGAGGTTCCTGAAACGGCAGAGCGTTAATGCTCGGAGCGGCTACGCTCCCCAGATCATTTCAGGTTGAATGATCTGAGGAGGATAACCGTTAGCGGACAGCGGCTCTATACTTACATTTTATCTTGTCTAGGTGCTGGTGGAAGAAAGTCTATTATATAACGCAAAGGAGATAGAATCATGAACTCATGGTTGAAAAAATCATTCATTGCCGCTGCAGGTGCAGCATTAATCCTGACAGGCTGTGGCTCCAAAACCGCTGGTACGACGAGTGGTGACGCGCCGGAAACCGGGAATGCAGGGAATGAAGCCGCTGCGATTCAAGTCGTCACTACCTTCTATCCGATGTATGAGTTTACAAGGCAGGTAGCCGGAGAGCATGCTGACGTAACGATGCTGATTCCGGGCGGCACGGAGCCGCATGATTGGGAGCCAAGTGCCAAGGAGATGGCGAAGATTCAGGAGGCAGACGTCTTCGTATATAACGGTATTGTGGAGGGCTGGGCCGAACAGGCGCTGGAGAGCACACCGAACGATAAGCGTGTTGTCGTGGAGGCGAGCCATGGACTGCAATTAATGGAAGGTACAGAAGGTGAAGAGCATAATCATGATGGAGAGGGAACTGACGCGCACGATCATGAGCATGGTGCAGAGGCCACGGCTGAGCATGACCATGACCACGAGACAGAGGCTGCACATGATGCGGCAGAGCATGATCATGATCACGGAGCTGAAGCAGTAGCGACTGAAGACCATGATCATGCATCCGAAGGTGCAGAAGAGCACAGCCACGATCATGAGCACGGTGCGGAAGGCCACCATCATGATTACGCCTTTGATCCGCATGTATGGTTGAGTCCAGCGCTGGCCCAAAAGCAGGTAGAGGCCATCCGTGATGGACTGATCAGCAAGGACCCTGCACATCAAGCAGACTATGAGAAGAATGCGGCTGCCTATGTAGCCAAGCTGCAGGAGCTCGATAAAGAATTTAGCGCTCAGCTCCAGCAGGCCAAACGGAAGGAATTTGTAACCCAGCATGCTGCGTTCGCATATCTGGCTCAGCAGTACGGATTGGTGCAGGTGCCGATCTCTGGACTGTCCCCGGAGCAAGAGCCATCCCCGGGCCAGATGGCAGAGGTTGTAAGCTTTGCGCGGGAGCATCAGGTCAAGACGATCTTCTTCGAGACGCTGGTAGACCCGAAGATCGCGCAGACGATTGCCGACGAGGTGGGAGCCAAGACGGATGTGCTGAATCCACTCGAAGGGCTGACAGCTGAGGATGAGCAGAACAACCGTGATTACCTCTCCATTATGAAGGATAATTTGCAGGCTTTAGTACGTGCGCTTAACGAGGCTTAAATCAGGTGTAATTCGTGCAGCTCGTGTAGCCATTTTTCACAGCATTTGACATGACTACTTTTCCTGGGTTTTAATAATCAGATAGCAATAATTGGTTACACCCGGGAAAGGAATGTGATGGATTTGAAGCAGGAAACAAGGAAGAAAGGCTCGACATGGATTCAGCTTGGTGCGCTCGCTGTATTTCTCCTGGCAAAAGGGAAGTCTCTGCTCGCGCTGTTCAAGCTGGGTAAATTCGGGGGAGCACTGGTATCCATGGCAGCCTCGATCGGAGCGTATGCCTTGTTGTATCCATGGGGCTTCGCAGCTGGCTTCGTGCTGCTGCTCTTCATTCATGAGCTGGGGCATGTCATTGCAGCCAAGCGCAAAGGACTTCCGGTATCGGCACCAGTCTTTATTCCATTCGTAGGGGCGCTGATTAACATGCGGCGTCATCCCCGTGATGCTGCCACTGAAGCCTATATGGCTTTTGGCGGTCCGCTATGGGGAACGGTAGGGGCTACAGCTGTATTCGCTCTGGCTCATATCCTTGATCACCACTTGCTCTATGCGATCGCCTATGTGGGCTTTTTTCTGAATCTGATTAATCTGCTGCCTATTCACCCGCTGGATGGGGGGCGTATTGCTACAGCGGTAACTCGCTGGTTGTGGCTGATTGGTCTTATTGGGGGACTTGTAGCTATTATATATCTGAGATCCTTCCTGTTCTTCATCATTTGGGCTCTCTTTGCTTATGATTTATATAAGAAGTATATCAAGAAAGAGAAGAATGAGATTGATCTGGAGGATAAGGACAGCTTCCTGATCCCGGTTCAGCATCTGCTGGATCAAGGCTTTCCGCTACCTGGTCCACAGCATCGGCGGGGCCTGGATTGGACAACGTATAGTACGCTCGACGGGCAGCAATTCGTCAGATTACAGTGGAATAGTATGGAGCTTGAAGGCACGATTCCTCTCAAGCAGCAGGGCATTGTGAAGCAGGTCTATACGACCAGCATAGAGCAGGTCCCGAAGGAGGACGGCATGTATTTGCGTGTGCAGTGTCAGGTGGATTCCGTTCTCTATGAGAATGATGCCTACTACGAGGTGCCTGCCGTTACGCGCTGGAAATTCGGAATCGGGTATGTACTGCTTGCAGCATTCCTTGCAGGGATGATGTATCTTACCCACGAATATAGCAATTTAACGTGATAGAGCATCTATAACTAGATTCAGGACATGGGACGGCAAATGCCGTCCTTTTTTGTATCAGGCGTATTCTTGCTATAGGCTGAGTTATAATGTCTTGATGGTTATATATGTCTAGTTAGATTCTCAAAAAAATGAACCGATGTGAGCTTCATTTCGCCTATATCATAAAGACATAGACTTAGGATGTGATCACAACATGCACAATGAACAGCAGTGGCTGCTGAAGTGTCGACACGGCGACAAGGATGCATTTTACGAGCTAGTCAAGCCTCATCTCGATCGGGCATATAGTACGGCAGTTGTTATTCTGCATTCGACGCACCTGGCGGAGGATGCGCTGCAGAATAGTATGCTGGAGGCCTATCAATCCATCATGCTAGGAAAGGAAATCCGCAATTTCGGCGCTTGGTTCAAGCAGCTCGTAGCTTCACGGGCACTGGATCTCGCGAGAGTGAGGGCTAAGCAAGTCCAACGGACAGATCACCTTGAGGGTACGGACCCACCAGACGAACAGGCTCAGCCGATGGAGGCTCTGCTGCAAAAGGAAAAGGACACCCAGCTCCTGCAGCAGGTGATGTCCTTGGACATTCGTCATCGAACCGTTATCGTTCTGCATTATTATGAGGAGATGTCGATCAACGAGATCGCACAGCTCCTTGGGCTGAAGCCCGGGACGGTCAAATCTAGGCTTCACACAGCCAGGTTGAGGCTGCTTCAGCAGTATGACAATTCTAATGAAAGGCAGGTGACCTATAATGTATAAGAAGTCATCCATGGAGGATCAAATGCTACGAGAAGAGCTGCAAGCATCTCTGGCTACCATAAGCGCACCGGAGTCCCTTCACCAATTTGCACGGAATATCGGCACGCAGGCTGTCCGCTCGGATGCTTCGGTTAATCATTCCGTGACTCACAGACGATCCCGAGGTCGTGGCAGAATGCTATATGCAGGCTTGGCAGCAGGCATTGTCGGGGCAGTCACACTCAGTCTGCTAACCGCACAGTTCTCGCCAGCCTTCGCGAGTGTAATGAATCATATCCCCGGCTTCACTGCCGCTTCCGAATGGTTGAGCTCACAGCGAGGCTTGGATGGCGTCGACAATGCGCAACAGCACGGATATCAGCCTTCAACGCCAGTTATGGAGCAGTTCGGTGACGTCAAGGTTGGGATCGGTGATGTGTACCTGACAAGCGAGAGGCTCTATTATAAGGTATTCATCAGTTCGGATGAGCTACAGCGACATCTGATTACTTATCCGGATGGTACCCGTGGAGTCGATCCCGCCCAAGTGAGCTATCACGCAGCAAGTCTGGATTTCCCGGGAATCGGTAACGGTATAGTGCATGTCACGATTGAGGATCGCCGTGAGCCAGTCATGGTCATCACCTCAGAGACGGAGGTTACACCAGCGGAGGTAGCAACTTTCCTTGCGGCGGCTCCACACGAATTAAGGTTCGCCTTCTATATTCAATCAGGTCCAGATTACAGCAACCACTTGCCAGAAAAGCATGAGCTCAGCGTACAGTTCGATAAGTCTAAGTGGCAGCCGGACCGGACATTCACCATGAACGAAAGCTTGAAGCTAGATGGTATTGATGGTGTGAGCTCCTTAGCGGTAAACAAGGTCACGATGACACCCCTGAATACGTATGTGGACCTGGCGTTGGATGACCAGGAAGGCTTCATTCTCGATACCAGTCATTCCGATCCGGCAATTCATCTCATAGATGATCAGGGAAAGGAATATCCGCTGGATACTTACTTTCCGCTGTATGAGCAAGAAGGACGTAATGGATCAGGTATAATCCGGCTTGTATTTACTTCCTCTCCCTATTTTAATCCGAAGGTCAGGGAGCTGAAGCTGCAAGTGGACGAGTTGTTGATCAGCGAACGTCGCGGCTTGGAGCTGTCTATGGATCAGTCCTGGCCTTCTAGGGTCACCATGAATGGCCAAGAACTGGCGATTACCGGAGCGAGTTATGCGGATGGATTCTTGGACCTGGACATTCTACAGCAAGCAGACCAGCTCCAGAACGTGCGCTTCAGCATACCATCCTATGTAGCCGAGGTATTGAAGGACGAGCAGCTGTATCAGCGGCTATATATTGAACAGGAGGGATATCGCAGGGGAGAGCTCTGGGCGAAGGAGGGGCAAGAGGAATACGAGGTCTCTCTCATGGCACAGCAGCAGCCTGCGTATCAGATAGAACTGATCGGTGAGCGGAAGCAGATTGCTGTCGGTCAGTCGATGAAGCTGAGGCTTGAGAAGCTGGATATGCAAGATTGATGATCAGAGTTCATTCCTGAACAGCCTGATATAACAATAAGTAGCCCATCACCTATATTAGAGTCAATTTGCCTCTAGATAGATGGTGGGCTTATTCATTTATTTAGCGAGGTCAGTCACAAGGGCTTAAAGATAGCTCGATTTCCACGTTCAAGCTCTTCGTTCAGATTCCATGTTCAGCATCAAGCATTATTTCTCAAGAGTAAGCTGATCTCCAGGCTGAAGTGCAAAGCCTCCGATTCCTTGCTCCTTCAGCTGAGAGACGAAGGCGACAGCATCCTGAACGATGCCTGGGAATGTACTGTGATGAACCGGGATCACGTTCTTGGCTTGCAGCCACTTTGCCGCAATCAGAGCATCCTTGGGTCCCATGGTATAGAAATCACCGATCGGCAGTATCGCGTAATCAATATCGTGAAGCTCGCCGAACATTTTCAAATCACCGAACAAGGAGGTATCTCCGGCATGATAAAGTGTAGTTCCGTTCCAATCTATGATAAATCCGCCGGGCATACCTGCATAGACGATGCTCTGGGAATCATCCGATACGATTGATGAGCTGTGGAATGCGTGAACAAGCTTGGCTGTGGCAAATCCGAGATTCACAGTGCCACCCATGTTCATTCCGATCGTCTTCAGTCCTTTCCAGGAGTAATATGTAGCAAGCTCAAAAGTGGCGATGATTGTCGCATCGTTAGCTCTAGCGATAGCTTCTGCATCAGCGGTGTGATCTGTGTGCCCGTGTGTAAGTAAAATATATTCAGCCTGGATATCCTCTGGCTTGGTCTTGGCAGCAGGGTTACCGCTCAGGAATGGGTCGATGATGATCGAGTGCTCCTTGTCCGAGATCTGAATGCAAGAGTGCCCATGAAAAGTAAGATTCATTTTTACTCCCTCCACATACTTTTTTTTTGTCTTTCGACGTCAGTGTGATTATATTTTTGTTTTCTTCTCTTGTCAAACTTTATTTCTTTTGGGGTCAAATTATTGTAGTATGATGTAAGCGAGTATTCTGGAAGGAGTTCAATTATCGAATGCAATCTATTGAAAAGCAGATCCTTTTCCTGCTGACAAAAAAGCGTAGTATGCATGCTAAGGAATTGGTTCAAATCTATACCAAGCGGGGTTATAAAGAGCAATCGATCCGTAACGTTCTATCACGAATGAAGAAAGAAAAGTATATTCAGGCAGAAGAACGTTCCTTGTATTCTATTGTAGACAAAGGGGAGCAGTTCCTATCCTTCGTGAATCGGAAGCCATGGCAATACGATGTGGATTGGAATCACAAGTGGTGCTTTGTACACTTTGAGGTACCGGAGCTTGAGAGGGTAAAAAGGGACCAATTCCGCTTGCATCTACTACAGCTTGGATTTGGTCAATTGTATAAAGGCGTCTATGTCTCGCCTTGGGACTACAGCAAGCAGCTGTTGCCCTGGATTCATGCGTCTTCCATGGAGGAATACGTCACGATCTCCGAAGCATCCATGTTGTTTGGAGACATTACCCCTGAGCGGACAGCCGAAATCTGGCCATTAGGGGATATCCATCAACTGTACCAAGAGAAGTGGCAGTGGTACCAGGACGAGTTCGTACCTGCCTTGAATCAGGAGATCAGAAATGGGATGGACCCGTTGGAGCTGTTTGTTCTTTATTTGCATATTGGGGAGGTTATTAGTGAGCTCAGTCTTAAAGACCCAATGCTCCCAGTTACTCTGCTTCCAGATGATTGGATAGGGCGGAGTGTGATCACCGAGTTGTATCGTTCATTTCAGTCGTTTGCTACCCTCATTCCCAGCTCTTCGGATTATTATCAATTTCTTGTGTAAATACATGGGTTGCGGTACGGAGACTGTGCGAGATATCTGCTATGTGATCAAGAGCTGGAATCATGCTTCTAGTCTATACTACACAGCAAGGCCGATCAGGATACACCTGCTCGGCCTTTGCTGCTTACACTTCTCCTGGCTTATACGCGAATATCCAGCTGCTGGCCCAGATTCGGGTGGGGTACGCTCTGGATCATTTCTGCTAATTGCTGCCCTTGTTGCTCAGCCATGTTCTTGGACACGGATAGCATCTTCAGACTGGCTGCTTGAGCAAGTGAGCCTTGGCTCATGGCCATGGATAAAGCTCCAATATCCATCCTGTACGCCTCCTTTCGTTGAGAGTAGTGTTTTACATGTGTATATATCGGTCATTGGCAGCTAATATTGTAATACCCAAATGTTGAATCTATGTTCTGTAGGACCTCGCCGCGGTGTTCAGTTAACTTTTCAAGAGCGACCATTAGCACGCCTATCCAATCAAAAACTTTGGTTAAGTATAGCACTGCATGCAAATACTTCTCGTATACACACAAGTACGGGAGGGCACTTATGGAGGCTCACGATAAGCAGACTCGTAACAATGAACACAATAAAGGATTATCGGTGTGGCATTTGACGATGCTTGCACTAGGGACAGTGGTCGGTGGATCGTTCTTTCTGGGATCATCTGTCGCTATTCGCGCAGCAGGACCGTCGGTGCTACTGGCTTATATCCTTGGCGGAATTCTCGTGTATTTCATTCTCTCTGCTCTATCTGAAATGACGGTGGGACGACCAGCAGCAGGATCGTTCCGCAGCTATGCGGAGCAGGCTTTTGGACAGGGGGCAGGCTTCATTGTAGGCTGGGTCTATTGGAGTGGACTTGTACTTGCCATGTCCAGCGAAGCCACGGCTGCTTCCATTCTACTGCAAGGCTGGTATCCGGGGATCTCGCTACCACTAGTCGGAGCGCTAATCATTATCACTGTCACCTTGTTGAACCTGCTGGGTGCGAAGCGGCTCAGTCAACTGGAGAGTGGGCTTGCGGCGGTGAAGCTGGCGGCGATAGCGGGCTTCGTCGTAGTAGCCGGGATTCTGGTAGCAGTGACCTTCTCTGGACAGCAACGGCCATTGGGTATAGACGAACTGGTCCATGGAGCATGGCTGCCTGGCGGCATTCGTGGGATTGCCGGCAGCATGCTGATGGTCATGTTCACCTATGCAGGCTTTGAGGTGCTTGGGCTCGCCGCCTCCGAGACGACTCGACCAGACGTTATCGTTCCGAAGGCGATCCGGTATACCTTGATTACATTGGTAAGCTTGTATTTGCTAGCGATGATCTCCTTGTTCATGCTGATGCCACCACAGCGGATATCTGAGCATATTAGTCCATTCGTGTCAGCACTCCAGACTTATGGTCTCGGTTGGGCAGGCACGGTCATGAACATTGTACTCGTCTCTGCGATCCTCTCGACGATGCTGGCTTCCGTGTTTGGCTTGGGCAGGATGCTGCGCTCACTTGCAGAGGAAGGGCACACACCAGCTTGGATGAAGGACCGATCTGATATCCCTTATCGGGGGATTCTGATCTCCGGCAGTGGCATGCTGGCTGCACTGGGCTTTGGTCTGCTTCTACCGCAAAGCGTGTATTTGTTCCTCGTTAGCTCAGGCGGCTTCGCCCTGTTATTTTCATATGTCATGATGCTGCTAAGTCACTATAGATTACGCATCCGGAACAAGGGTCCTCTGGCTGCTTCCCAGCCTATGCGCGGGTTCCCGTATACCTCGTGGCTCGCGATTGCAGGACTGCTTGTCATCATAGTGAGTATGCCTCTAATCCCGGGACAGGGAGGCGGCTTGGTGGCAGGCTTGTCGTTCATAGCTTTGTTTACCGCCATACATCTATCCCGTGGGCTGCTGAAGCGTAGGCAACTCACAGTTAACAGTAGTCTAGAAGCCAGAGAGCCGCGGCGCAGGCTGCATGGTTCAGGTGCTGCACCATCCTATGTACCGGCTTCAGCAGAGCTTGCTGAGGAGTTGACTCCAGTCCAGCAGGTGGAGAGTGAGCGGAATAGACACAAGGTAACGGGCGAGGGCCCTCGTGATATGGATATGCATCACCCCGTCACGGAGGAGTCCGATCCGTCCGGCACCGTGAAGGTACGACAGCAGCATGAATGGCAGAACAAGCGTTAATCTGCTTGCACTGCAAGTGAAAGCAGGTAGAGTAAGTAAAGAAAAATTACTTGGGATTAGGCGAGTATGTAGGTAAAGGAGAGTAATGAACACTGCATGCAATTTTTGCATACAGTGTTTTTTTGCTGCTAGCCATAATTGTAAAACTTTTACTTTTTTTTGAGTTGAGCTATAGATGGTGATGGAGCTTTGTGTTAAGATATTGAAAGGGAAATAATTCCTTTCTTGACTGACGCATTGGACAACCTCTGTGGATAGGGATAATTCCGCAGGAAGCAACAGATCGTTCAGTCGCATTGTGTTCCTGGCATGCTGAAGGAAGTGAGGTGATGATGAGCAGTCATTTCTTATTTTCTGAGGGATTGAACACATTCATCCACTATGAAACAGGAGGGATTGCCATGTCAAGGCTAAGAAAGGGTAGCAAGTTGGGGAGGTTGGTACTGGCGACGGCACTATTGGGCTCTTCATTTATGTTAGCGCTTCCAAATTCATTGGAGGCAGCACCCAGTGAATCCTATGCATGGAAAAGTGTAGTCACAGGTGGGGGCGGCGGATTTATTCCAGGCATTATTTTTAATGAAAGCGAGAAGGATCTGATCTATGCACGTACTGACATAGGAGGTGCCTACCGCTGGAACCCGAGTGATGAGAGCTGGATTCCGTTAACAGACTGGGTCGGATTCGAGGATTGGAACAAAAATGGGGTTGATGCGCTGGCGACGGATTCTATTGATCCTGATCGGGTATACATGGCCGTGGGCACATACACGAATGATTGGGACCCTGACAATGGATATATATTACGCTCTACAGATCGGGGGAACACCTGGGCAGAGACACAGCTTCCGTTCAAGGTAGGCGGCAATATGCCTGGACGTTCTATGGGCGAACGACTCGTAGTTGATCCGAATAAGAATAATATTTTGTACTTTGGAGCACGCAGTGGCAATGGATTATGGAAGAGCAGTGATTATGGAGCAACATGGACGCAAGTAAATGCTTTTCCCAATCCGGGTACCTATATTGAGGTTCCTGGAGACTCTTATCAGGGCGACATCGTAGGTCTATCATGGATTACCTTCGATAAGTCTTCAAGCGCGCCGGGCAGTGCTACCCAGACGATCTATGTTGGTGTCGCAGATAAGAGCAACAATGTGTACCGCAGCACGGACGGGGGCGTGACATGGACTGCAATCCCTGGCCAACCTACAGGCTATATACCGCACCATGGGGTGCTGTCTGCGAACGGTGATCTGTATATCAGCTACATCGATGGGGCTGGGCCGTATCGCGGGGAGAAGGGGGCGGTCTGGAAGCTGGACACAGCCACAGGCGTCTGGACAGACGTCAGTCCCCTCAAAGCGAATGATCCTGATCTGCACTTCGGCTTCGGTGGTCTTACTGTGGATGCACAGAACCCCGATACGGTGATGGTCGCTTCGCTGAATGCCTGGTGGCCGGATGAACAGATCTATCGGAGTACTAACGGCGGAGAGACATGGAGCCCGATCTGGGAATGGGATGGGTATCCAGCACGCAAGCTCAAATACAAGCAGGATATATCTGGGGCTCCTTGGCTTGATTTTGGCTCGCAGCCGATTCCTCCGGAGACTACGCCCAAGCTGGGCTGGATGATCGGTGATCTGGAGATCGATCCGTTCGATAGCGATCGGATGATGTATGGGACCGGAGCCACGCTATACGGAAGCAACAACGTCACCAAGTGGGACGAGCCTAATGGCAAAATAGACATTTCCGTTATGGCAATGGGGATAGAGGAGACGTATGTCCGGGATCTGGTCAGCCCACCTGCGGGTGCGCCGTTGATCAGTGCTTTAGCAGATGTAAGCGGATTCAGGCATACTCAGCTGGATGCTGTACCGGCCAGGATGCACCTGAACCCCTCCAACTCATTCAGTCTGGATTATGCTGAGCTGGATCCCGGCTTCATCGTAAGAGCTGGTGGCGTGGATGCTAATTATCCGACTGCCAAAATCTTCGGTCTCTCCCGTGACGGAGGGGCGAACTGGTATACCGCCAATCATCCTCAGACCAAGGAAGGCGGGGGTATAGTAGCCCTGGCTGCGAATGGAGAATCAATCGTCTGGAGTCTTGCCGAAGGTGTGTACTACACGACTAATTCCGGTAACTCGTGGACGGTGAGCACTGGTATTCCGGCAGGTGCCAAGGTAGCCTCGGATCGGGTGAATCCCGATAAATTCTATGGCTTCTCAGCTGGTAGCTTCTATGTGAGCAATAACGGAGGAGCTACCTTCACAGCCACAGCGGCGACAGGGCTGCCGAGCAGCGGTGACCTGGACTTCAAGGCGATGCCGGGACAAGAAGGTGATATCTGGCTGGCAGGAGGCTCGAAGGACGGATTGTACGGATTATGGCATTCAACTGATTCGGGAGCCAGCTTCAGCAAGCTCTCCAATGTGCAGGAGGCTAACGTGGTAGGCTATGGCAAGGCAGCGCCAGGTCAGGATTACATGGCAATCTATACAAGCGCCAAGGTCGATGATGTGCGGGGTGTATTCCGCTCCGATGATGCTGGCGCGAGCTGGGTACGCATTAACGATGATGCGCATCAATATGCATCTATTAATGTAGCTATTACAGGCGATCCGCGAATCTATGGACGCGTGTATCTGGGCACGAACGGTCGAGGGATTCTATATGCTGATCCAACGAATGCACCGCAGCAGCCTGGACCAGGGCAATCGGCGTCCATTGCGCCACAAAGCGCATCCTTTGATCGCCATTCAGACGTGGCCGATGATGTACAGGTAACTATCACACCTAACGGGAATACACTGACAGATATTCGCAGCGGGGCAGCAACGCTTGTCGAAGGCCGTGATTACAAGGTTGCTGGCTCGACAGTCACGATCTTGAAGGAATATCTGGCCGAACTGACGAAGGGGAACCATTCGCTGGTCTTCCATTTCAGCAGTGGCAATCCCGCTACGTTATCCTTAAATGTATTGGATTCAACGCCAACCACTCCGCTTCCCGAAGGGGCGCTGAAGGTGGCAGCCTACAATGGAACGACAGCACCTGCTTCCAACACGCTGAATCCGCAGATTCGTCTAACGAATACAGGTAGTGAGCCTATGGAGCTGGCGGATGTCACCCTGCGTTATTACTATACAGCTAACGGAGAGCAGACGCAGCAGATCTTCTTCGACTGGTCTACAGTCGGGGCAGCTAATCTGAAGGGAGCCTTCAAGAAAGTTAGCCAGCCTTCCGTCACGGCAGATACCTATGCCGAGATTGGCTTTGGAGCGGGAGCAGGTACTCTGCCCGCTGGTCAAAGCCTGGACATTCAAGTGCGCATTGTGAAGAACGACTGGAGTAACTATAATCAGGCTGATGATTATTCCTTCCACCCTTCGGCAACCGCCTATATGGAGCGTCCGGAGATTCCGGTCTATGTAGCTGGGAAGCTATTATGGGGCAGAGAGCCCAAGTGATGGCCAATCGTGTGGGCCGAACTACTGAGCGAACGAGCCGGGCCATGAAACTAGCATGTGGACTGATCATCTGGAGTTAGTATCTGACAGGACATAACCAGATAGCTTTGTTAAAAAGTATACGTGATTCGCAGCAAGCGACAGTTGATTCCTGATGTGGGATGACTGTCGCTAATGCTGCGTGTGAATTTGCGGGAAGATTGAAGAATGAATCGCACAACATCGCTTGAGCTCAGTCCCGGCTTGCCTCATATAGCTTATGCGCAAGATATGTGGGGTGGACGAAGGCTGCTGTCATATGGTCCCCTTTCCCAAGAATCAGGCGGTATTGACCAAGATGACTACTTTGTGCGGGATGGAACCCGAAAGGTGTCTGCGGCAGTGCTATGTCGGACGTCAAAAAGAGATAGCTCTTGGGGATGCCTAGCTGGTAAAAGGTCTTGAGCTGTAATGGCTCAAAAAGAGGCCCACCCGGCTCAGGCTTAACATTTCTGTAGATATCTTTGGCCTGACGTAAGGTGGCTGTGTTCACAAAGGTATCCCGGAACACCGGAAATGGCAGATTAATCGTACGGTTGCCGGAGGCGTTCAGCAGCTGTTGAAATGCTTGCCGCAGCGGTGCCGGGAATTGATCAGCCACGCTCTGACCATCAGGTACGACAAATGCGTCCCAGAAGACCAAACGCTGGATTCGCTCAGGGACCTGCTCCGCCACCTTTTGAATGACGGATCCCCCGAAGCTATGACCGACAAGTATAAAATGCTTGAGACGCTTGTCCTTAATGAATGTCACGACAGAATCAGCGATTTGATTGTGAGTAACGTGCGGGTTATAGAGGCTGCCATGACCTGCATATTCAGGAGCATAGACGGTATGGCCTTGTTTGCGCAGGGCTTCTGCCGTCCGATCCCAGAAAGCAGCATCTGCCCATGCTCCATGGACCAGAACAAAGGTAAGTGTTTGCTGCTTCTGTGGCTTATGGGCATTATGCATTTCGGTTGCAGCTAACCTTTCTGATTGGTCTGCTGTGTTTCCCTCTGCCAAATTAGCATTGGAATTGTGATTAACTTTGCTAGTGCTCACAACTATGGCAGTTGCAGCAGTTGCAGCAGCTCTAGTTGCTCCTACAGGACATACAGTGCTTATACTAATCATTCCAGCCAATGCCAGTGAACTCAGGATATATAGGGACCTTCTCATTCATTGAACCTCCTCATTATGGGCAGTCGGGTCGAGCAGCCATTGGCTCTTAACCAGTCAACTGTGGTTCAATTCATTATTTGGATTTTCAGGTGTTTTTATGTGATACTCTCCAAGCGCAGCCTTTTCCCCGTAAAGGACATGAAATAGCCCAGGATCCATCCGCCACAGCATACCGTTAATAATGTCCCTATCCCAATGGGACCATGAAATATCAAGGCAAAAGATAAGAATAGGATGTACACCAACGTTCGGGATAGCTGTATGTTCGTGGACAACAGCTTCTGGAGATTCAGGGTTAGTCGATCCACAGGGATCGGAGCCATACGAGTAACCAAATATATAGCGGTACCGAGTCCAGTGATTACCAGACCAATGGCACAGCATAGAAGCTGGCTGATCCCCCCAGATCGGATTGAATGGTAAGCGAGATCCCGAGTGTCAGGATCATAATGCCAATCACGAACCAGACATATCGTGAGGTGCTTGCTCTAAGCATGTGCAGGGGAGAGCGTCTTCGTCATCAGCACGTGAGGAATGCCATCTTCCATGAAGACATCCGATGCTGTCTGATAGCCTAGCTTCTGGTAAAAGCCTTCGGCCTGAGTCTGTCCATGGAGCTTCACCTGGGAGAGACCTTGTTCCCGCGCCACTTCCTCCAGTGCCTGAATGATCACCTTGCCAAGTCCATACTTGCGATAGGGGGAAAGGATACAGATTCGCTCCAGCTTTCCCGTCCCGTCTACTTGCCGAACTCGGCCTGTTCCTACCGGAAGCAGTTCATGATATACCAGTACATGCTCACATGAGCCATCCAATACATCGAACTCGTCAAATTCGGCCTCCAGGGGAACGCCTTGTTCAAGGACAAATACTTCCTTGCGAATGTTCATCACACGCTGTAGATCAAAATCCTCTGTTATTCTCTTCACATTCACTTCGTGTTCATCCTCTCTGGATTTAGTACGCGCACCACGTCATAATAAAACTAAGTCGCAAGAAGAGTATATATGAAAATATTATTGTTGTAAATGCAACAAAATGAGGGGTGTGTTCATGCCGGAAATTCTCCGTGAGATTGGAATGATCGCGAGAGCATTAGATTCAATCAGCAACATTGAATTCAAGGAATTTGAGCTGACCAAGGGACAGTACCTATATCTCGTTCGAATATGTGAGAACCCTGGAACGATTCAGGAGAAGGTAGCAGAGATGCTCAAGGTGGACCGTACGACAGCTGCCCGTGCCATAGCCAAGCTGGAGCTGCAAGGCTTCATTGAGAAGCGAGAGGATGACAAGAATAAGAAGATCAAGAAGCTCTATCCTACGGAGAAGGGAACAAGGCTCTATCCTGTATTGCATAGAGAAGGGGAGTACTCCAACAGTATGGCGCTCGCAGGACTTTCCGAGGAAGAGACCCAGACAATTTATCGACTGCTGCAGCAGGTTCGGCAGAATGTGGAAGTCGAATGGGAACAGGTGAAGAAGGGGAATAAGCGAGAATATTAACTGCTGGCCGGAGGAAACCCATCTCACAATGAAAAACTTGTACTTCTGCTACAATGTTAGGAGAATTTGATAAACAGGGTATTCATGGGAGGGGAAAAATACATATGATATTGATCAGGCCGTTAACAGAAGCTGATCTGGAACAGCATCTTAAGCTATGCTCTACGCTGGATCAGGAGAGTGAATTCATGCTGCTGGAGCCCGGTGAGCGAACGACTTCGCTAGAGCAGCATCGATTAATAAACCAGCCATTGCTGGATGCTGAGCATTCGACCATTCTTGTAGCGGAGGGCGAAGGGCGTCTGGTAGGTCATCTAGTTGCCCGGGGCAGCGAATTGGCGCGGATTCGTCATAGTGCCTATCTGGTTATCGGGATATTACGCGAATACTCGAATCGGGGGTTAGGCAGCCAAATGTTCGGGGCACTGGAGCATTGGAGACAGGCCAACAGTATTACGAGGCTTGAATTGACGGTGATGGCACATAATGAGGCTGCACTTGCTTTGTACACAAAGCAGGGCTTTGATATTGAAGGAATCAAGCGGAACTCGATTCGAATTCGTGGACAATACATGGATGAATATTATATGGCTCGTATTGTAGGGGAATAGGAGGTATGGCTATGAAATTTGCTTTGGTGCTGTTTGATGGAGTTACTTTTCTGGATTTCATTGGCTTTTACGATGTGGTCACAAAACTACGACATTTTGACATCACGAAGGACGCAACCTTTGATATTTGTGCCCGCCATGCAGAGGTTCGTGATGAGCTTGGTCTTACTATCAAGATCAACAACGTTAATCCTGATCTGTCAGACTATGATGCTGTATTCGTTCCGGGTGGAATGGGTACGCGCCAATTGCGGTATGATGAGGAATTTGTGGCTTGGCTGAAGCAGGCGGAGCACGCGCAATATCTGATCTCTGTATGTACAGGCTCCCTGCTGCTCGGAGCAACTGGACTACTCCAGGATACCAAGGCGACTACCCATCCGCTGCAATATGCGTTACTTGAACCCTATGTAAAAGAGGTTGTGCAGGCTAGAATCGTACAGGATGAACGCGTAATCACCGCTGGCGGTGTATCGACCTCGATTGACCTTGGGCTGTATATGATAGAGCTACTACTGGGTACGGAAGCGAAGGAGCAGGTGAAGCGCGGCATTGATTATCCATATGAGACACAGGGAATTGTTGTAGAAGAAGGATAAACGATATTGAAAACAACAGCAGGAGACAGTTAGATATAACAATGAATCTCCTGCTGTTGCGTATGAGGTAGCCCATAACGAATCATTTTAGCTATAGGGCAAGGGGGCTTCACCCAAAATTACAGCCTCGCGTTATTCTTAAAGCCAGCTGACTGGTCTAGCCCGTGATATTTCCTGCTTGCTTGAGCCGCTTGGCGATTTCGTTGAATTCCTCTTGGGATATGCCTGGTGCGAATTCTTCCTCTACGGCTGGGGATTCTGGGACAGGAGCACCTGCTGGTGCACCGTGCACGACCTCCAATGTGGAACCGTCCTCAGGATGAGTACCTTTCCATATCTGGTCAATGGTTGTAAAATCCTTGTCGCTCCACGTATACAGCTTCGTGTGCGCCCCTTTATCCTCATATTTGCGCGCTTCATTGAAGGCCTTGTTGTTCAGTGAGGGAATCGGTACCAGCTTCGTTACGTTGACCCCGGTAGCCACTTCCAGTGCCTTGGCATAAGCCACGACGTGAACGCCGCCACGGACCAGCAGATAGCCGACGACCTCACGGGCTGCTGGATGGTCTGTCATTTCGTAGACCTTCATTTTATGGGTTCTGGCCCCGCACTCCAGGAAGAAGTTGTGGAGCAGATCCTCTACAAGGTTACCACTATTGAAGACGTAAGTACCGTTCCACGGGTTGCCCATTGAATCGAACGGCAAGGCTGCTTGTGCCCCGGCCAGGTAGTGATAGGATAGGCGGGCGTGCTTTACCCCATCCAGCGGTGTGCGGTCGGGGTCCTGTAGGAAGGTAGATCCTTGCAGACATTTATTTATCGCGTGAGAGACAAGCTCGACATGGCCCAATTCCTCGGCGGTAATACTCATGATCAGATCATAGAAAGGTCTTAGCTTTTCCTTGGACCGGAAGTTGAAGGACTGGAAGAGGTAGTTGTTCAGAGTCGACATTTCACCGAATTTCCCGCCCAGAAGCTCCTGCACAGCAGCAGCGGCATTAGGGTCTGGCTTTCCGACATTAGGAATTTCAATTGCAATCTCATCCATACGCTTGAACATCTTTGTGTGGCCTCCTTATAATTCTTTAATGAATTGGATGTAATGCTTAACGAATTAGATGCAACGATTATCATCCAGTACAATCTGCCGTAACAGCTATCAGAGCAATGCAGATATACTTGTACATATACGTCTATTGGTAATTTGAATCAGGTTTTTCCAATAACAGCAAGTACTTTAGAACAGATATTCGAAGTTTTGAACCGGAGGTTCTAATGCTCTTACAGACACTTTCCTTGCGCGAATTGAAGAAAGCTAAGGTCCAAGATTGCGATCTATGTAGCCAGCTTGTACTTGATGCAGGGACGAATGTTCCATGAAGTGATGGTGGATGACATCTGTCTAATGGCCGAGGTGTCGCGCGTGACCTTCTTTAAGTTTTTCCCAAAAAAAGAAGATGTACTCTTATATTTCATGCGGAGACCAGAGAGCTGAATGAAATGCTGTATGTATTTGAGCAGCCTTTTGTGATTGACAGTGGAAAGAATATGCGGAAATTCGGCTATGTAACATAACAAAATCCAGGGCTAGAGCAGCCCCGGATTAGCTAGGATACAACGGTAACATTTCAGTTCGTGTTACCTCGTTATGGTGATCTACAAGCAATTTAATCTACAAGCAGGTGATCTACAAAGAAGAGGTTGCTCGTTACAGGTTCATCTAGTTTTTGTACGAGTCTACTTGGAAGGTAATAATCTTGTCGTAGATCAGGTAATCTTTGCGGCTTGTAAAAGGTCCCTTGTTATTGCTATGTTTATTGATCGCAAATGTCACGGACCCCGAACCAGATGCTCGCTGCTCATACCAGCTAATAAAGGCATTTACTTCATTCATGGAAAGATCGTACTCTTTAACCTCACCCGTGTTAATCATGATGGAAAGTAAGGCTCTGTCCCCACTCGTATCTACTGGAGGGTCATTTGGATTACCAGTGCTCTGAGGAGTAGCACTAGCTTCGTTGGACAATGCTACCTCAACGCTGCCGTTGATAGCCCGAACGATATAATAATAGATCGTGTTGTTCACTACATCTTTATCTTCGAAAGTGCTAACTGCTCCATCGACAGTGCCAACCACACTATAAGGGCCACCTGCAGTAGTGCCACGCTGAATTTCATAGTTAGCAGCATTAGGAATAGAGTTCCAATTCAATGTAACTTTGCCATTGCCAGCAGCGGCGGTCAAGTTCAGTTGCTCTGCAGGAGGACCATCTGAGCTCTTGCCGAATATATTCCATTCATTTTGATACACGCTTGATCTGGCCTTAAGCACCACAGTAGAGACATTCTGAACAGGGAGCGGCAAGCTTTCTACGGTATTATTGGCGGTAGGTGTATAGGCGTACAGTAACGTGTTATCGCGATCATAGAACTCAATGGTTGAGTAGGCAATGCTATTACTATTCAAAATAACTGAAGATACTTCCACTGGAGACGGGAAGGAATACCAGATCAGGTTGGTGGCTGCCTGAAGTGTCCTGCTACTCGTATTATTATCGGTTAACTCACGAATGGTTGAAGTCGAAGTCGTGATGGAAGTGCCTACATTGAGCGCAACTCTGTCCAGCAGACCGCCTGTATAATTACTAGCGTTTGGAGTGATTGTTTTTTCAGCTGAATCTACGCTTTCACCTGCCTCATTGACAGATGATACCACGTAATAATAAGTGGTTCCGTTAAGGACAGTTGTGTCTGTGTAGGATGTTCCGCTGGTCGATGCTAAGAGCGAGTATGGACCGCTTTTACTGGTCGAACGCTTGATATTGTATGACTTGGAGGCAGTTGAACCCCAGTACAGGTCTACCGTTGCATCTCCACCCTGAATCCAGTTAATTACCGGGGCTGCTGGTGCAGCTGTTGGGGTGGAAAAAACGTTGAATTCGTAAAAATACGCAGCGGATGTTGATTTCAGGACAACTGTTGATACATTATTCACTGCAGCAGGCAGAGATTGTACGGTGTCATTCGCTATCGGCTTGTAGGAATACAGCAGATTGTTATCTCCATCATAGAATTCAATGGTTGAAGTCAGACTTCCATTCAGAATAATGGCCGAAATGGTCTGTGGTGCTGCAAAGGTATGCCATATCAGATTCCCATTGGCTAAAAGATAACGGCTGCTAGCACTATTATCTGTCAATTCCCGAACTGTAGCGGTTCTATTTGATATAGATGGGCCGGCATTTAGTGTTACTCGGTCAAGTAGCCCGCCAGTATATTTACCTGAATTAGGTGTTGCGCTCTTCTCAGGAGAATTTACGCTTTCTCCAGCTTCATTGGCAGATGAGACAACATAATAGTATGTTGATCCGTTGTTAACCGAATTGTCGGTATAAGAGGTACCGTACACAGATGCAAGAACCGTATAAGGCCCGCCTGTCGAGTTAGCACGCTTCACGTTGTAAGACTTGGCTTCCGTATTGTTCCAGTTCATGTCAATGCTCTTGTCACCAGCCTGAATCCAGTTAATGCTTGTTGCAGCAGGAGGAGCTGATGGTGTTGTAAAGACATTCCATTCATAGTGGTAACCGCTGGCTCTTGATTTCAAAACCACTGTGGCAACATTGGTTGCAGGTGTCGGCAAGGATTGAACAGCATCATTTAATGTTGGTGTAAATGAAGTAATCAGAGTATTGCTGGAATCATAAAATTCAATGGTTGAGTTCATGGTGGCGCTCTTTAATACAATAGCTGAAATATTTTGCGGGGACGAGAAGGTGTGCCAGACCAGATTCCCACTTGCAAGCAGGTATCTTGTATTGCCATCTCCATCAGTTAATAGAGTGGTCGTTGCAGTACTGTTACCTACAGCGGGGCCTACTTTAAGTTCAGCCTGATTCAGCAGTCCCCCGCTATATTGGTTCGCTGCTTGCATGGATGCACTGGGCAATACCACCCATAGCAATGCCAACAACATAATTGTGAAGACAATATTTCGATTTCTCAATGTGTTAATCCCCCTTAAAATTACCATTTTTCACAATGTATATTATAAAGTCATGTTACTGCCAAAAGAACTCCGTCTAAAGAACTATTTTAGGTGGGTATTTGCGAAATTTTTGAAATTTTATAGTTTTATAGACCTTATTTTTTTGTCTGTAAGGAGATTTATTTGAGTATTTAGAATCATATATGAGAGGGGGGTGACTTTATTCGCTTGATTATGTACATGCACTTGCAGAACCACGAAATTACAACAACACACGACAAAGACGCCACTCATTATGAAGCAATGAATGGCGTCTGGATTTGAATGTCTTCCTGAAATAAAATCAGAACATGGGAAGCTGGTCCAGATTGTTGGTTGGATCTCCGTCGGCATCTCCGCGGATATAGGCTCCCCCGTCCTTGCCCTTGAATACGTTGACCCCAGTGATGGTACCACTCTGAACCTCCAGCAGTGCTTGCTGATAATCTAAGACACGCCCGGTTGAAGTCTGAAATGCAGTCAGATCACCGTCACCGTTCTTCTGTACAGCGACGAAGGTCTCACGCGTATTTGTGTTCGGTTGGAGTGGCTGCGTGGGCTGTATAGGCTGCATGGATTGCGTAGTCTGATCAGGTTGGTTAAATTGGTTAGGTTGGTTAAGCTGATTAGGCTGATTGGGTTGCATAAGTTGAACAACTCCTTGTCTTTATTGGTTGACCGTATCTATGCCTATCGTCCCCATATCTAAGGAAGACTATACCGAGTCCATTGGGCCCGCCAACCAGCCAACCCACCAACCCACCCACCCACCAACCAACCAACCCATCCACAATAGGCTTGTCGCTTATCAAGGATAGATGGATCTAGTAAGAAGTCTTCAGCCAGTTCTGCTTGTCCCACGATAACTTGCCTGCACCAGCCCCGCTATTGCCGCTGAGCAGAGTCTTCAGCCCAGCCGGGTCCTCCAGACTGTAGCTGTAAGGGAGAGAGGAGATGCCAGACCAGGAGAAAGGAATTACCGTTGCTGGTATGGGTGCCAATGGGCTATTGGCTGTCTCGCTGCTTCCACGAAACGTCTGGCCGTTAAAGGTGTAGATGGTATCTACTGCCTTAATCTTGCCAGTGTATGTGGCATTCGAAGCACTTTTTTGGTTATTTCGTAGCGGATATTGAATACCGATCAGCTGGGAATTCTCGACGAGTACAGCTCCACCTTCGGTAGAGATTGCCCCGTTGCTGGTGACACCAAATTTATACCCTTTGGATGAGATAGCAGTTGTCATAGCAGAAGTAATGATCTTGCCAGCCTGCTCTGCGGCCGAACTGTCTGCAACCACATTGTACACGTGTGCATTTCCGCCACGAAGACGAGGCAGGCGATCCTGCAGGTCTACATAATAATTATGATGCAACGTAATGTTCAGATCGGGGTTATCAGACGCTAGTTCATTGGCACCGACCAGGTGCCCTTTTTTCTGGGAGCTGGCGACGGCAATAATATCATTCTTGCTCAGACCAACAGCGCTGCTACGCAGATAATCGTACATTGGGTATGCGGAGCGGTTGGCTTCCAAAGCGTTAATCTGCTGGGTTACCCAGCTATTAGAGGACCGGTTGTCCCCTTTGAAGAGAGACCATGATACAGTTAAGCCAGACGTTCCTTTTTTGGAATCAACCAACCCATCGTAGGCTTTGTTGAAGGTACAGTGATCAATCCATACTTTGTCACTCTCTTCAACTGTGATATAATCCCAGTCGTTCTTGTCATAGTCACCCTTGCTGGACTCGTCCCATTCCCAGAGCTCATCGAATTCAAGGTTCCTGATTATGACATTGGAGCTACGCTTGATCGTGAACGCAGCATGCTTGATCTTGGAGCCATTCGCAGAGAAGATGGTTAGCCCATTGAAGCCGTCAATGGTTACCTTGCTGACCCCAGTCTGCAGCAGCACGGGATGGGTGAGAGGAGAGTTATGTGCAGCAAAGGGCGATTTCTGGGCATCAGTCGGCAGCTCATTCCAGCCCAGATTCAGGTCGTTCATAATCTCCACAACCTTGACGCCGGAGTTCTTCTTCAAGGCTGCAGCCAGATCTGAGGCATTGTAGACTTTTTTGTACTGTGCGGTGTTGCTCTCGGCGACGAGGCCGCCCCCGGTATTCCCGCTTGAGAAGCCCTTCAGATCATAGACGCTGTTGGCCCCGGCGAGTGTCAGGGTGTTGGCATACACGTCCGCTGTAACTCCATTAGCAGAAGAATTGTTAACGTTTTCAAAATTGGCTTCTTCAGCACCGACTGGTAGCATTACGCTAAGAGATAGGACGGCAGCAAGGGCAGACCCGGTCAGCATGTTCCAATAGTTTTTCTTCATGTACGTTCCTCATTTCATAGAGATTAAAAGAATAAGGAAAATCAGCCATTATCAGATGATTATTGTAAGCATGCTCTGGTTGTAGCTGTGTAAGCTGTGAACACGATCAATTCCGGGCACCCCTCCCGTCGCCCTTAAGATATAGAGCGTCAGATCTCGGCTGCAAGACTTAGGCTGCTAACGTTCATGGCAACATCATATAGCAAAATCCCCAATAAATGCAAGCGCTTTCTATGACTTATATTTACATTTTTTGAAGTTACATATTCTGTGTGATTCAGCTGTATATAAGCGCATATTAAATCGACCTGGTAGCCGATATACTTAGTAGACTTACAATGTAAGCATGAGAAATGAGGGTGATGGATATGACAAAAAACGACACGTCAGACAGCCTTAAGCGTATGCTGAGCTCATTAGCGTTAACTTTGCCGCTAGTACAGAGGCTGATTCCTTCGGACGTAATGTTTGCTCTAACGGATAGGGAGAAGTTTATTTATTATCTGCCAGGAGAACAGTTGGATATAGGTCTTAAGCTCGGGGTACCGATTCCACCGACGGGAGGCATTCGGAAGGCTCTGGAGACGAACAGTGTGATTACAGTCAGTGTGCCGGAGGAAGTATACGGCTATCCCTTCAAATCGGTGTCCATGCCAATCCATGATGAACATCAGCAATGTCTTGGTATTTTGACCATGGGGATCAGTCTGCACAACCAGTTGACGCTTGAAGGGGCTGCTGCGAAGCTGGCTGACAGCTCAACTGAAATTCGGGAATTATCAGATGGCATAGCTGGGGCAGCCAATACCCTAATGTCGGAGGTACATGTGCTGAATGAGCTGGGGGGTCAGGTACTCACAGAGCTGGAGAGGGCTGATGGTATGCTTCGCTTCATCCGGGGCATCGCGGATAATTCGCGGCTACTCGGCATAAATGCAGCGATTGAGGCTGCCCATGCCGGAGATGCGGGACGGGGCTTCGGGATCGTGGCGAAGGAGATTCGTACGATGGCAGACTCTAGTAGCTCTACGTCCAGCGAGGTCGAGGAGATGCTAACCTCCATTCATAGTCACATTCATGAGCTGCGAGTCAAGCTCACTGCCTGCTCTGAGCTGAGTGGGAATCAGGCTGCAGGAACAGAAGAGATCGCCGCTTCTATGCAGCAGCTTGCAGCCTACGCTGAGAATATACGGGACATTGCCAGACGTATTTAAGTACATGAAATAAACATTATAGATATATGCAGCAGACGCATATGAAAATGACGATGGTGCAACTGTTTTGTTTTATTATTGTAGACGCATATTGAGCCCAAAACAGGCCCTCCGCTGATATAGAGCGAAGAGCCTGTTTGTCTAGATCTCATAGATGTCTGAGAGGTTCGTAGTGCTTGTTAATTATGCGTTCGTAGGCTTCTTGGGACCTTGTTCGACCTCCAGAATATCCAGCAGGAACATGAAGATCGGGATACCGATGATCAGTCCCCAGATGCCCAAATAATGCTCGGAGAAGATCAGAATCAAGAAAGTATAGAACATCGGCAGCTTGGTCTTGTGGGCGTACAGCCGTGGATTCAGGAAGTATGTCTCTAGCGCGTGCACCGCCATGATCATCACGAAGGTCCAGACCACCAGCATGAAGCCGCCAACCTGAAAGCCGATAATGCTAACCGGAATGAGGGAAATGATAACCCCTGCCACCGGAATCAGACTTAGCAGGAATACCATAATCGTCAATGCGAACAAATATGGATAGCCAAACAGCCACAGCCCGATCATCGTGAACACGGTATTGAAGAGGGCAATCATTAGCTGAACCTCGATCACTTTGCCGAAAGAGGAAGTGAATCGTTGACCGAAATATGCAAATTCTTTATAAGCCCAGCTAATTTTACTGGTACGGAATTTCTCGGTAAACTGGACGATCGTCTTCCTCTGCAGCAGATAGAAGAAGCTGAGAATGATAACGATCAGGATAATCTGCAGCCATTTACCCAGAGTAGTGATGTAGGCTATGGCATTCCCAAGATAAGCTTGATAGTTGATATCGCCCTTCTCCAGCAGACTGATTAAATACTGTATGATCTCGTTATTGTGAGGCGTGTCCAGAAAATGACTGATGCTGCCAATGACTGCGATCAGCTGTGTAACAAGCTTGGGCATGTAATTGAATATGCCGTAAATTAGTCCGCCAATGAGCAGTAAATACAGGAAGATAATTACCAACACTGGTGAGACGGGGAATAAGCGACTAAGCTTCCGTGTGACAAGCTCCTGAAGGCGTCCCATGACGAAGGTCACCAGAAAGAGTAAGAGCAGCAGGCTGAGCATATGTCTCAGGCTGACTAAGAGCAGCACGACCAGCAGAAGGAATAATATTCTGCGGACCACTGCATTGGCAAAAAATACGCGCAACGTTTCCATAATGAGTTACTTCCCCCGTTTGCAAAATACTGATTTCACGAGCTGTCAGCTCGGAGTGATCCACAGATATTTCCCATGGATGATGACACATGATGGCTCTCAGGGGAGACATCATGTCGTTGGTGCAATGACTTCGTCATTGACGCATGTCATATGTATAGGACAGCCACATCTAAGTATATACGATTTCTGTAACCGAACAGTTTCCATTTTACCTCAAGACTTGTTCTATGTATATGAGGAGGCTGGTGAATCATCCCTTACAAAATCATATTATCGGTAGTGCTTGTTCAGATTATTAGCTAATAACAGCTTCGTAATTCATTTCATGATTCTTGGTCTAGATGTGGATCAGTATGCAGAGCTGCGTCGTTCGGATAACAAAAAAACAAGGCGGTTTCCCGGTAGAAGGATCTACCAAGGAACCTGCCTTGCTGCGTTGCTCTAAGTGTTGCGTAAGTGTTGGTCTATAACTGTTAGTCTATGTGATGATGGATGAATAGACTGTCATCCCATTGATTGCTGCTTAGTTAGAAGGGGTGTTGGTGGTAGAACTCGAACCAGAATTAGAATCCGAGCTGGAGCCAGAGCCTTGAGCTCTTGTTCTACCGCCACCAGGCCCGCCTTGGCCACCGCCCATGCCACCAGGGCCACCCATGCCGCTGCGTGCTTCCGTGACTCCAGACTCGTTCACCCAGGTTACATTGCCTGATGCGGTAAACGAGACTACTTTGGTGCCGCCACTGTAAGTACCGTCACTATACAGCCCATCCTTAGCCGTTCCTGTGGAGGTACCGCCAGAGTAGAGAACATAGGAGCCGTCTGCCTCAAGCTCTGGAGAGCTTATGACGATGGACTGATAATTTTTGGCTGGGGCGAACGTCAAGATTGAATTACCACTGTTGTCCTCCAGATGTACCAGTGTTCCCGCCTGTTGCTGCTCGGTAAAGGTCATTGAAATGGCATTCTGGCTGGAAGTGTCAGAGACAGCTTGCGCCATACCCGAGCTTCCGGCTGCTACCAAGTATCCGCCGCTCATCTCGAAGCTGCCGTCATAATCCAGAGCACCATTGCCATTCGCGGTAGGTCCGTTGACAATGACGGTGCCTCCTGTCATGTAAATGGAGCCGTTCGAATCCAGGCCATCGCCATCGGCATTGACTGTCAATGTGCCGCCGTGAATATAGAGTGCATCATTGGTAGCCTGTCCCGGCCCACCAGGTCTGCTCATTGATGGAGTTGAATTGCTAGTTGAAGCAGATGCTTCGCTGGTCGTTGCTGAGTTGTCCGCACTTGAGTCTGTCGCAAGCTCCTCGGCACCAGCTGCGTTAACACCATCATCGGAGGCTGTAATCCGTATATCGCCACCATTCAGGGTGATGATCGAGGCCTCCAGTCCCTCATAGCTTTGCGTCACTTCAATCGATCCGCCGTTAATGGTGAGGGCTGCATCGGCATGAAGCCCATCATCGCCAGTAGCCAGGTTGAGCTGTCCGTCATTCACAGTCAAGCTGCTGTTGCTGTGCAATGCATCGTCTTTGGCATCAATGGTAAAGGAGCCGCCGTGAATAATAAGATCCGTGCCTGCCTTGAGGCCTTTGGCGCTGGTGCTCTCTGTGTCTTCCGTAGTCACCGTTGTATCTGCACTGCTGGTGTCTGTTGCTGTTCCCGTCTGGCTATTGCGGTCAGGAGCTGAATTATCTGGCATTGCCTCTGGAGGGGCACCCTCTGAAGGCGCACCTTCTGGAGGTGTACCCATCTCCGGTGGGGTCATGCCACCACCTTCAAAGCCGCCACCTCCGAATCCATCTCCACCACCAGGCATTTGCTCTGTCTTCACTTCTGCATTAGCACTGCCGCCACCTGTGACGAGTTGATATGTTCCATCTTCTATGACAAGTGTCGTTTCAGCCTGGATGGCGTCATGAGCGCTTTGGATATGATAGGTACCGGCCTGAATAGCGACGAAGCCTTTGTCTGCTTCGGAGTCGTTGGTGGACTTAATCCCGTCATTCTCTGCTTCGATAGTAAAGGTACCTGCTTGAATCGCTACCAGATCCTTGCCTTTGATGCCATTATTGGCTGCCTTCACATTGAACTCGCCGCTGACGATTCGCAGCTCATCCTTACTCGTGATGCCATCGTTGAAGCTTGCAGTCACATTTAGTTTGCCTGTTCCGTTGAAGGTCAGATCTGCCTTGCTGAAGATTGCAGCATCGGGCTCGTCGGTCGAAGCATCGGCATACACATATTTAGCACCGTCAGAGATCGAATTTACTGTGCCATCAGCGAGTGTAATGATGGCTTTGCCAGCTTTTTGCACGAAGATCCCGGCGCTATCCTCGTTGTGTATGGTGACTCCGTTCAAGACGAGCTGCACCGTGCCTTTGTCAGCGACATTGACGAGAATTTGTCCGTCACTCAGTTCACCCTGTAGCACATAGGTGCCTGCTTCGGTGATTGTTATCTGACCAGTCTCTGCGTTCGCCCCGTTGCCGGAGATTGAGGCAGTTGTGCCAATCAAGGTGATCGTTGTTGCCTCACTGGCAGACCAGGTAGCTGCCTGATCCGCTGTATCGAAGCTCACAAGACTGGCGAAGGTAGCCTGATTCGCCTGACTGGAGCTGGCAACAACCGCGGCACTCACTTGAGAGGCTGCTGTGCTGGAGGTAGCAGTTGCGGTGGTGCCTGTAGGCCCTCCGCAAGCTGTGACCAAAGCCGTAATCATCACAATAGACCAAAGTTTGCTGCCTGCAATTATTTTCTTCATCATAAATCATCCTTTCAGAATTTCAGAAATGAACTAGCGATTCGGATCCATATATGCGATTCGGGTTACACAATACATTAATCAATGGATAAGACTCGTTGAATAAGATTCACTTGGATAAAATCAATTGATCCATTAGTTAATACTCAGCTATCGGTGTCGGATTCATCGTAAGCGAGAGGTCCAGATTCCCGTTGCGACAGCGAATGGCGTCAAGAAATTCCTTCTGATTGGTTGCCGGATGGAGTGTGACTGCATAGACCAGCTCATACAGACTACCGAGCTCGGTTGTCTTGATTTTGCGCAGCTCATAGCCGACATTGTACTGCTTGAACACTTCATCGAGCGCTTCCTCATAGCTGAGGTTCTCCGGTATGGTCACCTTCAGCAGCTTCTGCTGGTGCTTGCGGGCACCGAAGTTCACTTTACTCAGCACGAACATCAGCACACACAGAATCAGGGTGAATAGTACGGCGTATTCAAAAGCACCGACACCACAAGCCAGACCAGCTGCCATCGTGAACAGGACATAGGCGATATCCTTCGGATCACCAGGTGCGCTTCGGAAACGAATAATGGAGAAGGCTCCTGCCAGACTGAACGCCCGTGCGATATTGCTGCCAATGAGCAGTATGATGATGGCGACGATGACGGGCAGGATGACCATGGTTAACGTAAAGCTCTGGGAGTGGGCTCCCGTGTTGGTCTTCATATAAGTCAGGCTGATGATGGCACCTAATAGAATGGCAATACCGATCGTCAATATGGATGTTCCGAGGGTCAAGGTAGAATCACTTACGGTCGAATTAAATAAGGTATCAAGCATATAGGACACGCTCCATTTCTCTTGGGTTATGCGGGATGTGCAGATCGGTCTCTGCCTGGCTGCCGTTGCGCAGCATTTTCTTGTACTCATTGCCATACTTGGAGAAGCTCGTCCGGTACAGTCCATGATCGGAGAGCATTCGGGAGAGCCACAGCGGCACGGTCTTCTCGGCCTTAACCTCCATCAGCCAGCGTCCGTCTTCTACGAGGGGAGCGCCATAATCGCCATCCTCCAATTTGAGATCGAAGCGGCGACTGCGTATGTTGGTGTCAAAGGTGATGCGCAGGTCACGGCTGTTCTTATCGAACAGAGCTTTGCGCTCATAAGCCAGATAGACCTTGGGCTCCAGGTTGTACAAGCTTAGAAAATACTTGATCTCCTCCACAACCTGAGGGTTCATGTAATCAGCCAGAGCCGGAGCATTCCCGGTTCTTACGAACTCATACGCTTCATTCAGCTTCAAGGCTGTTCTACGTTTGTTCACCAGCCCGAACACCTTCTTCTTGATCTCCAGATACACCTTTGCGTTCTCGGCAGGAACCCCGTAGGCACGCAGGCGCAGCTTTTCCTTGTATTTGGGCTTGGCGAGGCTGGCGCGAATCAAGGTGTTGCTGGGAGTATCAAAGTACAGATTACTGATGGAGTAGAACTCATGCTGCTTGTTGTAATCATCAAGATCCATGTAGTGGAGCAGGTCGGCCAGCAATCTCTGATATGCGTTGTAATCGAGCAGATACTTGCTTTCATAGCGGTTGAACACTTCAATAGCCATATGTAGTCAATCCTTTCTAATGGAAATTGATAGGTCAGGGATCGCTCCCAAGTCATGCATAGCTGCTTGCTTGAGTTACCTGTAATGAGTTGCATCTGTGGGTTGCGTCTGCATTGTGATGCTGTCTTGCTTTGATATCTGTATCTTAGAGGTCGAACCTTTAATGAATCTTAAATGTGTTTACATAGCGTTAATGTTTTTTTTACCTTCATCTAATAAAAGTTATTAATCATCACTTAACAGATATTTGTGATAATCTCTGATGCTTCTACATCATCGTCTTTAAGCAACTGATCGAAATAAAATAAAGAATTGTCGTGAATAAAGGGAACAGCCTGCTCAACACAATCTAGATAAGCAGATAAGCAGATAAGCTATTAAGCTAATAAGCAAATAAGCACATCGATGGATTAGCTAACCGAAGCTAGGAACATACGTACATGATTAAGGAATTTTCAAGGTTGCCTTGCTATAATGAATAGCAATACAGCAGGCAGTAGTAGAGCGAATAGCAGGCCATTTCCTTTTCCTGGTGTGGATCAAGCGTGAATGGTCTGGTTATGAATACATGCAAAAATAATAGATTCAAATAACCATTTAATAGACTCAAATAACCATTGCCACAAATATAGAGATAAAGGGTGGGGAACCATGAGAATATTGGTAGCTGAGGATGAACTGCATTTAGCAGAGGCGGTGTCTCAGATTCTGAAGAAGAATAACTATGCGGTGGACATGGTGCATGATGGAAGGGATGCGCTGGATTATGCCCAGAGCGGCATTTATGATCTGCTGCTGCTGGACATCATGATGCCGAAGATGGATGGTATGACCGTACTGAAGACATTGCGGGCGAATGGAGACCATACCCCGGTCATTCTGCTCACTGCCAAGGGAGAGATCTCGGATAAGGTAAGCGGATTGGATTATGGAGCAGATGATTATATTGCCAAGCCATTCGCGACCGAGGAGCTGTTGGCCCGAATTCGAGCTGCCTTACGGCGCAAGGGTGAGGTTATCCCAGAGGATGCCATGAAATTCGGGGATATCGAGCTGAACAAGACACATCTCAAGCTGATGGTCGAGGGCAAGGAAATGAAGCTCAATCTCAAGGAGGGAGAGCTGCTGGAGCTGCTGATCACTCGCAGGCAGGCGGTCACTTCTAAGGAGCAGATCATCGAGAAGCTGTGGGGATTCGATTCGGAGGTGGAGTACAACAACGTAGAGGTCTATATTTCATTTTTGCGTAAAAAATTGACCTTCCTGCAATCCAGTGTACGGATCAGTACGATTCGGGGTGTAGGTTATGTGCTTGAGGTGACAACGTAATGTTCAACAAGCTTAGAAATCGCTTCCTGCTCGTCAATCTGGTCTTCATATCCGTCATGATGCTGGTATCGTTCGCCACCATCTATATCATCACATATCAGAATGTGTACCGGGACATCCGTATGGAGTTGTATCGGGTCTCGGATTTCTACCGGATGCCTGATGATCCTTCACATATGCCGGGAAATGGGAGTGAAGCTGGAGGTAGGGAGCCAGGCAATCGCGGTGGGCAAGGTACTGGGAAGAGCGGGACCGGAGCACCTGTACAGCCCACGCCTCCGGCAGGGGGAAATGTATCTGGTGGTGCGATGCAAGGGGAGGGGCCACCACAGCGTTCTGTCTCCTTCATGATTCAGACTGATGCGGACCGACTACAGACCAGTGTGTCCTCCAAGCTGATCGACATGGAAGATTCCTTCTACACGGAAGCTCTACAGGCTGCTACCAAGCAGGAGCGCGGTGAGGGCCAGTTCAAGCTGGATGGAAATGTGTGGATATACACCTCCATGCCCAATGATACAGGTCATATGTATGTGTTCATGGATGTGACGTCCCGCCAGGGGATACTGACCAATCTCATCTATACGTTCACGCTGGTAGGATTGGTCATGCTGATCGTGATTTATTTCCTAAGTCGGTATTTTGCCAACAGGTCCATAGCACCGGTGAAGGAAGCCTTCGAGAAGCAGAAGCAGTTCATTGCAGATGCCTCGCATGAGCTCAAGACGCCGCTTGCGGTGATTAATACGAATACGGACGTATTGCTCGCGAATTCGGAGGAGACAATTCATAGTCAGTCAAAATGGCTACATTACATCAAGTCCGAGACCGAGCGGATGGCCAAGCTGACGAATGATCTGCTGTATCTGACCGAGATGGAGCATTCGCGGCCTGATCTCATTCAGACGACCTTCAACATGAGTGAGGCAGTAGAAAATATTGTCCTGACCATGGAAGCCGTCATGTTCGAGAAGGATATCCGACTTGAATATACGGTCGAGCCGAAGCTAACGGTGCATGGTAACAGTGAGCAGATCAAACAGGTGGTCCTAATCCTGCTCGATAATGCTATCAAGTACTCGCAGCCGAAGGGGACGGTAGAGGTGTCGCTTGCCAAGCAACATAATGACGTAGTTCTCGCAGTGACCAATACCGGGGAAGGGATTGCGCCGGAGCATCTGGAGCGGATTTTTGATAGGTTCTATCGTACAGACGCATCACGCAACCGCAAGCAGGGCGGATATGGACTGGGACTCGCGATTGCCCGGTCGATTGTCAGGCAGCACAAGGGAGAGATCTATGCTAAGAGTGTGCCTGGAGAGGGAGCTACCTTTTACGTCAAGCTCTCTTGAATTTGTTGCTATAACAGCCTAACATAATCAAAGACGCCGACGGATATGGAGAGGAAGGATAGACGATGAATGAATTATTTAGACAATGGACTGACAGCTCCATAAACCCTGAATATTATGAGTCCCTGCGGGAACTGAACGAGGATGAGGCGCTGGAACGACGGGAGGAGCCGGAATTTGACCGGGAGTGGATAGCGGAGTTCAAGCGCTTGGAGAAATTGCGTGAGCAGCTGTCCGAACAGGAGCTGGCTGCTATTGCTTCACTACGCGAGCAAGCCTTCAAGCAATCGTATCGGGTATTGTCCAGTCCAGACGTCTCGGCATATATTTCCGATGATCTGGAGCTGATTGCGCTGAGCTTGCTACTCGGGGAGACCTCATCATGGGCTCTGCAGACGCTGAAGCTATCCTATGATGAAGGTCGGTTTCCACCCTGTGAGGGTAAGTAGCGTCAAGCCAGTTAAAACTTGCAGTTCGCTGCGAATGCTAGCAGAGTTAAGTAGTGGACTTAACGAAGAAATAAACACAACACAGCGACAGTCAGGAACGAGAGAACAATGTCCTGAACTGTCGCTATTTTCATTGAACCAACGTTCTATGTTAGTGCAATAAGATGGATATGAATTTCATTCGTTTTTCCTCAAGGTGGTTGATGTAGTCACAATATCTCTAGGCCTTCTCGACAGTGGGCGAATAAAATACATCACAATGCATATGCCGGATTTTGTCCCAGTTTCCAGGATTGGTTGTGTCGGGGGTGCGCTTCTCCAGAATGGCCTGGTACAGGGCAGTTTTCTCTTCCAAATGGGCGACGCGCTGTTTGGCTTCCTCGAGCTGAATGAGTGCCGCTTCTCTATGCTCCATCATGATTTTGTAGCGTTGCGCAATGGTCGCATCCCCTTCGATACAGAGATCAACGTACATTTTGATGACTTCAATCGGCATTCCGGATTGCTTGAGGCATTTGACGCCGTATAGCCAGTTAATGGCTTCTCCGTCGAACAGCCGGATATTATTCTCATCGCGCTGTAAGCTTGGCACCAACCCTTTGTCTGTGTAAAAACGTACAGCGTGCTCGGTGAGTCCCGTGATCCGGGCGGCTTCTTTGACCGTATGCATGTGTTATCCCCCTTTTTAAAAATGACCGCTTGACTTAGTGTAACACGAAGGTAATAAGCTTAGTGTAATGCAAAACGGTAGTAAGCGGAATCACCAGTTGCGCTGCTCGATTTCCGTATGCGGTCGTTTGCCATTTTATATTCGAACCATGGGAGGAATTACAATGCATACTGTAACATTGAACAATGGTGTAAAAATGCCGATCATCGGCTTCGGTGTCTACCAGATTCCCGATGCGGAGGAATGCGAGAACGCAGTTTATGAAGCGTTGATGGCTGGTTTCCGTCTGATCGACACTGCTGCTGGTTATCTGAATGAAGAAGCGGTGGGACGCGCGATCAAGCGCAGCGGTGTACCGCGTGAGGAGCTGTTCATCACGACCAAGCTTTGGATTCAGGATGCCGGCTACGAGAGCGCCAAGCTGGCGTTCTCCAAATCCTTGAATAAGCTGCAGCTCGACTATCTTGATCTGTACCTTATTCACCAGCCGTTCGGCGATTACTATGGCGCTTGGCGTGCAATGGAAGAGCTGTACCGCGAAGGCAAAATCAAGGCGATCGGTGTCAGCAACTTCCTGCCCGACCGTCTGATGGACCTCATCGTGCATAACGAAATTGTCCCCGCCATCAATCAGGTGGAGACGCACCCGTTTTACCAGCAGCTTGAGAGCGCTACTTTTATGAAAGAGCAGGGAGTGCAGCACCAGTCTTGGGCGCCGTTCGCTGAAGGTCTTAACAATATGTTCGGCAACGAAGTGCTGACCTCCATCGCAGCACAACACAACAAGTCCGTGGCCCAGGTCGTGTTGCGCTGGCTCGTTCAGCGCGATATCGTTGTTATTCCTAAATCGGTGCATAAGGGGCGAATCGTCGAAAACTTCAACATTTTCGATTTTGAGTTGAGCACGGACGATATGGAGCACATTTCCGCCCTCGATACACGTGAAAGTCTTTTCTTATCGTACCACGATCCGAAGTTTGCCAAGATGCTGGGCACCTTGAGAGTCGATCTGTAACCCTGATCGAGCAGTTCACTTATCAAGCGTTTACCGCATCTCTATAAAGAAGGGACAGGGCTGGATGGTCATACTGATCATCCCCTGTCTTTCTTTATATTTGGTCTCCATATTGAATCTGTAAGATTGAGGAAGGGGACTGAGTGACGGAGGGGAAGTGCGGAACTGGAGGAGCGAGAGCGACCGGCTTTGTCTGCGGATTTCAATCGCTATATGCCGTTTATATTCATATGCTTTGTTGATAAATAGCTCTTAGAGTTCTATTGCTGGACTACATGTCATATGTATGGAATTGTAGCCCATGACCAGCAGGCCTGTTCATGCTCCCTGTAGCGGAGCGTGGACGGGCCTTGCATGTTCAAGCCCAGGCTCATGGCATGGAATCCAAGGCTCATCACCGAAGGAGCGAGAGAATATGAACAAATATATGTTGAAGATCGCCACCTTCAGCTTGCTGTTAGGCGCTGTCCCGACGATCGTGATCGGGATTTTTTTATATCATGCTGCTGCTCGTGACATGGAAGAGAAGGTGAATCAAGGCAACGTTCACCTGCTGAACCAGACGCAAATGCGGGTGGAGCAGCTGCTTAGATCCATGGAGAATGCGGCTCTGCAGTTTGAGAAATCCACGCAATTCAATACAGTCATGAAGCAGCAGCTCACAAGTAAGGATTTCGTTGAGGTGAGAAAGCTGATGCTGGAGATGTTCAATTTACAAAGTCAGGCTGTACTGAACCAGGTTCAACTGGTCAATCTTGAACACGGGTGGAAGGTGGACCTCTATGGGCTGAAGCAGCTGGAGCCGGGAGAAGCGGAGCAGCGCTGGGGCACCATACTGGACAAAAAGGACAATATCCTGTGGAATGCAGAGCCGAGAACATCCACAGCCGCACCTACAGCCACACCTACAGCCACACCTACAGCCACACCTACACCTGCACCCACAGCATATCTTTCTCCTGCACCAGAGTCGGATGACTTGACAGATACTACAATGACGACAACTGTACCCAATGAGCCAAGGCCAAACTCCACAAATACTCCGGGCTTTACAAATTCCATAGATGCCTCAAGCAACACAGATACCCAAGGCACCTCAAGTAGCAGGGTCATCTCAAATAACATAGCCACCATAGAGCCCGCAGATACCGGTGATATGACGGCTGCATTATCCATACCTTCGGATACATTGCAGCTCATTCATAAGATTCCGCTCCAGCCGAAGCGGCACACAGGTCCTACAGGAATGCTCATACTGGAGATCAACAAGGATGAGCTGCGCAGTATGCTAATTCCGAACCATCCACTTACCCGCCAGTTCATAATCAATCGTCAAGGCGAAGACCTGCTATCAGTCGGCACTGACGCACAGGAATATGGTGACATTAACCGAAGAATTGCTGCTGAGCAGGCACGGACGGCTGCCCTTCATGGGACATTCTTGGCCACCATTCAAGGGGATGAGGTTCGCGTTATATATAACAGCTCGGAATATAACGGCTGGTCCTACGTGTCTGTCGTCTCACCGAAGCAAGTAACCGAGGAGACGCGCAAAATGGCAGTGTTAACTGTAGCTACTTGCTTACTGCTGCTCGTAGTCGTGCTGGCCTTTGCATTACTGGGAAGCCGGACGATGTATCGTCCGATTCATAGGCTGTTCCATGCAGCCAAGAGTCTGGATCGACGCTCCCGTGATGAGCACGGGGAGAGAAGGACGGACGAGCTTGATTATATCCATAGTAGCCTGCATTTCCTGGCGCGAACCAATGAGGAGCTGGATCAACAGATGCGAGCGCAGGCGAATTATTTACGAGAGTTCTACGTACTCAAGCTATTCACAGGCCAAATGTCCGGGGAACAGGAGCAAGCACGGGCAGAACGATATGGCTTCCCGACAGACTGGAGGCGGCTTGGCGTCCTTGCTCTGGAGATTGATAATTTGCAGAAGACGCGCTTTCAGGAGGAGGATCGAGAGCTGCTGCTGTTTGCGATCAGCAATATCGTTGCGGAGCTACTGCCAGAACGGGAACGATTCACGCCCATCAGTGTATACCAGTCTCAAGTGACCCTGCTCACGTCCGATTCCGACGATGCAGCCGTCTGCCGGGAGCAGTTCCTACAAAGGGCTGAACGTATCAGGGAGCAGGTGAAGCATTATCTGGGTCTGCAGGTGAGCATAGGCATTAGTTCGTCGTTCTGTACACTGTCCGATACGGTAAGAGCCTATGAGGAGAGTACATCTGCCTTATCTCTTCGCTTCCGCCTTGGAGCCGACATCGTCGTTCATTTCGAGGATGTCGAGCAGAGCAGGGAGAGCCAGGCAGCGATATACACCCATCTTCGAGCGCTGGAGGACCGCTTGATCAGCTTCCTGCGAGAGCAAAGATTGGAGCCAGCTCAGGAGGTATTCGAGCAGTACCTGGGAGAGATTCTGGGCAAGGGCGAGCTGCTTCGTCAGCATCATTTGCTGCTGCTGCAATTGGCCTCCAAGATCCTGAAGATGGTGCAGGAGCAGGGCATATCAACGTTCACCGTACTGGAGAACGAGCGCACCTTGAAGCAGCTGTTTCGTCTTCAGACCAAGGAGGAGATCGTCCACTGGTTCCATACGAAGCTGTTCGAGCCGATACGGACAGTGCTGTCCGAACAGACAGAGGGACAGTTCGTCAATATCGCACACAAGATGGTAACCATTATTCATGAGCAATTCGATCAGGATATTTCGCTGGACTATTGTGCTACGGTCATGAGCTTTCATCCCGTCTATCTGAGCCGTGTGTTCAAAAGGGAGGTCGGCAGTACCTTCAGTGAATATCTGCTGGCGTATCGAATGAATCAGGCCAAGAGGATGCTGGATACGACGGATATGAAAATAGCCGAGATCGGCAACAAGGTCATGTATACCAATATCAGCGCCTTTATTCGCGCCTTCCGCAAGGCCTTTGGCATGACACCAGGTCAGTATCGGGAGAAGGGGAGATAGGAGAGCTAGGAAAGGTAGGAGGGCTAGTGTTATTCTGCATGACCCTTGCATTTGTAAAGTTTAAATAGGGCACACTCCTAGGTCATTTCCTGCACAATGCATGCCAGAGCGTGCTGCTGCCAATGGGTTTCCCATGAAGTCATGAACGGCGTATAGACGTACACAGGGCACTCAAGAAATAATTGAACCTGTAATCGCTTACAAGTAACCTCGGCGAAGCAGGAGGGGGAGTCAATGAAATGAGTGCGAATGAAGCGCTGAATCGCAGCGGGCCGTCACTTCGACGCGATCTTCGCAGACAGAAGCGGCAGCAGCTGATCAAGGATCTGGTACGGGATAAATGGATGTATCTGATGCTGCTTCCAGGCGTGCTGTATTTTGTCATTTTCAAATATGTACCCATGTACGGCATCTCGATGGCCTTTCAGGACTACAGACCACATCTGGGCTTCTTTGGAAGTCCGTGGGTGGGCTTCAAGCATTTCGAACGCTTCTTCAGTGAGCCACAATTCTGGATGCTGTTCCGCAATACGTTCATTCTGGCGCTGTACAATCTGATTTTCTTTTTCCCGCTACCGATCATCCTGTCTCTCATGCTCAATGAGGTACGACATCATCGTTTCAAGCGTTTTGTGCAGACCTTTATTTACATTCCGCATTTCGTGTCTTGGGTGGTGGTAGTCGGGATCTTCTATATTCTGTTCACTACCGAGAACGGGATTCTGAATGAGCTGATCTATCGCCTTACAGGCGACAAGATAGCCTTCCTGCTGGAGGCAGATTGGTTCCGGACGATGATTATTTCGCAGTCGATCTGGAAGGAAGTAGGCTGGGGCACGGTGATCTTCCTGGCTGCTCTTGCAGGGGTCGACCTGCAGCAATATGAAGCAGCACGCATCGACGGGGCCAGCAGATGGCGCCAGCTCTGGCACATTACATTGCCTGCCATTCGCAGCACGATCGTGATCCTACTGATACTGCGTCTGGGTAACTTTTTGGATACCGGCTTCGAGCAGATCTTCCTGATGATTGCACCTACCAACCGTGAGGTCGGTGATGTATTCGATACGTATGTCTACACCAAGGGGATGACTCAGGCACAGTACAGCTACAGTGCTGCTGTCGGTCTGTTCAAATCGCTGGTCGGGCTCATTCTGGTATTGGGAGCTAACTGGCTTGCCAAGAGGTTCGGTGAAGAGGGCGTGTATTAAGTGTACGAAATGACATCCATTCAAGCTTCCTCTCAAAGGAGTGTTGAAAGCCATGATCCAAGATAAATCGTGGCGGAATCGACTATTTGATGTAGTGAATTATACGCTGCTTGCGCTCACCGCGATTGTGTGCGTGCTGCCATTCGTCTATGTACTGGCAGTGTCCTTCGCAAGCCCGGCTGAGGTAGCGAGGGGAGGATTGATCTTGTGGCCCAAGGAGTGGTCCACGGTCTCCTACCAGTATATCTTCTCATCGGATACGCTTCCGCGTAGCATGATGGTCTCCGTCTATATTACCGTTGTGGGCACCTTGATCAATCTTGTATTCACCTCCCTGATGGCTTATCCGCTGTCCAAGCCGAATCTGCGGGGACGGAACATGATTCTGCTGGGCGTGCTGTTCACCATGCTGTTCAGCGGGGGGATGATTCCTACGTACTTCGTTGTCAGCGGGCTGCAGCTGACGAATACGTTATGGTCTCTGATGATTCCGAGCGCCATCAGTGCCTTCAATCTGATCGTGCTAAAGAATTTCTTCCAGCAGATTCCGGATGGTCTGGAGGACTCGGCCAAGATCGATGGCTGTAATGAGCTTCAGGTGCTGATTCGGATTGTTATTCCCTTGTCATTGCCTGCTATGGCGACATTCGGTCTCTTCTACGCGGTGGCCCACTGGAACCAGTTCTTCAGTGCGATTCTCTATATTAACGATAATCGGAAATGGCCTGTTCAGGTGCTGCTGCGGGAAATCGTCATCCTGGCACAAAGCCGTGTCGGTGATGCGAACTTCGATCAGACCGATGTGCAGCCGCTGACGGTTCGGATGGCGGTGATTGTATTTGCCACCTTCCCGATTCTGCTCGTATACCCCTTCCTGCAAAAGCACTTTGCCAAGGGAGTTATGCTGGGCTCGGTCAAAGGCTAATATGAATCTGAATTATCCAAATCAAATTGCTACGGAGGGCTGGCGATGAACAAAAAATGGGCTGGCAAGGTCATTTCTGCGCTACTGGCGGTAAGTATACTAAGTGCATGCGGTGCGGGAAATCAGGGAGCTGAGCTTGGCGATGGACCCTATCCACTAACCCTGGTGGTGAATCAGGTCGGTGAGATTCCTAATCCCACCAATCCAATTGAAGAAAAGCTAAGGGAATTCACACAGACGGATCTGCGAATTCAGTGGATTCCACACTCCGCCTATGATGAGAAGGTCAACGTCATGGTCGCCTCCAATGAGCTTCCCAAGCTGATCAAGCTGAATTATACCCCCACGACAATTAACTCGCTGGAGGCAGGGCTGTTCTGGGATATTACGGACCATTTGCCCAAATACAAGCATTTGGCTGCGCAGCCGCAGGCCTACTACGATAACATTAGCGTCGATGGGCGAGTGTACGGAGTACCTCTCTTCCGCGATATGGGGCGCGCGATTGTGAGCTACCGCAAGGACTGGCTGGATCAGGGCGGCTTTGAGGCACCGGTGACGCTGGAGGATTGGTACAATATCATCAAATTCAGCACTGAAGGTGATCCGGATGGCAATGGCAAGCGCGACACCTACGGCATGATGCTGGATAAAGGCTACAATCAGGGCACTGCCTCCACGATTACCCGGCTGGCTGTGTCTCAGGGAGCGCCGAACAAGTGGGGCATGGATGCCGATGGTAACTTTTATCCCGAATTCGAGCATGAGACCTTCTTTGAGGTGATGAAGCTGCTTAGAAGGCTGTACGAGGAACGACTGATTAATCAGGATTTTGCCGTCGTGGATTCCTCTGAATTGAACAAGGCTTATGAATCGGGTAGGGCCAATCTGCGCATATCTGGCGGCAACGCCCAGTCTGTACAGACCAAGCTGGATAAGGTGGTACCTGGCGCAGTCATGGATGTATCCCCACTTCAGGGACCGGAAGGCATTCGAGTGCCCGGTGAGAGTGGCAATACAGGCTTCCTGGCGATCGCTACCTCCAAGGTGACCAGTGAGGAAGAATTAGACCGGATACTAAGCTTCATCAATCAATTATTCGAGCCGGAGATGGTGAACCTGATCAATAAAGGCGTGGAGGGCATCCATTATCAGGTGGATGGCGAGTACACGGTCATTATTGATCGAGACAAGGATGCTCAGGAGGTGAAGCCTTATCGGGATACCTTCCCGCAGCGCGGAGAGCATTACAATATGGAGCGGAAGCCCAAGGAGGGTGATCTGTTCAACAAGAACAAGCAGATCGTATATGGGAATGAGCAGCATATCGTGCCGAATCCTGTACTGACACTGCGATCGCAGACTTTTGTAGAGCGTGGTGGCGAACTGGAGCAGCTGATAACCGATGCCCAGACGAAGTTCATTATGGGGAATATTGACGAGGCAGGCTGGAGAGCACAGGTTCAGAATTGGAGAGACAGCGGTGGGGATACCATGGCTGCCGAGTATAAGGCCTCCTATGAAGCGCTCGGGAAGAAGTAGCAGGACGCATAGAAGAGCAAAGAAGCCTCAGCAATGCAGGGGCTTCTTTATGTTGGCACATGTGTGGAGGAACATTGGACGCCTATACATATTCATTGAATGAAACCATTCCCTCTTGTTGCTCATGCCTCCTCTGATTAAGCCTCTCCCTTGACTGTTAAGAAAAGCACCATGACAAGGATACAAGCGGTTCCCATCCATTGCAGCCATCCGAAGGAATCCTTCAGCCAGAATACAGTGGTCAATACGGCGGCCAGCGGCTCAAGGCTACCGAGAAGACTTGATTCCTTGGGAGATAGGCTATTCAAGCTTTCGACATACATCCAAAAAGCAAGCATCGTACCGAACAGGACCACAAAGATCAAATATAAATAGGCTTCCACTGGTAAATTCGCAGCACTCATGTGCCATGGCGGGTGAATGATGCTTAACACAGCTCCTCCGATGATCATAGCCCAGCCAACAATGGCAAGTGAGTCGTAGGATTCCAGAAAACGGAAAGCATACAGGGTATAGAAGGCAAGCGCAACTCCGGATAGCACGCCCCAGATCACTGCATCTGGCGGTACCGACAGTTGGGATAGCGACCCATTCGTCAGTAAGAGAAAGCAGCCCAGCAAAGCAAGAACTACGCTATACAGATCCTTCCTTGTCGGAATTGCATGCTTACGGATCGCTGCATAGATAATAATCATGACAGGAGCCAGATATTGTAGCAGCGTCGCTACTGCAGCATTTCCTCTGTCAATGGAAGCCATATAAGTATATTGAACACCGAGCATGCCTACTACACCGAATATAATGAGCTGGATGGATAGCTTGCCATGACTCCAGATTTCAAAAGTGGCAGCAATCCCTCTTTTGCAAGCATGGACTCCAAGGAGCAGACAGCCTGCAATCAGCAAGCGAATCGTGACGAGCCAGCCCATGTCGATCCCATATTGTTGAAATAGCTTTTTGGCGACCGTGCCGCCGATTCCCCAAAAGATAGCTCCAGTAATGATGAAAAAAAGGCCTCTTCCTCTACTCATAATCCAATCTCTCCAATAAAATATAAGAATAGTGTCTATGATTGACTATGATAAAGAGTAAATGCATTAATATATACTATAATCAAAACAGAAAATATAAGGATATTGAGGTTGTGACATGCAAATTAAGGATTTTACAATCGATCAACAGCATAGAGAACTGACCAAGCACCGTACGACCGTATTGCCCATCGCATGTTACTGCACAACGATTAGCCACAATATAAATGGATATATACCGTTGCACTGGCATGAAGAGTTTCAGTTCGTTCTGATCGTTAAGGGTCAGGCCGAGTTCCACATTCAAGAAGATAAAGTGATATTGAACGAAGGGGACGGAATATTCATCAATAGTGGCCGTCTTCATCAAGCGCGGGATTATCATGACTCTGGATGTGTCTATATTTGTCTGAACGTATCCCCGAGCTTTGTTGTTTCACAGGAGCTGTTTGGTGCTTATGTATATCCTTATATAGGGGCGACGAATTTACCTTATCTTGTGCTGCATACCCAAGAGGACTGGGCCCATAACATTGCACAGGCCATCATGGAGATCGATCGCCTGATCGAGCAAAGCCCTGCTTATTACGAGATGGATATCACGATTCAGTTGACACATATATGGAAGAGTCTAGTGAATTATGGGTTTCGATTGGAGTATAAGGAAGGCGAAATGCTGAAAAATCGCAGGATGAAGGACATGCTGGACTATATACATCAACATTTTGCCGAAGCAATTAGCTTGGAAGAGATTGCAGGAGCGGGACAACTGAGCAGGGCAGAATGCTGCCGATATTTCAAGCGATATCTGAAGAGGACGCCTGTAACTTATGTGGTGGATTATCGGATTCAACAAAGTCTGTTGCTGCTGCAACGGCCCGAAAATAATGTTACAGATGTCGCGTACCAGGTGGGCTTCAATAGCACAAGCTACTTCATCAATCAATTCGGAAAAGCGATGAGCATGACCCCACTAGCCTACCGGAAACAGAAGATGGAGGTCATGGACACAGGACAACAGTGACAAAAGGGGAATAAAGCAAAAGAACTGTAATAGACACAGGACAACATCACTAGAAGAGGTGATGTTGTCCTGGCGTAGCATTGAATGGAAGGGGCAAGTGAGATTCTAATTTCACCTGTAGAGTCGCTGCAAGTTGGGAGCCCTGTCGACTACGTTAAGCTTCTTTTAAGCTTGCTGTTATTCGAACGCAGATAACAAGCCGAGGAACAGCAAGCTTAAAGCGCACACTCCATTTCTCTAGGGCCTTCCTGCTTTCCGCTAACGACCAGGCTTTTAGACTCATCAATCTTTTTAAATGAACTGTGGGCCGAGGTACTAGGACTCCAGTCTGTTCATGGATGAATTCAAGCTTGGAGCCTTGGCCTGCATGTACTGTTTACTGGGGCTATGAAGCAGCAGCACCAGCAGCAGTCCAAGCTGAATGGGCAAGGAGATGCCAGTTATGGTGAACAAGGAAATCACGCAGCCTACGGAGAGCATGGCGACACTGAGCTTGTATTTGCGCTGAGTAATGAATATGAAGGACAGCGTCTGTGGGAGCAGAATAAGCAGGGTTCGAAACATAATCCAGATGTAGAACGGAATCTCCTGTGATCCAAGGACGGGGGAGAAGGTGTGCTCTCTCGGGAGAAGAAATAATACCGAGGCAGTAGATAACGTCATGAGCACAATAAGTCCACCAAGCAGAATACGGAAGACATTAAGCAGGACAGGCATTTTCATAAGACACAACTTCCTTTGTCAGGTTATAATGTTCAAGTATACACTCATTAGGGAAAATGTGGAATATATAATAAGGAGTATTTTGATCTGGTCAAAGTTCTAGTAGGTTCGAAGGATGAAAGGAGGCTGCTGTATGGCCTTGAATATTGTACGTCTAAATAATGATCCGCTGGATCAGTACCCATATATCAACGCAGGGACGGGCGGAACCGTCCATGAAGCTTGGCTTCCTATCCTGCATGGCACGGTAACGGGATTGCCTACATCACTGGATGCTCTGATTGTAGCTTCAGATCTGCAAGGCATCGTAAATCGCTCCTCTACTGGAGAGTTGCTTGCTCATTCGACATCTGCAAAGATATCTGGAGATGTGGATACACAGCAGAGTGTAGGAGAGACAATAGTGAAAAATACTGTTAATAACGAACTGTCTACGGATGCATTTCAAGCTGATGTGCTGCTTGGGGAGGTGCTACCAGAGCATGTCAGACTCTTGCTGGCAGTGGAATTTCCCGACATTCGCCCAGAGCGAGTAGGAGTACTGCTGTGTGGAGATCTGTATGCACAGCGGGGCCAGAGGGGGGCGAGCGGGAATCCACTTCCTGTATGGCTGGCGTTCCGACAGGCCTTCGGCTGGATCATCGGGGTGGATGGTAACCACGATCTCGTCAGTACGGAAGTGGCCGAGAGGCTCGAGTCGGAGGAAGGGATATACCATATCGCTTCGCCATCCATCGTGACTGCGGATCAGATGCAGATTGCTGGGGTTGGTGGTATTATCGGGCGTCAGGATAAGCCGAATCGCATGGACTCGGCGTCGTACCTGCGCTCCGTTCACTTGCTGCTGCAGCGCCAGCCAGATGCACTTCTACTGCATCAGAGCCCTGGCTTGGCGGAGCAGGGGCTACAGGGTGAAGCGCTGATCCAGGGTGAGCTGGCAGCCGGGCCGGAGACGGTGGTATTCTGCGGACATACCCACTGGGATACGCCGATGGTAGAGCTGGACAACGGAACGCAGATTGTCAACGTGGATAGCAGATTGCTTATTCTCACCCGGGAATCATAAGGCATTTTCTAGGGTTATTGGCAGGACCGAGTGCGCCAATAGCCCTACGCTCATAAAAATTTTACGAGACCTATTGCATAATCAAACATGGTGCGCTAGTATTAAGAAAACGCATACAAAGATCGGGTGTAACTGTTAAATCAGGCAAAACCGATACCTTTGAATAAAAGGTATGGTTTTGCCTTTTTGCGTCAGTAATACTCGCACTTTGGATGAACCTGCTATGCAGGCTGCGTTTTTTCAAGTATCTTCTGCTGGGATAGATCTTTGATGAAAGCGGGAATCTATTCAAGCAGGTTTTGAAAGCGCTTTATCTATAAGGGCGGTTGGTTATAGCTTCGAATTTTCCTTGTAACCTAGCAGCATTTACGACCATGAGCAAATTTGTACTCATCCCATGAACGATGGTGCAAAAATGCTGATCAGAAAGGAAGATGATCAGGATGAGCAACTACGATCAATTAGCCAAAGATATTTTGCAGCGCGTCGGTGGTACGGAGAATGTAAATAGTGTGTTCCATTGCGTAACCCGTCTCCGTTTCAAACTCAAAAATGAAAGCGTCGCCAAAACGGAGGAGCTAAAAAACCTCCCTGGCGTTATTACAGTCATGCAAAGCGGAGGTCAATACCAGGTCGTCATCGGCAATGAGGTACCAGATGTCTACAAGGCTGTGGTCAAAGTGGGGAATCTCCCAACAGAGGGCTTCGTAGAGGACGAGAGCACGAATGATGGCCAAAAGGTAAGTCTGTTCAGCCGCTTTATCGATATGATTTCCGGTGTATTTACACCGCTTCTCGGATTATTGGCCGCTACAGGGATGATCAAGGGCTTTGCCGCCATGTTCGTGTCCTTCGGCTGGCTTAGCAATACTTCAGGAACCTATCATTTGCTGAATGCTACCGGGGATTCCCTGTTCTACTTCTTCCCGATCTTCCTTGGTTATACAGCAATCAAGAAATTCGGCGGCTCGCCGTTTCTAGGGATGGCCATCGGGGCAACCCTTGTGTATCCGACGCTGTCTACGCTGACCGGCGGTGATGCACTGTACACGCTGTTCTCAGGCTCGCTCTTCGAATCACCGGTGCATATTACGTTCCTGGGCATTCCGGTCATTCTGATGACCTATTCTTCATCAGTTATTCCTATTATTGTGGCAACCTACGTTGCTGTTCGCATTGAGAATTTCTTCAAGAAAGTGATTCCAAATGTCGTCAAGACGTTCCTGGTTCCATTCTTTACGCTGCTCGTCATTGTGCCTGCTACATTCATTGTCATTGGTCCAATCTCTACCTGGGCTGGTCAACTGATCGGTGCAGGAGCCATCTGGATCTACAATCTGAGCCCGACAATTACTGGTATCATCCTGGGTGGTCTATGGCAAGTATTCGTATTGTTCGGTCTGCACTGGGGCTTGGTGCCAGTGGCGATCCTCAACCTGTCTACACTGAAGCAAGACCCGGTTCTCGCGATGGTATTCGCTGCTTCCTTTGCTCAGACTGGAGCTGTGCTGGGTGTTATGCTGAAGACTCGCAACCAGAAGCTCAAATCGCTTAGTATTCCTGCCTTCATCTCCGGGATCTTCGGGGTAACCGAGCCAGCGATCTACGGGGTAACGCTTCCTCTGAAGCGTCCGTTCATCATGAGCTGTATCGCAGCAGCAGCAGGCGGAGCAATCTTGGGTCTTGCAGGTACGAAGACCTTCATGATCGGCGGACTTGGTATCTTTGGTTTCCCAAGCATGATTAATCCAGAGACAGGAGTTGATAGCTCCTTCCTGATGTCGATTGTTGCAGTCGTGGTAGCTTTTGTACTTGGCTTCCTGCTCGTATACCTGTTCGGCTTCAAGGAGCAAGTGCAAGCTGAGCCTACACCTGCTCCTGAGAACAAACCTCAGTCTGTTACTAGTGGCCAACATGAGATTGCTAGCCCAATGACTGGTGAGGTCGTACAGCTGAAGGATATTCAAGATGTGACGTTTGCTGGCGAGCATATGGGAAAAGGCATTGCGATTCGTCCTACCCAAGGTAAAGTCGTATCCCCAGTGAATGGTGTAGTCAAGACGGTGTACCGTACGAAGCATGCAATTGGCCTGGTATCGGATGATGGCGTGGAACTGCTGATTCATATTGGTCAAGATACCGTGAAGCTGAAGGGTGAGCATTTCACCGTGCATGTGCAGGACGGTCAACGGATCAGCATCGGCGATCTGCTTGTGGAATTTGATATGGACGCCATTCAGACGGCAGGCTATGAGCTGGTTACCCCCATCGTAATTGCTAATACAGGACAATTTGCCGATGTTGTAGGCAACGGGTCCACGGGTTCCATACAGTCAGGGGATAAGCTGCTGACCGTGCTGGCTTAAGGTAATGGCTTAACGTACCAGTACCTTGCTGAGATGACATGTGAGTAGGGATCTGCTGCGGACAGGGAGCTCTGGCGAATACTGTTAGACTTGCTGTTCTATCGAATGAACATCATAAGTAGATGGACAGCAACCTACAAGGCAGACACTTCGTTTCTCTAAGGTTCCCGGCTGTCCGCTAATGATTACGCTCGCCAGGTTATTCAACCTGAAAATGAGTTCGGTCAGACACCGATTATTTTCTCAAAAGAACAAGGGTGTACACGCTGATCCAGTCAGTCAATATCCGGTTTACTCGGTTTACATTGATATTAGGGATTGGCTGGGCTATCGCTTAGGACTGTACTGGGATCAATCATCGGAGATGGGCACAGGGTTCGTGTCGATCTCCTTTTTCTGAGATGGTGCACATGAGTAACACCAAGACTTAATATGGAGGGATATTGCATGCAGGAGAAAATGATCGCATTTCCGGAAGGGTTTTTGTGGGGAGGAGCCACAGCAGCGAATCAATTGGAGGGAGCTTATCTGGCGGACGGCAAAGGGCTGTCTACCATAGACTTGATGCCAATCGGCAAGCAACGGTGGAATATTGCACTGGGTAAGGTGGAGTCCCTTGAGCCGCAGAAGGGAGCCTATTATCCGTCACATGAGGCGATTGATTTCTATCATCGCTATGAGGAAGACATCAAGCTGTTCGCCGAAATGGGCTTCAAATGCTTCCGCATGTCCGTGGCATGGACACGGATTTTCCCAAATGGCGACGAGAGTGAGCCGAATGAGGCAGGGCTGCAATTTTATGACCGGGTATTCGATGAATTGCTCAAGTATGGCATTGAGCCTGTCGTGACGATCTGTCATTTCGACTTGCCTGTGAATCTTGTGAAGACCTATGGTGGCTGGAAGAACCGCAAGCTTATTGGCTTCTATGAGAGATATGCACGTACACTCTTCGAGCGCTATCGCCATAAAGTGAAATACTGGATGACCTTCAATGAGATTAACATGCTGCTGCATGCGCCGTTCATTGGTGCCGGGATGGTGCAGGTGCCTGGAGAGAATTTCAAGCAGAGCTTGTATCAGGCTGCGCATCATGAGCTGGTCGCCAGTGCTCTGGCTGTCAAAGCGTGTCATGAGATTATTCCAGGTGCCCAGATTGGATGTATGCTGGCGGCGGGAGCTGTGTACCCGTATAGCTGCAATCCTGAGGATGTGTGGAAGGCGATCGGCAGAGAGCGCGAATCGCTGTTTCTCATCGACGTGCAGTCCAAAGGTGAATATCCGGGCTATATTCTGCGTTACTTCCGTGAGCATGGGCTACATATCGACATGGAGACCGGAGATGAAGAGATATTGCGGTGCCACACCGTTGACTATATTGGCTTCAGCTACTACGCCAGTAATGTAGACAGCGCTGATCCGGAGCTGCAAGGAGATACGACGGATGGGAACGTATTCGGCACGATTAAGAACCCACATTTGCAGCTATCGGAATGGGGCTGGGCCATCGATCCGAAGGGACTGCGTATTACGTGCAATCAGCTGTATGATCGGTATAACAAGCCACTATTCATCGTAGAGAATGGGTTGGGTGCACAGGATGTGCTCTTGGACAACGATACGGTAGAGGATGACTACCGCATTGATTATTTGGATCGACATTTTGCCGAGATGGCAGAAGCAATTCAGGACGGGGTTCCTCTAATTGGCTATACGAGCTGGGGGCCGATTGACCTAGTGAGTGCAGGTACGGGTGAAATGAAGAAGCGCTACGGCTACATCTATGTGGATCGCAACAACGATGGTACGGGAACGCTGCGCCGTGTGCGGAAGAAAAGCTTTCACTGGTATAAGCAAGTCATTGCCAGCAATGGTGCTTCCTATTTCTCTGAGGAATAGAGGCGTGCACACTGTGCGTATCGAATGTTAACATTAGTGTGGCCGGAGGAATGAATTTAGCTACAAGTTACAGCAACGAATTCGTAAGCAAAACGGTACAGCTAGGCAAAAGGACCAGTATAAGCTAAAAGTAACTACACAGTATAATGAACAAATTCCGTAAAGGTCAGGAAGGGGGAGGTACATGCTCCGTTTCCTGATCTTTTATTGTTTTTGGGGGGATTTTTGAGGAATCTATGAGGGATCAGATCAGGTATATGGTTTCGACAATTTAATAGTTGGGATAGATATAGGAGAGGGGAACGATTTTGCAGGAACCTTGCGTATGTAGCAATGGAGTAGCTAACTAAAGTCTGCGGTAGTAATGTTGTGCAGGTGTGGGCGTCACTGCAGTTGAGGGCTTAACAAAGCCGGTCAGGGATGAGTGACAGCAGCCGACGGTTTACCTCAGGTCCAGAACCCGGTATAATCATAGCACTTGGATAGCGGCCCGTAGGGCCCTGAGAACGTAAGAATGGGGACTAGGATTTTGAAAAAGTTCAAGAAAGTATACATTGAGATTACAAGCATCTGTAACCTGGCCTGCAGCTTCTGTCCGCAGACACAGCGGGTCAAGAAATTCATTGATCCCGATACCTTTCGCACCGTGCTGGATCAGGTCAAGCCACATACGGATCATATCTATCTGCACGTCAAGGGGGAGCCGCTGCTGCATCCCAAGATCGATCAATTGCTGGAGTCTGCCCATGAGAAGGGCTTGAAGGTGAATATTACGACCAATGGCACCCTGCTGCCGAAGACCGCTCATAAGCTGCTCGGACAGCCGGCTTTGCGGCAAATGAATTTCTCGCTGCACAGCTTTGACGGTCACGAGGGCTCTGTGGATCGTGAGGGGTATCTGGGACATATTTTGTCATTTGTCCGTGAAGCGGTGAAGCATAATGTCCTGATCTCGTTCCGTCTCTGGAACCTGACCCAGGACAACATTACGAATATGGAGCGGCAGCGCAACCGGGAGACACTGGAGATGCTGGAGCGGGAATTCAACCTGGATTTTCGAATCGAGGAAAAGGTCGAGCCTGGCAAAGGTCTCAAGATTGCCCCAAATGTCTACCTGAACCAGGACCATGAGTTCGAATGGCCAAGTCTAGATGCGCCTGAGGATGATGGCCGTGGCTTCTGCCATGCTCTTCGAAGTCAAGCCGCGATTCTGGTCGACGGTACCGTCGTGCCATGCTGTCTGGATGGTGAAGGCGTCATTAATTTGGGTAATGTATATGAGCAGTCCTTCAGCAGCATCGTGGATGGTGACCGAGCGAATCGGATCTATTATGGATTTTCCAATAGACAAGCGGTGGAGGAGCTATGCCGCAAATGTGGCTACCGCAAGCGCTTCGGCGAGGGAGCATAGTCGAGTCTAGTGGAGCCTAATTGTTCGTGAGCAGGTCGTGTGAACTGTAGATTCAGTATTATGAGTTGATAGAGGCTTCTTTGGCTAGGGAGGGTACTTCAAAGCAGATGATTTCATTGATCCTATCGATATTGATGTATCCTTCTCCCACAGTTGTCTTTGTTAAGGACGAAATTGAGAAATATGAAGAGATACTCCAATCCGTCCATGAAGGGCAGCTTATTGAATATACTTTAGAATACCCTAAGCACCGTTTTCTTCAGTATGTGTCAACAAAAGGTGAGTATGTATTTCATGGCTCCAATCATCATCATATCGAAAGCTTCGAACCACGGGAGCAGACGCTGTTTAACAATGAAGTAGCTACGGCTGTGTTTGCAACGACAGAACCTATATGGTCTATGTTCTTTCCTGTATTGAATCGAAGGACATTGATCGGGAGTTTTCGCAATGGGTGTATTAAAGGACGATACACGAACTATCATTACTATTCCATCAACAAGTCTACTTTACAGAATCATCCGTGGACGGATGGCATGCTGTATCTACTACCCAAAGAACAGTTTCAAATGTCTGGCAAAGGCACGGGCAATTTGATGAATGGATCTGCAAAGAACATGTAGCCCCGATAGGGAAGATCAGTGTATCCTTAGATGACTTTTATTTCTCCGATAAAATAGCAGTTCATAGAGATCAAGAGCCGTTGTTGAGCACCTGGATGTTCTATAAAGCACGAACCCTGGTGAATCAGAAGAGGGCAAGGAACTGAACAAAGAATAGTACAAAGAACAGTACAAAGAACAGTACAAGGATTTGAAAAGCTTATATATATTGGGTACACTATAAGGAATGCATTTGATTACGCCTTCTTCAGTGCGATCCCTTCATATGAAATATGAAATCTTACCTACATAACGCTTCATAAGGAGATAACGATGCAGCATATCGTGACGATTTGGGCAGGGAATTTTGCCACAGACGAGGAATTCATGTCATACATAGCCATTGTGCGGGATACGAACGACGAGCGGCATGCTTCTTTATTTGAGCAGCAGTCGGGACTGTCCGATCTGGATGAGGATTTCATGGAGGCTCACTACATCCGCGGACCGAAGGAACGTCAGGAATTCATAGACTATATGCGTAATGACTACAGCCCCCATCATGCATTTACCGAGCATCTGCCGGAAGGGCTTGAGGTGCTGCTGGCCCCATATAACTCCTTAATCCTGATCTATGGCAATGATTCTCCGCATGGAGCGATCAACGAATGTCTGCTCAATCTGGTGGAGGACCCTTCGAGCTGTGCATCCGCAGCAAGCGCGGCTGAGCGTATCAGTGCGATTGGACCACTCGGCCCGGCGCTACCAGGAAATGCAATAGAGCACGAGGGTGACCGGATGCCGCTGGCCTTGTTGCATGCTATCCGTTACGAGACACTTGACTAGATATGAACGGAAGGAGGGAGGGGCGTTAACCCAATGATGTACACATGCGTCCCATATAGCCATGAAACTCAATAAAAGGTATATCCCGGCTGTTGTGCTAGGCATCGGGGTGATCGTAGTCGGATCACTTCTCATTCGTCAGAACGTCATGTGGAGTAGCGTGGATTCAGAGATACTTTCTTCGACTCCAGCTGTGCAGACTAGTTCCCACAGTTCATCGTATGTAGATGAACAGACCAATGATTCAGATAGCCTACCTGTGCTAATTCAAGACGAAGCCCTGCTGGAGTCCATCGCGAACGAACCTGACCGTGTAGTATTCGTGGATACACGACACAGAGGAGTGGGCAGCTTCGAGAATTCATTCACGACAGTCGCTTCCAATGGCTCATACCTGAGAGTACAGGTGGATAATAAGAATGCGTCGGGTATGGTGCTATTTCATCTAAAGCAATCAGGTGCCGAGGATGACATCATAGAAGAAGTACGGGCAGGGACGCAAGGGAATCTTGTCTTTCAGCTACCTACGGAGCCAGAGATTACAACCGACTGGAAAGTGTATGTCACAACAAATGATGGACATGAGATGGATATCCAGGTGCATGCAGCTCAATTTGATGCTGAGCCCGTAGAGCAGCAGTAGCAGAATGTGAGCCTTGAGGTTAGTAGTACTCGATGGCACGATTTTTGCTCCTGTTGTTTTCTTTTTGATAAATAGGGTGCTAGAACACCCCAATCAAAAGGTAAATGGTAGAAAAGTAAAAGGTAGAAAGGTAAAGGTATCTGACCATGCTATTCATCACCAAAAAATTGATTAATAGGCTATCCGAACCCTACAGAGAACCGGATATGCTAGCTTGCTATGCAACGCCTCAAAGCTTTTCTGCTCGTACAAGCCGGGCTATATTACTAATAAGCCAGGATAGAGTGATTATCCTGTATCTCAATCTATTTTCTACTAGAGTGGTGCAAAAAGTTGAGTACGAAGTAGCTGAGCTAGAGGATCAAAAGTATAAGGATGCTTCCTTGTCTGCTGCAGGATGGTCATTTAGCATCAAGGGGCAGCGTTGTAGGTTCAGGATCATGAAAGTAATCCTTCCTCTTGGATCGATGCAGAGAGATTTTTTGGATTTTGTGGAGCGAAATATACTGGATTAGTGTTATCTAGTTCATGTGATTTGAAAACAATTGCTTTTAGAAAACTGGAACATGACATCCTCTCTAACTATCCAAAAGCAATACATAAGCTGCAGCGCAACCAGTTGGATTATGAGATCATTCGAGATGCAGGTCATGCGATTAACCACGAGCAAGCGTATCTGGTAAACCAGAAAATCATTGAATTCTGGAATGAATGATGGCAGTGAAGCAGTAATTCAAAGGAGATATTAAGAGGAGAAAGGCTCAGCTAAAGCGGCACCAATTTTATAGATAAGGGTGATGTATATGGAAAGAGGACTCATTATCTTTTTAAATGGAACGTCAAGTTCAGGAAAGACAAGCATTGCGCTGAAAATGAAAAAGCAGGCAGAGGTGCCGTTGCATCATCTGTCAGTAGATCAATTTTTTCAAAATTATGATCAGTTCATCGATACGACATATCCAGATATGAAACCAACAAGAGAAGTGGAGCCGGGTGTGATGTCAGATATCCTTTTTGGCCCGATTGGCTCATTGTACTATTCTACCATTAAATTATTTTCGGAGCTGGGCCTGAATGTAATTGTGGATACGGTTATCAGCGATGACAAGTGGTTTAACGAATTTTATGATTTGCTTGCCGATTATCCGATATTGTTTGTTGGTGTTCACTGCTCCAAAGAAGAACTCACCAGAAGAGAGCAAAGCAGGGGGGATCGCGAGATAGGTCTAGCCCATTCCCAGTTCGATTACATATACGCCTATGATGAGTATGATCTAGAAGTAAACACGGAAGAATTAAGTTCAGCTGCATGTGCGGAAAAGATACTTAGTTATATGAACTCCGAGAAGGAGTACTCGGCATTCAAGAAGTTAAGTCGAAGTTAAAAGACTTAGCGGAAGTAAATAGAAGAGATGACTAACTGGAATCCATCATGATGCTGATGGTCGTGCTGAACCTAACGAAGAATCGTTAGGTTTTTTGCTTATTTCATCCATTGAATAATTGAATCTATATATAGAATTGTTCTATAAGTAAACCTGGTTTTAACCAGGATGCATGGGCTGCCGGACAAAAGCTCCCCGTACTCATTGGGGCATCGATTTGGTTTTGAACAATGGCCTACATAGAGCATATAAGAAATTAAACGAACCTCCAATCCGAACTACTTATCTCCCTATATTCACAATTTTCCCGGTCCAATCGGGCTGGCTGGCTGCCGCACGTACTAGCCCATCAGCACAATCTGCAAAAGGAAGTGCACCAAGTGGATTGATGCGAGCGAGTGGGCCAGCCGTATATTTCAAGTTTCCTTCCGCATACTGAAGCACGGATGCACGAACGATGACCCATTCGAGATCACTTTGGATGAGCGCTTGTTCCGCAATACTTTTATCCTGAATGGCCTTCCAAAAAATACGGCGCATCAGACGCACGGCGAGGCTGCTGACATAAGAAAGCTCTCCACCATCGCTCAAATTAATGCCGCTCTGCATCACAATACGTTTAACCCCTGTACGCTGACAGGCCGTAATGATATTTGGAATTCCTTCAGACATGACCGTTCCTGGTGAGTAATTAGCCTTAATTGTACGTAAAGAGGCGCTGAGATTACCCAAGCCTTTCTTGGCGGAAGTGGATGATACGTTGAGGGGAGGGCTATACAACTGATGACAGCCTCTGCCCCTGAAATCGCCTGAATCATAACAGGTAAATCGAACACATCCCCTTTTCTAACTGTAAGTCCTTCTGTTGAAGAAATGGCTTCGGGACGACGAGCAACGGCAATAACTTCATGCCCTAATCCAAGGGCGCGTTCGATCACTTTTTTTCCTGTTCCTCCGGTAGCCCCAATTACTGCAATTTTCATATGGTTAAACTCCATTTCTTACTGTGAATTAGTGCACAGTAGTGTATTATTAATCATATATGTATAATGGTATACACAAATAAAAATCTTGCAATGGCTAAAAAGCTGGATTGCGTGCATTTGTGCACAGATGGTTTGAGACTGCGTATTAACAATGAAGAAAAAGGGTGATATGAAGTGGTAAAGGTGGATCGAAGGATACGCAAATCCCAAGAAGCTATCAAAACGGCGGTTATTGAACTGATGATGAACAAAGATTTTGATCATATTACGATCCAGGACATTTCCGACAAAGCGGATATCAGCCGGAGAACGATCTATCTTCATTACACAGATAAATTTGGTCTTCTGAATAAACTCATCACAGAGCATATTGAGAATTTGCGTGAAGTCTGTGAATCTACGGAGATAGACATGGGTTATAACAACATGGTATTCATGTGGTTTGAATATTTTGAGAAGCACTTTTTATTTTTCTCCGCATTGCTGGTGAGTAAAGGCAGTTCTTTTTTTCGTAAGCAGTTTCTGGACTTTTTTATCCATGAATTACAGAATGGGAACGAGAGCATTCCAGTTACTATGAACACCGAATTAATGAAAGATCAACTTGTGGAGGTTCAGTTTGTGGGGGGAGCTATCGTTGGAGTCGTGGAATGGTGGTTTACACATGAAAGGCCTCTCCCACCTTCCGTGATGGCTGAACGTATAGGAGCAATGCTTGAACGAAATCTGGATATGAATCCTTAAAAATATTCCTTTGGATGTGGCTTTTGGAGAGTATTTGAGGATGCACACTCCCAAAAGGATGAACTTACCCAAAGATAGCAAAGAAGAGGGTATCGCTCGCAAGACCCATATTACAGATGAAACTTGAAACGAGGAGATCAACTATGACTCCAGAAGGGCATATTCAACAAATGTTACATACAATCATTGAGAACACACAATCCATTATCAGCGATAATCAGAAACAATCCTTCGGCTCTCTGGAATATTTCCTGGAACATATTTTAGAGTATCGCGATGACAAGCAATACCTGACAGAGGATTGGCATATCCGCACACCACGTTGGCTCGGGGAGTATGGAAATACGCCGGAGGAAGAAGAGCTTCTTTCAGACATTTACCGTCTGCATGCTTATATTGCTGAGAAATTAAAAGGTGGATAATGGATAGGTAAAACATGAATCATGATGTCGCATTAGTCCGACTGAAATGTCGCAAAAGTACATGGTAACACGATGCACAGATCGTTTATGCTCTCTTTATGTTTCGATAATGAAAATCATTATCGCTAGTATGCATAAGGGGGATTTACAAATGAAACAAGGAACAAACGGGCAAGCGGCCGGAAGCAAAGGCTATTCTGCTCACAAATCACGATTACTGATGGGCTTGATGTTGGCCCTGATTCTAGTCCTGACGGCGTGTGGTGCCGGAGCAGGTACAGATAGCGGTAAACAATCCGCGGCAACACCTTCGGATGCACCTGCGAGTACAGAGACGAAGACCGACGGCGCTTTTCCAGTAACGATCAAGGGTATGATGGGCGACATCACGCTAAACGAAAAACCGAAGAAAGTTGCCGTGCTGGATGTTAAGTTTTTGGATCAAATGTTAGCGGTTGGCGAAAAGCCGGCAGGTAGTGTTATCGCTGGAGGGAACACTGATTTTCCAGAATACTTGGGTGATCAGGCGAATGGCGTTGAAGTTCTGGGTACACGGGACGAGCCGAACCTGGAAGCCATCGTAGCCTTAGATCCAGATTTGATCATCATGACCGACTTCCAAGAGAAGCATTATGAGAGTGTGAGCAAAATTGCACCTATCCTGGTACTCGATTTCTACGAAGACTGGCGCGATACGTTAGCTACAGTGGCTAAAATTACTGGCAAGCAGGACGAGGCAGAGAAAGTACGTACAGCATATGAAGAGAAAGTGGCAGGAATGAAAACGAAACTGGCTGAGAAGCTGGGTGATGAGACGGTAGCGCTGATTCGTCCGCGTAAAGAAGGCATTCGTGTTCATGGCATCGAGCACCGTACAGGCGGTATTCTGTATAATGATCTGGGCTTGAAAATGCCTGCACTCGTTGAGGGAATCAAGGATGATACTTCCGTAGAAGTCTCGATGGAAGAAGTTCCTGAGATTGGAGCAGATCGTTATTTTGTCCTGTCGGATGAGCTGTTTGCCGTAGAAGCAGAGGCGATGGTGAACAATCCGGTATGGAAGTCTCTTGATGCTGTGAAAAATAACCGTACGTATGATGTAAACTCCACACTATGGATCGCGTACTACGGACCGCTTGCGATTAATCTGATTGTAGATCAGGCTTCGGAAGCCCTGCTCGGATCGAACTAACATGAGCCGATATCTCTCGACAGACGTATGGAAAGAGACGGTGGAGGATCATTCGATTTTGCTTGGCGAGCCGCCTCAACATAGTGTCCGTAGCATTGCGCTGAGTGAGCTGCATGACGAAGAGGCGTGCCGAGAGTATATCAGTTGGTTTCAACATTATATCGATGCACCAGACATGAAGGTTGCTGCTTCCATGTTAGCCAAGCGACTTGGCTATCTATGGACGGCTCCGCTGGTGACCGCGATGACGTTTCATCATCAGCATGTAACCTTTAAGCTGGAGAACAGCTTTCTCTATCATCCGAAACTCGAAGAACATGAGGAGGGTACACGATTTCCTTTTCTAGCGGTGAACGAGCTTCGGGCTGAAGAACTGACTGGAGACCGGGACATATGGCGGGAAAAGGCGGTCCAGGAGATGTTTGCAGTTCAACTGACACCTCTGTTAAAGACACTTGCTACGATTGCACCCCTTTCGATGAGTATTCTTTGGGAGAATATCATGGTACGGATCGGGCGACTATTCGCTCCTGATGAAGGTGAGACGGAGCAGGAACGTAAGATCATTCGAGAGGACTTCTCCTATCTGACGCAGGTGGCATCGGGGCAAGTGTTTGGTGAGAGAAAGAATCCGTTGACCCGTTTTACCGATTGTAAGGACAATGTGCATGTTGCCAAAAGTGAGCGGATCACCTGCTGTTTTTACTACCAGATGTCAGGGGAATATTGTCTCAAATGTCCGAAAATTGACAATGAGAAAGAATCTCAACTACAATGACAACAGCAATGATTATACCTATGCGATTGTCAGGAGATGAGAGAAATGCCGCTGCAAGAACAGACAAGTGGTTGGAGTGATACAGCAATCAAGATGCTTGACGGATATAGCGGTACTTTGCAGACAGGCAGCATTTTACACGAAACAAATATAACTTCTAATGTACTGCTGCTGGCATACGGAGGGGAAGGGGAACTTGCAATGGATGGCGAGGGTTGCCACATTGAAGCTTCTTTTGCCTGTCATGCGGTGAAGGGATCATCCTACACGTTGATGGCCAGATCAGAGGACATTCATTATATTGTGATCAAGTACAAGGCTTCTTCCATGGAGGGAGCCTCTATTGTTATGCCTTCGTACCGAAAACATCCGTTGCGTAGATCATTTGTACAAAACTCGGTAGCCCATGCCGAATGGATCGAAAACGCCGAAAAAATCGTTGCCAAATGGCGCCGCGGCGAAGGGCTGGAACGATTTTATGCCAATGCTTTGCTCCAGGGGATGATCTACGAACTGATCATGGCATATGAACGTGGTCAGGGGGGAGCGGAGTCCGACATGGTGGATGTGGTCGCTTCCTATATTGCGTCGCATTATCGTCAAAACCTGGAGCTGAAAGATCTGGCTGCCCTCGCGGGCTGTAGTGTAAGACAGTTGCAGCGCCGCTTCAAACAAGAAAAACACCTCGGACCGATGGAGTACGTCATTCAGCTACGCATGGAAAGTGCCTCACGCATGCTACGTCATACGGATGCTTCCATAGGAGAAATTGCCGACAAGCTGGGCTATCGGGATATGTATTATTTTAGCAGGGCGTTTAAAAAGTATGTTGGCGTCCCACCGCTGCATTACCGGCATGCTGCCGCTTCGAGAACCGATGCAGACTATGCGAAAGCTCTACTGCAAAACCGCACAGCTTCATCCTATGAATCAGCCCAAGGACCGGTCATCTGCCATATGCAAGGGGAGTACACCGTCACCGAAACACCACAGCGTATGGCTGTCCTTGATGTGCAGTATGCAGATCATTTGCTGGCGCTGGGCTTGTCTCCGGTAGGGAGTGTTGGACTAGGAAGTAGCGTGTTATCTTTCCCACAGTCCCTTCGGGCAGGTCTCCAGGACACCGAATTACTGGGTACGTATGAATACCCCGATTTGCCTGCCGTAGAACGACTTGCACCGGATCTTATTATCTGCACTGAGGTGCATGAGCAGTATCTTGAACGGTTAAGTGGGGTTGCTCCTGTGCTGATGTTCAAACGTAATGAAAACTGGCAGACAACCCTTAGTCTGTTCGGTGAACTGACAGGTAAACGAGCAGAAGCCAAGCAGATTATTGCGGATTATCTTCGTAGAACGGCTTTGCTGTCTGAGGAATTAGCTTCCGTATTGGCAGGTAAAAGCGTCGCTCTGATCCGTCCGCTGGACTCTCTCGTTCGCGTGCATTCCGCCGCTCATCGCACAGGGGCTGTGCTGTACCGTGATCTAAGTCTGCCTGTTCCGTTATTTGTCGCAGATACCTCCGACACAGCCTATCATATCTCGGTTGAGAGATTACCAGCAGTGCAGGCAAGTCACTACTTTTTGCTAAGTAATGAACTTATGCAGGATGGGATATCTGCGACAGAGCAGCGGGTTTTGGAGATGCTTGGTGGGGGCGAAGAGCAACGAGTGCATTCGGTAGATGCGGCAATGTGGATTGGTTGTTATGGGCCGATGGGGATTAATGGGATTGTGGATCAGATTGAGCAGGCGTTGTTGGGGTGAGGGGAGTTGAACTGTGACTCCCCTATTTACGTATATCCAAGATGTATTGGATTAGTGGATAATTTCTTCTAACAGGGTATTACCCTCCTGTGTGGACAACTGGATTATCCATCTTTTGTTTTATTATATTTTGTATACTTGGACTATTAACCTACCTTGATCTCAAGCACCAAGAGCAATTCGTAGCGGTCGGACAAATCGTGGATGTGAAGAAGGATAGAAATATCATTATCGTTAAAGAGCTGGGGCGAGGTCATCGTAAAATATCAATAAAAGATAGTCATATCCTGAATATAATGCAGCCAAATGAACTGATTGAAATCACGAGATTAAAATATACAAACATGATAACGAAAAAAGTGTATCAGGATCAGGAGCTACAACTTTAATCAAGTGATTAAAGAGTTGTAGCTTTTTACATATCGTTGATAGTGTAATTAACGTTAACGAAAGTAGATTCTCCTGAAGCCCGAGGTTGTGAAAAGAAACTATGCCCTTGATGTGGCTCAAGCAAGCATTCTAGTAGCAAGATTCGCACCTGAACTCAATTCTACTGAACGTTATGCTTTATTGAGAGATGCCATAGTTAGACTTCATAACGCCGATCTTCGATTACGAGATGTTAAAGGCGAGTATTCATAGATTAGAGATAAGGAGGTCAGAGAATGGAAACAAAGATGTTGTTTGACGTAGGTTTGGTCTTCGATACACCTGAATACGGAACTATCGTGATGGGGGCGAACGAAGAGTTGGATGATCTTCTTCCTTCAAAAATCCAAGAGATTATCGGTGATCAGATCGTGATTAAAACAGTGGATGGAGAAGAGCGGATATATGATGTGGTTTCTTCTCAGATCAACCATTCAATTGCGGGTAAAAAGAATACTGGTATTTGTTTGGGGAAAGGGGTATCGCCAAGCGAAATAGTGGCTGGTTCAATGGTTTATTATTATTCATCAGAACAAATTTATTAGTATTACAGCTTGGGTAAAGAATTAAGAAGACATTGGAAGGTTTCTTGATTCCCTATGGGATGCAATAGATCCTCCCTTTTTCACCAAATTTTTCTTCGCAAAAATCACCGTATAGGATATCATATACGTAATTCTGAAATTACGTTAAATGGGGGGGGATTTACGAAGTACATAAATTAGATGTAATCTGCAATTTCTCAAATACATAGGAGGAGAGGACAAACAAATGAGGAATCATAATGATGAAAAATCTGCTTTAGAAGAAGCTGCTATCAACATATTTATAGACTTATATAATTTCAATCGCCAAGATGATTTAAAAGTAGTAGAAAAACAAGAATGTCCTGATTATATTTTGAAGAATAAAAAAGAAGATTTGACAGGTATAGAAGTAACTCACTTATTTTATGATGCAGAAGAAGCCAAGATGTTATTGGACAGATCTAATAAGGAACTTCATGGATTAGAAGACTCAACAAACTACATAGGAACTCTTAATAAATTGTTAAAGCAAAAGGAGAAAAAGCTAGATAAGTATGATGCCATTTACCCTATAGCCCTTTTAATCAGAAATGCTTCTCCTGTATATGGAATGAGTGATTTTCTTAAATACAAAAGTGCAATATATAAACCGGAAAAGTATAGTCATATTTGGTTTGTTTCGAAAGACGGAAACAATAATGAATGGTTATTGAAAGATTTGCTTACTGATTAATCGAAAAAGAGAGAAACTAATATTCACGCTGCGGGCCGTTCGGCCCTGGGTCTGCCGTAGATAATTTGGGGGAAGCGGTTGCATACAGCCAACCCCTTCGGGGTTCCTGAATACAGGAACGTTAGGTGAAACTCTCGAAAGATTAAAAAAACATACGAAGCCCAAGCTGGAGGTAGAAATGGAAAATCAAGAAGATTTTAAAAAATACTACGAATCAATAAAAATACATAATATTGAAATCGATGAGATAAAAAAAAAGATAGCGATGTTAATTGATTTTCCGCTTTTTAAAGATGGAATAGTTCAATTTTACTCACCAATAGATGTTCAACATGCTGGATTCAATATATTTCGACGACTGACTGATGCAAATTCTTGGATTAGTAAGGCATCAGATTTATTTAATTTTATCAGATATAGTGTAATGTCTTCATTTTCTCAATTGGATAAATGCGAGAATATGTTCAACCCTTTTAGAGTAACTGAAGAATATAAACTCGTATTTTATTATGTTGAGAATGCGACATTTCGATTATTCATGGCATGGGATGTTTTAGGACATATGTATAATCATTTTTACGAAATGGGTATTGGAATAGATAGGGTAGATTATAATAAAGTTTTCAAAAAGTCTAATTGCGATTTTATGGACGAAAGACTAAATAAAGTTATTGGACATCAAGAAGCAATAAATTTCGTGAAAAAAGAATACATGTTAGTTAAAGAATACATATCTACTGAATATGAGTATACTAATGGCTTAACTAGAGGTCACCACAAATACCTAAAATCTATACGTAACATGGCGATTCACAGAGAGGATCCACATAATTTTTCAATATTAAATTCGTCTAGTAGGAAGATGCCACTTGTTGATGCTCCTCAGTATGAATTAATGAACATTGTAGAAGACGCTTTTAAATTATATCACTATATTTCGACGCTTATTAAGCTTTATTATTTTGAGTTCAGAGGATATGGTCTCGATTTGGGAGAGCTTCAAGTAATAAAGTTTGATGAAAGTCATGAACAAATTAGATAATCCAGGAAGTCGAGAGCATCGCCTAACATAATATTCAAGCTAAGGCTCCTTACGGAGCCTTGGTCTGTCAGATGGATGTCGGAGAGGCATTTCAGCAGACAACCCTTCGGGGTTCATGAATACAGGAACGTTATGAGACATCATCGTGATATAAAACAGATTAAAACGGATCAAGGCAAGGAGATGCAGAATCGATGGATGACTTTACGAAGAATCGGATTATGAAGATCATGGACAAATATACTAAAAATGCAGTACCAGAACATGTGAAAAGCCAAATTAGAATCAGTTACAAGATCAGAGGAAATCATGTGACATTGATAGAAGAAAGACAAGGGTACAAAAGTGATCAATGGGTGCAGAAGCCTGTAGCACAGTTCAGATTAGAAGAAAAGGAATGGAAAATATATTGGCAAGACAGTAAAGGGAAATGGCATTTCATAGATGATATCGAACCGAATGAAGATTTTGAAACACAGTTAAAGATTGTAGACGAGGGTCATAACGGACTGTTTTGGGGTTAATTCGAAGAGGCCAATGACATCTCATAACATAATATTCACGCTACGGCTCCGATGGAGCCTTGGTCTGCGGGAAGGAATTCAGAGAGGCATTTCAGCAGACAACCGCTTTGGGGTTCATGAATACAGGAACGTTATACGACAGAATCAAACACAAGAGAAACTAGTTGGCCCTGAATCGAAAGATATGTATTTCACTTGTATCAGGGCATTTTTTAATAGATTTCTACAAATGGATTTTGAGTTCCAAAAAGTATTTTGAACTGAAGAATGTGGTTAGAGAAGGGGAGTAACTATGCATAAAAGTGATGTGCACTTTCTTAGAAATGGTTTCCATAAAAAAATCAGTAGCTATGATTCATTTATTTTAGATTCAAATGTTGTTATTAAATTAAGAGACTTATTTTATAGTCCACATAAGATGAGTATAGATGAAGTGAATTACTATATTGGTTTATTGGAGTTTTTTCGAGATAAAGATGTTGTTCCAGGTGTTGCTATCCATGAGCTGTCATGGGACTTCGAGAAATTTAAAACGGATGAGACAAAATCGATAAGACTACTAAATGCATTGAACACGCTCTTTAGTTATGAAGAATTAACCTTTGCAAGAATCAAAGCACAACATGAATTTATAAGTGATGTACAGCCTGTAAAAGGCGGAAAGAGAACGTTCAGTAGCTTATTTCTAAATGCAGATGCAAATATTTTTCTGTTGCCATCTTTTTGTGTCATGCTTAAATATCATCAAGTGGTAAAAATTCATTCAGACAATAAAACAAGATATATTGAGATTTGTAACTTCATGAAGGATGAATTGAAGTTAGTGGGTGCATATGAGTTGAGTTTAATAACTGAACTGTTATTTTCATCAAACTATTCAAAAAATAAAATAATAAACAACATGCTTAAAATAGATTCGAAAAGCAATGATTCACAAAAAATCTGGAATTCATGTTGGGATATTTTTTTCCTTAGATTTATTACTGCTTTTGCTGCAAATACATTAAGTGATTCGCCTATTCAAAAAATCCTTAATCCTATTTTGGTAACTCGTGATAATAACTTATTTGAATTAGGATCTAGTCTAGACAATAGTAATGAAGTAGTTATTGATGATCAGATTTATCCAGGAATATCAGGTGTCTTCGATTATTCCGAAGAAGCAATTCAACTAATTTCAGAAATGAATATTGTTTTATCTCAAACAAGTCAAGAAAGGATTGAGGCTTACCAAAATACTACAGAAGATGAACGAATTAATCACTGGAAAGAAATTATAAAAGAGCTCGAAAAACAATTATAGAGTACCAGGTGATGTGTCATGCTATCTCCTGATGGAGTTCTTAAAGAAAAGGGATTATACGACAAATTTAGAATAAGAATAAAGTTAGCTGGCTCTCAATTTAAAGGCATATGTAGGAAGAGCATACTCAAAACCTTGTAAGTAGATTTCATGTTCAAAAATAGCTTGAAAAGAAAGATCTGTATCATCATAAAAGAATGGAGTTTTTATATAAAACTCCAATAGTAGTTCGTGTAACTACTTGAAGTAGAGATTCTGTTCAGAAAAAAATGGTTATATATAGATTTTTTTTTGATGAACTTTGAGAAGCTAAATATTAAGATTCAAGAAGTGTATAACATGATATTCAAGCTGTGGCTCCTTGCGGAGCCTTTTTGGTCTGCTAGATGGATTTCGGAGAGGCATTTCAGCAGACAACCCCGTTGGGGTTCATGAATAAAAAAACGTTATAGGAAATCAGCGCAAAACAAAAATATAAACATAGCTAAACCAAAGATGAAAGGAGAATACTGATGTATGAGAACTCTGAAAAAAAGATATGATTCTTTAGAAAGATCCAACTGTTTCATTGGTGGTAATGATGTGTGGCGTAGCGGGCTCTGGTAAAACTACTTTTACTCAGCAGTTAGAGAAAGATGGTTAAAAAATAACCAAATTCAATTTGAAAAAAGACTCAGGGCGTAGAATAAGCAACCCTGAGCCTTTGTTGCGTTCAATAAAATCGTAAGCCTTGGACGATAAATAAGCCCTAGATTGCCGCTGGTATAGTAGACTGTCGTTTTCCTATCCCAAAAGGCCATATTATTTAGTGCTATTGTCTTATAATAAGAATGTCTCGAGGCGGTCTTCCAGTGCTTTGAATTTGAGATATTTCCGTGTTAGTAAGATTGCGGCCTACCAAGATTAACGAAGATGTGACGTTGTTGAAATTGAAATTACCCAAGTTAGCCACATTTTGACTGCCACGGAACACCCGGAATGACCCCTGAAAGTTAATTCCCGAAAACAGTACAAGCGTTACTTGAGTGCTTTGCACAACATTTCTGAGTCGAAAGCTTGAAAGCGCATTGTCAAACCGAAACGCTCCAAGATCACGAACCGCAACCCCTCCACGTCTGAAGAGGATCCGACGACCAGAAAAATTGGTACCAGACCAAAGTGCAAGACGTACATCACTGTTTGCCAACTAAATCACTCCTTTTCTAAGGTTGATATAGTATATTGCGGTTTTTATGAATGGTATAGACAAATAGAGCAGGGTGATAGTCTGATTTTACTAAAATAGGATAGGTGTCGGTCGTATGACAAAGAGCGCTGATTTAGTCGAAGAATTCAATGAATTTTTTATGGAAGTAGAAAAAAAGCATTACCAAAGGGCTTATGCCGGAGGAGGAGGAAACCTTAAAAAAAGTTAAAACAACGATATGGAAAAGGCATATTTTTACCCTCAAGAGAAGGTTCCTACCCTGTGGCGAAAGAAGGAGATTCGATAAGGAACAACAAGCTTCCAATAGTTTTTCGAAGAAGATGCTGACATCCTAAAACACCGTATTCACGCATCAGGGTTACCGCCCCTCGGTTGCCAGATGTATAATCATGGAAGAAGCTCAGACAACAAACGCCCCAGCCTAAGATAAGAGCCATCTAAGGCAGGGGCGTTTCGTGAATACAACAACGTTAAGTGAAATTCCAATGAGGGGTGCATGTATACTACATGCTATAATATAAATATCAGAATGACTAGGAGGGCTGAGTATGAAATGGCAAGAGGTCCAACAGATTTACCCGAATCAATTTGTGAAGTTTGAAGTTCTTCATTCTGAAGAAACGGAGAATCAAGAAGTTATAGATGACGTCGCTGTGATCGGTCCAGTAAGCGATGAAGAGGCAACCCGTGAATTATTAAATAGCCGGGAAAAAACCTTGGTTTATCATACTTCTAGAGATCAAGTTATCGTTAAGATTCGGAAGAATGTGGGTCTAAGGAGAAATTTATAAATGAAAATTGAATATAGAGAGATGAAGTAGATGATATTGGAATTCAAGTCGGACTAGAGGATGAGATCGTGACAAGCTACGGAATTGGAGGTAAGGAACACGCCTTTAGCAAGCAGGTCGAGGGAATACAGTTAGGGGATTATGTAATAAGAGATATACCGATAGATTTTACTACATTTAAATACCACAATATCAACGGATTATTAGGATTAGACATATTGGTAGAAGGTAAATTCAATGTAGATCTAGACAACTTTAGACTTCATCGTTCGTTTGTAAACCTATAAGGTTTATATAGATTATTTATAGGACAAAAGGAACATCACTTAACATAATATTCACGCTGCGGACATTCGCCGGGCACCCAGCATACGCTGGATCGTGAATACAGGAACGTTAGCCGAAAGAAGTTCTTAGTTTAGGGAGGAGTCTATATGGTATTAGAAAAAGTTATAAATAGAATTGTACTACAAAGTGAATATAAGGATTTTGTTGATAAGTATATAGATAGTATACTTACCGAATTTAAAGGTAAGATTCATAGCATTTATATGTGTGGCTCGATTCCAAAAGGAACCGCTAAACCTTTTAAGTCAGATGCAGACTTTACTATTGTATGTGTAAATCCCAAAGATATTGATTACGAAAGATTGTCAAATATTAAAGACAGGCTTTTGGAAGAATATCCAGTAGTAACTAAGATTGATACGATAATTTGCTCGATTGACGATGTATTAAGTAAACCAAATGAGTGGGGTTTTTGGGTTAAGATAATTTGTGTTTGCATATATGGTCATGACGTTGGTGAAAAAGTACCACCGATAATTATTTCTCCAGAGTTCATTTTAGACTTAAATACAGAGACCAAGGAGGAAGTAGATCGTGTACATAGAGGTTTACTTTCTAATGCTAGTGATAACTCATTGAAAACTAGATATATTAAAGGTTACTCTAAGAGATTAATTCGTGCATTATACTCTTTGGTTTTAGAAGATACAGGTGTATGGCAAGATGACATTATTAAGATGAAGAATGCCATATTAAACTATTGTGAGATTGACTCCGCTTTAGTTGATTATCTGTATGCTTGTTACTTGGATAGTAATGTACTTGTTGAAGAGTTTCTGGGAATTGCAGATGAAGTATATAGCCATTTTGAGAACGCCTTAAATGCAATGGCTGCTTCCTGAAACCCCTTCGGCTAACACTATATTGACGCTTTGGGTCACTCTGAGAAGCGAGTGACCACATCCAGCCCCCTAAGCCCGTCGGGACGTCACTGCATTAGGTGTTCGGCAAGCCTCACAACTATAAGCAGCGACTCTAAGAGGCCAGGACGTCGTCAATACAAAATGTTATATGAAAGATCGGTAGACCTTTAAAAAGAGAAGAATTAGAAAAGGGGATAATAAAAATGGATGAAATTTACTTTTTGAGACATTACCTCTCGTCTCTCAAGTATCGATGTTCAAAAGCAATTCTAAATGCTCCAAGTAATTACCCGAATTATGAGCTCGGTAACGGTGTAAGAACTCCAATTGAAATTTTGGCACACATGTCTGATGTCATAAGATATGCCCAATCCGTTTTTGATAACCAAGTACAACTTAAGAAAGAATCAGGAAACTGGAATGACGAAGTACAGACATTTTTTAATGAGCTGCATAACTTAGACAATTTAATGAAATCAAATGGAATACCAAACAAAGATAGAATTATCGAAAAACTGATTCAAGGACCATTATCAGATGCAATGACACATGTTGGTCAATTGTCAATGATAAGAAGAATGGCTGGAGATTCAATACCTGGAGAGAATTTCTTTATTGCTGAAGTAAAGGTTGAATAGTTATTGATAGTAGTTCAAGCAACGTTATAGGACATCAGCGTAAGAGCATCAAACACACGAAAATCTGCTCAACCTAAAACAAATTTAAATACAGTGGAGAAGATATTAAAAGTCTGTTAAGAAAAGGGAGGTAGCTAGGGTGCTTTATGATCTACAAGGTGAAGCAAATATGTCACCAATTGTTGGGATGTTATTTTCCACAGTAAAGGCAAATAATCAACGTTTAAAACTTATCACTGAGGGAATGTCTCAAGAAGAAGTTGATTATAAAGGTCCTAACGGCAACTATAATAGTACCGCTCAGTTGATTAGACATCTGTCGTATGTAGACCTTAACTGGGTTTACAGGCTAAAGAGAGAACCTCTACCTGATATTTTGAAAGAGCAATATGGTCCTATGATAGATGAGAATAATAAACTTCCGATGATTAAGGGGAGGTCTTTAAATACTCTAATGTCAGATTACCAAGATGTAATTAGAGTGTTAGAAGATACATGTACACAATTAACAGATTCCAATCTTGATCAAGTGGTTAATTTTGGTCATCAAAATGAAAAGCAAGCGACTATTCGTTGGGGGTTATGGCATATAGCTGACCATTGCCGTTATCATCAAGCCCATATAAATCAACTTAGAAAATGGTATAACGAATAAGTGGATTAAAGTATCTTGAAGACGATGCTGACATCCTATTACAATATATTCACGCAGCGAGCATTCGCCCTTGGTCCATCATACACCGAACACCTAGCATATGCTGGGTCGTGAATACAGGAACGTTATATGACATCCAGGCAGGTCATTAAAGGAGTGATTAATTAATGTCAATGGTACACGACAATGTGATTTTGGCATATGAAGTTGATCTACAACATGACCAAATCATATTACATACAACCTATGAAGGTGGCAGTACAAGGGAAGAGACCAATATTGTATTTAAAGATGTATTGAATCATAGGTTCGAACACCAATTAAAGGGTAGTATTATCCTAGATATTGTTGAATCAGATATTAGTCATTTTATTAAAGACAACTTAAAAATATTAGAAGAGAGCAAAAATTATGGTTGGCCAATCCGTTATAACTCAATATTAGAATTAGAAAAAAAGATAACTGATGGAAGCTATAAATACATCGAAATAATGTCTTCTTATGGGTTAAGTGGGTGGGTCTTAGCGAAGGGTTATGAAGTTAATGTTAAAGATAATATGTAAGGAGATCATTTATGAAAGGTAAGATAATTTTATTGTTTTTTATTACGATAATGTGTTCATCTTGTCAAAATGTTAGTCAATCGACTACTTTAAACAGCGAAACTACATCAATAATGAATTCTGAACTGCCTCCTGATGTAGTGAGTACAGGTAATGGAACAGAATCGAAAGAAATAACTGAAGGCCGATCAACTCCTTCTAACAATGAAGTGCTATCCATGAGCCTTGGGAACTATGATTTGAAAGGAGAATTTTATGATGAAATGCTCCGAAATCCTATAGATCATGATTACGAAGTGGAATTGAATGAACTTCAAAATTCTAATGAGTCTACAACATTGGGATGGGGGGCGTTGGAAAGCAAGTACATAGAGGTTTGGGATAAAGAGTTGAACCAAATATATAATAAGCTTCTTTCTAAGTTGGATAGAGAATCAAGAGAAGCACTAATTGAATCGCAGAAAGAATGGTTACAGTATCACTTAAGAGAAACAACATTTGTAGAGAAGACATTTATTAATAATGGTTATCTTGGATCACAAGGATCGGTAAGCCTAGCCACTGCTATAATGGAGAGGATAAGGGAAAGAACAATGCAATTATTTGAATATCGGTATTTGCTAGATGGTGAAGTTGAATTTTTATACCAAAGTAAAAAATAGAATTGGATATCTTGATCAAAGTTTTTTAGGTGATACTTCGGAGACAGTTAATTGCGCACAACAATGTATTCACGCTGCGGGGCTAGCGCGCCCTTGGTTGTGAGATGTATAATCATGGAAGAACACTCAGACAAGAAACGACCCAGTCTAAGATAAGAGCTATCTAAGGCTGGGTCGTTTCGTGAATATAGGAACGTTATATGAAATTGACGCAAGTAAAATAATGTAGGGGGAATGTTGCATGGCAGTTTTCAAAGTTATGCCAGATCGAACCAATGTATACGGTTCTATTTCAGCCGAGTTTGATCCTATATTAATAATCAATTCTGGAGATACAGTTCAATATTCATGTTTAGATGCTGGTTGGGGTACTCCCTCAGATGAGGGGAAGAGAATAAAACCCTATGAGAAACGAAAAGAAATAGATTGGGGGCATGCACTACTTGGGCCTATACAAATAATAGAAGCAAAAAAAGGGATGACACTTGAAGTGAAAATAAATGAAGTTATCCCTGGTCCTTATGGATTTACATCTGCTGGTCAATATCCGAACTGGCAGAATCAGAGACTCGGTTTAACCGATGAAAAGGAAATTAATCTCCAATGGGAATTGAACAATAAGAGTATGATCGGAAACACAGAAATAAATGGGCAAACATTTTCTGTGGGGTTGAAACCTTTTATGGGAATATATGCAATGCCTCCAGAAGAGAAGGGGATACACATTACATGGCCTCCTAGATTTTGTGGCGGGAATATTGACTGCAAGGAATTAACAAAAGGAAGTGTTCTATATCTCCCAATTCCAGTAGATGGTGCATATTTTTTTGTCGGAGATGGCCATGCTGCGCAAGGTGACGGGGAAATTAGTTGTCAAGCGATCGAATGCGCAATGGAATCCGTAGAACTAACTTTTAAAGTCAATAAAGACATGAAACTTGATTTGCCGATCGCTAATACTCCTAGTGGGTGGATTAGTTTTGGATTTCATGAAGATTTGAATGAGGCTACTGTTCAAGCTATGGATGGGATGTTAAACCTAATGGGTAATCTTTATGATATAAATAGGGTAGAAGCTATTGCATTAGGAAGTGCGGTAGTTGATTTAAGAATTACTCAGGTAGTTAATGGAGTTAAAGGGGTTCATGCTGTGCTTCCTCATGGTGCTTTAAGATGAATAGTAAATATTTATTATAATCAGAGAAGGCGTCAACATCATATAACAATGAATTCTTTCTGCGTCACTATCGCTCCTTGATCGCCAAGGGGAAATTTCAAAGAAGTTCATCAGTCGATACATTCAACCAGCTAAGTCTGACGGCCTGTTCCCTTCGGTCACTTAAGTCGCTTGAACGTCATAAATGCGGGAACGTTATACAAAAGGCATTTAAGGAGCCATTCCTGTAATGAATTAATTTGAGGTTTGAATGAAAAAAGCGCCAAC